>Ga0209168_10000051_pt1 | contig 134150 bp, 125 predicted proteins | sample Coa_R1_FD_187156 | JGI IMG/M metagenome (GOLD analysis project Ga0209168, IMG submission 187156) | Surface soil microbial communities from Centralia Pennsylvania, which are recovering from an underground coalmine fire - Coalmine... | ecosystem: Environmental > Terrestrial > Soil >...
GCCGCCCGCCCGAGCCGTCGGGCGCAGCGGTCGGCTCGGCCTCACGGTGGCCGTCGGCCTCTTCGTGCTCGCCGCCGACCAGGTGACGAAGACGCTGGCGGTCGACCGGCTGAGCGGTCACTCCGTTCACCTCTTCGGACCGTTCTCCCTCGCTCTGTCCTACAACACCGGCGTGGCCTTCTCGATCGGGACAGGCCTCACCCTCCCGATCGTGCTGGTCGTCGTCGCCCTCATCCTCTCGGTCGCCTGGTTCGGCCGCGGCGTGCCCACCTGGCCGGGCGCCGTGGCGCTCGGCATGATCCTCGGCGGCGCGCTCGGCAACCTGTCCGATCGCCTGTTCCGCGGCCATCACGGCGCGGTGGTCGACTTTCTCGCCTCCACCTTCTGGCCGACGTTCAACGTCGCCGACGCCTGCATCGTCGTCGGGAGCATCCTGCTCGCGCTGGAGATCGTCCGGCTCGGGTGGCGCTCGCCCGGGCGGAGCGGCGGGCCGGCGAGCCCAGAGGACCAGTGAGCGAGCGACCCGACGGCCCGCCGGGTGCCCTCGTCGTCCCCTCGGCGCTCGCCGGTGAGCGGCTCGACCGGGCTGTGGCGCTCCTGAGCGGGCGCACGCGGGCCGACGCCGCCCGCCTCGTCGACGCCGGCGGGGTCCGTGTCGGCGGGGTGCCCGACCAGCGCCGGTCGCGCCGGCTGGTCGAGGGTGAGGCGCTCGAGATCGACTTCTCGCTGCTGCCGGAGCTCCTGGCACCGGTCCCGCCGCCACTCGCCTCCGTGCCCTTCGAGGTCGTGTACGAGGACGGGGATCTCCTCGTCGTCGACAAGCCGGCAGGAGTGGTCACGCACCCCGGTGCCGGCCGTCGGGAGGGAACGCTCGTGAGCGGCCTGCTCGCCCGCTACCCGGAGCTGGCGTCACTTCCGGCCGAGGGGTACGGATCGCCGGAGCGCCCGGGCATCGTCCATCGCCTCGACAAGGAGACCTCGGGGCTCCTCGTGGTGGCGAGGAGCACGGCCGGGTTTCGTTCCCTGACCGAACAGCTCGCCACCCGGACGCTCGGGCGCACGTACCGAGCGCTCGTCGCCGGCACCGTCGGCGCGGCCGAGGGCGTCATCGACGCCCCGGTCGGCCGCTCGGAGCGCGAGCCGACCCGCATGGCCGTGAGCCCGGAGGGCCGGAGCGCCCGTACTCACTACGAGGTGCTGCGGCGCTTCGAGCAGCCCGTCGCCGCGAGCGAGGTGGAGGCGCGGCTCGAAACGGGCCGCACCCACCAGATTCGTGTCCACTTCGCAGCCATCGGGCATCCGGTGCTCGGCGACGGCAAGTACGGAGGCCGGCGCGGGGCCGCCAACATCACGCGCCTCATGCTGCACGCCGAGCGCCTCCGCCTGACCCACCCCACCACCGGCGACGAGATGACGTTCGAATCCGAGCTGCCCGAGGACTTCCGAGCGGGGCTCGATCGCTTCTCCTGAGGGGGGCTCCCGCCGACGAGGGCCCGATGCGTGCAGCCTGACTCAGGCTGCGTCGTTGACGCCTTCGACTTCCGGTTGCTCGGCGAGGAAGGCCAAGGCCGACGCCTCGATGCGGCGCACACGCCTGACCCCGATCCCGAGGGCGCGAGCCGTCGACTCGAGCGAGGCCGGCTGGGCCCCGTCGAGGCCGAAGCGCAGCCTGACGACGGACTGCTCGAGCTCGGGCAGCCGGTCGATGGCCGCCTCGAGCCTGCCGAGGCTGATGGAGTGGACGAGGTCGTCCTCGAAGGGGATGTCGTCGGCTGCGACGACGTCACCGAGCGTGGCGGTCGCCTCGCTCGTGAGCGGCTGGTCGAGGCTCGCCACGACCCGGGGCAGCCGAGCCTGGTCGGGGTCGGCCTCGAGCTCGGCGGCAAGGGCGTCCTCGGGCAGGCGGATCGCCCGGCCCTTGGACTGGACCGCCCGCTGGAGCGCCTGGCGGATCCACCATGTGGCGTAGGTCGAGAACCGGAAGCCCTTGCGCCAGTCGAACTTCTCCACCGCTCTCATCAGCCCGAACGTGCCCTCCTGGACGAGGTCCACGAGGTCCACGCCGCGGCCCTGGTAACGGCGAGCCCAGTGCACGACGAGGCGCAGGTTGGAGCCGATCATCTGCTCCCTCGCGACAGGGTCGCCCTGCTCCACCCGTTTTGCAAGCTCCACCTGGGCGTCCGCGCTGAGAAGCGGGTACTTGCCGAGGTCGTCGAGGAAGAGCCGCATGAGGTCGGGCGCGGTGGAACTCCGCTCCGACGTCGTCACCCTCTCGGGCGCGGCGTGCTCGCCTCCGGCGTACTCGATCGTGGAGTTCGCGGGAATTTTCTGCTCTCCTTCCACTGGCTCTCGGCACGTCCAACGCCCTGACCGGCCCGTTCATTCCAGCCTGCCGGCCCCGCCGACCTGCCAGATAGCGTGACTGGCCTTGCCATCGCCGAGTGTGAGGCCGGTCCCCGGCGCCCCCGGGCGGATCACCGTGATCCGCCACGGCGCGACGGAGTGGAGCAGGACCGGGAGGCACACCGGCACGACCGATCTACCCCTCCTCCCGGAGGGGGAAACCGAGGCCACGGCGCTGAAGGCGTCGATAGCCAGGCTATCCCCAGACGACCCTCCAGTGCTAGTTCTCACGAGCCCGATGGAGCGTGCCAGGCGGACGTGCGAGCTCGCCGGGTTCGGGCCGGTGGCCGTCGTGGAGCCGCTTCTCAGCGAGTGGGACTACGGGGACTACGAGGGCTTGACGACCCCGGAGATCCGGGCACGCAGACCCGGGTGGGACCTGTTCAGTGATGGCTGCCCCGGCGGCGAGGGGGCCGCCGACGTGGCATCGCGGGCTGACGAGCTGCTCGGCCGCCTCCGGGCGGACGACGCCCTCGTCGGAAAGGAGGTCCTGCTCTTCAGCCACGGCCACTTCTCCCGTGTCCTCCTCGTTCGGTGGCTCGGGCTGGAGCCGGTCGAGGCCCGCCACTTCGAGCTCGACGCCGGGCGGATCGGGCGCCTCGGCTGGGAGCGGGAGTGGCCGACCGCGGAGCGCTGGAACTGTTGACCAGGCTGCCGAGGTGCTGAGACGAGGTGCCGAGCCGAGGTACCGAGCCGAGGTACTGAGGGCGACCCGAGCGCCGGCTATTCGAGCGGCCCGAGCGGGACGGCGAGCCCGCCCCTCGCCCGGGCGACCATGTCGGCCAGGGTGAAGGAGTCGAGGTGGTGGCGCATGTGCTCGCCGACCTCGGACCAGACGCTGAGGAGGACGCACTGACCCTCGTGGTCGCACGCCCCGTTCTGGTGGGGCTGGCCGAAGTCGCCGGCGACGATCGGTCCGTCGACCGCGCTCACGATCTGGCCGAGCGTGATGCAGCCTGCGGGCCGGGCGAGCACGTAGCCCCCGCCGACTCCGCGCTTCGATCGCACGAGCCCGGCACCCTTCAGGGCGAGCAGGATCTGCTCGAGGTAGGGCTGGGGGAGACCGGTGCGCTCGGCGATGTCACGCACCGACGTCGGGGCCTCGTCGTCCCGCAGCGCCAGCGAGAGGAGCGCCCTGCTCGCGTAGTCGCCCCGGGTCGACACCTTCACAGGAACATGCTACGGCGAGGAGGCCGGTCGGCTCCGGGACACCGGGGTGGACTGCGGGTCAGTGCGGCGGGAGAGGCCCCTGGTCGCTCGCCCGCATCCCGGCCTCGAGAGGGCTCGGCTCCAGCTGTCCCGTCTCGAGGTGTCCGAGCACCTCGGTCGCCACGAGCGGCTCCACCGGGCCGAGGGAGGCGGTCGCCGCCAGGGCCCCGGCCGCCAGCTGTCCGGTGGTCGCCAGCGACGCCGCGGCGACGACCGGCGCCTCGCGCCCGCCTGTGATGAGGCTCGAGGACGACAGGGCGAGGATCCCGACGACGACGAGGGCCAAACCGGCCGCAGCACCGGTGAGGGCGAGGGGTGACGACCGGACGTGCTCGCCGAGCACGGTGGCACCGAGGATGACGCTCGTCACGGGGTTGAAAGCCGTGAGTGCGGGCAAAGACCAGCGGATGGGTCCTGACTGGAACGCGCTCTGGACCAGGAGGACGACGAGGAGCAGCGTGATGCCGAAGGCATACAGCTGCCATCCGGTGACCACGTGGGCGACGGCCGAGCCGAGGCCCTCGCGCCAGTGGTGGGCCAGGTCCCGGGCGACGCCCTTCGTGAAGGCGGCCGAGAGCCCGTTGATGAGCCCGGCCGCGCCGGCGAGGAGGAACGAGCGGGCGGCGCCCTTCGAGGCGAACGAGCACCCGACGAGGACCGCGGTGACGGCGAGCAGCCCGCTCAGAGCGATCACCCACGCGGTCGGGGAGGCCGAGCCGTGGCCCGACTGCGGGTCGGTGGCCACGAGGAAGAGGGCGAGCCCGCCGCAGACGACGGCGGCGGCGACGAGCTCGCGTCGCCCGGGCCGCCGACGGTGCATCCAGATTGCGTTGATCGGCAGGGCGAAGAGCAGCCCGCACACGAGCAACGGCTGGACGGTGACGAGCGAACCCCGCCAGAGGGCGAGCAGCTGGAGGAGGGTGCCGACGGCGCTCGCCCCGATCCCGGCGAGCCAGAGCGGTCGTTGAGCGAGCGAGATGACCAAGCTGACGCGCATGTTCTGCTCGATCGGCTGGCCGGCGGCGGCATGCTGCTGGAGCACCGCAGCGACGGCGAAGGCGAGCGCCGCCGCGAGGCTGAGCAGGATCACCACCACGGTGCGCCAGGTTATGCGCCCGCACTTGACGACGGCGCGGCCCCGGCAGGCGCCGTTCCGCCCGGGCGAAGCAAGAGTCCAGCAGAATGGAGGCATGGCGAAACGGAGCGTGTCGTTTGCCGCCGCCGTTGCGCTGGCCGCAGGAACCCTTGCCGCGTGCGGCAACGCCAAGAGCGGCCTGAACACGGCCGGCAACTCGAGCGGCGTGACGGCGCACTCCGTCATCGTCGGGGGGATCGCCTCGCTGACCGGCCCGCTCCCGGCCGACTTCGCCCCGGTCTTCGACGGCGTGAAGGCCTATCTCGACATGGTGAACGCCGGCGGGGGCGTGAACGGGCGGAAGATCGACTTCGCCTACGCCCTCGACGACGGCTCGAACAGCCAGGTGGACGCCACCCAGGCGCGCAGCCTCGTCGAGGCGCACCACGTCTTCGCGGTCGTCGGCGTGGCCACGCCGAGTTTCGCCGGTGCCTCCTACCTGGCGCAGAACGACGTCCCGACCTTCGGCTACGACGTCAACCCGCAGTGGTCACAAGGGCGGAGCCTGTTCGGGTCGGAGGGCTCCTACATCGACTTCGAACACCCGGGTCCCGAGCCCGCCTACCTGGCGGAGCGTCTCGGCGCGAAGAAGGTCGGGATCATCTCCTACAACGTCACGCAGTCCGCCGAAGGCTGCGTCGGCGTCCAGAACGAGATGCGGAAGTTCCACATCCCGGTCGCTTTCGAGGATCTCTCGATCGCACCGCCGGCCGTCGACCTCTCGGCGGACGTGACGAGGATGCGCCAGGCGGGCGTGGACTTCGTGGCGAGCTGCCTCGACCTTGCCGGGAACCTCATCCTCTCGAGGACGCTTCACGCCTCCGGCATGGGTTCGGTGCCGCAGTACTGGTACGACGGCTACGACGAGCAGGCCGTGAAGCAGAACGCCTCGCTCATGCAGGGCATCTACCTGCTCATCGGGCACGTGCCCTTCGAGTCGGGCACGGCGCAGCCGTCGCGGTACCCGGAGATGGCGCTGTACCTGAGAGAGCTGCACCGCTACTTCCCGAACGACGAGCCGAGCGAGGCGTCTCTCGCCGGGTGGGTCAGCGCCACGATGTTCGTCGACGGCCTTCGCAAGATCGGTCGGGACGTCACGCGCTCGCGCCTCATCTCGGCCGTGAACTCGCTCACCTCCTACACGGCCCACGGCATCGTGGCGCCGATCGACTGGGTCGACGAGCACGACCGTCTCGGGCCCATCGACTGCAACGTCTTCCTGCAGGTGCGAAACGGCGCCTTCCATCCCATCTTCGGCTCCTCGAAGACCGTCTTCACGTGTTTCAAGTACCCACAGCCGCCGTCGCACCGGGTCGTCGTCGTCCCGCCGCCACCCGACATCCCCGGTGCCTGACGGACCCACGTGACCCAATTCCTCTCCTATGCCACGCCCGGCCTGCCCTACGGCTGCGTCTTCGCGCTCCTCGGCATGGGCCTCGTGCTCACCTACCAGACCTCCGGTGTGTTCAACCTGGCCTTCGGCGCCCAGGCGTACGTCTCGGCGCTCGTCTTCTACGCCTGCAACGCCGACGGCTGGCCGAAGTGGGCGGCCTTCCTCGTCTCGGTGGTGATCGGGGCGCCGCTCCTCGGCCTCGTGATGGACCGCGGCCTGTACCGCTTCGTGCGCACGAAGCCCGTTCTCGTCAAGCTCGTGGCCGCCCTCGGGATGCTCATCGCCATCCCGGCGGTGTTCGGCATCGCCTTCCCATCGGCGAACCGCTACAGCCCGCCCTCCATCTGGCTGTCGCCGAGCGTCGTCTACTTCCACGTGGCGGGCGATGCCATCAACGGCCTCGAGCTCTCGACGGTCGTCCTGACAGCAGTGGTGGCGCTCGGCCTCTCGCTCATGTTCCACTTCACCCAAGCCGGCCTGCGCATGCGGGCCGTGGCAGAGAGCCCGGGGATGGTGCAGCTCGCCGGCATCAACGCCGACCGCGTCGGGATGTCGAGCTGGATGCTCTCGAGCTTCCTCGCCGGCCTGGCGGGCGTGATGCTCGCACCGGTCTTCGGCAACCTGCAGCCTCTCAACTTCACCGAGTTGCTCGTGGCCGCTGTGGCCGCCGCCGCAGCCGGCAGCCTGCAGAGCCTGCCCTACACCTTCCTCGGAGGCATCCTCCTCGGACTCGTCGAGGAGCTCCTCGGTGGTTACCTGCCGAGCGGCCACATCCTCTCGTCAGGGCTCCGTCCGGCCCTGCCGTTCGTGGTCCTGCTCGCCCTCCTCCTCTTCCTCCCGGGGCTCCGCCGGCGGTGGCAGGGCGCCAGGGATCCGCTCGCCGGAGTCAACCCACCCCCCGCCCCGCTCGCCGCCGCCGTCCGCGACCCGGGCCTGCGGCGGGTCTCGCTGGCGGGGACCGGGCTGCTGGCGGTCGTCTTCGTCGTGTCCTGCCTGACGTGGATCTCCGACGCCTGGGTCTTCAACCTCTCGCAGGCGATGGCGCTCGCAATCGTGTTCCTGTCGCTCGTCCTCCTCACCGGCATGAGTGGGCAGATCTCGCTGTGCCAGGCGGCCTTCGCCGGTGTCGGCGCGTTCACGGCCGGCCAGCTGGCCGCCCACTTCAACGTGTCGCTCCTCGTCGGCATCGTCATCGCCGGAGTGGTCGCGGCGGCCGTCGGGGCGGTCGTGGCGCTGCCCGCCCTCCGCCTCGGCGGACTCGCCCTCGCCCTCGCCACGCTCGCCTTCGGCCTGCTCGCCGACAACATCGCCTTTCAGTACAGCTGGTCGGGCAACGGCCAGAGCGGCATCTCCATCCCGCGGCCCGTCCTCGGCCCGATCAACTTCCAGGGCGACCGGGCGTTCTTCTGCCTGACCATCGTCGTGCTGGCGCTGTGCATCGGCATCGTCGTCGCCATCAGACGCGGCACGACGGGTCGCCAGCTGGCGGCGCTTCGGGGGAGCGAGCTCGCCGCCGCCTCCATCGGGATCGACCCGCGTCGGTTGAAGATCCTCGTGTTCGCCCTCAGCGCAGGTATCGCCGGCGTGGGCGGCGCCGTGTACGGCTCGCTCGAGTCGAGCGTGTCCGCCGACGATTTCAACACCCTCCTCTCGCTCGTCTTCGTCGTCGTCGTGGCGACGGTCGGCGTCTACACCGTCGAGGGCGCCGTCGAGGCCGGCCTCGCCTACGTGGTCCTCAACACGGTGCTCACCTCGCCCGGTGTGCCGAGCGCGCTCGCCAACGTCCTCGAGCTCGTCTTCGGTATCGGCGCGGTCGTGTACGTCCTCCACCCGGAGGGGGCCGTCGAGTACGTCAAGCGGCTGGTGCTCGAACGCGTAGGGCGCCGAGGCACCGAACGTGAGGTGCTGGCGTGATGCCGCCGCTCCTCGAGGTCTCGGGGATCTCCAAGCGATTCGGGGGCATCAGGGCGCTCGAGGACGTTTCGCTCACCGTCGGCGCCGGTGAGGCCGTCGGGCTGATCGGCCCGAACGGCGCCGGCAAGACGACCCTGTTCGACTGCGTGTCCGGGGTGACCCAGCCAGAGAAAGGGACGGTGCGCCTCAAGGGTCGGCGTCTCGACCACCTCCCGGTCCACCGAAGGGCCCGGCTCGGCATCGGCCGTACGTTCCAGCGGCTCGAGCTGTTCACCGGCATGACCGTGCGGGACCACCTGGCCGTGGCTGAACGGGAGGCTCGCGGGGACGGCCGGCTCTGGAAGGACATGCTGTGGAGGGGAGGGCTGCGCTCCGAGGAGATCGAGCACGTCGACGCCATGTTGAAGGAGCTCCACCTCGAGGCCGTGGCCGATGCTCCGATCGAGTCGCTCAGCCTCGGCCAGGGACGTCTCGTCGAGCTCGGGCGCGCCCTCATCCAGCAGCCGGCGCTCCTCCTGCTCGACGAGCCCTCCTCGGGCCTCGACTCGCGAGAGAGCGCCGAGCTCGCCGGCGTGCTCAACCAGGTGCGGGCCACGCGCAACGAGGCAGTGCTGCTCGTGGAGCACGACATCGACCTCGTGCAGGCCGTCGTGGGTCGGGCCGTCGTGCTCGACTTCGGCCGGGTCATCGCGAGCGGGCCACTCGACGAGGTGCTGTCCGATCCCGCCGTCCGTACCGCCTACCTCGGGCAACCGGCGTGAGCGGCCCGGACGTCCTCGAGTTCGACGGGGTCTCGGCGTCCTACGGGCGCTTCCGAGCCCTCTTCGACGTCTCGTTCTCGATCGAGGCGGGCAAGGTGACAGCCCTTCTCGGCCCGAACGGCGCCGGCAAGTCGACCGTGGCCCGTGTCGCGACCGGGCTCGTGCCTCCCGTGTCGGGATCCGTGCGCGTGAACGGCGAGGACGTCACCGGATGGCCGGCCTGGCGCATCGTCCGCCTCGGCGTGGCACACGCCCCCGAAGGCCGGCCCGTCTTCGCGACCCTCGACGTCGAGGACAACCTCCGCCTCACCTTCCTCCGGCAGCTCTCCCGCAAGGACGCTCAGGCGGCCATCGAGCGGGCCTACGAGCGCTTCCCCCGCCTCGCGGAACGGCGGGGCCAGCTCGCCGGCACGCTGTCGGGCGGCGAGCAACGGATGCTGGCGCTCGCCCGCGTGCTCGTCGTGCCGCCGAAGCTGCTCGTGGTCGACGAGCTCTCCCTCGGCCTCGCTCCCCGCATCGTGGACGAGGTGTTCCGTGCCCTGCGGGAGATACGTGACTCGGGCACGGCCCTCCTCGTCGTGGAGCAGCAGGTGACACGGGCCCTCGAGCTCGCCGAGCACGTCGTCGTGCTGCGCAAGGGGAAGGTCGTCTACGACGGCGCCCGCAACGAGCTCGGAAAGGAGCTCGCCGCCGAGCTGCTGCCGGTTCCCGCCGACCTCGGCTGAACCGCGGCCGGGCCGGCGGCCGATCGGTCAACAGCCCTTCGTCAACAGCCCTTCGGGGTGACGTTGCCGTTGGCGAGCGAGAGCAGCGTGCAGATGGTCGTCTTCGAGACGAGCCACTTCGAGCCCACGTCGATGGCGAAGCCCTTCGAGTTGGCCAGCAACACCGTGTGCGTCGTCGACAGGATGCTGTAGGTGACGGCCGCACAGGGGCTCGGGAGCGACTCCGCCTGGCAGGGAGCGCCGTGCTCGATCGCGATCTTCTGGACGGTCGCCCCGCCGGCACGTTTCGCGAGGGGCGAGGTCAGTTCCTTCGCCATCGTCTGTCGAAGCTGAGAGCCGTTCTGCACGACGGCGATCTTGGCGGAGACGGAAGGATTGCTGAGGTTGAACAGCGTCATGAAGGCGGTGCGGATCTGAGCCTCCGCCGCCGCCGTCGACATGGTCGTCGTGGTCGCCTTCGCGCCTGATCCGCACGCTGCGAGGGCGGCGCCGAGGAGCAGTGCGGCCGCGAGGAGACCGAGGAACCTGCGAGCTGGCACAGTCATCGGTCGAAGTGTAGGAACGTCCGCGTAGATTCCCTCCTTGTGCCTGCTCGAAGCATCTCCACAAAACGCGGCGACGACGGCTCGACCGGCCTGCTCTACGGGGGACGCGTCAGGAAGGATTCCGCTCGCATCGAGTGCAACGGCGCGGTGGACGAGGCCCAGGCGGCCATCGGTCTCGCCCGGGCTCACCTCGGTGACAGCGCCGTTCCGGGCAGGAGCACCGTCCGTGGCGGAGGCCCGTCCGGCTCTGTCTCCGAGTTCCTGCTCGCAGTCGAACGAGACCTGTGGGTGCTGATGGCCGAAGTGGCGACGGCGCCGCGCAACCGCAGAAAGCTCGTCCCGGGCGCGTCGCTCGTGACCGCCGAGATGGTCGACCGGCTGGAGACCAAGGTGCACGAGCTCGAGGCGGCGGGTGCCGTGCCGACGGAGTTCGTCGTGCCGGGCGAGAACCTCCCGAGCGCGGCACTCGACGTCGCCCGCACGGTCGTGCGGCGAGCCGAGCGGCTCGCCGTCGGGGCGAGGATCGCCGAGGACTCTCAAGTCGTGCCGTACCTGAACCGACTCTCCGACGCCCTCTGGCTGCTGGCGCGGGCCGTGGAGGGTAGGCACGTCAGCGCCCGAGGTACATGATGGGCGCCATGAACGTGCAACTCCGCTCCGCCACCACGCCGCCCGCCGACGTCGAGGCGGTGGGACGGTTCGTCTTCGAGTCGCTCGAGGTCGCCGGTGACGGGGGCGGGTTCGACAGGGAATCGCTCTCCCGGCGAGGGTTCTCGGGCAAGGTGGGGGAGACGGCCATCCTCGACCGCGACGGTCACCTGGAGGTGCTCGTCGGTGCCGGCGAGCGCGACGGCGCCAGCGACGGTGTCGAGACCTGCCTTCGTCACGCCACAGCCGCGTTCGCCCGAGCAGTCTCCGGCTGTTCTCGCGCCGCGCTCGACCTGAGCGGGCTTTCGGGGGTCGAGGGCTCGCGGGCGGCGCAGCTGGCCGCCGAAGCAGTTGCGGGCGCCACCTATCGCTACCAGGGCTACCGCAGCGCCCAGGAACCTTCCGCTCTCGCCGAGGTGACCTTCGTCGTGGCAGGGCCGGGGAGCGGCGACACCGAGCGAGGACTCGAGCGGGGGACGGCCGTCGGCGAGGCGGTGGCGCTCGCCCGCGACCTCGGCAACATGCCGGCGGGCGACCTCACCCCGAGCCGGATGGCCGAGATCGCAGTCGAGCAGGCCGAGCGAGCCGGCCTCGAGGCGACCGTGTTCGACGAGGGCCGCATCGCCGAGGAGCGACTGGGTGGCCTGCTCGCGGTCGCCCGTGGCTCTGCCGAGCCGCCGCGGCTGGTGGTGCTGCGCTACGACCCGGAGCCGGGCGCCGACCTACCGACCGTGGCGCTCGTCGGAAAGGGCATCACGTTCGACTCCGGCGGCCTCAGCCTGAAGACGGGCGAAGGCATGATGGCGATGAAGAGCGACATGAGCGGCGCCGCAGCCGTCGTCGCCGCCCTGACCGCCTGCCGGGCGCTCGGGGTTCGGGTGCGCGTGGCCGGCTTCACGCCGCTCACCGAGAACATGCCCGGGGGGCGCGCCACGAAGCCGGGCGACGTGTTCGTCGCCCGCAACGGCAAGAGCATCGAGGTCTTGAACACCGACGCCGAGGGCCGGCTTGTGCTGTCCGACGGCCTGTCGCTCGCAGCGGAAGAAGGCCCTGACGCCATCGTCGATCTCGCCACGCTGACGGGCGCCTGCGTCGTCGCCCTCGGTCGCAAGATGGCGGGTGTGATGGGCAACGACTCGAGGCTCGTCCGCGCCGTTCTCAGGGCGGGAAGGGCGGCGGGCGAGGCGCTCTGGCCGCTTCCTCTTCCGGACGCCTACCGGTCGGACATCGACAGCGAGGTGGCCGACATGAAGAACATCGGCAAGCCCGGCAACGCGGGGGCGCTCGTCGCCGGCCTCCTCCTGAAGGAGTTCGTCGGGGATCGGCCGTGGGTGCACCTCGACATCGCCGGGCCGGCGCGCGCCGAGGAGGACGCCTACGACGTGCGAAAGGGCTCGACCGGCTTCGCCGTCCGGACGCTGTGCGAGCTGTTGACCCGCTACGAGCCGATCGGCGCCCCGGCCGACGACCACGTCGGAGAGGAGCTGTGGTGACAGACGACGTGGCGGGCGGCGAGGTCCTCGGCCAGCCCGGCGAGGTTCTCGGTCAGCCGGCCGAGCCGGCGCTCGAACCGGAGAGTGCCGCCTCGAGGCCGGATCCGGCAGTCGCGGTGGGAAAGGCGGCCACCGCCTCGGCGGCGGCTCGAGCGATCGCCGTGACCGAGCCGCCGGGGCAGTCACCGTCTCGCCCGGCCACCCTTGCCATCGACATCGGTGGGAGCGGGCTCAAAGCTGACGTGCTCGACGCGAACGGCCTGCTCCTGGCGGACCGGGTCCGGGTGCCGACGACCTATCCCTGCCCGCCCGAGCTGCTGGTCGAGCAACTGGTCGCCCTCGTCATGCCCCTTCCTGCGGCGGACCGTGTCTCGGTCGGCTTTCCGGGGGTCGTCCGCGCCGGACGGGTCATCACGGCCCCCCACTTCGTGACCGCGCACGGGCCAGGCAGCGAAACAGTGCCCGAGCTCGTCACGAAGTGGTCCGGCTTCGACCTCGGCGGGGCCCTCGAGGCGAAGCTCAAGCATCCGGTCAGGGTGGCGAACGACGCCGACCTGCAGGGGTGGGCGGTCGTGAGCGGCCTCGGCCTCGAGATGGTGGTGACCCTCGGGACCGGGGTCGGGAGCGCCCTGTTCACGAACGGGCTCCTCGCACCCCACCTCGAGCTCGCCCATCATCCCTTCCGCAAGGGGCAGACCTACAACGAGCAGATCGGCGACGCCGCCCTGCAGAAGGTCGGCCTCAAGAAGTGGCGGCGACGCGTGCTCGAGGCGATCGCCAACTTCGAGTCGCTCGTCCACTACGACCGGCTGTATCTCGGCGGGGGCAACTCCCGGCACATGACCGGCCACGTCGATCCGTCGATCACCATCGTCGACAACCTGGCGGGCATCCTCGGGGGCATCAAGCTCTGGGAGCTCGGCGGCCACTGAGGCGGCAAGGACCTGCCGTTCAGCCGTCGCCGGTCGGGCTGCCGCACTGGGCCCGCAGCGCCGTGACGAGGTAGCGCTCAGGCACCTGGCCCGCTTCGCTCAGCGTGGCCTGCAGGGCCTGCCATTCGGTGTCCTCGCCGGCCGCGATGGCGGCGAGCGGCTCGGCGCGCTCGAGCTCGATGACCGCCTTCTGGCGAAGCGAGCGGGCGACCGCCGGTGTGGCAGTCGCCGACTCGGCCTGCAACCGGAGCGAGGTAGCCACCTTCCTGCACGCCTGGGCGGCGAGAGCACGTCCGTCCGACTGGCTGCACCCGGCGCCGGCCAGCGCGGCGAGGGCGGCCATGGCGAGCCCAGCCGCCCCCCTGGCCGTCCTTCCCTTCAGAGTCGGCGGGCGGCGACCCACCGGGGCTACTCCGCCTCGCCGAGCCAGCCGGGGGAGGCGTCGAGGAGGAAACGGGTCACCCCGAGGGCGCGGTCGAACACCTCGCAGAGCAGCTCCTCGCCGGCGAGGACGCGGGCGAGGGACACCTCCTGGCGGGCCACGATGGTGAGGCGACGGACCGGCGCCTCGGTCGCCGAGGCGAAGGAGTCGGTGGCGGAGATCTCGAGCGGGAGCTCGACGCCGCCGACGCCGGCCAGGTCGAGCGCCAGCCGCAGGAGGTCGGGCGGGTTCGGCAGGGGTGGAACCCCCCAGTTGAAGGTGAGCGGGAAGAACCACTTGTCGGGCGGGTCCTCGTCGTCGGGCAGCGCCACGACGGCGTCCTCGAAGTCGAGGAGCACCCTCGGCTCGACCTCGAGCGCCAGGTGGAGGTCGATGGGCCCGCCGCATCCCTCTTCGGGGTGCAGGTCCACCTCCCAGAACTGGCGCAACGAGTACGTCTCGACGAAGTGGCGCTCGTCGTGCACGTGGAACTTGTGCTCGACCGCATGGTCCTTGAGCTCGGCCACGTACCCGGCCACGTCGATGACGGCCATCTCGGACCGAGTGTAGGCGGCGGTCGGGAGGCCGAGGGCTGGGCGCCTGGCCGGGCGGGCGGCCGACGCTACCGTCCTTGCGTGCGAGCGGGGGAGATGGTGGAGGTCCTCGAGGAGGCCGTCGCCGCGGTCGTCTCGGCCCTCGCCGACACGGACGACTGGGGCCCCGCCGGCACCCGCCCCGGCCAGTACCGCTCCGATCTCACCGCCGACCGGGCGGCCGTGGCGGTCCTCCACGGGGCCGGCCTCGACGTCCTCAGCGAGGAGTCGGGCCTCACCGCGCCCGACCCGGGGGGCCGCCGCATCCACGGTGCCGACGGGGCGCTCGCGGTGCTCGACCCGCTCGACGGCTCGACGAACGCCTCGCGGGGCATTCCCTGGTACGCCACGAGCCTCTGCGTCCTCGACGCCGACGGGCCGTTTGCCGCCCTCGTGGCGAACCTCGTCTCGGGCGCCCGCTACTCGGCCGTCCGGGGCGAGGGTGCCCGGCGCGACGGCGTCCCCATCACCACGAGCGGCTGCGGCGACCTCGGCCGCTCGGTCGTCGGCCTCTCCGGCTTTCCCCGCCGCTATCTCGGGTGGAAGCAGTTCCGGGCCCTCGGCGCCGTGTCGCTCGATCTCTGCGCCGTGGCGGATGGGACGCTCGACGGCTACGTCGACTTCGGCCGTGCCGCCCATGGCGCCTGGGACTACCTCGGAGGCGCCCTCGTCTGCACGGAGGCTGGCGGCTCGGTGCTCGACGCGCTCGGGCGATCCCTCGTGGTCCGGACGCACGAGGAGCGTCGCACGCCGGTCGCCGGGGCGACCGAGGCACTCGCTGCCGACCTCGTCGCCGGGCGCCGCGAGCTCGAGGAACCGTCGTCACCGGCCTGAGGCCCGAGACGGCCTCCCGATAGCCTGAGGGCACCGTGGCCTCTCCCGCCTTCGAAACCCTCCTCCTCCTGCAGGAACAGGACCTCGCCCTGGACCGCCTCGCGTACCGCTCGCGAGAGCTCGACGAGCGCCGGGCGCTCGAAGAGGCCGAGGGGCGCGTGGCCGGGCTGCGGCGCCGCGTCGCCGAGGCGGACTCCGAGCGCTCGGAGCTGGCGTCGGTCCAGGCGGACCTCGAGCGCCACATCGAGGCGACGTCGGCTCGCATCGGGGCGATCGACGCCCGCCTGCGCTCGGCCAGCTCCGGTTCCTTTCGGGACCAGCAGGCCATGAGCACCGAGATGGAGTCGCTCGCGTCCCAGCGCCGCGCCACCGAGGACCGCGAGCTCGAGGTGATGGAGCGCCTCGAGCCGGTGGAGGCGACGCTCGCCGCGCTCACCGGCGAGCTCGAGACGGCCGTCGCCGCCCGCGACGAGGCACGTGCCGCACTGGCTGCGGCCGAGGACGCTCTTTCAGTGGAGAGGGACGAAGTCGAGGCGAGAAGAGCCCCGCTGCTGAAGGAGGTGCCGGAGGACCTCCTCGCCACCTACGAGCGGCTGAGGACGAAACTCGGCGGTGTGGGCGTCGCCAAGGTCGTGGACGGCAGCTGTTCCGGCTGTCACCTCAGGCTGGCGGCGAGCGAGCGCGACCGTCTCGCCCACGCCGAGCCCGGCTCCCTCACCTACTGCGAGCAGTGCGGGCGCATCCTCGTCCCCTGAGCTCGAAAGCACCTGCGTGCACGAGCTGATCCTGGTGCGCCACGGGCAGTCCGAGCTGAACGCGAAGGGCGCCCTCGTCGGAAGGAGCGATCTGGGCCTCACCGAGCTCGGGCTGGAGCAGGCCCGTGCGGTCGGCAGCCGGCTGGCGACCGAGGCGGCGACGTGGCCGGCGGGCACGCGGCTCCTCACGAGTCCGCTCGGCAGGGCGCGCGCGACCGCGGAGGTCATCGCCCGGGAGCTCGAGTCGGCCGGGGCCTCGATCGGCGAGGTGGAGGTCGACGATCGCCTGATCGAGCTCGACTACGGGATGTACGACGGGCTCCTCCCTTCCGAGGTGGACGCGGAAGCGTGGGCGGCCTGGCGGGCGGACGCCACGTTCCGGCCCCCAGAGGGCGAGTCGCTCGCGGAACTTCAGCAGCGCTGCACGGGCCTCTTCGAGGAGCTGCAGGCGGCCGCCCTCGAGGGGGAGGGCAGGGTCGTGGTGGCCGTCTCGCACGTGTCGCCGATCAAGGCTGCCGTCGCCTGGGCGCTCGGCACCGGCCCGGAGATCTCGTGGAGTCTCCACCTGCCCGTCGCCGCCGTGACACGCCTCGCCCTCGGTCGTCGCGGGCCGGCTGTGGTCTCCTTCGGCGAGCGTCCCCTCCTCGGCGGCTCGTCGGCCTGAGCGGCATGCCGGGGCGACCCCGGCGGCATGTCACAATTGGGGCGGTGAGCCGGCCGGGTGGCCGCGGTGTGCCGCCTCCGGGCGACAGCTGAGGAAGGTCGGGGCTCCACAGGGCAGGGTGCTGGCTAACGGCCAGTCGGGGCGACCCGAAGGACAGTGCCGCAGAAAGCAGACCGCCGATGGCGGGCCTCGGCCCGCACAGGCAAGGGTGAAACGGTGCGGTAAGAGCGCACCAGCGTCCGGGGCGACCCGGGCGGCTCGGTAAACCCCACCCGGAGCAAGGCCAAACAGGGGACGGGCTGCCCGTCCGATGTCCCCAGGTGGGCCGCTGAGATGGATGGCCACCCTGCGACAGGGCGCCTCGGCGCCCGGCCGCAGACAGAACCCCGCCTACAGGCCGGCTCACCACTTTTTCGCCGTCTGAGCAGGGTGTATGAAAGAGGTGTGAGCGGATCAAGACGCGACAGTGACGCAGTCCGCGATCTTTCGGAGCCCCGCCACTTCGGAGGCGAGCCGGAACTCGTCTATCACTACACCTCCTCCGAGGGCATGAGCGGCATCGTGGAGTCTGGCGCGCTCTGGGCGACCGATGTCCTGTTCATGAACGACACCACCGAGGCCGTCTACGGGTTCAAGGTGGTTCGCGATGCGGTCGCTGAGTGGGTCAGCGCACTCGATGCTGGCGATGACCGACGACAGCTCCTGCACGCGATCGAGTTCGTTCCGGAGTTGATACCGCAGGTCTTTGTCGTGAGCTTCTCGGCTCGACGCGACGACCTGAGTCAGTGGAGGGCATACTGCCGAGCCGGCGGGTACAGCCTTGGCTTTGACCGGACGATGCTCGGTGCCGGCTTGCAAGTCTGTGAGTACGACAAGGCTCGGCAGCGGGAGCCTCGTCAGGCTCGCGTTGTCGACACCCCTGTTTGCCAGTGCCCACGACCTTGTTCCACAGGTCGTGCAGCTCCTCCAGCTCGCTGGGTCCATCAAGAACCCCGCGTTCCGAGACGAGGCCGAGTGGCGCTTCATCTTCCGATCAGGTGAGGGAGTGAAATTTCGCGTGACTCCGCTAGGACCTGTGCCCTACATCGAGTTTGAGATTCCGGGAGAGCGAGGGGTGACCGCGCTCAGGGAGGTCATGGTCGGCCCGACGCTCGACAAGGATCGTGCGAAGTACGCCCTTGAGGCCTATCTGAAGTCGCTCGGACGAACTGATGTCGCGGTGACGTGTTCTGAGGTTCCGCTTCGCTGAGCGGCCCCCAGCACCTCATCGACAGCCGACCGCGTCCGGTCCTCGCTGTCCGGCCACAGGTGCGAGTAGGTGTCGAGCGTCTCAGCGGCGCTCTTGTGTCCTAGGCGAGCCTGGACCGTCTTCACTGACTCTCCGTGGCGAATCAACAGCGATGCGTAGTAGTGGCGCAAGGCATGGAAACCAGTCCCAGTCGGCGCCTTGGCCGCGGCCACAGCCGGGCGCCAAAGGTCGGAGAACCGCGTCCTTCGGATCGGCTGACCTTGCTCGTTCGTGAAGACCAGGCCCTCGTCACCGACCGGATGGGCGGCCAGGTGCGCCGCGAGCGCTTCCGTGACGACGTTGGGGAGCGGGACCGTCCGGTAGCTGCTGTCGGTCTTCAGCGGCCCGAACACGGGCTCAGATCCCGGCAGCAGTATGAGCTGTCGATCGACCTTCACCTGACGGCGGAGGAAGTCAACCCGGTCGACGGTCAGGCCGAAGCACTCTCCCTGGCGGAGTCCGGTTCCGGCCGCGAAGATGATGAGGGCGCGGTAACGCGGTGGCACGGCCTGGATGAGCGCCTCGACGACGTCGGTTGGCAACGGTTCGACCCGCTGGACCTCAACCCTTGGCAGTTTGATGTCGACTGCCGGGCTCGAGGCGATCAGTCGGTCGGCGACGGCGGCACGGAAGATCGAGACGACGTAGCGGTAGACGAGTTCGACCGTGGCAGGGGAGAGGACCTCAGATCGGCCGCGAACCCAAGCCTGGATCTCACTCGGCCGGATGGCGCCCAGAGGACGCTTGCCGAGGTAGGGGATGACGTGCCGGCGGAGGTTCGTCTCGACCTGAGCGGCCGTCGTCGGGCGATGTACCTGGTTCGCCCGCCAGGTCTTCGCGTACTCGTCGAACGTCACCTTGCCGCCCTTGGTGTCGACGTAGGACCCCGAGACCTTGTCTGTCTCGATCTTGTTCAGGAACCGGGTCGCGTCGCCCTTCTTGGCGAACGTCTTGGACCGGGAAGCGCCGTCCGGCGTGCGCCAGCGCGCACGGTAACGGCCGTCAGGCAGCTTCTTGCTGAATGCCATGTCAGACCTCCGAGTCGGGCTCGCTGACAGCGAGCAACTGCAACGCCTTGTGTGTGAGCTGACCGCCGGACTTGCCAGGAGCAGGGTGTGTCAGGAGACCGCGGCGTCGCGCCTCCGCAAGCATGTTGCGGACCTGCGAGGCGCTGTAGTTCATCTCCTCCGCCAGCTCGGCCACCTCGCGTCCACTCCCGAGACGGTGGACGTATGCGGCGGCCAGGCTGGCGTAGACAGCGTCAGCGCGCCCTCGGCGACCGGGCCGAGGATCTTTCGCCAGGGATTCCCGGAGCTGGTGGCCACCCGCGTCGAGCGAGGCGACTACCGCAGGGTGGTCCGAGTGGAACCGCGAGGCCAACTCCCAGCGCAGCGAGTGCCGCGCTGAGCGCTCGATTTCCCCGAACGGGATCTCTCGCAGCAACCGCGCGCTGATCGGTCGAGGTTCCCGGTCCTGTCCGCGGTCGACGAGGGCACGATCGAGAACCTCGAGGCCGATCAGGTCGCCTGTCTCCGGCGAGAGGTGGACCACGAGGCGAATCTCGGGCTTGCCACGTACCTCACAGACGACACGACCGCTCGGCTGCTCGACAGTGGGCAGCTCGACCCTGTGCGTGCGGATGCGCCAGGCGTCGAAGTCTGGATCGATCGCAGGCGCGAACCCCTCTTGCAGGAACCACGGCGGCATCTCCTCGGCCACCCGACCCTCCGGACTTTCGTGCACCGGAAGCCAATGGTAAAGGGTGGATGCCACTATGTCAATATGCAAACGAGTACCGAGCAACTCCTAACCATCGAGCAGCTCGCCGACGTGCTCCAGATCCCGAAGCAGACGCTCTACCGCTGGCGCAGTGAGGGCAGCGGGCCGAGAGGCATGCGAGTGGGAAGGCACGTCCGCTACCGCAGGACCGACGTCGAGGCGTGGCTCGACGAACGCGTCGCTGTTCCGGGCTGATGCCCGGACGCGGCGGCGCCCCGGTCCGAGAAACCGGGGCAGCCGTCAGGAAATCAACCTCGACGGCAGAAGGGTACACCGACGGTCAACTCCCCTACCGGGACCCGACAGGCGATTTCGCCGTCGCGCTCGTGATGAACCCGCGTCTCGCCAAGCGCTTCGCCGCCGCGACGATGCATTGCCGCTGCCTCGAGTGTCGTGCTGAGGGTTCTCGCCTCGACAAGTCGTTTCGGGTGCTGGCGGGCCGACTCGTCCACGTCCCGCTCGTCGTCGGCGGCCGCAGGCGGCTCTGCGGAGCAGCTCGCCAGTTCGGCGGTACCAGATGAGCCCTGCCGTCCCGATCGAGGCTGTCCTCGGGCTCAGCGATGCCGAACTCGAGGAAGTCCTCGCAATGGTGCGCGAGCGTCGCCGCATCGCTCGCCAGCGCGGCGAGCAAGAGGCGCGGGCCATCGCTGACGAGCTGGCCGAACTCGTAAGTCGCGGCGACTCCCCGGCGCTCGGACTGTGGCGCAAACACGGCCGACCTGGGGTCGACGTGGCCGAGTGGATCGCAGAGGACGAAGACCGGATCGCGGCCTGCGCTCGGAACGTCGGGCGGTTCGCATCGACGATCTCACTCCGCGCTGCGTTGGCAGCGCTCGCCGACGACTTGCTCGCCCGCGGCGCTAATCCCGAGCAAGTCGAGCGAGCCTTTGCTTCGGTCGTCGAACTTCGGCGGGCCGCATGACGCCGCGTGTCGGCGAGGCAATCGTCGACCGCGTCCTCGAGGAGCCAGGCACGCGGCTGACCTACAGACAGGCAGCCGAGATCACGCCCACCAAGCCGGAGTGGCTGTGGCGGGGTTGGCTCCTGCTGCGCGCCCTCAACCTCCTCGCAGGCCGTCAGGGCTCGGGCAAGACGACGTGGGTTTCCTACGTCGTGAGCTGCCTCACGAACGGGCAGCCGCTTCCCGACGCTGACACGGCTGTCGACCCGATCCGAGTCGGCATCCTCTCGCTCGAGGAACCACCCGACCGGATAGCGGCTCGTCTGCACGCCGCCGGAGCCGACCTCGACTGTGTGCTCGTAATCGGCGATGTCGAGGACCGGGACGACGACGGGAGGGTTGTTCGCCGCCGCTGGCAGTTACCGAAGGACATCGCGGCACTCGGACGGCTCATCGTCGAGCAGTCCCTTCGCCTCGTAATCGTTGACGGGCTCGGCTACTCGATCACCGGCGACTCGCACAACTACGCCGTCGTCGGCTCCGCGCTGTCGGCGCTTGCCGGCGAAGCCGACCGTACCGGAGCCGCCATCCTCGGACTCGTCCACCCTCCGAAGGGTTCGAGCGACCCGGTGACGGCGGCGATCGGATCGACGGCTTGGACGGCCATCCCGAGGGTCTCGATCGTGCTCGGGAACGACCCGAACGACGAGACGGGCGCGCGACGGGTCGTCCGCGTCGCGAAGAGCAACTATCGGCTGCCCGACGCCGGGCTGTCGTTCACGATCGGTGAAGACGCGACCTGGGAGTGCGGGTTCGTCGCCAACGTGCGCGCCAGCCACGTCAGCGCCGAAGACGTGACCGCCGGACCCGAGACAGGCGAGCAGCGCGGCGAGCGCGCCGAAGCGAGATCGATCCTTCGAGAACTCCTCGCCGACGGCCCGATGGATGCCAAGGACGCCGAGCGAGCGAGCGGCTTCAGTGAGCGGACCCTTCGCCGAGCGAGGAAGGATCTCGGCGTCGTGGCCGAGCCACGGCGCAACCTCGCGGGACAGGTCGTCGGTTGGACCTGGAAACTGCCAGACGGCCAGACGGCCAACACCAGACGGCCCATGACCGATTGGCCGTCTGGGCCGTCTGGTCACACACAGGGAAAACAGAGTGTCTCTGCACCAGACGGCCAACGTACAGAGAGTGGCCGTCTGGACGACCGTGAGGCTCCGATCTGGTGAGGGCGGCCGAGTTCGTCTCGACGCTTCCGAGCGGCATGGAGGCATGGCGCCGCGGTCGGGTCTTGTTCGTCGTCCCGACGATCCCTGACGACGCCCGACCGGAACTCAAAGATGCGCTGAGTCTTCGCCGTCGTGCCCTGTTGGCCGGCGAGTGTCCCTGTGGCGCTCGACTCGTCCTGAGCGCTGCGGGCTTCCTCATGGCGCACGCCGACGACTGTCCCGCTGGCGACGAGTCGATCAAGCGCCTGCTCGGCGGTGAGTCGTGAGTGTGCGAGACGACCGTGACGAAGACGCCGGGCGGTGCGAGGCCAAGACCAGGTTTGGCCGTTGTGAGCAGCGGTCGGTCAACGACGCGCCCGTGTGCTCGTATCACAAGCGACTCGCGCTCGGCCTGCTCGAGGACAGCGAAGGACAGCAGGCCATCGCCCGCTACGACGACCAGCGTCTGAGGCGGCGTCGGAAGTGAAGGGCGGCAGCGGTCGCCGAGGTCGGAGCCAGTCGCACAAGGCGAAGATCGGACCTCCGCAGTCAGCACGCCGAGGTCGGCGGAAGGTGAGGCAAGCCCGCCAGGACCGAGCAAGCAAGCAGGTAGAAGCGACGATTGACCGGGCGGGGTACCTGCCTTTCCAGGACGCGGTTCCTCACCGCCCCGCTCCAAGAATCCCCCCCCAGAATGCAGAAACATCGCAACTCGGCGGCGAACACCCCGGGGGATACCTGCCTTTAGCAGGGATTTTGCCCCACCCGCCAAGCGTCAATCGAAAACTCTCCCCGGCTTCTAAGGCGCGCAACCAGGAGGGCGACCATCCGGCCGTCTTCGCGGTGGGGTGGTCGTCGTGAGGACCGAAACCCGCCTCTGCGCCTCCTGCGGCCAGCCCTTCGAGGCCGTCGTCGGCTTCGGCGAGGGCCGTCCACGACTGAACTGCGACCGCTGCCGGGCTCCACGGCCGGGACAGGCCCGGAAAGGCCGCCAGAGCCTCGCTGAGCGGCCCTGCGACGAGTGCGGAGCCCCATTCCGCCCTCACGACGCCCGCAACCGCTTCTGCTCGCCGAAGTGCTCCCAGACGGCGAAGGACCGCCGCCGCCGAGGCTGTCAGCCCACCGGAACGCCCGTCGAGCGCGTCTGTGCCACCTGCGGGCGGCCTTTCGCCGACGTGGCGAGGCGCGGACGGCCTCGGAAGTCGTGCGCCGAGTCGTGAGCGCCGACCTCGATCGCCTCGCCGACGAGTGGGTGCGCTCGCAGCTCGGCGCCGACCTCACGGCAGACGAGTGGCCGGACCCCGACCACGGTCGCATCCGCGGCCAGGTCGGCCTCGACGTCAACGTGCTGGCGAGCGACCTCGAGCAGATCGACCGCCGTCCACTCCCGAAGGTGCCGACGGGCCTCTTGTGCTCGCATTGCGGGCTCGCCCCGGCCGACTACCGGCGAGTCTGCCGACACGGCCAGGAGCTGCGCGACCTGTGCGAGCGCTGCCGCAAGCACTTCGTTCGGACTGGACGGCTGCCGAGTCGCGAGCTGAACCGCCGGCACCGTGCTCGCCTCGGCTTGTCGCCTCTGCCAGCGGTTTCGGACATTTGCCAGTCAGTAGAAGGCGAAAGCACGCATGCCGACCCAGAGGAACCAGTGACCCCGTGTTCGGAAGAGGACGAAAGATGACCAAGGCTCTCACGGCCGCGGCGATCCGCGAGCGGGACACGATCGTCCGGCTGACGGGCGAGATTGAGCGGCTGACGAAGCGAGCCACGCTCGGGCGTGAGTCGTACCGTGCCTGGGCGCGTCCCCGACTCGCTCGCCGCTCGCAGCTCAGCCTCGAGGATGCCCGCCAGCGCCGGGCGATGCTCGCTCAGATCGCCGTCGACGAGCGCGCCCTCGCCACCTGTACCGAGCAGTTGAGCAAGGCAGCGGAGCGCTACTTCGCCGAGCGCGGTCGCAAGCTCGACTCCCGGATCGGAGTCGGCTTCGACCTCGAGGCTGTGCAGCTTCGCCAGCGTGCCGGTCAGGTCGCTGACGGGCTCGAGTTCCGCAGCGCCGACTGAGAAAGGACGGTCCCCACCATGCTCGACATCGAAGCCCTTGCCCGCGAACTGAAGCTCGGCTCGCAGTGGGAGGACGAGGTCGACGTCTTCGCCCGGGTCGCTCGCGTCACCCGCACCTCGCCGCAGGACCGGGCGATGCTGAACGCCGCCGTCTCGTCGCTCGTCTTCTACGGGCTCGCCGAGCGCCGCATCGACGAGAACCGGCGAAGCCAGTACCGCAGAGCCGTGCCTGTGCCGCTCCGGCCACCTGCTGCCCCTCAGCGCCCGACCGTGACGTTCACCCCGACCGGGCCGCACATCGTCCCCGACCTCCGCGAGCCGGTCCCCGTTCCGTGGCCCTGACCCCGGATCTGTCCCCGCAGCAAGGCGGATGCGCCAGATGGGCGCTCCGACGTGAGCGGGTCCGCCGCTGGGCGGCCCGAGAAAGCGAGACACCGTGGCACTCCCACTCGAGTTGACCGCCGATCTGGCGGATGAACGGGCGGACGACCTCGAACTGGTCGAGGTGAAGCTCCGCAGCAACCGGGACAACAGGGTTCACCAGGCCGCCGCCATCATGGAGGCGTCGCCTGACGGCCGGCTGCCCGACGAGGAGTTCCGGCGCTTCCGCTCAGCCGTGAGCGAGGCGACGAGGTACCAGGACGAGCTCGACACCCTCGCCAAGCTCCGCAAGGAGTCCCGCGGTCTTGCCGCCGTGGTGAAGCGCGAGCCGAGACAGTATGGGCCGAGCAACCCGCGGCACTCGTTCTTCGCGGACCTCGCCGACTACATGCTCCAGACGCCCAACTACCGGGCAGCCGAGCAGCGCCTCATGCGCCACGGCAAGGAAGTCGGCATTGAGGCCCGGAACAACCCGCTCTCGCCCGAAGGACAGCGCGCTCGCCGGGTGCTTCGTGAGTACACGCGGTGCTCGAACACGACCGAACATCGCCACCAGCTCGACGAGACCGAGACGCGGGCGATGTCCTCGACGAGCACGTCCGGCGGCTCGTTCGTGACGCCGCAGTACGTGGTGGACCTATGGGCGAGCTACCGGGGGCCCGCCCGAGCCTTCGCGGACCAGTGCCGGTCCGTCCCGCTGCCGGAGTATGGCCTCGAGGTCTACCTCCCGAGCATGACCGGACCCGCGGCGGCAGGCGCCCAGACCGAGAACTCGGGCCTCGACGAGACGGACCCGACCGGGGTCTACCTGTCGGCCTCCCTCGAGACGATCGCCGGCCTCGTCACGGTCTCCCAACAGCTCTACGACCGAGGCGGTCAGGACGGGCTCGGCTTCGACGAGATCGTCGGCGCTCAGATCAAGGAGCAGCTCGACGCCCAGATCGACAACTACGTGCTCACGCAGGCACTCGCCAACGCCGGCACCGTCACCGACTCAAGCACGGGCTCGATCACGACCCTCTACACCGACGTCGCCGCGGCCCGCGAGAAGCTGACCGACACTGCCGGGACGAGGTTGCAAGCGAGCCACCTGTTCACGACCTCCGACCTCTTCGGGTGGGCCACCCGCCAAGTCGACAGTTCGGGGCGGCCGATCCTCACGCCCGACAGCGGAGCGATCGTCGCCGCGCAGGCGATGGGAGACCCGGCCTTCCGGTCGTGGTCGGGAGTCCACCTCGGCCAGTGTCGATGGCACCTCGACGACAACATCCCGGCCGTGAGCGGCAACACGCAGCTCGTCGTCGCCCGCCCGGCCGAGGTGTTCGTCTGGGAAGGCGAACCCATCCCGCAGGTGACGCCGGAGACCGGCGCCACCACCTTGTCGGTCGTGATCTCGCTGCGGAGCTACGTCGCCGCGATCCCGAGATACCAGAAGGCCGTCGCCGTCATCGGCGGCAGCGCCTACCCGACCTCGCTCGTCTGAGCAGGCAGACGAGCGACCGAGCGGTCCGACCCGGAACGAATTGGCCTTCCTCCCGGGTCGGACCGCTCCCCTCGCCAGCAAGGAGTCACCCGTGACACCCGAAACGGCAGCCGAGCAGTCCGAGACGCCCGAGGCGGGCGACGAGCCGACGCCTTCGCGTCTCGGCGACTTCCCGCTGACCTTCCCGTTCATCGTCCGACCGAAGGAGTCGACCTCAGATGTCAGTTGAGTCACCAGCGGCTTTCTTGCAGGGTGCCTCCGGGTACGCCGCCGAGCAGACCCGTCGGGCGATCTTCGCCCAGTACAACACGGCCGGCGGGGTGCGCCTCACGGGCGACCTCCAGGTCACCGCGGCGGCCTCGGGCCTCTCCGTCAACGTCGCGGCCGGGACGGTGTTCGTCCCCGGCACGACCTCCACGACCCAGAGCCTCTACTACTGCCTCGCCACCTCGACGACGAACCTCGCCATCTCGTCGAACTCCTCCGGCAACCCGCGCATCGACGGCGTGTACGCCACGGTCGACGACGCCGCCTATGTCGGAGCGGCGAACGACTGGAAGCTCCAGGTGGTCGCGGGAACCCCGACCTCCGGCGCCACGCTCTCCAACCTCTCCGGCGCTCCAGCCACGCCGACCTCCTCGCTCCTCCTCGCCTACGTCCTCGTCCCGACCGGAGCCTCCAACCTTTCCTCAGGCGACATCCAGGACGAGCGGATCACCCTCTCCTTCGCCATCTCCAACGCGTCGAGCGTTGTCACGACCGAGGGCGATCTCATCGTCGGCAACCCCTCCGGCATCGCCACACGCCTCGCCGTTGGCTCGAACGGCTACGTGCTGACCGCGGACTCCACGCAGACGAACGGCGTCGGCTGGGAGAAGCCGAGCCAGTTCCTCTCGCAGTTGTTCACCTCGTCGGGCACCTACACGACGGCCAACGACGGGACCACGCACACCTACCGGCTCACGGGAGTCGGTGGTGGTGGTGGTGGTGGGTCAGGCGACTACGCCAGCGCCACGGGCCAGGGCGGTGGTGGCGGCGGAGCGGGGGCGTTCAGCGAACTGATCGCGTCTGTCGGCCCGAATACGACGCTGACGGTCACCATCGGCGCGGCTGCCGCAGGTGGTACGTCGGGTGGAAGCGGCGCCTCTGGTGCCACGACCACGGAGTCTGTGACCGGCTTCTCCGCCCGCGGCGGGAACGGCGGCGGCAGTGGCATCTTCCCCGCCACCGGGACAGGCGGCCAGCCGGGCGGCTGTGGCTCGCTCTCCAACCCTGCTCCTGGTTCCGGTGGTTCAGGTGGAGCGAACAGCGCCAACGGCGGCACCGGCACTCCGCTCTCAGGTCCCTGCGGTGGTGGTGGTGGCGGCGGGTCGAACAGCCCAAGCCTCGGAGGCGGCGGTGGCGCTGCCGGTGCGGTGGGTGGGATTGCCTCGGGCGGCACGTCGAACGGCTCCAGCACCTCCAACGGCGTCGCGGGCGGGAGCGCCGCGGCCAACTCCGGTTGCGGTGGTGGTGGCGGTGGGTCGAACAGTTCGGGCGGCGGCACGGGCGGTGCCGGCGGTGCGGGCGGGACTGGCTGGCTCCTCATCGAACGGCTGACGTGACCCACGGCCTCGCGGCAACGCCACCCTGGGCTATCGCGCACGGCGAGACGCCGGGCCGCTCAGTAGGTCAGTGCGACGATCGGTGCGCCCGAAGGGATTGCTGCATTGCGAATCTCCTGAATGAAGCCATGCTCCAGGGCGTATTGCGCATCCTTCGTGGCAGCCTCTCTGAAGAACAGTTCGACGTCTGATTGAGGCAGGTTCGTACGCTCAGCAATGACGGCTGCGATCCGGGCTTCGTCGGCCCCGATGTTGGCGACTGCCTCTCTCGCCTGCTGGCCGGTGATCGGATTCGGCGCTCCCCACGTGACCCCGTGAAACATGAATGTCGCGCTGGACGCGGCGTACCGCTCTTCGCCGGAGAGGAACACGACATTCGCGATCGAGTCGACATTGCCGACGTTGTAGGTCACCAGCTTGATCGGTAGCGCGTTGAGGGTGTTGTAGAGAGCGAAGCCGAGTCCGACACTTCCACCTCCGCTGGAGAACAACAGGTGAATCTCGCTCGCGCCTTGGTTGACGAGTTCGCTCATCGTCCGAATCAGCGTCGTTACAGACTGGTCGTTGATCGCCGCCACGAACGAGACATACACGGCGCTCCGTGGAGCGGCAGTCACCACGGGCGAAACCTTATCCATAGGGGTAGCCAGGCGGGTCGATGTTTTTTGGTCAGTCGAACAGGTGTTCGCTACAGTGCCGAGGCGTGGACCCCGAGCCTGGCGACTTCACCGTCGAGTCAGCCGAGAACCTGCGCCGGTCCGTCGCCATGCTGCCAGCGAACGGCCCGAGCTGGCTCAGCCGGGAGACGGCGCTGCGAATCCTGGGGCAGCTCGTGCGGCTGCTCGAGAAGCTGAGAAGCCGAGAGCCGTGACCGCTCCCACGCTCGTACTCGGGTCAAAGGCCGCGTAGATGGCGGTCGTCTCGGGCGACTCATGGCCGAGCAGCGCCTGAGTGAGGCGGATGTCCCTCGTCTGTCGGTAGACCGACGTCCCGAACCAGTGACGCAGCGAGTGGACCGTCGAGGCAATCCCGAGCGAGCGCAGGTAGATGTTTAGCTCCTGGCCGAGCTGGGATGGCGGGTAGCGCGTGAGCAATCGCTTCCGTCGAAACACCGCTCCGCTCTCGGGCATCGGGAGGGCTCGGAGGGCAGCGAGAACTTCGGGGTGGAGTGGCACCATCCGCTCCCTGTCGCCCTTGCCGGCAACCACCCGGAGCAGGCCGTTCGACTCGATCACGTCCTCACGGTTCAGCCCTGCGATCTCGCGGCAGCGAAGTCCCTGGTAGGCCCCGAGGAGGAGCCAGCAGCGCGTCATCGGGTCAGCGTTCTCGATGGCGCGCTCAAGGTCCGCATCGGGCATCGGGCGCGGGAGGGTCTTCGGCAGCTTGGGTCGCCTTATGCGTGCGACCGGGTTCGCTTCGAGCAGGCCCTCGTCGATCGCCCAGGCGTAGAACACAGACAGCATGGAGAGCCACCACGCCCGCGTCCGGGCCGTGAGCGGCCGACCGTCACGCCCGCACCGCTCGTCGAGCGAGCGCTCGATGTCGTCTCGGGTGAGGGCGGCCCATCCCTTCGGGTTGTCCGCGAGAAACGTGAGCAGCTTCGTCCGGCGCTCGTAGATGGTGCCCTTGGCGAGCCCGCGGCGACGTTGATGCTGGCAGTACCGCTCGACCAGCTCCTGATCGCGCGGCAGGTCCGGCACGACGGTAAGGCGAGCCGAAGGTGCCTTGCTCGCTGCTCGGGCGTCACCCGGCACGAGCGCCAACAGCGGGCGCATCTCCTCGACCAGCTGCGCCAGGCTGGCGGTTGGTGCCTGGCGCAGACTGGGGTCGACGAGTGTCAGGCTCGGCCGGTCCTCGTAACGCCCGGACTCCTTGGCCATCCTGAGCGCGTGGAGGACGAGCCATGCGATGTCATCCACCTCCTCCGGCGTGTAGCCCGCCCGGTCTCCCGCGTGAGCGAGACAGAGGATGAGGTCAGCGAACGGGTCCGCAGGAGCGACCGACCCTCTCGCACTCACCTCGCGGCTCGGCTCAGGGCGGTTTGCCTGAGCCAGTTCACGGTGTCCGTCACGGTGATCGCGAAGAGGTGCATTCGGACGGGGTCGTGCCAGTTGTGGCACGCGACGAAGTCCTCGAAGTCCACGATCCCCGGAACGTCGCCCTCGGAGTTGCTGCCGAACGTCGCCCACCCGTCGAACAGCGCCTCGAAGAGGTCGAAGCCGGCGGTCTCCATGCCGAGCAGCTCGTCGTGGAGCAGGTCGCGCGCGTACGGGCACCCGCAGGGCTGAGAAGTTGCCGCGTCAGATCCCCCGGACGCGGCACGGGGTGGCGTAGTTTCGCCCTTGGCCATGGGACTTACCCTCCTGTGGTCCAGGCCCGGGGGTGTTAGCGCACCGCCCGGGCCACCGTCTGTCTGACGGGTTGCCCGCATCATGCGCCGAGGCAAGCTCCGGTGTCAACAACCGACCGAATGACAAGCGGTTGCGCGCAACGGTACTGACCTGCGCTTTCGCCGCCCTTGCCCATGCGGGCGCTAGGGATTCGATCGGGACCGTCGGCAGCGAGCGACCTTCGGGTCTACCTCACCTAGGCGTCCTCGTCCGATGGACCGAACGGGTGACTGTCGACATACCCAAAGAACCGATCGACCAGTTTCGCCGCGACAGGGACAGCTTGCGGCTCGCGCACCGCATTGGAGAGGCGCTCGGCCCAAGCAGCGCGAACACTCGACACCCGATCAGACGTCGGAATGAGTCGCACCAAGCACTCATCGAGCTTCACGGCCTCCGCCGCCTCGAGGAAGGCGCCAAGCACTGCCCGAGCTTCTGCCGGTCCGTCATACGGCCGCTCGAGGCCTGCGCTGACGGGCAGTGCTGTCGGCAGACCGTCCGCAAGCTCGACGGCGATGGCTCGTAGAGCTACCTCGTCGCTGCTCACGAGGCTCGGGATTTTGAACGCACGCCGAAGCGTGGCAACCCACTGAGCCTTCGGCGATGCGACCAAGCTTGGTTGGGAATCGGACATGAGGGGAGTCTCGCGCTGTCACTCTTGAGTTTCGTGCCGTGACGCGGCCGTGACGCAGAACGTCGCCAAACCATGCAAAACGTCGAGCAACAGCGACAATCCGAACGTCCAGGTCAGAGCCGATTACGCGGCATCCCCGCAGGTCACCACCTTGGGCACGACAGAACCCCGCCTACAGGCCGGCTCACCACTTTTTCGCCCGGAGCCCCGCCCGCGTCCGCCATCGGACTCTTCTGGTGCTTCCGGGCCGCCGCTCAGGGCAATCGCGTCGCGATCGTTCGCGCCTTTCCGCGACTCATCGCGACGCGATGGCGACTGTCGACCGGCTCGAGCGAGCGAGATGTCGCGAGACATCGGAGACCGATCCGCGGCGAGGAGGCGGCGGGAGTAGACAGAGACCGTGGTGTTCCTGCTGGCGGTGCTCGTCGGTGGAGCCTTCGGCGCCGGTGACCAGTACCTGGGCAGCCTCCCCTCGCTCGGAGCCTGGGGGGCGCCGGTGAGCCTCATGTCGGCCCCCTGGCTCGTGCTGCCGTTCGCCTTCGGAGCGACCCAGGTGAATGCCCGGCGGGGGGCGCTCGCCGGACTCGTGGCGAGCGCGTCCGCCCTGGCGGCGTACTTCGTGATGATCATGGGCCCCTTCGAAGGCGGGCACTCGAGCTTCACCGCGACCGAGCTGAAGGGCCTGCTGCTCTCGAACGGGCTGAACCTGGCCGGGGCGCTCGTCACCGGGCCGCTCTTCGGCTGGCTCGGGCACCGGTGGCGGACACGCCGTGCCCTCTCGAGCGCGGCCCTCGTGGCGGGCGCCCTCCTGCTCGAGCAGCCGTTCCTCCACCTGCTGGCCGGTTCGCTGCGCGGGCTGCCCGAGGGTGCGCCGCTCGCGACGAGCCTCGCCGAGGCCGGCGCCGGCGTGTGCCTCGCCGCCTACTTCCTCCTTCGCCACCGGCAGTTCCGACGAGCCTGCCCGGCTGCCTGAGCCGGCCTCGAAAGGTTCGCCGGCGCGTCAGACGTTGTTCGTCGGCCGTTCAGATCCCGGTCACGTCCGGCTCTTAGGTTGATCGGCGTTTCGGAGGCACGAGAACGGGGCCCGGTAGATCCCCCTCCGCTCAGAGGTGCGCCCCCGCCGACGAGCCCTACCGGGCCTCCTGAGCGGGGCACCGCCATCCCACCCAAGGGCGGTGCCCCGCTTTGCTCGCCTGGGCGGGGGGCCCTCGATCTCTCGCCAGGCGGTCGACGACGCTGTCGCACCCTCCAAGTACCCTTGCCTCGTGGCCTCGGACAAGGCTTCGAACGCACTGACCTTCGACTTCTCGGAGCCTCCGGGGGACGCGTCAGCTCCCGAGCCACCGCGCGCCCCTGAGCCTGCCGCCGAGGAGTCAGGCGCGACGGCCACCGCCGACGTCCTCGAGTTGGCCGTCGAGCGGGCCGCCCAGCGGGGGCTCGGCCGCCGCCCGGCCGGCGAGGACGGCGCCGGGCAGCGCGAGCCACGCATCCCGGGCAGCACCTCGGACGACGCCCTCACCGTCGCCGAGCTGTACGACCGCGTCCAGGTCGCGATCAAAGTGCAGTTCCCCGACGAGGTGTGGGTGACCGGGGAGATCCGCAAGGTGACGGTGGCGCGCAACGGCCACCGCTACATCGAGCTCGCCGACCACCGCAGCCCGGGGGACGGCGCCAAGGCCGGCGCCCCCATGGTCGAGGTGGCGTGCTGGAGCAGGGACTGGCCGACGGTCGCCGCCGAGCTGGACGAGGTGGGCGTCGAGCTCACCGCCGGGCTCGTCGTGCGGGTGCTCGGCCGCCTCAGCGTGTGGACAGGGGGCTCGAGGCTCCGCCTCAGCATGACGGCGCTCGACGTCGAGGCCCTGGTCGGTGGCATCGCGGCGGCCCGCCGCCGCCTCCTCCGCCACCTCGAAGCCGAAGGGCTGCTCGACGCCAACCGTCGCCTCCCCGTCCCGCTCGTGCCGCTCCGGGTCGGTGTCGTCACGAGCGCCGGGTCCGAGGCGTACAACGACTTCACGGGGACGCTCGGACGGTCCGGGCTGCGTTTCGCCGTCCGGCTCGAGCACTCGCTCGTCCAGGGGATGACGGCGCCGCCCCAGATCGCCGAAGCCATCCGCCGCCTGCACTCCTACGAGCCCGACGTCATCGTGATCGTGCGGGGCGGCGGCGGGCGGGGGGACCTCGCCGCCTTCGACTCCGAGGAGGTGGCCCGCGCCATCGCCTCCTCGAGGATCCCGGTCTGGACCGGGATCGGTCACACCGGCGACCGGTCGGTCGCCGACGAGGTCGCCCAGCGGGCCCTCGTCACGCCGACGGCATGCGCCGAGGCGCTCTGCGAGGCGGTGCAGGCCTTCTGCGCCGGGCTCGACTCCACGGCCGAGCGCCTCGTCCGCCTGGCGCGCCAGCTCGTCGTCGCAGCCGGCGACTCGGTCGAGCGCGAGCGCCGCCACCTCGCGACGGCGTCCTGCCACCAGCTCGACCGTGCCTCGGACGCCCTCGGCCACGCCGCCCGCCGCACCGTCCGCGAGGTCGTCCTCGCGACTCAGCGCAGCTCCGCGGCGACCGGCGCGCGAGCCGATCGAGTCTGTGCCGTCGCCCGGCAGGTCCTGAGGACGGCCGAGCAACGGCTCGGCCACGAGCGCCGCATGCTCGACGCCTTCGATCCAAGGCGCCAGCTCGCCCGCGGATGGTCGCTCACGAGGAGGCCGGACGGGACCATCGTGCGCTCCGTCGGCGACGTCGAGCCGGGGAGCGGACTCACGACGGTCGTGGCGGACGGGACGATCGCCTCGGTGGTGAGCGGCGCGACACGGGTCGGCGGGGCCGACGGCGCGAAGGAGCACGAATCGCCGACGACCGACACGAACGGAGCACCACAGTGAGCGAAGCAGCGGACAGCACCCCGGTCGTCGAGCTCGGCTACACCGAGGCCTCCGAGGAGCTCGAGGCCATCATCGCCGAGCTCGAGCGGGGCGTCGTCGACGTCGACCTGCTCGAGACGCGCCTGTCCCGCGCCGTCGAGATCGTCGAGGAGCTCGACCGGCGCATCCGCGGGGCGAAGGAGAGGGTGGAGACGATCCTGCCGCGCCTCGAGAGCGTCGGCCGGGCGCCGGCAGGGGAGCACGGCGAGCCCAGCTGAACGAGGAGCGGAGCCAAGGCGACGACCGCGTCGCCCGATAGCCTCGGCGTCCATGGCTGACACGTTCCAGCGGATCGGTGTGGTCGGCTCGGGCCTCATGGGCTCCGGGATCACGGAGGTCTGTGCCCGAGCCGGCCTCGACGTCGTCGTCGTCGAGGCGTCCGACGAGGCGGCCGCCCACGGGCGGCGCCGGCTCGAGCAGTCGTTCTCGACCGGCGTCCGCCGCCAGAAGCTCACCCAGGAGGAGGCCGACGTCGCCCTCGAGGCGATCCGCTACTCGACCGACTACGAGGAGCTCTCGGACCGCCAGCTCGTCGTCGAGGCGATCACCGAGGACGCCGCGGTGAAGATCGGGTGCTTCCGCACACTCGACCGGGTGGTCTCCGCCGAGGACGCCATCTTCGCCTCGAACACCTCGTCGATCCCGATCATGAAGCTCGCCACCGTCACGGGGCGCCCCGAGCAGGTGATCGGCCTCCACTTCTTCAACCCGGTCCCGGTGCTGAAGCTCGTCGAGCTCGTGACGTCCCTCATGACGAGCGTCGACACGAGCGAGCGTGCGGCCGGCTTCGTGACCGAGCAACTGGGGAAACGGGTGATCCGGTCCCAGGACAGGGCGGGTTTCGTGGTGAACGCACTGCTGATCCCGTACCTGCTCTCGGCGGTGCGGATGATCGAGTCGGGTTTCGCCACCCGCGACGACATCGACGCCGGGATGGTCGAGGGCTGTGCCCACCCGATGGGCCCGCTCGCCCTCTGCGACCTCATCGGTCTCGACACGCTGCAGGCCGTCGCCGAGTCCCTCTACGAGGAGTTCAAGGAGCCGCTCTACTCGTCGCCGCCGCTCCTCTCTCGCATGGTCGAGGCGGGGCTGCTCGGTCGGAAGACCGGGCGCGGCTTCTACGAGTACTCGAAGCCCGCGGGCTGACGGAGACCGTCAGCTCCGGAAGGTCACGGGGAGGCGCTCGAGGCCCCTCAGTGTGATGCGGTTGCGGAACTCGGGCGATCCGCCGGCGAGCTCCATCGAGGAATAGCGCTCGAGGAGCCGGTCGAACACGACCTGGCCCTCCGCCCGGGCGAGCGCGGCACCGAGGCAGTAGTGGATGCCGCTCGCGAAGCTGAGCGGCGGTCCCTCGTCCCGGCGCAGGTCGAGCTGGTCCGGGTCGCTGAAGTGCCCCGGGTCGCGGTTGGCGGCGCCGAGCACGGTGATGATCTCCTGGTCCTTCGCGACCGGGACCCCCGAGAGGTCGACGTCCTCGAAGGCCCGCCGTCCGTCGAACTGCACGGGGCTGTCGTAGCGGAGCAGCTCGTCGACCGCGAGGCGCATGGCGGGACCGCCTGCTCCTCCGTCGCGTCGGTCGTCCCGCAGCCGTGCCAGCTGGTCGGGGTGGGTGAGGAGGGCGAGCAGGCCGTTGCCGATCAGGTTGGTCGTGGTCTCGAAACCCGCCCCGAACAGCAGGATGGCGGTCGAGATGAGCTCGTTCTCGTTGAGGCGGTCGCTCCCTTCCTCGACCGCGATGAGCTGGGAGAGGAGGTCCTCGGCCGGCTGCCGGCGGCGCTCGGCCACGAGCCCGCGGAAGTACTGCTCGAGCTCGCCCTGGGCGAGCAGGGCCGACTCGAGCTCGTCGTCGGCCACGACGGGCTCGAGCAGCAGGGTCGCCCTCCCCATGACCGAGCGGAACCGCTCCCAGTCCTCCCGCGGGACGCCGAGCATGCGCCCGATGACGGCGACGGGGAGAGGGAAGGCGAGCACGTCCATCACGTCGACGACCTCGCCCTCGGGCACGGCGTCGAGGAGGTCGTCGACGAGCTCGGCGATGTCCGGCCGGAGCCGCTCGACGGTCCGCGGCGTGAACGCCTTCGACACGAGGCCACGCAGGCGCGTGTGGTCGGGCGGGTTGAGAAAGAGGAGAGAGCGCCGGTCGCTCATGATCTCGGTGATCCTCGGGAAGATCTCGAGATGCCCGAAGCGCGCTCGCAGGCGGTCCTCCCGCTCGTCCTCGTCCTTGCCGAAACGGGGATCGCGCAGCACGAACTGGCACTCCTCGTAGCGGGTGCACACGATGAACCCGATCCCTGAGCGGTAGACGGGAGCCGTGCTGCGAAGGCGCTCGTAGCGTGCGTAGGGGTCCCGCCGACCCTCCGGGGTGGCGATGATCTCGGCGAAGAGGGCGTCGAGCTCGGGCACCGCCGCCGGCCATGCCTCCGCCAGGCTCCTGCCTCCTCGCGCCGTAGCAGCCATGGCGGCCACGCTACCTGCGCTGCCGCCGGGCGACTCAGGCGCTACTTGACGAGACATCTCTCGAAAGATAACTTTCGAGAGATGTCTCTTGATGCTTCGAACCAGGAGAGCAGCCGCGACGAGGAGCAGCGGGTCCTCACCGATCCCCGCGAGCTGCGGGCGCTCACCCATCCCGTCCGGCTCTCGCTCCTCGAGGTGCTCGGGCTGCACGGCCCGCTCACCGCCACCGAGGCGGGCGAGCTCATCGGCGAGTCGCCGACGACGTGCTCGTTCCACCTTCGCCAGCTCGCCAAGTACGGCTTCGTCGTCGAGGCGGGCAACGGGAGCGGCCGGCGGCGCCCCTGGAAGCTGGCGGCGCTCGGCATGAGGTTCTCGGGCACCGGCGACGACCCCGAACTCGACCTCGCCGCCTCGGCCCTCGAGGCGATGATGGTCGACCGCTGGCTCGAGCGCTACCGCGTCTGGGAGCGAAGCCGCCACCACTTCGACCAGAAGTGGCGGGACGCCGCCAGCGTGTCGCAGACCCTCACCTACCTCACGGTCGAGGAGACGGCCGAGCTCGCCGAAGAGACGGTGGCGCTCTGGGACCGTTTTAGGGACCGTGTCCAGGACCCGGCCCGCCGGCCGGCTGGAGCCCTCCCGGTAGAGACCGTCGTGTTCACCTACCCGCTGCTGAGCTCAGCGCGGCCGGCGGCCTGGGAAGGGACAGCATCCGGGGAAGGGACAGCATCCGGGGAAGTCGCAGCGGCCGGAGGAACGGCGGCCGGGGAAGGACGGGCTGGCGGGAGCGAGTCATGAGCGGCGACGCCGACTTGGCGGTGGACGACGGCGGCGACTCGGCGGGGACGGCCGCGCTGCCTGCGGCGCCCGTCCCGCTGCGCAAGAACCGCAACTTCCGGCTGCTCTGGACCGGCCAGGTCCTCTCCGACCTCGGCTCCCAGTTCGGCACGCTCGCCTACCCCCTCCTGATCCTCGCCCTCACGGGTTCGCCGCTGCTCGCAGGTGCGGTCGGGACGATCGCCTCGCTCGCCGCCTTCGTCGTGCGGCTTCCGGCCGGCGCCTTCGCCGACCGGGTGGACCGCCGCCGGACCATGGTGGTGTGCGACGGCGTGCGCGCCCTCGCGCTGGCGGGGCTGGCCGCCGGCGTGGCGCTCCACGCCGTCAGCTGGCCCGTCGTCCTCGTCGTGGCTGTGATCGACCGTGTCGGCGACACGTTCTTCACACCGGCGTCGACGGCGGCATTGCCGGGCATCCTCGACAGCAGCCAGCTCGAGCAGGCCTGGGCAGCAACCGAGGGACGCCAGTACGCCGCCTCCCTCGGCGGCCCGGCCCTCGGCGGGCTGCTCTTCAGCCTCGGCCGTGCCGTGCCCTTCGTCGGCGACGCCGTCTCCTACGGCGCCTCGCTGCTCACATCGGCCGGGATGAGGGGGAACTTCCGGGCGAAGGCGTCCGCCGAACGAAAGGGCCTGTGGCGGGAGGCCTTCGACGGCATCCGCTTCGTCTGGCACGACTCGCTCATCCGCGCGGTGGTCGTGCAGGCGCCGCTCATCAACTTCGCCTTCAACGGGATGATCTTCACCGTCGTCGTGGCGCTCCGCCACCACGGCGTGTCGCCGACCGTCATCGGGCTCACCCAGGCGGGGGTCATGGCCGGAGGCCTGCTCGGGGCGATCGCCGCCCCGAAGATGCAGGGGCGCCTCTCGCTCTCGGCGCTCCTCGCTCTCCTGACGGGGGGCGGGGCGCTCTGCTTCGTGGTGGCGGCCCTCGTCGTGCCGAGCCCGCTCGTTGCCCTCCCCATCGCCCTGCCGCTGTTCCTCTCGCCGACCGGCAACGCGGCGCTCATCGCTGTCATGCTGCGGCGCACCCCGCCCGAGCTGCAGGCACGCGTGACCAACTCCCTCATGCAGGTGGCGACGGCCCTGGCGGCCCTCGCCCCGCTCGTGTCGGGTGCGCTCGTCGCCCACGTGTCCTCCCACTGGGCGATGGGTGCCTTCGCGGCCGCCCTCTCGGTGTCGGCAGTGCTCTCGGTCAGCCTGAAGGGCCTTCGCGAGGCCGAGGCGGCCGCGCGGGCGCCGGAGCCGGGCGACGCCTCTGGCGGCCCGGACGAGGGCGAGGCCGACGTCGGCGCCCTGCTCTCAAGTGAGGCGCTGTCATGAAGGCCGTCCTCGCCGACCGCAACTTCCGCTGGTTCCTCGGCGGCCAGTTCCTCTCGATCTTCGGCGACACCTCGGCCTGGCTCGCCATGGGCATCTGGGTCCGCGAGCTCACCGGGTCCAACGCCGAGGCCGGCCTCACCTTCTTCTTCTTCACGCTCGCCACGCTGTGCGGGCCGCTCGCCGGCGTCGTCGTCGACCGCATGCACCGCCGAACGGTCCTCGTGTGGGGCAACCTCGCCGGCGCCGCCGTCGTGCTCGGCCTTCTCGCCGTCCACGGCCGCGGCCAGGTCTGGGTCATCTGGCTCGTCGCCTTCCTCTACGGCGTCGTGGCGGCGTTCCTCGATTCGGGCGAGACCGCCCTCCTCGCCACGATGATGCCGGCCGACCGTCTCGCCGACGCCAACGGCCTCTTGTCGACCTCCCGCCAGGGGGTCCGCCTCTTCGGCCCGCTCGTCGGCGCCGCCATCTTCGCGGTGGCGGGCGGGGGCGTGGTCGCCGTGATCGACGCCGGCACCTTCGTCGTGGCGGCGGGATCGCTCTTCTTCGTCCGGGTGGACGAGTCGGCGCCGGTGCCGGAGCACCGAGGCTGGTGGCACTCGGTCACCGCCGGCGCCGTGCACGTCTGGCGCGACGTCGTGCTCCGCCAGGTGGTGTCGGCGACGGCTCTCGCCTGCGTGGTGATCGGCTTCCTCGAGACGCTCGGTTTCGCGGTCGTCACGGACGGGCTCCACCGGCGGGCGAGCTTCCTCGGCGTCCTCATCACCATCCAGGGCATCGGCGCGGTCCTCGGCGGCGTGACCGCCGCCTGGCTCATCCGCCGCATCGGCGAGGGCTTCGCGGTGGGAGCCGCCCTCGTCCTCGCCGGTGGCGGCTGCGCTCTCGAGGTGTCGAGCTCGCTCCTCCTCGTCGCTCCCGGGGTCGCCCTGCTCGGCCTCGGTCTGCCGTGGCTCATCGTGGCCCTCACGACACTCATGCAGCGCCGCACGCCGAACGAGTTGCAGGGCCGTGTCTCGGCCGCCGTCGGTGTCCTCGTGACCGCGCCGCAGACGATCTCGATCGCCCTCGGGGCTGCACTCGTCGCCGTGTTCGACTACCGCCTCCTCCTCGTGGTCGTGGCCGTCGTGATGGCGGCCTCGGGCGTTCTTCTCGTCACCCGCCCCGAGCAGCACCCGAAGCGCCGGGCGGCCGCAGCGGCCGCAGATGCCGCCGCGGCGGCCGCCGCCGCCACAGCCGAGGCGGGCGCGGGCGAGGTCGTCGGGACTGGGCCCGAGCCCGTCGAGGCCGGGTAGCGTCGGCGCGCCCGTGCCGGGCGGCCGGGCGTCGGGAGGCGGTGGGAGCATTGGGGATTAACGCCACCTCGGTCCTCGTCGTCGGCGCCGGGCTCGCCGGGCTGCGTGCGTGCGAAGGGCTGCGGGCGCTCGGCTACGACGGCCGCGTCGTCCTCGTCGGCGCCGAGCCGCACGCGCCCTACGACCGCCCGCCGCTCTCCAAGCAGTTCCTCGCCGGTGACTGGCCCGAGGAGCGCCTCGCGCTCCGGCCGCCCGACGCCCTCGACGCGCTCGGTCTCGAAACCCACCTCGGCCCCGACTACATGGCCCGCGCCCTCGACCTCGAGCGCCGAGTCGTCCACCTCGCCGGCGGGGAGTCGGTCCACTTCGACGGGTTGGTGGTGGCGACGGGGGCGGAGCCGAGGACCCTCGCCGGCGCGAGCGAGCTTCCCCAGGCTCACGTGCTGCGCACCCTCGACGACGCCCGGGAGCTCCGCCAGGCGCTCGTCGACGGCGCCAGGCTGCTCGTCGTCGGCGCCGGCTTCATCGGCCTCGAGGTGGCCTCCACCGCCCGCCGGCTCGGCGTCTCGGTCGACGTGGTGGAGCCGCTCGCACATCCCCTCGAGCGGGTGCTGGGCCCGATGCTCGGAGACGTCGTGCGGTCGATGCACGAGGAGGGGGGTGTGCGGTTCCACCTCGGAGCCGGCCTCGCCGCCCTCGAGCCGGCCTCCGGGGGCGTCGTCACCTGCCGGCTGAGCGACGGTGCGGCCGTCGAGGCGGACGCCGTCGTCGTCGGGATCGGCGTCACGCCCTCGGTCGGGTGGCTGCTCGGCTCGGGGCTCGAGGCCGGTCCGGACGGTCTCGTGTGTGACGCCGCGCTCGTCGCCGGGCCGCGGATCGTGGCGGCGGGCGACCTCGCCCGTTTCGCCTGGTCGGGCCGGGACGGTGCGACGGTGCGGGTGGAGCACCGCACCACCGCGGCGGAGCTCGGCGAGCACGCCGCCCGCAGCCTTCTCGCCGAGCTGCGCGGTGACAGCGCAGCGCCGCACGCGCCCTTCGACACCGTCTTCTACGTCTGGTCAGACCAGTGGGAGACGAAGATCCAGGTCCTCGGCCTCCCCGAGGGCGGCGACGAGGTGCGCGTCGTCGAGGGTTCGCTCGACGAGCGCCGCTTCGTCGCCTGTTACGGCAGGGGCGGACGGCTCACGGGCGTCGTCGCCTTCTCGCGACCGAGGACGCTCATGCGGTTCAGGCCTCTCCTCGAGCGGGGGGCGTCCTTCGCCGAGGCGCTCGCCCTGCCGCTCGGCGTCGCCTGAGGGCGGCCGCCACGGCCCTTCGCGGGGCGAGTTCGCGTTCGAGAGCGTCGATGCGATCGGCGACGAGCTGCTCGACCGGGTCGTCCGCGGCCGCGGCGCCGCTCGAGCCGGCCGCGGCCGGGCCGGCATGCGGCCCGTAGGCGGCCATGCCGATCAGGTCGACGACACCGCGGAGCGCCCCCGCCGAGGTGGGGCTGCTTCCCGGCGAGCCGGACGTTGCGACGAGCCGCTCGGCGTACTCGGCGAGCGTCTCCGACTGGGCCCGCTCGACCCCGAGTCGCCGACCGAGGCGCTCGAGGCGGAGCGCGGCGCGGGCCTCCCAGGTGCGGGGCCGGGAGCGCCGCCGCCGCCGGGCGCCTTCGACGCCCGCACCCGCCACGGCCGCCCCGAGGACGCCACCGATCGGCGTCCAGGGCAGCCGTGCCAGCCGGTGGCCGATCTCGCTCAGCAGCACCGCTCCGGGGTCGGCCGGCGCGAGCGGCACGTAGGCCGTCGGGTCGAAGCTCTGCCAGCCGGCACCCGGGATGTAGGCCTGCACCCAGGCGTGGGCGTCGCTGCCGAGGACGGCGTAGGTGTCCGAGAAGGGGTCGAAGGGTCCCGGCACGTAGCCGACCGCCTCGCGGGCCGCCACCCCGAGCGTGCGCAGCATGACCGTGAGGGCGGTCGAGATCTGCTCGCAGTAGCCGACCCGCGTGCCGAAGAGGAACTGGTCGACGGCGTCCTGGCCCGGGAGGAGGGCCGGGATGTTGGTCGAGTAGGCCGTGTGGCTGCCGATCCAGCGCTCGAGTGCGGTGACCGTGGCTGCGATGGACCCTCCGGCGTGCGCCTTGCGCACGATCGAGCGGGCGAGGGCGGCCACCTGGGGGTAGGGGTGGGGGAGCTGGAGGTCGAGCCCCCTCACGGCCTCGGGCGTGAGGGAGGGCGGCTGCCTGTCGGCGAGCAGGCGCCCGAGCGGCTCCTCGTCGTCCTGCGAGACCACCGTGTACACCGTGCCGGGGGTGATGGCCACCCCCGCCCGCAGCGAGCCGTCGCAGCCGACCGAGAGGGTGTGGTCGGGGAAGTAGACGGTCTCGGGCCGCGACGTGGCGAAGAGCAGGTTGGGGAGGCTCTGCGAGACGTAGAACGTCTGGACGTTGTCGCCCCCGCCGGCGCCGACGACGAAGGGCGAGCCCGAGTCGAGGGTCCGGACCCGACAGCCAGGGGCGCGCTCGGTCCAGCTCTGGCCGTCCCAGTGGTCGTAGGTGAGGCCGAGGAAGTAGCCGGGCCGGTCGGCCCGGACCCTCATCACCACCTCGTTGCTGAGCGCCCCGCGGATCCCGGTGTCGAGCGGGCCGGCGAAGCCGAGGTAGCCCCCGACGCCGGCCGGGCCCGAAGGCGTCCCCGCCCGGGCGGGCTCCTGGGGGTGGGCGCCGCCCTCGGTGAGCCCGGCGCCCGGCGGGAGCGGGAGGAAGGTGGTGAGCGAGCTCGGCAGCGTGATCGTCTGTGACGCCCGCGGGGGAGGGAGGACGGCCTCGAGCAGGACGGCGACGGCGATGACGAGCGCCGAGACGCCGATGAGGCCGAGCGCCGGGAGCCGGCCGGTGCCGCCGGCCATCGAGCGCCACGAGCAGGCGAGGCCGATCACGGTCGAGACGAACCAGATGGTCACGAAGACGAGAAACCCGCTCGACACCGCCTGGGCGGCGGCGACGGTGATGAGGGCCGCCCCGGCCGCGAGCGAGAAGAGCAGGTCCCGCCGGGCCGGCACGTCGAAGGAGTGGACCACCTGGACCCAGGTGAACAGGCCGGCGAGCGGCACCTCGATCGAGGAGAGCTCGCCGGTGCGCGCCGCCGAGAAGATCTGCAGCACGAAGGAGGCGAAGACCGCCAGCACGGCGGCGGTGAGGAGGATCTTCACCGCGCCGTAGGGGCGGGACCTCGTGGCGTAGGAGAAGAGCATCCCGAGGGTGACCGCCGCCGTGGCGACGAGGGCGGTCGCCGCCGTGATCTCGCCGACGTCGGCGCAGGCGAGGACGCCGACGAGGACGCTCACGAGGGTGGCGAGGCGGAACACGACGGAGTGCTCCGGCGGCGGCGGCAGGTTGGCGCGCTTCACCGCCTCGAAGAAGCTCGTGCGCTCCGGCGCGGCCCTGCTCACCTCAGCGTGCCGCCCCGTCGCCGGCGTAGGGGTTGGTGCCGGCCCGGGCGAGCCGGCGTCCCGCACCTCGGCGGTCGGCGACGGGGGCGACCAGCGGGCGGCCGGCCTCCTCGGTCTCGAGGATCACCCGGTCGCCGGCGTCGAGGTGAGCGCCCACCAACGCCATCGCCGCCCGCGCCCTCGCCTCGGTCGCCTCAGGATCGCCGACGAGGTCGGCGGCGATGTGCACCGGCTCGCCCGGTCGGGTCTCCGACTCGCGGACCATGAGGGTCCCGCTGTGCGCCGTCGCCCGCCAGTGCACCTGCCGCCTGCTGTCGCCGTGCCGGTAGGCGCGCACCTGGCGGAGCTCGCCGCTCGGTGTGGCGTCGGCACGCGCCGTGCCCTCCTCCGAGCGGCCCGTGCGCTCGGCGGCGGCCGGCCGGTCGCCGGCCGGGGGCGCCACCACGACAGGGTGGGGGAGCAGCACCTCGCGGTCGACCGACCACCAGAGAAGCCCGAGCGGAGCCGCCGTCGCGAGCCTCACGCGCACGGCGGCCAGCTGCCCCCGGTAGGGCGGGACCAGGACGAGGAGCGTGTCGGTCCGGGAGGGAAGGGGGGCCGTCCCGCCCGGCGGGAAGAGCGGGGTGCAGCGGAGCGAGCGGCCGGTCTGGACCGTGAGGACGAGCGGCTCGCCGCTCGTGGCGTCGCCGGGGGCGTCGACGACGTGCAGGCGCAGCCGCCTCGCGAGCACGGCCGGGACGATCATGCCGATGCCGACCATGCCGGCGGCGAGGGCGCCGACCGCCTGGACGAAGCCGGAGCCGCTGGCGTGGGCGACCGCCCCCCAGGCGAGGAGGACGACGAGCGCGGTGAGGACCGGCGCGAGGAACCGTTCGGGGCGCGGCACTCCGGCGCCCTTCTTCATGGGCGCGGGGTGGGGATGGCCTCGATCAGGGCGCTCACGACGGCGGCGGCGGTGTCGAAGGCGCCGACCCCGCTCGCGTCGGTCACGACCCTGTGGGCGAGGACCGGGAGCGCCACGGCCTTCACGTCGTCGGGGAGCACGTAGCGGCGGCCGCAGGTCACGGCGTGCGCCCTGGCGGCGGCGAGGAGGCCGATCGTCGCCCGGGGGCTCGCCCCGAGCCGCACCTCCGGCGCCTGGCGGGTCGCCCGCACGATCGAGACGGCGTAGCCGGCCACGGCCTCGCTCACCGGCAGCTCGGCGACGACCTCCTGGGCGGCGGCCAGCTCCTCGGGAGTGCACACGGCGCTCAGACGGGCGAGAGCCGGCTGGGCGCCGTGCCCGAGGGCGAGCTTCGCCTCGGTCTCGGCGTCGGGGTAGCCGAGGCGGGTGGCGAGGAGGAAGCGGTCCATCTGGCTCTCGACGAGCGGGTAGGTGCCGGCCTGGTCGACCGGGTTCTGGGTGGCGAGGACGAGGTGCGGCTCGGGGAGCGGCCACGACTGGGCGTCGACGCTCACCTGCCGCTCCTCCATGGCCTCGAGCAGGGCCGCCTGGCTGCGCGGCGGCGTCCGGTTCAGCTCGTCGAAGAGGACCACGTGGGCGAACACCGGCCCGGGGCGGAACTCCCAGCCGTCGTTCGACTGGTTGTAGATGCTCACGCCCGTGATGTCGGAGGGGAGCAGGTCGGGGTGCCCCTGGATGCGGGCGAGGCGGGCGCCGATGGAGGCGGCCACCGCCTTCGCGAGCATGGTCTTTCCGACGCCGGGCACGTCCTCGATGAGGAGGTGCCCGGCGGCGAGGACGGCCGTCGTGGCGACGGCGCACGCCGCCTCGGTGCCGCGGACGACCGAGCGCACGTTGTCGAAGATGGACGACCCGATCAGGACCGCGTCGTCGACGGACACCCGTCGCCCGTGTCCGAGTGCGTGCACTGCCTCGGTCGTCACGATGAAAGTCCCTTCTGGCCGAGGCGAGCGCCTGGGGCGTGACGCGTCACCTGTCGGGGAGATGGTACCGGGCGATGCAGCGGTCGCAGGAATAAGCCCAGGTACGATTGCCGTATCACCCGACGAGACGCGGTGAGGGGTGACCCGGTGGACGGCACGTCAGCAACAGCGCGACGCAACACATGACCCGTTCGCGCGCGCTCGTCTGGCTGCGGGTCGCCTTCGTCGTCGTCGCCACGCCGGTCACCTTCGTGCTGCTCGAGGCCCACGCCCGCACGACCGAGCTCCGCCTCGACGTCGGCGCGCTCCGGCTCGTCGGAGTGCACCGCGTGCCCGTCGTGATCGGCACCTCGGCCCTCATCCTGCCGCTCCACTCGGCGCCGTTCTTCGTCGACCTCACCGCCTCCTGCTCCTCCCTCGCCTCGGTCCTCACTCTCGGATTCCTCACGATCGCCCTGCCAGGGAGGGTCGCGCCGCCGCGGCGACGCCTGCTCGCCTTCCTCCTCGCCGCCGCTGCCGTCGTCCTCGGCAACCTGCTGCGCATCGACCTCTCGATCCTCGTCGGCGTGCTCATCTCACGCTCGAGCCTCGTCCTGTTCCACGACTGGGCCGGCAGCATCTTCGGCTTCGCCTACACGATGGGCGGCTTCATCCTCATGATGTGGGTCCTGTTGCCGAAACGCAGCGACGCCGGGCCAGCTGTCACCGAGGGAGCCGGGTCGGCTGCGGCGGGCGCGCTCCCTCGGCCCGCCCTCGGCCCCGGAGCCTTCCGCCCGGTAGGGTCGCCGTGAGCGGGGTCGCCGATCTCGCCATCGGCGTCTGCGGGGCCGCCCTCCTCGGCGGCGCCGTCGCCTGGCGAATGTCCACTCGGCGTGGTGCCAGGGCCACTCTGCGCAGCGCTCTCACCAGTCCGAATCCTGCGTCGCGCATCGCGGCCCTCAACATCGTGGCGAGCGAGGGGGTCGCCTCCTACGTCGACCTCCTCCGGCAGCGGGCGGCCGTCGAGTCGGACCCGGAGGTGCGCCGGACCCTCGCCGAGGTGATCGCCCGCTCGCAGTGGGAGCCCGTCGACGACCAGGCGCTCGTCGAGCTCCGTCTCTGGGCGCACCGGTTGCTCAACAGCGCCGGGCCCCCGCCGGGCACCCGACCGACCGGCTCGCTCGCCGGTGAGGCGCGGCCGGGCGGCGCCGTGCTCGTCGCCGGGGCACCGTCGCCCTTCGGGGAGGAGCCGCTCGAGGTCGAGGCCGACCTCGCCCCCTCCCCGGACGCGAAGGAGGAGAGCGCCTCCGTCACCGGGCGGCGCGAGCGCCTCGAGCCCGACTGGTCGGTCCGCGTCCTTCGCGACCCGGACCCGGCGGTGGTGCTCGTGACGGGCGCCGGCGGCCCGGCCGGAACCGGCGTCGTGCGATGGTTGCGGGCCGCCGGCCACCACGTCGTCGCGGCGGACGCCGACCCGATGGGGGTGGGGCTCCGCCTCGCCGACGAGTCCGCCGTCATCCGGCGCCACGACGACCCCGACTACGTGCGGTCCGTCTGCGAGGCGGCCCGCACGACGAGGGCGAGCGTGCTCGTCCCGACCGTCGCCGAGGAGCTGCTGCCGCTCGCGGCGGGCCGTGACCTGCTCGAGGGCGCCGGGCTCTCCTTCTTCCTCCCCGAGCCCGACGCCGTGCTCGACTGCGTCGACAAGTGGCGCTTCGCCAAGGTCGCCCAAGCCGCCGGGGTGAGCGTCCCGGCGACCAACATCGGCTCGGCCGACGGCGTCCCCGGGCCCTGGGTCGTGAAGCCGCGGCGCGGGCGCGGGTCGCGCCACGTCGTGTTCGCCGACGACGAGACCGGCCTGCGCTACGCCCTCAGCGAGGTCCCCGAGCCGATCGTGCAGACGCGGGTGGACGGGCGGGAGTTCACGGCCGACCTCCTCATCGCCCCGAGCGGCGACCTCGCCGGCGTCGTGCCGCGCTGGCGCCTCGAGACGCGGGGCGGCATCTCCTCGAAGGGCCGAACCTTCCTCGACCCGGGCCTCATCCTGGACGTCGCCCACCTGATGGAAGCGATCGGGCTGCGGGGGCCGGCGAACGTGCAGGGTTTCGTGGGCGAGGACGGCGCCGCTCGCTTCATCGAGGTGAACCCCCGGTTCTCGGGCGGCCTCCCTCTCAGCCTCGCCGCCGGCGCCGACCTCGTCGGCGAGTACGTGAGGGCCGCCCGCGGCCAGTCGGTGCGCCCGGAGCGCTGCAGCTTCCGGCCCGGCGTCGTCATGCTGCGCTTCTTCGAGGACGTGTTCGAGGGTTGACGAGCCGCCCGGGGGGCGACGCTCCCGGCCGCCGAGACCTCCTCGTCCCCTTCGGCACCCGGCCGGAGTTCGTCAAGCTCGCGCCCGTCGTGGCGGCGCTGCGCGGCGCCGGCCACCGGGTGAGGGCGGTGGCGACCGGCCAGCACTACGACGCCACCATGGCCGACGCCTTCTTCGCCGAGCTCGGGCTCGACCCGGACGAGCGCTGGGAGCTCGCCGGTGACGAGGCCGAGCGCCTCGGCCGGCTCACGACGCTCGCCGAGAGGGAGCTCGCCTCCCACCGTCCGGACCTCGTCGTCCTTCTCGGCGACACCAACACGATCCCCGCCTTCTGCCTCGCCGCCCGGCGGGCGGGCGTCCCGCTCGCTCACCTCGAGGCGGGGCTCAGGTCGTTCAACGAGACCTCGATCGAGGAGGTCAACCGGAAGGTGGCCGCCGTCTCGGCTCGGCTGCACCTCGCCCCCACCGAGATGGCCGCCTCCTTCCTCCGCCTCGAGGGCGTCCCGGACGAGCGGGTGGCCGTGGTCGGCAACCCGGTGATCGACGTGCTGGTCCGCTCGGGCGCCCCCATCGTGCCGCCGGCGTCCCGCCGTGGCGTCCTCCTCACGGCGCACCGGGCGACGAACGTCGACGACCCGGAGCGGCTCGGCCGCCTCGTCGAGCTGGTCGGCCGGCTCGCGAAGGAGGTCGGGCCGGTCACCTTCCCCGTCCACCCTCGTACGGCCCGGCGACTCGAGGAGCAGGGCGAGCTCGGCCGGCTCGACGCAGAAGGGGTCGAGCTCCGCCCGCCGGTGGGCTACGGGGAGATGCTGCAGCTCCTCAGCCGAGCCACGGTGGCCGTGACCGACTCGGGCGGCGTGCAGGAGGAGGCCTCCTACTTCGGGGTGCCGACGGTCGTGCTGAGGTCCTCGACGCCCCGTTGGGAGGGGGTGGCCCTCGGCACCTCCCGCCTCGTCGGGATGGACGTCGAGGCGGCCCTCGAGGCGGCGGCCGGCTTCGCCCGAGCCGAGGAGCAGGCGAGGGTGGCGGAGGTCCCCTGCCCCTACGGCGACGGCCGGACCTCGGAGCGGGTCGTCGGCCTCCTCGAGAGACCCGAGACCTGGGAGCTGCTCGCCATCAGGGAACCGGACCTGGTGGGTTTCGTGCCGAGCTTCGGCGACTCCCCTCGGGCCGCCCCCGTGGGCCCGGTGCCCGGGACGGGACGATGACAGCCCGGCTCCTCGGGCCGCCCGGCGAGGCGGTCGAGGGGGTCGTCTTCGACCTCGACGACACGCTCTACCCACAGCGCGCCTGGCTCGAAGGGGCCTGTGACGCCGTGGCGGCCCGGGCGGCCGACCTCGGCGTCGACCCGGTCGCCCTGCGGGGCGCCCTCGTCGAGGCGCTCGCCCTCGGGTCGGACCGGGGCGCGACGATCGACCGGGCCCTCGAGGCGATCGGGGCGAGCGCGCCGGTCGAGCCGCTCGTCACCGCCTTCCGGGCGCACGCCCCGGCGCGCCTCGACCCCTATCCGGGGGTCGACGACGCGCTCCGCGACCTCGGCGCGCTCGTCCCGCTCGCCCTCGTGTCCGACGGCGACCCGCCCGGTCAACGGGCGAAGCTCGCCGCCACCGGGCTCGCCGCGTACTTCAGTGCGGTCGTGCTCTCCGACGAGCTCGGCCGGGAGCACAGGAAACCGGACCCGCTCCCGTACACGACCGCCCTCGCCGCCCTCGGGCTTCCCGCTCAGGTCGTGGTCGCCGTCGGTGACCGACCCGGGAAGGACGTGCTCGGGGCGACCCGGGCAGGGCTGCGGGCGGTCCGGGTCAGGACCGGGGAGTACGCCTCGGACGCCGACGCCCCGGGGACGTGGGCCGTCGCCGACGATGTGGTGGAGGCCGCCGCGCTCGTCGCCTCGCTCGTCGCCCCCCGGGTGCCCTCACAGTGAGCTCGCCGTGAGCCACCGCAGGCCGATGAGCATGCCGGCCAGACCGGCACCAAGGGCGACCCCCTGGACGCTCCTCGGCACCGTCGGCGCCGTCCTGCTCGGCATCGGCGTGCTCGGGCTGCCGGCCGTCGTGAGCATCGCCTCGCTCATCGTGCAGGCCGTCTTCGTCCTCTACTTCCTGCGGCACCTCTCCTTCGCCATGGCGGCGTTTCGCACCGCCCCGCTCGACCTCGCCTCGCCCCTCGTCGAGAGCGACTCCCAGCCGTCGGTGACGGTCATGGTCGCCTGCAAGAACGAGGCGGCCGTGATCGACCGGCTCGTCTCTGGCCTGACGGCGCTCGACTACCCCTTTGACCTTCTCCAGCTCATCGTCGTCGACGACGGCTCGACCGACGGGACGAGCGCGGCGCTCGACCGCCTCGCCTCGCGCGAGCCGATCCTGGCGGTCCATCGGTCGCCGGGCGCCGGCGGCGGGAAGTCCGGCGCCCTCAACGCCGGGCTCGCCTACGCCACCGGTGAGGTCGTCATCGTCTTCGACGCCGACCACCGCCCCCACGCCGACGTCGTGCGGCGGCTCGTCCGGCACTTCGAGGACCCTTCGGTCGGCGCCGCCCAGGGACGCTGCGAGATCGCCAACACGGGCGACTCCCCGCTCGCCCTCCTCATCGGGATCGACTACCTGGCCGGCTACCTCGTGAACGAGTACGGGCGCCAGGCGATGTACGGCCTGCCCGCCTACGGCGGGGCCAACTGCGCCGTGCGGGCGACCACGCTGAGGGCGATCGGCGGCTGGAACACGGCCTCGGTGACCGAGGACACCGACCTCACGATGCGGGTGCTGCTCTCGGGCGAGAAGGTGCGTTTCGACGTGACGGCCACCGACGAGGAGGAGGGCGTCACGACCGTCTCGCGCTACTGGCGGCAGCGTTACCGATGGGCCCGAGGCCACCAGCAGGTGTGGCGCGACTACCGGAGGGCGATCTGGCGCTCGCCCCGCCTCTCGGGGCCGCAGAAGGTCGAGGCGACCATGTTCCTCCTCGCCTTCCACCTGCCGGTGCTCTCCGCCGTCGGCCTCCTGCTCGCCTTCTCATGGCTCGGCGGGCTCGCCACGCCGCCCTTCCAGGTCGACCTCTTCGTGCTCTGGATGCTGCTCTTCCTCGGTCCGCTCGTCGAGCTCGGCGGCGGGCTGCTCATCAAACGGGCCGACCGCCGCTGGGCGAAGGCCCTCTTCTACTTCCTGCCCCTCTTCTTCGTGTCGATCGCACTGTGCACCAAGGCCTGGGTCGACGGCCTGCTCGGCCGCGAGTACGCCTGGGTGAAGACCCAGCGTGCGGCGGAGGCGGTCCCCAACCAGGCCGTCTCCTGAGCCCGCGGCGCCCCGGCCGGCCCGCGGCCCGGCGCCCCCCCCGGGGCTCTGCCACTGACAGTGGCCGACCCACCCCATCAGGTGGTTCATCGTCTCAAGCGGGTGCCCTCCTGGTACAACCACTAGCGCAGGTCAGCACGGAAACGGCCTGCAGGGAACCTCCGGCTCGTCCCCCCGGGGACCAGGCGGAGCACCGAGGAGAGCGATGCGATGAAGCTGTTCAACAAGCGCACAGCGACAGTGGCGGCGTCGGTCGCCCTCGCGGGCGGCGCGGCCGCTCTGGCGCTCTCCGGCCCGTTCGCAGGCGCCGCTCCAGCGAACACCACCCGCTCCCTCCAGCTCACCTACAGCTGCGGCTTCTCCTGGTGGGGCGGGCCCCGCCTCGCCGTGAGCCTCACGGGCGTGCTGCCGACCTCGGTCGTCGCCGGCCACAGCTTCACCGTGAGCCACGTGACCGGGACCGCCACCGTCCCGGCCGGTGCCGTGAACCAGCTGCGCAAGTCGATGGCGTCGCTCTCCGGCACGGTCACGAGCTTCGTCTTCACGTCCTCCGGGGCGTCCCCGGCCGAGGTCGACCTGGCGCCGCTCAGCTTCGGGCCGGTTCGCCTCACGGCCGGCCAGCCCGCGGTCCTCAGGGTCCCCTCGAGCCCGGAGTCCGTCGGTCCGTTCACGGCCGGTTCCGGCCGGAGCGTCACCATCGTGCCCGCCAAGCTCTCCATCCAGCTCCAGGCCGGCACGATGCAGTGCACCGACACGACGCCGGCAGGCTCCCGTTCGAGCTGGACCGTCGCCGTCATCCGCCTCGCGAAGCAGCAGACCCCTCTGCCGATCTCCACTTTCGGCAGTGCGGGCGCCGCTGCGGTCGCCGGAGGCCTCCTCTGGCTCCGGCTGCGGCGCAAGTCCTCTGTTTCCGTCGAGCCCCACCGTCCGGAGTGAGCGTCGTGGCCACGTCCCTCCACTCCAGCCGTCTAGAGCACATGGCCACCATCCGGCAGCCGGTGACGCAGTCAGTGACGAAGCCAGCGACGATCAGCCCAACGGGCACGACGGGTGTCGCGGGGGCGGGCATGGCCCGGCCCCGCGTGAGCCTCTCGAAGTGCGTGCGAGCGAGTAAGGAGCAGTCATGAAGGTTCTGGCAATCGGGGCGCACCCCGATGACGTCGAGATCGGGTGTGGCGGCGCCCTCCTCGCGCACCGCCAGGCAGGAGACGACGTCACGCTGCTCGTGATGTCGGACGGCAACGACGGTTCGGGGTCGAACCCCCGCATCGAAGAGCAGGAGGAGGCCGCCCGGGCGCTCGGCGCCGACCTCATCTGGGGAGGCTTCAGGGACGGCTCGGTGCCCGAGGGCAAGGAGAGCATCGACGTCGTCGAGATGGCGCTCGCACGCTCGAAGGCGGAGATCGTCTACACGCACTGCATCCGCGACACCCACCAGGACCACAGGGCGACGGCGGCGGCCTCGGTGAGCGCCACCCGCAAGGTGAGCCGGGTGCTCTTCTACGAGTCCCCGACGAGCCTCGGCTTCTCGCCGAACTTCTACGTGAACGTCGGCAACCTCGTCGAGGAGAAGCTCGACCTGATCCGCTGCCACATCTCCCAGGTGATCAAGAACGGCATCGTCGACCTCGAGGCGCTGGAGGCGCAGGCCCGCTTCCGGGGGTTCGCAGCAAGGGTGCGCCAGGCCGAGGGCTTCGAGATCCACCGCTTCCTGCTCGACCCGGCCGGGTTCGCCTTGGCCGCCAAGCCGGCCATCTCCGACGCCGTCGAGCTGCTGGACTGAGCCGGGCTGCCGCCGGCCGCCGGCCGCCGGGGCCTGACCGGGCGCCGGCCGCCGGAAGGCTGGCCCGCCGGAGGCTCAAGGCCGAACTGTGCGGAAGTTCGAGGCACTTTTTGAAAATTCCCTCGAATTTCTGCACACCTCCGGGTCTGCCGCCCAGGTGAGGGCCGGGCGCCGCCGAGGCGGGGGCCCCGGCCCTGACAGCCCTCGAACCTAGAAGTCGAGGGCCGACAGCTCCTCCACCCAGTGCCCGGCCCTGGCCCGCGCCTCGAGCCAGCGTGAGCGGTCCGCCCGCCGGCGGCGGGGCTCGACCACCAGCCTCGGCTGGGCGAGCGCGGCGGCCTCACCCAACGACGGCCACAGCCCGACGGCCGTCCCGGCGAGGAAGGCGGCGCCGAGCGTCGTCGCCTCGGTGACGGCCGACACGGCGACCGGTCGTTGCACGGTGTCGGCCAGCGCCTGGACGAACACGCCGTTGGCGCTCATCCCCCCGTCCACCTTGAGCTCGGTCACCGAGATGCCGGCGTCGGCCTCGACGGCCTCGAGGAGATCGGCCCCCCGCTCGGCGACGCCCTCGAGGACGGCCCGCACCACGTGGGCGGCCGTCGTCCCCCTGCTGAGGCCGAGCAGCGTGCCGCGGGCGCCGAAGTCCCACTCGGGGGTCCCGAGCCCGAGGAGGGCCGGCACGAAGACCACCCCGTCGGAGTCCGGCACGCCGGCGGCGACCGCCTCGCTCTCGGCCGAGGTGGAGATGAGCCCGAGGTCGTCGCGGAGCCACTCGACGCAGGAGCCCGCCGAGAGCATCACGGCCTCGACCCCGTAGGTGACGCCGCCCGGGTCGCTCCAGGCGACGATCGGGAACGTCCCGGCGCCGCCCCGGTACTCGAAGGCCGGCCGGGCCGCCCCGACCGGGCAGTCGAGCATCCCTCCGGTGCCGAAGGTCGCCTTGGCCTCGCCGACCTCGAGGCAGCCCTGACCGACGAGCGACGCCTGCTGGTCCCCGGCGATGCCGGCGATGACGGGGGAGCCGGGGAGCGCGGCCGCCTCGCCGATCGGGCCGGACGAGGCGACGATGTGGGGGAGCACCCCGGCCGGGACGTTGAGCCGTTCGCACAGCTCGAGGTCCCAGGCCGTGGCGTCGGTCGTGACGAGCCCGGTGACGCCGGCGTTGGTGTGGTCGGTCACGTGCTCGCGCCCTCCCGAGAGGAGGAAGGCGAGGTAGCTGTCGACGGTCCCGAAGCAGAGGTCGGCGCTCCGCCCGGGGTCGACCATGTCGAGGAGGACGACGAGCTTCGTCGCCGACTGGTTGGGGGCGAGGCGGATGCCCTCGGCGCGCAGCATGAGGCACATCCCGGCGGTGCGCAGGTCCTGCCAGCCGATGCCCGGCGCCACGGGCCTTCCGGTCGCCCGCTCCCACACGATCGTCGAGGCGCGTTGGTTGGCGATGCCGACGGCCCGGACCGGACCGTGCACCTCGAGCGCCGCCACGGCCACCTCGAGCGCCGCCTCGCCGAGGGCGGCGGCGTCGAACTGCACGAAGCCCTGCATGGGGCTCTCCGGCAGCACCTCCCGGTACACCGAGCCGAGCAGCCGGCCGTCCTCGGCGACCACGGCCGCCCTGATGCCGCTCGTGCCTGCGTCGACCACGAGCACGCTCACGCCACGGCCCCCGGTTCCGGGACCTCGCCGTAGGGGGAGGGCAGCCCGAGCTTGCCTGGGTTGAGGATCCCCGACGGGTCGAGCGCCGCCTTCAGGCCGGCGAGCACGGCGTAGCCTCCGCCGAGCGCCTCGGCGACGAAACGCCCCCGCACGAGCCCCACACCGTGGTGGTGCGAGATCGAGGCGCCGCAGCGCCGGGCGGCGGCCATGAGGCGGTCCCAGGCGGCGGCGTAGAAGCGCTCCGCCCACCCGGGCTCCTCGGCGCCGGCGCCGGCAGCAGCCCCGGCGGCCCGGCCGGCGAAGGTGAAGTAGAGGCAGGCGCCGTCGAGGTAGGCGTGCGACTCGTGGGCCGACACGACGAGACATCCGTCGAGGGCGCCGACCGAGGCGACCGCCTCCTCGTACAAGCGGGCGAGGGACGACCAGGGAGCGGAGAGCTCGACGGTGTCGACCACGATGCCCGCACGGGTGACCGCCTCGAGGGCGGAGACGTCGTTTCGGTGCTCGAGCCACCGGCCGACGAGCGCCTCCTCGAGGACGGCGGCACCCGCCCGCAGGCACTCCTCCCCGAGGATGCCCATGGCGGCGCCGACCACGGCCTCGTCACCTTCGTCGAGGGCGACGAGCACGTTCGACCCGTCCACCTCGAAACTGCGGGCGCTCTCGCGCTCGTCGTAGAGCCGCAGCACGGCCGGGGTGGCGCCTCGCCGCAGGGTACGACGGAGCGCCTCGAGCCCGTCGGCGAAGGACGCGAACCCGAAGGCCGCCCGTCGCTCGGCGTCGGGCAGCGGGTGGGCGCGAAGGCGCGCCCCCGTGATGACGCCGAGAGTGCCCTCGCTCCCGACGAAGAGCTGGGTGAGGTCCGGCCCCGTCGCGGAACGCGGGCCGGCGCCCGCCATCGCCCCGGTGCGCACGACGCGGCCGTCGGCGAGCACCACCTCGAGCCCGGCGACCATGTCCTCGATCTTGCCGTAGCGGGTCGAGTATTGACCGGCCCCCCGGCAGGCGACCCAGCCGCCGACGGTGGAGAGGGCCATCGACTGCGGGAAGTGCCCGACCGTGAGGCCGTGCGAGCCGCGCAGCTCGTCCTCGAGGTCAGGGCCGAAGACGCCGGCGGGTGCGTCGACGAGGAGCGAGGCGTCGTCGACCACAAGGGGGCCGGTGAGACCGCAGCAGTCGAGCACGACGCCGCCGTGCACCGGCACGGAGCCGCCGCACACGCCGCTTCGCCCGGCGGCCGCCGTGACGGGGACGCCCGCCCGGTCGCACACCGCCAGCAGCGCCGACACCTCGTCGACCGTCGCCGGACGTGCGACGACCGAAGGAAGGGCCGGCACCTCGCCCTCGAGCGCCCAGTGCAGGGCGATCGGCCACCAGTCCCGGCCGTGCTCGGCGAGCGTCGCCGGGTCGGTGTCGATCGGGCAGCACGAGGCGAGCTCGGCGAGCAGCTCGGGGCCGACCTCGACACGGCGGCCGCCGAGGTGCTCACCGACGGGCGTTCGCCCGAAGGCGATCGGGGCGGTCGGCGCGCTCACCGGCCGGGCGCGTCGGCGAGGGCCCCCGGGTGACCGGTCGGCGGCCCGAGGCCTGCCGAGAGCTCCGCTTCGACGTTCCGCACGAAACCCGCCACCTCCTCCGCCATCCGCCCGTCGTCCCACCCGAGCTCGGCGCCGACGAGCGACGCCACCTCGGGCGCCGCCGCCCGTGCGGCCGGGGCGTCGAGGAGCGCGGCGCGGGTCCGCCTCGAGAGCACGTCGTCCAGCCGGTCCACCATCTCGTAGCGGGCGGCGTAGACGGCCTCGGCGCGCAGGAAGGGCAACCCGGGGACGAGCGGCTCGAGGAGCTCGGGGCTGTCCGCCGCCAGGCCGAGGACCGCCGCCGCCTCCCCGCCGAAGCGGCCGGCGAGATGGGCGAGGGTGGAGTCGTCGACGCCGTGGGCGGCGCCGGCGCCGGGGCGGTGGAGGGCGGAGAGGCCTTCGGCGCCGCGGAGCTTGAGCCGCCGCGTCGGGGAGGGACCGAGGCGGCGACCGAGCACCCGGCCGACCTCGGCGAGGGTGTCCTCGGCCATCTTGCGGTAGGTCGTGAGCTTGCCCCCCGTGATCGTGACGAGGCCGCCTTTGGAGACGAGGACGGTGTGGCGGCGCGAGAGGTCCGCCGTCCGCTCGCTCATGTGGTGGTGGCCGGGCCGTTGCGCCAAGAGCGGCCGCAGGCCGGCCCAGGCCCCGGTGACGTCGGAGCGGGCGAGCGGCCTCGACACGACGGCGTTGATGGCGCCGAGGATGTAGTCGACGTCCTCCTCGAGGACGGGTGGGTCGTCGAGCGGCCCCTCGTAGGCGGTGTCGGTCGTGCCCATGTAGGTGTGGTCCCCCCACGGCACGACGAAGAGCAGCCGCCGGTCGCCCCGCACGGGCACGGTGGCCGCGATGTCGCAGGGGAGGGCCTCGCGCCGGACCGTCAGGTGCACACCCTTGGCGGGGCGGAGCGAGTGCGGGTGGGTGCCGTCCTCGAGGGCGCGCACCTCGTCGGCCCAGACACCCCCGGCGTTCACGACGACCGAGGCGCGCACGTCGAGGCCACCCTCCGCCGTCTCGATGCGGGCTCCGGTCACCCGGCCGCTCTCGTCCCGCAGGAGGGCCGTCGCAGGGGCGTAGTTGAGCGCCACGGCCCCGTGGTCGAGCACGGCGGTCCGCAGCACGGCGAGCGTGAGGCGGGCGTCGTCCGCCCGGGCGTCGTAGTAGAGCAGGCCCGCCACGACCCGGTCGGGCTCGAGGCTCGGCAGGTGACGGCAGACCTCCTCGGCGGTCACTTTCTCGTGGCGGTGGCCGATCCGCCAGCCGCCGGCGAGGTCGTACATCCAAAGGGCCACCGAGTAGGCGCGGACCACGGTCTGGTCGACCACGCCGCCCTTGCCGAACAGCGGGATGAGGAAGGGGAGCGGCTCGACGAGGTGGGGCGCGTTGTGGAGGAGGCGGTGGCGCTCGACGAGGTTCTCGTGCACGAGCGCGAACTCGCGCTGCTGGAGGTAGCGGAGGCCGCCGTGCACCATCTTGGACGAGCGCGAGGAGGTCCCCGAGGCGAAGTCGAGGCGCTCGACGAGGGCGGTGCGCAGCCCGCCGGCGGCCGCCTCGAGGGCGACGCCGGCGCCCGTGATGCCGCCGCCCACGACGAGCACGTCGAAGGACTCGTTCGAGAGGCGGTCGAGCGCGGCGGCGCGGTCGAAGGCGGTGAGAGGTCGTCGCATGGGGCGGTCCGTGTTTCCAGCCTGCCACAGCCGCCCCCGAGGGCTGCCCCCCGAGGCGGATCTCACCGAATCCCAGGGCGGTGGCGACCGGCCGGGATTAGAATGAAACCAAAATTCGACCGAATCTTGCAGCAGCTCGAGTCGCACCCCGAAAGGAGCCGGCATGGCCGACCTCGCGAATTCCCAGACCGAGAGGAACCTGAAGGAGGCCTTCGCAGGCGAGAGCCAGGCGAACCGCCGGTACCTCTACTTCGCCCAGACGGCGGACGTCGAGGGCTACCCCGACGTGGCGGCCCTCTTCCGCTCGGTCGCGGAGGGCGAGACGGGGCATGCCTTCGGGCACTTCGACTTCCTCAAGGCGGTCGGCGACCCGGTGACGGGCGAGCCCGTCGGCGACACGTCCGCCAACCTCCGCTCGGCGATCGCGGGCGAGACGTACGAGTACACCGAGATGTACCCGGGTTTCGCCAAGACCGCCCGGGACGAGGGCTTCGAGGACGTCGCCGAGTGGCTCGAGACCCTGGCGCGGGCCGAGAAGAGCCACGCCGGGCGCTTCCAGCAAGGGCTCGACGCCCTGTCGTGAGCCGGCCGATCGGGCGAGCGTGAGCGGTCCGCCGCTGACTCTCGCCGACATCAGCGACCTGCGCGCCTACGAACGCGAGCGGGAGGAGTTCCGCCGGCAGGTCATCGAGGCGAAGCGGCTCCGCCGGGTCGCCGTCGGCCCGCTCGTGACGGTCGTGTTCGAGAACCGCATGACGATGCGCTTTCAGGTCCAGGAGATGGCGCGCGCCGAGCGGATGCTCTCCGACGAGCAGATCCAGGGCGAGCTCGACGTCTACAACCCGCTCATCCCGGGCGATGGCGAGCTGTCGCTCACGCTGTTCGTCGAGCTCACCTCCGAGTCGGACCTTCGCGAGTGGCTGCCTCGCCTCGTCGGGATCGAGCGCAGCCTCGAGCTGCGTGTCGGCCCGCCGGGCGGCGAGCGTGTCGTCGAGGCGGCGGTCGATCCCGCCCACGCGGCACAGCTCACCCGTGAGGAGACGACGGCCTCGGTGCACTACGTCCGCTTCGAGTTGCCGGACGACCTCCGGCGGGCCTTCGCTGCCGGGCCGGCCGTGCTTGGCACCACCCACCCCGCCTATCGCCACGAGACGCCGCTCGGCGACGCCACCCGTGCAGCGCTCGTGGCCGACTGGGAGGACGCCCGGGCGGCCTGAGCACGTGACCGCCTCCCGGCGAAAGGGGCGCGGATCATAGCGCTCCGCGTGGCCTGCCATTGACAGAGCTGTGCCGGCTGCGCATAATTGGTGTTCCCGCTGCGGGGTGGGGTTCTTGTGACCCCTTTCACCGTGGGGAACCCTTCGGTCGTGTCCGGCTCACCGCCGCGGCACAGAACAGATGAAAGAGAAGTTGCAATGAACGCCACGTGGCGCCAGCGAGCCGCATGCCGGGGACTGGATCCCGACATCTTCTACCCAGCGTCCGACGAGGACGCCTGGGAAGCCAAGGCCGTCTGCGACACGTGCCCGGTGCGCCAGCCCTGCCTCGAGCACTCACTGTCGGTGCGCGAGCGGGAGGGCGTGTGGGGAGGCTTGACGGAGCGGGAGCGCCGTCGGATCCTGCGTCAGCGCCGCAAGACGGCGTGAACCGGCGCTCGAACTAGCGTCGTCGCGTGAACTTCGAGCTCTCCGAGGAACTGGCCGCGCTGCAGGAGTCGGTGCGCCGCCTCGCCCGCGACAAGGTGAAGCCACGGGCGCGCGAGATCGACGAGACGGGCGAGTACCCCGACGACCTCTTCGACGCCTTCGCCGCCGCGGGCCTCCTCGGGCTCTGCATCCCCGAGGAGTACGGCGGCTCCGGGGCCGGCATCCTCGGGCTCACCGTCGCCATCGAGGAGGTCGCCAAGTACTCCAACACGGCCGCCCTCATGCTGCTCCTCACCCGCCTTCCCACCGGACCGGTCATGATCGCCGGCTCGGAGGAGCAGAAGAAGCGGTACCTGCCCGGCATCGCCGAGGGCGCCTCGCGGGCTGCCTTCGGGCTGTCGGAGCCCGGCGCCGGGAGCGACGTGGTCGGCATGCGGACCCGGGCCACCCCCGACCCGGGTCGCGAGGGCGGCTGGGTGCTGAACGGGCTCAAGTGCTGGATGTCGGGCGTGGCCCAGGCCGACTGGTACACGGTCTTCGCGAAGACGGGCGATCCGGTCAGCCGTCGCCACGACGCCATCACGGCCTTCATCGTCGACCGCTCGGCCGACGGCGTCTCGGTCGGGTCGCTCGACCGCAAGATGGGCGTGCGCGGCGTCGACACGGGCGAGCTCGTGCTCGAGGACGTGCGAGTGGGCGCGGAGAACGTGATCGGGGAGGTGGGCGGGTTTCGCCTGGCGATGCTCGGGCTCAACTCGATGCGCCCGATCGTGGCGGCGCGGGGCATCGGGCTCGCCGAGGGCGCCCTCATGTACGCCACTGAGTACGTGCAGGGGCGGGAGGCCTTCGGGGGCACCATCGCCGACTTCCAGGGCATCCAGTGGGAGATCGCCAAGATGGCGGTCGAGATCGAAGCCGCCAGGCTGCTCACCTACCGGGCCGCCTGCCTCGCCGACGCCGGCAAGTTCACCCGCGAGCACGTGCCCTACCTGTCGATGGCCAAGTACCACGCCACCGAGGTGGCGGTGAAGGCGTCCGGGCTCGCCCTCCAGCTGCTCGGTGCGGCCGGGTACATGAAGGACCACCCGACCGAACTGTGGTACCGGGACGCCCGCCAGCTCACCATCGTGGAGGGGACCTCCCAGGTGCAGCTCGGGCTCATCGCCCGGGGCGTGCTCGACCACGACCTGTGGTGGGACTGACCCTCGAGCACCTCGGCGGCTGGCCCGCCGTCCTCGGACGCCTCCTGCAGCGCGAGGACCTCTCCGCCGAGGAGGCCGCCGCCGCCTTCGACTCGGTGCTCTCGGGGGAGGCCACCCCCGCCCAGATCGCCGCCTTCGCCGCCGGGCTGCGGACGAAGGGCGAGACGGTGGAGGAGATGACGGGCCTCGTCGCCGCCATGCGGGCGCGGGCCGAGCGGGTCGAGGTCGAGGGCGACGTCGTCGACACCTGCGGGACGGGCGGCGACCGCAGCGGCAGCATCAACGTCTCGACCGTGTCGGCCCTCGTCGTGGCGGCCTCCGGGGCGAGGGTGTGCAAGCACGGCGGCCGCGCCAGCTCGTCGCTCGCCGGCTCGGCCGACGTCTTCGAGGCGCTCGGCGTGACGGTGGGCCTCGGGCCGGCCGGGGTGGCGCGCTGCATCGACGAGGTCGGGATCGGTTTCTGCTTGGCGCCGAGGTTCCACCCCGCCATGCGGCACGCCGCCCCGGTTCGCCGCGAGCTCGGGGTGGCGACCGTGTTCAACTTCCTCGGCCCCCTCGCCAACCCGGCCGGGGCCCGCCGGCAGCTCCTCGGCGTCGGCGACGCCGCCATGACCGAGAAGATGCTCGCCGTCCTCGCCGCGAACGGCGCCGTGCGCGCCCTCGTCGTGCACGGCGAGGACGGCCTCGACGAGATGTCGCTCGGCGCGCCGACGAGGGTGCTCGACCTCGCCCGGGGCGCCGGCGGGGAGGCGACCGTCGAGCGCTACGTGCTCGACGCGGCGGAGTTCGGGTTCCGAAGGGCGCGCCTCGAGGACCTGAAGGGCGGCGACGCCGCCCACAACGCCGAGCTCGTCCGTGCGGTGCTGGCCGGCGAGCCAGGTCCGCGACGGGACTTCGTCGTGTGGAACTCGGCCGCCGCCCTCGTCGTCGCCGGGACGGCGCCCGACGTCGCGTCCGGGGTCGAGCGGGCCGCCGTCCTCATCGACTCGGGCGAGGTGGCGGCCGTCCTCGCCCGGCTGGTGGAGGCATCAGCCGAGGCGGCCGCCGACGGCCTCACGTAGGCCGATCGGGGGCGCCCCCTCAGCAGGGGGTCGGGTTCCAGGGCTCCGGCAGCGACTGGGGCGTGTCGGTGTAGACGTTCGAGGGCGGCGAGCCCCCTGATGCGAGCCGGGCGCCCTTGCCCGTCCAGGCGGGCAGCCCGGGTCCGAGGGCGGCCGTCGAGCCTCCCGAGGAGAGGAAGTGGGCGATGGCGTCCTCGGCGTACGGCTGGGCCGGAAGGAGCACGTCCTGCCCGGCGATGACGCTCGCCGCCGTCGGGAGCACGGTCGTCTGGAGCTGCGAGCTCGACAGCGAGTGGTAGCGCCAGCCGAGCGAGATCATCTCGCTCGAGGAGAGCCGGGAGTCGACCGTGAAGTCGGACACGGTGGCGCCGAGAAAGGAGTTCAACCTGAAGACGTCAGGGATGACGCCGTGCACCCGGTCGAGCAGCGCGTGGAAGAACGCCTGCTGTCGCCGGATGCGGCTGAAGTCGCTCATGCCGTCGTAGTGCCAGGCGCCGTGCTCGTAGTAGTAGAGGTGGCGGCTGCGCACGAGGGCGAGCGCCTGCTGGCCGCCGACGAGCTGGCAGCCGGTCTGCTGGATGTCGAGCCCGGAGTAGGCGTCGCGTACCGGCATGGGAAAGTCGAGCTTGATGCCGCCGAGGGCGTCCACCATGCCCGCAAAACCCGGGAAGTTCGCGAGCATCACGTGGTTGATCGGGATCTTGAAGTCGTGCTGGATCGTCTCGACCAGCTGGTTAGGCCCGGAGTTGAACGCCGCGTTGATCTTGTTGGAGCCGCCGGTGCCGGGGATCGGCACCCAGGTGTCGCGCGGGATGGAGAGCATGTCCACCATGCTCGAGCCCGGGACGAGGCGCATGACGATGAGGACGTCGCTGCGCTGACCGGTCTGGGTGGCCTTGCTGCCGAAGGCCCGCGCCTGGGCGGAGTTGTCCACGAACGAGCGTGAGTCCGAGCCCACGAGGAGGATGTCGATCGGCTTGCCCGGCTGCTCGGGGGTGAGCGCCGGGACGGCCTCCCGGTGGATGCCGCCGAGCTTGCTGTCGAGGTAGAAGTAGGACCCGACGGCGAGGAGGGCGAGGACGACGATCAGGCTGACGACGCCGATGAGCAGGCGTTTCGGCCAGCGGCGCCCCGTGCGGACCGTGTGGCCGTGCCTCCGGCCCCGCCCGGCCGGGGCGAAGCGGCTCGGGCCGTAGCGACTCTTCCGCCGCCGCCCGAACGGCCAGCGCCGCTCGCTCCTGTACACCGAGCGCGAATGGCCGGACAGCCCGGAGAGTTCGTTCGCCACGTCGGGCGAGGATACCGACGAGCGCCACGATTCCGGGATCGGGGGAAAGGACCTGTTGCCGCCCTTTGGGCTACGGGCGGTGCCTTCGGCCGGGCGGCGCCGACTCTCGGTCGATGAGGAGCCGCAGCCGGAGCAGGCCGACGGCGGACTCGAGGCTGCGGCGGCCGAGCGGGGTGCGAGGCGGACGGCGCTCCTCGACCCGCGCCGGCAGCTCCACGATGGGGATGCCGGCCCGGCTGGCCCGGGCGACCAGCTCGACGTCGAAGAGCGAGCCGCCCATCACAGCGGCGCGGACGAGCTGCTCGCAGCGCACGGCCGAGATCGCCTTCATCCCGTGGGCGTCGGTCACGGGGAGCCGCAGCAGGCCCCTCATCGCGGCGGTGAAGGCGGCGGTGAGGAGCCGCCGGGGGAGCGGGCGCCGGTCCTCGGAGCCCGGCGCCCGTTTGCTGGCGAGCACGATCCCGGTCCGGCCGTCCCCGAGGATGCCCACCGCTTCGTCCAGGAACTGCAGGTCGAAGTAGTCCACGTCGAAGAGGACGACGACGGGTGCCCTCGCCTCGGAGAAGCCCCGGGCGATCGCCCGCCCGTAGTCGGCGTCTGGCAGTGCCACCACTCGGAGCTGCTCGATCTCGCCGGCGGCGCGTCGGGCGATCTCGAGCGTGTCGTCGCGCGAGCCGTTCTCGACGACCACGACCTCGAAGTCCTCCCCCCGTTCGAGGAGCCCCTTCACGATCTCGTCGACGCTCGGCCGCAGGAGCTCGGCCTCGTTGTGGGCGGGCAGGACGACCGAGACGGCCGGGGTGCTCATGTCGACCCTGTACTGCCGTCGGGCCCGAACGGACTGCCGGGGGCGGGGTCGTCCTCGCCGGCCTGGTCGGCCTCGTCGCCTTCCTGCTCGTCCGCCTTCCGCCACCAGCTGGCCGTCGGCAGCGAGGTGGCCGCCTCCGGGCTCGGCCCTCCGGTCCCGCCGGCGGAGCCGGTGGCGTCCGTCGCACCGCTCGCCGGCGTGACGTCGGCAGTGCCCTCGTTCATCAGGGCGGCCGGCGTTGCGCCGCCGCTTGCCGGTTCTGTCGTGGCGCCTGTTGCCGGTTCGGCCGCGCCTCCGCTTGCCGGTTCGGCCGTGGTGCTTGTGTTCGCCGCCTCGCCCGCCCGCGGCGCCCCCGGGTACGGGCTCCTCGTGAAGGCGAGCAGTCCAAGGCCGGCGAGGCCCGCCAGCGAGCCGGCTTTGCCGGCCCAGTCGACCGAGTCCGTCCCGTACACGAGCCGGACCTCGTGGCTCGTCGGCACGACGACCATGACGTTGGGAGACGCCTCGTAGGGGCCTGTGGCTCCGACGGCCTCCCAGTTGGGGAAGTACGGGATGCGGACGAGGACTGGCGAGCCGAGCCTGCTCACGTGGAAGGAGATCGACGAGTCGCCCGTCCTCACCCGGCTCACGACGGTCGGCCGGACCGGGATCGCCTGCCCCGTCGGCACGAGCGTCCCCGGTCGCTGGTGCGGCCACGAGGCCGGCCCGGAGCGGGCGAGCTCGACCGGCCAGTACGACTCCCTCTCGTACCAGGCGAGGTTGGTGTCGAGCCAGCGGTGGGCCGTCATCGGCTCGACCTCGGGCAGGTACGAGAGGGGGACCACGAGCGGCGACTGCTTGACGAGGTACAGCTGCCACACGGGGTGCGGGTCCGGCGCGTTGTTGATGTCGCCGGCGAAGCCCGTCATCTCGCCGATCTTGACGAGGCTGTGGTCGGTGGCGGCCTGCGCCTCCACGGGCGGCGACATTGCGAGGAAATACCGGACGCCCATCAGTTGCAGGTGCCGGACCCCGTCGGGCACGTCGAAACCCGGATAGGTGAGGTACGAGATGGGGTCGGGGGCCTCGCCGTTCTGCGAGACCTCGCTCACGTCGAGGAAGTGGAAGGGGGTGGTTGTCGAGGATTCGAAGTAGATGCCGTCCGTCGTCTGCATGCAGCCCTTCGTCCACATGGGCAGCGACATCATCGCCTCGGTCGAGCCGAACGGGTCGGTCGTCTCCGAGATGTACTCGTACTGGAGGCGCCCGCAGCCGTAGCGGGCGCCGGCGCGATCGAGCATCCGGACGAGCCCGGCGAACTGTGGCCAGCCCGACTTCCCCTGGAACCCCGTGTAATTCCACGAGACCCAGCCCTGCACCTGGATGTGGCTTCCCTGCGGAGTGATCCCGGGGAAGGCGCCGACGAGGCCGCCGGCGTAGGCGGCCCCGGCCGCGCAGGCCACGAAGGCGGCCGCAGTGGCGACCACCTCGGACACCCTCGGCGCCTGGACGAGACGGCCGACGAGGAGGGCCGCCTCTCCGATCCCGTAGGCGGCGAGGAGACCGACGAACAGGAACCAGAAGGGGAGCCAGCGACCGTTGTAGACGAGACCCGAGGGCAGCTTCCAGAAGGCCACCGCGGAGCCGGCGGCGGCGAGCCCGAGCGCCGCTGCGAATCCGTCGCGCCGCACGAGGGCGATCAGCATCCCGAGGGCTGCGGGCACGAGCATGTAGACGAAGCCGTGCGGGTCGAGCGGTCCGTGGAGCCCGCCGACGGGCAGGTAGCCCATGGACGAGCTGTATTGGAGATCAGCACCGAACGGCACGAGCCAGAAGGCGGCGAGGAGGGCGCCGACGCCACCCACCGCCGCAGCGATGCGGACCGATCGGAGCCGGAACCGCACGACGGCCATGAGCGCCGCCACGCCGGCGAAGGCGAGAGCCGGCACCATGTGGCAGAGCACCGTGACGCCGAAGAGGCCGGCGGCGAGCCAGCGCAGCCGGCCCGTGCGGAGGGTGTAGGCGAACACCCCGAGGAACAGCAGCCCGGTGCTGATGGCCAGGCTGAACGAGAACTCTCCCGCCAGCGTCGAGGTGAGGTTGCCGCCGTCGATCGTGTACGAGGTGTTGAAGATGAAGGGAAGCGTCGCGAGCGCCATCAGGACGGCGACCGGGCGGCGGAAGCCTGCCAGCGCCCCGAACGCCCAGGCGCAGACCGGGAGCGTCACCGTCCCGAGGATCGTGACGACGTTGAAGGCCTCGTTGTAGGGGAGTCCCAGGCTGAGGATTCCGACGAGCAGCGCCGGCAGCGGGAAGTAGAAGACGTAGAGCGGCATCCCGTCGAACCACCACGGGTCCCAGCCCGTGAGGCGGCCGTGGGGGAGCAGGTGATGGATCAGGAAATAGGGCCCGGCGACATGTCCGCCGTTGTCGCCACCGACGTCCATGTTGTGCGAGAAGATCAGCCCGAGCCGCAGCTGCCAGACGACGAAGACCGTGGCTCCGGCGACGGCGATGGCGCCGATCACCTTCGAGATCCGTCGCGCCGTGACGTCGTCGACGCGACGCCGGCGACGGTGACCGCCCCCTCCTCTGTCGCGTGAGGGAGCGGACTGCCGGCTCGGCGGCTCGCCGAACTCGCTTGGCGGGACGAGGAGGTCCTTTGTCACGTCGTGTTCCGGGAACGTGCCCGCAAGGCTGCCGTGCGCCATGTGGCGCCCCCGTCCGGCGCCCGCGGCGTTCTCGCCGTCCGCCGCCCCCGGGTCCCCGGAGCCGGCGACCGTCTGCATTGGCGGCAATCTACCTGGGCCGAAAGGTCCGATCCCCGCGCCTGAGCGGGGCGGGCACCGCCGCGGGGAGTCTCTCGCAGGCAGACGCGTGGCGCCCGGGCAGGGCGTGCCGGCCGGCCGCCAGGCCGGCCGGCGATGGTAGCTTTGAGCGTTCCGGGCCGTTGGCGCAGCTGGTAGCGCACCTGCATGACGCGCAGGGGGTCAGAGGTTCGAGTCCTCTACGGCCCACCCCCGTGATGTCTCAAGACAGGCACCATCGACTTACGCCGGCACCTCTACCGTCCAAGCACCTGGTGTACGGGCTACCGGGACTGAAAAGTGAGCCAATAACGCTCCAGGCAGTCACGCCTGCAATACGGACTGGGTTGCTTTGAAGTGTCCGATCGGGCCCCCGTCGCACGAAAGGTCGGGATCCTTCAGCACGTGCATCGTGCCGCTGGCGACCCCGCCACTGATCTTGCCCGTGATCTTGACGTGAAAGCCGGGATCGCCCCCGGAGGCCGACGGTTTGTGGTCTGTGAAGTTCAGCTTGAACTTGCCGTGCCGGAGCCCTACGCCGCCACCGATGTCCGCCGATCCAGGCGAGTACGCGCCGACAGGACCGCACTCGTAGCCGAAGGAAAAGTCTCCGACGTGTGTCTTTGACGCCGAGAACGAGAACTGAAAGCTCTCTCCAGGAAACTTCACCAACCCGCTGTAGCCAACCGACTTGGCTAGCGCTATGCCCGGGGCGACCAGCGCCAGGGTTGCCAATACCGCAGTGATCACGAGCGGGACTTTGATCGTCAACGAGCCTTTCATGTTCGTTCCCCTATCGCAGGAGAAGAGGGACGATTCGCGTCTTCCCCGGCTGGTTCCGGCCTCTTTCGTTCCAGTTGGGTTCGGAGGGCGTGGCCCGGCCGACCGGGCAGGCGCTGCAGCGTCAGGGCTGGCAACAGTACGAACACGGCCATCGCTTTGCTCCTGTGAAGGTCGCTTCAAGCAGCGATGTTGAGGCCGAGCCGGCGCGTCGGGTAGGGCCTTTCGGCACTACCCGAGTTCCTCCGGACGGGGGAGACCTCCACGCAGAGAGCTGCCGCGCTGGGCCGTGGTGATCGTGCCGGCCGCCGTCCAGCCCCCTGTCCCACCCGTTTCTCTCCGCTTCCTGGGCCTCGTCCGGTCCCCGGCTCCAGCCCCGCCGTCCTGTCAGGCCGGCTGTTGGGCCGCCGCCCGCCCGCTCTCTGTCCCTCGCGGCCCCGCGCCGCCCGGTCCGGCGGCCCTTCCGGGCCCGCGCCGCCGGGCGCGGTGGTTTCGTGCCCTGGCGGGGCGGGTTCTCTCTCTCTCCCCCACCCCTTGCCGCGCGCCGGAGGAGCCACGCCTGCACCAGCGTCGCTCCAGCCCGTGGTCTCGCCGCTTCTCGGACCCCGGGGTGCAAGCCGTGAGTGGCTCGGTCGCGCCTGTTGCCGCCTGATTACCTCGGCTCGGCACCTTCCGCGTACGCGAGGGCCCAACGCAAAGCTGCGTCCGACACTTGCTCCTCGACATGACGAAGGCGCTCGACGATCTGTCCCGTGGGATCGTCGATCAGCTCCTCCACGACGGCCTGGTACTGGGCCGCCGCATCGCGAACCGACTGCCGAGCGGCCTTGGCAGTGTCAGAGAGATGCTGTTCCACGGCACGTGATGCTAGATGGGCCACGCGACTGTCCCGCCGGAGCCCCCAGACGTGATGGGCGTGGGCCGAGGTGCGGCCGAAGGGGGCCGAATGGCCCTAGAGAAGCCACGCCACCAGGCTCAAGATCGCGGCGAGAGGCAACATCTGACTGGGAGGGCAGACCGATGGCCGTATTCGTGCTGTTGCCGATGCTGGTCGTCCTCTGTGTCGTGCTGCTCGGTCCGTTGATGTTGCCCGGCGCATTGGCAGTCGCCATCGTCGTCGGGCTCGTCGAGGTCGCTCGCCGGCACCACGCTCGGGCTCTTCGGCCTCACTGAGGTCGAGCCGGCGTCAGCTGGCGAGGTGCCGGGCCAGGAAAGCCAGCGAGGGCGGCTCCTGTGCGGTGAGGAAGGCGCCGGTGTGGCAGCCCTTGGCGAAGTGGACGACGGCGCCGGGTGGAAGAGCGCGAGCGAGGGCCTGCACGCCCGGGTAGAAGGGATCGTCGACACCCGCGGCGACCCGCACGGGCGTGGTGGACAGGGATGCGGTGTGGGTGACGACGTCGCAGGCGGCGAAGTCCGCCGCAGATGCATATGCACCGGGGTTGGCGGCGTGCGCCTGGCCGTAGCTGGTCCACATCGCCGGACTGATGGCGGCGACGGCCGAGATCAGCCCCGGGTACTTCTCCGCCAGCAGTAGGGCGCCGTAGCTTCCCATCGAGATGCCCATCGTCGCGATTCGGTGAGGTGGCTGCCCGAGCCCGCGTCGACGGCAGAGCGGGATCAGCTCGTCGATCACCATCGCCATCGGGTCATCGCCAGGATGTGGGTTCCAGTAGCCGCCTCCCCCGTCGACGGTGACGAGCGCCATCGGAGGAAGCGGCGTGCCGTCGACCTTCAGTGCCACGGCTTGGGCGGGCGACATCCCGGACAACGCGTCCGTGTGGTCGGCGCCGTAGCCGTGCAGCATCACCACCAGAGGCAGCTCGTCGCCCGGGCTGTGGCCAGGCGGATAGCCGATGGTGTATCCGACGTCGCGGTTGCGCGCCTTGGAGGAGAAGGAGCCTGAGAGGGCTGGTCCGAGGGGCAAGTACTCGAGGGGCGGTACGAAGACCGAGCAGGCGCCGTCGAGCTCGTCGAGGAGGGCCTTGCCGGGCAGCTCCCCGTGCGAGATCAGCTCGGCACCGACTGCGCCGGCGGCGACCACCGCGGCAACGCCGCCGAGCCCGAAGGCCAGCAGCCGCCTCCTGCTCCATGTCGGGCGGGGCGCGGAAGACGGCACATCCCCTTCGAGAGACGACGACACTTCGAGGAGGAGGTCAGCGCACCGCGAGAGCGAAGACTCCGCGCCGGGCGACCTGCGTCGCTCGCTCGGCCACGATGAGGATGAGCCCGGCGACGGCGGCGCCGGCCACGTCGATGGCTCCGGCGTGGAACAGGTTCCTCGGGCCCGGACCTCCGTACAGCAGCCAGACGGCTGCGCCGGCAAGGAAGACGAGCATGGCCAGGCAGGCGACCCTGGCCAGCCGGACCTCGTAGCGCAGCACGGCGGTCGACAACCGGACGCGGCGGACGATGCGGTTCGCTCCGAGCGCGACGCAGACGATCGAGAGCGGGCTCAAGGCCATCCAGGTGAGCTCGGCAGCCGGAAAGCGGGCGAGGGCAGCGGGATGAGCCCAGTACGACGAGACGGAGAGAGTCGACGCCCAGGAGAACGCAGCCAACCCGCCGGGGACGAGACCTCGGTACGACCACGGGTGCCCGCCTGTGCCCGGCCAGCCGTTGCCGAAGTGTCGTCCGCCGACGAACAGGACCACCGCACCGAGCAGGAACATGGCCGTGGGGGCTCCGAGCCGGTCGCCGCCACGGAACAAGCGCGACACCAGACTCCACAGCACGGGCGCGGCCGCGAGCACGGCGAGGATCACGAGGGCGAACATGGCGACCGACATCACGACGGTGGCGACCACGGTGGCGGCCGTGTCCGGCCTGGACCACTGCCACCCGATCGTGAGCTGGGACCACATGGCCGCGCCGAACAGGAGGAACACCGCCGTCGAGCAACCGAGCGTGACGAGGCTGGCGCGGACCTGCTCCAGCGGCGACAGGGCGCAGCCGCAGAGCCCGAACAGTGAGCATCGGGCGACCAGGCCGCCTCGCAGCAGGTCGGCGGTGCGCCGCCACGATCGTGGGCGGTCGGCGATGTCGGCGGCGAGGAGCTCGAAGAACTCCTCGCCGTACCGGGCGCGCCAGGCCTTCGGGTAGAGCCGAACCAGCCGCTCAGCCCGCTTCGCTGGACATGACGAGGTGCTCATGCAGCGCCGAAGTTCCCGGCGAGGCGGCGAAGTCCCAGGTCGGCCACCCGGCGCTGGGTGTCGAGATGGGCCCGCAGCGTCGACGCGCCGACCGCGGTGAGCCGGTAGGGCCGCCGCCTGTCGTTGCTCTCGAGTGCCTCGATGAGCCCCTGGGCCTCGAGGCGGGCGAGTGCTTCGTAGAGGGTCCCCGGTGCCAGACGAACCCCGGCGAACGACTCGATGTCCTTCGTGAGCGCGTAGCCGTGCTTTGCCCCTTCGGCAAGGCTCGAAAGGATGAGCGTGGCCGGACCCGCGTAGCGACCGAAGCTCGCCAGCGGCTCGACCGGTTTCGCCTGCTTGGGCATGTGGCTCATCGTATGTCGCCCGCCGATCGATCGGTTGGCGGAGTTGTTTGGTCATGTCCGAGCAGGTAGGGAACGTTGCTCGCCATGAAGGCTCGAGGAAACGGCTCCCGAAGCCGCCAGAACCCGCCGTCGACGACGAAGTGGGCCATCGAGACACCGAGGTAGACGCCGAAGAGGAGGCGGCCCCAGGTCGCGGCGCCGTGCAGGTGGGAGGCGACGTTCAGTGCGAGGCCACCGATCAGCGCAACGTTGCAGAAGAGGGCGATCCGCATCGTCCGGGTCCGGCCCGACCGGCTTCCCGACGCGACGAGACCGACGAGAAGGACGTATTGGAGCCCGTGGGCGATCGTCGCCCCGCCGATGGCCGCATACGGAGACGAGAAGAGGAAGACCGGGGCGAAGAAGACGAGGGCCATCACAAAGGCGACGCAGAAGCTCGCCGGCCGGGCGGCCGGCTCCCTCGCCTTCAGCACGGCCGCCCCGACGAGACAACAGAGGCTGAAGGCGACCGTCGCGAGCTCGAACACGAGGCCCGCGTCGAAGCCGAGCTGGAGCTGGAGGAGACCGGGCCGGGCCACGAGGCCGCAGATCCCCGCACAGCCGGCAACAGTGATCGCTCTTCGTTCGGTGCGGGCGAGCGGAGCGAGCCGCTGCGAGGACGCTACGAGAGCGACCATGCCGAGGTTCTGCTTTTGGAAGTGGAAGAACTGCCACGCGAAGAAGGGGAGCAGCAGCCATGAGATCCCCCTCGGAGGGAGCACCACGGCGAGGACGGCGCACCCCGCGACGAGAAGACCCGGCAGCACGACGAAGCGTGCTCTGCGGCTCATGGCGTGGGCACGGACCTCTGGAAGCCCGAAGAGCCAGCCGGTCGAGGCCACGTGCACCGAGGAACCAACGAAGAGGAGCCATGCAAGGGCACGGTCGGGCGTGGACGAGGGTGGCGGCGCCAACAACGCCGCGAGCACGAGGGCGCCCGTGCTGAGCGCGAGCGTGGCCCAGACCCAGGTCCGGGCCACGCGGCGTCGCCCGGCAGCGGAGTCGCGGTTCCGGCCGACCGGGACGGTGCGCAGCAGCACGTCCTCAGCCGCCCCCACAGCCACCTGCGGCGCCCGCCGATGGGACGATGACCAGGAGCAGGAGGAGCAGGACGGTCATCGCCGAAGCGACAAGGGCGATGACGACGATGTCCCGCCGCAGATCGTGGCTCGGACGCGACGACGGGCTCTCCGTGGCATCCTCCGGTTCAAGAGGTCTCGTTGGCGGGCCTTCGACGAGCATGCCGAGCACACTAGATCGGCAACCGATACATCGTCAAGCAGAGTATCGGTCGACGAACCATCGGGACGCTCGTCCGCCAGAGACGGACGGCGGGGCCGCTTTGCTCCGGGGTCTGCTCAGATGACGGCATGGATCTACCGCGCCAGTTCGTCATTCGGGAGAGCACGCACCGGATCCATGATCCTCTGACGCCGGCGAAACTGGCCCGCCTCGGCGAGGCGCTCCTCCTTCGTCCGGGCGAGCGCGTGCTCGACCTCGCCTGTGGCTCGGGGGAGATGCTCTGCACGTGGGCTCGGGACCATGGCATCGCCGGAGTCGGGGTGGACGTGAGCACCGCCTTCGTCGACATGGCGCGAGCCCGCGCGGCGGAGTTGGGCGTCGCCGACCGGGTCCGCTTCGAGCACGGCGACGCGTCCGGGTACGTCGCCTCCGAACCTGTTGACGTCGCCTCGTGCCTCGGCGCCACCTGGATCGGCGACGGGATCCTCGGCACGATCGACCTTTTGAGGCGGTCCTTGCGCGACGGCGGGCTGATCCTCGTCGGCGAGCCGTACTGGGTGCGGGTGCCGGCGAGCGACGACATCGCCCGGGCGTGCCACGCCCGCGGCCGTGACGAGTGGGCGACGCTCCCCGAGCTGGTCGCCTCACTGCTCGGCCGTGGACTCGACCTCGTGCAGATGGTGCTCGCCGGCCCTGACGACTGGGACGCCTATCACGGCCTGCAGTGGCTCAACCTGAGACGGTGGCTCGACGCGAACCCCGAGGACGAGCTGTGGCCCGAGCTGCGCGCCGAGTTGGACCGAGCGCCTGGCGATCACCTGCTCGCGAGGGAGCATCTCGGCTGGGGGGTGTTCGCCCTCATGGTGAGGTGACGGGGCGCCCGGCTCCTTCCCGCCGCCGGGGCACGGTGGTCGACCGGGTCAAGGCCCGCATCCTCCTGGCCGACACTTGAATGAATGGTGCGAGGACCGCGGGTGGAGACGGCCGAAGTCGTACTGTGCAGTTCAGCACGGCGCAGGGAGACAGCGAAGTGACCGGCAGGCCACGCGTTCGGTTGTCGAGACCAGCACGACGGCGCACCGGCGGGCGGGGCGCCCGTCGCCTCGTCGCGTCGGCGGTCCTCCTCGCCGTGCCCGCGCTGCTCGTCCCGCCGAGCGCCGGAGCCTCGACGGGCAGGGTGCCCTTCTTCGCTCGGTCCAGACACCCGCTTCCGGCCTACACCATCCGGTCGATCCCGATGGCGGGAGGGTTCGTCCGTCCAAGGGGGCGGGTCGACGCCCTGTCGCACAGCGAGCTGCCCGCGAGAGCCGGCGCCGAGCCGGAGCTGCACACCCCGTGGCTCGAGCCGAAACGTCTCGCCGCTGGGACAAAGTCCGGGCCCGCCAAGCCGCTCCTCGCCCTCGATGTCGCGACGAGCAGCTCTGCCAAGGCCGCATCGGCACTCCAGACCCTCGCCAGCTTCTCGGGGGTGAGCTTCGCGACCGACGCCAAGAAGGATGCACCGCCCGACACCCAGGTCGCCGCGGGGCCGGGCTCGGTGGTAGAGGCCCTCAACGCCGAGATGTTCGTGTACTCGCCGAGCGGAGTCCCCGAGAGCCCTGTCGACCTGAGCTCCTTCTTCGCCGTCCCGGCGAACTACTTCTTCACCGACCCGAGGATCTTCTACGACACCGCGGCCGGTCGGTTCTTCCTCTCGGGCTTCGCCTTCGACGCCGCATCCGACTCGATGACCTTCCTCGCCGTCTCCGACAGCTCCGACCCGCTCGGGCAGTGGACGACGTACGAGGTCGACTCGATGGCCGGGGTCATCACTGACCAGCCCAAGATCGGGGAGAGCAACGACAAGGTCGTGATGTCCTGGGACGACTACGACGCGACCGGCAAGTGGCTCGGCCAGGAGACGTGGGTGCTCGAGAGGTCGGACCTGCTGTCGGCTCAGGCGGTTTCGGAGGACCACTTCGGGCCTGACACGAGCACCTTCGACCCCGTGCCGGCGGTCACGGCCGGTGAGACCGACACGGCCTACCTCGTCTACAACGACAGCTGCGGACCGGACACGGTCGGGGACTGCAACCGAGGGACGTCGGACGTCGGCCTCGTGGCGATCAACGGGACGCCGGCCGGAGGTGACCTGACCTGGGGCGAGGTGGACCTCCCCATCGCGGCGACCTCCGTGCCGCCGGCGGCGCGCCAACCGGGCGGCGCCCCGGCGATCGACACGAACGACGACCGCCTCCTCTCGGTCGCCTGGCAGAACGGCGACCTCTGGGCGACGGCGAACGACGGCTGCACGCCGAGCGGCGACTCGGCCGCTCGCTCCTGCATCCGACTGCTCGAGCTGAGCGTCGGGTCGACGCCGTCGGTCGTGTTGGACGGTGACCTGAGCGAAGCGGGGGACGACCTCTACTACCCGGCCGTGGCCCTCGACCAGCTCGGCGACCCCTTGCTCGTGGCCTCGCTGTCGTCGGCGACGGTGTTCCCGAGCGTGGTCGCCCTCACCGGGTCGGCGGCGAGCAGCGACTTCACCGGAGTCTCGCTGGCTGACGGCTCGGGTACCTACAACTGCTCGTTCTGCGGGGGGGACAACCGCTGGGGCGACTACTCCGGCGCGGCGGCGGATCCGAGTGACCCGGCCGACGTCTGGCTCGCCGGCGAGTACGCCCCTGCCCCCGGGGGTGACGAGTGGGGGACGGCCATCGGCGAGCTGACGCTGGCGGAGCCCACGGTCGAGTCGGTCTCTCCGAGCACCGGCAGCGTGCTCGGCGGGAGCGCCGTGACGGTGAGAGGGACGGGTTTCGCGCCAGGCGCCACCGTGAGCTTCGGCACGGCCGTCTCCCCGGCCGTTTCGGTGATCTCAGGCACCGTGCTCGTGGCGACCGCGCCGGCCCAACTCGTGATCGGACCTGTCGACGTCACGGTGACGACGGGCGAAGGGACCAGTCCGGCCAGTCCTTCCGACCAGTTCGACTACACGCCGCCTCCGCCGAAGGTGACCGTCACCGCGCCCCTTCGACCCTTCGAGCTGTCGAGCACGATCGACATCGCCTACTCGGGAGCCGATGCCTACTCTCCCGTCGCCTCCTACGACATCCGCTATGCGTTCGCGCCATGGAGCAGCGTCTACCTCGGCAGCTATCTCGAGCCTCCGGCCTGGCAGGCCACGACGAGCACCTCGGAGACGCTCGCCGGCGTGCCGGGCGACGCCTACTGCTTCCAGGTCCGCGCCCGCACGCCGTCCGGGGTCACCTCGCCGTGGAGCCGGCAGGCCTGCACGGCCCTGCCGCTCGGCGCTCAGTCGCTCAGGGTGCTGCGCGGCCCGTGGGCCTCACGCAGCCTCTCCGGCTACTACCTCGGCCGGGCCTTCGAGTCCACCACGGCCGGCGCCGAGCTGCAGCTTCGCGATGCGCAGGCCAGCCTCGTCGCCATCGTCGCGACGGAGTGCCCGAGCTGCGGGAGGATCGCCGCCTACGTGAACGGGAGGCTGCTCGCGGTCGTCAACACCGCCGCGCCGACCGTGAGGCACGGAGTCCTCATCACCCTCCCGCCCTTCTCTCCCCGGAAGGCGACCGTCGTGCTCGAGGCCTCGAGCCCGGGCAAGCGCGTCATCGTCGAGGGTCTCGGCATCGCCTGAGGGACTCCTCCGGCGCGGCCGTGCTCTCCGGGCGCTCAGGGACGATGCTTGTGCTTGTGGAGCGGGCGGGTCATGCTCCACGGCCCGGAGCCCGAGTGGCCCTGACAGGTGGCCGAGATGGTTCCAGCGAACTTCTCGGTGTGCTTGGTCTGCGAGTAGACGCCGGTCGCTCCCGCCTTGCTGCAGGCCGGGCTGTTGATCTTGAGCGTGATGGTCTTGCCGGAGAGCGACCAGTGACCGTGGCTCACGCCGACGACGAAGGCGTGGTTCTTCGAGAAGGTCCCCTTGTCGGTGCCACCGCCGCCGCCGAGCTGGAACGTCATGGTCCAGGTCCCGACGACGGCGATCTTGCCGGCCTCCGACTTCGGCTGCGCGGCAGCAGCGATGACCGGGACGAGGGACCCGACAACGGCTACGAGCAGTCCTGCCGCCAGTGGACGAAGACATCGAGATGGCACGTCGTCCCCCTCTCCTGCGCACCTCGGGTCAACGACGGGCTGACCGGCGAAGTGTACGTCCGCTGCTTGGAGCTGTCAGGGGCGCCGCGCTGGCTCGTTCCTGGCGACGGGCGCCGCCCTCCGGATCACCCACGAGGGGCGCGGTAGCGTGCGCCGGGTGGCGGCCGAGAGGAGGTGGCTCATGGCTGACGACAACGAGACCCTGGCCCGCCGGGCGGCGGCTGTGCTCCCGAGAGGGAACTCGCGTGCCACGATCTTCGTCCCGCCGTCGCCCCCCTACGCCAGGCGTGGCGAGGGCGCCATGATCACCGACGCCGACGGCCGGCGGGTGATCGACTGCAACAACAACTACACCTCGCTCGTCCACGGCCATGCTCATCCCGCCGTGGTCGCCGCCGCCGTCGAGGCGGCCTCCCACGGCTCAGCGTTCGGTCTGCCGACAGAGCAGGAGATCATCCTCGCCGAGCAGCTGAACGGACGCTTCGACCGGCCGATGCGGTGGCGCTTCGCGAACTCCGGCACGGAGGCCGTCATGATGGCCGTCCGGGCGGCCCGCGCCTTCACCGGCCGCGAGCTCGTCGTGCGCCTGAGAGGGGCGTACCACGGCACCTACGACCAGCTCGTCGGTCCCGGGGAGCCGGGCGTGCCGCAGCCCGCCCGCGAGGCCACGATCGTCATCCAGCAGGACGACGAGGAGGCGCTCTGCGCGGCGTTCCGCTCGAACGGGGAGCGGATCGCCGCGGTCCTCCTCGACCTCATGCCGAATCGCGCAGGCCTTCGCGAGCTCACCCGCTCGTTCGTGTCCGCCGCCCGGCGCGAGGCCGACGCGGCCGGCGCGCTCGTCATCGCGGACGAGATCATCACCTTCCGGCTCGGGGTCGGCGGTCTCCAGGAGTCCTACGGGCTCGAAGGCGACCTCACGACCTTGGCGAAGGTCATCGGAGGCGGCTTCCCCGTCGGGGCCGTCGGCGGGCGGCCCGACGTCATGTCGGTCTTCGACCCCTCGCGGCCCGAGCCGATCCACTGGGGCGGGACCTTCAACGCCAACCCCGTGACGATGGCGGCCGGCGCGGCCGCCCTCGCTCTCTACGGCGCGACCGAGGTCGAGGCCCTCAACAAGCGGGGCGACGCCCTTCGTGAGCGGCTGGGCGAGGGAGGTCTCGACGTGACGGGACGCGGGTCGCTCCTCGGCCTCACACTCGACTCCGAGGCGTGGTGGGAGCTCTACCGGCGAGGCGTCCTCGTGTCCCCGAACGGCCTCGTCGCCCTCTCGACCGCCATGACCGACGAGCACCTCGACACCGTCGCCTCGGCGATCCTCGCGGTGCTCGCCTGACGCGGGTGGCCGCGGGCTGAAGGGTGCCGGAGCAAGGAGCGGCTGACGCCCTCCGCCGTCTCGAGTCGGCGCTCGAGGCAGCTCGCGCCCGGCTCTCGGACTTGAGCGCCGAGCACGCCGCCATCGTCGAATCGGCGAGGGTTGCGCCGCCGGACGACGAGCACGACGTCGAAGGTGCCTCCATCGGCTACGAGCGGGAGAGGCTGAGGGCCCTGCTCGAGCGCGAAAGCGCCGCCGTCGGCTCGCTCGAGGAGGCGGTCCGAGCCGCCCGGCGCGACGGCGCCGTCTCGCTGAGCGGGACAAGGAGCTGCCGATCGTGCGGAGAGGAGATCCCGACCGAACGCCTCGAGGCCCTACCGGGAACGACCCTGTGTGTTCGTTGCGCCGGCGCCGGGTCGGGTGGAGCTTGGCGCCGGGCTCGGGGCGGGAGGGGCAGGCCACGCCCACCCCGTCCCGCCTGAGCCGCAAATCAGATCACGCGGACGTTGCGTGCCTCGTCGCCCTTTCGGCCCGGGGCGATCTCGAACTCGACCTGCTGGCCGGCCTCGAGGGTCCTGAAACCCGACCCTTCGACGTTCGAGTAGTGGACGAAGACGTCGTCGCCGTCCGAACGGGAGAGGAACCCGTATCCCTTCTCCGCATTGAAGAACTTGACTGTGCCGGTAGGCATTTTGACTGGAACTCCTTTTGATTTGACACTTCCGCCGCGAGATCTCGAGGCGGGGCCGTCCGCCGACGCGGGCCGCTCCGGAGGAGCGGCTGCATCGGTCCGCCACCGAGACGCCTGGCCAGAACTGCGGAGGATTGCCGGCAACGCGTCCTCGCCGCCCGCCGAGCGGAGTGCTTCGAGGGCGGGGAACGAAGCTCGTACGACGGCTCCCGTCCGAGTTGATGGTCAGACCAACTCGAACCGGACATCGAATCGGGCCCCGCTGCTCCCGCAGCGGCCGGCCGTCACTTCCCGACCGGGCGCCCGCAGGCTAGCAGGCGGGCCGGCGCCGACCGGTGCCGTCGCGGGACGACGCTGCGCCCTGCGATCCCGGCTCCTGCGCAAGACTGTGGGTGTGGAGCGCCGGTGGTTCAACCCGAGCCAACCGCAGACCCTGCAGGTCGCCGTCATGCTGCTGTACGTCAACGCCGTCCTCTCGCTGCTCCAGAGCCTCTTCCTCGGCGGTCTCGGCCTCATCCTCCTCGTGTTCATCGTGGGCCAGGTCTTCGGGGGCCTCGGCATCGCCAACGAGCGGAAGAAGGGCTACTGGCTGGCGGTGGTCTGCGCCCTCGCCCCTGTGGCGCTCACCGTCTTCTTCCTCGTCCGCTATCACGTCTTCGCCGTCAGCATCTTCAGCGTGCTCTTCCAGATCGCCCTCATCGTCGCCCTCTTCCACCCGATGAGCCGCTCGTACCTCAAGATCTGGTTCCGCTGACCTCCGCATCGGCCGCCTCCTGAAGGAGGCGCCACACCTCCTCCACGTGGCGCCTCTCGGTCGGCTCGGCGCCGATCGACACCCTCGTCACGAGGCGGCCCCCGAGCAGCGCGGTTGTGAGGTGTGCCCGCCCCGAGGAGTTCACCCGCTCGGTCAGGGCGGCCATGTGGCGGTCGAGCGCCTCGCCATCGGGCGCCTCCCCGCCGGCCGTGACGCCGAGGCCGGCGCCGCCGGCCGCGCCGCCGGCCGCCCAGCCGAGACCTGCCGGCTCGTGCCGGAGGCAGACGGTCTGGAGCACGACGGGAGCCACGACCCGCCATCGGGGCGTCGCCGCCGCGGCCTCGGCGAGCCAGGCCGCGTTGGCGAGGTCGCGGCGAAGCCGCCGGCGCACCGAGTCGAGGCCGTCGAGGCGGAGCTGAAACAGCAGCTTGAGGGCTCGGAACCGCCGCCCGAGCGGGATGCCCCAGTCCCGGAACTGGGTGACCGATCCGTCGGCCTTCGAGGCGAGGTAGCTCGGGCTCGCCGACATCACCCGCTGCAGGAGGGCCGGGTCGCGCACGTAGAAGGCCGAGGTGTCGAGGACGGTCCCCATCCACTTGTGCGGGTTCCAGGTGAGCGAGTCGGCTTGCTCGACGCCTTCGAAGAGCCAGGCGCACTCGGGGAGGAACAGGGCGGAGCCGGCCATGGCCGCGTCGACGTGCAGGTACATGTCCTCCCGGCGGGCGATGTCGGCGATCTCCTGCACCGGGTCGATCGCCGTGCTCGCCGTCGTGCCGATCGTCGCGACGACTGCCGCCGGCACGCGGCCGGCGGCCCGGTCGCCCGCCACCGCCGCCTCGAGCGCCGAGCTGTCCATGGCGTAGGTCACGGGGTCGACGCCGACGAGCCGCAGGTTGTCCCGCCCGAAACCGGCCAGGAGCGCCGCCTTGCCGACCGACGAGTGGGCCTCGGCCGAGGTGTAGACGACGAGGGGCGCCATGGCCGACTGCAGGCCGCCGGCGTCCTTCGAGAAGCCGCTCGCGCGCTCACGGGCGACGAGGAGGGCGACCAGGCACGAGGTCGAGGCGGTGTCGTGGATCGTGCCGCGCCATTCCGGCGACAGCCCGGCCTCCTGGCGGAGCCAGTCCAGCACGACCTCCTCCACTTCGGTGAGTGCCGGGGCGCTCTGCCACGAGAGCCCGATGGCTCCGAGGCCCGAAGAGGCGAGGTCCCCGAGCACGGAGGAGAGTGAGGCGTTTGCAGGGAACCAGGCGAAGTTGCCGGGGTGCTGCACGTGGCTGATTCCCGGGACGACCACCTGCTCGAGCTCCGCCAGCAGCTCGGCCACGGCTGCCAGCTCGTCGGGGAGGTGGTCGGGGAGCTGCGCGGCGACCTCGCCCGGGGCGACGGTCGAGCGGGCGGGGAGCTCGCCGGCGGCGGCCCGCGCCCGGAAGTCGGCGATCCAGTCCACGAGTTGATGGGCTGCCGCCCGGAACTCCTCCGGCGTCACGGGCGCTCCTAGCCGACCCCGACGGCCCTCAGGTAGCTGGCCACGATCGGCCCGTCCTCCGGGCCGCCGTCCTTCGGCGAGTTCACGACGACCATGGCGAAGGCGATGTTCCCGTTGAAGCCCATGAGCCAGCCGTCGATCGGCAGCACGGGCCCGGTCCCGTACTGCGCCGTGCCGGTCTTGGCATAGGTGCCGGGCGGAAGGCCGGTGCCCGACGCCGTCCCGTTCTGGACGACCGACAGCATCATCTCGTGCAGGTAGGTGACGACCTTGGCCGGGAGCGTGTGGGTCGGGGCGCCGTCGTCGGGCGCCCCGGCGACGAGACGGGGCCGGCGGACGACCCCCGTGTCGACGGCGGCTGCGACGGTGGCGAGGTCGAGGGGGTTGAGCACTACGCGGCTCTGGCCGATGGCGCTCGCCGCCAGGTCGGTCGGGCCTACCGCCACCGGGACGCTCCCGCCGAAGGCCACGGCGCCGAGCTCCGGGGTCGTGCCGATCCCGTACTGGGCTGCCGCGTCGTGCAGGCTCGAGTCGCCGAGGTTCGCCATGGTGAGGCCGATGAAGGCCGTGTTGCACGAGATGGTGAACGCCTGCAGGAGGCTGTTGGCCGTCTCGGCCGGGCTGTCGTTGTGGATGTTCTCGCCGTCGACGTTGATGACCGGGGGACAGGTGGCCGGCGATGAGGGAGTGAGGCCGTGCTCGATGAGCGCCGTCGAGGTGATGACCTTGAAGGTCGATCCGGGCGGCTGGGCGCCGTCGAGGGCCAGGTCGGAGTTCCCGAGGAGCGGGTCGTTCACGGCCGCCACGACCTGGCCGGTCGTCGCGTCGATGGCGACGAAGGCCGCCTGGTTCGAGGTGAGCACGGAGAGCGCCTGTGCGGCGGCCGCCTCGTCCTTCGGGACGATCGAGGTGCGCACGGCCTTGCCCGGCACCGGCGGGACGCGCATGAGCGTGGCACGCACCGTCCCCGAGGCGTCGACGACGGTGACCGTCCCGCCCGGCCGCCCGGCGAGCGTCGTCTGCTCGGCCTCCTCGATGCCGCCCTGACCGACGATGCTCGAGTCGCTGTAGGGCGGGCCGAGCTTCTTCAGCTCCGCCTTGGTGATGGCGCCGAGGGTCCCGACGACGGCGCCCAGTCCTGGCGGAGGTGCCGTGCCCCCGCCGACCGTCCGAAAGACCGTCCCGGGCACGGGGTAGATGGACGGCTTCAGCTGCTCGTAGCGGGCTTCTGAGACCTCGAGCACGGGCTCGAAGGCGCTCGGGTTCGCCTTGGCGGCCGCGAGCGCCGTGTCGACGGCCGACTGGCTGGCCCCGGCCTGGACGAGCGCCTGCACGAGCCGCGACGTGTTCGTCACGAAGCTCCCCTGGATACCGATCTCGACGCCGGTCGCCTGAGGGTTGGCGAGCACGCTCCCGTCCGCCGCGAGGATGGGGGCGCGCGGCGCCCAGAGGGGCGTGACGGCGAAATGGTCGCCCTCGGCGGTGAAGAGCGGGTCGATGGTGGACGGGCTCCAGCGCACCCTCCAGCGGCGCCCGACGAGGTGCAGGCGGAGCCTCGAGTGCACCACGAGGGTGCCGAGGGAGGGGAGGGCGAAACGCTCCGTCACGGCGGCGAGCGCCGACGACCCGTTCACGCTCGACCGCCCGGCCGAGAACGTGCCGGAGGCGACGCCGAGGTCCGAGAGCTCCGCCTCGTGCGCCGCAGCGAAGCCCGACGGATGCCCGATCACCATGGCCTCCATCGCCCCCCATCTCCTCGCCTGCCAGAGGGAGAGGTAGCGCAGCACGGCGCCGTTCGGGCCGGGAGGGCCGCTCGCATTGGTGCAGGCGGCGAGAAGGGGGGCCACGAGCAGCACGACGAGGAGTGCGGGGTGGCGCCGTTGCCGCTCCCCGCTTGAGTGGCCCATCGGTGGGGATGTTAGAGAACGCCCGGTTGCGTACAGTCTCACCCCGTGCGTGGGGCGGCCGCGATCGTCGGGGTGGCCGACGCCGCGTCTCCGAGCGGCGAACTCGAGCTCACGGGGCGCGCCCTCGAGGCGGCGATGGTGCGGGAGGCCCTCGCCGACGCCGGGCTCACCCTCGGCGACGTGGACGGTGTCTGTCACGCCACGTCGTCGATGCGTCTCGCCGAGTACCTCAGCATCGAGCCGCGTTTCACGGACTCGACGATGACGGGGGGATCGAGCTTCGAGGTGCACGCCGAGCACGCCGCAGCCGCCATCGCGGCCGGCCTGTGCGAGGTCGTCGTGAGCGTGTACCAGGCGACCCCACGCTCCGACCGGCGCCGCGGGGCGGGCCGCTACCGGCCCGATCCCGGCGACCACAACCCGTCGCTCGAGTGGGAGGCGCCCTACGGGCTGCGCATGCCGATGGGTCCCTACGCCATGGCGGCCAACCGGCACATGGCCTGCTTCGGCACGACCCCCGAGCAGCTGGCCGAGATCGCCGTCAGCACCCGGGCGTGGGCCGCCCTCAACCCGCGCGCCCGCTACCGGGATCCGCTCACCGCCGAGGAAGTGCTCGCCTCGCCCTACGAGTGCGAGCCGCTCCACCGCCTCGACTGCTGCCTCGTCACCGACGGGGCGGGCGCCTTCGTCATGACGAGCGCAGCCCGCGCCCGTTCCCTACGAAACCCGCCGGTCTTCGTGCTCGGCGCCTCCACCGCCCACGACCATTCGATGATCACCGCCATGCCCGACCTCACCACGACACCGGGCGCCGTGTCGGGCCGCCACGCCTTCGAGATGGCGCGGCTCGGGCCGGCCGACGTCGACGTGCTCGAGGGGTACGACAGCTTCACGATCACGGCGCTGCTCCACCTCGAGGATCTCGGCTTCTGTGCGAAGGGGGAGGGAGGCCCCTTCGTCGAGGGCGGCCGGACCGCACCGGGCGGCGCCTTGCCGATGAACACGAACGGCGGAGGGCTGTCGTACACCCATCCCGGGATGTACGGCATGTTCCTCATCGTGGAGGCGGTGCGCCAGCTGCGCGGAGAGTGCGGCGAGCGCCAGGTGGAGGGCGCCGAGGTGGCGGTGGCCCACGGCTCGGGGATGGTGCTCTCGTGCATGTCCACCCTCGTGCTCGGGACCGAGGCCACGCTGTGAGGTTCGAGCCCCCGGTCGGCCCGGGTGCCGAGCCGTTTTGGGACGCCACCCGCCAGGGCCGGCTCGTCCTGCCCTGGTGCACGACCTGCGGCCGCCCGTTCTGGTTCCCCCGTGAGGTGTGCCCGAGGTGCCTCGGGGACAGCCTCGAGTGGCGGGACGCCGCGGGCGACGGGACGGTCTACGCCTTCACGGTCGAGCACCGCCCGTCGCCGCCGAGCTCGCCCTACGACGAGCCGTACGTCGTCGCCCTCGTCGAGCTCGCCGAGGAGGTGAGGCTCATGTCCAACATCGTGGGCTGCCGACCGTCCGCGGTGTCCGTCGGGATGGCGGTGCAGGTCACCTGGGAGCCGCTCGGCGACGGCCGGCAGCTCCCCCTCTTCGAGCCGGCCACGGCACGATGACGGCCGAGGAGCGCGCCGCGCTGTCGGCGCGGGGCATGGCGCTTACCTACTGGTCCCGGCGGATCCCCGATCGGCAGGCCGTCGTCTCGGCGTTCGGCTCTCGCACCTTCGCCGAGCTCGACGCCCGGGCGAACCAGCTGGCGCGCGCCTTGCGCCGGAGAGGGCTCGCGCCGGGCGACGCCGTGGCGCTCATCTGTGGGAACGCCCCTGCGTTCGTCGAGACGGTCGTCGCCACGCAACGGGCAGGCCTCCGCTTGACGCCCGTCAACTGGCACCTCACGGCGGGAGAGGCCGCCTACATCGTGGCCGACTGCGAGGCCAGGGCGCTCGTCGCCGAGCGGGGCGTCGACGCCGCCTTCGAGCAGCCGCCGCCGCCGTCCTGCGGCGTGGTGCTCGCGACCGGGACGGGCCCCGACCGCCCGGGCACCGAGGACTACGAGGAGGCGCTCGAGAGGGAGTCGCCCGACGACCTCGAGGACGCGGTCGCCGGCACCACCATGCTCTACACCTCCGGCACGACGGGGCGACCGAAGGGGGTGCACCGCGACGCCTCGGTGCCGAGCATCCTCGCCGAGAACCGCTACGGCTACAGGGAGGGCGAGGGCGACGTCCACCTCTGCACCGGGCCGCTCTATCACGCCGCCCCTCTCGCCTTCTCCCTCGCCATCCCGCTCGCCCTCGGGGTCGGCGTCGTGCTCATGGAGCGCTTCGAGCCCGTCGAGGCGCTGGCACTCGTCGAGCGCCACCGGGTGACGCACAGCCACATGGTCCCGACGATGTTCCACCGCCTCCTCTCGCTGCCCGACGAGGTGCGAGCCCGCTACGACCTCTCCTCGCTCCGCCACGTGCTGCACGGGGCGGCGCCCTGCCCGGTCACCATGAAGCAGCGGCTCATCGAGTGGCTCGGGCCGATCGTCTGGGAGTACTACGCGGCGACCGAGGGGGTCGGGAGCTTCGTCGACCCCGCCACGTGGCTCGCCCATCCGGGGACGGTGGGTCGCCCCATGACCGAGGGGCAGGTGATCGTGGCCGACGACGAGGGCCGGCCGCTCCCCGTCGGGGAGACGGGCCTCGTCTTCCTGCGGGCGCCTGCCCTCGGCCGGTTCGACTACTTCAAGGACCCCGAGAAGACCGCCGCCAGCTACCGGGGTGACTACTTCACCCTCGGCGACGTCGGCCACTTCGACGACGACGGGTTCCTCTACCTCACCGACCGGTCGTCGAACGTCGTCATCTCGGGCGGGGTGAACATCTACCCGGCGGAAGTCGACGCCGTGCTCCTCGAGCACCCGGCGGTGGCGGATGCCGCCACGATCGGGGTCCCTGACGAGGAGTGGGGGGAGCGGCTCCTCGCGGTGGTGCAGCCGCGGGCCGGCGTCGAGGGGACGCCACACCTGGCCGCAGAGCTGATCGAGCACTGTCGCCGGCACCTGGCGCGCTTCAAGTGCCCCCGGGAGGTCGACTTCACCGACCAGCTCCCGCGGCAGGACAACGGCAAGCTCTACAAGCGCCTGCTACGGGAGCGGTACCGGGAGGCCGCCAGGTAGCACGGCTCGGGATGCGAGAGGGCCCGGGCGCCCGATGGTGCTGGACGCCCGGGCCTCTCGTGGCCCCATCCGTCACCTCAGGTATCGGCAGCCCGGCTGACCGACTTGAGCGCCGCCGAGACCCTCGTTCAGGTGTTGGTGCCGCCGCCGGCGGACGGTTGCGTCGTGGTGGTGGTCGTCGTGCTCGTCGTCGAGGTGGTCGTGGTCGACGTGCTCGTCGTCGTGCTCGACGGAGGCGGGTCGGTCGTCGGCGGAGGGTTGGGCTTCGGCTTCGGCTGCGGGGGCGGGGCGGTCGTGGGGGGCGTGGCGGGGGGCGCCGTCGTCGGAGGGGGCTGGGTCGTGGTGGTGGTGGTGGTCGTGGTGGAGGCGTCGAGCTTGGTGGTCGAGGGGGGCGGGCGGAGCCGGTGCGTGCCCGCCACCGGGACGTGGTGCGGGTTGGCGATCGCCAGTGCGAGGAGGCCGGCGACGAGCACCACGGCGGCGGCGGCGCCGAGGAGCGGGGCGAGCGGCGGGCGATGCCTCCGGGGTCCCCGCGGCGAGGCGGGAGGGCGCCCCGTCCACGCCGGCATCGGTCCGGAGGTCCCGGCGCTCCCGGTCGGCGGGCCCGCCGCCGCGGCGGTGCCCGCGGCCGCTGCGACACCGGCCGCCACCGCGCCTGCGGCACCGGCGAGGGCGAGCGGCTGTGTGTCGCGTGGCCCGTGCGCGAAGGGCGTGCCGGGGGCGAGGATGACGGTGGGCGGGGCGACGGGGTTGCGCAGGGCCGTGGCCATCTCGGTCGCGGTGGCGAAACGGGCTGCCGGGTCCGCCTGCAGAGCCCGCTCCACCACTGCGGCGAGCCCGGGGTCCGTCCCCGGCCGCAGTCGCTCGAGCGGCTCGTGGCGGCCTTCCCGGGCGGCGAGCGTGACAGCCACGGCGTTGTCGCCCGGGTAGGGCCGCTCGCCCGTGATGGCCTCGTAGAGCAGCACTCCGACGGACCACAGGTCCGAGGCCACCGTCGCCGGGCGGCCCTCGGCCCGCTCGGGCGGGAGGTAGCCGGGCGTGCCGAGCACCATCTCCCGCGTGGTCGACGCCGTGTCGGGGGAGGGGTGGACCGCCTTCGCGATGCCGAAGTCCGCCACCTTGGCGCCGTCCTCGTCGGAGATGAGCACGTTCGCCGGCTTGATGTCGCGGTGAAGGACGCCGCGGGCGTGGGCCGCCGCCAGCGCGTCGAGCACCTCGCCGCCGATGCGTCGCACGGCGCCCTCGTCGAGCGGACCGCGGGCGATCCTGTCGGCGAGGGTCTCGCCGGTGACGAGCTCCATGACGATGAAGGCCCGGTCGCCGTCCTCCCCGGCGTCGAAGACGCCGACGACGTTCGGGTGCGACACCATGGCCGCCGCCCGCGCCTCCTCTTCGAAGCGGGCGCGCAGCGCGGGATCGCTCGCGAAGTGGGAGCGGAGCACCTTGAGCGCCACCGGACGGGCGAGGCGTTCGTCGAGGCTGCGGTAGACCTCGGCCATGCCGCCGCGTCCGATGAGCGACTGGACGCGGTAGCGACCGGCGACCAGCTGGCCCTCGGCGAGCTGTTGTCCTGACGAGCCGGCGTCCACCGGTGGCCACCCTTCCTGCCCTGTGAGCTGTTGCCTGGCGTTGCCCAGGCGCCATCCTTTGGATACCCGCTCGGTGAGGGCGGCCAACCGTTCCGGGCCGCCCTTGCTCACTCCTCGGGGCGGTAGGTCCAGCGGCGGCGGGCCCGTTTCTCCTGCTGGCGCTCCCGCTCCGTCCGCCTGCGAGCGCCCGCGGCCGAGGGCGGCCGGGTGGAGCGCCGCTCGGGGGGGACGTCGAGGGCGTCGGCCAGCCGCTCGCCGAGTCGGCGGAGGGCGAGGCGGCGGTTTCGCCACTGGGAGCGCTCGTCGGAGGCGACCACCCGCACGACGGGGCCGAGGCGGGCGGCGACGCGCTCGCGCTCCTCGGGACCGAGGGCCCGCGAGGCGGCGACGTCGAAGACGAGCTCGACGCGGGTGTTCGCGGTGTTGGCGTGCTGGCCGCCGGGGCCGCCGCTCCCGCTCGAGCGCCAGCGCAGCTCCGAGGCCGGGATCACAGGGCCGCCGGGCACCTCGAGGCTCCGTGGGTCGCGGGGGCGGTCCGTTCCCTCCGCGTCGCGTCCTTCCACGCCCGTCCCCCGGGGAAGCGCCCTCCTAGGAGGGCAGCGAGGACTCGATCGCCGCCACGACCTCGGGCGCCTCGGGGTCGACGAGCGGGCGGAAGCGGGTGACCTCCGTCCCGCCGGGCGAAACGAGGAACTTCTCGAAATTCCAGGTGATGTCGCCCGTTGCACCCTCTCCGTCGGGCACCTGGACGAGCTCCTCGTAGAGCGGATGGCGCCCCTCGCCGTTCACCTCGATCTTCTCGGTCATCGGGAAGGTCACGCCGTAGGTGGTCGAGCAGAACGTCTTGATCTCCTCCGCGCTGCCCGGCTCCTGCTCCCCGAACTGGTTGCAGGGGACCCCGAGCACGGTGAAGCCGCGGTCCTCGTAGCGCTGCTGGAGACGTTCGAGCCCCTCGTACTGCGGCGTGAGCCCGCAGCGCGAGGCGACGTTCACGATGAGGACGGCCCGGTCCTCGAGCGAATGCAGGTCGAGGTCCGACCCGTCGAGCGAGCGGATGGGGTGGTCGTAGAGGGCCATGGCGGGAGATTACGCCCCCTCCGGCTCACAGCTTCGTCCAGGCCTCCGAGAGCACCGCGCGGAGGATCTGCTCGATCTCGTCGAAGTGCTCCTGGTCGCAGACGAGCGGCGGGGCGAGCTGGATGACGGGGTCGCCGCGGTCGTCGGCCCGGCAGACGAGGCCGGCGTCGAAGAGCGCAGGCGAGAGGAAGCCCCGCAGGAGCACCTCGGCCTCCTCGTGGGTGAACGTCTCTTTCGTGTGCTGGTCGCGCACGAGCTCGATCCCGTAGAAGTAGCCGGCGCCGCGCACGTCGCCCACGATCGGCAGGTCCGTCAGGCGTTCGAGGGTCGAGCGGAACGCCGGCTCGTTGGAGCGGACGTGCTCGAGGGTCTGCTCCTTCTCGAACAGGTCGAGGTTGGCGAGGGCGACAGCCGAGGAGACCGGATGGCCGCCGAAGGTGATGCCGTGGGCGAAGCTCGCCTTGGCGTCGAGGAACGGCTCCATGATGGTGTCGCGGGCGATCATCGCCCCGATCGGCGAGTAGCCGCTCGTCATGCCCTTCGCGCAGGTGACCATGTCCGGCACGTAGCCGTAGCGGCTGCAGGCGAACATCTCGCCGATGCGGCCGAAGGCGCAGATCACCTCGTCGGACACCATGAGCACGCCGTGGCGGTCACAGATCTCCCGGACACGCTCGAGATAGCCCTCCGGCGGCGGGAAGCAGCCGCCGGAGTTCTGCACGGGCTCGACGAACACCGCCGCGACCGTCTCGGGCCCCTCGAACTCGATCATCTGCTCGATCGACTCGGCGCAGCGCAGCGTGCAGCGGTCGAGGTGCGAGCAGTCGATGCAGCGGTATCGGTTCGTGTTCATCACCTTGCGGGCGCCCGGCACGAGCGGCTCGAAGGGCTGACGGGCCGAGGGGATGCCCGTGATCGAGAGCGCCCCGAAGGTCGTGCCGTGATAGGCGATCGAGCGGCTGATGACCTTGTAGCGGTTCGGTTGGCCGATCGCCTTGAAGTACTGACGGGCGAGCTTCCAGGCGGTCTCGACGGCCTCTGAGCCGCCCGTGGTGAAGAAGACGCGGTTCAGGTCGCCCGGCGCGTAGTCGGCCAGCCGGTCGGCGAGCTCGATGCTGGCGGGGTGGGCGTAGGACCAGAGCGGGAAGTAGGCGAGCGTCTCGGCCTGGCGCCGGGCCGCCTCGGCGAGCTCGCGCCGCCCGTGGCCGAGCTGCACCACGAACAGGCCCGAAAGGCCGTCGAGGTAGCGCTTTCCGTGAGAGTCGTAGACGTAGGGGCCCTCGCCCCGCTCGATGATCGGGATGGGGTGCTCCTCGCCGTAGGCCCCCATCCTCGAGAAGTGCAGCCACATGTGCTCGCGGGCCTTCGCCTGCATGGCGGCGTGCGCCGCCACCTCTTCCACGTCTTGCATGTCGGCGTTCGTGCGGTCGGTCATAGGTCCTTCGCGTCGCTTTCTCGATCGTGCTCTCGTGTTCGCGGTCGGTGGTGTCTCGTCACGTGCTCGAGGCGTGCCTCACCTGGTTCCCCAGGCGTAGGTCTGCTTCACGAGCCGCAGGTACATGAACGTCTCGGTGTCGCGGATTCCCTCGATGCTGCGGATGGACTCGTCGAGCACGCGCAAGAGGTGCTCGTCGTCCTCGCAGACGAGCTCGACCAGCAGGTCGAAGGAGCCGGCGCAGAGCACCACGTACTCGAGCTCGGGCAGCGTGGCCAGCCGCTCGGCGACGGCCCGCAGGTCGCCCTGCGCCTTGATGCCGACGAGCGCCTGGCGGCTGAACCCGACCGTCATCGGGTCGGTGACGGCGACGATCTGCATCACGCCGTCGTCGAGGAGGCGTCGAACCCGCTGGCGGACCGCGGCCTCGCTGAGGCCGACCTCCTTGGCGAGGGCGGCGTACGAGCAACGACCGTCCTGCTGCAGCAGCTCGATCAGGCGCTTCGAGACGTCGTCCATGCCGTCGAAGTCCGCCACCCGGCTCTGGGAGGACCGGCGCGGGACGGCCCCCTCGGGGCCGCCGCGTCCTCGTCCGCCACCTGTGCTCCCGCCGTGCCCACCGTGCGGCGTCGACGCCGGGCGGCCGGTCGTGCCGTTGCGGGTGGCCATTGGCGGAGCATCCCCCTTTCCCGTCGGGCCTTCGTGCGGGGCGAGCCGCCACTTGCGCCGATCGGCCAAATATTCTGGCATCCTGGCCGTCGGTTGTCAATGGAATCCGTTGTCAGTAAGCTTTTCTACGACTGATTCCATAGAAGGGGGAGTCCGGTGACCATTTCCCAGGTCCCGCAGCGACGCGAGCTCGTCACGCCCATCCCCGGCCCGCGTTCCCGCGAGCTGATGGAGCGGAGGACGAAGGCGGTGCCTGCCGGCGTCGGCGGCACCATGCCGGTCTTCGCCGAGAGGGCGGCCGGCGGCATCGTGGTCGACGTCGACGGCAACTCGCTCATCGACCTCGGCGCCGGCATCGCCGTCCTCACCGTCGGCTCGGCGGCCGACCGCGTCGTGGCGGCGGTGCAGGAGCAGGTGGAGCGCTTCACCCACACCTGCTTCCAGGTGACGCCCTACGAGAGCTACGTCGCCCTCGCGGAGCGCCTCAACTCCCTCGTGCCCGGCGACCTCGAGCGGAGGAGCTTCTTCGTCAACTCCGGCGCCGAAGCCGTCGAGAACGCCATCAAGATCGCCCGTGCGGTGACCGGTCGCCAAGCGGTCGTCGCCTTCGACCACGCCTTCCACGGACGGACCCTGCTCGGCATGAGCCTTACTGCCAAGGCGAAGCCGTACAAGTACCGCTTCGGCCCGCTCGCCCCCGAGGTCTACCGGGCGCCCTTCTCCTACCCGTACCGCTGCCCGTGCGGCGCCTCGCCGAGCGAGTGCGGCCCGGCCTGCGCCGAGGCGGCCATCGCGATGATGGACAAGCAGATCGGCGCCGACCGCGTGGCTGCGCTCGTCGTCGAGCCCGTGCTCGGCGAGGGCGGCGTCATCGTACCGGGAGAGGGCTTCCTGCCGATGCTCGCCAGCTACTGCGCCGACAACGGGATCGTGTTCGTGGCCGACGAGGTGCAGGCCGGCTTCGCCCGCACCGGTCGCTGGTTCTCGTGCGAGCACTGGGGCATCGTGCCCGACATCGTCGTCACGGCGAAGGGGCTCGGCGGCGGGCTCCCGATCGGCGGCGTGACCGCCCGGGCCGACCTCGTCGACCGCATCCACGTCGGCGGGCTCGGAACCACCTTCGGCGGCAACCCGCTGTCGACGGCTGCCGCCCTCGCCGCCATCGAGGAGGTCGAGGCGAACGGCCTCCTCGAGCGCGCCGGCGCCATCGGCGAGACCTTCGAGCGCCACCTCCAGCCGCTGCTCGCCGACGTGCCCGCAGTCGGCGACGTCCGGGTCATCGGCGGCATGGCGGCGATCGAGTTCGTCGCCGACCGTGACTCGAAGCTGCCGGACCCCGACGCCGCCTCGAAGGTGCTCGGCCGCTGCCACGAGGAGGGCGTCGTGCTGCTGAAGGCGGGCACGTACGACAACGTCGTGCGGATCCTGCCGCCGCTCGTCATCGGCGACGACCTGCTCAACGAGGGGCTCGAGATCGTCGAGAAGGCGGTGCGCTCGCTCTAGGGACTGTCGCCGCGTCGCCGCGCCGTCGCCGGCCGCGCCGCTCCGGCGCGACCGCCGGACCGCAGGCGCCGAGCGGGGCCCCCGTCGCGGTCTCAGTGCCCGGTCAGGCGGCCCACGACGTCGCCGAGCCGTGACGGGCGACCGCGGCGCTGCTCGGATCTGTCGGCTGCCGCCGTCATGAGCAGGCCGGCGTTGACGCCGAGGTAGCGCAACGGCTCCGGCTCCCAGCGGCGCGAGCGGTGGCCGACCCAGCACAGCGAGGTGAGGTCGCTCTCGGCGCCGAGCACGAGGTCGGCGAGCGTCCGCCCGGCGAGGTTCGTCGTGGCGACGCCGTCGCCGACGTAGCCGCCGGCGAGGCCGATGCCGGTCGCCCTGTCGAAGGAGACGGAGGGGTACCAGTCGCGGTGCACGCCGAGCGGGCCTCCCCAACGATGCGTGACGGCGACGCCGCGAAGCGGCGGGAAGAGCTCGTGGACCGTGGCGACGATGCCGTCGTGCACCCTCGGCACCCGGTCGTAGCCCGGCCGGATGTCGGAGGCGTAGTGATAGGGCGCACCGCGGCCCCCGAAGGCGAGCCGGCCGTCGGCGGTGACCTGGCCGTAGATCACGAGGTGGCGGTCGTCGTTGAACGTGACGCCGCCGCCGGCCCCGATCGCCCCGAGCAGGTCCGCCCCGAGCGGCTCGGTGGCGACCATGAGCGAGTAGAGCGGCACGACGTCTCTCCGCCGTCCCGGCAGGTGGGCGGTGAAGCCCTCGGTGGCGAGGACGACGGCCTCCGCCCGCACGCGGCCTGTGTCGGTCCGTACGACGGGGCCGCCGGCCGACGCTGCCGAGCTGCCGCCGGCGCCGGCTCCTCGCGGCTCGACCGCCCGGACCGGCGTTCCCTCGTAGATGCGCACCCCGCGGTCCTCGGCGGCCGCCGCGAGCCCCCGCACGAACCGGGCCGGGTGGATGGCTGCGCAGTGCGGCGAGAAGAGGCCGCCGAGCGTCCCCTCGGCGTTGACCACGGCGGAGGCCTCGGCGGCGTCGAGCCAGCGGATGTCCTCCTCGCCGAAGCCGAGCCGGCGGGCCTCGGCGAGCTCGGCTTGGAGGCGGGCCGCCTGCGTGGCCGAGCGGGCGAGCGTGAGGGTCCCACCTTTGCGGTAGTGGCAGTCGATGCCGAGCGCCGCGGCCTGCCGCCCGACCTCGTCGACGGTGTCGTGCATCGCCCGTGCCATGCGCTGCATGGCGTCTCGCCCGTGGAGGGCGGCGAGGCGGGCGTTCGAGACGGCGAAGTAGGCGGAGCACCAGCCGCCGTTTCGCCCCGAGGCCCCGAAACCCGCCACCTCGGCCTCGAGCACCGCGACACGGGCCGACGGCTGCCGCTCGACGATCGAGAGGGCGGTCCACAGTCCCGTGTAGCCGGCACCGACGACCACCACGTCGGCGTCGAGGTCGCCGGCGAGGGGCGGTCGGGCCACGACTGGCTCCGGCAGCGTGTCGAACCAGAGGCTGAGGCTCCTCCAGGGTCGCCCGGAGTGGTCCGAGCGCTCCGCCGGGTACGCCGGCGCGGGGCGGCCGGGCCGCTCCGGCGGGGGAGGCATGTCCGAGGCGTCCGACATCGGCCGGAAGGTTAGGGCACGGATTCGGTGCCGGAGACGGGCATCCGCGACGGAATGGGTTGTCGCCGCCGCCCCGCTCTGCCAGGATCGACGTCGGCGCCCCGCCACCGGTGACGACGGCGGGGCCTCATCCGGACGACACGGAGGTCCCCGCGTGGCAAGCGACAACGGCAGCAGCCTCACTCAGCTGCAGAACTTCGTCGGCGGCAACTTCGTCGACGCGAAGAGCGGCAAGTCGAGCGAGATCATCGACCCGAGCACGGGCGAAGCCTTCGCCCTGGCGCCGCTCTCGGGCGACGAGGACGTGGACGCCGCCTTCTCCGCCGCGGCCGAGGCGTTCCCGGGCTGGCGGGACACCACCCCGTCGCAGCGCAGCCTCGCCCTCTTCCGGATCGCCGATGCCCTCGAGGCGAACGCCGAGAAGCTCGTGCGGGCCGAGAGCCAGAACACCGGCAAGCCGTTCGGCCTCACCATGTCCGAGGAGATCCCTCCCATGGTGGATCAGATCCGCTTCTTCGCCGGCGCCGCCCGGGTCCTCGAGGGCCGCTCGGCCGGCGAGTACATGGCCGGTCACACCTCGATGATCCGGCGCGAGCCGATCGGGGTCTGCGCCCAGGTGACGCCGTGGAACTACCCGATGATGATGGCCGTGTGGAAGTGGGCGCCCGCCATCGCAGCCGGCAACACGACCGTGCTCAAGCCGTCGGACACCACGCCGGTGTCGGCTCTCCTCATGGCCGAGATCATGGCCGAGCACCTTCCGCCCGGCGTCTTCAACGTCGTGTGCGGCGACCGCGACACGGGGCGGGCGCTCGTCGCCCACCCGACGCCGCAGATGGTCTCGGTGACGGGTTCGGTGCGCGCCGGCATGGAGGTGGCGGCCTCGGCCGCGAGCGACCTCAAGCGGGTCCACCTCGAGCTCGGGGGCAAGGCGCCCGTCATCGTCTTCGACGACGCCGACCTCGAGAAGGCCGCCGAGACGATCGCCATCGCCGGCTACTTCAACGCCGGGCAGGACTGCACGGCGGCGACCCGGGTGCTCGCAGGGCCACGTGTGCACGACGACTTCGTCGCCGCCCTCGTCGAGCAGGCCAAGGGGCAGAAGGTGGGGGGCCCCGACGTCGAGGACGCCGACTTCGGCCCGCTCAACAACGTCAACCAGCTCGAGCGCGTGACCGGATTCCTCGAGCGCACGCCGTCGCACGCCGAGGTGAAGACGGGCGGCCACAGGGTGGGCGAGCGGGGCTACCTGTTCGAGGCGACGGTCGTCGACGGGCTCGAGCAGCGGGACGAGATGATCCAGAACGAGGTCTTCGGCCCGGTCATCACGGTTCAGCGCTTCACCGACGAGGACCAGGCGCTCGCCTGGGCGAACGGGGTGCAGTACGGGCTCGCCTCGAGCGTGTGGACCCGCGACCACGGACGGGCGATGCGCATGGCGCGGGCCCTCGACTTCGGCTGCGTGTGGATCAACACCCACATCCCGCTCGTCGCCGAGATGCCGCATGGGGGCTTCAAGCACTCGGGCTACGGCAAGGACCTGTCGATGTACGGCTTCGAGGACTACACGCGCGTGAAGCACGTGATGAGCGCCATCGACTGAGCGGCGGCCCCCACCGGGCCGGCAGCACCAGGCCGACTAGCGGCTGACCGAGACCGGGTAGCCCGAGGAGGGCACGAGCTCGACCCAGGTCGAGCCCGGGTTGAGCGTCATCGTCCGCCCCCCGGGAAAGCGGAGCGCGGTGAGGTCCCCGTAGCGCGGGCAGCTCCACGTGCCGCGCTCGACGAGGCCGTTGCGGAGGACGTAGGCCACCCCCGAGCCCTCCGTGATGCTCTCGGTGTCGGGCACGTCCGAGCTCTCGGCGTAGGGCCCCGGCCGGGCAGTGACGATCTCGACCACCACGTTGGCCGCCCGCAGCTGCTCGCCGGAGGCCTCGACGTCGCGCGCCCCGCCGTAGGAGCGGAGCCAGACCTTGAGCGTGGGCGACCACGTCCAGGTGAGGTCGGTGAGCCCTGCGCCGGTCGTGTCGAAGTTGGCGATCGTGACCGAGGCGGCCCGCACGGCGCCGGCCGGCGGCAGCACCGAGTAGACGAACTGCGCCGGCGGCGGCTGGTGCGAGCGGTCGAGGGCCCAGAGCGCGCGGCTCGACGTGTAGTAGTTCCACGGCGGCACCCGGGTGCTCGTGCGGTAGTAGGCGGCCGCCGTCGGCATGACCGAGCCGTTGGCGTCGAAGAGCCACGTTTGCGAGGCGACGGCCTCGTCCCACTGCTCGATGCCGCCCGAGAAGGCGAGGATGGGGTGCCCGTAGGAGGCGAGGACGTGCCAGTCGTCCCAGCGCACCGATCTCGTCGGGCCGAGCACGGGCGCCTCGTGGCACTGGAAGATCGCCAGGTAGCGGGTGATGCCGCCTTCGGCCATCTCGTCGTAGACGATGTCGGCGTCGAGGAGGCCCGACTGCGGCCGCGAGCCGGGGTCGTTGCCGATCTTCACCCCTAGCGCCGGGCGCTTCGGGACGACGCCGCCGGGCGCCGGCGTCCCCGTCAACGGGCAGACGGCCGCCCGCCGGTGGTGAACGACGACGCTGGCGCTCGAGACCGCCTTCGGGTGCGCCGGCAACGTGGTCGCACCGGGGCGGCGGTCGCTCGCCGGCCGGGCGCTCGTCGTCGCCACGACGGTGGCGACGAGCGCCGCCACGGCGACGAGGCTCGTGCCGAGGGCGACCCGCTGCCAGAGGCGGAGGCGGCGCACGAACGCGCTGACCCCGCGCCCGCCGGCCTCCCCGCCGCGGGGCCCGGGTGTGGAAACCTCGCTCATCTCGCCCCCTGCCATCGCTCCGCAACCGCAGGCCGCCGACCGGCCCTTCGCGCACGCCGACTCGAGGCGATCGTCTGCACGGGAGCCCCGTCCTTCCGTCCGGCGACGCCGGAGCACCCTACAAGACGCCGGTGCGCAGGTGGTGGATGGGCGATCATCTCTGGCGTGGGCACGCTGCCGCCGGGCGGTCTCGTCGACGGTCAGACGCGGCCACGCGCAGCCCAGGTCGTCGGGAGGTGCGACTGGTACGTGGTGGCGGCGGGCCGTTTCGACTTCGTCGGCCGCGGCGAGGTGAGCGAGGCGGACCTGCGGGCCGTCGGGGCCGAGCTCCCCGATGGCGCCTTCGTCTGCGTCCGCCAGCCCAAACCCGTCGAGGAGGTGCTCGGCGCCACCCGGCTCGGCACCCGCCGGCTTCGTCTGGCCGCCTCGCTGAGGCGGCGGGGGTCGCCGAGGCTCAGGTGGGTTGCGAGAGGCGCCAGGGTGGCCGTGCTTCCCGGGGGGCGGGTCGTCTGGGTCGACGGCGAGCGCCTCTTCGACGAGGGGGAGATGGTGCCCCTTCCTTGGACCTCACCCGGCGTGTCGCTCGTCGTCGTCAGGCCCGACGCCGTCTACCGCGTGCTGCGGGAGGTGGTGGGACCGGGCGGGCCGAAACAGGCCGCCACCGCCGTCGACCCCTAAGGCTCCGTCGCCTGGCAGGAGGCACAGAGCCCCCGGTAGACAATCTGCGCCCCCGTCACACGAAACCCCCTCCGCTCCTTCTCCGGCAGCCCGGGGGTCCCGGTCCCGTTGGCGAAGACGTCCCAGAGCTCGCCGCAGCCCGTGCAGACGAGATGGTCGTGCGGCCGGTGGGCGTTCGGGTCGTAGCGCTTGGCGCCGTTGGCGGCCGGCACCTCGAGCACCTCGCCCATCGCCACGAGCTCGTTCAGCGTGTTGTACACGGTGGCGAGGCTGATCTCTGGGAGCCGCGCCTGGGCGCGGTCGTGCACGACCTCGGCGGTCAGGTGGACGTGCTCCCCGTCGAGGACCTCGGCGACGGCGCGCCGCTGCGGCGTGAGGCGCCAGCCCCGGTCGCGGACGCGTTGCAACAGATCGCTGATGGGCGAATCGTACCTGGTCGGGGTTTTGACGAGCAGCCTACGATCGGCGCGCATGGCCGGGAGTGACGCCGTCTTCCTCGAGCGGTGGGTGCCACGGGGCGCCGGTCCGAGGGTCGCCGTGAAGGACCTGCTCGACGTGGAGGGCTCCGTCACCACGGCCGGATGCCGGGCGCTCGCCCGAAGGCAGGCGGCTGCGGCCGGCGACGCCGCCTGCGTGGCGGCCGTCCGGCGGGCCGGAGGCGTCCTCGTCGGGAAGACCAACCTGCACGAGCTCGCCTACGGCACGTCCGGCGCCAACCCGTGGTTCGGGATGCCGGCCAACCCCGTCGACCCCGGGCGGGTGCCCGGGGGCTCCTCGTCGGGCTCGGCGGTGGCCGTGGCGCTCGGGGAGTGCGACGTCGGGATCGGCTCGGACACGGGAGGCTCGGTGCGCATCCCGGCGGCGTGCTGCGGGGTCGTCGGGCTGAAGACCACCTTGGGGCGGCTCCCCGTCGAGGGCGTCTGGCCCCTTGCTCCGAGCTTCGACACGATCGGGCCGCTCGCCGCGTCGGTGGAGGGGGCGGCCCGGGGACTCGCCCTGCTGGAGGGGCACGACCCCGACAGGGCAGCGGCGGCGCTCGCCTCGGGTGACGGCCGGAGCGTCGGGCGGGCCCGCCTCGGGCCGACGATCGAGGTCGACCCGGCGATCGACGCCGCCGTCGACCGGGCGCTCGCCGCGAGCGGGCTCGCCGTCGCGGACGTCGCCCTCGACGGGTGGCGCGAGGCCTCCGGGGCCCACGCCTGCCTGCTCGACGCCGAGGCGTGGGCGACCGACCGCGGGCTCTTCGAGTCCGACCCCGAAGGGATCGGCGACGAGGTGCGGGCCCGACTTCTCGGCGCGAGCGCACGCACCCTCGCCGAGGCCGTCGCCGCCCGGCAGGCGCAGGTCTCCTGGACGGCCACCATGGCCGAGGCGGTCGGGCGCCACGGAGTGCTGGCGCTCGGCACGGTGCCGTGGAGGCCGCCCGAGGTCGGCGAGCCGTGGCGGGTGGGTTTCAACGTCCTGAGCGGCCCGGTCAACCTGTGCGGCTTCCCCGCCGTCTCCGTGCCGGTCCCGATGGCCGGGACGGGAGCGCCGGCGGACTGGCGGGTCACGGGACTCCAGCTCGTCGGGCTGCCGGGGGAGGAGGAGGCTCTGCTGGCGGTGGCGGCCGTGGTGGAGGCGGCCGCCGGGTGGGCCGGCTGACGGGACGCTCGGCCCGGGCGGTTCAGCCGGCGAGCAGGACCCCGAGCACGAGAGCCCCGATCGAGGCAGCTCCGGCGACCCCGCCCCAGGCGGCGAGCGCAGGCCGCGACTTCGCCCGCTGGTGCAACCAGGCGGCGGCGCCGGCGAGCAGGGCGACGGCGATCTTCACGCCGAGGACGACCTGCCAGGCGTGGCTCGCAGTGTCAGGGTGGTCGGCGAAGACGTTCCAGATGCCGGTCGCGACGAGGAGGCCGAAGGCGGGCCACTCGAGACGCCCGAAGGCTCGGGCCACGCGCCGGGGGGCGTCCTCGCCGAGGCCGCGCAAGGTCGGGAGGAGACCGGCGACGGTGAGCTGGCCGCCGACCCACACCGCGGCGGCGAGCACGTGCAGCGTGAGGCGGACGGCGTCGAGTGCGCTCGCCAGCTGTGCCCGGTCCACGCCGCCAGTCTTCACGGTGCGGCCGCCGTCGGACCACTCGTCGAGGGCCGCCGGCGCGTAGTCGCGCCAGTCCGCGTCGCAACGCGGCCGATTTGCGACCGGTTCTGGTACTTCTACGAGCCGAAGGGCTCGAACCGGGAGCCGCCGGCCGCCGGCCGCCGGCCACTACCACCGCCACCACCACCACCGCCGCCACCACCACGGCACCACCTCGCCCCGCCCCGCCGGCGGGCATGCGAGGCTGGGCGACCGTGACCTACGAGCTCGACGAGGACACCGCGCTCGACCCCGTCGCCGACGGCACCTACGCCGGCCGCCTGACCGACCGCTGGGACATCGCCGGCGGCATGAACGGCGGCTACCTGGCGGCGTTCTGCCTGCGGGGGGTGCTCGCCGAGAGCACGCTGCCCGACCCGCTCACGATGACCGTGTACTACCTGACCCGCCCCGAGCCGGGCGAGGCCGTCGTGCACGTCACGACGCTTCGGACCGGGCGAGGGCACGCCAGCCTCGGCTTCGAGCTCGAGCAGGGGGGCGAGCGCCGCTGCGCAGGCCTCGCCATGTGCGGCCGCTGGCGCGACCGGGGTCCCCACGACTTCCAGCCCGCCCCGCCGCCCCTCCGCCGGCCCGAGGAGTGCCTGCTCGTGCGGCCGAAGGGCTTCCCGGCCGGCGCCCTGTTCGAGCGCCTCGAGAAGCGCGTGATGTCCCACGACGACTACTTCGCACTTCGCACCGAGCCGGGCGAGGCGCGCACCGGCGGCTGGACGCGCTGCGTCGACGGGAGGCCGGTCGACGCCTACGCGGCAGCGCTCTTCCTCGACAGCTGGCCACCGGCCGTCTTCTCGCGGACGCTGCGTCCCGATCCCGGCGGGGCGCCCACGCTCGAGTACACGGTGCACTGGCGCAACCGGCCCACGACCGAGTGGCACTACACCGACCTCGAGACCCGGACGTTCGCCGGCGGCTACGTCGACGAGCACGGCGTCCTCTTCGACGAGGCGGGCGTGCTCGTCGCCGACAGCCGTCAGCTCGCCCGCTACACGGTGCGGCCGCCAGCCGAGGGCTGAGAGGTGGACTTCGCCGCCCGCGCGGCGGCGCGCCTAGGTTGAACCCGGTGGAATCGACGGCGCTTCTCACCGACCGCTACGAGCTCACGATGCTCGACGCCGCCATCCGCTCGGGGGTCGCCTCCCGCCGCGCCGTGTTCGAGATGTTCGCGAGGGCGCTCCCGCCCGGCCGCCGCTACGGCGTGGTCGCAGGTGTCGGGCGGGCGCTCGAGGCGATCGCGGCCTTCCGCTTCGACGAGACCGTGCTGGAGTTCCTCCTCGGCGACGGGGTGATCGACGACGAGACCGCCTCGTGGCTCTCCGGCTGGCGCTTCACGGGCACGCTCGACGCCTACCGGGAGGGTGAGTGCTTCTTCCCCGGGAGCCCCGTGCTCACGGTCGAGTCGGACTTCGGCTCGGCGGTCATCCTCGAGACCCTCCTCCTCTCCATCCTCAACTTCGACTCGGCGGTCGCCTCTGCGGCCTCACGAATGGTCGGCGCGGCCGAGGGCCGGCCGGTCATCGAGATGGGGAGCCGGCGCACCGAGGAGGCGGCGGCGGTGGCGGCCGCACGGGCGACCTACGTGGCCGGCTTCGCCTCGACCTCGAACCTCGAGGCGGGGCGGCGCTACGGCATCCCCACCGCCGGGACGGCTTCGCACGCCTTCATCCTCGCCCACGGGAGCGAGCGGGCGGCCTTCGCCGCCCAGATGGACACGATGGGCGTCGCCACGACCCTGCTCGTCGACACCTACGACGTGCCGACCGCCCTGCGTCTCGCCGTCGAGCTCGCCCGCGAGCGGGGTGCCGACGGGCCCGGCGCCGTCCGGCTCGACTCGGGCGACCTCGTCGGCGAGGCCGTGCGCGCCCGGGCGCTCCTCGACGAGCTCGGCGCCGGCGAGACGCGGATCGTGATCACGAGCGACCTCGACGAGTACGCCATCGCGGCGCTCGCCAAGGCACCCGTCAACGCCTACGGGGTAGGCACGCGGGTCGTCACGGGGTCCGGCGCCCCGACGAGCGGGTTCGTCTACAAGCTGGTCGCCATCGCGGCGGAGCTCGGCGATGACGCACCGCTCCACCCGGTCGAGAAGCGCTCGCCCGACAAGCACTCTCTCGGCGCCCGCAAGCACGCCGCCCGCTTCGTCGACGAGGAGGGCCAGGCGCGCCTCGAGTACGTGCGCCCCGAGGCGTTCGCCGGAGCCCGGGCCGACACGCCGCCACCCGAGATCGACGACGAGCTGCCCGAGGGCTGGGGCGCGCGGGAGCTGCAGCAGCGCGTGGTCGAGGGCGGCCGCGTCGTCGCCGCCACCGACGACCTCGAGGCGGCGAGGGAGCACCACCGCTGGGCCGTGAGAGAGCTCGGCCCCGAGGCCTTCGACCTGCGCCCCGGCGGGCCGCTCATCGCCACCCGCTACGGCGGGCGCCCGGGTGCCCCCTCGGGGCGAGCGCGGCGCGAGGCGGGCCAGCGCCCGGCGCAGGCCCACAGCGGGCAACGGGCACGGGCCGGCGGCGACCACCCGTCGCTCGAGGCCATGGGCGAGCTCGTCCGGGCCGAGAACCGCTTCCGCCCGGGCTCGCGGCACGACGACGAGAGGGAGCAGCCCGCCCAGCACGGCGACCCCGACAAGGAACGGCGCTGCCTGCTCGTCGTCGACGTCCAGCGGGACTTCTGCGAGGGCGGCTCGCTCGGCGTCCGGGGCGGCGAGGAGGTCGCACGCAACGTCGCCGGGCTCGTGCGGGAGTCGCGCCCGGACTACACCGCCGTCGTCGCCTCGCGGGACTGGCACGTCAACCCCGGCAGCCACTTCGCCCAGCCGGGCGAGCCGCCCGACTTCGCGACGACCTGGCCGGTCCATTGCGTGGCGGGCAGCGAGGGCGCCGAGCTGCATCCTCTGGTGGCCGAGGTGGGTTTCGACGCGATCTTCGACAAGGGAGCCGAGGAGGCCGCCTACTCGGCCTTCGAGGGCCGCGACGAGGAGGGCGCCTCGCTCACCGAGTGGCTCCTCGACCGCGGCATCGAGCACCTCGACGTCTGCGGCATCGCCACCGACTACTGCGTGCGGGCGACCACCGTCGACGCCGTGCAGCTCGGCTTCAACGTGCGCGTCCTCGTCGGCCTCACCGCCGGCGTCTCGGCCGACTCCACGAAACAGGCCCTCGACGTCATGGACGACGCCGGTGCCGTCCTCGTCGGCACGGACGTGGCGGGCGGCCTCCTCGAGCGGTCGTTCGCCGACGAAGACCGGTGACGGCCGGGCCGAGCCGGCCGGCCGGCGGCGCAGCAACGGGCGGCCCGCTCGAGGGCGTCCTCGTCGCCGACTTCTCGCGGGTGGTGGCAGGGCCGTACGCCACGATGCTGCTCGGCGACCTCGGAGCAGACGTCGTGAAGGTGGAGCGCCCCGGCGCCGGTGACGAGACGAGAGGGTTCGGGCCGCCCTTCGTCGAGGGCGAGAGCTCGTACTACCGGTCCATCAACCGCAACAAGCGGGCCGTCTCCTGGGATCTCGCGACCGCCGAGGGGCGGAGGCTCGCCTTCGAGCTCGCCACGAGGGCGGACGTCGTCGTCGAGAACTTCCGCCCCGGCACGGCCGAGCGGCTCGGCATCGGCTACGCCGACGTCTCGGCCGCCAACGCCCGCGTGGTGTACTGCTCCGTCTCGGGTTTCGGGGCGTCGGGCCGGGGGGCGGGACTGCCCGGCTACGACTTCCTCCTGCAGGGGGTGGGCGGCCTCATGTCGATCACGGGCGACCCGGACGGCGAGCCGCGCAAGGTCGGCGTCGCCCTCGTCGACGTGCTGACGGCTCAGTTCGCCCTGTCGGGCATCCTCGCCGCCCTCTACGAGCGCGAGCGGTCGGGACGGGGCCAGAAGGTCGAGGTGAACCTGCTCTCCTCGCTCCTCGCCGCCCTCATCAACCAGGCGGCGACCTACGTTACGACGGGCCGTGTGCCCGGCCGCATGGGGAACCGCCACCCGAGCATCGCCCCCTACGAGACGCTCCACGCGAAGGACCGCCCCTTCGTCATCGCCGCCGCCAACGACCGGCAGTTCGCCGCCCTCGCCGGCGCGCTCGGCGTCGGTTGGATGGCCGAGGACGCGCGCTTCGCCGCCAACGCCGGGCGAGTCGTCAACCGCGACGAGCTCGTCCGCCTGCTCGAGGAGGCGCTCGCCACGAGGCCGGCGGCGGCCTGGATCGAGCAGCTGCAGGCCGCCGGCATCCCCTGCGGCCTCGTGAACGACGTCGCCGAGGCCTTCGCCCTCGCCGAGTGGTGCGACCTCTCGCCGGTGGTGCGGCTCGGCGCCGCGGGGGCAGAGGCCGCGGCGGCGGACGAGCCGCACGCCTTCAACCAGGTACGAAACCCCCTCGTCTTCTCCCGCACGCCCGTCAGCTACCGGATCGCGCCTCCGCGCCAGGGCGAGCACTCCTCGGAGGTCGAGGCCGAGCTCGGCTAGGCGGCCCGGGGCGACCACCACCGCCCTCCTCCGCCTCCACCTCCGCCAGCCAGGCGGGCGCCTTCTCGGCGGCCCAGGCGCGGGGGATGCGGCCGGTCAGCATCGACTTCATCTCGTCGGGCTTGGAGAGCGCGATGGCGACGTGCCCGAGCACGGCGAGCACGATGGCGAGGAAACCGAGCTCGTGGAAGAACGTGGCCCCGTTGGCCCACCAGTGCGGGAACGGCGGCGACCAGCGGATGACCACGCCGGTGATCACCATCAGCACCATCCCGCCGCCGAGGAGCGCCGCCAGCGCCTTCTGGCCGCCGTTGAACTTGCCACGCTCCCGGGCCGCAGCCAGCCGGCTCTCCGTCCGGCGCCGGAAGAAGGCCCAGTCCGCCGGGCTCCAGCGGTCGAGGCGGCGGAGGTCGGCGACGAGCCTCGTGCGCCACGGCCCGAGCACGCCGAGGAGGATCGGCCCGAGCAGGGCGAGCCCGGTGACGACGTGAACCTGCTCGACGACCGAGCGGTGGCGGACGGCCGTGGAGAAGGCGGGGATGTAGAGGATGGCGCCCGTGACGATCAGCGAGAGGAGCAGGACCGCGGTCGACCAGTGGACGACCCGCTCGGTGACGTCCCAGCGCGGGAGCTCGTCCCGCTCACGGTTCGCCCGCTGCGCAGGCGCCCCGCCCGGCTCGGGCGCAGCAAGGCCGGCGGCGGGGGGAGAAGGCGCCGCTCCGGGCGTCATCTCTCGACGACGCCGTTGATCCAGCCGTCGACCGCGTAGCCGTAGCCCTCCCAGTAGCCGGGAACCACATGATCGGTCACGGTGATGCGGTCCAGCCACTTGGTCGACTTGTAGCCGTACATGGGCGCGACGTACATGCGGACCGGGCCGCCGTGCTGGACGCTCACGTCGCTGCCGATCATCTTGTCGGCCACGATCACGTCGGGCAGCTGCTGGGCCTGCTCCAGCGTGAGGCTCTCGGTGTAGACGCCGTCGCCCGAGAAGAAGCGCAGCGCCGAAGCGCCGTGCTTCACCCCTGCCCGTTCGAGGATGTGGCTCAGGTGCACCCCCTCGAAGTGGACGTCCGGCACGAACCACCCCGTCACGCACTGGAAGGTGCGGACGAGCTTGGTGCGCGGGAAGTCGCCTCGCAGGTCGTCGAGGCTGAGCGAGAGCGGCCTGTCGACGAGCCCGTCGACGCGCAACCGGTAGGCGGTGGGCGAGATGACCGGGAGGGTGCCGGTCACGGTGAAGATCTGAAAACCCTGGTCGGGGAGGACGGAACCGAGGGCGCCGAGGTGCTTGCTCACGGCCCCGAGCGGCCCGCTGACGGCTCGCTGGATGCTCGCTCCGGCGGCGACCCCGACGACGCCGAGGCCCGTCAGGCCGAGGACGGTGCGGCGTCCGACGTGGGTGACCTTCGGGTTCAGGCTGCTCGATTCACTTGCCATGGGTCGCCTCCGGGCACCGGCGTGTCGGCTCTCGCTCTCCTCCCAGTCCTCCTACGTCCCGACAGCGTTACACGGATGGGGGCGGCAGGCGCGCCGCCCCGGTCAGGCCCTCTCGCCGAGGGCGCGGTTCGGCGCTCCGAGGCGGGTTTCGTAGCCCGGGAGGGAGGCCCGGTACAGGCAGCCGTCGCAGTTCATGCGGACATCGCCCGTGAGGGCCTCGTGGTAGCGCTCGAGGACGAGGGAGACGATCCGCTCGTCTGCCCCGAGCTCGTGCCCGACCGACACCTCGACCCGGGAGTGGCCGGCCGCCCAGGCGAGCGACTCCTCCCGCAGTCGCTCGGGGAGGAGCCCGGTGAACAGGAAGTAGGGCACCACGGCGACGCGCCGCGCACCGAGGCGCTCGAGGCGGTCGAGTCCCTCGTGGACCGAGGGGCGGGCGAGCGAGACGAAGGCCGGCTCGACCTCGTCGAGGTCGCCGTCGGCGAAGAGCCGCCGCCGGTCGGCGAGGAGGCGGGCTGCCTTGGCGAGGTCCGCGTTCGCGTCGGGGTCGGTCGAGCCGCGCCCGACGAGGAGGACCGCGCCACGGCCGTCGCCGGGGAGGTCGCCGATGGCCTCCCGCGCCCGGTCCTCGACGGCGGCCAGCACGGCAGGGTGCACGCCGAGGTCCCGGGCGTACGAGAAGGCGACGCCGGGGTGGCGGCGGCGCGCCCGGGCGAGGGCGCCGGGCCCGTCGTCCTTCAAGTGGCCGGCCCCGAGCAGCACGAGCGGGACGGCGACGACCGCCGCGGCGCCCCCTGCCACGAGCTTGTCGATGCCCTCGTCGAGGCCGGGCTCGGCGAACTCGATGAGGCCCGCCCCGAGCGGCAGGTCCGGCGCCGCCGCTCCGAGCGCCCGAGAGAACGCCCAGAACTGCTCGACGCCGGCCGCCGAGCGGCTGCCGTGCCCGATGAGGAAGAGGGCGGGAGCGCTCACCGGGCCATCCGCCAGAGGGCGTTCACGACGGCCGCGGCGACGGCGGAGCCGCCCCGCTCGCCGACGTTGGACACGAACTCGAGGCCCTCGGTCGCCACGAGCCGGCCCTTCGCCTCGCTCGCGCCCACGAAACCCACCGGCACCCCCACCACGAGCGCCGGCCGCACGCTCCCGCCCTCGACGAGGTCGAGGAGCTGTTCGAGCGCCGTCGGGGCGCAGCCGACGGCGAACACGGCGCCGTCGGGGTGAGCCTTTGCGGCGAGCCGCATGGCGAGGGCGCTCAAGGTGAGGTCGCCGCCCGCGCCGGCCTGCCGCGCCTCGGCGAGGTGGCAGCACGCCGTGACGCCGGGGAGTCCGGCCCGCACCATCTCGACGTCGGCGACCACAGGCGCTCCACGGCGCAGCGCCTCGACCCCGGCCTGGACGGCGCCGGGCGAGAGGCGCATCGAGGCCGCGAAGGAGAGGTCCGCCGTGGCGTGCACCACCCGGGCGACGACCTCGCGGTCGCCGGCCGGAAGAGCGGAGAGGTCGACCCGCTCCGCCAGGCGGCGGAAGCTCTCCTCCTCGATGGGGTGCACCGGGCCGAGGGTCACACCGCCGCCTCGACGAACGAGAGGGCGCCGCGGGGGCAGATCTCGACGCACTCCCCGCACAAGGTGCACGACGACTGCCTCACCGAGGGCCTCCGAGGCGCCGCCATGAGGGCGCCGGTGGGGCAGGTGACGAGGCAGGCGCCACAGGCCGTGCAGCGGGCGCTCACCACGAGGCGCTCCCGCCCGGCTCGGGCCGCCGCGCTCACCTCGGCGCGGTGCCGGCGCCTCGTGGCGGGTACCCCCGCGGGGTCACCATCCGCCCCCCGACCACGGTGGTCGTCGACGAACCGATGATGACGCACGTCGTCATCCCTACCAGCTCGGGGTCGAGGGCGGCCAGCGTCGTGAGCACCACGCGCTCGCCCGGTCGCCCGGCGTCGGTCACGAGCCCGACAGGCGTCGTCGGCGGACGTGCCCTGAGGAGGAGGTCGCGAAGGGCGGCCAGCTGCCAGTCCCGGCCCTTCGAGCGCGGGTTGTAGACGGCGATGGCGAGGTCGGCGTCGCGGGCGGCCTCGGCCCGCCGGACGATGGTCTCCCAGGGCGTCAGCAGGTCCGAGAGCGAGAGGACGAGGTGGTCGTGGGCGAGGGGCGCGCCAAGGAGGGCGGCGCTCGCGAGGGCGGCCGTCACGCCGGGGACCACCTCCACCGGGAAGCCGGGCCGCTCACCCGCCCGCTCGAGGACGAGGGTGGCCATGGCGTAGACGCCCGGGTCGCCCGAGCAGACGACGGCCACCCTGCGGCCCGACGCCGCCCACTTCACCGCCGTCTCGGCACGCTCGGACTCGGCGCCGATGGGCGAGGCGAGGACGTGCTGGGCCGCAGTGAGGAGGTCCGAGCAGAGCGAGACGTACGCCTCGTAGCCGACGACCACCTCGGCGTTGCGGATCGCCCGGTCGGCGGCGGGAGTGCGCAGGTCGCGGGCACCGGGCCCGAGGCCGACGAGTGAGAGATGGCCGGCCGGCCGCTTGCGGCGGGCGATGGCCACGGTGAAGTGGGGCGACTTCTGCTTCGCCACGACGAGCTCGCCGTCCGGCCCGGCCGCGAGGAGAGCGGCCGCCTCGGCGACGCTCGGGGTGCCGACGGCGCCGGCGACGACCTCTGACGGGTTCGGCACGAAGGCGGCTCCGGTGGCGAGCTCGTCGGCCGGGAACGCCTCGATCGGGAGCCCGATCGAAGAGAGCGCCTCGTCGCCCGCCCGCCGGTCGATGGTGGCGAGGGCGCCGAGGCTCGCCCTGCTCAGCCCGGCTGCGTCGAGCGAGGCGGAGAGGAGGGCCGCGAGCTCGTCGGCCGGCGCCCCGCTCGACGCCCCGACGCCCGCCACGAGGCTCGGCGGCCGGAGGACGGCGAGGCCAGGTTCGGGGCCGGCGAGGGCATCGGTGACGAGGACGCGCCCCGGGCGCTCGCCGCCGCCCGTGAGCAGCTCGGCGAGTCGCTCCGGGAGCGGCCATCCGAGGGGGTTGTCGAGGCCGACGGGCTCTCCGCTCGCGAGGGCGGCACCGACCGATGCGAGGTCCCCCTCGGCGACGAGGCCCGAGCCCGAGAGCTCGTCGAGAGCCGGCGTGCCGGCGGTGTCGGACGCCGTCGAGAGCACCGGCTCGGCGCCGAGCAGGGCGGCCACCTCGCGGGCGAGCTCGTTCGCCCCGTGGTGCCCGCCGAGCACCGAAACGGCGAAACGCCCCTCCTCGTCGAGCACGACGACCGCCGGGTCCGACGACTTCGTCCCGAGGAGCGGGGCGGCCACCCTGACGACCGCCCCCACGGCCGCCACCGCCACGAAGGCGTCGGCGTCGGCCCACTGTGCACGCAGCGTCGCCCCGAGCCCGTCCGGCGAGCGCTCATAGGGCAGCCGCTCGACGAGCGCCCGCCCGCGGGGCGTGACGGCGACGGCGATGACGCGGCGGCCCCGGGCCTCTCGGGGCGCCCCCGTCACGGTCCCCAGCAGACGAAGACGGGGTCGAGGCTCGAGAGGCGGAAGGCGCCGTCGGGCAGTCGCACGCCCCGCGAGACCGAGATCTGCACGAGGTTGCCGAGCCAGTCCGCCGCCGTCACGGCCCGCTCGAGCGAGGTGAAGGTGGCGACGGCCCGGCCGCCGGGAGCGAGGCGCTTCAGCGCTTCCTCGAGCACCGGGAGGCCGCCGCCCCCGACCACGACGCGGTCGGGCACCGGGAGGTCGTCGAACACCTCGGGGGCCTCCCCCTTGGCGATGCGCAGGCGCACCCCGTGACGCCTGGCGTTGGCGGCGATGCGGGCGGCGCCGACCTCGTTGCGCTCGATCGCGATGACCTCGATCGAGGGAACGAGCAGGGCCGCCTCGATGCCGATGCTGCCCGAGCCGGCGCCGACGTCCCAGAGCACGTTGCCGGGCGAGAGGGCGAGGCGCCCGAGCACGACCGAGCGGGCCTCGGCCTTGGTGATCATCCCCTTGCCGTGGTCGAAGTCGTCCTCGCTCCGGCCGAACTCACGGGGGCGGTCGTCCGCCGTCGGGGGCCAGCTCGTCACGGCGCCGAGGCGCCGGAAGCGGTCGGCGACGAACAGCACGACCGAGAGGCGCGGGAAGCTGCCCTGGGCGAGCCATTCGAGGCTGTCGCCCCGCTCGACCGCCTCGTCGGCCTGCCCGAGGTTCGAGATGACCACGACGTGGTCGAAGTGGGCGCCGTTCGCCTTCAAGTAGGCGCCGATCTTCTCGGGCGGGTTCTCCGGCGAGGTGAGCACCGCCGCCTTGCGGGCGTCGAGTATGCGCTCGAGGGCGCGGGGGAGCGGCCGGCCGTGCGCGGAGGCGACGATGGCGTCGTCCCACGGGATGCCCACGCGCCCGAAGGCCGCCGCCACGCTCGACGCCGCCGGGTGGACCTCGAGGGAGCCGGGCCCGAAGCGGTCGGAGAGCAGCCGTCCGATCCCGAAGAAACCCGGGTCGCCGCTCGCCACGACGACGACGATGCCCCGCGCCCGGGCGTCGCCGATGTGGCCGAGCGCGGTCTGGAGGTCGGCCGTGATGGGGATCACCTGGGCGTCGGGGGCGAGCGAGCCTTCGAGAGCCGTCAGGTGGCGGCGTCCGGCGGCCACGGTGGCGGCGGAGCGGATCACCGACAGGGCGCTCGGTGGGAGCGCGCCGATCCCCTCGGGTGGCACTCCGATCACGACGATGGGCTCGCTCACTCAGTTCCTCCTTCGAGCGGGCTGCGGGCCGCGGCGGTGCTCGGCGGGTCGCCCGCCCAGCTCACGACTCCGGTTCCCTCGAAATCGGACATCCACACCGTCACTTGCAGGCCGCCGCCGGCGTGTGCCTCGCAGGCCTGCCTGGCCCTTTCGCACAGGATCCGCAGCGGCGCGGACTCCCCGAGCTCGAGCGCCACCTCGGCGAAGTGCCGCGCCGTGGCGGTGCTCGTTGCGGCTTCCACCAGCTTTGCAGACGCTCCAGCCTCTTGGGCGATGGCCGCTAAGAGTGACGTGTCGACCTCGCTGCGGTGGAAGTGGGTCATCATGACCCCGGCGGCCAGCTTCGTCAGCTTGCCCGCCATGGCGACGACGTGGACGAGACGGATGTCCTCGGAGGCGGCCCGCCTGAGGGCGATGCCGGTGAAGTCGCCGACCTCGACGAAGCAGACCGGGTCGAGTTCCGGCAGCTCGGAGCGGGCGAGGGCCTCGCTGCGGTGGCCCGTGGCGAGGACGAGGCGGGTCTCGTGCTGGGCAGCCGCGACGGCGATCTGCTGGACGACCGAGGCCCGGTAGGCGGCGGTGGAGAAAGGCCGCACGATGCCCGTCGTGCCGAGGATCGAGATGCCGCCGAGGATCCCGAGCCGGTCGTTGGTCGTCTCGAGGGCCATCTCCTCACCGCCCGGAACCGAGAAGGTGACGACGAGGGGGCGATCGGTCACCTCGGCGATGGCTTGCAGGATCATCCGCCGGGGCACGGGGTTGATCGCCGGTGCCCCGACCTCGAGGCCGAGGCCGGGTTTGGTCACGGTCCCGATCCCCGGCCCCGCCCGGAGCTCGGTGGCCCCCTCGGTGTAGGCGGCCTCGGCTGTCATGCGGGCGCCGTCGGTGCAGTCGGGGTCGTCGCCGGCGTCCTTCACGACGACGGCGAGGGCGCGTCCCCTTCCCTCGGGTGCCTCGACGGGGAAGCTCACCCGGCGGCCCGACGGGAGGGCGACCTCGACCTCCTCGGGCACGATGCCCGTGACGAGCCCGGCGGCGGCCGCCTTGGCTGCCGCCGAGGCGCACGTCCCGGTCGTCCAGCCCGTGCGCAGGCTGCGGCGCCTCCGTGCCTCGTCGCTCAGCTCGGGCTCGAAGGTCACCGTTCTCTCGTCGAGCGCCGCGAGGGCCGGCCTGCCGTCGAGCCTGGAAGCGAGCGGCTGCGGAAGGCGTGGGAGAACCGCGGGGAGTAGAGGTGGCTGCGCCCCCGCCTGCCGGCAATGGGCGCCACGGCCTCGCCGACGATGACGAGGACGGTCCGGGTGTGGCCGGAGCCCCTGATGGTGTCGGCGAGATCGCCGAGGGTCGTGAGGAGGACCTGCTCGTCCGGCCAGGTGGCGCGGATCACGACTGCCGCCGGGGTCTCCTCGCGGTATCTGCTGCCCTCGGCGAGGAGCTCGGCCTGCAGCTCGTCCGGCCTCGCCCCGGCGAGGAAGACGGCGGTGGTGGCGCCGACGGCGGCGAAGGCCCGCAGCGTCTCGCCGGCCGGCATCGAGGCGCGGGTGCGGCCCGGGAGGCGGGTGACGACGACGCTCTGGGCGACGCGGGGAAGGGTCAGCTCACGGCCGAGCACGGCGGCCGCCGCCGAGAGCGACGTGACGCCCGGCACGATCTCGAAGTCGCGGCCGTGCTCGACGCACCAGTCGATCTGCTCGGCGATCGCCCCGTAGAGCGAGGGGTCGCCCGAGTGGAGGCGGACGATCGCCGCCTCGGGCCGCCCCTCGTAGACGGCGAGCACGTCCTCGAGTGTCATGGTCGCCGAGTCGAGGACCTCCGCGTCCGCCCGGGCGTGGGCGAGGAGCCCCTCGGGAACGAGCGAGGACGCCCAGATCACCACGTCGGCCCTGCCGAGGCGCTCGGCCCCCCGGAGGGTGATGAGATCGGGCGCCCCCGGTCCCGCCCCGACGAAGCTTACGACGCCCCGCTTCCCGGCTGGCCGCCGGCCCCCGCCGGTCCCCCGATCGCCGGCGCTCACGGGCGGGGCCTCGCCGGCGGGACGATCACCGTCGCCAGGTACGTGGCGGGCCCCGAGGCGGCCTCGGCCACCGCTGCCACCCGCTCGCCCGGCAGCCCGAGGAGCTCGCCGAAGACAGCTCCTTCGAGGCGTCCCGCCTCGTCGAGTGCCGACGCGATCGCCGGGAGGTGCCTCCCGCCCTTGTAGACGACGACGGCGCCATCCGGGTCGGCGAGCGCCTCCTTCAAGTCGGCCGTGCCGTCGAGGGCGGTCACGAGCCGGAGGTGCTCGGTGCCGTCGAGGAGGACGACGCCGGATCGGGCGGCGAGCTCCTGGAAGGCCATGATGCCGGGGACCGTCTCGACCGCGACGCCGGGCTCGAGCTCGTGAAGGGCGGCGCAGAGCGCCGAGAAGGTCGAGTACATGTTGGGGTCGCCGAGGGTCACGAAGGCGACGTCCTCGCCCGCACGCAGCAAAGGAGCGAGGCGCTCGGCCGCCAGCCGGTGCGAGGTCTCCCTGTCGGGCGTCATGTCGAAGACCAGGCGGTCGATGGAGAGCCCGGGGAGGGCCGCACGCACGATCGCCTCGGCCCGCCCGACGGCGTCCTCGGCGGTCGAGGGCGCCACCACCCGGTCGACCGCCTTCAGCACCTCGAGGGCGCGGAGCGTGAGGAGGCCAGGGTCGCCGGGGCCGACGCCGACGCCGACGAGGCGCCCGGTCGGGGCGCTGGGGTCGCCCGAGGTGCCGGTCACGCGCTCAACCCTACGAGTCCTGCCGGGAGCGGCCGAAGTCGGCCGCCGCCGCCACGAAACGCTCGGCCGGCGACGGGTCGGACGCGAGGTGCTGGTGGAGGAAGGTGGCGAGCATGCTCGGCGTGGCGTGGCCCTCTCGCCAGGCGTCCCGCCCGTTGTCGTGGGTGAGGGCGGCGCCGGGCGGGTCGAGGGTCGAGTAGTGGAACTCGTGACCCCGCACGACGGCGCCCGCCGGCAGCACGGGGTTGTCGACGAGGGCCGTCGTCGTGCGGTAGCCGAGGTGGAGTCGTCGGGTCATCGCGCCGGTGGCGTCGACCACACCACACTGCGCCTTGCCGTCGAGCGCCTTCGAGAGCCAGAGGAGGCCGCCGCACTCGGCCCAGATCGGCCCGCCGGCGCTCGCGAAGGCGGCCACGTCGGCGAGCAGCCGGCGGTTCTCCGAGAGCGCCGCCGCGTGCACCTCGGGGAAGCCACCGCCCACGTAGAGCCCGTCGACATCCTCGGGAAGGGCCGGGTCGGCGAGGGGGTCGAGCGGCACCGCCTCGGCTCCGGCCTCTGCGAAACGCTCGATCGTCTCGGGGTAGACGAAGGAGAAGGCCGGCCCGCCCGCGACGGCGATCCTCGGGCGGCGGCCGGCCGGCCCGTCCTCGACGGGCACCGCCGGCTGCCAGGGGTCGGCGGACGGGAGGCCGGGGGCCGCGGCCGCCAGCCGGACGACCGCGTCGAGGTCGAGGGCCGCTGCGATGGCGTCCGCCAGGCGGTCGAGGGCGGCGGTGATCTCGGCGGGACGCTCGGCCACCGGCACGAGGCCGAGGTGGCGGTCCCGCCACGACATGGCGTCGTCGCGCCGGAGCGCTCCGAGCACGGGGAGGCCGAGGGGCTCGAGAGCGCGGCGGAGCCCCTCTTCGTGGGCCTCTGACGCCACGCGGTTGAGCACGACGGCCTGCACGAGGGGGTGCTGGCTGAAGGTTGCGAAGCCGTGCACGACGGCGGCCACCGACTGGCTCACCGCCGAGCAGTCGACGACGAGCACGACGGGCGTCCGCGTGAGGAGGGCGACCTCGGCGGTGCTGGCGGGGGCCGGGGCGGCAGGGCTGCTTCCGGCGGGCCCGGCGACCGGCGCCGCTCTCGCAGGCCCGGCGACCGGCCCGGCGCCGTCGAACAGGCCCATCACGCCCTCGACGACGAGCAGGTCGCCGCCGTCGGCGGCCCGCCGGGCGAGCGTCGGGATGAGGCCCGGGGGAGCGAGGAAGCTGTCGAGGTTGCGCGAGGGCGCGCCGGTGGCCAGCCGGTGGTAGCCGGGATCGATGTAGTCCGGCCCCACCTTGGCCGCCCGCACCCGCGTCCCCCGGCGGGAGAGGGCCGCCATGAGGCCGGTCGCGACGGTGGTCTTGCCGACTCCCGAGTGCGTCCCGGCGACGAGCACCCGGGGGACGCTCAGTACTCGATCCCCTTCACGGCGCGCACGCCACGCTCGTAGGCGTGCTTCACCTTGCGCATCTCGGTGACGGTGTCGGCGAGCTCGACGATGGCGTCGGGGGCGTCCCGCCCGGTCATCACGACGTTGGTGCGCGGGCTGCGCGCCCGCACGCCCTTGACGACGTCCTCGACCGGCACCCATCCGTACTTCATGGCGTAGGTGATCTCGTCGAGGATGAGCAGGTCGTAGTCGCCGCTCGCCAGCTTGTCCCTCGCCACCTCCCAGGCATGGCGGCCCTTGGCGGCCGTCTCGTCGAGGTCCGTCGACTCCCAGGTGAAGCCGTCGCCGAGCGTGTGCCACTCGATCCCGAGATGGTCGGCCAGCTTGCGCTCGCCCGTCTTCCACTTGCCGCTCTTCACGAACTGCACGACCCCGACGGTCCAGCCCCGCGCCCAGCCGCGGCCCATGACGCCGAAGGCGGCGGAGGACTTCCCCTTCCCGTGACCCGTGTTCACGAGGACGATCGACTCGCGCGGCACGCCGTGACCGTACCGGTTCCGGCTCCGCCCCGTCCTGCCTGCTCAGTCGGGCGGGGCTAGCACGCCCGGGTTGAGGATCCCCTTCGGATCGAGGGCCGCCTTCACCTTGGCGGCAAGGGCCAGCTCGGCGGCGCTTCGCGCCAGCGGCAGGTAGGCGGTCTTGGCGACGCCGATGCCGTGCTCGGCCGAGATGGAGCCGGCGAGGTCCAGCGCGAGGCGGAGCACTGCGTCGTCGACCGCCTCGTCGTCCGGATCGGGCCCGACGACGTTCACGTGCAGGTTGCCGTCCGCCACGTGGCCGAAGCAGATCAGGCGGGCGCCCGGCGCGACGCCGTCCACGCAGCCCGGGAGCGCTCCGGCGAAGGCGGCGAGCGAACGCGGCGGGACGGACACGTCGAGCTTGTGAGGCGTGCCGAGCGAGGCGACGGCGTCGGCATGGGCCTCCCGGTACCGCCAGAGGCGTTCCCGTCCGGCCCGGTCGGTCGCCACGGCTGCGTCCACGACCTCGTCGAGGGCCTCGAGGGCGGCCGCCAGGCGCTCGGTCGGGTCGACGTCGCCTCCCGCCTCGATCGTGAGCCAGCAGGCCGCCCCGTCGTCCCAGCCGGGCGGCGAGGCCAGCCCGAAGCGGTCCATCACGAGGGCCATCCCGGGGCGGAAGGTGAGCTCGAGCGCCTCGAGCTCGGTCACCTGGCGGCGCAGGGCGGCGGAGGCAGCGACCGCCACGGCCGTGGCGGCGCCGAGGTCGTCGGGCGACCTCAGCCCGACGAGTGCGGTCCGTCGCTCCGCCGGCGCGGGGACGAGCCGGAGGGCGACCGCCGTCACCACCGCCAGCGTGCCCTCGCTCCCGGCGAGCAGGGAGACGAGATCCGGCCCGACGTTGTCCTTCCACAGACCGTCGAGGTGTCCGACGAGCGAGCCGTCTGCCAGGACCGCCTCGACGCCCACCGTCAGAGCGCGCATGGTGCCGTGGCGCATCACGCGCATGCCGCCGGCGTTCGTCGCCAGCATGCCGCCGAGCGTGGCCGAGCCCCGCGCCGCGAGGTCGACGCCCACCTCGCAGCCGATGCGGCCGGCGACCTCCTCGGCGGCGGCGAGCGTCATGCCGGCGCCCGCCACGAGGAGGAGGGAGTCCTCGTCGAGCCGTTCGAGCCGGTCGAGCCGCCGGAGCGAGAGGACGACGACCGGCGGGGCCGCGCCCTGCGCCGGCGCCGGCCGCGGGACCGAGCCCCCGACGAGCCCCGTGTTGCCGCCCTGCGGCACGACGGCGACCGAGCGCTCGAAGCACCAGCGGAGGACGGCGGCCGTTTCGTCGGTCGTGGCAGGGCGTACCACGGCGCTCGCCGGGCCACCGAAGCGCCCCGTCCAGTCCCGCTCGAAGGGCGCCGTCAGCTCCGGGTCCGTGAGCACGTGCGCCGGGCCGACGATCGACTCGAGCTCTCCGAGCGCAGGCAGCCCGCCCGGACGTTTCGGCGGCGCCGCGTTGCGGGGGTGTCGAGGCGCCATCCCGCCATTGTGGCAAGCCGGCGCCGCGATCGGCCGAGCCGGGACGCGATTGGCCGAGCCGGCACCGGCTCGGTGAAGCTGCGCGGGTGGCGCAGGCGACGGGCGAGCCCTTCTGCTCGCCCCCGACCGACGAGCGGGCGAGCTGTGGCCGAGGCTGCTGAGCCCGGTCGCCTCCGCGAGGTCGTGCTCGCCATGCTGAAGCTCGGCACGATCGCCTTCGGAGGGCCGGCCGCCCATCTCGCCATGATGCGCTCGACGATGGTCGAGTCCGGGCACTGGGTCGACGAGCAGGAGTTCCTCGACCTGATGGGCGGCGCCAGCCTGCTACCGGGGCCGACGTCCACCGAGGTGGCGATCATGCTCGCCCGCAGGCGCGCCGGACGGATCGGCCTCATCCTCGGCGGCTCCGCCTTCATCCTGCCGGCGATGCTGCTCGTCCTGCTCCTCACCCGCCTCTACATGGCCTACGGGTCGAGCGGTCCGGGCGAGGCCGTCCTCCACGGCGTGCTGCCCGTCGTCATCGCGGTCGTGGCGGCCGCCGTCGTCGGCCTCGGCCGCAGGGCCGCCGTCGGCCCGACGAAGGCGGTCCTCGCCGCCGGCGGCCTCGCCGGCTACCTGCTCGGCGTCTACCCGCTCTTCCTGCTGCTCGCCGGCGCCGTCCTCGGTCTCGCCTCCGGCGAGCTGCGACGGCGGCTCGGGAAGGGACCCGGGCTGCTCGTTGCCTCACCGGGGCTCGCTGCCCTCTTCCTCGAGTTCCTCAAGCTCGGCGCGGTCGTGTTCGGATCCGGCTACGTGCTCTTCTCGTACCTGCGGGACGACCTCGTGCGGTCCCACCACTGGCTGACGGCGCACCAGCTGCTCGCCGCCGTCGCCATCGGCCAGCTCACGCCGGGGCCCGTCTTCACGACCGCCACCGCCATCGGGGAGCTGCTCGCCGGCGTGCCAGGCGGCATCGTGGCGACGATCGGCATGTTCCTGCCGTCCTTCCTGCTCGTGGCTGCGGCGATGCCCGTGCTCGGGAAGGTGCGGGAGCGGCCGAGGGGCCGGGACCTCCTCGACGGCCTGAACGCCGTGGCGGTCGCACTCATGGCCGGCGTGACGCTCCAGCTGGCACGCACGGCCGTCGTCGGGTGGCTCACGGGGATCGAGGCGGTGGCGGCACTCGTGCTCCTCGTCTGGCTCAAGGTGAACGCCACCTGGCTCATCCTCGCCGGGGCGGCACTCGGCCTCGTCGTCTTCGCCGCCCGCTGACGGGCCAGGCGGCGGGCCACGCGGTGGGCCGGGCCGGGCGGTGGGCCGGCTGGCGCTTTGGCCGGCCGGCGACGACGGGGTCGGCGGTTACGACCCGGCGGAGTTGCCGCCCGAGGAGTTCCCTCCGGTCGCCGGCGCCGTCGAGCCGCGGGGCGGCGCGGCGGGCTCGCCGGCCCGATCGAGGACGCCCTTCAGCGCCTGCGCGGCGCCGAGCAGGCCTGCGGACTCGTAGGGCACGACGAGCTTGGCGTTGTCGCTCTCGACGAGGCGGGAGAGCGTGTCGAGTTGGAGGACTGCCAGCAGCTCGGGCGTCGGGTGAGACTCCTGGATGGCGGCGTACACCTTGCGGACGGCCTCGGCGCGTCCCTCGGCGTCCTGGATGACGGCCGCCTTGCGGCCCTGCGCCCGGAGCAGCACGGCCTCCTTCTCGCCCTCGGCCTGGCGGACCTGTGCCTCCTTCTGGGCCTCGGCGGCGAGGATGGCCGCCTGCTTCTTGCCTTCGGCCTCGTTGATGGCCGCCTGCTTCTCACCTTCTGCACGCAGGATCGCGGCGCGCTTTTGCTGCTCGGCCTCCTTCTGGAGGCTCATCGCCTGCAGCACGGGGGTCGGCGGCACGATGTCGACGATCTCGATCCGGTTGATGCGCACGCCCCACTTCTCGGTCACCGGGTCCATGTGGTTCTGCAGCTCGGCGTTGATGCGCTCGCGCTCGGTGAGCGCCTCGTCGAGGGTGAGGCCGCCGAAGACCGCCCGGAGGGCCGTGCGGGCGAGCTGGAAGATGGCCACCTCGTAGTTGCTCACGTTGAAGAGGGCGGCGCGGGGGTCGATCACCTGGCTGAAGATCGTGGCCGACACGAGGACGCTCACGTTGTCCTTCGTGATGACGTCCTGCTGGTCGCCCGTGCGCGGGATCTCCCGTACGTCGACGAGCTGCAGCGAGTCCACGAACGGCATGAGCATCGCCATGCCGGGGTTCTTCGTCGAGTGGTACTGCCCGAGCCGCTTCACGATGCCGACGGTGCCCTGCTGGACGAGCCGGACCGTCCTCATGAACGTCGTGAGCAGGATGATCGCGACGATGGCCAGCACGACGATGAGGGCGATCTCTCCGCCCGAGGCTGCGAGAATCATGGCGTCATCCTCCTCAGAGGTCTTCTTTCGGCAGCTCGAGCAGGTTGTCGCCGAGCTCGGGCATCTTCTGGACGATGAAGGTCGAGCCTTGCAGGTCGAGGATCATGACGACGCTGCCGGGCTCGATCGGCGTGCCGTCGCTCGAGAGCGCCTTCCACTCCTCGCCCTGGATGCGGATCCTCCCCGGCGCCCGCAGGTCGCCGACCGGCTGGGTGACGACGGCTTCGCGCCCGACAAGGCCGGCGGCTCCCGAGACGAGCCGGTAGTGACCGGCCGACATCGCTTTCATCAGGACCGGGCGTGCGGCGAGGAGTCCCGCGACCGAGGCCACGGCGAACAGCGGGATCTGTGCGGCGAACGGAGCCCCGGCGAGCGCGGCGACGGCCGCTACGAGCGCACCGAGGGCGAGGAAGGTGGCGTAAAAGGCGCGGTGGACGACTTCGAGCACCACGAGGACGCCGGCCACGATGAGCCACCAGACCACATCACTCACCGGCGATGCTCCATGTTTCCAGCCCCTTCAGGACCCCGTCGTGCTCACTTCGGAGCACGGTCCCGCCCGTCAGGCTAATGGCTGGCCGGGCCCCCGAAACTGCGGCCGCCATCGGACGGGCCCCGCTCGCCGCCGCCTTCTTGGCGCTCGGGGCGGTCGGCCCGAAGGGCGGTCCTGTAGGGACTTCGTTCGGACGCCTCCTGTGCGCCCGGGCCGCCGACGTCGGTCGCCGACGACCGCGCCCGCATCCGCCTGATGAGCTCTCGCGGCCTCCGCACTCCGCGGGGGCGGCGCTGCCCGGCGTGCTGCCAGGTCGAGCGCGGCGGCCGTTTCGGCATCGAGCGGTTCACGTAGAGGTCCCGGCCGGCGATCGTGCCCTTCACGGGCAGTCGCACGACGGCCGAGCCGAGCAGCTGGGTGTTGGGCACCCTCATGTCGAGCCCGTCGACGTCGAGCAGCACGTAGGTGAGCCCGATCGACGTCACCTCTCCCTCGAAGGGACCGCCGATCGCGCCCGAGTGGATGCGGATGCGGTTGCCGACCACGAAGGGCTTTGCGACGAGGAGGACGATGCCGGAGAAGACGTTGCCGAGGCTCTGCTGGGCGGCGATGCCGAGGATGACGCCCGTGATGGCGCCACCGAGGAGCAGCTGCGACACGGGGATGCGCAACAGGCCGAAGGTGAGGAAGATGACGAGCACCATCCCGACGACCGTCGCCACGAGCCGCACGGCCGCCCCCGCCCCGCGCCCTCCCCGTGCCGCGATGACGTGGCCGAGCTGGCCGGCGAACCGCCTCGAGGCGAAGGTGCCGAGCACGACGAAGGCCGCCGCAGCGGCGACGGCCGCGACCTTGTGGTCGACGCCGTGCGAGCGGAGGTTGGCGATGCCCGTCTCGCCGACTGCGAAGGCGGCCATGGCGCCGACTGCGGCGACGATGGCGGCTCCGAAGTGGGGCTCGACGAGCGACTCGTATCCCGGCGGCGCCGCAGGTGCGCCCGGGAGCCCACGAGCGGCGCGGCGGCGCGCGGACCACCCCGACGGTCGTCGCATCACCGTTCCATACCCAGCCGGGCCCGCTCCCGACCAGGGCCTGCGTCTGGCAGGCTCGCGGCGTGGGAACCGCCAGGTCCGAGACGATCCGGGTCGGGCTCGAACGGGGGAAGAAGCTGACCTTTGCCGTCGCCCTCGATTGGCCCGGCTGGGCGCGGGCCGGCAAGGGCGACGAGGCTGCCCTCGCGACACTCGAGAGCTACGCCTCCCGCTTCGCGCCGGTCGCCGCCGCGGCGGGACACCCGCTCCCGGCGGAAAGGGAGCTCGCCGTCGTCGAGGCGGTCGCCGGGAGCGGGACGACCGACTTCGGGGCGCCGGGGAAGGCCTTCGCAGCAGACGCCGGCCCGATGGCCGAGCCGGAGAGGGAGCGCGCCGTGGCGCTCGTCGAAGCCGCCTGGGCGTACCTCGCCACGGTCGTGGCCGGGGCGCCGGCCGAGCTGCGCAAGGGGCCGCGTGGCGGCGGCCGGGACCGCGACACGATCGTGGAGCACGTCGTCGGGGCGGAGATCGAGTACGCCCGCAAGCTGGGCCTTCCGAGGCGGAAGGTGACCGCAGGTGACTCGGCCGCCGTGCGGGGCCTTCGCGACGAGCTCGTGGCCGGGCTACAGGCCCTTGCCGCCTCCCCGCAACCCGACCTCTGGCCTTCTCGCTACGGCGCCCGGCGCATCGCCTGGCACGTCCTCGACCACGCCTTCGAGATCGAGGACCGGAGCGACTGAGAGGAGCTCAGTAGCGCCGGTAGCGGCGCCGGCGGGTCGTGCTCAGCAGGGCGATGGCCGCCGCGAGGACCACGATGCCGACCCCGAGGCCGACGAAACCCCGCGTGGTGTGCTTCGCCGTCGCCAACGTCCCGCTCGCGATGTGCCCCGGGAAGAAGGAGGGGAGCGAGTGGGCGGACATCGAGAGGTACATGATGCCCGCCACGAGGGCGACCACGCCGACGACGAAGAGGATGCCCGAGAAGAACGCCCGGCTGTTGCCACCCATGGGTCGCAACCCTACGCGCGGCGACGGCGCGGGCGGTGCCTCAACCCTCCTCGCCATAGGCGGCGACGGCGGCGGCCTTGCCGCCGCGCAGCCCGAAGAGCCGGTGCGCCACGAGCAGGTAGGCGACGACTGCGACGTTCACGACGAGGGCGGCGATCTTGAGCGGTGTGACCGTCGACGTGAGCTCGTAGATCTCGAGGGGGATGAGCAGGCCTGTCTCGATCGCGGTGAGGTACTCGCCCCACCGCCGCGCCCGCCAGAGGCCGACGGCCTCGATCGCCTGGAGGGCGGCGTAGGCGGCCACGACCACTCCGACGACATAGAGGGCCGAAGGCTTCAGCTTGAAGAGGCGGTTGAGGTCGCGGACGATGAACGAGTGGCTGCCGGTCGGACCGCCTGCGCTGCCCTGCAGCGCGGTGAGCACCTTGACGTAGTCGTGGTGGAGCAGGCCGCGGTGCTGGGCGAACAGGAAGATAGCGAGCGCCAGAGCGGCGAGGAGGACGAAGTGGAACGCCCGGTCGAGCACGATGAGGCGGAGCACGTAGCGGTCCCGCAGCCGCCTGCCCTTGATCGGCGCCTTGACCGTGGCCGGGTCCGGCGGGAAGGGCATCGTCGGCTCGTCAGGCGGCGGGAGGCGGACCCATGCGTCGCAGCGCAGGCAGCGGTGCCAGCGCCAGCCGTCGTCCTCGCTCACCCGCACCGCGTAGGCGTCGATGTCGCGGATCTCGGCTGCCCCGACGCCGACGAGCTCGTGGGACTGGAATCCGCAGGAGATCAGCTCGTAGTCGACGTGAGGGCGGAGACGGTGGTGCTTTCCCGTGCCGGGAGGCGGGTGCCGCGGGTGGGCGACGGCCGACGGCGGAGGGGAGCCGCCATCGCCCGCCTCCGTCACCTCGCTGGGGCCGCTCACCGTGTCTCCGCTCTCGCCTGGCGAACCCCTCGGGGATCGCAGCCGGCCCCGGGAGGACCCGTGGCCGGCTCGTCGGTCGCGGCGGATGCTACCTGCAGGCTCGCCATGGGCCCACGACCGTGAGGGTGCTCGGGGTCGACGGCTGCCCGGCCGGGTGGGTGGGGGTGGTGGCCGAACTGCCGGGCTCCGGCTCGCCTGGGCCGGCGAGGCTCGAGGCCCTGGTGTGCGCAGGAGTGGCGGAGCTGGTCGACCGGGCCGGTGCGGTCGACGTCGTCGGGGTCGACATGCCGATCGGCCTCCTCGAAACGGCCTTTCGAGGGGTCGACGCACTGGCACGGGCACGCCTCGGCCCGAAGCGCTCCTCCCTCTTCCTCATCCCGCCCCGGCCCGTGCTCGAGCAAGCTGACTTCGCCGAGGCGGTCGCCCTCAGCCGCACGCTCACGGGCGCCGGGGTCAGCCGGCAGGCCCACGGGCTGCGCAGCAAGATCTTCGAGCTGGAGCGGTTCGTCGCCGGTGCCACGGTGCCCGTCGTCGAGGTGCATCCCGAGCTCAGCTTCGCCGAGATGTCCGGCGGGACCAAGCTGAGCTCGAAGAGGACCTGGAGGGGCTTCTGGCAGCGCGTGAGGCTCCTCGAGTCCGTCGGGATGCGCCTCAGCGGACAGCTCGAGGAGCTCGCCGGAGCCGTGGCACCCGACGACGTGACCGACGCCGCCGCCGCGGCCTGGACGGCGGGCCGGGTCGCGGTCGGCGTCGCCGGCCGCCTCGAGGTGCCGGGCGAGTCACCGATCGCCATCTGGGTCTGACCCGACTGGTCAGGCGTTCTTTGGCGGCTCCTCGCGGGCCTGGGCGAACTCGAAGCCGAAGCGGCCCTTCACGCAGAGGTGCCCGGCGGTGACCTCGTGGTCGAGGGGTGAGGTCACCTTCACGATGCGGTTGTCCTGCACGTGCAGCTCGAGGTTGCAACCCACCCCGCAGTAGGGGCACACCGTGCGGGTGACGTGCTGGCGGCCCTCGTCCCAGGTCCCCTGCTCGCGCAGCTCGAACTCGGACGTGAACATGAGCGCCCCGGTCGGGCAGACGCCGATGCAGTTGCCGCAGTACACGCACGCCGAGTCGGGAAGGGCGACGTCGAACTCGGTGGAGATGCGGGCGTCGAAGCCGCGTCCCGCCACGGCGATGGCGAAGGTGTTCTGGGCGTCCTCCCCGCAGGCCTCGACGCACTTGTAGCAGAGGATGCAGCGCGAGTAGTCCCGGACGTACTGGCGGTTGTCGACCTTGACGGGCTGCGCGACGGTGGCCGCGGCGCCGTCGCCGACGTGGTGGTGCCCCGCGTGCGCCCGGTCGCGCTCTCCGGGCGCGGTGGCAGCCTCTGGTGGGCCGAATCGCTCCGGGCGTGCCTCGTACTCGTCCATCCACCGGCGGACCTCGGCGCCGGCGAGGGAGAGGTCAACCGACGACGCCAGCAGCTCGAGCACGAGGCGGCGGGACGTGTCGACCCGCGGCGAGCGCGTCGAGACGGTCATGCCGGGCTCGACGCGGCGCGAACAGGCCGGCACGAGCACCCGGGACCCGGTGACCTCGACCACGCACACCCGGCAGACGTTCACCGGTGTGAGTGTCTCGAGGTAGCAGAGCGTCGGGATCTCCACGCCCTCGGCGCGGCAGGCCTCGAGGATGGTCGTTCCCTCCGGGGCGCTCACCTCGCGGCCGTCGATGGTGACCTCGACCCGCCGGCGCAGCTCGAGGGGCACGGGCACGACTGCTGTCATCGACCACCTCCGTCGTAGGAGACGAGCCCTCGTGCGAAGGCAGACTCGACGGCGCTCGAGGCCGTCTGGCCGAGCCCGCAGATGGAGGCGTCCCGCATGACCGAGCCGAGGTCGGCGAGGAGCGACGCCTCGCCCTTCCCGCCGGTCTCCAGGCGGGAGAGCAGCTCCTCCTGGCGCTGGGTGCCGACTCTGCAGGGGACGCACTGCCCGCACGACTCGTCGCGGAAGAAGCGGGCGATCCTTCGAAGCAGGGGCACGAGCTCGACGGTGTCGTCGAGGACGAGGACGACTCCGGAGCCGAGCGTCGTCCCGGCCGCCCGCGCCCCCTCGAAGGAGAGCTCGAGCCCGAGGTCGGCGGGGCCGACGAAGCTCCCGGCCGCCCCGCCCATCAGCACGGCACGAAGTGGCCGGCCGCCGGCGACGCCCCCGGCGCTCGCGAGGAGCGAGCCGAGCGTCGTGCCGAGCGGGACCTCGTAGAGGCCGGGTCTCGCCACGCGGCCCGAGAGGCAGAAGAGGCGGGTCCCCGTCGAGTCCGGCGTCCCGGTCTCGGCGAAGGCCCGTCCGCCGCCGTTCAGCACCTCGAGCACGCAGAACAGCGTCTCCACGTTGTTCACGCCGGTCGGCTTGCCGAAGAGCCCCCGGTCGACGGGGTAGGGCGGCTTGTTGCGCGGCTCGGGCCGGCGCCCCTCGATCGAGTTGAAGAGCGCAGTCTCCTCGCCGGCGATGTAGGCGCCTGCGCCACGGCGGATCTCCACCTCGAAGTTCAGCCCGGAGCCCATGACGTCGTCGCCGAGGAAGCCGCGGGCGACCGCCTGGGCGACGGCGCCCCGCAGCCGCTGCTCGGCGAGCGGGTACTCGTCGCGCACGTAGACGAAGCCCTTCTCTGCCGCCGTCGCGAGCCCCGCGATCGTGAGGGCCTCGACGAGGGCGAAGGGGTCGTGCTCGAGGAGCACCCGGTCCTTGAAGGTGCCCGGCTCGGACTCGTCGGCGTTGGCGACGAAGTAGTGCGGCCGCACCGGGTTGCGGGCGACCGCCTCCCACTTGGCGCCGGTCGGGAAGGCTGCGCCGCCGCGCCCGAGCAGCTTGGCGTCCTTCAGCTCGGCGATGACACCGGCCGGTCCGAGTTCGAGCGCCCTGCGGAGGGCCTGGTAGCCGCCGGCCGCCCGGTAGGAGTCGATCGAGCCGGGGTCGACCACGCCGATGCGGCGCAACAGCCTGAGGGCAGCCCGGTCGCCGTCGGCCTGCGGCACGAGGGGGGCGGTCGGCACGAGGAGGGCGGGATCGAGCTTCTCACCGAGAGCGACGAGGGCCTCCACCTCGGCCGGCGTGCACGGCGCCACCGAGGCGCGACCCTGTCGGGCGCCCGCCACCTGGACGAGAGCGGCCGAGCCGTGCTCGCAGCTGCCGAGACACGGGCTCGGAAGCCAGCGGACCGCTCCGTCGGACCCGGCCGGGCCGAGACGCCGGCCGAGCTCGGCGGAGAGGTCGGCCGCCGAGGCCATGCAGGCGATGTCGTCGCAGACGTGCACCACCGCGGCCGGCGCAGGCTCGAGCGACAGCAGGGCGTAGGCGCTGGCGACTCCGAACGCCTCGGCCGGCGGCAGGTCGAGGCGCGTGCAGGCGTAGCCGAGCGCCGGGAGGCTCACCCAGCCGACGTAGTCCTGCAGGGAGTGCAGCACCGGGAGCAGCAGATGGCGACGTTCGGCCGCCCGCGAGCGCCCGCCGAAGGCGACGTGACCGTCGAGCGGCGTGCGCTCGCCCCCCGCCCAGCCCGACGGCGCCGGGCCGAGGACCGCATCGACCGCTGCCCGCTCGGCGTCGCTCGGCGGTGTCTCGACGACTCGGAGGTCCATCAGCCCACCAGCTCGCCGGCCGGCTCGGCGGCATCGGCAGCGCCGTCCGCCAGCTGCGGGAGGCGGTCGACGCGAACCGCCGTCGCCTTGAACTCGGCGGTTCCCGACTTCGGGTCCCACGTGTCGAGCGTGAGCACGTTCGTGTCGACCTCGTCGGGGAAGTGCGGCGTCATGAACGCCAGCCCGGGACGCAGCGAGCTGTCCGCCTCGACCTGGACCCTGATGGAGCCCCGCCGCGAGCTCACCTCGACCCACTCGCCGCGCTTCGCCCCGAGTGCCTCGAGGTCCTCGGGGGAGAGCAGGAAGTACTCCGGCCGCCGGAGGGGCGAGCGGAGATGGCCGCTCTGCACCCCGGTGTTGAACGAGTCGAGGCGACGGCCTGTCGTGAGCCGGATCGGGAACTCGTCGTCGAGCTCGTCGAGCGGCGGTTCGAAGACGACAGGCGAGAAGGGTGCAGGGGGTCCCTCGAGAGGCTCTGCCCAGAGGCGCCCGTGGAGGAACTTCTCGCCCGGGTGGGTTTCGTCGGGGCAGGGCCACTGGATCCCGCCGAGCTGCTCGAGTCGGGCGTAGCTCATGCCGGCGTGCATGGGGGAGAGGCTCCGCAACTCGTCCCAGGCTTGTTCCGCGCCGACCTGCCCCCAGTCGTGCCCGAGGCGGGCGGCGATCGAGCAGACGATCTCGAGGTCGTCGCGCGCCCCTTCGGGCAGCGCGAGTGCCGGCCGGAGGCGCTGCACCCGCCGCTCGCTCGAGGTGACCGTGCCCTCCGACTCGAAGGCGCTCACCGAGGCCGGCAGCACGACGTCGGCCAGCTCGGCCGTCTTCGTGAGGAAGATGTCCTGCACGACGAGGTGGTCGAGCCCGCCGAGCAACCTCAGGGCGCGCTCGGAGTCGGCCTCGGACTGGGCGGGGTTCTCGCCGAGGACGTAGAGGGTGGTCAGCTCGCCCTGCTCGATCGCCTCGAACATCTGAGAGAGGTGCCAACCGTGGCGTGCCGGCAGGGTCACGCCCCAGGCTGCTTCGAACCGCGCCCGGACCACGTCGTCCTCGAGGTCCTGGAAGCCCGGGAACTTGTTGGGGATGGCGCCCATGTCGCCGCCACCCTGGACGTTGTTCTGCCCCCTCAACGGGACGAGCCCCGAGCCGTACCGCCCGACGTGTCCGGTGAGAAGGGCGAGGTTGCACAGGGCGAGGACGTTGTCGGTGGCGGTGTGGTGCTCGGTGATGCCGAGCGTCCAGCAGAGCTGGGCGCGGTCGGCCCTGGCGAAGTCGCGGGCGAGCTCGGCGACGACCGCCGCCGGTACGCCGGTCAGACGCTCGGCCGCCTCGAGGGTGTAGGGCTCGACCGACTCGCAGTACTGCTCGAAACCCACCGTGGCGCGCCGAACGAACTCCGTGTTCACGAGGCCCTGGTGGACGATCTCGCGCCCGAGGGCGTTGGCGAGGGCGATGTCGGAGCCGACGTCGATGCCGAGCCACACGTCGGCCCAGCGGGCCGACGGCGTGTAGCGGGGGTCGACGGCGTACATCTTGGCGCCGTTTCGCACCCCCTTCAGGAGGTGGTGGAAGAAGATGGGGTGCGCCTCACGCGCGTTCGAGCCCCAGAGCACGATCACGTCGGCGTGCTCGATCTCCTCGTAGGAGCTCGTCCCTCCACCCGCACCGAACACTGTCGCCAGACCGGCGACGCTGGGCGCGTGTCAGGTGCGGTTGCAGGAGTCGATGTTGTTGCTGCCCATCACCGCCCGCGTGAACTTCTGAGCGAGGTAGTTGACCTCGTTGCTCGACTTCGAGCAGCTGAACATCCCGAAGGCGTGCTCGCGTCCCTGCACGGCCCTGAACCCCGCGGCGGCTCGGTCGAGCGCCTCGTCCCAGTCGGCCGGACGGAGCACCCCGTCCTCGCGCACCAACGGCGTCGTGAGACGCGTGTCGCGACGCGGCATGTCCGCCACCTCCTCTCTCTTGAGGGTGTGTCCATGCGGGAGGCGGTGCCAGCGCCCCTCGCCCTTTTCGCATGATAGGCGCACCGCCCGGCACGCCTCGGCGAGCTGTAAGGGCTCAGCTGGGCCGCAGGCGCGCCACGAGCTCGATCTCGACGGCGATGCCAAAGGGCAGCTCGGCCAGCCCGACGGCCGACCGGGCGTGCCGGCCGGCCTCACCGAAGACCTCGACGAGGAGGTCGGAGCAGCCGTCGATGACCGCCGGTGTCCGATCGAAGCCCGGGGCGACGTTGACCATTCCGAACACCTTCAGGATCCGGTCGATCCGGTCGAGATCTCCGAGGTGCTCGTCGAGCGTGGCGAGGATCGAGAGCCCCGTCGTCCGCGCGGCGGCGTATCCCTCCTCGACGGTGAGGTCTCCGCCCACCTTGCCTCTCACGATCTCCGAACCGGCGATCGGCCCGTGACCGCTCGCGTACACGAGATCACCGTCCACCACGCAGCCGACGTAGTTGCCGGCCGGCCGGACGACCGGAGGAAGAGTGATGTGGAGTGCCTGAAGGCGATCGGCGACGGACATGGGCGAAGTGTAAGCACGGCCGTCGTACCCTTTTGTGGTGCCTGAAGCGTCACCGGCTTCGCCACACGCCGCGCGCCTGCTGAGCCGTGACGCGGAGTTGGCGCAGCTCCAACGCTTCCTCGACGGGGGCGCCGGTTCGCCGGCCTGCCTGACGCTGCTCGGGGAACCGGGCGTCGGCAAGACCACGCTGTGGGAGGCGGGGCTGTCGCTGGCGGTGGCAGGTGGCCACGCCGCGCTGTCGGCTCGAGCGAGCGAGGCCGAGGCCCGGCTCTCGTTCGCCGCCCTCGGCGACCTCGTCGACGGAGTGGGCGACGAGGTCCTCGAGGAGCTGCCGCCGCCGCACCGACGGGCGATCGAGGTGGCCGTCCGGAGGGTCGATGCCGGTTCGGAACCACCAGACAAGCTCGCCATCTGCGCCGGCTTCCTCGGTGCTCTGCGCCTGTTGGCAGCTCGGCGTCAGCTCATCGTCGCCGTCGACGACGTCCAGTGGCTCGACGCGTCGTCGGCCGACGTGCTCCTGTTCGCCGCACGCCGGGTCGAGGCCGGGACGCGCTTCCTCCTCTCGCGGCGGGCGGGGCGGCCGTCGGACCTCGAGCGCGTGCTCGAGGTCCGCGGCGTGGAGCGGGTGGAGCTCGCCGGGCTCAGCACGGGTGCGATCGCCCGCCTTCTCGCAGAACGCCTCGGTGTCGTCCCGCCTCGCCGGGTCCTTCGCCGGCTCTACGAGACGTCGCATGGGAACCCGCTGTTCGCTCTCGAGCTCGGGCGCCTGCTCGCCGAGCAGGGCCCGCCGGAGCCGGGGGTCGAGCTCCCGTTCCCCCAACTCGTCGAGGAGGTCTTCGGCGCCCGGGTGCGGGCGCTCGGACCCGAGGTGCGCCGGCTGCTGCTTGCGGTCGCCCTCAGTGCCGGCGTCACCCGCGCCGAACTGGAACAGGTGGTCGATCCGCACGCCGTCGAGGACGCGGAGTCGGCGGGCGTGCTCGCGGTGCAGGGCGGCCACGTCCGTGCCGAGCACGGCCTGCTCGCCGCGACGGCGCGCCATCTCTCCTCCGGCCGCGAGCGCGCCGACCTCCATCGCCAGCTGGCGGCCGTCGTCGCCGATCCGGCACAGCGGGCGCTCCACCTGGCGCTGGCGTCCCGGGCGCCGGACGAGGAGCTGGCTGCAGTGATCGCAGCCGCCTCCCTGCTCGCCCTCGAGACGGGGAGCGCTCCCGAAGGCGAGGAGCTCGCACGTCATGCGCTTCGGCTCACGCCGGCCGACTCGGCGGCCCGCCCCTCACGGGTGCTGGAGCTTGTCGACGCCGAGCTCGCCACCGGCGACCTCCTCCGGGCGGGGGCGACGATCGCCGCCCACCTCGAGGGGCTGCCGGCCGGCAGGAGCCGGGCGAGGGGTTATCTGGCGGCCGCCAGAACGTCGGACTTCCGTGACGAGCCCGCTTTCATCGAGCTCGCTCTCGCCGAGGCGGGCGATGATCCCGAAGTGGTGGCCGACGCGCTGCGGCGGAAGTCGCTGCGACTCAGCATCGTCCTCGTGCAGCAGCTCGACGTGGCCGAGGCTCTGGCGCGAGACGCCCTCGTCGCAGCCCGTGGCGCCGGTCCCGAGGTGGAGGAGCGCGTGCTCCCCGCACTCGCCTGGAGCCTTGTCATCCAGGGGCGTCCCGTCGCGGAGCTCGCCCTCACCGACCTCGACCGCCTCGGCGGGTCCTTCGAAAGGTCGGTGGCGCGCCCCCTCGCGGTCAGGCTGGCGTTCCGTGGCGAGACGGCAGAGGCGAGGTCGTTCTTCAGGCGCCTGGCGCGCGCAGCCGAGGAGCGCGGACTCGGCAAGGCGGTCGTCGCGCTCGTCATCCAGCGGTGCGAGCTCGAGCTGCGCTGCGGGGACGTCCTCGAGGTCGAGCGGCTCTTCGGCGAGCTGGACCAGTGGGCGTCGGTCGACGACATCTCGGCAGTCCAAGCCCGCGTCCGGGCGCTCGAGGCGGCCGTGCGCGGGGACCCCGCCGAGGCGGCGCGTTGGGCCGGGCGAGTCCTCGCGAGCGTCGACCCTGAGGCGTCTCCCATGTGGGACCGCCTCGAGTGTGAGCGGGCGCTCGGGATCGCGGCCCTCTTCTCGCAGGAAGCGAACGAGGCGGTGACGCGGCTCGGACGCGTCTGGGAGCATGCCAAGGCTCACCACGTGGGAGACCCGGGGGCCTTTCCGGTGGCCGGCGACCTCGTGGAGGCGCTGCTTCTTGCCGGCGACGCCACCGCCGCCGAGTCCGTGACCGAGGCACTGGCACGCGACGCCCACGAACGCCAGCACCCGTGGGGCCTGGCGACGGCGGATCGCTGTGCCGCCCTGCTGGCGTTGAGGAGGGGGTACGACGAGGCCTCGGCGCGGCGCCTCGAGGTTGCAGCGTCGGCGTACGGAAACCTCGGACTCGCCTTCGAGCGCGCCCGCTGCCTGCTGGCGCTCGGACGCCTCCAGCGGCGGTCCAAGAAGAGCGGCGCCGCCCGCCGCTCGCTCGAGGCCGCTGCCGGCGAGTTCGAGCGGCTCGGGTGCAGCGGTTGGAGCGAGGCGGCCGGGGAGGAGCTCTCGAGGATCAGCGGCAGGCGCCGCTCGGCCGACGGCCAACTCACGCCGAGTGAGAGGCGGGTGGTGGACCTCGCCGCCAGAGGGTTGACGAACAAGGAGATCGCAGCCGAGCTCTTCGTGAGCGTCTACACGGTCGAGGACCACCTCTCGCACGCCTACGCCAAGCTCGGCGTCCGTTCGCGCGCACAGCTCGCACGGTTGGCGGCACTCGAGTAGGTCCGCCGGGCGGACCGAAACTCCCCAGGTTTCCGGGATTCATCTTCCGGGCCGCAATTCGTACGGTGACCACGGTGTCCGAGTTCCTGGTCGAGGTGTACCTGTCACGCGGCGCAGCATCGGCGGCGCGGCCTCGCCTGGAGGAGGTCGTGAGCGCGACCGAGGAGTTGACCCGGGAGGGAGAGCCCGTCCGGTTCCTCCACTCGATCTTCGTGCCGGAGGACGAGACCGGCTTCTACCTCTTCGAAGCGCCGTCTGACCGCGCCGCGTGTGAGGCCGCCTCCCGATCGGGACTCCTGATCAACCGGGTCGTGCAGGTGGAGTGGGAAGGAGGCGCGAGATGAGCCGCGGGCCGTCTCGCCGAGGAGAAGGTGGTACGAGGATGTTCGGTTGGTCACGCACGTCGCGCGTCGGCCTCGGTCGTGCGCGCCGGAGCGCGATCGTCGTCGCGGCGCTCACCACCTCGGTCGTCGCCTCGGTCGTCGGGTCCGTCGCCGAGGGCGTGGCGACGGCGGGCGCCGCCCCGGCCTACGGGGCGCCCACCCACCTCGCGTGGACGACCCAGCCGAGCCCGGCGCTCGTTCAGGCCGGGCAGGTGTTCACGGTCGTCGCCTCCGTCGAGGACTCGCAAGGGGTCGTCGTGGCGAACGACAGCGACACGATCGAGCTCGACTTCTACTACAAGACCAGCAAGGGCGCGGCCCTCGCCTGCAGCGGCGGGACGCCCAGTCCGTACGGCGGGTCGATCGGCTGGGACGTCGTCGCCAACGACGGGGTCGCCACGTTCGACTGCTCGATCAACCTGAGCGGGGACTACAACTTCGGCCTGTCGGACAACACGGACACGTCGGTCGGGGGCGGCAGCCTCTCGTCCTACGTGGGCGTCGACCCCGGCCCGCCGGCGTCGGTCTCCTTCACCACCCCGCCGCAGAACGCCGCGACCGGTGTGCCGTTCCCGGTTGCAATCTCTGTGCTCGACCAGTACGGCAACCTCGAGACCGGCGACACGACCGACCAAGTGACCCTGGCGCTGTCCGGCGGAACCGCCGGCGCCTCCCTGACGTGCACCCCAGAGGGCGCCACGTCTCCGAGCCAGAGCGCCCCCATCCAGTCCGGTGCCGCCTCCTTCGACTGCTCGGTCGGCACCGCCGGCACCGGCTACAGCATCACCGCGTCGCTGACGAGCGGCCCGGGAAGCGGCTTGCAGGCGACCTCGGCGCCCTTCGCCATCGGGCAGGAGTCCGCAGCAGTGGTGGTCGCACCGGACCCCGCCGCGGACGTGAACGGCGCGGGGTCCTACTCGGTCACCGTGACGCTGTCGGACGCCGCCGGGTCGCCTCTCGCCGGCCATGAGGTGTCCGTCGGACCTCTCTTCTCGGATCAGTCCGAGGGGCTCACAGGTGCCTCTGGTACGGGGACCACCGACGCGAACGGGGTCGTGACCCTCTCGTTGCAGTGCCCGAGCATCTCGGGCCCCTTCCTTCTGAGCGCCACCGACACCTCGACGGCGACCGTCGCCGGGGGCAGCAGTGAGGCGTGCGCCCAGGTCGCCTTCCCGACCGAGGACTCCGTCGGCCAGCAAGACAGCTTCTCGCTCACGGGTGCGCCGGCGGATGCGCCGGTCGGCGTCTCCTTCGCCGCCGACTCCGCCGCGAGCCCTGTCGCAGCCGTCCTCGGCGGGACGTGCAGCACCGACGGCAGCGGGGACCTCGCCTACGGCGCGTGCTCGTACACGGTGCCGGCTCTGCCGGGCATCACGCCGCCGGTGAGCGTCCTCGCGATCGTCACCGTCGGGGGCGGCGCCGGCGAAGTCGCCTATGACGTCCCCGGCTTCGAGTTGCTGGCCCCGACCTCGCTCCTGCTCCAGCCGGGCTCGGGTCCGCCGGGAACACCCGTGCAGGCCACGGCCTCCGGGTTCTTCGCGGGCGAGCTCGTCGACTTCTACTACGGGTCGCAATACCTCAGCAGTTGCACATCGGATCAGACCGGGTCGTGCTCGGTCAGCTTCGCCGCGCCGGCCGATCCCGGAGGGAGCTACACCGTCGAGGCCGACGGCGAGACGAGCGGAGCCGTGGCCGACGCCAGCTTCAGCGAGACCGCCGCGGTGTCAGTCAGCCCGAACACGGGTGCGCCCGACTCGCACGCGACGCTCACCGCGGCCGGCTTTGCGGCGAGCGAGGTGGTCGAATTCACCTTCGGCACGAGCGCCGTCGGGCACTGCAGCACGGACTCGACGGGCGGTTGCTCGACCGGCTTCGTCGTGCCCGGTGGTGCCACCGGGCCGACCACCGTCACGGCGAGCGGTGAGACGAGCGGCTCGACGGCCACCACGACCTTCGACGTCACGGGCGTCGTGCTCTCGCCGACGAGCGGGCCGGCGGGGACGAGCCTCGACGCAAAGGCCGAAGGGTTCCTTCCCCACGAGGTGGTCGACGTCTACTACAACGCCGTCAAGCAGAGCTCCTGCACCGCTGACTCCACCGGCGCCTGCTCTGTGACTTTCACCGTCCCCGCCTTGGAGGCGCACACCTACGGGGTGCGCGCGCTCGGCGAGACGAGCGGAGCCGCCGGGCAGGCGACCTTCACCGAGACGGCGGCGCTCGGCCTGACTCCAACATCGGGGCCGGCCGACTCGGCGTTCGGCGCCTCGGCGAGCGGCTTCCTCCCGGGCGAGACGGTGCAGTTCTCCGTCGACGGCTCGCAGGCGACGTCCTGCACCGCCGACGGCACAGGCAGCTGCGAAGCGACGCTCGGTGCGCCGGCCGCGGGGCCGGGCAGCTACACCATCCGGGCTGCCGGCGCGACGAGTGGGATCTCGGCGAGCGCCACCTTCACCGAGCTTGGAGCCTCGCTCTCGATCTCTCCGGCGAGCGGGCCGGCGGGGACGATCGTCGATGCCTCGGTCTCGAACTTCCTTCCCAGCGAGACGGTCGACATCTACTACGGCGGCTCGCTGATCACGAGCTGCTCGGCCGACACGAACGGCGACTGCGCCACCTCCGTGCCGGTGCCCGCCGGCCCCGGGGGCACCTACGCCATCGAGGCTCTCGGATCCTCCAGCAACGAACGTGCCGACGCCTCTTTCCTCGAGACACCGACGTTGCAAGCGAATCCCGACTCGGGTCCGGTCGGCAGCACCTTCGATGCGCTCGCCTCGGGCTTCGCGGCAGGCGACGTCGTCTCGATCTCCTACGGCAGCGCGTCCGACTGGTCGTGCACCGCCGACGTCAACGGTGACTGCAGCGCCCTCGTCACGGTGCCTCTTGGCGCGGCCGGGGCGTACAGCGTGTCAGCCCTCGGGACAAGCGGGCTGTCGGCCAGCACGACGTTCGACCAGACCGTCGCCCTTGAGCTGTCACCATCGGCCGGGGCGGTCGGCTCGACGGCGCACGCCTCGGCGGCCGGGTTCGAGCCCGGCGAGTTCGTCGACATCTATTACGGTGGCGGCCTCTCCTCGCAGTGCATGGCAGGCACCAACGGAGGGTGCACCGCGTCGTTCGTGGTCCCGGTCGGGCCTGTCGGCACGTACTCCGTCACGGCGATCGGCGAGACGAGCGGCTTCGTCGCCGATGCCACCTTCACGCTTGTGCCCGCCGTGACGCTCTCACCGGCGACCGGCAGACCCTTCTCGACCTACCAGGCGACCGCGACGGGCTTCACACCCAACGAGGAGATCTACTTCTACTTCGGGAGCGTCTTCGCCGGACAGTGCGTGGCGACCATCAACGGCGAGTGCCTCATCACCGCCGATGTGCCGGCGGTGCCCTCGGCCGTCTACGAGGTGCAGGCCGACCAGGTGAGCTCGGGACTCACCGCAAGTGCCCCCTTCGACGCCGTCCCGGGTCTCTCGCTCTGGCCACCGAGTGGCACGGCCGGCTCGACGTTCAGCGCTGTGGCGACAGGTTTCGCACCGAGCGACACCATCAACTTCCTCTACAACGACGTCGTCGTCGGAGGCTGCACGACTGGTTCGACCACCGGCTGCTCCATCGTCATCACCGTCCCCCCCGGGCCGGCGGGGTCCTACACCGTGCTGGCGTTCGACGGCACCCTGAACGCGTCGGCGACCTACATCCAGCTGTCGCCGGGAACTCTCGCCCTCACACCCTCCTCGGGCACCCCGGGCGCACCCTTTGATGCTGAGGTGAGCGGCTTCAGCCCGACCGAGAACGTCCAGATCACCTTCGACGGCCAGAGCGGCGGCAGCTGCACGACGGACGCCTCGGGCGACTGCACGGCCTCGGGGACCGTGCCGGTGAACCTTCCGGCCGGCTCCTACGCCGTGAACGCCAGCGACGCCGCGAGCGACAACGCCTCGGCCAGCTTCACGATCGAGCCGGCGGTCTCGGCCGTGCCCGCGTCCGGCCAGCCCGGGGCGCCCTTCACGGCCCTGGCCTCGGGCTTCGCGGCCGGCGAGACCGTCTCGTTCAGCCTCGACGGCACGCAGGTCGGGACGTGCTCGGCGGACGCCTCCGGAGACTGCACGGCGATGGCCTTCGTGCCCGTCGCCGCACCCGCCGGGAGCTCCTCGGTCATCGGCACGGGCCAGTCGAGCGGTCTCATTGCCTCGACACCGTTCAAAGTGAGCGGCACCCTCATGCTCTCGCCGACGTCCGGCTCGCCGGGCGCACCCTTCGATGCCGAGGTGAGCGGCTTCAGCCCGACCGAGAACGTCCAGATCACCTTCGACGGCCAGAGCGGCGGCGGCTGCACGACGGACGCCTCGGGCGACTGCACTGCCTCGGGGACCGTGCCGGTGAACCTTCCGGCCGGCTCCTACGCCGTGAACGCCAGCGACGCCGCGA
>Ga0209168_10000052_pt1 | contig 133647 bp, 100 predicted proteins | sample Coa_R1_FD_187156 | JGI IMG/M metagenome (GOLD analysis project Ga0209168, IMG submission 187156) | Surface soil microbial communities from Centralia Pennsylvania, which are recovering from an underground coalmine fire - Coalmine... | ecosystem: Environmental > Terrestrial > Soil >...
TGAACGGGCGAACGTCATCCAGTCCCATGACGTGGTCGGCATGGGAGTGGGTGAAAAGGATCGCGTCTACACGGTCGATCGGGGCTCGTAGCGCCTGCTGGCGAAAATCGGGAGTGGTATCGATCAAAATGCCGCGTCCGCCGTAGGAGACGTGGATCGATGGCCGGAGCCGGTTGTCGCGGGGGTCGGCGGAGTGACACACGTCGCAATCGCAGCCGATGGTCGGAACCCCGACACTCGTTCCCGATCCCAGCACCGTAATGCTGAGACTACCAACCGCCATTCCGCTAGCCAGCCTGTCCTTCCGCTTTGCTTTCCTGCGTTTCAGTTTTGATCTCTGGCTTGGCGGCCTTCTCCACCGCCTGCACGTAACGGAACCGCAATTCCGTCAGGGAGTTTTCCAGCAGGCGCTGCTCTTCCAGCGAGAGGTTGCCCCTGGTTTTGTCCTGCAGCATGCCGAGCATGTCGATAGTATGCCGGGCGATGCGCAGGTCGGGCTCGGGTTGGTCCTGGTCGTCGCCGAAGTGCAGCAGTCCCAATTGGATTTCCGCTTGCGTCTTGAGCGAGATGGTCAGGAACTCAAAGGTCGCGGGTGGAAGGGGCAGCTCCGAATCGCTCATATACTGCCCATTTTACCAATCTGTTGTCGGCGGGCTTGGTAAATTCCGTGGACCATGAAGAATTGCTGGCCTGCAGCGCGCTGTTCGTCCTCGACGATGCGGGCGACGAAGAAAGTGTGGCTTCCGGGTTCGCGGACGTCGGTCACCTCCATCTCGCGAACTCGGAGGGCGAAGGCAGGGACGGGGAGGCCGAATTTGGTGGAAGGCTGCACGTCGAAGGGCAGTTCGTTAAGCCGCACGCCTTCCGGTCGCTTGTGATTGTGGCCCAACTGGCGAACCAGGGGCGCCTTGTCGACCGGCACGGTACTGATTGCGAGCCGGCCTGCTCGCTTTATGTGGGCCGAAGCAGCGCGGGAACTGTTCAGAGCGAAGCCGAACTGTCCGGCGCCGAGCGGTCCCATGAGGTTCATCGGGAAGACGTTCACAACTTCGCCTTCGGCAGCGCTGACCACCACCACGGGCCGCGGACAGATGAAAACGATGGGCATGGCGTGAATGTCGATCACTGCCATTGGGACGTCTGGAGGACTGTTACGGCGCAGGTAGGCCCAGTGCGCATACCGTGCCCATAACTGCGGGGCAGGGAGGCAGTAGTTCTTTGCCGAGGTCACCGCGAAGCAGGCTACGTTTGCCCCGACCGATTCGCTAAATGACAGCCCGAGGCGACCTAGTAGCTGGTGCGATCCGTTACGTTCTCGAAAGTGCAGCATCCCTGTTGTTCCCGGCTTCGCATCAAGTGCGATGCCAACCATGCAGGGTGCGGCACATGCCAGCGTATGTCGGTCAGTGACGTCGACCGGCGGTCCGAAGCCATGCAACTCAACCGTGATCTCCTGCTGCGGGTCGCGTAACCCGACCGTGACTTGCTGCGTGAGGTCCTCGGAACCGAAAAGGAGGCGTTTAACGGATGGCCGCATCCGTACGCTCGAAGTGCAGGAGCACGCAATCCGCCATATTTCGAACCATCGGCGTTCGGCCGAGGGGGATGTCAATGGCGGCCAGAGTTCTCGTCGTCCGTGGAAAGCGGCTGGTCCAATGCGCCATGTAGGAGGGAGGTACGCCGATTCCGATGCCCCTCCACTTGCGCAGACGGAACCAGGGCGCGAACAGCCGCCGAAGTTCGCGGACGGTCGGATACTGAACCCGGAGTGTGCCGCCGTCGAGTGCGCGCGACGCGCCGCCGCGAATGCGCTGCATCGCCCTACCGGGGTTGCCATGGGCCAGGAACCAGATAAAGTCCCAGGGCACAAACCGACCTACCATGCACAACAGGGCGGTCGATCCTGGTTTGAGCAGCGAGCCCAGATCTCGAGCTGCTGCCGCGAGGTCGTCGACGCAATTCAGGCCCGAAAAGTTGGAGAAAGCGCCGTCGAAAGGTCCGTCTGTCGCGAGTTGCGCGAGGTCCTCGTTCGCCAGCACACGAAAGTCAACGTTCAACTTGGCGGCAGCCACACGATCCCGCGCCAACTCGACCATGCGAGGCGAAATATCGCAGGCCAGGACCTGGACTCCGCGCTGGGCAAGGTGCAGCGCATCGAGACCAGTGCCGCAATTCAGCTCCAGCACCCGCTGGCGCGGCTGGAAAACACGCTCCAGATCGCGCCAGACCGCTTCCCGTCTCGTCTGGCCGACGAGGGTGTTGGTGAACACCTGGTCGTAAGTGTCGGCCGCGGCGTCCCAGTATCCTTGCGCGACGGGGGTGGGGCCGGACAGCATGCGTCAGAGAGACTTCAGAAACGTCAAAACCTGCTGCTGCTCCGATTGCGTCAGCGCGGCAAAGCGCCGCTCGACGTGTTTCGCCTCGCCCGCATGGCGATGGATGGCGTCCTGGAGCGACATGGATTTGAGATCGTGCATGTAGCGGGCTTTCATGCGCAGTCCCCAAAGCGGAACGGTGCGCATCTTGGCCGCAGTATCGGCGGGACCAGCCTGGTAAATACCGTCGCCGGTGCCGACATCATGGAGCAGGAAATCGCCGAAAGGGTGGATGATTTTGTTGCCCAGCGCATCCGATACGGTGATTGTACCGCCGTTCAATTGTGTGCCCGGCGGCACCGTTGTCAACGATTCGACATGACAGATGTTACAGCCGACTTTCTCGAATAGCGCCTGGCCCGCCTGCGCGTCCGACGTGGCAGCGAGATTCGTATCCCGAGGCGGCGTCTTCGTTCCTCGGATGAACTGCGCGAAGTGATCGATGGCGCCCATGCCGAGGTTGTCGATGATGTCCTCGGGGTCCGTGGTGGTCTTGCAGACGTCCGTAAAGTCTTTCGGCTTGAGGCGGCTCGTCACGCCCATTTCGTTGACGTATGCGTCGGCTGCAAACGAAAGAACGCTGCCGTGCTGGTCTTTCCATCCAAACCGGCCGACTCGCGTTGTTCCCGCCGGAGCTTCGAGGATAGGCACCTGAATCGCCTCGCCGTGAATCTGCCCGTTGCTCATGCCGGGTTGCGCGGCGGCGAGGTCGAGTAATGTCTGGTCGTCAACCGCCTCAACAAATCCGTCGCCCAGGGTGTTCAACACAGCCCTGAGAGCGCGGATGTTCTCGGAATCGGGCACGGTTTGTTGAACCTGATCGCAGATCGCGCGGTCGTTGATGAGCGACCGCCCTGTAACGGAGTTGGCTCCGTCATTGATGGCGACCGTGGGGTTGACGAAGGCGCCAGTCGAATCGAGGTGACCGACGCGTATCTCCGTGATCTGGCTCGCCCCGCCGGTGACCGGATTCTGATGGCAATCCGAGCACGACGTTGCATTGAACAACGGACCGAGTCCGAGGCTGGCGTCCTCGCGGCGCTCAAATAGCGCCTGATCTACGGCAAACGTGTCGCCGGACGGCTCCGTGTTGCCGTTGCCAGTGCTTTGGGAGCCGGGATTCTGAGCCACCGAAAGGGTTGGAGTGTCGAAGCCCGCCGGGGCTTCGGTTGCGGTCTGCTGTGCGATGAGTCCGAAAGCGGCGAGACATCCGCCGATCGATAAGGATAGCGAAAAGGCGTTCTTGCGAGTCATCATGGACTAGACCTGCCACCCTGGCTCAATATTCCCGCTCGCACGGAAATGTTACCCTGAAAAATTCTGGCGCCTGAAGTATCTCCACCCCCGAAATGACTGAGGAGAAAGTAGAAACCACAGGACAGAAATTTGAACGCCTCGTCGGCATCATGGCTCGGCTGCGTGCGCCGGACGGGTGTCCCTGGGATCGCGAACAGAACTTCGACACCATCAAGCCTTACCTTTTAGAAGAAACCTATGAGGTGCTGGACGCCATTGACGCGCGAAACTGGCGCGGCCTGGCGGAGGAACTTGGAGACCTGCTGCTGGAGGCGGTGTTCTTCGCCCAGATGGCGGCCGAGGAAGACCGGTTCTCGATAGCCGATTCGCTGGATGCGATTAATGAGAAACTCGTCCGGCGTCATCCGCACGTGTTCGCGACCGGCGACGCGAAGACCGCAGCCGACGTAGTCCGCCGATGGGAGGAGATCAAGGCAGACGAGAAGAAGAGCCGGGGCGAGGAACAGAAGAGCGTCATCGCCTCGGTGCCCCGCAACCTTCCGGCCCTGCTGGAGGCCCAGCAGATCTCCTCGAAAGTCGCAAATGTCGGCTTCGATTGGCCGAATACGGACCAAGTCATCGACAAACTGCACGAGGAGCTGAACGAACTGGCGGAAGCGCGGAGCAGCGGCTCGCACGCGGACCGCGAGAATGAGATCGGGGATATCCTCTTTACACTGGTAAACGTCGCGCGGCATCTGAAAGTCGACCCGGAACAGTCGCTGCGCAAGGCGAACGCAAAATTCCGGCGTCGGTTCTCGCATGTCGAGAAGCACGCGCAGCTACCGGGAGCCAGTCTCGATGAGATGGAGGCACTTTGGCAGGAGGCCAAGACCGCGGAATGATCGAGGTTAAGCAGCTTACCACCCATCCACAGTTTGTGGATGCGGTGCGCCTCCAGAAGGAGATCTGGGGCTTTGAGGAAATCGAGTTGCTTCCGGTCCGTCTTTTTGTAGTAGCGAGCAAGATTGGCGGCCATGCGTTCGGGGCTTATGACGGCGATCGGATGATCGGTTTTTGTCTCGCGATTCCGGGGTTAAAGCCCGGCGGCAGCTATTATCTGCACAGCCACATGCTTGGGGTTCTGGGCGATTATCGCAACGCGGGTGTCGGCCGGATGCTGAAACTCGAACAGCGCAAGGAGGCCCTCAGCCGAGGCATTCCGCTAATCGAGTGGACATTCGATCCGCTGGAGATCAAGAACGCATTTTTCAATATGGAGCGGCTTGGCGCGGTGGTGCGGCGTTACGTGTTCAATCAGTACGGGACTACGTCGAGCCATCTGCACGGCGGGCTGCCGACGGATCGCTGCATTGCGGAATGGTGGCTGGAGAGCCCGCGCGCGGAGGCGATCATTGCAGGGCAGCCATTTGAACGCGCGCCAAACGAGGTGCGCATTACGGTCCCGGCGGATATTGCGGAGATCCGGGTGACGGATCACAAGCAGGCGAGAGAAATCCAGGCGCGCATTGGCGAGGAGTTCCGCTCGGCGTTTGACAGGGGGTTAGCGGTGATTGGCTTCGAGCGTTCTGCCGAGGCCGGCACCTATCTGCTAGGAAAATGGGAATCAAACTAGATCGCATCGTACTGCGCGAAATCGCGTTGCCGCTGATCCATTTCTTTGAGACCAGCTTCGGGCGAACCACACATCGACGTATTATTCTCGTCGAGGCTCAGGCCGATGGTTTGTCCGGCTGGGGTGAAGCGACTTGCGGCGAGAATCCGTTCTACAACGAGGAATGGACCGACTCGGCATGGCTCATCCTGCGCGATTATATCGCTCCACGCGTGCTCAAGCACGAGTTCGAGAACGCCTCGGATGTGGGGACTCGAACCGCGCATATCCGCGGTCACAACATGGCGCGCGGCGGGCTGGAAGTTGCGGTTTGGGACCTGCAGGCGCGCATGAACAAACGTCCGCTGTGGCAGGAGATCGGTGGCGGCGCGCGGCGCGAGATCCCGTGCGGGGTTTCGATCGGTGTCCAGGACGAAGTCCCCCAACTCCTGGAGAAAATCGAAACCGAACTCGCGGCCGGCTATCAGCGCATCAAGATGAAGATCAAGCCCGGCTGGGACGTCGATGTCATTGGGCAGGTGCGGAAGAGGTTTCCGACGATCCGGCTGATGGCGGACGCGAACTCGGCGTACTCGCTGGCCGATGCCGGCCGATTGAAGCTGGTGGACGATTTCAACCTGATGATGATCGAGCAGCCGCTGGCTCATGACGAGATCATCGATCACGCCAAGCTTCAGGCACAGCTTCAGACGCCCATTTGCCTGGATGAGTGCATCCGCTCAGGTCACCAGGCGCAGCAGGCACTCGATATGAACGCCGGCAAGATCATCAACATTAAGCTGGGACGCGTGGGCGGGTTTGCCGAAGCCAGGCGCGTACACGATGCGGCGGAACGCCGGAACGTGCCGGTTTGGTGCGGCGGCATGCTCGAATCCGGTGTGGGTCGCGCGCACAACATCGCGCTGGCCACGCTGCCGAATTTTGTTCTTCCCGGGGATGTATCGGCGAGCAAGCGCTACTGGTCGCGCGACATCATTCATCCCGCTGTGGAGGTAACGCCGCTCGGCACCATCGAAACCCGTAACGATCCCGGTTTCGGTTACGAACTGGACCACGATTTCATTAAGCACGTCACGGTTCGCGAGGAAGAACTATCGTAATGCGGGCCGCGTTATCCAACGCGCCCGCCACCAGCCTCGCCTCGAAGGCCACGCCGTCACTCGGTTCGCTGTATGGGCTCCTGCTGTTGATGGTTTTCTTCTGGGCGCTCAATTTCATCGTCGGTAAGGTGGCGCTGCGGGAGTTTCCGTCATTTTTCCTGGCCAATCTGCGCGTGGCCGTGGCGGGCGCCGCCATGCTGCCGCTCTTCGCGCTTCGGCAGCGGCGCCATCCGCTGCGGATTACGTGGCGCGAGGGCCGGATGCTGTTCCTGCTCGGCGCGTTTGGCGTATCGCTGAACCAGATCTTCTTCACCCTGGGACTAGCGCGCACCAGCGTCGCGCACTCCTCGATCCTGATCGCTATGACGCCCGTGCAGGTGGTGCTGCTCGCGGCCGCCATCGGACAGGAGAAGCTGACTGCGCGGAAGATTCTTGGCCTGCTGATCGCCATTGGCGGAGTGGCTGTGTTGCAGTTGGCGCGGCACGGCGGATCCACGGCAACTCTCGCGGGTGATTTGCTGATCCTGATGTGCGGGTTTGCACTCGCCGCCTACACGGTGTTCGGGAAACCGGTCACGCGACGCTACGACACCATCACGATGAACACCTTCGCGTATGCCGGCGGCGGACTGCTTTTGCTGCCGCTGGTGCTGTGGCAATCGCGATCTTTCGATTACGGTTCAGTGAGCGCGAGCGGTTGGCTCAGCATGCTTTACATGGCGATCTTCTCTTCGGTTGTTGCCTACATCATTTACAACTACGCCTTAACCTACATTCCGGCATCGCGGGTTTCGGCTTTCTCGTATTTGCAGCCGCTGTTCGCGACTTTAATGGCGATTCCACTGCTACATGAGTCTCTAACCGGGAGTCTGTTGCTGGGAGGGGCGCTCGTTCTGATTGGCGTAGTGCTGACGGAGCGCGGCTGATGGCGGGCTTCCTCCAACTCCTTCGCAGAAATAGCAACTATCGCAGTACCTGGACCGGACAGGTAGTCAGCGAAATCGGCGATCACTTCAACAACATCGCGGTATTTAGCCTGGCGCTGGCTAACACGCGGTCGGGGCTGGTTGTGACGGGAATCATGCTGTCGCGAGCGATTCCGGTGCTTATTTCGGGGCCGATTGCGGGCGTGGTGCTCGACCGTTTTGACCGCAAACGCATCATGATCGCAAGCGACCTGATCCGGGCCGTGGTCGCCCTGTGTTTCATGTTCGCGATTCCCGTCGCCAAGACATGGCTGCTTTATCCGCTCAGCGCCATGTTGATGTTTGCATCGCCGTTTTTCACTAGCGGCCGGTCGTCGATTCTACCGACGATCGCGAGCGACGAGGAACTGCATACGGCCAACTCCCTGACGCAGACGACGCAGTGGACAACTCTGACCATCGGAGCGTTCCTGGGCGGCATCAGCGTGTCGGCGGGATACGAATGGGCGTTCTTCTTTAATGCGCTGTCGTTTCTTTTTTCCGCAGCGTGCATTTCGCGATTGAAGTCGCCCCAGGGTGGTTTCCGCGCGCGGCGGGCAGACTTGACCGAAACCACTGTCGTACGTCCCTGGCGTGAATACACGCAAGGCTTGCGTTACGTGCGATCGTCCCCCCTGATCATGGGCATCGTGATGGTCGCGGTTGGATGGGCGACCGGCGGCGGTGCGGCTCAAATCCTGTTCAGCCTGTTTGGCGAACTGGTTTTCAACCGCGGTGCGCTTGGCATCGGGTACTTGTGGGGCTCGGCTGGGATCGGGCTGTTGATCGGCGGCGCTTTTGCGCACCGGATCGGCGACCGTATTTCATTTCGCGGCTACAAGCGCGCGGTGGCTGTATGTTATATCGTCCACGGCGGGTCGTACGTCGTTTTCAGCCAGATGCCGCAGTTTTGGTTAGCGATGGTTTTCATAGGGCTGTCCCGGGCGGCGGTGGCGGTCAGCTCGGTGCTCAACTTCTCGCAATTGCTGCGCCATGTCGCCGATGAATACCGCGGCCGCGTGTTTTCGCTGATGGAGACCATGACGTGGGCGATGATGATGCTCTCGATGTTGGGGGCGGGCGTCGCGTCGCAGCACTACAGCCCACGGTCGATTGGGGCTGTCGCTGGTGTGTTGAGTTCGACCACGGCGATTTTCTGGGCTTGGGCGAATTGGACGGGGCGCCTTCCGGAGCCGGAGAAGATGGGGATTGATTCGCGTGAGGTTGAGGTTCACGGCGATCCGGTGGGTTGATTCGACCGCGCGCTGTAAGGCAGGTTTTCAACCTGCGGCGGGTTTTTAACCCGCCCCAGGTCTGCCGCAGGATGCAATCCGGGATGCAATCGTGCCGCACATATCAGTACTTCCACAACCTGCGAATCTCGTCGCTGTTTCCGTCTGGAGCGGCGGCGAAGTGAATGACCTTTCCCAGCGAGGCGATCTCGTCCTCACCAAAATGATGGTCGAGCAGGTGCCGTTGAAAGAGATGTTCGTGCACCGCTGGCAGATTGTCTGAGAACCGCGACTCCAGAACATGCAAACGCGAGTCCAGGTAGTACACGATGCCCCCGTTCTCGGGTATCGGGGTTTCGAAAAGGATTCGGTGCTCGGAATTCACACTGAGCCTGACGGGGACGGGGAGCATGCCCATCACGCGGGCGGCGTCCGGCAGTGGGAAGAGTACGTAAGCACGCTCCCCGCCTCCGGTGAGTGGCAGGAAATGATCGCTTGGGAGCACGAAGCCGCGCCTGCCGTTTGAAAACGGGAGATTCAGCATCGCCAGTGCCGAGTGCCCGAGACCCTGGCCGGGATTGTTGACGGCTCCTAACAAAACCTCGTTTTGGCCATCGCCGTCGATGTCATGGATCACGCATTCGTAAATGCTGCCCGGGTGCCAGTATTCCTGGTAGAGATGGCCCGTCCCGGCGTCGAGAAGGGCAACCTGCGCGGGATACCAGAGATAGTGGTTGGCTACTGTCAGAATGTATGGCTTGCCGGAAATTCGAACCGTCCGGATAAACCGCCCGCGATAGTTTGCCTCGAAGTCTCTTCCGGCGAAGCTGGTCGACCGGCCCAGGTGATGTTGCCAGCGGAGGCGTCCGGTGTCATCAAAGCACATCAGCGACCCCCCCTCGGTCGAATTTGACGGCAGGAAGTTGAAGAGCACTTCTTTGCGCCCATCGCCGTCGATATCGTCGATCAAAACCTTCTCGCGCACGATCTCGTCGACCTCGGTGTCGAAGGGCGCGAACGTCTTCTTCCAGCAAAGCTTCCCTTGCGCCGTCAGCACCTGCAGGGTGGCGCCTTCCAGCTTCCAGGTGCCGGGTTGCAGGTGCCGGCGGGGGAAGACGCCGGTCAGCCACAGGGTCATGGTACATATGAGCAGCAGTCCGGTTCCGGCGGCGCCCTCCCAGAGCCACGCGCGCCGAGCGGTCTTCGCCGCACTGGGGGCTGGCGACCCCTTCCCGTTATGACTGTGAAAGACCGGGACGTATCCGCCCTTGGGAATTTCGATCCGTACCGGGTCCGACTCGCCCGCGCCCTGGTAGTAAACCGCAAGTTGCTGGCGTAACCGGCGTGCCTCCACCCGCACGATGGTGTCCATGCGGGTGTCGAAGGTCGAAGGACGGTCGAACACTGCTAACGCGACGTTGTATTCCTTGATCTGCTCCGGGTGCCCGGCGAGTGCGGTTTCGGACACATAGGACAGAAACCGTTGCAGCCGTTTCGAGTTGTTGAAGCCCTCACTCGCGAGCACGCGAGCTACCGCATCCGCGATGGCCTGCGCGGAGAGGTCGTCTGATCCCCTCTCAGAGTTCACAGATCGATCCGGCTTCAGTCTAGCGCCTGTCGAATACCTCGGCAAGGCCACGTACAGTACGGTGACTCACGGTGAGTTACTGTCAGGATCGCGACGCTAGGCGTAGGCTCAGACCAGTAAGGCAGCCCCGCGGCTGCCGGATCGGGGAATCCCTATGCGCAAGTGTCTGGTTCTTGTCCTGTTCGCCCTGTTCTTCGCGGCAGCAGCGCGGTCCGATAACAACACGCGCTCCAAATGGACGATTAATGTTTCCGAGGGTGGGTTGTCGCCGGCGCCCGCGGTCGCGGACGATCAGGCCGAGATCGCCGTGGTGGGGTCCACGGTGCATGTCATCTGGGTGGCCGATGATCCGTCGTCGGGCGGGGTCAGCAAGAGCGTGATCTGGTATCGAAGGTCGCGCGACAACGGCAAGACCTGGGAGCCGCGGGTGCAATTGGCGGTGGATCGTAACTTGAGCAGCGAGTACCTGGCGAGCCGGCGGTTGGCCGTGGATAATAACAACGTCGTCCATGTCGCGTGGGCCAGTACGCCAGCCGACGACACCTGGAAAGGCACGCTACAGTACCGCCGTTCGCCCGATGGCGGCACGACCTGGGATGCGGTCAGGACGCTCTACAACACCAATGCCTGGGCGATGTGGACGCATTTCGTCATCACATCCACGGATGGTGTTAAGACGAGCATCGGATTCGTGGTGAGCTCGGACCGGGCGGCCTCCAATTACATCATGTTGCTCACCACTGCGGACGGCGGTTTGAGCTTTTCCTCGACCAGCGTGTTCGGCACCGCTACTTCCGAGGGCCATTATTTGCTCGATATGAAGCGGGCGGGCGACAGGACCTACGTGATGCATTCGGGAGTCACGGATCTTTACATGGGATTCGCCATAGACTACGTCTCCGTAATATCGGATTCGGGTTCGACGATTGGTTCACATACGATTTCCTTTGCCCTGTCCGACGGGACACATCACGGGCTGATCTGGCAGAACTATGAGTACACACCCAAGCTTGCGGTAGCCGGGAGCAAGGCGTATGCGGTGTTTACGGGTCCTGATACCAGCGGAGTGCCGCGGGCGTTTATGCGACGCCTGTACAACTACGGCGCATCGCTGGATCCCACGATTATTGTCTCGGGCGACGACCCGGACAGCAATAAAGTGGTAGGCGGTGAGGTATCCGTTGCGGCGAATGACGCATACGCATTCATGGTTTATCGCCTGCAATACACGGACAGGATCTATCTGCGGCGGTATAGCGAGGTGAGCCAAGCACCGCTAGCCGCGCAACAGTTGACGAATGCGGCTTATTACTTCCGGGGCGGAAGCAACCCGACAATCATGGCGGGGGCGGGCCAGTCAGTCTTTGTGATGTGGCAGGCGCCGACGCTCACCTACTCCACCGATTCGTTCAACACGCGGGTCATGCCGGTACTGGATTATCCGTTCGACGCCATGAACTCAGCGAATCGAATGAAGACGGCGCTCGGTTCGGATGGCGTCGTGCACTGGGTGGTCGACGGCGGGTTCAGCGGAGGCCTTCACGATCAGGATGTGTTCTATGGACGTTGGGCTCCCGCAGCGGCTCCCGGCAGTGCTAATAAGGCGCTGTCCTTGAGCAGTTCGCGCAGCGACTTGCGCTGGGACCTCATGCAGGTTCCTTCGGGTGATGCCACTACCAATTTCAAAACGGCTATGACGCTGGCGGCTTGGGTTCAAGTGAACGCCGGCGGGGATACTACGGGTTCGAGCGATGTGCTGCAACCGATCGTGATGAAGCGGGAGTCGGTCTGGGAATATAGCGGGTATATGCTGGCCACTCATCACCCCGCACCCAGCCGGATTCCCACGGCTGCGATCGCGACGTCCGTGAACACGTACTGGGTGGAGCCTCCATCGGGGCAGTCGATTCTCACGGAGGGTCAGTGGTACCACCTGGCGTTCACCTACGATTCGGCGGCGGCCGGCAACAACTTCAAGCTCTATGTGAACGGCAACATGGTCGGGCAGTCCGCGGCCTCGGGGCAGTTGGCAACCGGCGATGGTGGACTTTTTGTCGGCCAGTTCGGCAACTGGGTGATCGACGATTTGAGCCTTTGGAACAGGGCCCTGTCGCAGAGTGAGATTAACGCCATCAAGGGGGCGCCGCTGACCGGATCGGAATCGGGGCTGGCGCTCTACTTCAACTTCGACGACACCACTCGCGCTTTGAACAATCCGGCGGTCAGCGGGAATCTGCTTTTCCAGGAGAGCTTCGTGGCGTCGACTGCGCCGCCTGCCGTCGGACCTCCGTGCACCTTTTCCGTTACGGGTCCGGTGCCGAATCCGATTCCTGCAGCGGGTGGAACGGCAACCGTCACCGTAACCGTGACGGCTGGAAACAGCTGCACGTGGTCGGTGACGAATTATCCAACCTGGGTTCAGCAGCCGACGCCGCCCAGCGGGACGGGTTCGGGGACGGTCAGCTTTACGGTGGCGGCCAATTCGGGAAGTTCGTCGCGTTCGGGATCGATCACGGTCGCCGGGCAGACGATTACAATTGCGCAGGCTGCGCCCGGCATTACTCTGTTGAATGCCGTCACGCTCACGTCGCTCGATTCCCGGCCCACCGGATGTTCAAGCTTCCCGCCCTCTGTGACTTCGTTTGCGACGACCGACGCGATGGTGGTGCTTGCGATTACGGTTTCGGGCCAGCAGGTGGGAGACATCGCACGGGTCGACTACATCATGCCGAGCGGCGATGTCTACGCTCCGCCAAGCGGTCCGTGGAGCCCCGTGGACGCATATGGCGCGAGCCTGTCCTGTTATCACTTCTGGGACACCGCCTTCACAATCGCCGGCACGTCAGTAGCGTCGATGCCGGGAATCTGGAAGGCGAAAGTCACCTGGAACGGCGCCCCGTTGGTGACTTTGTCGTTTACGGTTGGGCAAGGTTCCGCTGGAGCCCGATTCGTGCCGGTGACTCCCTGCCGGGTAGTGGACACGCGGAATCCGAACGGTTCGTTCGGCGGCCCGATTCTCGGCGGCAATACGAAACGCAGCATTGCGGTTCCTTCAAGTTCGTGTAACATACCAGCCACCGCTAAGGCGTACTCGCTTAATGTGACGGTGGTGCCGTCGGGTGGGCTCGGGTACCTTACGCTTTGGCCGACCGGGCAGGCACAGCCGCTGGTGTCGACGTTGAATTCGATGGACGGTAGGATTCTTGCGAATGCGGCGATTGTTCCGGCAGGCACCAACGGGTCGATCGATGTGTATGCCACCGATGCTACGCACGTGATCCTGGACATCAACGGGTACTTCGATTCCGGCAACGCGAGCGCTTTGCCGTTCTTTGGGATCACGCCGTGCCGGGTTGCGGATACGCGCGCAATGTCGGGAGCATTCGGGCCTCCCGCAATGGGCGGCGGCCAGGAGCGCAGCTTCCCGGTTCCATCGAGCACTTGCGGGATTCCCGGTTCCGCGCAGGCCTATTCGCTGAATACGACGGTGGTGCCGCGCCAGACGTTGTCGTACCTGACGCTGTTCCCAACCGGCCAGGCGCGTCCTGTGGTGTCGACCTTGAATTCAATGGACGGCCGCGTGGTGGCGAATGCTGCTCTTTTACCGTCAGGCTCCAACGGCGCGATTAGTGCCTATGTAACGGATACTACGGATGTCATTTTGGACGCGAACGGATACTTCGCGGTGGCCGGGTCGGGGACGCCGCTGTCGTTTTATCCTGTGACTCCGTGCCGGGTGGCGGATACTCGCAATCCAACCGGTATGTTTGGCGGACCATTCATTGCTGCCGGTGGGACTCGCAGCTTCAACGTGACGCAGAGCGCCTGCGGTATTCCGGCAACCGCTAAGGCTTATTCGCTCAACGTGACTGTCGTGCCGCGCGGGCCTCTGGGATACCTGTCGATCTGGCCTTCGGACCAGGCGCAGCCTTACGTCTCGACGCTGAACTCGATGCAGGGGGCGATTGTGGCAAATGCGGCCATCGTGCCGGCTTCCGTGCTGGGGATGATTAGCGTTTTCGTCTCGGATGCGGCGGATGTGATTTTGGATATCAACGGGTATTTCGCGCCGTAGGTTCTTCACTCACGCACTGCAAGCCCGGCACATCAAACACTCGGCTTCGAGATTTGGTCTTTGCTTCCAAAGGCAGGCGGAATGCCTGCTCCACCCTTCCACAGGATCCAAAAATCCGGTGTCGCAGGAAGGTACAGGCTGCAGGGGCGCAGTGCTACTCACAAGCCTTTCGCCAAGGTGCGCACGAGCGTGCCTCGCGGGTCGTCCCCGCTAAGCTCCCAGAACATGGCTCCCCGGAGATGATGCTTCTTCACGTACGCGGCTTTTCTTGCCATGGACTCCGGGTCGTCGTAGGACCAGAAAACACCGCTCGAGGGGTTGTAAATCCACTGCGTCCCCGTTTCCGGGTCGCGATAGCGGGTGAATCCGGAAAGCCGGGCGAGCACCTTGTAGGTATCGGCGCCGGGTTCGTACGTGCCCGGGGCCGGCCCAGTGGAGGTCTGGAGCAAGCCGTGGTTCCTGGCGGGAACGCCTTGCCATCCGCGACCGTAGAACGGCATACCCAGAACCAATTTATTCGCGGGCACGCCTCCCTTCTCATAACCTCGCACCGTGGATTCGATGGAGGGCAGGGGAGCGAGATGATTCGTAGTCTTGTCCCATGCCCCGTTGTAGTCGTAGGTCATCAGGTTGATGAAATCGAGGAATGGCGGGATTCGCTCGAGGTCGATTTTCGAATAATGCTGCTCACCGGCGGGCGCTGCGATCGTCAACAGGAAGTGGCGGTGGCGCTTCTTCCCCTCGCTATCGAGTTGGTGCCGAAACTCGATCAGCAGGCTGGTGAAATTCTCGGTGTCGGCCGCGTCAGGGTATTCCCAATCGATGTCGATTCCGTCAAACAGGTCGCCATCGAGGAACATCGCGATGCAGGACATCGCGGTGATGGACCGCAGGGCAGGTGTTGCGGCCACCCTCGAAAAACTGTTCGAAAGCGCGTAGCCCCCAAGCGAAATGAGGATCTTCAGATTGGGGTGCCGTTTCTTCAGCGCCCGCAGTTCGTCGAAGTTGCGCCTATCCGCGGCTGGGTCGGTACTTTCGCAGTGGCCGGCGGGCGAAACGGTGGCGAAAGCATATAACAAATGCGTCAGCTTCGCAGCCGAGCCGCTGGTTTCGATGTTCCTCACCGCGTATCCGCGTGCGGGTCCCCACTGCGTGAAGTAGCCGGCGAGAACGTGCTTTTCGGCGGCTAGCGGCATGGCGCACACGGCCCCGAGCAGGAGCACAGCGGGAATTCTGGGCACACCTCAATTTTAGGGTCTGGACAGCGGGAACAAATTCCCGACGCTTGCCGTCTAAGATTGCCGTCGTGATGAAGACTGTTCTGATGATTGTGTTGGGGAGCGCGGCCCTGCTGGGGCAAGGGCCGGGCCCCGGTCCCGACATGACGATCGATGCGGGCACGCGAACCGCCGTCATCGATGGCGCGTTGAAAGCGCTGGAGGAGAACTACGTATTTCCCGAGTCCGCGAAAAAGATGGCGGAGGCCATTCGCGCCCGGCAGCAGCGCAAAGAATACGACGCGATCACGAGCGCTCGTCAGTTCGCAGACATTCTGACGGAACAGCTTCGGGACGTGAGTCATGACAAACACCTGCGCGTCGCATACAGCTCCGACGTGCTGCCCGCGGATCGCGGCGGTCCGCCGCCTCCCGACGAAGTAGAGCGTATGCGGGCGTTCGGCGCGCGCGTTAATTTCGGTTTTGAGAAGGTGGAGCGGCTGGAGGGCAACATCGGATATCTTGACCTGCGCGGATTTCTTCCGGCGAGGCTGGCCGGCGATACGGTCGCTGCGGCGATGAACCTGCTCGCGAACACAGAGTGTCTGATCATCGATTTGCGTCAGAATGGCGGCGGCGACCCGGCGGAGGTTGCCTTGATTGCGAGCTACCTGTTTGGAACCGATCCGGTGCATCTCAATGACCTCTATTGGCGGCCCACCAACGAAACTCACCAATGGTGGACATCAGCATGGGTTCCAGGACGCCGGCTCACGGGAAAAGATGTTTACATCCTGACGAGCAGCCGCACGTTCTCCGCCGCGGAGGAGTTCACATATGACCTTAAGAACCTGAAGCGCGCCACGGTTATCGGAGAGACGACGGGCGGTGGGGCGCATCCCGGCGGACCTCGACGCATCAACGACCATTTCTTCGTGAACGTGCCGTCGGGCCGGGCTATCAATCCGGTCACAAAGACGGACTGGGAAGGGAAGGGCGTAGAACCGGACGTCAAGGTTCCGGCCGAGCAGGCTCTTAAGACAGCGCACCTGATGGCATTAGAGAAGGAGTTGGCAACCTTGAAGGATCCGGGGCCCAAAGCGGAGGTCAGCGCCGCAATACAGAAACTCAAGAAAGAGCTGGGACGATGAGACTCCTTCTGCTCGCCCTCGCCTGTTGCGCGGCTGCCCAGGACCGCGAGCCGAAACCTCAGCCGGCGAACGCTGCCGTTATTCGCGCTTTCGACACGCACAACATCGTGATGTTCGGGGAGTGGCATGCGTGCACGCAGGAGCATGAATGGCTCAGGGCGTTTGTGAGTACGCCCGAATTTGCCGACCGGGTAGACGATATCGTGGTCGAGTTCGGAAATTCGCTGTATCAGAAATCGATCGATCGCTACATCACGGGTGAGGCGGTTCCATTCGAACAGGCTCAGCAGGCGTGGCGCAACGTCGCCGGAGCCGTTGGGCCCCCATCGCCCGTGTATGAAGCATTCTTCAAGGCGGTGCGCGCGGCAAACCTAAAACGAAAGGGCAAGCATCCATTGCGCGTTGTGCTGGGCGATCCTTATGCCGATTGGGACAAGATACAGGATCGGGAAGACCTCGGTCCGTTCGTTGCCAACCGCGATTCCTGGTATGCACAGGTGGTTAAGGACGAGGTGCTGGCAAAAAATCACAGGGCTCTGCTCATTATGGGTTGGGGACATTTCCTGCGGCGCAATGGCCCAGGCGCGATCGAGCAACAGCTCCGTGCGGCGGGAGCTAAGACGTATTTGGTCGTCTTTGGAACGAATGCGGTGGGCGGTTACGATGACCTCGACAAGAGATTTGATAGCTGGCCCTTGCCGGCTCTCGCTGATCTACATGACGGCGGCTGGGTTGGCGATCTTCCCGCAATGCCTGTTCTGATGGGCGGGACGGCGCCTGCGAATGCGATGAAGCTGAAGGATGTTGCTGATGCCCTACTGTACGTTGCGCCCCGCGATGCTTTGACTCAGCTTTTCATGCCGCGATCCGAGTTGGAGGGCACGGCATACGGTAAGGAAATTGCCCGCCGATATAAGATACAGACCGGCGGGGACATTGATTTCGCGCGGTCCCTGGATGAAGCGCCGGCGTTCGAACGGCCCCGGCCTGCGAGCGGCGGACCTCGGCCGCTCGGGGCGCCTCCCAAGAGCTTCCGCGATCCGCTGCCACCGCGACCGCCTTCCAAGTGATCGGCGCTATACTCATGGTCCATGCCGGAGAACACGAGGACCGTTCTGGTGACGGGTGCGGCGAAACGGATTGGCCGTGGTATCGCCGTGCATCTTGCGCATAGCGGGTTCCGTGTCGCCATTCATTACCGCGATTCGGAGCGCGAGGCGCGGCAAACAGCGGAGGAATGTGGCGGGGCGGAGTTGTTTCGCGCCAACCTCGAAAGCGTGTCGGAAATTCGCCGTATGTTTGCCGAGGTCGGGTCACGGGTGGGTCCGCTTTACGGGCTGGTGAACAATGCCGCGCGATTCACGCGTTTCGATCCGCTCGAGATCACCGAGGCGGATTGGGATTTTATCCACAGCGTCAATCTCAAGGCTACGTTTTTCTGCTGCCAGGAGGCGGCCCGCGGCATGAAGCAGGCCGGCAACGGGCGGATCGTGAATATCAGTTCCCTGGGAGGGCTTCGGCCGTGGGCAGAGCACGCGCATTACTGTGCTTCGAAGGCGGGGGTCATCATGTTAACGCGCGCTCTTGCCAAGGCGTTGGCTCCGGAGATCACTGTGAATTCCGTGGCTCCGGGCGTGATTCCATTTGGGGACCTGGACGATCGGGCGGCAGCGATGGTGAAGGCGACGCCAGCCGGGCGGGCGGGCACCGCGGAAGAGATCGCCGATGCGGTCCTGTATTTCCTAAACGCGACGAACTTCATCACGGGGCAGGTTCTGGCGGTGGATGGCGGATTGAGCCAGAGATAATTATGGTGGCGCCGGCGGTTTCGCCTGCGCGTTCCAGGGGAGCCCCAAAGCCAGGCGAAACCAGTCCGCCCACCTCACTTGGAACGCGCAGAGGCTTACGCCTATGGCGCCGGTTCAATCACGGCCGACATGGACCCTTTCGACCGCTCCATGCGCCAGTCGGCTCCATAGGCGTGGATCTGGTCGCGGGCGAATTCCGCGGTTGGCAACTCGCAGGTGATCACGATGGTCCGGCCGGTGGTGTCCACCTCAACGGCGTGCGAGTAAGCCTGCGATTCGGACATCGCGAAGAGCTTCTGGAGCATTTCGACGACATAGTCGTAGCTGTGGTCGTTGTCGTCGAGCAGCACGACGTGGTACATCGGAACCAGTTGATCTTCGGTTTCCTTTTTGAGCTCCGGAAGGCCGGTAACCGTAGCCATCGATGCTACCATGATAGTTGAAGGGGGCGTACCGGATTCGACGGGATTGAATCGTTGTGAGAAGGCGTGCCGGGTTCCGAGCTCCCGTTAAACGATCGGAAAACCATAACTGCCAACACGCAGTTTGCATACGCTGCTTAATTAATTAAGTAGCCGCCCCTGGTACTGGGCCTGCACGGTATCTGAAGGGTGTCATCTCGTAGGCTGGGTCCAAAGCTTCTGCTCGGAGCTGTAAGGCCAAGATCAATCGGGCTAAGCCGCGGTGCTCTTGCCGGCTTCTGATACCGCGGCCGACAAACAACGAACCGGATACGCACGTAGGCTTCTCAGGGCGGGCTTTCTCGGACGCGGGTTCAACTCCCGCCGCCTCCACCACCCTATCCTTATTCGATCGCTCCTGCACGTTTCAGAACTATTGCGAGATCCGTGTAGCCGCGCTCGAAAGCAATCTTTAAAGCCGTCACCCCCTGCGCGTCGCGCGCATTCACGTCGGCCCCCGCCGCGATCAGCATTTTAGCGATCTTCGGAGAATAAACGATATGGTTCTCGTTATCGAACTCTCGCGGCGCATCGATGGACCGCATCAGCGCAGTTCTGCCCGTCTTGGTTTTCGCGTTCACGTTCGCGCCTTTTTCCAGCAGCAACTCTATGCCATCCGTTTCGAACTGAGCTGACGCGAGTATCAACGCAGTCTCGCCGCGGTCGTTCGCAGCGTTCACGTCCGCGCCGTGCTCGAGCAGTCTATATCCGGCTTTGAATGGCTCGAGCCGTCCGAAGAAACGGGCGGCGTAAAGCAGCGCTGTATTGCCGTGGTTGTCGCGCGCATTTACGTCCGCGCCTGCTTCGAGCAGTAGCCCGATTGCCGGGTTCCCCTCGCCCGCCATCAGCATCATTGGAGTAACCCCTTCGCGACCGGTGTGATTCACGTCAGCTTTCGCTTGAATCAACAGATGGATTAATGGCTGACGCTCTTCTTTCCAACTCGATCGTGAAGCGGCAGCGCGCAGCAGGGCTGTGTTGCCGGCCGCGTCCACGACGTTCGGATCCGCGCCATGCTCGAGAATCGCCTTCACGGAGTCGGGTTGATAGTGGTCGGCAGCGATCATGAGCGCCGTATCGCCGTTCGGTCCGGTGAGACTCGGGGAGGCGCCATGCTCCAGCAACAAGATCGTCTTATTGGCTCCGTAGTCGTTCGCGGCGGCGATCATCAACGCCGTTTGGCCGTCCTCACTACGGGAGTTCGGGTCAGCGCCCTGATGGAGCAGCGCCTCGGCGGATTCGGAGCTTCTTTCGGCGATTGCATGGACCAGCGCCCGATTCCGCGCCCGGCTCAGGAATAGCTCCCGATCGGCCAGTTTGGTTCCGCTGTTCAACAAGAGCGTCGCGCGATCGAGGTATCCCGCCGACGCCGCCCAATCTGCCGCCGTCCGACCTTCGCGATCCGTCAGATTCGGATCCGCTCCTTTGTTCAATAACAGCTTCAGCATCGGCTCAGATGCTTCATCGAATTTCGCCATGGCGGCGGCGATCAAAGCCGTGGCGCCTTTTTGATCGCGTGCATTGATATCGATCCCCTTGTCAATCAGGAGTGCCATCCGGTCGATTTTGCCTAATGCGGCGGTCAGCGCCAGTGCGTTTCTTCCGTCCTTTAAGCGCGCATTGATGTCAGCGCCTCTGGATAGCAGAATCGCAATCAATTCCGGCTGGTCGGCCCACAAGGCCGCCGCTTCGGTGAGAGGCGACCAACCATTGCCATCCTGGGCATTCACATCCGCTCTGCGCGCAATCAACAGGCGCACCATCTCCAGGTCGGCGCCCACAACTTTGTACTCCGATGCGGAGCCCTGGATGGCCATGAGTAGAGGCGTGCGTCCCTGGTTATCATGCGCGTTCGCGTTCGCACCGCGATCGAGCAGGAGCCGGGCGACAGCGAGGCGGTCGCCCTCCGCGGCCACTTGCGCTCGTCCGGCGATCGATGCCGCACACATCAGGGGCGTACGACCGGTGTCATCGCGGCTGTCCGGAGCATGGCTTTGTTCGAGAAACGCTCGGACGACAGCTACATCCCCCTGCGAAGCCGCCCGGCAAAAGGGATCTTCCTCCTGAGCCGAGAGCGCAAGCACCCAACCGGCCAACAACAGGCCCCAACGCATAAGATCATCATCGCGCGGTCCAACGGCGCCGAGTGGCCTATCTCACTCCTGCATACGCCAGCGTCCAGAAATCCGTGAAGACTCTGGGCGGTTCGGGCGAATCCATCAGGCGCGGAGTGAAAAGAATGCCGATCACTCCCTTCGTCGGATCGACGTAAGCTGTGGTGCCGAGACCGCCGGTCCACCCGAACCGGCCCGGGGTGTGATAGATCTCGCTGCGCCCGATGTCGACCGCCATTCCCAGTCCCCAACTGGAATGCATACCGAAGAAGAGCTCCGAGCCGGCCCGTTGTTGAGGCATGAGTTGATCGGAGGTCATGAGCTCCACTGAGGCCGCCGAAAGAATCTGTTCGCGGCCATAGCGGCCCTTGTTCAGCATCATTTTGCTGAACGCGAAGTAATCGTCGAGCGTCGATACCAGCCCGCCTCCGCCCCATTCGCCAGGCGGCGGCGAACTCCATGCACTTTTCGCCGGATCGTCGAAGAAGTCCAGCTTGTTCGCCTGGCGATTGAAGACGTAGGAGCCGGACAGCCGATTGATTTTATCGGCCGGAACATAGAAACCGGTGTCCTTAAGTCCGAGGGGATCGAAAATGCGCTCGCGCAGGAATGTCCCGAGTGATTGGCCGGACACCCGTTCAATGAGCGCTCCAAGCGTGTCGCCGCTCGTGTGATACATCCAGCGCTCGCCGGGCTGCGCCAACAATGGCAAGGAACCGAGTCTCTTTAACCATTCGTCCACCGACGGCGATTGTGATGGCAACAGGGGCCCGTCGCCTCCGATGCGGTATTCGCGGATGTACTTCTGGATCGGATAGCTACCCGGCGCGGCCATGATGCTGCCGAAACCCATACGATAGGTCAACAAGTCGCGAACCGTGATCGCGCGTACGGTGGGGACGGTTTCATCGATTTGCGACGAGATGGACTTCAGCACACGCCTGTTGGCCAGTTCCGGGAGCCATGGTTCGATGGAGTCATCGAGCCGCATTTTGCAGTCTTCGACCAGAATCATGGCGGCGGCCGCGGTTAGAAGTTTTGTTAACGAGGCAATTCGGAAAATGGTGTCGCGGCTCATGAGGGCGGGATTGTCGAACGCAAGGGAGCCAAGGGCTTCAATATGAACATCGTCGTGGTGGCTCACGAGCGCGACAAGCCCAGGCATCTCTTTCCGTTCGATGTGTCTTGACAGGATTTCATGCATTCGGTTGCTCATTCGAATTCCTCTCATTCATTAGAGAGTCGAACGGCCGAGGGTGATTTCGACAAATGCGGCGCTAAATTACCGGGCGCGCGCATACGCCCGGCACCACTGCAACTCCGGACGGTCAGCTTGGGCATCGTTGGCAATCTCGAGGAGCTGCGCCGCGTAGGCCCGAGCCTTCATCTTGTCGCCGGCTTTATCCGCCGCCTTCACAGCGCCGGCGGTGGCGTTGAACCTGCGCGGCGCGGTCTTCAGCACCGCCTCATACTGTTTCAGGGCCTCATCCGGTTCCCCATCCTCCAGCAGCAGGTCGGCATACATTTCGCGCACGGGCAACAAGGCTCCCGGTGTCACGGGATGCTTATCGACGGCATCTTCGTGATCGGCCGCCAATCGGAGCTGCCGAAGCCCGTCGGCCTTGTTTCCATCCGCCCACACCGCCAGCGCTGTTGCCGCTTCCCACTGCGAGGCAAGCGAGCCGCTCCAATCGTAATCGCGAGTTGCCGGTAGGGCCCTCTGAATTGCCGCAATCCGTGCTGCTGAATCTCGCGCCGAACGGACATCGCCGGACCGGGCGGCGCCGATCGCTCTTGCGTAATGCCAGAGCGCTTCCACATTACGGAACCGGTCCCACGGAAACCATGCGGGAAGGGGATCCAGCGTTGCCGCCGCTGCCCAGTCATGACGCTCCAGTGCCCAGCGTGCGGGAGACGCAGCCAGAGCATACGCTGCCGCGAACTGGTTGTCATCGACGCGGGTCATGTCATGAATCTCGGCCAGCAGCTTTCGGGCATTTGTGTCCCTGGCTTCCTGCAAGTAGGCGTAGACCAGGTAGTCGATTGCATGGAGTTGGTCAAACGATCCTCCCCCGCCGTGCAATCGTTCGGTCTGCGCGACCGCCGACCTGGCGGAAGCTACATTCGAGGTGATGGAATCGTCCCATAGGCCTAGGCGCGTGAAAATATGCGACGGCATGTGCAAGGCATGCGGCGAGTCCGGCGCAATCAACGCATAGGCGCGTGCCGCTTTGAGTCCCAATTCGGCAGTCGCCGGGTAGTCGACTGCATGAATGATGTAATGCGCCACGCCCGGATGGTTTTGATGACGGGGCAGTAGCTGGTTCAGGATCTCGCTGCCGCGCTTCTGCCACGTGTAGGACTTATCCGTGGGGTCGAGGTAGCCAATCGCCACCAGTTGCAGGGCGTGAAAGATGGCTGCCTCGTCGTCGTCCGGGTTGCGCGCACAAACCGCGGCTAATGCTTGTTCGTAATTCTTCGCGCGAGTGACGTGATCTACCGCTGGCCAGTCCTTATAGAACACCGCGAGGCTGCTGATGTAGTCTTGCTCGCGGCTGGTCTTCGCGCCAATCGCTGACGCCCGGTCGAGAGCCAACGCGCCCTGCGTCAGTTCATCGGCGGTTGGTGGCGCCCAGATGGGGTGATACCAGGTCCGGGCAATGCCCCAAAGCGCGATGCCGCAGGACGGGTCGGCTGCCGCGGCTTTGTTGAACGTCACCCGTGCTTCTTCGTAGCCGAAGGAATGCAGCAGGGCCACGCCGCGCGACATCAGTTCCTGCGCCGGCGTGTTGCAGGAGGTGGTGAACGCTACGGTGCCGAGCCCGGCAACAGCGTGTTGATGTTGCGAATGGTCTTCTTGCGCTGCCGCAAGTTGAGCGCATAACAGCAGCGGCAACAGCCGTGGGTTCATTCCGGCAATTCTAGCAGTCGGCGCCCGTTCCTTCTTGGCTCGCAAGTCTCTGATCTTTTTGCATGTGGAAGGGTGGGGCAGGCGGTTCCGCCTGCCGTTGGAGTTTACCCAATAACACACGGGCGTTTCGCATGCAGGGTGTTCCTTGCGGCGTCTCCGGTGAAACCGTGCAGTCGATTTCGGTCAAGGCTGAGCATGCTCCGCAACTTCCAAGGCAGGCGAAACCGCCTGCGCCACCCTTCCACATCGTGCCGCTGGGAACCGCTATTCGGAACGCAGCGCCTCTACAGGGCTGACCGAGGCGGCACGCCTGGCCGGGATGAAGACCGCAGTCAGCGCGGCTGCTGCCAACACCGAGACTGCTGCCGCCATCGTGGGAACGTCCCAGGACCGAACGCCGAAAAGCAACCCGCGGATCAGCGTTGCGGCTCCGAGTGAGCACAGAATCCCGATAACCGCACCCGCGCCCACCAGGCGGGCGGCTTCGCCGAGGATGAGATGATACAGCGACCGCGGTGCGGCGCCGAGCGCGATTCGCACGCCAATCTCCCGGGTCCGCTGGCTCACCGAATACGACACGACGCCGTAAAGCCCGACTACGCCCAACAAAAATGCGATGGCGGCGAACATTCCCACCACCCCGGCCGACGAGCGCTGCAGGAACGTCACCGGCGAGCCGCCGATGCGCGCTGCGAGCGGCAGGCCGTCATGAGCCGACAAGTCGCGATCGATATGATGAACGGTTGCCTCAATCTGGGGAATGATGGCCGCCGGGTCCGTCGCGGTCCGCACCAGCACAGTGAACATGCCGGGCGGGTTCTGTTCGAAGGGGACATACAGCACCGGCCCGTTCGGAGCATTCAGTTCGCCCTCCCTGATGTCGTCGACGACACCGACGATTTTCATCGGCTGTTGTGGCGCCCAATCGTAATAGATTTGCCTTCCGATCGGATCCAGCCCGGCAAAGTACCTGGCGGCGAAGCTTCGATTTATGATCGCCACCCGTGGCATACGAGCATCCTCGGCTGCGCTGAAATATCGGCCGCGGATGAGGCGGGCTTGTATGGTGCTGAAATAGCCAGGACTCACCTGCCGGTTGAGCGCCTCATTATGCTCGCCGTGACTGAGCTGCCCGACTGAATGGAATTCTGCCGTGCCCCAGTTGGAGCCAATCGGATGTGTCAGAGATACCGCCGCGGAAAGCACTCCCGGCAACGCCGAGATCGCTGCCAGGGCACGCCGCTCGAGCGCTACTTCCTGGTCATCAGTAGAGTACCGCCCCGGCGGCCAGTCCACTTGCACCGACGCCAGCCGATCCGTACTCATGCCGGTGTCGACGTGCAGTAACAGGTAGAGGCTCTTCGCAAGCAGCCCGGAGGTGACCAACAATAGAGTTGCGAGCGCCATTTGCGCCACCAGCATATGGGTTCCGAACCGCCGCCACAATATTCCGGAGGCGCCGCGCGCGCCGGATCTCAGCCCGCCGGCATCGTCAGGACGCCGGGTGCGCAGGAAGGGAATGATGGTGAAGATGGCGGCGGCCGCGATGGAGAGGACGCCGGTCAGCACGGCGGCGGAAACATCCATGCCGAGGTTGCGAAGCCAAGGCAGGCTGTCGATGCGTTCCTCTGGAACGATGCTCGCAAGCAGGCGCATGCCCCATTGCGCCGTAATGAGTGCGATTGCGCCGGCGGCGCCAGCGAGCAATGTTCCCTCAGTTGCGAACTGCGCGAACAAGCGGGGCGTTGATGCGCCAAGTGCGCCGCGAACCGCGATTTCCTGGCTCCTCACCCCGGAGCGAGCCAGCAGCAATGTCGTCACGTTCACGGATGCGATAAGCAGGAGAACGCAGGCTCCGGTCATCATGACCAGTAGAATCGGGCGAACCTCACCGACAACGATGTCGCGCAAGGGCGCAAGGCCCGCATCGAACTCGCCGCTGGATTGCGGATATTGCTTCTGAAGCTGCCGTGCGATCACATGCATTTCGGCCGTGGCCTTTTCGATCGGGATGCCGTCCTTGAGCCGGGCGATAACGTTCAGATTGTGGCAGTCGCGGTGCTGTTCGCAGTTATCTGAGCTGCGGAGAATGGCCCAGAAGTCCGCCCCGCCGAAGGGGGCGAATTGAAAATCGGGGGGAAGCACGCCGACAATGCGGTGCGGAACACCATTCAGCATAATGGTCCGGCCCAAAACGTCCCGTTGTTCGCCGAATCGCTTCACCCAGGCGGTGTAGCTTAGCATGACGGTGCGCGGTGCAGCCGGTGAATCTTCCCAGGGATAGAAATCTCGCCCAAACAAGGGACGAATCCCGAGGGTGTGGAAGAACCCGGAGCTTACGCGTGTGCCGTCGGCCCATTCCGCACCCGCCGGAGCCATTAACGTAAAGCCTCCGTTCATGGCGTAGGCGCCGATGGATCGGAACACTCTGTTGAGACTCTTCCAATCGAGGAAGTCGGGATACGAGACCAGGGATCGAGGCCAATTGGGCGAAGACTCAAATACCGCCACGAGCCCGGACTGGTCACGATACGGAAGCGGCTTGATGAGCGCGGCATTGACCAGGCCATAGATGCTCACCGTCGCTGAGATGCCCAGCGCCAGGACAAAGACGGCCGTGCAAGTGAAGCCGAAGCTCTTCGCATATTGGCGAAGAGCGTATCGGAGATCCTGAAAGGCGTTATCGATGAGATTGAGACCGCGCGTGTCGCGGCATTCTTCTTTCCATTGAGCGATTCCGCCGACGGACCGCAACGCGGCATCGCGGGCTTCCCCGGCGGTCATGCCTAAGGCGATGTTTTCCTCAACCTGGCGCTCCAGGTGATAGCGCATTTCTTCGTCGAGGTCCGACTCGACTCCTCGGCGTGCGAATAACGAACGCAGCCGATGACTCACAATGGCAGCCCAACGCACGGTTCAGACACTCCTCACGATCAGGGATATTGCGGCAGACAAACGCTCCCACTGGGCGGCCTCACGATTTAGAACCGCGCGTCCGGAGCGGGTCAGCGAATAGTACTTCGCGCGGCGGTTGTTCTCGCTGATCATCCATTCGGCACTGATCCAGCCGTTCTGTTCCAGCTTGTGCAGGGCGGGGTAGAGCGCGCCCTGCCCGACTTGCAGAACCTCCCCGGACATTTGGCGGATCCGCTGAGCGATAGCCCAACCGTGCATCGGTTCAAGGGCGATGATTTTCAGGATCAGGAGGTCCAGGGTGCCCTGGACGAGATCGGTGGGTTTGCTCATCAACTTCCCTCAGTAACTGACAATAGCGCTTTGAACAAACGAAGGCAAAGGGACTTTGTCGGGGGCTGGTAACCAATTGACGGCACGATCGTCTGAAAGTGGTGTGAAACGGCTTATCGTGTTCGTCGCCTTGACAGGTATCTGTGCGGCGCAACAAAAGTTCATCTACCCGGCGCCGCCCGCCGGACAATTCCACGTCCGAAGGGATCTCGTTTATCGCCAGGTTGCCGGGCGCGACCTGCAATTTGATCTCTACCGCCCCGCCTCGGCCGCGGCCCGCTTGCCGGTGATCGTTTTCATGGATGCGTTCGGCGAGCAGTCGCAGCGCAAATCGCCGATTTATACGGGCTGGGCTGAGGCTGCCACCGCCCACGGTTTTGCGGCGATCAACGCCGACACGCACAGCGACGGGATCGCTGAGGATTTCGATGCTCTGGCGTCGTACTTACGTCAGAACGCCTCCGAACTGAACATCGACTCCGAACGGATTGTCGTTTATGCCGCGTCGGGCCACGCCTCCCGTGCTCTGCCCATCATCGAAGACCCAAAGCGTAACTGGATTAGGGCAGCCGCCATTTACTATGGAGCGGCGGACATTGAACGGTTTCGTCCCGAGGTTCCGCTGCTCTGGGTTCGCGCCGGACTCGATCGCCCGCAAATGAACCGCGCCATCGAAGCGGCGGCATCGAAAGCCATTCGTCAAAACGTAACCGTGTCGGTCGTCAACTTCGCCGGCGGCCATCATGGCTTTGAGGTCATTGACGATAACGATGTGGGGCGCGATGTGATCGAACAGACGTTTCAATTCTTCAGGAAGTCGCTGGACCCTTCGTGGCGCGCCGCGGTCGCGTCCGGCCAAATGCAGGCCGACGCGGCCGGAGCCGCCTTGTCGGGCGAGTACGAACGTGCCGCCTCGATCTACGCGCATTTGATCGACGAACACAGCAGTGCCGTGCTGCGTCTCGCGTACGGCGAGGCTCTCCTGGGGGCAAGACGCTATCACGAGGCGCGGGCGCAGTTCGATCGCGCCAAACAACTCGGCGGGGTCGGCGCGCGCGACCTCGGCGTTCCCGCGGCCATGGCCAGCGCTCTCGATGGCGATGGCGACGCAGCCATTGCCTGGCTAAAAACCATCCCGAGACAGTTCCTCCCGGCGGCGCTGGCTCAGGATCCCGCATTCGAGAAACTGCGCGGCCGGTCGGACTTCGAAGCGATCTTTCGGGACTAGCTCGCCTCAACTGCCCTGCATCGCGAGGCCAGCAGACCTGTCGCGAGACTCAGATCGACATCCGCCATCAGCAAACCCTCGACTCCATAAGGCTGATAACACTGAACCGTCCCGTCTGGCCGAATAACGGCCGACGTTGTGCCCGAGCCCTCGCTCGCGCAGTTCACGGACGCGAAATAACACGTATTCTCGGCGGCACGGCAAAGCATCGCCTTTTCATGAAACGTGTTTGCCGGGTCCAGGAATGTAGCCGGCCGATAGCTCCCCGGCTCCGCGACGTGCGCGTGCGGGTGGAACACAACGTGGGCACCGCGGCGGGCGGCCCAGCGGACAGTTTCGGGATAGCGCCAACCTTCGTGGCAGATTACGATTCCGAAGGTCAGTGAGCCGGCCTGGAACACTCGCCTGCCGTTGCCCGCTACGTATGTCGGCTCCTCGGACGGATCGATCTGCTCCTTGTCCTGCCACCCTGCCACGGAACCATCTGCGTTGATCACGAGCGCGCTGATCAGCAGACCCCGCACCGTTACCCGTTCGGTTCCGAGCACGACTGCCACGCTGGCTCTACGAGCGGAGTCGACCACCGCGGCCCATGCAGTCTCTAGAAAGGCCTGATTCGGCGCCGGCGGATCCGCACCTGGCCACCGGTACCCGGGCACGTAGCACTCACCGAAGCAGATCACGTCCGCCCCGCGGTGGCCCGCGTCCTCGATTGCCGCTACAGCGAGGTCCACCGATTCGTCCGGTGTTGCCGGTATCCGAATGTTCGCGAGCGCGATGCGGGCGGTAGCCACCCTGGGATCCCTCACCACTTCACCAATTCCACGCGCCGATTCTTCGCGCGGCCCTCATCGGTGGAGTTCGAAGCCGCCGGGGCATAAAGCCCGCAGCCAAACGAATCCAGCCGCGTTGCAGCGACACCGTACTGCTCTGTCAACGCCCGCGACACTGCAGCCGCGCGCCGCCGGCTTAAGTCCAGGTTGTGCTCCGCGGTCCCCTGATCGTCCGTGTGTCCAACGATGTGAAGCCGCGCCTGCGGATCCGAGGCGAGCAAGCGGCCAATCTCATCCAGCGTCGGTTTCGAATCCGGCCGCAGCGTGTCCTTATCCGTATCGAAGTGGATGCCGTAAATCACCACTTTGCCCGTGTCCGTCAGCGACTGGGCCATCTGCGCGGCGGTGACGAATTCCATCCGCTCTTCCATCTTTTCGGGGGCCACAACCACAAGGTTCACTAGGGTTCGATCCTTCTTTATGACGTTCTCGAGGCGACTGGGAATGACGCCGTCCTTATAAGCTGTGACAAAGACGAAGTAAAAGACGGGCTGCGCGTCCTTGGTTTTCCCCGCGAGCACCCGTTCCTGAGCTTCGTTATAGCTGAGGATCTGACCGAGGCCGTCTTCATCGGCGGCGCTCTGCAGCATTGGTCCGAACCAGCCCCTTACCTCCGGCCCTTTCTCGAAAAGCGGGGTGACATTGAGCCGCTGAAATTCAAGCTTGTAATTGCGGAACACCTCAGCGGGTGTGCGACCCTCCGGTGCTGCATAAGTGTACCGGCTTACTAGTCCCTCCACTTTCTGACTCTTTGCATAGGCGGGCGGATCAAGTTTCGACGGCACGCCAAGAGGCAGGACGAACTCATCGAACTTCGGGGCGCGATAGCCAATGATTTCGCTTCCCGCATAGCGCTTCATCTGTGGAGGATCCTGCGATCCCGGAAGATCCGCGGCTACCGCCGGCCAGACCAGAAGGAAGGGGAGCAAACGCATCATTTTCCAATTCTCCTCCAACAAAAGCGGATGTTGCAGGTCCGACTCGCAACATCCGGGACCGCCTCGCAACACGGCTGTCCGCTTCGTCACTTTCAGCTCGTCAGGCGGGATGCCTGGTTCCTACGCTGGGGTTATGACGACATTTGTTTACAAAAATGCCCTGAAAAGGATGGCGCTCTCCGTATGTTTCCTATCAGCACTACCGATTGCCTGGGGCGCGGAACCGATCACGATCCCCATGACGTCTGACCACTGGGAAACCAAGGAGAACGCGGAGTTCCTCCGCCAGCCTGGTTTTTATCACGGCTTGATGCGCCTCAACAGCGGCCACGCGATACTCAAAGACATCAACTTCAGCGACGGAACGATCGAATTCGACGTTGATACGATCGGGCGGGGCGCGCCTGGAATCTCCTTCCGTCACCAAGATAATGATAATTTCGAGCTCTTATACCTGAGGCCCGATCCAGCCTGTCCAGCCTTCGGGGCCTGCATGCAATACGCGCCGCAGACTCATGGCGCCATGCTATGGGACCTCTTTCCGCAATATCAAACACGGGCGCCGCTCCGGGAGAACGGGTGGAACCACATCAAGATGCTTATATCCGGCAGGCGTATGAATGTTTTCGTGAACGATGCTGCATCGCCCACACTGGAGGTCGGTCGCTTAGAGGGGGATGCGATGAAAGGCGGCCTGCGACTCCATGGGCCGGGCACCTTCGCGAACTTGGTGATCACGCCCGATAGAGTGGAAGGTCTTTCCCCGGAGCCGGTGAGGGATCCACTGGATGGGGACCGCAGCCTGGTCCGGAATTGGCGTCTTTCCACCTTTTCCGTGCTGCCCGAAAGCAAGGCTCCCCTGTATAACGAAATGCCCGATGCTTCCGGGGAATGGAAGACGATCAGCACGGAGCGGGGCGGCCTGGTAAATATCAGCCGGGAGTATGGCCTCCCCGTGAAGGGGCCGAACCGCGCTGTAGCTTGGCTGAAGACGACGATAACTTCAGACCGGGCACAGACGAAGAAGGTCAATATTGGATGGACGCGGGAAATGTGGGTATTCGTGAACGGGAAACTGGTGTATGCCGACAAAAACCTTTGGGAGGTGGAAGACGCGAGAAAGTTTCCAGACGCGCGATGTTCGCTGGAGAATGGCGCCTTCACGTTGCCTTTGCAAGCGGGCGATAATGAGGTCGCGGTGGCAATCGCGAACAACTTCTTCGGATGGGGACTCAAGCTGCGCCTGCCTGACCTGGAAGGGGTTCATCTGGCAGCAAAGTGACAAACCCGCTGGTCGGCAGAACAATACCTGGCAAACAATGGATCGCGACCCGTCCAGGCCACGTTGCTCTTGCGGCAGTGGCATGGACGGTTCTCGGCTGTGTGTTTGCCTTGCCGGACGTCTCGGCCGGCGCCGGCTGGCGGAATGCTCTGCGTCTCTCTCTGACGCTATGGTGGTCCTGGGGGCTGGTCACTCCTCTCATTTTCTGGGTTGACCGGCGAATCCCCGTTTCCAGCAAGCAACTTGCCCGGCGAGTTCTCGCTCATCTCCTTCCGAGTCTTTTGGTGACGTCTCTGTATGTTTATCTTTTGGGGGCGGTTCGCGCGGTGTTCGGGATTGCTGAATGGAATGGCCTGCTAAGCATCAGGTTTCTTGTCGATGCGCTGGGAGGCATGTTTCTCTGGAATTGGCTTATCTATTGGCTGATTCTGGGGGCCCGGCAGGTATATCACTATTACGATCACTATATTGCCGCTGAATTGCGCCTGGAGCGTCTTGAAAAGAACTTTTCCGAGGCTCGTTTGAACGCTCTTCGGATGCAATTGGATCCTCATTTTCTTTTTAATGCGCTAAACACCATCTCGTCGCAGGTGGACCGGGATCCGAAGCTTGCGCGGCGGATGATCGAACATCTGGGCGATCTTCTGCGCCTGTCGTTAGAATCTAAAGACAGGCAGGAAGTCCCGCTGGCCGAAGAGATGGCCTTTCTGGAACACTATCTGGCAATCCAGAAGATCCGCTTCGGAGACCACTTGCGGATCGAGACGCAAATCGCGCCGGAGGTGAAATATGCATCGGTACCCTGCCTTGTCGTGCAGCCATTGGTGGAGAATGCAATCCGGCATGGGATTTCAAGGCGGGCTTCTGGCGGAACGGTGATCGTTTCGGCACAACGCGACGGCAATCGGCTTGACATTCGGGTGCTCGACGACGGGGTGGGGCTTCCGCAGGGTTGGACGCTTGAGAATTCCGGAGGCGTAGGGCTTTCCGTGACGCGCCAGCGAGTAGCGGGGCTCTATCCCGATGGAGACGCTCGCTTTGCAGTGAACCGGCGCACCACTGGCGGCACCGAGGTTGAAATATCCCTGCCTCTGCGATGGACCGGAAAGGATGCCCGTGCCGCGGTCAGCGCATGAAGGACTCTGCGTCCTGGTGGCGGACGACGAACCGCCGGCGAGGCAGCGGATCATCGATCTGTTGAGCCGCGATTCTCAGGTGGCTGCGATCCTGGAGGCTTCCGACGGGCTCTCGGCGGTGGACATCATTCAGAACCGCAAGCCCGATCTGGTATTTCTCGACGTGCAAATGCCGGAATTAACGGGACTTGAAGTCATCGCTGAAGTGGGCGCCGAACGCATGCCGCTAACCGTCTTTGTGACCGCCTACGATCAGCATGCCATCCGCGCTTTCGAGGCCAATGCACTCGATTATCTGCTGAAGCCCTTCAGCGACGAGCGCTTCGAGACGACTATGGCTCGCGTCAGCAATCGGATCGATGAACGCAGCGTGCGGGAGTTTGGACGCCGCATTCTTCGCATGGTCACCCCAGCGCCCGCGCGGGACTTGCCGCTGGATCGCCTGGTGGTGAAATCCGGAGGGTCAACCCGCTTCGTCCGGACGGCCGATATCGACTGGATCGAAGCTGCCGGGGTTTACGCCAACCTGCACATCGGAGGAAAGGAGATGTTGTACCGGGCTGCGCTCAACGATCTGGCCGAGCGGCTCGATCCTCTGCGTTTTGTCCGCGTCCATCGTTCGGCGATCGTCAACATCGAGAGCATCCTCCACCTGGAGCCGATCTCCCATGGCGAATTTGAAGTCATCCTGAAAGACGGGTCGAGACCCAGAATCAGCAGGACCTATCGCAGGGAGCTGGAAAAGAGATTGGGTCAGTCGCTCTAGAAAGCGGCGCTACGCCCTGGCAGGCCGTCCGAACCAGGTTGCTAGCGCGTTCCCGAGTCCCGGCTGGGTTAGCTCTCCCACCCAGGCCACATATCCGTCGGGCCGAACCAAAACGGTGGGGGGAGCCGCTACCGCCCCGATCGCCGGCAGCTCCCACGACCCACTGTACTGGGCGTCAATCCGCTGAACCCGATCTGCCCATGGAGCTATGTCGGAGCCGCCGGGCTCGCCGAGATTGAGGAGCACCGGGCGGGCATCGTGGAGCACGGTGAAGACGCGCAACGGACCATTGGCCGTGACCAGGTCAAGATCGGGCATGCGGCGTCCGAGCAGCGGATGTCCTTCGCCGAGGTTGTAATGGACGTCGAGGCCCGACATCTCCGCGGTCAATCGCCTGCGCGGCTCGTCCATGCTGAGGAACTGTGAAACGTAGTCGCCCAAGGCCTTCGTGCGATCGTCCAGACGGCGAAGCGCCACTTGCGCCATCGTGTTGCGTAACACACGCGAAGCGATCGGGTGCCGCTCGGCGTGATACGTGTCGAGCAGGCTCGCCGGCGAGATCCCTTTGACCACTTGGGCCAGCTTCCAACCCAAATTCACCGCGTCCTGAACGCCGATATTAAGACCCTGGCCGCCAATAGGGGGATGCACATGCGCGGCGTCCCCCGCCAGCAGGACCCGTCTGTCGCGGTAGGCCGCAGCCTGGCGAGTCATATCGGTGAATCTGGAAATCCAGGTCGGACTGTGAATCCCGTAGTCTGTACCGTACGCCGCGATCAGCGCCTCACTGACATCGCGCAGCGTTGGTTCGCTTGCGGGTCCCACCTGCCTTTCGGTCAGCACCACCCGCGCCCGCCGTCCATCCTCCAGTTTGCCAATCGCATGGATACCAACCGCGTCCTGCCGGAACCCCCATGCCGGCTCCTCCGCCGTCGCGACCTCAGCGATTAGCCAGCTCGTTGTCGGATCCCATCCGGAGAACTCGATGCCGGCCGACTTACGGATGAGGCTGCGTCCCCCGTCGCATCCTACGAGGTATTGCGCCCGCAGCGACCCGCCATCGGATACTTCGACGTCGACGCCTGTGTCGTCCTGCGCGAAGCCCGTCACTTCGCGTCCGCGATAGATCGTCACCGCCAGCTCGCCAATCCAGTCGGCGAGAATGCGCTCGATGTGGTTCTGCCACAGTGCGAGCAAGTAGTTGTGCCGGGTGGGTAAGTCGCTGATTTTCAGAGGGATCTGGTGGAAGCTCAGGGCGGGATGCGTTTGGCCCTGCGAAAGGAATCGATCGGCAATTCCACGCTGATCGAGAATCTCAATTGTGCGGGAGTGCAGCCCGCCTGCCCGCGATCCGGCGAGATCCTGGCTATCGCGGCGCTCGGCGATGGCAACGTCGACGCCAGCCAACGCCAACTCGCCCGCTAACATAAGCCCGGTCGGGCCTCCTCCGGCAATCACGACGGCGTGCCTGCGCGATCGATATGTCGACAACAAATCCTGCATATCGCTCCTCCCATTCATGAAGCGACTCTAAGCCATGACCCGGGTCTTGCCGCAAGCCCACCGGTGCGCGATATCCTAATAGTGGAGAGAGAGTGGCGAGCCCACCTTTATGGCTCAACAGGTTGCGAGCCAAGGTGGGGCAGGCGGTCAGCCTGACCGTTTTCGGCCACGAGCTTCAGGTTCACGGACGCTGCTGCAAGCATGAGCGAGCGCACGGACCTTTCCGGCGATGCCTGTGGCCTCCCGCTGACGGGGTCCGTCAGGATCTTAGTACCGGAAGCCAATGCGCTTCTGTTCGGGGCAAACCAGCGGCCTTAAAAGCACGGTGGATGGTTCTCATGTGGGAACCTCGCGGTTTCAGGAACGTTCCGAGTGCGGGTTGATGACTTTCGTCCTTTGGTGAAGGATCTTGTGCGACGCGGCACCGCCGGCTTAGCCGGCTTTTTGGCCGCCTGAAGGCGGCGTTACCCGTACCGGGTTTTTGATTCTGTGGAAGGGTGAAGCAGGCGGTTCAGCCTGTCCTTGGAACACAGACGAAATCTCAAACCCTTACCAGAAATCCTACAGATTTTAACTCGGGTCGCCGGAGGATAGTTTGCCACCTCCTCGCAGCCGGCCGGGCCCCAATCCATTGAATAGGCTGTGTTAGAATCACGCGCAGTGACTAGGCTTCAGAGATCGTTTACGCCAATTCGACTGCTATTTACTACCTTGTCGATCTGTCCGCTTATGGTCGCCCAGAGCGGTCCCCAACCGCTTGTCCCCGGCACCGTAGTAACGGGTCAGTGCCAGGGCCACGAGAGCGAACCCGGCTGCGTCCTGCCGAGTTTATTTGGTCCCCAGGGCCTGACGCTTTTCAATAACCCGGCCTTCTCCCACTTTGCGCATTTCGTAGGGTCGGCCCAGGAAACTCTGAACCAGACCGTCAGCACGGCCATCGCCACTCAACTGGCGATCTTGCCGCTGATCTCCCCGGCTTCGGGATTCACTTACAAGTACGACAGCGCCAGCGGCGCATTCGTGCGCACCACGACCAGTTTGGGACCGGTCTACACGGAGCGCGCGGAAACGATCGGCCGCGGCAAAGTGTCGTTCGGGGTAAGCTATCAACGTTTCCGGTTTCAGGATCTCGATGGAATCGATCTGCACAAGATTAATGCGGTCTTCACTCATGTGCCGGACACTGGTCCCAACCACACGCCCGAGCCTTACGAAGCCGATGTCATCTCGACCGTCAACGACATCGATCTGAAAATGGACCAGACGGTGCTTTACGGCACGGTGGGAATTACCGATCACCTGGATATCTCGGTAGCCATTCCGATTGTGGATGTCCGGATGGGGGCATCTTCGAATGCCACCATTATTCGTGTGTCCGGTCCTACATTTGTACCGGCTCCAGGTGTGCCGCCGGTTGGAAACCCGCACGAGTTCAACTCCTCGGGGGCTCTCACGAACATCTACACAGCGAACGGAAGCGCCAACGGCATCGGCGACGTGACCATCCGGGCAAAGGCTAACGTGTACAGCAACGACAATCTGGGCGTCGCGCTGGCCGTGGATATCCGGACGCCGACCGGAAACGCGCGGGAGTATCTGGGATCCGGTGCGCTCGGCATCCGGCCGTTCATAGCGATTTCGGGGCGCCGCCGTTTTGCTCCGCACCTGAACGTGGGGTACGGCTGGAACGGGCAATCCATTCTTGCGGGTAATATCACCGGAACCACGATCAGCGAGGATGCATCCGGGAACACGACCATTCAGAACGGCCCTGCGACGAAGCAAAACCTTCCCAAACAGTTCACGTATGCGGCCGGAGCCGACGCCGGAGTTACCAAGCGTCTGACGTTGTCCTTCGATTATCTCGGTGAGATTCTTATCAACGCGCCGCGGACCTTCAATTCGAGCTTCACGACACAGAACATTGCGGGAGGCACCGGCGCATTGACGCTGCCAACGATCAGCGGCGGCAGCGACACAATTGGGCTGAACAACGGTGCCGTCGGCGTGAAATATAACCTTTTCGGGAAACTCGTGTTAATCGGCGATATCCTGTTTCGGCTGGACAACCGGGGACTGCGTCAGAACGTAACGCCTCTGATCGCCCTTTCGTACAACTTTGGCGGTCAATAGACAGCCACTCAGAATTTGCTGATTTCCCGAATCGTCCAGCGGGATCCGGCCTTTACCAGGGAAACGCGAACCCGTTCGTTGGGTTGGCTGTAATGGCCGCCTCCGGCGACCACGCTAAGACTGCGGGTGCATGTCACGGTTGCGGAATCTCCATTCACCTGTGGCTGTTCGGTGGCGCGGATCTGAAAACTGACGGACTTGTATTGCTTCAGTTCCGAACTGAGGCCCGCCGGTAACGGACTGTAGACCCGGGCCATCGCTTGCGGATCTTTGTTGTTATAGGCCGTTTCGAATTCCGCAAGTACCTGCACAATCGCCTGTGCGTCGGCGGCCTTTCCGGCCTTCTCTTGTTCGGCCAGTTTTTCCTGCCTCTCGCGTTCCGCGGCGGCCGCTGAGGCGGCGGATTCGCGCTTTTGGATCGCATCGAGCAGCGTGCGGGCATCCTGGGCGTGCGGGCTGCCGGAGTGACGCGTCAGGTAATCCTGCAACGCGGCTTTGTTGTTCCTGTCGACGGCGTCCCAGTCGGCCTGCTCCTTACGTGCTGTCTCCGCCTGCCGCAACTGGTCAATTCGAGATTGAGCCTCGCGCTCATGCGCACCGCTGGGGTGTTTCCGAACGTAGTCCTGCAGTTCTTCGATTCGCGACGAATTGGCAACCCGCGACCAATCCTGCGCTTCTGTATCCACGGGCTTGTTTTCGGTGGTAGTCACCGGCGGCAGTTTCGCCATGGCGATTTGCGTCTGGTTTGGCCGAATCTGCGCGCCGGCATCGAAGCGGGTTTCCCAGCGCGCGGGGGTATAACCATCCTTCGTGAGCTCGACAGCATGGGCGCCGACGGAAACTTCGGTCCGCAGATGACCATTCGCGTCGGTTTCTCCGGCCGCCTGGCCGTCGATCTTCAGTTGCGCGTGCGGCTGTGCGCCTGCGATTTCCAGTACCGCTGCCGCGGGGGAGAGTGCAAACCGGATCTGCTTCTCCTCGCCTTTAGCTACAACGGCCGTTTGCGCGCCGGGGCTACGGTAATTGTCCTTTTCCACGCGGACCGAGTATTCCCCGACCGGAACTGGAATTCGCAGGACGCCATGCTCGGTTCGCCGCGCATACAAGCGGTCATTGATGTAAATCCTGGCATCGTCCTGCCCGGCGTTGACTACCAATACTCCGACTTCGCGATTGAGCGCCAGGAAGACGTTCACGGCTGGATTCGGACGGATATCCACCACCATGGACCTGCCGCCGACCGAGATTTCGCGCTGCCCTTCGTGAAGTTGGGTCAACGCCGCTGAGCTACCGGGCTTGGTTTGGCCCGCGGATGATCCGTCCACCATCACCGGACCGGCGTCGCAATTGCACGCGATGGCTCCGTTAGCGCCGGCATTGGCGATGACGGCCGCTTGCACATTCTTCGCGGAGACAGCGCCGATCAATTCCGGGCGCGCTCCGGCGGCGCTTTGCCATTCGGCGCTGAATTCGGCATCTCCGCCGGTAACCCGGATGCTGTGCTGCCCGGGCGCCAAACCGGAAATCGAGAACTGGCTGTCGCGCAACGCGCCGGCCGGACGTCCATCGAGAACCACGCTCCCACTTTCGAAATTGGTGTTGATTTGCAGTACTTCGGGAAGCGGTTCGAACACGAGCGGTACGCGCAAATCCGTTTGGCCGCCCGAAACCGATAACGGCAGCGAGATCGGCCGGAAGCCATCTTTGCCGGCGGTAAGCGTGTAGTTGCCGGGCGGAAGTTTCAGGACACACTGTGGGGTGACGCATTGCGAGCCGGCAACCGAAACGGAAGCGCCGGCTATATCGGACGTGACCGTCACCGAAATGTCGCGCGACGACTTCAGCAATGGCCGAATCCCCAGCGTGCCCGCAATCAGCACAACCGCGGCGCCTGCCGCAATTACAATCTGCTTGCGATACCTCCCCAGGACGCCTGCCAGCCGCGCCCGGTCAAGCTGCTTCCGCCGGAAGGCGATGGCCTGGCCGGTCTGAGCCGCCACGGCCGCCAAGTCGGCGTCTGCTTGAACAGCAGAAGCTATGGAAGCCACCCTGGCGCTCAATGGATCCAGGTCGACGGACTGTGCGGCACGTTCCGCCGCGGACTGAATCTGGCGCAATTCCTCGCGGACCGCGGCGCGATCCTTTTGCCATTGTTCTTCGATCGACCGTCGGGTAGACTGCAGCCGTGAATCGTCGGGGTATTCGCGAAGCGCTTCTTCCAGGCCCGCCAAGGCGCCAGGCATATCATTCGCGTTGCGCAACTCGGACGCGCGTCGCAGTGCGGCATCGATCGCCGTTGTGCGCCTGCCCTTCGCGATCGCCTTTAAAAGCTCGCTCGGAATGGGATAGCTCAGGTCGGCCGATTGCACGAGCGTAATCAAGCCTTCGGCCCTGGACCAATCGGGATCGGCGAGGGAGCGCGCGTGCTCCATCAGCTTTTCCAGAACCGTCTTCCGTAAACCCGCGTCGTCGGCGCTCCAGCGGAGTGCTTCGGCCGCTTGTTGGTCGAATTCCTGCCAGTTCCCGCGTTCGCGCGATTTCCGCAGAGCGCCCAACAAGTCGTGAATCCGTTGGTGTTTCTCGCGAAGCTCATCGAGCTTCCGCAAGAGCTCGCGTAATTGGGCCGCGTCCGGCAGGTCGGCGATGGCCCGCATGAGCAACTCACGGGCTTTGCCGAACTGCGCCGCATTGACCAAAGGCTCGATCTGCCCGATCCACCGGGCAATGGCGTCGGTTTTAGCGCGTTCGCCGGCGGCGCGTACACGCTCAATCTCCCGCGCCAAGCCGGGAAACTTCTCGTAGACGGACGCCAGCTTGGTCCATTGCTCGATCGCGAGATCCCAAGCTCCAGCGGCTTCGTGAGCCTTGGCCTGAGAAACCATCGATTGCACCAGTTCGAGCTTATTGCGCGTGAGACGGAGCTCGTTTGCGATCCAGGCGTCGTCCGGATACTGGCCAAACGCCTTTTCCAATGTGGCGGCTCGCGACCCGAGATCGGTCTCCCGCTCCACGCTGCGGCTGATTTCCTCCAACTCACCAGCGCGGCGGCCTCGTTCCGCGTCCGCTTCGAGAGCGCGGAAACAGACATGCTCCGGATAGAGCGTCAGGTACTGCCGGCAAATTTCCAACGCCGCTGCAAAATTCCGCTCGCGAACCGCATTGCCCGCGCGCTCGATATCCGAAAGATGACGGAGCGGTTGGGCAGCCGCGGAGCGGATCTCCTCGTCGCCGGGGTATTGACTGACGATGCGTTCGGCAGCGCTCCGGAATTCCGCCAATTTCCCGGATCCTTCGGCGCGCGCGACGGGGGCATCCATCCCGCGAAGTTCATCCAGGTCCTGCTGCCGGCGGCGACGGCGCTCCTCCACCTGCCGTTCTTCGTCGAAACGCTTTCGCAATTGCGTGAGCGTGGCATCGCCGGGAAACACATTCAGGGCCTTCGCCGCTTGTTCAATGGCTTCCGGCAGCCGGCCCTGCTCCGCGAGCTGAACGCACTCGGTTGCCGCGGTCTGGATCGCGATCTTGCGGTCGTGGACCTTCTTAAGGTCCATAACCGAGCGGCGGGCAGTTTCCAGGATTCCTTCGCCGGGCCAGCGTAGAGCGCCTGCATCGAGCAGCTTCAGCGCCTCCTCAAAGGACGCGCTGTTGGCCAGGCGCACGGCGTCTTCGGCGGTTTTTCCGATGGCCGCCTTCTGCTCCATTGCGGCGACGTCTTGACGCAGGCGTTCGAGCTGGGCCTTCCAATCGGGATGCGTCCCAAAGCGCTCGGCGGAGTCCTGGAGCATCCGCAGGCCGTCCTGCGGTCTGCCCTGCGCGGCGGCGGCCCGAGCGAGAATCTCGCGCATTTCGCACTCGTTCCGGACCCGCAGCAGATCCGCGTCGCCGGCATACGTCTTGAGTGCCTCGTCGGCCCGCTTCCTGGCTTCCGTAAACTTTTGTTCACGCGTGAGCCGCTGCAACTCGTCCACGATTTGCGTGCGCGTCTGGTCTCGCTGGAACTGTTTTTGATCGGAGTGAATCGAGCTGCGCAGATCCAACAGGCGCTGGTCGCCGGGCCAACTGTTGAGCCCGCGCTCCACGATCAGCAAGGCATGCTCGAAATCGCGATCTCCGGCCATCGCCCGCGCGTCCTTCACCAGGGCGGCGATGGCGTCTTCACGCCGGCGGGCCTCCATGGCCTCCCGAGCACGGCCCAGGAGCGCGTCCAGTTCGGCATTTCCGGGAAACGAGGCGAGTGCGCGTTCCATCGCCTGGATTGCCTCTTCGTACTGCTGCTGCCCGATCAGACTGTTGCCTTCGGCTTTCGCGCGTTCGAGTTCTTTGCGCGCCGCCAGTTCCTTTTCGGCTCTCGCCAGCAGCGAACCTAGAGATTCCTCGCCGGGATACGTGCCACAAGCCTGGCCGAGGAACGTAATGGCTTCCTCCAGGCGCCCGGAATCGAGCAGCGACGCGGCTTTCGAAGCATCGCGGGCGATGGCCTGGGTGCGCTCCTGTTCCTCGCGGACCCGTTTCAGCCGTTCCGGGAGCCGGAGCAGCGACGGATCATCGGGATAGCGCTGCAGGGCGGACGCGCAGCGTTCCGAAGCTTCGTCAAAGCGCCCCTGTCGGGCCAGGCGGCCGCACTCGCGGATGGTCTCCTCGACCGTATTACGGCGCTCCTCGGCGGCTCTGCGCTCGGCCGAGGCTTGCCGGGCAAGGTCCAGCCCGGATTCCAGAAGCGGCTCACCGGGATAGCGCGCCGCCAGTTCCTCCAACACCTTCACCGCGGCATCGGGCTGTCTGTTCTGAAGAAGTGCCGCGGCCTCAGCGGCGCCTTTTTCCACGGCATCGCGACGCATCTTCGCGTCGCGTGCCTGTTCGATCCGGCTGCGGGACTCGGCTAACGCAGGCGAGGAGATTCCGACGCGAGAAAGCAGGTTGAGAGCTTCGTCGAAACGTCCTTCTCCAGCTAACCGTCCGGCCTCGGCATTCGTCCGGACGATAGCCTGTTCGCGCTCCCACTCACTCGCAGCGGCCTTTACATTTTCAAGCTGCCGCAACAGCGCCTGTTCGCCGGGGAAGGCTTTCAAGCCCTTCTCGAGGATGCGGCGGGCATCTTCAAAACGTTGTGCAGCCGCAAGATCGCGGCTTTCGCCTGCCAGCTTACCGATGGCGCGCTCCCGCTCGCGTTCAGCTCGTTTCCCCCGAAGCGAACTCAGGAGGCGCTCGACCTTGGGGGATTCCGCATCCCTGCCGAGACCCGCTAAGAAGTCGATCGCTTCATCGTAGGAGTCCGCACGGATGAGACCTTCGGCCCGCTGCAGCGCCTCTTCAATTCGCTGCTCCCTCTGCCGGCGCTCGATTTCATGCTGGATTTTATCCAGAAGCTCGCCGGCCAGGGAGTTCTGCGGGTCGTGCTGCAGCGCCTCCGACACAGTGCGGTGAGCCGCTGTGAGATTCTGCTGGTCCAGCTCCCTACGGGCCTCGGCGATCAGCGCGTCGGCGGCTTTGCTGTGCTCCAGGAGCCCCCGGGCATTCTCCAGCCGTGCTTGAATGGTATTGCTCTCGGGATCGAGTTTCCGGGCGTTCTCGAGGGTGTGAACTGCGTCTTGAAAGTGGCGCTGGCCGAGCTGACTCTCAGCCGAATTCATCAGGGCTTCGATCTTGGGCAGCAGGGCGCGATGCTGCAACTGCTTCTGCAGACTCTCGCGCAACCCACGCGCTGCACGATTGGAAGGATCGAGGCCGAGCGCTTCAGCTACCAGCGAAAGAGCCGAATCGAGGTCGTTCTTCTCGACTTGATCCTGCGCCTCGTGAAGCAGCTCTTCGGCGCGCTGGCGTGCAAGATCGATACGCACGCCTTCGATATCGAAGCGGGCATCCTCGAGGCTTTGGTAACGTAGTTCACGGTCTTTGGCCAGCAGGCGCAGAACGATGCGCTCGAGTGCATCGGGGCACTCGGGGACATAACTGCGAATCGAAGGCGGCTCGGCAAAACTGATTTTGTACATCAGGTTGCGCGAATCGGAGGATTCAAATGGATGATGGCCGGTCAACAGCTCGTAAAACACCACGCCGTACGCGAAGATGTCGCTGAGAGCATCCACTTCGGCCCCGGCGAACTGGTCGGGCGCCGTATAAAGGAGGGTGCCGATCATCCACCCTTCCTGCGTCAGACGTGTGGAATCGGGCCCCTGCGTCAAGCGGGCGATGCCGAAATCCATGATCTTAACGCGGCCGTCGGGCCGCATCATGATGTTGGCGGGCTTCACGTCACGATGGACTACGCCGTGGCTGTGGGCGCAATGGAGACCGTCTGCTACTTGCGCCATGATGCTGCATTTTTGCAGCAGCGTCAGCGGTTTGTGGGTGGAGATGACATGGTGGAGGTCTTCGCCCTCCAGGTACTCCATGGCGAGGAACGGGCGGCCTTCGTGTTCGCCGTATTCGTAGACGGTGACGATGTTTTCGTGGCGCAGCTTGCCGGCCACCTGGGCTTCATTGCGAAACCGCGCCAGCAGTTCTTTGCCGCCTTCGGTGAGAACCTTGATGGCAACCTGGCGGTCGACGGAGGCATCGAAGCCGAGGTAAACACATCCAAAGCCGCCGCGACCGAGCTCGTCGACAACTTTGTATCTGCCGATTTGACCGACAGTTCCCTCCGTCATCGTGCGTGCGGTTGCGTTGCCCCTCCAGCGGTTTCATTATACGAAATAACGCTATAAGACCTGCACTTTGGCGTTTTTTCGCCCTCGCTGGATGGACCTGGGCTGTGACTCACACCGGGGAGCATTTCGTTCAATCTGTCTTGCGGGAAGCCTCTCTTCAGCCGGACAACATCAACTGTGTAGGAGAATACGCCGACCCTTCCGTGATGGGGCCGCGCAAGGAAGTCTCCAAACTGCCGTACAAACTCTCGCTGGCGAGTTTTGACGCTGTGGGGCTTCTCGTCATGCCTGCCCTAAAACCGAGTCAGTAATCGCCTGCACAGCCTCTGTTCCACACCCCTCGCTTTGGACAAACGGCAAGAAAGCACAACCGAATTGCACTGGCGCCCGTCACCTCACCGCTAGAGGAAGAGCTTCCCGATCCTGCCTATCCATATCGCTGAGTTGCCTGGATCCAGGGATGATGTCAAGTCGTCCCCTTCGGAACTGTTCGCTCGGCACGTAAGAAATTGATATCATACGGCCGCGAAAAATTGTCCTTAGGAAACACTACCAGATATTCCTGGAAAAGATCGGCTAAATATGCAGTATTGGCTCTGGTATGCCGCGCCGGTTCTTTTCGAAGCAAGTAGTTGGCCGGAACCGCGAACCAGTCAGAAACGGCTTGCGAGTGACACGCAACACCGATAAATTGCGGGTAAGGGAAGCCCGACCGCAGTTGTATCGGGCCAGTCCGTTTGCTAGTTTGGCGTAGATGCGGGCGCCTGTGCCCGAACAACTCAGCAAGACCATTGAGACCCTTTACCGTTCGGAATCGGGCCGGGTTCTGGCGACGCTGGTGCGCCTCCTCGGAGATCTGGATCTCGCCGAAGAGGCCATGCAGGAGGCATTCGCCGCCGCGCTGGAATTCTGGTCTCAGACTGGGATTCCGGACAAACCACGCCCCTGGCTGATTTCGACGGCACGCTTCAAGGCCATCGACGTCATCCGTCGGCGCGTGCGCTTCGACGGGGCACAGAGAGACCTTCTTGCCCATATGGAGCCGGGCGTCAACGACGCTCCCGGCACAAACGGAGAGACGGGGGACGAGGAGATCGAGGACGATCGCCTCCGTCTGATCTTCACCTGCTGCCATCCCGCTCTACCTCCGGAAGTACAAATCGCGCTCACCCTGCGCGAAATCTGCGGCCTGACCACAGAGGAGATTGCCCGGGCATTTCTGGTTACGCCGGCAACGCTCGCCCAACGCATCGTGCGCGCCAAGGCAAAAATTCGAGAGGAATCGATTCCATACGAAGTGCCGGCTCCGAAGGAGCTGCCGGAGCGACTGGCCGCGGTGCTTCATGTCATCTATCTTGTCTTTAACGAAGGTTACTCGGCTGCGGCGGGAGCGGAGGTAACGCGGGCTGAGCTAACCGGCGAGGCGATTCGATTGGGACGGTTGCTGACCGAACTTCAGCCAGAGCCGGAAGTCATTGGGCTGCTTTCCCTGATGTTACTGCAGGAATCCCGTCGCGCCGCGAGAACGTCTCCGGCCGGAGAGCTGATTTTGCTGGAAAATCAAGACCGCCTGCTCTGGAACCGCGAACAGATCGCGGAAGGAGTGGCATTAGTGGAGCAAGCCCTGAGCTCCCGCCGCTTCGGTCCTTACACATTGCAGGCTGCGATTGCAGCAGTTCACGCGGAGGCGGAATCGTCCGCTGCGACCGACTGGCGGCAGATTGCCGCGCTTTACAACCACTTGGTGCGGATTCAACCTTCTCCGGTTGTGCTTCTCAATCGCGCCGTTGCCATTGCCATGCGCGACGGTCCGGAGGCTGGTCTGAGGCAGATCGACGCGCTGTTGGAACGTGGCGAATTGTCGAATTACTACCTGGCACATTCGGCGCGCGCGGATTTGTACCGCAGGCTGGGCAGGACATTTGAGGCTCGGTCTTCTTATGAGAAAGCTCTGGCGCTGACCCAACAGGAACCGGAGCGGCAGTTCCTGCAAGAGCGGATTCGGCAGCTGAAATAAAAAACGGAGAGGCTGTCGATTTTCGGTCTCGCGAACGACTATAGGACGAAGGAACGATGCGCTACGGTTCCTGAGTGAACAGGAAACCCCATGGAAGACGAGGAGAATTCATGCCACAGTATATGGTTGCTGTCTACCGCCCGGACGACTACGACGCGTCCGTCGAAACCGAAGCGACTATCGAGGCGATCCACGCGCTCAACCGCGAATTGATTGCTGCCGGCGCGAGGAAGTTCGCCTGCGGCCTTTCCCCGGTCGGCAACGCCAAGTCGCTACGGGCCCAGCCCGACGGCAAGGTGCTCGTAACCGACGGGCCGTACACCGAGACCAAGGAGCACATAGGCGGTTTCTGGATTCTTGAAGCCGCTGATATGGATGAGGCGCTGGCGTGGGCGCGCAAAGGCGCCGTCGCCTGCCGTGCGTCAGGCGAGGTGCGCGAGATTCTTTTCCGCCCGGCTCCGGAACAGGGACCTGGCGAAAGTAAGTAAACAACCTGGCCACGTTCCCCAATCCACTATTAGGAGAAGAACAATGAAATACATCTGTCTGGGATACTACGACAAAAGCAAATTTGACGGCATGACTGAGGCCGAGCGAAACGCCATGTTCGACTTATGCCTTGAATACGACGACCATCTTCGCGCCAACGGGCAATGGGGTGGTGGCGAGGCGCTTCAGGGCCCGGAAACCGCCCTGACCCTGTATTGGAAGAACGGCAAAGTCGCCACTACAGACGGTCCCTACGCGGAAACCAAGGAACAACTCGGCGGCATTATCGTCCTTGAGGCGCGGGACATGAATCATGCTGTACAACTCATCGGCCAGCATCCGTCGCTGGCGTATGGCAACATTTTCGAGATTCGGCCAGCGGGAGACATGAACGAAGTTATCAAGGCAAGCGAGCAGCGACGGAGACAGGCCGCGGCACACTGAAAAAGCGGTTTTGTCACTCGCGGAATCGACTGTGCTCTGCCAGGTCCGCGAGCAGCGCGCAGGAGGCAAAGCGCGAACCGTTAAAATCCTCTTGCGTCATATCGGGCTGACTTAATGTTTTACCGCTGTGCTAGAAAAGGAAAAATGCGAACTATCCTCTCCTGCTCGTTCCTGCTTTTATTCTGCTGTCCCGAATCTTTCGGTGCTGAAGCAAAGCCTTCAGAGACTACCCCTATTGCTCCGTTCCGAATTGCTGACAACCTGTACTACGTGGGAAGCCAGGACCTTGCCAGCTACCTCGTCGTCACGATGAAAGGAAATATCCTCATCAATTCAAACCTCGCGAGTTCCCCGCCGCAAATCCGGGCAAGTGTGGAGAAGCTGGGCTTCTACTGGAGTGATACCAGGATTCTGCTCAACAGCCAGGCGCACTCCGATCATGTGGGCGGGGCAGCGGAGGTGGTTCGTGAGACCCATGCACAGAACATGGTGATGGACGGCGACGTGAGTGTGGTTGAAACCGGAGCACGCACGGACTTCTTATGGCCGTCACCTAACATCCTCACATACGCTCCTGTTCATGTGGATCGAGTTCTTCATGACGGGGACACGGTAAGGCTGGGGGATGTGACTCTGACAGCCCACAAGACCCCCGGCCATACGCGCGGATGTACCACGTGGACGATGCGCTCTCACGTTCCCGGGGAACAAGCGGGAACGATGCGGAATATCGTCATCGTCGGAGGGGTGGGTTTTTGGTCGGAGTACCACTTCGTCGCCACAGCCGGCCATCCGGTAAGCTACCCGAGCATCGCTCAGGATTTCCAACACACGTTTTCAGAGTTGCTCGCTTTGCCCTGCGACGTATTTCTGGGAGCCCATGGTCAATACTTCGACATGCTCACCAAACTTAAGCAGTATCCGCAGGCCGGTCCCCGTGTTTTTATCGACCCCGCTGGTTATAAAGAGTTTGTCGCTGACGCTCAAGAGACTTTCAGGAAGGCGTTAAGAAGACAGGAAACGGAGGCAGCTCATTGAGATTCCACCCTCGGTCTGCGATTACCTCATTGCCCGCGGTTACAGCTATGCGCAAAGGTCTGACAAAACATCACTTCGAATGAATAGCGCCCAATTGTATTCGGATCAGACCGCTGAAGTCGAGTCGTGTCCGCCCCACGGTGGTACTTGGCCCGTATAACGCCCGGTATGGCCGGCGGCTGGCGGGACAGGTCGACACAACATGATATGGTTCGGCAGAATGCTCAATCTTCGCCGACAATTTACATGTGCGTTGAAACGTGGCACCCCTTCTAGCGATCTGCAAGTCAAGGAGGCGTGACCAAGAAGGCTGGTTCATTCAACCGCAGTCTCCAGACTGGCGATATTCGGGTGGTCTGTGCCATCGCTGCCGGCACGTCTACATCGCCGTAGGGCGCGCGCTGAACCGCTCTGTATGCTGGAAGCTCTTTGTCGGAGCGACAAAAAGGTCACAAAACTGTGCGGAAACACGAGCCCGGCGAAACGGATAAACAGAAGGTGGGTTAGTCTTCATGGTGGAGATTTACATGATCCCTCACGATCGCCCCGGCACGTTCGCGACCTCGTAGCATAGGCGATCAGTATCCAAGGTACTAAGCTGATGCCTCTCATTCACGCGCCGCACAGATGGTCAAAGTTTGTAAGGAGCCTACGGGGACCGCGACGACCTCCGAGGTTTCGATTCACAGCCTTTTGTGTTGCGCTCGGCCTCGCCTGCCTTTCGGAAAAACATCACAAGGCTGCGGCCCCGGAGTCCGCGATACTGCCGGCCCCAATAGAGCGAGTTCGCAATCTGCCCAAACGCCAACGCGACGCGGCCCTGATCCTGATACCGGCGGGTGAAACCCAGATCGGCGACGACAGCGCACCGCCGGACGAGCGACCGGCGTTCGTTTACAGATCGAAAGCGTTCCTGATGGACCGCACTCCGGTCACTGTCCTCCAATTTCGGAATTTCGTAGAGGATACCGGCTATCTCACAGACGCGGAGCGGTTCGGCTCCGCTGGCGTGCTGGACGAAAAGCAAGGGGCCTGGATCGCAGAGCCCGGAGCGAATTGGCGCCAGCCGGGTGGAGTTCATGGGCGTCCGGCGGAAAGCACGCACCCAGTCACTCAGGTGAGCTGGATCGATGCAGACATTTTTTGCCGTTCCTACGGTGCTCGCTTGCCGATCGAGTTCGAATGGGAACGTGCTGCGCGTCTGGGCCAGACTCCGGACGGGCACGTTTTCAGGGCTGGCGATTCGGTTCGCCGCGGCGGCCACTTCGACGCAAACGTCTGGCAGGGCCTGTTCCCTCTGCTCGACACGGGCGAGGATGGCTATTCGGGAACCTCGCCTGTCGGCGCTTTTGGCGCGGCTCCGTCGGGCCTCACGGACATGGCCGGAAATGTTTGGGAGTGGACGGCTTCCTGGTACGTTCCCTACGGCGTCCCAAACCGGGCCCCGGCGGCCGGCGGTGAACGTGTTAGGCGTGGCGGGTCATTCATGTGTGATCCCTCGTTCTGCCAGGGCTTTCGGGCGACCGCGCGCGGCCATTCGACACCGGATACGTCGCTTATCAACGTCGGCTTCAGATGCATCGCCGACCCAGATCGTCTATCGCCACTTGCGGGACGCGCGTCCGCGATTCAAAAAACAGGGATGAGGAGGCCAAAGTGAGAAAACCGCTGATAGGAATTCTGTTGTTCGGTCTGGCGATCCTCGCCGCGGCTGCGGTGCTGAGAGGGAAGCAAACGAGAGGAACCGCGGCTGCGCCCGCGGAAAGACCTCCCAACATCATCATGATTCTCGCGGATGACCTCGGATATGCGGACATCTCAGCCTACAAGATCAACCGATTCCAAACGCCCAACATCGATCGCATCGGCATGCAGGGCGTTCGTTTTACGGATGGCTACGCGTCCGCACCGGTATGCGGGCCCTCGCGGGCCGGTTTGCAGACCGGCCGATACCAGGAGCGGTTCGGCTTTGAGTTCAATAACGGTCCGGCGGCGCGCGACTTGAGGGAAGGTTACGGGCTCGATCTCGGCGAGATCACCCTTGCTCAACTCCTGAAGACGAAGGGTTATCACACCGGCTTGACCGGCAAATGGCACCTGGGAATGCAGGAGAAATTCTATCCCACAAATCGCGGCTACGATGAGTTCGTAGGCTTTCTTCCCGGCCAGACCAGCTACATGAATCCTCATTTGCCGGGCGTTCATGTCTCGAAGGCTGCAAGCGCTGCGAATAGCGACGCCGTCGGCAATCCGAACGACGCGGCGGCCGAGTTTCAACGCCAGCGGCTCAGCCAAATCGTCGAGGGACCGGATCAGCATGTAGTGCATAACGAGGATCAATATCTCACCGACTATTTCGCCGATCGCGACGCCGAGTTCATTCGCAGGAGTGCGCAGACCGGTCAGCCCTATTTCCTGTATGCAGCCTTCAATGCCGTTCACGCGCCGCTGATGGTCACGCAGAAGTACTATGATCGTTTTCCACAGATCAAAGAAGAGCAGAATCGCATCTACGCAGCGATGGTGGCGGCGCTCGACGACGGTGTGGGCAAGATATTGGACGCTGTGGAAGCATCGGGCCAAGCCGGCAATACGATTGTCATCTTTGCTTCCGACAACGGCTGTGCCGCTTACTACCCCGGTCTGTGCAGTTGCGAGCCGCTGCGCGGCGGGAAGCTGTCGCATTATGAAGGCGGCACGCGCGTTCCCTTTATGATGCGCTGGCCCGGTCATGTCAAACCCGGCCTGGTTTACCGCGAGGTTGTGTCTCTGTTGGATGTCGCTCCAACCTCGGTTGCCGTTGCGGGAGCCAAGCTGCCCGCCGATCGCATCTATGATGGCGTGGACATTATGCCGTACCTTATCGGACGCAAGACCGGGATGCCGCATGACATGCTGGTTTGGCGCCGCCGTCCATCGGTTTCCATCCGCAAAGGGGATTGGAAACTTTGGGAGTCGGTCAACGACGCCACCGGTCAATACGGCGAGTATAAACTTCTTTTCAACTTGAAAAGCGATTTGAATGAGACAACCAACCTGGCTGCCAGCAATCCTAAGAAGGTCCAAGAGCTCGAAGGCTTAATCCGCCAGTGGGCCAAAGACATGACCGACCCGAAATGGCCGTCCCGGCCGCCGGTGCACTACGATGTCTGTGGAACACCGTTCACTTTGCCGATCTGACTCATCGCTTGGCCGGACCCGGTTCACGTAAGGTGATCGCGAAGAGGAAGTCCGCTCCTCAATATAGAGAGTGACGCTGAGCCCCGGTGAGCCCGGATTCCACGATTGCTTATTTATAGCATCGCTGTATGAGCTTGCGGGTTTTGCCCGGGGCTTGCTTGTAGCATGCTGCTAGTCTCGCTCTTGTTCACTATCTTTGGTGTTCACTCGCGACGTTGGTGGACATGGCAGTCGGCTGCAAGACGCGCGATCAACCTCCTCGTTCCGGTTGGCGTGCTTGTCGTCTTTGCGTTGGTAGTATTCCAAACCCGCCAGTCACTTTATCATTGCAAGAAGATCGGTACGCAGAGCGTAGGCGACAAGGCATGCCTCCCTTGTCGCGGAGTGCTTCAGATCACGAGCCCTTTGCGGCGCTTCCACCATGCAGTAATAGAACGTCATCGATCTAAGCCTGACGCCTGTGTACGAGTAAGCGCGCTATCCGACTGCTTGTGCGTGGCCCCCAGTCTGCGGTCTTTCTCTGAGTGGCATCGCTCAGGCCTCTCACCGATTCATTGTCCGTGCCGGACCGGAATCGGTTCCGACGCGTACACTGCCGCAGCGCCACGAGCTCGAGTAGCTTCTCTTGACATTCTTGTCGCCCGCCGGATACCCTCTAAGAGTGAGGCGCCGGAGTTCTGAGCCTCTCACGGTCCCGGTTACCGACAAGGTGTAATTCCTTCCGAGCCTGAAGCAATCCTCAAGATTTGAATTGTGAATGGGAAGTGCGAGGCGTGTTGCGCCTTTGCATGTGAAACCTATCACCACATCATCCTGAAATTGCAAAATTCGAAACCAACCCCCATTCACACAGAAAAAAGGAAAATACATTGAATCCTAAGAACCCCATTAACGCGATCCTTGATGAGCTCGCCTCACAGCAGAAGCGGGGCGAGAACTCCCTAATCGTCAGAATCGAGCCTGACCTCATCCAGGATGCGATGAACGCTCTTCGGGGCTACAGAAAGTTATTCGCTCCAGTCATCCCCGGTCTGACTGATACAGCGCCGATTTACGCAGCTTACGAAGAGATGCGACAGTCCGCCGAGACCAGGCACACCATTTTACTGCTTGTCGAATGCCAGACGATCGGAGAATTCCGGGAGGCTCTCGACCGGCTGCCGATTCGAAACTCTTCTGAGTGGCGCTCTTTTTCAATGACAGAATCCGACAGTTTCGATTAGCCTTCCGCGCTGCGACTACAACGGCAATCAAGAAGCTGTCGGTCACGTGGGTGCCGTAAGAGTTAAAAATACACTGTTTAAAGCTGTGCCGCAAACGAACAAATGCTGGACACACGGGCAATGGTCCATTCGCTCGCAACGCATAGCCGCAGTAGACGCGTTTTCATCTGCGAATTTCCACATCGAGCGTGTAGTCGGCGCTTCGTACGAAGCTCCCCTGAAATAGCTCTACACCGCGCGAATAATCGTTAACCACGTTTGAAGAGCGCCCGGCCGGACACTCGTCGTCGGCCGTCGAACTACCGGAAAAGCGAATTTTGAAGCACAAGGAGACGGGTGAAAATGGCTGAATGCCCGTAATGCGACCTGGACCGGGTCCCGCCCAGGTTCGCCCCCTTCCGGACAGCAAGCGCGGTCCCCACCGCAAGCATAGCGGCGGCGCAATCATCGCCCCTGGAGCGATCTCAAATCGAAAGGCCGGGATCGCCCTCAATTACTTGCTGACGCAGCAAAGGCCGCTCGCCCGGTTTCCAGAGCGATGCCGTGTGGACGACCCGGTAGCGAAGAGGGCCCCCATCGGGACGATCGCTACGCGTGATCGGCCGTGGAATGCAGACGAACTCCGTCCGCATTTCATCGCCGGTGAGCCGCACCGTCGCATAGCCGTGACCGCCCAGATCCACGAATTCAAGGTGCGGGGAAAGTTGCGGATTGGAAACGGCGTGAGCCCGCTTCAGGTCGAAACTCTTAGCATATTCGAGGCACGAGCGGACGCCGTGCTTGAGGAGCATGTTGAAGGTCCATTCGGGCTTACCCCCGGGTCGATCGGCCAGGAACAGCGAACGGAGCGGATGATCCTTCGGAAAACTGTGCTCATAAGCCTCCATCGTCCCAGGGCTGGCCAGCGAGGCGCCGACGAAACTGATCCCGACCGGCTCGAACTTGTCGGGTGGCAAGCGGGAGGCAGCATAGCCGGCCCAAAAGCTGTGACGGTCGCCCGACACGATCGCGAACCCGGTGATCTTCGAATCGCGGACGAGGTCATAGATTTCGCCACGCTCGTGGAATGCCCTGCCATAATCTCCGGGGCCGCACTGCGCGAAGGTGTCGGCCGGCCACTTCCGTTTGGTCAGTCCATCGGGAAGGTTCTCCGGGTCGGCGCGATAATCGAGGGCGCCCTCCGAATTGCCCCAGATCTTCCAGGTTGCCGTGGACCGGCGGAGCTGGTCCAGGAACCACTTCTTCTGAATGGTCCCGAGGATCGTCTGCGGCGGTGAATCCTTTCGAGGATTAGGGATGCTTATGTCGCCGAAGCTGAGTTCGGCGGGCGGATTGCCGCCGTTGAAGGTGCGGCCGGCATCGAGCGCGATCGTGGCCGGTTCAGAGAACATCCCGTTGAAAGCCGGATCGTAAATCTTGTCAATGCCCTCCGTTTCCAACGGGTCGCCGCCACGGAAGCTGTGCTGGTCGGTGATGATGAGATCGAGGTGCCGGCCGTAGCGAAACGTCCGATAGGCGATCAGGCTGTTGATGGCCTTCAGATTGTCGGGTTCGATCCCGAGGCCACTGTCGTCCCACTTTTCGATCGGCACATTTTTCACCGCCACCTCACCGAAGGTGTCGAGCGATCCGCTCGGCGCCTTCACGCGCGCGGGAATATATTCGAACCATGCCTGGTTGGCGGCGACCTTGACAGTCTGGCCCGGTTGCGGAGGCCCCCCTGCCTGTACGATGCTCTGCCGGCCCTGCCAGGAGAATTCGTGATTGTCCCACATGGTGACGAAGGGCCAACGCGCTCGCGCGTCCTGCAGGTCGGGATCGGCAAGGTAGCCCTTGTAGACGACGCGATAGCCCTCGACCGTTAGCGGGTAATGGAATTTGCCGGTATGGCCGCCATCGGGAATGCGGCCGATGTCGTAGATCGTGCGGTCGTACCGTGTAGGCATCTCGTCGGGATACTCCACGACCTCATAAATGAAATCACCGAGGTGCAGAACGAAACCGAGTTGATCGGTGGGCGCCGCGCGCTCATCCTCAAAGATCATCCGGCGATAGCCGTTGAGCTTGCCTTCATTAACGTCCTGGCAGCTCACAAACGCGAAATTGACCGGCCGTGGATCCTTCTCCGGCGGCGCGGTGATCGTCCGGCCGATGCGGCTACCGTTCCCCTCTCCATCGGTGAAGCGGTACCAGTAGACGCGCGCAGGCTTGAGATGACCGACCAGCACGCGCGTCGTCCAATCCGATTCCGCGGAGACCGGCGCGGGCGCCTTTGCGACCACCCGCCGGAATGCTTCATCCTCGGCAACCTCCACCGTGAGCACACGTCGGCCCCCCGAGGGGAACGGCCGCCGAGTCCAGAGGATAACGCTGCTCGGATCGGGATCGCCGGACGCGACGCCCTCCGGATAAAGCTCGCGCCGCTCCTGCCATTTGGTGCTTGACGCTCGAGCCGATCCGCCCCACGCCAGCGAGGCGCCCATCGTCGCGGCCAATTGAACAAACTCTCTTCGATTGAGTGTCATCGTCTATCCCTTTCGCAATCTCTCGCATGCCAGGAAGCGTGATCGGGCATGAACTTCGAGATGAAGCAACATATATAGACGTGGTCGTACCCCGGCTGGTCACGAAATGAGAGCGCGATTCCGCCGAGGCGAATGGTGCTTGCAGCAATTCGGTCAGCAACTCCTTTCGACGAACCGAAAATGCCGGCCCGAATGCTCCGCGCCCTCATCGATCCCAACAGCACGCCTCTCTACGAGCTCCAGGATTCGCCGCGCGGCTTACAGCACTCGCGCGCTACACATGGATGCTCGCCTGCGACAACGTCGACCGCATCCCGCCGCGCTCGGCTATCCCCTAAAAGCCCTCGCCAGCGACGCCGGCCTCACCGCCAACGTGCCCTCCATCGCGCACGACCGTCACCCGGTCATGGAAACGGTCCGCCGGCAAGTCGTTCTGATCACCAACCCGGCATGTCATAACAACCGAACTCGCCGTCCGCGCCACCATCCTGGCGGCCCTCTACACCCACGTCGCCGACCGCCTCAAATCCGTCCAACCCACACAAACCACAGCCACTTCCATAAACGATCCCGGTGGGGCAGACCTTCAGCCGGTCCAGGAGCTCACGAAACCCCTTGACGAACATTGCAATCCGCAATATACTAATTTCAAATTGCTATATGACCCTCGGCGAAAAACTTCGATACTTACGCCTGGTCGAAGGCACGCTCCGCGGCCTCAACCGCGAAATGACCCAGCAGGAAATCGTGCGCGCCATCAAAGCCGAGCTCAAGAAATCCATCAGCCAGTCGTATCTGTCGCAAATTGAAAACGGCTCTCGCCCGCACCTTACGAACTCCACCCGCATGTTGTTGGCGCGCTTCTTTAAGGTGCATCCGGGTTACCTGGTCGACGACCCCGAGGGCTATCATACTGAACTCATCTCTGACTTACGGACGCTGGAAGATCAGCTCGACCTCTGGTTGATTGAGGGTGCCGAGCGCTTCCGGCGCGATCCGGAGCTCCGCCAGGCTTTGCTCGCTCTGGCGATGCACGAGGATTCGCGCGGCTGTGTCCTGTTGATGCAAGGCATTCTGGAAACACCCGGCCTGGCGAATCGCCTGGCCGAGATCTTGCGTCCTAACGGCGCGACGGAAAGGAGCACACACGCATGACGTGGGAAGCGTTCTACGCCACTTGTTTCGTGACGGGATTGCTGTTGAGTCTGATCTCGTTTTTATCGGGTGCGGCACATCTGCACGCCGGCCACCTCCACTTCCATGGTCATTTCGGCCACGGCGGTGGACATGCCGGCGGCCATGGCGGCAACGGACGTGGTGGGGCAGTGTTCAATGTCGGCACCATCACGGCGTTCATTGCCTGGTTCGGCGGCACCGGCTATCTCTTGACCAGGTACACCAGCATCTGGACCCTGCTCGCCTTTGGTTTAGCAACAATCGCGGGCCTCGCAGGCGCGTTTCTGGTGTTCTGGTTCGTCTTCAAGGTGCTGCTTCTCAGCGATCGCGACCTCAATCCCGCCGACTATGAAATGATCGGCGTCTACGGCAAGATCTCCGGCACCATCCGCGAAGGCGGCACCGGAGAGATCATTTTTTCGCAGGAAGGCACGCGCCGTTCGGCCCCGGCTCGCAGTGAGACCGGGCTTCCGATTCCCAAGGGCACCGAGATTATCGTCACCGAATACAAGCGCGGCATCGCGTATGTGCGCCCGTTCGATGACATCGGACATTTAGACTCCGCTACTTCCGCTGGCGGAGAGTTGACGACCTAGTGCAGGCTGGCAGCCTGCGGCGGGCTGCTAGCCCGCCAAGAACTAGCTATTGAAGCGGAGTTAAGGAGAAAACTCAGTTTATGCATATCTCAAATGAGGTTTTCATCGTGGCGAGCCTGATGGTCCTCACCGTCCTCGTGTTGATGGCCCTCTTCGCTCGTCTTTACCGAAAAGCTGGACCTCATGAAGCGCTGGTGGTCTACGGATTCCGTGGAACCAGGGTGATCAAAGGCCGTGGCACGGTCATCTTTCCGATGATCGAAAACTACCGCGAATTGTCGCTGCAGTTGATGTCGTTCGACGTCGCGCCACAACAGGACCTCTACACCAAGCAGGGCGTCGCGGTCACGGTGGAAGCCGTGGCGCAAATCAAGGTGAAGTCCGATCCCGAATCGATTCTGACGGCTTCCGAGCAGTTCCTCACCAAGACCGATGCCGCGCGCGAGGGTCTCATCCGACTCGTCATGGAAGGACACTTGCGCGGCATCATCGGCCAGCTTTCTGTGGAACAGATCGTGAAGGAACCGGAAATGGTTGGCGATCGCATGCGCGGCACGTGTGCCGATGACATGAACAAGATGGGGCTCGAAGTAGTATCGTTCACCATCAAAGAGGTCCGCGATAAGAACGACTACATCATGAACATGGGCCGTCCCGACGTCGCGCGCATCAAGCGCGATGCCGAAATAGCGGGCGCCGAAGCGGAACGCGACACCGCGATCAAACGCGCCGAAGCCACCCGCGCCGCGGCCGTGGCGAAAGCGCAGGCCGATCAGGAACGGGTCCTCGCGGAGACGCTCTCGCAGGCGAAGCAGGCCGAAGCCACGCGCGATCTTGAAATCAAAAAGGCACAGTATCTTGAGACGGTCAAGAAACAGCAGGCGCAAGCTGACAAGGCCTACGATATCCAGACCAACGTCATGCAGCAGCAGGTGGTCGCCGAGCAGGTCAAAGTGCAGCAGGTTCAGAAGGAGCACGAGATTCTGGTACAGGAAGCGGAAATCAAGCGCCACGAGAACGAGCTCATCGCTACTGTCCTGAAGGGCGCCGAAATTGAGCGCCGCCGCATTGAGACCCTTGCCGCTGCCGATAAGTCGCGCCAGACGGCCGAAGCAGAAGGCCGCGCCGCCGCTATCCGCGTGCAGGGCGAAGCGGAAGCCGAAATCATCCTGAAGAAAGGTGAAGCCGAAGCCAAGGCCATGAACGTCAAAGCCGAGGCGTACCAGGAATGGAACCAGGCCGCAGTGGTCGACAAACTGATCACAGGCCTGCCGGAAGTCGTACGAGCGCTCTCAGCGCCGCTTGCGAATGTCGACAAGATCACCATCGTATCCACCGGGAATGGCGCGAACGCTGGAATGAGCAAGATCACCGGCGATATCACCGCCATGGCCGCTCAAATCCCGGCCCTGTTTGAAACATTGTCCGGCATGCAAATGTCCGAACTGTTAGGCAAAGTTCGCTCCATCGGCGACAAGTCTGACAAAACCAAAGGAACAACAGCGTAGCAAGGGTGGGGCAGGCGGTTTCGCCTGCCCTTTTAGTTTAAGGAGACACCAATGGCACTAATGGAACGAGTCGCAACGCTCGTCCGAGCAAATCTCAACGACCTGATCGACAAAGCCGAAGAACCCGAAAAAATGCTGAAGCAGTTCATCCTCGACATGCAAAACCAACTGCTTCAGGTCAAAACCCAGGTAGCGATCGCCATAGCCGACCAGCACCTGCTCATCAAAAAGCAAAAAGAGCACAACGACAAAACTGCGGAATGGATGAAAAAGGCCGAGCTGGCTGTCAGCAAGAGCCAGGACGATCTAGCCCGCACAGCCATCGAGCGGTCCATGAGCTCGAAAAACATGGCCGAGAGCTTCGCGCTCCAGGCCGAGGACCAGCGCATCCAGGTCGAAAACCTGAAATCCGCTCTCCACAAGTTAGACCGCAAACTCTCCGAGGCGCAGGCCAAGGCCGAAGTCCTGGTAGCCCAGCACCGCCGCGCCCGCGTTCTGAACAAGGCCGGTGATGCTAGAATCGCCCTCGCCGACGGTCCGCAGGACCTTGCCTGGGATCGCGCCAAAAACAAGGTCGAGCACGCCGAGGCGCTGAGCGCGGCGAAAGCCGAACTGCTCGGCGACAGCGTCGAGGATCGCTTCGCATCGCTCGAACGTCAGCAGGAGGTCGACCGCATCCTGACTGAAATCAAGGCCCGAAAGAGCTGAGATGGCCACGCTCGGATTTGTCGAATACCAGGATGCCTCACCCGAAGTGCGGGCCGTCTATGACGACATCATGGCGACCCGCCAAACGGATTGGATTAACAACTTTTGGAAAGCGCTAGCCCGCGATCCTGCCACTCTCAAACGCACCTGGGAGAGCATCAAGCAGATCATGGCCCCCGGAGGAGCGCTCGATCCGCTCACCAAGGAGATGATCTACGTCGCGGTCAGCGCCACCAATCAGTGCGGCTATTGCATCGCGTCGCACACCGCCGCCGCGCGAAAAGCCGGCATGACTGATGCGATGTTCGGCGAATTGATGAGCGTCGTCGGAATGGCCAATGAAACCAATCGTCTCGCCAGCGGCTACCAGGTGGAGATTGATGCGGCCTTTCTTACTGCGCCGCCATCCCCTTCAAAATCAGGTTAATGACAACCATGACCACTGCCATGCCGGGCAGTAACAACAGGGCCTTCTTCAACCGTCTTGGGTCGTCGCCTGCAACGGAGCCTATAATGCGCGAACTCACTGCCAGGCCGATCCATCCACACGAGATGGCGATTCCCTGAGCGGTCGCGGTCATCACCTTGAAGTTGTCGGCTACAACTGCCAGCGTCGTGGGAAACACCGGAGCCATCGCGATTCCGGCAAGAAATACCAGAATCCATGCGGCATTAGCGGACCGGCTTTGCAGCATCAGGAACGTAAACACCGCCATGAGTACCGATGCGGCCAGCGTCACGTTAATCGGCGCGACCGTAATCAGTACCCGCGACACCACCACGCGGCCAATCAGCAATCCGAGCGCAAAGCCCAGCGACAGCACGTTAAGCGCTCTCGCCTCCGGAATACCCTGAGCGACCAGATGTCGAACCAGCCAGTTCCAGACGCCGACCTCGCACGATACGTACAGGAACAGAAGCGCCGCGAGCATCCATAGAACACCGCTGCCGATCAGTTGGCTCGCGCCCGCAAAGAGCTGCGGAGCGCCGCCCGCGGGAGCCGGCATCGGGGTCACGATATGAAAAACGAGCGTTAAGCCCGAAAGCACCGCCACCGTGTAGCAGAGTCGGAACGAGTTTCGCTTCAGCAGGTTCGCTGAGATAAACGGCGTCGCCAATCCTCCCAGACCGAAGAACAGGTTCAGAAGGTTCAGTGTCGTACCGCGATGCTCCGGACTGATATCGCTGACCAGGGCATTGGCGCCCGTCACGATGATTCCGCCCCCGATTCCGAGTAGGAACAATGAGCCGATGATCGTACCGTAGCCCTTGGAGTTAGGGAGCAGGAAGAGACCAATCGTGATCAGAACCAGTCCCAAAACGAGGCCGATCTTCTTACCCTCGTAATCGATGAGCGGCCCCACCGCTACCGAGGCGATGATCAATCCAATTGCCTGTGCCAGCGCAATCGTCCCGTTTTGCGCGGGCGTCAGTTTAAACCGTGCCGAGAGATCCGGCAGAATCGTCCCGAGCATGGCGGCCAGCATGCCATACACGAAGATGGCGAGTATCGCGGCTGTGATGAGCACTAGAGCTCCTTAAACGAAATGGTATTTGCGTGCTTGGTCGTTCCAGACGATCTTCTTTTGATTCCGGAATGAGAGAGTGGCCATATGACCTGAGATCGCCGCCTGCTGCCCGACTTCAACCGGCGCAATCACTTTTGCGTCGCCGCGAATTGCGTCGATCCAGTTCTTCATATGAGCTTCAACAGCTTTGTTGTCGTTCCCCGGAAGTTCGATGTGCTCTTCCTTCCGTGCGGAAACTTTCGCGGGAGCTTTCCCGCCGAACTTCTCGGGGTAGAAATTCAGGATCTGTCGGTTCAAGACTTCTATAGTGCCCTCGTTGCCCATGAAGTTCTCGCCGTAACCATAATGATCGTTGCCGAAGTAGCAACTATAGTTGATGTGGAACTTCGACGGCGTGTACTCATAGATGGCGCTGAAGGTGTCCGGCACTTCCCGGTCGTCGTCGGTTTCCGTCCAGCGATAGATGCCGCCGGAAGCCATGCAGGTGTTGGGAACAACCTTGCCGCAAACAAAATTCGTGATGTCGGTCTGGTGAACGAGAAGGTCGGTTGAAATGCCGCCCGAATAGTCCCAATAGAGCCGCCACTGGTAATAACGCTGCTTGTCGAAAGCCCTCTTCGGCGCGGGCCCTAGGAACTTGGAGAAGTCGGTGTTATCAGGGTTGGCGTCCGCCGGAATAGCGTATCGCCACGCGGGATTGGTCTCGAGCGAATTGCGATACCAGAACGCGCGGACGTAATGGATGTCGCCGATCATCCCTTGCTCGACCATTTCCTTGGCCCGCTGATAGAGCGAATTGCTGCGGTTTTGGGTGCCGACCTGGATCACCTTCCCGGCCTTCTTCGCCGCGGCGAGCATCTCCTCGCCCTGCTCAATCGTGTGGGCGAGCGGTTTTTCGACGTAGATGTTCTTGCCGGCCTTAATGGCGGCCATGAACATCGGAAAGTGCAAATGTTCCGGAGTAGAGATGACGACGGCGTCGACGTTGGGGTCGGCAAGAAGCTGCTGGAAGTCGTCGTAGGTCTTAGGAGTATTGCTGCCCATCGTCTGGACGCGGTCTTTGGCGCGGGCAAGATTACCTTTATAGGTGTCGCAAACAGCTACCACTTCAACCATCGACTTACTGCCGGTGTAGAGCCGGTCCATCAGGTAGTAACCACGGCTGCCAACCCCGATCCAACCGATCTGGACTTTGTCGGACGCTCCCAGGGCGGGGAGTATGCCGGGAGCACTGGCGATCGCAAGCCCCGCGGATGTTTTAAAGAAATTACGGCGAGAAACAGGATCATTCATGAAGCTAAATAATCTCCTGAAGTCACAAGCATAGCAAAGCGTTGCGGTCCTGCTAGAATAGAGATTCAATCGGGCCGTGGCGCAGCCTGGCTAGCGCGCTTGCTTGGGGTGCAAGAGGTCCCGGGTTCAAATCCCGGCGGCCCGACCAACTAACCCCTTCTCGTTTCAGACCTTTCCACTTCCCAAAACGGGCATCGTGAAGCCAAATGCAGCCATGCGCTCAGTCTCGCACGCGCCGCATCCTGCGCACGCATCTCTAGTTCTCTCCTGCTCTAATGAAAGTTCTCAATCAGCATGATGTTGCTGCTGGTTTGATCGACCTGACTATAGAGCAGCGTCCGCCCATCCGGTGAGACTCCTAGACCTAGATCCAGTGGCTTCGTCTTCACAATTTGAGTTGTTGTGCCCGTCGCAAAATCCAGGAAGTTGACCCATGATGTGTAATCCCTTCCGATGTGTGGAGTGAAATAGACGCCTTTATTGGTTACAGAGTAGTTCACGCCATACACATCCGGCACAACCAGCGTCTCCTGGCCGCCGACCACCGGCATCTTCCAAAGCCCGCCATTCCCGTCGCGCTTCACGTAATAGAGCATCTTGCCATCCGGCGACTCCTGAGCTCCAGAGCCGCCCCCGTGGGTCACCTGCGCCACCGCGCCCCCTTCGGCAGGAACCTTCCAGACCTCTTCGGTGCCGGATCGGTTGGAGGAGAAGTAAATCCAACGGCCGTTTCGCGACCAGCTTCCGAAATAGCTCTCCCCAGGGGTCGCTTGGCGGAGTTGTCCGCCATCCTCTCCGATTACATAGATGTGAACGATGCCGCCCGCATCGGAATCGAAGACGATTTGCTGGCCATCGGGTGACCAGCGCGGGCCGGCGTTGGAGGTCCCAGACAAGGAGGTAAGAGCCGCAGCTTGTGAGCCGTCTCGGTTCGCCGTCCAAACCTGCGTCTTTCCGTTTCGGTTGGAAACGAAGGCCACACGCTTGCCGTCCGGAGAGAATTGCGGAAAAACGTCGCGAAGAGAGGAAGAGAGGGACCGGTCCAGTGAGGCCGTTCGCGTCGGCAGATCCACCTGCCAAAGATTCGCGTCCACGGTTCCGGCCACATAGGCCAGACGGTTTCGACGCCGGGAAACTGAGGGACTGGAGGCAGACGAGCCGGTTCCAGGTACGGCGCGCTCCGCAGCACTGCGCCGTGTGGAGGTGCGGAACAGAGTCGAGATGCTGTTCACGTCCGAAGCAAGAATGATTTCACGATTGTCCGGCAACCAGTCGGCCGATGTGACATTCCGTTGGGGTTCGTCAATTCGCTGGGGACCTCCTTCGGGCTCCATCGCCGGGGTAAGCGAAAGAACAAATAACTCAGAGAAGTTGGCGCGCCGTATAAACAACAATTGGCGTCCATCGCTCGATATAGCGGGCAGCCCGTCACCATACAACTCCGGGCCCGGGTGAGTCAGTGCCTTTGTTTCTCCGCCCTCAAGTGGGATCAGCACCAGCCGGTTGGGCCGGTTGGCGGATTCTGCCGCTGAGACCACCAATGCTTTCGAATCGCTGCTCCAACAAAGCGACTCAAGCGGCTGGGACGCCCCGATCGCATTGTTGTGAAACGTACCGAGGCGCCGCTCCGGGCCTCCCAGGGCGGGAATTATGATTACAGAAAAGTTGTCAGTCCTATCCGCTATCCGTAGGAAAGCAATCCACTGGCCGTCGGGGGACCACCGCGGATAAAAGTCAAACGCGGGATTGGTGGTGAGGCGCAGCGGCGTCCCCGCGCCGATCAGCTTAACGTAAATATCGAAGTTGTCTTCTTCACGCCCGTTCCATGCGAAAACGATCTGGCTTCCATCCGGTGAAAAGCTCGGAGACATCTGGTTGCCCGGGTAACTTGTGATCGGTACCGGGATGTATAAGGCCGGGGCAGCGGGCGGAGAAAGCAGGAAGAAGCGCCCGACTACCCATGCAGCCGTGCTTAGCAACACTGCGCCGACCACTGCCCAGACTACCCAGCGCGAACGGCGGGGAACCTGGGCTGGTACAGATGCAGTGCTCAGCGTGCCCGAATCATACTCCTCCTTCAGTTCGTCCAAAGCTACTTTGAGATCGGCCATGTGCTGAAAGCGACGGGCCGGATCTTTCCGCAGACATCGCATGATGACGCGCGATAGTTCTGGCGGAAGGCCGGGTCGTAGGCTGACCGCCGATTTGGGCTCGTCGCGCAGGATGGACGAGAGTACGGCGGCCTTGGAATCGCCGCTGAAGGGCTGTTGGCCGGTCGTCATCTCAAAAAGCACCACTCCGAGGGAGAAAATGTCGGATCGCGTGTCCACCGGCTTGCTCTCGGCCTGCTCCGGCGACATGTAGTACACCGTGCCCATCACGATTCCCTCACCCGTGAGAACTTTCAGGGTTTGAGTTGCATCGTCTGTCGGCTGCATGAACGGGATAAACTTCGCCAGTCCGAAGTCCAGAACCTTTACGCGGCCATCCGGCGAGATCATAATGTTCGACGGCTTCAGGTCCCGGTGAACAATTCCGGCAAGGTGTGCTTTGGCGAGTGCATCCGCGGCTTGCGCGGCATAAGTGAGGATCTCGCTGATGCGCATACCTCCACGCGGGATGAGTTGGTCCATGGTTTTCCCGTCCACGAACTCCATGGCAATATAGTCGACACCGTCTTCCGCGCCGACATCATAGACGGTCACGATATGGGGGTGGTTGAGTGCCGAAGCGGCCTTGGCTTCCTGGAAAAAGCGCAGCCGACGCGCTGTATCGTCGGCCTTGTCCGGGCGTAGAATCTTGATCGCCACGAGCCGATCGAGACGTGTATCGCGCGCCTTGTACACCTCGCCCATTCCGCCCCCACCGAGGGACGCAAGGATCTCATAGGGGCCCATCCGGTTTCCTGGGACCACAGCCATTCGGGTGTCGACTGATTGTAGCCTGAGAGATGCGGGGGTCGCGTTAAGAACAGCTCTTGCGTGGTCGGGAAGCAACGCAGCCAATTGTGAGCTACAACTTGTCGCCTCAGGCGGACCTCTTGCCCGATGCGATCGAGACCACGCTGGCTTTTGATCTGCTCTCCGCCTTTTTCTTGGCAACGACCGGCTCTAGGGCGCTGCTCATCGGGCTGATTCCATATCTGCGCGGCGGCCGCCTCGTCTTCGGGCAGGGCATGCGAGTAAACGGTAGCCGTCACGTGCACGTTCGCGTGCCCAAGGCGCTTGCTGACCGTTGTCGCGATGATCAGTTGCTCAATGCAAGGATGCCGCGCCACTAATGGAAGCCTTCTGGCTGCTTCCATGGAGGTGGTTCAATCGGCGCCAGTCACCTGATATAGTAGCCTTCGCGCGCGCGAACCTTCAGTCCGGGACGGGTAACCTGGACCTCGATCTTGCGATGCCGTCGCCCGCGAGCTGGTTTCGGGACTGTGTAAGCCAGGACATACTGACTGCGCAGATCGGCCTCGATGCGGTCAAACACCTCCGGTAACGTGTCTGACGCCCCTTCGAAAGCCAAGCCGCCGGTCTCTCGAGTGATCCGGTCCAGATTCCGCTTCCCCCTCTCCAGGTCGTGCATGACCGAATTTACCGCCCAGGATTTTGGCATCGTTTGCCACTCCGGATCGACATATCGAATTGCATACACGATTGCATCCGCGCTCTGGGAGGCCTCAATCGCGTCTGCCAGGCCGTGGTCGCTTCCCGTATCCCATCCGTCCGTGAGGAGCAGCATCGCCTTGCGCCCCGATTGACTCCGCAGTTTCAACTTTGCCGAGAAAAACACGCCATTCCAAAGCGCTGTCCCTCCGCAGCCCAAGTTATACATCAATGCCCACTGGCGGTGGCCCAGGCAGGGATCGCCGAGTATTTCGGCCTCCTGCGTGCCTAGCCGTTCCGTGGCGTCGTACAGGCTTTCGATCGAGTGCGTCGAGTCCCCGAGTAGCCTTTGCTGCTGTTCAACCGATACCAGGAAGGCGCGATCATTCTGAGATAAGATGTGCGAGAGAAACTGAAGCACCGTTTGCCGGTGCTGAACGACAAACTTGTATTCGCTGCCGCTAACGTCGGCGATCAGCCCTACTGTAAGAGCCAGATCGGATTCCTGCCATGCGTACTTCACTTCCTGCTGGATTCCGTCTTCGCGTACGATGAACTCCTCGCGTCGTAGTCCCCGTACCGGAGCCCCGTTGGCATCTCTCACGACGGCCGGAATACGGACCAGGTTCACGTCCACCTGAAAGTCCGGGGGAGGCTGTGCAAGCAACCGGACGGCAATCCACAACATACCCCACCGGAGTTTCATGACACAAACTACCCAGATTGTACCGTCAGCCGGGATGCAACACCACCCTTTCGGCGCTAACGACCAGCGTCGGATCCGGTCTTGCGGGAAGCCCGTTTTACAGCATTTCAGGACGTCCGATCCATATGACCGCAGAGGGTCCTTTCTGGCCGCGGTCGAAGCATCCTATTATGCTGCCGGCGGCTGCGACCTGGTGGTCCGCAGCCTGAAGGCATTGGCGAAGTCCCCCGCGCTCAAACCGGACGAGATCCGTCGCTTTGAGCAACTTGCCCGGGAAACGTGCGCCGCGACCAACTCGCACCTGCCGGACGTGCTATCGGCGGCGGAGGTGGCGCAAGCCGGGCGGCTGGAGCGCCGGCGTAGGAAGCGAGCAAGGGGAAGAGCGGGGCTGGTTCGTACAACCAAACGGATGTCGGGCGACGCGCGGAAGTGGGCTATTCCAAACGTTCCGGCGCTACAATCGGTGGTCGGGTCGGACGCCTTCCAAGACTGGCTAAAATCCAACCAAGTGGTAAGGCACCAGCCTCGCTGCACCGAAACAGAACTCCTTCAAGTCGAGACCCTACTCGGCCATCTCTTTCCCGAGCCTGTGCGGGAGTGCCTCTTGATCGTCGGCTGCCCGGAAGGCTTTTTGGGAGCAGTAGAAATCTTCCTCGCAGACGCCAGCACCCACGGCCGGTACCGGGCGGGATGAGGGTACTTTGCGGAACGTGACGTGTTGAAACAGACCTCTGGCTGGCTTGAAAACGTGCTGGGGCTTATAGTCAACCAGAGTGGCCAGGCAATCTCGAATCGTGTTGAATGGTATCCAGTTCGGTGGTCAACTGATGTAGCAAGGCTGAGTGTAGGACTGATCAACTGAACGATGGCGGCGACTGCCTATGCGAACGACCCGCAGCCAGCCGTCGCTGTGCAGGCACCCCCGCTCACGTCGACTCGCGCATGCCCTGTGAGAAGCCGCGAAAATCGACTATCGAGATCCTCGAGTGCAATAGTGCGATCCGTAAGCAGGTCCATCGGCGCGCCCATAAGCATCCGCGCGCCGATTGGAGTGAAGCGAATCACCATAAAATCCCGAACTCCGCGGGCCTCATGGATATGATGGCGATGCTGCAGAGTGACATCCATGCGTTTCTGTGCTCGGCTGTTGGCTTCGGGTCCGATGCATCGATGACGCGATGAGGCGCTGCGAAGTTCAGCACCATCGCGACTTCAAGCGCTGGGAGGTGCCGCTTATGCGATGGCCTGGGCAAGTAGCCCTCGCTCGCGAAGTAACCAAGGACGTAGTCACGGAGGCGTGGTTCGGAAGGCCCTGTGCAGCCCGCCAGCGGCCGAGATCAGATTTGTTGCCGCTGACGTCGATCCGGGTTGAACCTACCATTCCCATTTGTCAATAGTTCGTCAAGAATGTGGAGCAGGCGGTTCCGCTTGCCTTTGGACAATGTGACCCGAACGCGCAGGTCGAAACCATGCTTCACCCTTCCACGCCCTCAATTCGTTCGCGATTGCCAGCCGGACTTTGGCAGCCCCCTCCCGGCGCCTACCGGATCGGAATCGTGACTTTGGGATGAGTCTGAGCGTAGCCCTCGAAAATCCGCACGTTCGATCCGGCGGAGGTGGTTGCACCGGGAGGAATCACAATATCAATCCGATACACACCTGGATTCCCTGGCGCGGCTCCGGCATAGACAACGGTCGCCTGAACACCGCCGACATCGGCCTGGACCGGAACTGTGGTTGGATTTGCCATGCTGGGCCAGTCGTATTCGGCGACAGCGTTCGCCAGCGAGCCAAGGCCCGACGCGTATAACAGGACGGTCTCGCCGGCAGTAGCCGGAGAGGCGCCCGTGACGGGCGTTCCGTCGGAGTGCGTCGCAAGAACCGTCCCCAATCCGTTACCGGTACTCGAGAAATATCCGACTGAGGCGGGCGCGGCACGGACCGTGATCTCGTTGCTCTCCGCTCCGCCGACGGTGGCCTTTAGCTTGATCTTCCCTGCCCCGGCGGTCGCCCACGGCATGACGAATGTGATCGTCGTCGGGGAGACGCTCAATAATCCGACGGGTTGTCCGTTCGCGGTCAACGACGTATCTCCGAGACTCGTCTGCAGAGGAAGGCCCGGCGACGAATGCTCGGAACTCGCGAGCCCCGACCCTCGCAACGTCACCAAAGTTCCCGGCGCGAATGGAAATGGATGCGCGCTGAAGGTGGCCGCTTGCATCGGGCCATTGGGATCGAGAAAGACAGTCTGCCCCGATCCGGGTTGGAAGGAAGGCCCCTGGATTCCGATGTTGAAAGAGTAGTTCGCCGTCGCCGTGGCGGAGAGATTGGTCCAGGGCAGAGCCGCATTCGACGCGGAGATTGCGCCGATGCCGGGACTCGATAGTCCACCGAATGCGAGCGCCACCGTACTATCCGCGTTTACCGTGAACGTACCCACGCCGATGGCCAGATCCATAAGACGGCCGGTCGGCCCGTCGATGAAATTGCCCCAGCCGTTCGCCTTCGCCGACCCGTTTCCTTCGAAACCCTGCAGGGCATTGGTCAGCGACCAGGCGAACGCCGATCCTCGAACATTCCCTGATCCTCCCGGCGCCGCGGCGTTCAACTGCAGCCACCAATACCGTCCCTGAGGACCGGTGGAAGTCGGGTTGTCAGTCGCCAGGCGCGTGGCGAAGATCATCTCCGGCGCGTTGGTATCCATCCCTATATATGTGTTGCCGTCGGCGGAAACGAAGATTCGCTTCGTGCCTTGGGAGGACGTGTAACGGCCGGAGCCGGTGCAGTCGACGGAGTATGTACCGTTCGAGGACGTATCCTGAAGAGCGCCGGCGTTCTGGTCGCTTTGATGATACGTCCAGGTGGTGGAATTTACGTTGCCACCGTCGTCGAAAGCCAGCCGGAAGCGTCCCGCACGAGCGACCAGCGACGGGCTGGGCGAATACAGAAAGCTTACGCCACCCCAAGCGCCGTTCATCGCGGGAGTCTTGGTCGCCGCGGGGATGCCGATGAAGAGATCGTGCTGATCGGCAGTGCTCTGTTCAAGGGTCGAGCCGCCGATCACCGCTGCCCCCGCGCCGAGCCTGAGGCTGAGCGGCGGTAAGGTCGGATCGGACCAATTCGTCAAGCTGCCGGTGCCGTCCTGGTTTACGCGATACGAACCGTTCCTGTTGTCGGAGTTCGTCGTGACGGTGTAGCCGCCCGATCCGTCGAAGGTAATTGAGCCCATCGAGACGGATGCATTGCTGCGCTGATAGACTCCGTATACATAGTTGAACTTGCCGTTTAAAGATGTCTGATCGAGCGCTGGAACCTGGGCGCAGGCGCACCCGGCAACCGCGCCAATGAGAATGGCATTCGAGATTCGCATGTTTCCTCCTTGTGCGGGTCAAAAACCCGCTCACCGGGTTAGCGAAAAAGGTGCGTGAAAAGTTCAACGGACGTTGGGATAATAATCTAAACCCATGACCATAGCGCGGCCGGAGATCACATCCCTGCTGCAGGCCTGGGAAGGCGGCGATCGCGACGCCTTCGACCGACTGATGCCGGTGGTTTATGCGGAACTCCGACGCGCCGCTCAGGCTTATATGCGGCGCGAGCGAACTAATCACACGCTACAGGCTACGGCGTTAGTCAACGAAGTTTACCTGCGGCTGGTCGAGATAACCAGCGTCCGCTGGCAGGACCGCGCCCATTTCTTCGCGATGGCGGCCTCGATGATGCGGCGCGTCCTGCTGGATGCGGCGCGCGCGCGGTCGGCCCGGAAGCGCGGCGGCGGTGATGTGCGCGTCACGCTCGACGAAGAACTCCTCTCTGCCGAGGCTTCCCGTCAGGCCGCCAGCCTCATGGAAATCGACCAGGCGATCGAAGCCTTGTCAAAGTTGGATCCGAGAAAGGCTCGCGTTGTGGAACTCCGTTTCTTTGGAGGGCTGAGCGTGGACGAGATGGCTGCGGTCCTCGAAATCTCGTCGCAAAGCGTCAAACGCGATTGGAAGCTCGCACGGGCATGGCTCCTGAAGGAACTGGCCGGTACGTCCGTATGAGCCCGCAACGATGGGCGGAAATCGAGCGCATTTATCACGCCGCGCTGGAACGGAATCTACTCGAACGTGAGGCTTTCGTCGCCGCAGCCTGCCACAATGACGACGATCTTCGCCGCGAGATTCTGGCGTTGTTAGCGCAGCCGACCGAGACTGGGAAGCTCGACGCGCCGGCATGGCAAGGCGCCGCCGCGCTGCTCGCCGATTCAGCACCCGAGGTGGCCTCAGGGACACAGATCGGGCCGTACCGTTTCGAGAGGGAACTTGGCACGGGCGGAACCGGAACGGTCTACCTCGCCATCGATACACGATTGAATCGTCCGGTGGCGATTAAGTTACTCTCGGCTCAATTAGGCGATGCGGATGCGCGGCGCCGTTTTCAACACGAGGCCAAGACCGTTTCGTCCCTGAATCATCCGCATATTCTCACCGTGTTTGAAGCGGGCGAGATCGGATCGCGGCCGTACCTGGTTTCGGAGTTCGTCGACGCGGGAACGCTACGCGCCTGGCTGCAATCCAGGAAACCGTCTTGGCGGCATGCCGTCAATTTGTTGATCGGCGTCGCCGACGGGCTCGCCTGCGCGCACGCGGCGGGAATTCTGCATCGCGATATCAAGCCCGACAATATCCTGGTTTCGTCGAACGGCTACGCGAAGCTTGCCGATTTTGGGCTCGCAAAGCTGCAGGAAGGCGGCGTTTCCGACACCACGAAAACGCTGACCACGACAGCCCCCGGCCTCGTTATCGGCACGATCGCCTATATGTCGCCGGAACAGGCGTCGGGCACTCCGGTTGACACACGAAGCGACATTTTTTCCTTCGGTGTCGTCCTGTTCGAATCGCTCACCGGCCGGCGGCCGTTCGAAGCGAGGACCGGTCTCGAGCTGATCCAGCAGGTGATCCATAGCCCAGCGCCGCCGATAGGAGGCGTTCGGAAAGACTTGCCGCTCGCGCTGCGCATGATTGTGGACAAAGCTCTTGAGAAAGATCCCGCCGATCGCTATCAGAGCATGCGTGACTTAGTGGTTGACCTGAAGCGCGTTAGTCGGCAGAAAGAAGATGAGACGGCGCCGCACGTCTCGCGAACACCAAGCCCCACCTGGAAATGGACCGCTATTCTTGCGGCTGTCGCAGTAATCGGACTGTCGGTCCTGCTCCTGCGTCCGCACACTTCGTGGACGAACCCGCTTGAGGGGGCACAATTCACACGACTCACGGACTTCGACGGCTCTGAACTGGATGCGGCTTTGTCACCCGACGGGAAGTTTGTTGCATTCGTTTCCGACCGCGATGGGCCGTTCGATGCGTTCGTCGGTCAAGTCGGCCTCGGCATTTTCACGAACGTCTCCAAAGGAACTTTTCCGGAGTTGTTTCATGAAATGGTCCGAAGCGTTGGATTCGCGGGCGATGGTTCCGAATTATGGCTGCGTGTCGCGGTACCGGATCCCGTCACACCTCGGCCAACCGGACAGTCGCGCGGGATCTGGACCATCCCCGCACTGGGTGGAACGCCGCGTAGAACGCTGGAGCGTGCAGTCACTGCGGCGTGGTCGCCCGATGGATCGAAGGTTGCCTATGTCGAGCCACTCCCGGGGGATCCGATATTTATCGCGGACCGGCACGGCGAAAACCCGAAGCAAATATTCGTAGGGGTGCCGGGCGAGCACTGCCACTATCCGTCCTGGTCGCCGAATCGGCAATTCCTGTACTTTGTTCGGGGATTCCGCACCACCGAGATGGACGTATGGCGAATTCCGGTTGCCGGAGGCCAGCCCCAGCGGTTGACGCACATGAATGCGTTGGTCTCCTACCCGGTCGCGCTCAGCGAGCGTACCCTGCTCTACATCGGCTCGGCCGAAAACGGATTCAGCACCTGGCTCTACGCACTGGACCTGAAGACCGGCGTTACCCGCCGGGCGAATCTCGGCGTCGAAAATTTCGTATCCATCGCGGTAAGCGATGGGCCCAATGGCGCAATGAGGCGGCTGGTTGCGACGGTCGCGAATCCCAGAGGCGCCTTGTGGTCTGTGACCATCGGTTCGCAGACCGCGTTGGAGGCGGATGCGGCCCGCGTCGCTCTCCCCACCGTGCGTGCGGTGTCTCCACGGTTCGGGCCGAACTATCTTCTTTACCTTTCTTCAAAGGGCGGAGAGGACGGGCTGTGGAAGTTTCAGGATGGAGCAGCAACAGAGCTGTGGCGACCCGAAAACGCCACACTGACATCGCCCGCAGCGGTCTCGCAGGACGGCAGCATGATTTGTGTCGCTGTGAAGAAAGGCGAGCGTGGCGCGCTCTATCTAATGACGGCCGACGGCACTGGCGTGCGACCAATCGCGGAGGCGCTCGACATATTGGACGCTCCCTCGTGGTCGCCCGACGGTACCGCAGTTGTGGTCAGTGCCAATGCGGGCGCCGGCGGGCGCATTTTTCGGGTTCCTCTCAACGGCGCGCCGCCCGAACAGATCGTGAACAAACATTCCTATAACCCGGTCTGGTCGCCCGATGGGCATACCATTCTGTACTACTTCTCGCAGCAGGCCGCAACATTCCCCCTGGAAGCTATCACTCCCGACAGGAAAAACCTGCCCCTGCCGCCAATCGCCGTGCGAGGCGAAGGTGGCCGCTTTCGATTTATGCCGGACGGAAAGGCGTTTGTCGCGCTGCTCGGGCCGTTTCGCAATCAGAATTTCTATCTCGTCGATCTGGCGACAGGCCAGCGCCGGCAACTTACGAATCTCAAGCCCGGCTATGTGATGCGCAACTTCGATATTTCTCCGGACGGGCGTCGCATCGTGTTCGATCGCATTCAGGAGAATTCCGACGTGGTGCTAATCGACTTGCCGGCTACGGTACGACGATAGATTTCAGTGCTCATGGCCTGCCTTTGGAGCACACCGAGAAATGCGCACGCGAAAACGCAGGCGCCACCTCTGTTTACAACCCGCACCACACACACCATCGAGTTGACAGATGGGCAAGACTAATCTGAAAACCGCTCGCACCTTGCGGGACCGAAAACCTACGGTGCTGCGGGGCCGCACTGTTCTTTGAGGCGGCAACTTTGCCAATGGTGATGGGAACCGCCACGTTTGTGCATTCCGACCCTGGCTATGGTACCTCTATCTGAACGAGGCCGCGAATGCAGAACGCCAAAATGGTCATTGCGCCCATTTCCCTCTTGTTGCTTTCCTTTCAGCTTCATGCTCAGTTGCAGAGGCGAACTGAGGCTCCAAACACCAGTCAACTGCCGTTGAGTTTTGAGCCCAATGTTGGCCAGACGGATTCGACAGTCAAGTACCTCGTCCACGGTCGTGGTCAGATGCTCTTCCTTACGTCCGATCACGCTGTATTGCGCCTGACGAGCGTAGATTCGACTGTTCTTCGTCCGCGCAGCATCCGGGATATGGCGGCCCGGAAAGTTCGCTCCGCGGCGGTCCGTATGGGCTTCCGCAACAGTAGCAAAACAGCGGCTATTGAGGCGCTCGATCCTCTTCCCGGCAGAGTCAATTACTTCATCGGAAAAGATCCCACCAATTGGCATACGGACATTCAAACTTACGGGAGAATCGCCTACCGCGGCGTCTATCCCGGGATCGACCTCGTCTATTACGGTCAGCAAGGTTCGATGGAGTACGATTTCGTGGCGCAGCCGGGCGCCGATCCGCGCTTGATTCAGGTAGAGTTCGAGGGCGCGAATCGCATGCAGTTGACGCCGGAAGGCGATCTGCTTCTCGATACCGCCGCCGGACCGGTACGCTGGAAGAAACCGGCCGTCTATCAAAACGATCATGGTGTTCGTAAGCCCATCGCGGCGGACTACCGTTTGAAGGGCTCTCGCGTGGGTTTCCAACTGGCGAAGTACGACCGGAAGCTTCCACTGGTTATTGACCCGACGCTGGTCTATTCAACATTCCTGGGAGGAAGCGGAGACGATGAAGACCAAGCCGCCCTCGTTGATCCAACCGGTGTGTACACGGCAGGCACAACCAGTTCCGCGGATTTTCCGACGACTCCGGGCGCCTTCAGTACGACTCTCGGTGGGGGAGGCTCGGCCACGGACAACTGTTTCGTCGCGAAGTTCAATCCGCAGATGAGCGCCCTGATCTATTCGACCTATATCGGCGGCGAGAACACCGATGCGGAAAACCAGTTATGGTTGGCTCCCGACGGAACAGTTTATCTGACCGGGTTCACCACTTCTTTCGGTTTCCCAACAACCCCCGGTGCGTTCAGCAGGCAATATGGCAACGGCCAAGAGGAAGCTTTCGTGACACATCTCTCTGCCGCTGGGAACAGCCTCCTTTTTTCAACCTATCTCGGCGGCACCTTCGACGATGATGGCTACGGACTTTGGGTCGATCTCAATGGTAACGTCTACGTCACGGGCGAGACTGGATCGTTCGATTTCCCTGTCACACCGCAGGCGTTTCAACAGAATTACGGAGGAGGTGTGAATGACGCATTTGTCACCAAACTCGATCCAACCGGCAGCACACTCATTTACTCAACCTACCTGGGGGGCGGCGGCGCGGAGGCAGTCCTGAACCCGTCGACCGGGCCAGCTCCTCCGCAGATCAGAATCTTCTTTGGGACTTCGATCGCGGTGGATTTAGCTGGCAATGCGTATGTTTCCGGTGTGACGACGTCGGCTAATTTCCCGACAACCCCGGGCGCGTACTCGCGGACCAATAAGGGCGGGAGTGGCGATGGTTTCCTCACCAAGCTCAACCCCACTGGAAGTGCGTTAGTCGCGTCGACCTTGCTCGGAAGCACCGGCTTCGATGCCATTACCAGCCACCAGGTCGATCCATCCGGCAACGTGCTTGTCGGTGGCGTGACAGGCTCAACGTCGTTCCCGACAACCGCCGGCGCGTATAGCCGCACGTACCATGGCGGCGCGACTGATATGTTCATCTGCCGCTTCGACCCGACTCTCTCCACATTGACCTACTCCACTCTGTTCGGAGGATCGGACCAGGAAGCAACCGTCTATCTTATTGAGGCCGGCAATGGGACCGTTCTCGCCTCCGGCCTGACATACTCAAGTGACGTGCCAACCACGCCGGGAACCTTTCAGGCCAGATACGCGGGAAATGGCGACATGTTCCTGTCTTTCTTCGACTCGAACATTACAACGTTGCTCGACAGCACCTATCTTGGAGGGGTGAATCTTGATACGGGCTCCGCTTATTTCACCTCCCAGAGCCCTACGGATGTGTTCGCAACAGGCCGCACTGAGTCGCACGCGTTTCCGACAACGCCGAACGCGTTTCTGCGTACTTTCACCGACACCGGCGGCGTCGCCCCCATTGACGGTTTCATCTCTCGTTTTCAGTTCACGGGCGGCTGCAATGAAACGATCAGCCCCACGACGTTGCAGGTGGGCGTCGCGGGTGGACCTCAATCCGTGACAATTTCCGCGCCTTCGGGATGCGTCTGGTTCGGCTATCCCAACGCCCCCTGGCTGACAATAACCAACCCTTCGGGAACCGGCAACAGTACGATGAACTTCACCGTCGGACCCAACAACACGGGTGCGGCGCGTACCGGAACGCTCAGCGTCGCCGGGTCACCCTTGACAATTCAACAATCCAACGTCGCGAGCCAATGCACCTTCACGATTAATCCAACCAGCGCACCATATACGGCTGCTGGTGGGAACGGATCTGTGTCCATTACTGCCAGCGCGCCCAGCTGCGCCTGGACTGCAACGAGCAATGTGTCGTGGATTAGCATAACTTCGGCCGCGGGCGGTACGGGAAGCGGAACAATCAACTACAACGTGCAAGCCACGGGTGCTGCTCGAACCGGTACGATGACGGTCGCCGGACAGACATTCACTGTGAACGAGTCGGGCTCCGGCCAGACCGCAGGTCTCGTATTCGTTCCAGTCACGCCGTGCCGTGTGCTGGACACTCGCGGTGCCACGGGAATGTTTGGAGGTCCGTTCATAGGCGCGGGATCGACACGCACGGTTCCCATTCCGCAGAGCACCTGCAATACCCCTGCAACGGCGCAAGCGTACTCGCTCAATGCAACCGTTGTACCGGTCGCAACACTCGGATATCTCTCCATCTGGCCCGCCGGTCAGAGTCAGCCAATAGTTTCGACCCTGAACTCCACCGACGGACGTATCGTGGCCAACGCCGCTATTGTTCCGGCTGGCATAAACGGCGCCATCAACCTTTTCGCCAGCGATGCCACGCAAGTCATCCTCGATATCAACGGATACTTCGCCCCGGCCGCCACCCTGAACGGGCTCTCCTTCTATAGCGTGACGCCCTGCCGAGTAGCCGATACCCGAACCGCAACGGGTCCGTTTGGTGGCCCATCAATGGTGGGTGGCTCGTCACGTAACTTCGCAGTTCCGATGAGTCCCTGCAGCGTACCGAATACCGCCCAGGCGTATTCGCTAAACTTTACCGTCGTGCCACGCGCGCGGCAGCTCGGTTATCTCACGACTTGGCCGGCAGGGCAGACACAGCCCATCGTCTCAACGCTGAACTCGACAGACGGCGGGATAGTCGCGAATGCAGCCATCGTGCCCGCCGGGTCAGGAGGAGCGATCAGCGTATTCGTGACAGACAATGCCGACGTCATCATTGACATTAACGGCTATTTTGGTCCGCCTGGCTCACCTGGCGCCCAGGCGCTCTATCCGGTCACTCCGTGCCGAATCGTAGATACTCGCGGCGGCGGCGTTTTCACAGGCTCGTTCGGGCCGCCGTTACTCGCCGGAAATACACAGCGGAGTTTCCAGGTTCCTGGAGGGCCATGCTCGGGCATACCGACAACATCGCAAGCTTACTCACTCAATGTGACTGTAGTTCCAAACGGCGTGCTCGGTTATTTATCGGCTTGGCCTACTGGACAGCCACAGCCTGTCGTCTCAACCTTGAACTCGTTGTTAGGCAAGATTGTGGCTAACGCGGCGATCGTACCGGCCGGTCAAAACGGCGCTATCAGCGTTTACGTCACCGACCCGACGCAACTGATCCTGGATATCAACGCTTACTTCGCGCCATAGCTTCGAGCGAGTGTGACAGGTGAGCGGCCCAAGCCGTTCGGAGTCCTCACCCTGCACATTCACCCAGCGTGATCGTACGGATCGGTCCCTCGACACTCGCGAGCCGAGTTTTGGTACGGCAATCCCGTTCTCCTCTTTCATTGAGTGCAGCCGCGACACAACGCGCACGCTTATAATGGGCGAATATCCACTGAGGTCGCTTATGCAACCCATTCTGCGGAGGTACTCGGCGTTGGCTGTTGCTTTATCGGCTCTTGCTCTCCTGCAAGCGCTGCGAGGCCAGAGTTGCTCACCAATTAATTTCTTCACGACGCCGCGGATTTATCCACCTGCTGAGCAGGCGATCGGATCCCAACAGCAGGCCGATGGCTCTTTCACGGAAAGTTTCGGCCCCCGACGCGCTCCGTTCCTGCTCGGCGCGAACGTGCCGAATATCCAGAACACCCTCGCGGGATGCTGTATGTTTGTCCTGGAATTGCAGGGAGTGCAGAGATGAAAGCAACCGCGCGGATATTGTTGTTGGCAATCGTATTCTCGCAACCATGGTTCGGCTCGCGGGCAAATGCAGGGGATTGTGTGGTCGAGTGCGTTTCGGGTTTCTCGTGCAACTATTTTCAATCGCCGGGGCTTCCGCCGCCGGACTGCTCGGCGCAGAGAAGCGCGTACTTGCAGAGGTGCGAAATCGCATGCAAGGGCAAGAGCCGCGCGGCCAGCACGGGATGGGGCTCGATCGCCTATAGCGCCAAGGAACATGCCTGGGGTTCGTCATATTTGCAGGATTCCAAGGCGGCGGCGCAAAAAGTCGCGTTGGGCTACTGCAATCAGCGCGCAGCCAATTGCTCGACCCGGGTGGACTTCTATAACTCCTGCGGCGCGGTGGCTGCCGACGGGGAGATAGTAGGCTCAGGTACGGGTCCGAACAAGGCGGGCGCGGAACAGAAGGCGGTCGCGGCGTGCTCGACGCTGGGAGGCAAACATTGCGGGGTCGAGTCATCGGTGTGCTCCGGCGCGGCGTCGGCATCGAGCGAGCCTTCGGTGCCGAAAGCAATCTCGTGGGGCGCGATCGCGTACAGCAACAAGGACTTCGGCTCGGGTTGGTCGCAGGGCAAGAATGATCGAGCTAGCGCGGAAAGAGAAGCGCTCGGGGCGTGCGCGCAACGTGGTAAGAACTGCGAACTGCAAACCTCGTTCAACAAGCAGTGCGGGGCTCTGGCCGCCGACCGCGAGTTTTTCGGCTGGGGGACGAACGAAGACCAGCGGGCCGCGCAACTACGCGCGATCGACGAGTGCAAGAAGGACGGCGGGACGCGGTGTTCACTACGCATTTCCTTTTGTTCGTTCTGACGAGATCAGTTACCGATGATGCTCGATAACGGGCCAAAAGCACAAGAAGCGAACGCTTGTATCGGAAATGATCGCGTCCACCCCAGCCTCCAAACCACCGGGCCAATTTTGGAGCCGCGTTTAAAACATTAGCAAGCACACGCCAGCAACTCCGGTTGATCATCCCCTATCTGAATACAAATCGATTTCTTCGGGCATCCAGTCTCTTAGCGTCTAGATCAGGGACTTTCTCAAGGTCAGTGAATTCCTTGTAAGCGCCGTTCTGACTACGGTACCCGATGATCGCGGCCGCTTCTTGTGCGGTGAGGTCTGCAATGTCCTGGATCTCTTGAGCGCTAGCTGTGTTTACATTGACCTTGCCAAGATATCGGCTCAGATACGCAACCGCGGTATCGAATTCTTCATCTGTTCCCTTCGCTCCGCGCTGGGCCATATCGTCGACTGTTTTCTCCCAACCAGTTTTGGTGCGGCGCAATCCAATAACGGTTGCTAGTCCATGGCAACCCGAACATAACTTGACAACTACGGCCTTGCCCGGGGCATCTGGCAGATCCTGCGCTTGCAGGTAGAAAGTCGCAACGATAAGAAACGAGTACCTCATGGAACAGCCTGCCGGCAGTCTGTTTCTCTCGTCCACGCGATTAGAATGCACGCGGTGACGGACCAGGCGACGATCAGCAGGAATCCTGTCTCGAACGAAGCCGAATCATAGAGTCGCATACCGTTGGCAACGCGTCCGGACCAGTGCCGGTCCAGGATCCAACCGATCGCCGGCTGGAGTATCGCCGGGCCTGACATGTTTCCGATATTCACAGCGCCTGTGACAGTGCCGAGGAACCGCGCAGGAACGGATTCTTTACCTGCCGCGAAGCCGATCACGACGGGTCCGCATGCCAGACTCGTGATTGCAGCAACTACAGTGAACAGTGAGAGGGGCAAACTCCTAACGTAAAACATCACAATCCATCCCGCCGCTGCGATAACCGTTCCTGCCAAGTAAATGGGTTTGCGTTTGCCGATTCGATCCGACAGGTGGCCCGAAATCGGACTGGATATCGCCCAACACACGATCATGATTGAGCAGACTGCGGCAGCCGTCGTGGAGGAAATGGCGAAGCGAGCTTTCAGGAACGGTGTCCCCCAAAGACCGGTGAAGGCGAGGATTGGGCCGACGATCCCCCCTTGCGCAAACACGATGAGCCAGATGTTGCGGTATCCGAAGATACTTTTGAATCCTTTAAACAGATCCAGCATTGAGGATTGGCGACTCTCCTGTACCGATGCGGGCGCGAAGCTACGCATACCTTCGCTCGCTGGATCGTCCTTCACGATAGCCCATGCGAGCGCGCCGACGAGCAGAATCGCCGCTGCGGACGCGAGCACAACGGCCCGCCATCCGTAGTGCTCGATCGCAATGCGCAGCGGCACTTGCGCACCTAAGGCGCCTATATTGCCGAAGAACAGACCCAAACCGGTCAGCATGCCAAAGCGCTGCGAAGGAAACCAGTGCGTGGCCAGTTTCAGCAGCACGAGCCAGCCAACCGCCGTAGCTCCGCCCACCAGCGCACGACCGGCGCAGGCGACCACAAAGCTATGCGTCGCACCGAAAACGAAGGTACCGAGGGCGGCTGATATAGAACCCCAAATCAACAACCGCCGTGCGCCATGAGAATCCACGAGCACGCCCGTCGGAATCTGCATCGCGACATAAACGTAAAAGTAGAATGCCGACAACGTGCCGAGATCCTGCGCTCCGATCGAGAAATCGCGCATCAGTTCGCCTGTCATTACGGCCAGCGAGACACGCTGATAGAAGCCGGTCAGATAGAAAACGGCTGCGATGCCCCATACCGACCACGCGAGCACCGCAGGCGGCGGTTTCAACGCGGCCGAATTAGAGACTGCGTTCACTTTGCACTAAGAACCAGGCGACGAGGAGTTATATCGGCATTCGTCATTCCGAGCGCCCACTTGATGGCTTCGAGCCACATCGTACGAATCGCCGGTTCATCCCACAGCTCCGTTTCGTGGCCAAACGCGCAGAAGAACACCCGTCCCTTTCCATACGTCTTAGCCCAGGCTTGTGGAAAGTCGCCGTCGGTGCGATGAACGCCTGAATGTTTCAGGTCCACCCCGCTGCTATCCAGCCGTAGCAGAATACGGATGGCGTCGCGTGAGAAATCCTTCGCCTGGTAAATCTCGTCGCGAATGGGAAAGACTGGTGGGAATTGTTTCACCGCGGGAAAGCTGGGATCTTCGACAATGATCGGCGCTTCGATAATGCCCCAGGGATGGCCGTCAAACCGTGCACCGAGCATTTCGCCGAACTCCGGCCATTCCATGAAGGCGGTATCGGCTGTGTGCGCGGCCACGAACCCCTTGCCGTCGTTCTTTACGAAGCTGAGTAAGTCCGCCTTTTGTTGATCGGTCAGCGGAATCTCGCGCATGCCGTAAAAGAAAATTGCGTCAAAGGAGTTAAGATTCTTGCCGACGCGCCAGTCGCGGCCATCAGCTTTCACCGTGAGATTCTGTTTCGTGATGAACTGCGAATCCGTACGAATATAGGCGTCGTAGAGGCCTGTCTCCCGCCCCATATGCTCGATCACAGCCATGGCATGCGATACGGAATCGTGGTAGGCGCCACCGCCCTGCATGTCGCACCAGATAAGCACCTGTTTTCGATTGGGAGGCTGGCGGCGATATCCTATCGGCGGCTGCGCAAATAAGCTGAGCGCTAGAAGCAGACCTACTGCGAACCGCATCCTACTCGGCCTTCCGATAGATGTCGTTGATATTCCAGCAACCCGGCGTCGGGGTTGGCGCGTTTTCCATGGGCACCTGGATTAGCGTCGGTACATTTGAGTGGAGCGCGTCTCGCAGAGCCGGGCCCAATTCGCCCGCCGCGTGGATCATCACCCCATGAGCGCCGCATGCACGCGCCATGGCGGAATAATCGATACGATACGCATCGCCGTTGCGGCGGAACATGCAGCCGAAGTCCCAATCGTAGTGTTGTTTAGTCAGACCCGCGATCGTTCCGAACCCGGCGTTGTCCATCACCACCCAGATCACGGGCAGACCGGCTTCCATGGCGGTCGCCATCACGAGCGGATTGCTGGCGCCGAAGCCGCCGTCACCGATCAGCGCGATTGCCGCACGGTCGGGCTGCGCCATCTTTACCCCTAAAACCGCGGCCGCGCCGAACCCCATCGTGGCAAGACCGCTGGGGGTGATGAAGGTTCCTGGAACATTGATTGGATATTGTTGACCGACGCCATTCTTGTTCCAACCCACGTCTGTCACAATGAACGCGTCTTCCGGCACCGCCTTCTTCAGTTCATTCAAGATCCGCTCAGGACGAAGAGGGTATTGTTCAGAATTCCACTGCCCGGACCAATTGCTGGCAAAGGCGGCACGGCCGCGCGCGATCTCGTCGCGCAGCCCCGGTGCTTCTTGCCGCGGGAGTGAACGTGCCGCCTCTGCGAGAGCACCGATGGCAAGCTTCGCGTCGGCGATGACGCCCATCGAAGTGGGGTAATTCCGGCCGATCTCCGCTTCATCGATGTCGATATGAATAAGCTGTGTGGGAGGAATTGAGAACGTGACGTCGGGATACCAGGAGCTGGAATTGGCTTCCGCTAGCCGGGTCCCGATGGCGACAATCACATCGGCGCTCCTGCACTTCTCATTCGCAATAGGCGTCCCCCAGAACCCGGTCATGCCAAGCAACAGAGGATGATCTTCCCGCAGGCAACCCTTACCCATGAGCGTGTGGGCCACTGGGATTTCCATCGACTCAGCAAGCGTGGCGAGTTCCGCACTCGCCCGAGCCGCCAGCACTCCACCGCCTACGTACAGCACGGGATTCTTTGCCCCGGCGAGGGCCTTGACGATGTTCAAGGCGGTTTCCTGGCTCATCGCCGGCCGGACAATCGGCGTAGGCTCGGCCTGGAACGCCTGTACGGGAAGGTCGGCTGAGAAGATGTCCATTGGCACATCCACGAGCACGGGTCCCGGCCGGCCGGACTGGCAGAGATGAAATGCTCGCTCCACGATTCTGGGGAGAGCCTCCGCGTGGTCGACCCGGTAAATGCGCTTGCAGAACGGACGGTAAATCTCGAACTGATCCGCATCCATGTGCAGATTTACTTCCTGATGCGGATGGCGGCCGTAATAGTGGGACGGGATGTCTCCGGCGATCACCACCATCGGGATCGAATCCAGCGCGGCATTTGCGACGCCGGTGGTCGCGTTCGTCAAACCAGGACCGAGGTGAGTCAGGAGAACCCCGGGCTTGCCGGACGCGCGCGCATAGCCATCCGCTGCGTGCGCTGCCACCTGCTCGTGACGGGTCGAAACGAAACGGATGCTGCTCTTCCCCAGGGCGTCGAGCATTGCGATCACGGTGTGGCCGCACAGGCCGAATACCACTTCTACACCGAGCCGCTCCAGATAGTCGGCCAGCAGGTATGCAGCGATTCGTGTCCCGGTGGCAGGGGTGCGTTCCCGTACAGGCGCAACCGCATCCGTTAACATGCATCCTCCCGTGGGCACACAATTCGCCCACTTCGCGATACTACGCGTTCGCGGCCCACGGGGCAAGCACGTAACGGTACCGATACCGTAAATGCGCCTGCAAATTGACGTGCACGAATAGTTCCGCTGCCGTAATATTGATGCATATGACGAGCCGAGCCACGATGCTCGCCGCCGGCAAGGAAACCGACGAGAGGGTCCAGCAGCAACTCAAGCGAATACTCAGCAGCAAAGCGTTTCAGCCGGTAGAGCGCCTCCGGCGATTCCTCGAGTTCGTTGTGCAGGAAACAATCGCCGGACGGGGCGAACAGCTTAAGGAATTCCTGGTGGGCGTCGAGGTTTTCGGCAAAGAAGCGTCGTTCGACCCGCGAAACGATCCGATCGTGCGCGTACAAGCGCGCCGTCTCCGCACCCGTCTCGCGCGGTACTACCGCGAAGAAGGCCAGCACGACGACGTGGTGATCGATCTGCCGAAAGGCGGATACGCTCCCACCTTCAAGCACGTCCACGTCGCGGCCGAGCGGCGCACCCTACAGACTGCGCTCATCAGCCACAACACCATCCTGGTGCTGCCCTTTTCTGACGACAGCGCGTCCGGCGATCAGGAGTACTTCTGCCGCGGCCTGAGCCACGAGATCGGGCACGCGCTGGCCAATGTGCAGGCGATTCGAGTTCTCGCTACGGAACACACATCTTTACAGGATTATCAGCAGGAAGCGCGGGAAGCGGCCGAGCGGTTGAACGCAGCCATGGTGATTGGCGGTAGCGTGCGCAAGGTTGGCAATGTGCGGCGTATTACGGCCTACCTGATCGATGCTGCATCCGGCTGCTTTGTCTGGTCGGAAGCGTTCGACCGCAAGGCGGAAGACAGCTTCGCCGACCAGGAGTCGATTGCCCAGGCAATTCGTGAACGCGTACAAGCGGGGCTGGTGGATACCGGTCATCGAATCCGTTCTCAAAGGCCCACGGAAAACAGCGCGGCGTATAACTTCTATCTACAGGGTCGGCATCTGCTCGATCAAAGGACGGAACCGGCGATGCGAAGGGCAGTCGGTCTGTTTGAACGGGCGATCGGCGAGGATCCGCAGTATGCGAATGCTTACTCCGGGCTCGCGGATGCGTACGGTCTGTTGGCGCACTATGGGGTGTTGTCGCCCGCCGAGGTGTGGACCAAAGCCGCCTCGAATGCCGCTTGGGCCGTGCTGCTCGACGAGAACTCGGTGGAGGCCCACACGTCGTTCGCGCATGTAAAATCGACCCAGGATTGGGACTGGGCGGGCGCCGAACGCGAATTCCAGCGCGCCATCGGTCTGAACCCGCGATATGCAACCGCCCACCACTGGTACGGAATCTCCTGCCTGGCGCCGCTTGGACGGCTCGATGACGCATTGGACCAGATGCGCATCGCCAGCACTCTGGATCCGGTTTCGTCGATTGTCGCCCGCGATATGGCGGTGGTTTACTACTATAACCGCGACTTCGAGATTGCGCTGGAGCAGTGCGACCGTACGATTGAGCAGCACCCTCACTTCGCGGCCGCCTATGCGATTCTCGGACGGGTGCAACTGCAAATGGGTGAGTTCGAAGAGTCCATTGCGGCGTATCAACGTGCGATTCAGCTCACGCCCAACAGCCCGAGCATGCAGGCCGGACTCGCGCGGGCACTGGCCATGGCGGGACAAAGAAACGAGAGCCGGCGCATACTGACCGAGTTGCACGATCTTTCGGGGAAACGCTACGTGTCGCCATTCGAGCTGGCTTCCGTGCATTTCGCGATGGACGACAGCGAGCAAGGCTTTCGATGGCTTGAGAAGGCGTTTCAGGACCGCTGTTTTGAGCTGATTTCGATTAAAGTAGACCCGCGGTTTGATCCGCTGAAGCGCGATACACGGTTTACTTCGCTGGCAACTCAGCTCGGCCTTTAGAAGATTTCGCTGTTATAGAACTCGCCATACAACTCCCGCTCCGGCGGACGATCCTCGGGTATCGGACGGCTCACCCACGTCACGTTCATGTAGTGCTTCAGCGAGATGTTCTCGTTGGTGATGTTACCGCCCCAAACGCCACAGCCCATGCTGGACGTCATCGGCATGCCGTTGGTAAAAGTCCCAGCATTCGACTTTGATTGAGGCTGGCGAACCATCATACGGCTGACCGGCGCGAGCAGCGCCAACCGGTGAATGTTCTCGTCATTGAGTGAGTAAATGCCGCAACTGTGGCCGCGGCCGCCGACTTCGTAGATCTGTCGGACGATTTCAAGCGCCCCATCGAAGCCTCCGCCATATTTGAACACGGCGAGCACCGTTCCGAGTTTTTCGGTGGAAAAGAGGTGCTGTTTGCCGATCCTGTCCTCTCGCACAACCAGGAAAGTCTTATCTGGCGGAATCGTAAAGCCGGCCAATTCAGCAACGCGGGCAGCCGGGCGTGCAATCGTTTCCGGAGTACGGTGCCCCTCCGCGTCCCAATACGCCGCGCGAAGTTTTTCCTTTTCGGCATCGTTCACGAGGTATCCGCCCTCGTTCTGCAGTTGCTGGACGAACTCATCGTAGATCGATTCGTCCACGACGGCGTTGCCATCAGCCGAGCACCCCGACCCGTTGTCGTTCGTTTTGCTGATCCGGACTGTGCGGGCCGCTTTCTTCACATCCGCTGAATCATCAATGACCATGGTGGCATTGCCCGCTCCCACACCGTAGGCCGGTTTGCCGGAGCTGTACGCGGCCCGGACCATGGCCTGGCCTCCCGTTGCGATAGTCAGGTCGCAAATCGACATCAGTTCCTGTGCCAGTGGAATGCTGGGGGTCTCAAGGCACTGCAACACCTCTTCCGGGCACCCCTGTTTCTTCAGCGCCGCACGCATGATACGGACCGCCTCATTCGTTGTCTTCCTGCTGGCGGGGTGGGGCGAGAATATGACAGCGTCCTTGCACTTAATGGCGTAAATTGCTATTCCCGCAGGTGTGACGTACGGATTCGTCACCGGAATCAGCGATGCGATCACTCCCGCGGGCTTGGCATACTTGACGATTCCCTTTTCCGGGATCTCCTCGACGATTCCCATGCTCTTCTGCCGTAGAGCATCGCGTAACACGCCCAGGATCTTGAACCGGCGTCCCGGCTCCGGACTGCCCATGCCGCTTTCTTCGACGCTCATTCTCGCCAGGCGCGTTGCGGCCATCTCATTCCCTGCCGCCCAGGCGATCGCGCGGCAGAGGTGATCCACGCGGTCCTGATCGTAGTCCGCGATAGCGCACATCGCCATCCGCGCTCGTCTTAACAGATCCTTTGCGAGTGTCTGTTCCTGTTCCGTGATTTCCCTTGCCATAAATGTCGTTTATTCGATTTTTCGCGGTGGCACACCGTCGTATTGCACGGGTATTCTTATGCGCATGGCCTTTTCCCGCTCATGTTCCTCAGCCACCTCGGCGGCAATGCCAGCAACCCGGCCGATGATGAACACGAGCTTGCCGAATGGCGGTGCGAATCCGAGGTCGTGCAGCACCGCCGCGAGCGCACCGTCGATATTGATCGGCAGGGGCTTGATCTTCACACGAACGACCTTCTCGACGGCCCGCATAAACGCGATTCCGTCTCCCGCCGCGCCACCGTCCTTTGCCATATCGAACAACGTATTTGTTCGTGGATCTTCGCTGTGCACGCGGTGCCCGAGGCCCGGCACTCGTCTTCGGCCGGCTCTGGCCTCGTCAACCGTCCGAAGTGCCGCTTCCTCGACCGAGAGTCCCTCGCGTCTGGCCAAATCAAGCCCTGCGGCGATCATTTCCATGCAGGCTGAGCCTGCTCCGCCATGCTCGTCGCCGATCGCCAGAATCCCCGCTGCGACGGCTGCTGAAAGCGATTGACGGTTCCCCGACGCAACCAAACGAGCTGTCGCGCAAGACGGCGCTCCCGAACCGTGGTCTGATACGGCAACAAGAATCGCGTCGAGTAGTTTCCGTTCCTCCTCGCCTGGGAGGCGCCCCCGGTGCAGCAGGAAGACGATATCCGCGAAAGACTTCCGGGTCATCAGCGACGCGACATCGTAACCGCGAACCCACAGTCCCGTGTCGTCCGAATTCGCGATCGCAGTGCGCCAAGGCTCCATGTGTACTGCTCATTATGATTCAGTTCCTGCTACTCGCGGCCCAGTTCAGCGAGACGTTACGGTGCTACCACCGTTACCTCGTTGACAGCTTGACAGGCTGCCCCTATGGTGGGGAGCGAGGTTCCAGACGTGGTTATCTGCTTCCGTTGCTCCCCAGACACCAGGCGATTGCTCGATGAGGCTGTTCGCGAGTCCGGATACGCCGACTACGCTGCTGTGATCGAAGCGGCGGTCGCGAACCTGGCGGTGCTTGAGCGTAGTGTTTCGAGAGGGGCTGTGGTTGTCGAATCGCCACTTTGCCCGTCTCAAACATCCGTTGTCCCGAGCATTCGGCACTTCGAGCAATTCGAGCACGGCGCCTGACGCGAGTTACCGTAGCGGCACCGTTAAGTCATTGGCACATTGCAAAGCCGGTGATAGGATCTTCCAGTAAATCAACTCATCAGACAGCGCGCTGGTGACGAGGGGGCCACGTGAGCATCTTTCCGAAAACTGCGTTAGTGAGTGTCTGTCTTTATGCCGGCTTGTTTGCGCAAGCCGTTTCCACTTCTCAAATTTCTGGAATCGTGCAGGATAGTACGGGCCTTGTAGTTACCGGGGCGCTCGTTACTTTGATACAGACCGATACGGGGATGACTCGTACCACTACGTCGGCGCAGGACGGGTCGTATGTTTTGCCGAATCTACCAGTCGGCCCGTATAAGCTCCAGGTCTCGAAAGAGGGATTCAACGCCGCGGTTCAGTCGGGAATCGTACTTCAGGTGGACACCAATCCCGTCATCAACGTCACGCTGAAGGTCGGCTCGGTGAATGTCGAGATCGTCGTTCAAGCCAGCGCCAGCATGGTCGAGACGCACGAGAATGGTGTGGGACAGGTAATCGACCAGGAGCGCGTGGTCGACCTTCCCTTGAACGGTCGACAAGCTACGGATCTCATATTTCTATCGGGTGGTGCTACTACTGCACCTGCGGGTGATCTCAACACCAACAAGAATTTCCCGACGACGACGATTTCGGTTGGCGGCGGCTTGCCGAACGCCGTGAACTTCGTCATGGACGGGGCCTCGAACAACGATCCTTTCAACAATCTCAATCTCCCCTTTCCATTCCCGGACGCATTGCAGGAATTCAAAGTTGAGACCAGTGCGATTCCCGCTCAGTACGGTCAGCACGCCGCTGCGGCGGTTAACGTAGTGACAAAGACCGGCACAAACCATATTCACGGCGACGTGTTTGAGTTCTTCCGTAACTCCGTCTTTAACGCACGCGATTTCTTTGCTTCGTCTCGCGACAGCCTGAAACGCAATCAGTTCGGGGGGACCATCGGCGGCCCGATATTGAAAGACCGCTTGTTCTTCTTTGCGGGATATCAGGGAACAGTGGTCCGAAGCGATCCACCGACCACGGTGAATTCTGTCGTTACGCAGCAGATGTTGAATGGCGATTTCACGACGCTCGCTTCGGCGGCCTGTCAGGGCAAGCAGGTCACCCTTAGCGCGCCTTTTGTGAACAACATGGTCTCGCCCACGCTGTTCAGCACCCCGGCGTTGAATTTCATCAAGCATCTGCCGATCTCGTCTGATCCCTGCGGGAAGATCCAATATGGCATTGTCAGCGACAACCGCGAGCACCAGATTCTGGGGCGCATGGACTATTCACTGAATGCGAAGAGTCAGTTCTTCGGCCGCTACTTCATAGCGAACTACAACAACCCTGTCACGTACGATCCAAGCAACGTACTAACAGCCAATAAGACCGGCGTCGCAGACCAGTCACAATCCTTCGTTCTAGGCAACAATACAACCATCACGCCGAGCTTGATTCTCTCCTCGCGCGGTACCGTCAACCGGACCCGCGCTTTGCGGGTTGTGCCCTCCTATTTCACGCCCACAGATTTGGGAGTCAACATGTACAGCGCACTTCCCGGGTTCATGGGAATCTCGGTGGGATCGGGCACCAGCGGGTTTGCTCTCGGCACTGGGGGTACGAACCCTGGCTACTTCAACTCCACGGCTTTTCAGGGTGAAGAGGATGTCGATCTCATTGTTGGATCGCATCAGATCGCATTCGGTGTGAACTACATTCACGCGATCATGAATACGGTCAACAATCGTCCGACCAATGGACAGTTTACGTTCAGCAGTCAGGCTACGGGGTTGGCAATGTCAGACTTTCTGCTGGGAACTGTGAGCGGTGGGTTCCTGCAGGGCAACATCGTGTACGACAATGATCGCGCCAATTTCATCGGGCTCTACGTACAGGATTCGTGGAAGGTGTCACGGCGGATGACCATCAACTATGGAGTACGTTGGGAGCCGTTCCTTCCCGAGCACAACGCCAACGGCTACGTGGAGCATTTCGATTCTGCCGCCTTCACCGCGGGAATGATCAGCAAGACTTACCCCAATGCACCTGCGGGACTGAGTTTTCCGGGTGATCCAGGATTCCCCGGCAAATCGAATGTCTCTGGGAAAATGAACGATTTCGCCCCGCGCGTCGGCCTTGTGTGGGATCCAAAAGGTAACGGAAACATGACCATTCGCGCTTCCTATGGGATCTTCTATGACACGCCACAGTTGTTTTTCTATACTCGGTTCGCCAATAATCCTCCGTGGGGTGCGCAGGCCAGTTTGCCCACGACGAGTTTCGCGAGTCCCTGGGCGACCTACCCCGGTGGAAATCCGTTTCCCGGATCGAGCTTCTTTCCGGCGGCCGGCGTGTACGTAAACATGCCTTTGAACGTCAAGCCTCCATACGTTCAACAGTGGAATCTCAGCGTTCAACGGCAGCTTGGTCAGAATCTCCTGTTGTCGGCGAGTTATTTCGGCAACCAGACCACCCATTTCTGGACGAGCACGGAAGCAGACTCGGCGCTCCCCGTCCCCGGCGCGACTCAGGCAACAGAGAACCAGCACCGAGTCCTCTATCTGCAAAATCCGGCACAGGGCAAGTACTTTTCAACCATCGGTCAAGTCGACGACGGCGGGACAGCCAACTATCATGGTCTCCTGTTGGTGGCGCAGCGGCGTCTGAGCAACAGCTTCTCCGTGCTCTCGAACTTCACCTGGTCGCATTGCATCAGCGACCCGGAAACTACGGAACTGACTGGGCCAAGCTACGTCGATCCCAACAATCGCCGGTTCGATCGTTCCAACTGCAGTTCGGATCGCAGGCGGCTCTTGAACATATCTATGGTTGCTAACTCGCCACGATTCAGCAATCGCTTCACGAATTGGGTGGCGGGAGGCTGGCAATTGTCGACGATCGTGCGATATCAATCGGGCAATTACGCGACGGTCGTAACCGGGTCGGATAACGCGCTCTCCGGGATCGGAGGCCAGCGGCCAAACCAGGTTCTCGCCGATCCTTATACACCTATGGGGCCGGGCACTCAGACGTTCAGCATTCAGTATCTGAATCGCGCGGCGTTTACGACAGCCGGACTCGGTCCGGGGATCCTCGGCAACCTGCGTCCACTGAATATTCTCAACCCGGGAATGGTGCAAGTTGACATGGGTCTGTCCCGCAACTTCCTCGTTCGCGAGGGAAAGAACCTTCAGTTCCGATGGGAAGTGTTCAATGTTCCGAATCGACTGAATCCCGCGGCTCCCAATACAACGCTGAACGCGGGCACATTCGGTCAAATTACGAGTGATATTAATGGCTCAGGTTCGCAGGCGGGCGATCCGCGGATTATGCAATTGGCATTGAAGTTCATTTTCTGATCGGAGTAGTGATGAAGATCAGGATTCTGGCCATGATCAGCGTGACAGCCGCTGCGTTCGGTCAAGCAGACTGGCCGACCTATGGCCACGACCCAGGCGGGCAGCGATATTCGCCAGCGGCGCAAATTACACCCGAAAACGTCGCGAAGCTCACCCGGGCTTGGACGTACCACATGAAGCCCGCGGACGCCGACACACAAACCTCGTCGGGGAGTGCTCGTCGGAGAGGCCGCGGCGGCGCGGGCCGCTCTTCGGAAGTCACGCCCCTGGTCGTCGACGGCGTGATGTACCTGGTAACGGCCTACGATCGCATCGTCGCGCTGGACCCGGAGACCGGTAAAGAGACTTGGTCCACGATGATTGCAGGCGGCCCTCCTGCGACGCGCGGGCTGGAGTACTGGCCCGGAGACAAACAGTCGCCCCCGGAATTGTTGTTTGGCACCGAAGATGGTCGCCTGATTGCTGTAAATGCGAAAACAGGCAAGCTCGTACCGGGTTTTGGGAACGAAGGCGTGGTGGATATGAAAGCCGGCATGATGAACGGTTTTCCCGATAACAACTTCGGTCTCTCGTCGCCGCCCATCATTTATAAGAATGTCGTCGTAACCGGCGCGCACGTGCAGGAGTTTCCTAGCCTCGGGCCTTCAGGCGACACGCGGGGTTGGGACGTTCACACAGGCAAACTGCTGTGGCGATTTCACGCTACGCCCCTGGCCGGCGAGCCCGGCAGTGAGACCTGGGCCGATGATAGCGCCGCGAAACGATCGGGTACGAATGTCTGGGGCATGATGACTGTCGACACGAAGCGGGGTATTGTCTACATGCCTTATGGCGAGCCTACAGCCGACTATTGGGGCGGAGATCGAAAGGGCAAAAACCTTTACAGCACGGCGCTAGTTGCTGCCGACGCGCTCACGGGCAAAATGAAGTGGTACTTCCAAGCCGTCCATCACGACACTTGGGATTATGATCTCGCCGCACCGCCTGTTCTGTTCGATGTCGTGCAAAAGGGGAAACGAATCCCCGCCGTATCGGAACTTTCTAAAATGGGTTTCCTGTTCATCCTGAACCGTGAAACGGGGAAACCGATCTATGGCGTTGAGGAACGGGCTGTCCCAACCGAGGATGTATTGCCCGGTGACGAGGCTTGGCCAACGCAGCCATTCCCCGTGAAGCCACCGCCGCTTGCGCGCAACAGCTTCAAACCGGACGATCTCGCTAAGCTGACGCCGGAGCACGAAAAGTTTTGCCGCGACCTGTTCGAGCAGCAAGGCGGGCTTCACGCCGGCGGGCCATTCACGCATTATTCCACGACGCCCAGCGTGATCTTTCCGAGCTCGATCGGGGGTGGCAATTGGAATCCGTCATCGTTTGACCCGAAACTCGGCTACCTGTTCGTGAACACACAAGATTTCGGCAGTCTCAACCAAATGGTCAGGAACAAGGACGGGTCGTACTCGCGTGCAGGATTCGCCGGTACAAATCGATTCTGGGATCCGGATACGCATTGGCCATGCAATCAGCCGCCCTGGGGACGGCTGTTCGCTATCAACGTGAACACCGGAGAGATCGCATGGGAATCGGTGCTTGGAGTTACTGACGACCTGCCTGAAGATAAGCAACGCACGGGCCGTCCGAATTTGGGCGGCTCCGTTGCGACAGCCGGGGGGCTAGTCTTTATCGGCGCGACGGATGACAGCCGCTTCCGAGCGTTCGATTCTAAAACCGGGAAAGAGCTGTGGGTGACTAAAATCGACGCGGGCGCACATGCCGCGCCGATAACTTACATGGGTAAGGATGACAAACAGTATGTCGTCGTCACGGCGACCGGAGGCGGCTTCCTGAACGACCGCTCATCCTCCGATTCGATCATCGCATTCGCGCTGCCTTAGATGAGTTGGCGTCGGATTGTCGCCGTGCTGCTGCTCTTAACGAGCGCTTCCAACCCTGCGCTGCCGCAGACCAGAAAGAAACGCATCCTGGCCATTGGCGATGTGCACCGGAAGATTTACCAGCACGACGCCGTCTCTCACGCTCTGGCCACGATCGAACATCTCGGGCATGAGAGCGGGCTATTCGATACATACATCCGGACCGATATTCAGCTCATCACGAAACATCCGATTCAGTTCGCTGAGACGACCGCGGTACCGGACGCCGACAAGCGGGCAGTCAACTACAAAACGTTGAACGACTTCGACGCGATCGTGTTCTACGGAATAGGAGAATTGGAACTCACGGATCAACAGAAAGCTGATCTGCTTTCCTTTATCCACGACGATGGAAAGGGCTTTGTCGGCATCCACACCGCGATAACGGCTTTCTACTCCTGGCCCGAGTACGGCGACATGATCGGCGGCTACTTCGACGATCACCCCTGGACGATTTTCGACGCTCCCATTATCGTGGAAGATCCGAGTTTCCCCGCCATGAAGGCGTTCCCAAGGACGTTCACCGTCCGTGATGAGATCTACCAGGTGAAGAACTTTTCGCGCAATCGCGTTCGAGTATTGGCGCGCCTTGACGCCAGCAAGCTCGATTTGAAGAACCCACGCGTGCACCGAACCGACGGCGATTTTCCGGTCGCCTGGGCGAGGGCGTACGGCCAGGGACGCGTCTTCTACTCAACGTTCGGACACACGGAAGAATCCTGGGACGATCCTCGAATGCAGACCATGTGGATTGAAGCGATTAAGTGGGCGACTGGGATAACGACCGCCGACGTCAGACCACGTCCGATGGTCTTCGACGCTGTGCATTCGCATTGAATCCGCAAAAACGGAAGGATGGATGGCCGAACTCTTGCCAGCTGGTTGCTTTCGGCGGACCACAATGCCGTGAGTTTTCGGTTTGCGACCCCACTTAGCTACCGAAAATGGTTCATAACAGGAGCTGTAGGAGTGGATCTGCTCGGAGCGTCTCCTTCAGGCCATCAGGCGTCCTGCACTTGCAAAGAACCGCAATCTCTGAAAAGCGACAATCCACGCTGAGCCAAGACGGTCATTTACTCTACTTAGGGTCTCGGCATATTAGAAGTTCTGGGTATCTGGGATACCCTCCATGGAAGCATGTCGAACTCGCCTGACAGTGTTGAAGATCTCGCGCGCTAGAACCCGCGCATGTGAGGTAAACAACTCGTGGTAACCAGGTCTTTGGGTTGAATCCCTGTCGATCATGTTGATTCTAGAAACATTGGTGCCTGTGTCAGGCATGGGAACCGTTCTCGCATCTTCTCCTCAGCGCGGACTTTGCAGATTCCCCTATGAGGAAAAGCCTAAGGAATTCCGTCCGGATGGCCGTGTTTGGACCCGCACCGGTGGAGCTAGGCGTTTTTCCAAAATAAACCTTGTTACAGGCGCGAGAGTGCGGGCTAAGCTGTAACGTCAAAGGCTCAAGGCTCACTTTAAATCAAGTCAGGCCTGTCAATGGGTGAAGTGTCAGGATCGAGCGCTTAAGACAGAACCTAAACACGCGCTAAAGCGTATGTGCCAGTCAGGTTCCACGAACAAACCGGGGATAGCAAAACGCTCGCTTAACCCTGGCTTGGATCAACTCGCGCCAACTCCGACAATCGATCTACCACCATCACTGTTGACCTTTTCGAATAACTTTCCTGTTGCAAAACAGTGGTGCCCTCCTCCAACGAGGATTGTGGAAGCGCCGCCCGTTGCCCCTGAGGACGAGCCGCAACAGGTGGCCGACGTGGAAGCTCCTGCGGTCCAGCCGAAAAAGAAATCAACACGAGATCAAGCGCGCCTGAAGGTCATGGTGTTCGAGGAGGATGACCAGACTAAAGTCATCGTGGCGGCCCAAGTGACCTCCTCCCTCGTGGGGTTGCGTCAGACACAAATGAACGGAATCGCCGATTTCGGGCAAGTTCCCACGGGAGAGCACTCGATTAAGGTGATGTTACAAGGCAACGCGACGAAGGTCTTCCTGCCTCCGGGACCGGTTGCCGTGACGTTGCGGGATCGGGACAACATCACGGTGCCCGTGCCCGTTCAGCCTATCGCAAGTTGGATCGAAATCCGCTTGGTCGATCTGGACGGAAGCCCGGTCGCACAGGCAAGGTATGAACTTCGTTTGCCGGACGGCAACATAAACCAGGGAGCGCTGGATGAGAACGGTAGCGCGCGCTTTGATGGCATTAAGCCCGGGCAAGCCCAGGTTAGATTTCCCGACATCGATGCACGAGAGTGGTCGCCGGCGGGGGCTTCTTGATGGGAGCTGGGTTTAAGATCCGTGAACTTGTTTCAGAGCTGCCTGAGTCGGAGCGTCACATTGCCCGCTCAGAGTGAGTCCGTTGTCACACTGAAATTCCTCGACGGCGCTGCGAAACTGCAGGCTGTCACCTCCCGGAACGCCCGCAAAATAACCCAGGTTGTTGAGCCTGGCACATTGTCCGGACACTTGATCGATAGTGTCGAGGTCACCGATCCTGATGGGCGCGTCGAAGTCTAATAGCTTGAGATCACCGCTGCGGGCCGTGCGAAGGATCGGCTGAGAAACGATCCCGTTTGCGTCGGTAGAAAGAGTTTGCGCTTTTCCATCCACCGTGAGCTGACATGGTGTATTCGCAATCGGGTTTTCCACGGCGTCGGTAATCATCAGCCGTAGCTGAAGTTTCTTCCCCTGCAAGACGAACGTACTGACCTGCCCACTCGGTGCGGAGGCTTTCTTGTCTTTTTTGTCAGGAATCGCAATCTGATCACCGGGATTCAACACGTGGGGATCGTCTCGGATCTGACGGAGTGCGGCATTCAAGGGATCATTCCAAATCGTGGCAAAGTCGGCGAAGCCAAACTTTTCCGCGATACTGGATGCGTGATCGCCTTGCTGGACGGTATAGATTTGCGGCATGACCCCCGTGTCCATTTAGCATAACGAATTCGGTAATGGGAAACGGTCCCGAATCACAACTATCCAGGTAGAATGATCTAACGATGAGCGTGCCGCTTTTGTTTAAAAGCGACGGAGGGATGATCGCGGACCATCCGCAACAGACGATTTTCCCGATCCTCGCCAGCCCCACGCCCGCTCAGGATTTCAATCACGTCCGGCTCAGCATCTTTCCGGTAGGCTGCCTGAGGCTCAACGATCTTCGATTTGCGTTCGACTCATCCATCGTTAAAGCGGAAGCCGAGCAGGAACTCAAACAACTGCCGCTGCTCATGGCGAACCACCCCGACTCACCCTTATCGGTGTTCGGCCACGCCGATCCGGTCGGCCGGGACGATTACAACAAGACTCTCAGCGGACGCCGCGCGATCGCGATTTACGCTCTGTTGACGCGTCGAACCGACCTCTGGCTAAACCTGTATAACAACCCCTTTGGCGGTGATGACTGGCGCAACTGGAAAGCCGGTGGCCCCATGCTGGTCCGCCTCGGCTATACGGCTGACCCAGCGGGTCTGCAACGTTTTCAGTCAGACCACGGGCTCCCTGCGACGGGCCAGTCGAGCGACGACACCCGCCGGGCTTACTTCCTCGCCTACATGGACGCGATTGGTCCTCCGATTCTGACGGCTGATCAGTTCCTCGGCCGCGGCCTTGATCCCCAGGGCAAGGCGGACTACCAGGGTTGTAGCGAATTCAACCCGGTCGTTATGTTCTCGGCAGACGAAAACCAGACCCTCTTGCTTCCGCAGAATAAAGCTGATCGCGACTTCGAGAATGCGCCGAATCGCCGCGTCGTAATCTACCTTTTCTGCACCTACGCTAAGCTGATTGATCCGAATCAGTGGCCGTGCCCTCGGGCATCCGAGGGTTCCAGTGGGTGCCAGGCTCGCTTCTGGTCTGATGCATCGGTCAAACGCCAGTTCCAGGCCCAACATCGCAAATATGAAGACACCCGGGACACCTTCGCCTGCCGGTTTTACGACCGCCTCGCATGCTTGTCGCCGTGCGAAGGGATTGTTGTACCGTTCACGACCCTGATCACCGTCAGACTGCGGCTCGTTTTTACAGATCCCGAGGGCAAAGACCGGCCGTTCCCACCCGGCTTTCCAGTTGTTGTCGTGTTTGGCAACGGAACCGAGTTGCCGCTTACGGTAGGACAAGACGGGCGCCTGGCATTTGATGCCGATCCCACTCAATTGTCCGTCACCTTGCGATTCGAATCCGGGAATCAATTGTTTATCGCCAGTGCGCCCGGACCGCCGGCCACAGGTTCGGAAGAAATGATTTTCGCACCCGAGGTGGCAAATCACATTGACAATGGATTCCGCCTGTTCCAGTGCCCGCTGAAGTGGAGCATGGATAATTCCGACTGGGCCGCAACCGGGGCCGCGTTCGGAAATAACAGAATTCCCCTGGAAGGCGTCGCCACCATTGGCTCGGACGCCTCACCCGTCTTGTTGCGGCTCAATCCTCACTGGCAATACCTACGTTTTTCGTATTTCGATCGTGCCCTGAAAAAGCGGCTTAGTGTTCCGCAGATGATGATAGAGGGGTTTTTGGATTCGGCACAGTCGTCGGGCGTCCCCGATACTCGCAGCAATTGGGTTGTGGACCCCGGAGACTTGGGTAGCCAATGCCTACCATGGATTCTGCAAACTCCACCGAAGCCCGACCCCGCAGTCCTGCTGCGTTTTCGCTATGTACCGGGATCATTTGTCTCCAGCAACACAGACGGAACGCGCGTTCTTCTCAGTCTCGACAAGTTGAATCCCAACGGGACGGACCCGGCCCGCGTCACCGACCCTGGGCTGAACGCAGGCGCCGTGAAGAGTTTCGTCATCGATCAACCGAACCCCGATCGGCTCCGGCTATACGATCTGCCGGTTGTTTGGAAATCACAGGGTTATGCGACGCTGCAGAATGTGGGTGGCAATCCTTCCCTCACCCTGTTCAAGGATGCCGCGGTCGCATCCACTACCGCCAACGCTCCGTTGATCTTCTCGCTGGATGATATGGTTTTGATGCAGTTTGGCGGTGGAGTACTGACGCCGTTATCCCCATTCGAACCTGGGGTCGATCGTGTCGCGATCTACTCCAATACCTTCCAACCTGGCGATTCAGTGGCGCTGTCAAATGAGGGGCTGTTCATAGCCGATGTTGACAATAAGCAGCCGCATTTCACCCAGCAGGTGGCATTCCTCGACAAGAAGATCAACTACGTTGCGGTCTATCCCGATTGGACTCGATTGGTCATCGCGCAAGGAAACTTGTTCGATGTATTCGATCAGCGCACACCCGACAGTCCTACAGCGCCAGTGGGCGCACGCGCGGCCGTACGCTGGTTGGACGCGACGCCAGTTGGCGGCATCGTGCCGGCGCCTGGAACGCCGATGGCAAATCGACCAGGAGTTCAAAAGCCGCAATCGGGACAGAACTTCTTCCGAATCGAGCCGTTTTATGAACAACGGCAAGACCTTGGGTCGATTCCACGTCCCCCCGGTTTCCGTAACGAGCACGCGAATCCCCGTGCGGAAGCCAACACCAGGAGTGCAGGACGAGTCGATGTCGCTGTTCTGCGTTGTTGCGATCTCCAGGACGGTATCGAAGTCGCGGTTTGTCTGAACTACTTCCGACTTTTCTTCAACGGTAATCCGGCATTTCCGCCGGGTCTGGAGCCTGCCGCCGTGCCCTCCGGATTATCGGGCAGTGATGCTGAGGATTGGGGCATCCTCGGTATAACGAACATGCTCAAGCGTTGGAACGGGAACGATATTCCGTTCAGCACCGCGCGGCCGCAGGCGAAGCCGACCGGTTCGGAAAAGGTGCGTTTCGACCTGCTCTGGCTTGCTCAGAACCTGCCGCGCGCTATCGCGCACTTTGAAATCGGTCTCTTCAAGATGCCTCCGACCATTGTCCCGCCACGCCCAGTGCGTGCATCAATGGACCCCTTCAATGGTTTCGCCACGTTGGACGTCAGCAACAATATCGTGCAAGAGACGACAACTACGCCACCCCATTTTGGAGGTGACCTGGTATTCGCCCACGAGATGGGGCATGCGGGTAGTCTGGATGACGAATACGATGATTCCCACCTTGCGTACAACTTTCCGTGGCTGATCAGTCCGGCTCCCGGATGCCCCTTTCTGAACGAGTTCTTTGCCATGATGTTCGGTGGCTATTTTGCAGGCGTCGGGCGGTATTGGTGGCAATTCGCCGAGTGGCTGCGGAGTGTTTATAACATTGACCTGCTGGTGCAGTACTACCCGACACTACAATACAAACTGCCGCATCACCCGCTCGCGCCGAGAAGGACCCACGTGAACTGGCCGTTGGCTGAAGCGATCGACGTTAGAGCAGCGACCGACCCGAGGCTCAGTCCTCACGCCGGCTTCGATGCCTATCTTTACCCTTCCGGTTCGGACTTATACTTGGGACCCCCGCTCGCGATGGCGAATGCCACCCCAATCGACGGAATTCTTGTTGTATTGGTTAAGCTGCGGGTAGCCTTGCACACTACAGTTGACGCCGTAATTCGCGACATCCTGTTTCGCATGTTCACGGTAGTCGACTTCATGCTTAATGTGAATCCAGCAGCTAAGGTCATCGCAAGCGGGGCGATCAACAACTGGACCTTCAAGCGTTGCCCCGTGCTATTTCAACCGCGCCTTCTCGTCGAGACCGTCTCTGATGATCCCAATTTTCTTGCGATAAACAATGTGCCCGATGCTGCGACATACAAGAATTTCGTAAACGGAGTGGAGTCGCAACATCGCGTGCACTTCCACGTGCGGACGAAAGCATCTGGACCCGCTCAATGGACTGGACCGACCTCTGTCGAAGTGAGTGGAGATCCAGGGCAGTCGTTGGACTTCGGCCTGGTGTTTGTAGAGATGTTAGGTCTTCCGCCGGGGACACCGCTTACTGGAGCGTCCTTCACACCGATCGTTCAATCTGTGCTCCCCGGCGGGAGCGCCGCTTTTCTTTGATTCCACTTTGCCAGGAGGAACGTGATGGCCGACGTTGGATCTGGTTTTTGCGATTTGTCAACGGGAGAGCCTGTTCTACCGACAGGAGGATTCCTGCCGATACACGGGAACCGTCCATTTCCGCCCCTGCCTCACGATCGACCGGTCCGCAGCGACGGTGCATATGTCAGCCGATACTGCACTGAGGGCGCTTCCTCACGTATGCCCTTTGCGCTTCCTCGCGGTGAGTGGAAGACGCGTTGGACGGCGCCACTCGACCCATCCATGCAACCCGAGCAGGTTCTGCCCATAGGCGGCCGGCATTTAGTACCCGGCCTGCGAGAATGGAGGCTTTTCGATCATAATGGCAAGCTGCTGCAGGGGGGCGGGCTTGGGGCGGGTGCGGTGACCATTGACGCAAAAGCGGGCCTTTTCTATGCGGCGCATCCCGCTGGTCTACTCATGGCGCGAAAACTGGGAGATGGATCGCTGGCCTACCAACTCTTCGCCTATGGTGGATACGCCTTCAGGCGCTCTCTGTTGGCAGTTCGTGCCGGAACGTTGAACGTGCTGTCGGAAGAGTTCTTGAGCTACCCGCACTCGGCGTATCAGCCCAATCTTACGGTGTTGGAAAGCATCAATCTCGGACATCCGGCCGTATCGAATGAACAGGGTATACTGACGTCGGCTCAGATGAAAGGACGTTTGGTAAGGCATTCGCCCAGTACGCCCGCTGTGCTTCACCAGGGACGATTCATTGCCGCTATTGAGGACGGAATTTACTTCTTCGATGACGACCTTCGGATTCTGCGAGCCATCGGTGGCAAATTTGTTCCGTTCACCATCAGTTGTGATGAGAGCGGCCATCTGAGGTTGGTAGTAAAGGTAGATGACCAAACGAAGTTTTGGCTGCTCAATCCGGATGGCGAGCTTCTGGGCGAAGCTGTGCTGCGCGATAACCCGACTCGATATGTTTGTCCGCCGGTGGCCGGCTATGATCACCGAACTTTCTTGGTCACAAACGGGGCCGTGCTCGCACTAGCTGCGGATGGTCAGGAACTCTGGCGCTCTGCGACGCCAGGTCGGGCCATGGGAGCTACGGTATCTGCCGACGGGCATGTACTCGTTTCCGCGGGATCGCAGGTAATCGCCTACGGAGAGAATGACCGGGGGCGCGTGCTCTATAGCTCCAATAAAGGAAGTCTGGCCACCGCGGCAGTACTGACCGTTAATGAAGAATTGATGGTGGCAACCAACGAACAATTGATCTGCCTGTCAACATGATGTTGCCGATTGTGGTCGAGTCGTACTGGCCTAGGGATAAAGCTCTTAACGTGCAAAGTACGCATTGATGTCGAGAATCAGGTCCGTCGGGTTAGTCACGAATACGGTGATCGCACCATTGGTCACGGCTGGAACGATCGCAGCGTTCGCCACCACCTTGGCTCCCGGAGAGTTCAGTGTGGACACAAACCCGCCACCTGCTCGAAATTTGTTCATAACCGGAGTTGATTGGACTAAGCCCTTTTACCTATGAAGGGCATAGTGAGCCCGCGCCGCGACGAGAGTTTCAGCGATTTGCGGTGACGGTGGTCTTAGTGGAACTGGGAAACTTGACCTACGAAGCCGTCGTACAGCCGACCATTTCCGATATTCTCCGCGTCAACGCTCCACCGTGATGATCAATTGGTCTACGCGTCGAGAGACGATCGCCGTTTCCTATGGCAAGTATTTTGAGGGAATCGGATTGCCAGGCCGCTCGCTATCCCAATAAATGGAGACAACCCAATACCGGTCGCCGTCCTTTAACAACTGAAAGCTGTTAATCCCGCGCGTGAACGGCGCGGGATCATCGGCGCTGTGCCGCGATTCGTAAGTCGTGAAAACATGGACGATGTTGCCAAAACTCTCGATCCTCTGGGCGATTCCCCGCTCGAAAAAGCCATTTGTCCGGAAGTTGCCGGACGCGCGCTCGACGTATTGGTCGACCGTCATGGGCCGGAGATCGGCGTGGCCCTCCGGCAACGCTACCGTGGGCGACAGGCGCCCATCCGGCACGAACAACGACCGAAATCGATTCCAATCGCGCTCTTTCCCCTTGGGACCAGAGATGACATCGTAAGTAGCAGCGATGATCGCTTCAACGGATTTTACATCCTCGTGGTTAGCCTTAGGCCAGTCGGGATGCCCCGCGATGGATGTCGGCGGCGCCTGTGCGAGCACCCGGCTAGAGATCATAACTAGGAGAAATGGAGCGATCCGCATACCGTATAGTATGCCGTGTTCACGTGGCGGACGAAGACCTGCATTCGGTCATCCGAAAACTGTGCCGACTGCATAGGATTATCGGCGATTCGGGGAAAGTTCTCTCTGGCGCGCCCGAGTTTATCCTGCAGCTACCATGAGTCACCAGCAACTCCTCCTGGCGATTGATAGCGGCCTGGAATTGGCCGCACCGATGCCATGCTGCAGTTCCTGACGCGGCAATTCAAGAACGACTACCGCCGTCACCTCTCCGCATCGCCGCGCAGCGTGCCCGTAACGCTGTCGCAGCAACAGCCATGCCAGGCCCCACCGTTGTTCGACGTTATGTGGGCCGGGGTGTGAAGTGCACGAAACCCTGATTCAGCTTCACGTTCTAATCCCTCGACACAGCTCGCGAAAGGAATCACGAGTGCCGGAAGTAGCCCGATACCGAGGCCGCGAGTGTGAACATCACCAACGCTATGCCCCAGAGCACAAGGACCCCTAACGCCGCACCGGTTTTGAGGACCGCTTCGGCCGGGTTTGCAGGGTTGTAATAAGCGCGCACAGGAGATCCAACTGGGTATTTCGCCGCAGAGGCTTCTGCAAAGGCTTTGCTACCCGACGTTCTTTCGCGCCGGATCTGCTTGCTCTCGTAGCGCCGGCCGCGAACTTCATAGGCGTAAATCACGGCAGCCTGGTATAGCTTGACGTGCGCCGCGCTAACCGCGACGCCGCCAACGTAGTCCCCGGCATCCTCGATTCCGGATGACACGACCGTCCCGGCAGCGCTGGGCCAGCGATGCTCCTTCCTCCCCTGTAGCAGCCACATCAGTCCGAACAGAGTCAGGTAGACGCCGAGTCCAGTGGCGATAATCAGCACGTTTTCGTTTTCGGCGTTTGGAAACCAGCGCAGCACCAACCGATGCAGCGGAGCCAGTCCGTACGCCACCAAAAGGACCACCGAGACCACAAAAATCGACAGACATCCCAGCCGCTCAAAGGTCAGGGAAAGCGGCTCACGTTCAAGTATGGCCTCTTTCGGATTGGCCGGATCGTAGTAAGTATGAGCCGAAGCACCCACTGGATACAGGTTTAAGAATCGCCCCAGATCCAATTCACCGATCGGTATGCCCGGTGCCTTCAGCCGATGCCCACGATGCACCTCGCCGTCGACAGTGTACTCGTACACGATATTGGGAACGATTTCGGGACCCGACTCGCCAGGGCGAATGCGTCTTGGCTCGGAGGTGACAATCTTTGCCTCGGTCTCGATCCACCGCCTGGTTCTGAGTGTCGCGACAAGACGGGTCACGATCACCGCAAGAAGAATAAGGCATAGCCCGCCTGCGAACAATCGGATCAAGTTTCCGAGTTCGGACATCCCAGTATTCTCCCACCCATCCCGAGGTGTGGTCCGCTCAAAGGTCAAACGGAATCCGCCAAACGTCGACAAACGTCAGCTTGGATACCGTGAGCGGCTCTTCAGGAACAATCGTCCATGCTTCCGCATTAACATAGGGGCCGGCTTTCTCCGAGTACCGCGTCACTCGGCCGGAAATGATACGATTTCTGAAATTACCCTCAAATGAGTCCTCAGGAATCGATCGCGCACTATCGGATTGTCTCCAAGCTCGGTGAGGGCGGGATGGGCGCCGTTTATCGCGCTACCGATACGAAGTTGAATCGCGACGTCGCGATCAAGGTCCTGCCGGAGGCGCTCGCCGGGGATGAGCAATACATGGCCCGCTTCCAGCGCGAAGCTCAAACGCTGGCGTCGCTCAACCATCCCAACATCGCGGGCATCTACGGTATCGAACAGGGCGCCATCGTGATGGAGCTTGTGGAAGGAGAGGCGCCTCGCGGTCCCCTGCCGGTCGAGATCGTTATCACGTATGCGCGGCAGATCGCAGCGGCCCTCGAAGCCGCGCACGAGAAAGGCGTCATCCACCGCGATCTTAAACCCGCCAACATCAAGGTGACTCCGGACGGCGCCGTCAAACTCCTCGATTTCGGGCTCGCGAAAACGCCCGAACTGCCGGCTTCCAATCCCACAACATGCCCCACACTGTCCCCCACTCTTTCGCTGGCAATGACGCAAACCGGCGTGATTCTGGGGACAGCGGCGTACATGGCCCCCGAACAGGCGCGCGGCTACGCCGTCGATAAGCGCGCCGATATATGGGCTTTCGGCGTCGTAATCTTCGAAATGCTCACCGGGACCACGCTGTTCCAGGGTGACACCGTCTCCGACACACTCGCTGCCGTGCTGCGCGCTGATATCGATCTGGAGAGGTTGCCGGCGGATACTCCGCAAGCAGTGCGGCGGCTCTTGCGGCGGTGCCTGGAGCGGGATCGGAAACACCGTCTGCCGGATATTGCGATGGTTCGGTTGGAACTCGATGAACCGCCCGAGAAGGCAGCTCCTCCGGCGTTGCCCCAACGCGCAACTCCCCGAAGTGCGAGGCTGGCGTGGGTTGTCGCCGGCTCATTTTTGGCCGCGCTCGTTGCCTTGGGTGCAGTGAACTGGCTTCGTCCCAAGCCGCCCGATCCCGTCGCCGTCCGTTTCGCCCTTCCCTGGCCCGAAGGCACCCAGGAAGTCAGAAGCGCGGCGACTGAGGCGACGGCGTCCCCGGATGGACACAATCTCTGCATGATCGCAAAGGGGTCCGACGGCGCGAGGGCTCTGTGGGTGCGTCCGCTCGATGAGCCTTTGGCGCACCGATTGGATAAGACAGAAGAAGCAAGCGATCCATTCTGGTCTCCCGACGGGCAATTCATCGCTTATTTCGCCGGGGACAAGCTCAGGAAGATTCCGGTTGGTGGCGGATTGCCGCAGACCATCTGCGACGCGCCCCATTCGTCCACGGCGCTGGAGACAGAGGGCAGTGGAGCCTGGAGTGTTTCCGGCACGATCGCGTTTTCCACCGGCGCCGATTCGCCCATCATGCGAGTACCGGCGACGGGCGGTCCGGCCACTCCGATCACAAAGCTGGACACCGCGGCCGGCGAGACCCGGCACTCCTTTCCGCAGTTCCTGCCCGATGGCGACCACCTGCTCTACTTCGCCGCAAATGTAGAACAGGCCAAAGGCGCGGTTTATGTGCAGGACCTCGGTTCGCCTCATCGACAGTTCGTAATGCGCAGCAGTTTGCGTGCGGCGTGGGCCCCTCCGGGATATCTACTATTCCCCAAGGTTAAAACTCTGTATGCCCAACGCATCGACCCAAAGAGCTTCCAACTTACAGGAGACCCGGTATCCATCGCGGAAAATCTCCTTGCGCATGACCCCACCGGAACGGCCGGGTTCGATATCTCAGGCGGAATTCTCATTTACCGCACGTTTGATCCCGCGGCGCTTGCACAACTTGCCTGGTATGGCCGGGACGGCAAGCGACAGGAGGCCGTCGGCAAACCCACGGCTTACACGTCGGTAAGAATGGGGCTGGACGATCGGATCGCTGTGGTGAGCATCGGCCTGCAGGGTTCTGCCGATACCTGGACCATCGACCTGGCCACCGGCGGTCTGCGGCGCGCCACCAGCAATAGGAGCACTTCCTTCGTGCTCGGACCGTTGTCGCCCGATTCCCGGCGCCTTGCAGTCAACCTGATCGACTCACAGGGGATCCTGGAGGCCAGCGCGACGGGAGGCAGCACGCGGGTCCTCGGTCCCGCGCCGCTCTATGCAGACGATTGGTCGCCGGATGGCCGATTTCTTTTTTGCCGCGATGTCAACGGCGACCATTGGACTTTGCTGAGGACGGACGGCAGCGGGCAACTGCAGCCGGTTGGGAACGGCGCCCGCGGGATGCAGATTCGTTTTGCCCCGGATGGAAGAAGCGTGGCGTATGTCTCGAGCGTATCGGGACGAGGTGAAGTGGTGGTGGCGTCGTTCCCATCTTTTGCGGAGAAGCACCAGGTTTCGATCGACGGCGGCGTTCATCCCGCATGGCGCAAGGACGGCAAGGAACTGCTTTTTCAGTCGCTCGACGGAATGGTCATGAGCGCCGAGATGCGAGTTAGCGGCGGAGCGATCGAATCCGGGATTCCCAAGCCTTTGTTCCCGGAACGTTACAAACACGGCGCCGGCTCTGGCTCTTTCGGATATTGGGCTGCGCCAGACGGGAAGCGATTTCTCACGCTGGAGCGCGACACCCGACGCGGTGGAACGATTGTCGTGCTCAACTGGGCTGCGGCTTTGAAGCGATAGGTTGCGGTCTCGACAACACAGTGCCGCATCCCTCCAAGCGTAATTTTCGGGACGATTTTTGCACGCGCTCTCACCTCTCAGACGGGCATGTGACCGTCAGCCAGATGTTATTTCTCGATGATGATCGTGAGCCAAAACCGAAACAAACCCGCGAAGCCCAGCGCAATTTGCACCCAGAACGTACGTCGTTTGACTACGCCTCAGGAAGCTCTCAAGCTGGGGGCAGCTTCCACCACTGGAGCCACCCCGCCACGACGCTGCAAAGCTTTGCGGTTGCGGCGTTCCGCTATCCACGCTGAGGTGCAATCCCTGTGGAAGGTTCATCAGGGCTCCTAACGACGGCTCCCCGTCCCCGAAAAACCCCGCTCGGCAATCGTTGAACCGCCATCTTCGGGAGTCCCGTTTCCCGCGACAGTAGAGATGATGCCGTTTATCGCAACATAACGGACGCGCTGATTCTGAGTGTCCGCTATGTAAATCCCGCCTCGAGCGCCCAACGCAACCTCCGACGGCCCCCACAAGGATGCGCTGTCGTCGATTCGTCGAAGCTTGGGCTCGGCGAGGAAGTTCAGGCCTGGAAATGACGTCTGGTCCGTCACAGGATCACAAAAAACGTTGCAAGAGTTGCATAGCCGGCGAACGGTGCCCGCCATTCAATAAGCGAGCAGACGCGTCACAAGTCGGTTTCGGCTCCTTCCTCTGTTTTCGGATGGGCCTTCGTTTACATGATGGATAAGGAGTCGAGCGTCGGCATCGTCCCGCCGAACTGGGGGAGGTTATACTGGCGGATACAATCCATGCCCGGCCTTGAACCTTATGCTGAAGCTCTCGGTATCCGCACCAGGAATATCTATTCCGGTATCCGTGCCTTGCTGTCGTTGCCTGCGTCTGGAGATGTGGGCGCAGTTAGCAACTTAAATCAGGCGTCCGTGCACTACTTCAATTTCTACCTGGGGATTGATGACCTCATCGAAGGCGGAGTTTCGTATTCGAAGAAGTATTCTGCGGGGTTCCAGCAAGGCTCTTGGCGTCAGTTTCTAAATCCTGGGCAGCCTAGCGCCGCCTCATCGGTTCACTTCGGTCAAAAAGTCCAGCTTGAGCTGACCACCAATGCCCAAAAGCAAGTCTCCCTCACCTTAGGAGGACAGATAGTGGGCAGCTATAGCGGGATAGGCGCAGGTCACGTAAAAATGGTGATCGCAGTGGCCGATGCTGTACCGCATGGTCATGCGGCACAGGTCTGGTTTTCGTTAGTAGCCTTCAGTCAAGTGAAGTTGCGGGCTGCGGGTGCGACGGATTGGCACGATGCTGGCGCTGCCGATTTTCAAGCAGCCGACCACCTGTTTCCTCACGGCCGACCAGGGGTGATGCGCCAGGGCGGAGGTTTGCTCTCCGCTAGTATCGCGCAGCCGGGATAAGAAAGCCCGCACCACCGGATGGCGGGCGGAGGGAGCATTGCGCAAGAACGTCAAAGCCCCAGAGCGCGAGAGTAAGAAGGAGCAGCTCGCGAGTGCTCCGCCGTCGGCAAGCGATGTTTCCGCGCCGGCGCTCCTCAGCTTTATCAAGCAGGTCAGTGCCGAGCAAGATTGGGATGCAACGCGACTCGCCGCTCTCCTGAACATCGAACCCGCTGATGCACCGCAGATCGCCGCCACGCTGGAGATGCTTGGCTATGCCGAAGAGGTGCCGGACAAAAAAGGCCTGTGGCGGAACACGCAGGCAGGTAAAACCGTTTCCGGGGCGAAGCCGCCACGGTTGAATCGCGACAGCGTGCTGAAGGCACTTGAAGAACTCCGCGATCGAGTGGAGCAAATGAATGCTGCCCCTGCTTCGCCCTTCCGTGTCATCGAACTGATCGCGTTTGGAGACTTCCTCGACGAACACGCCAAAGTGCAAGCTGCTAACGTAGGTGTCGGCCTGGCACCGAAAGACCTCGCAAAGAACGTATCCGACAGCGCCGTTGAGCGTAAACGAGAAGAGCACGTGCTCTCGGATCTCCGCGGCAAATCGACTCTGTTACATCTGAATCTGATCGAGGACTGGATGCGGAAACGGTCGCATCGTTATGTCCTCGGGCGCAATGATGGCCCGGTCTCCTAGCGCTTCAGGCCCCTTCGACCTCCAATGAGAAATCGATATTTCCACGCGTGGCATGGCTATAGGGACAAACCTTTTCGTGGGTCTCCTCAACCAGGGCGACAGCTTCGTCTTTCGGCAAGTTCGGAATATTGACCTGCATCTTGACAGCGATGCCAAAGCCGCCGCCTTCCCGCGGGCCTACCGACGTGTGACAAGTGACTACGGTTCCCTTTACATCTTTCTTATGTTGCCGGGCAACGAATTCAATCGCGCCACCGAAACAGGCGGCGTAGCCCGCCGCGAACAGGTGTTCAGGCGTTGTCGTGTCGGGCAATCCAGGTCCCCCCATTTCCTTGCGGACTGAGAGGTTCACACTTACCGAGTGATCCGTGGTTTCCGAATGTCCATTTCGTCCACCGGTGTTGATAGCTGTTGCAGTGACAAGTGGTTTGATTGTGTATGCCGGCATTGGTTCCTCCTGGCTATTGTAATCGGGCGGCTGTACGAGATACTAGAATCCCCTGATTTGCTTGCCAATCCGTCGAACAAGCGCGTTGGCGTGAACACGTCTACTCTTTGCCTTGGTCCCGAGGTCCTCGATTCGACACGTTCGGGGCGAGCGCTGCAGTGGCATGGCTCCGCGTTAGGATAAGACGCATGAGAGTTCCTTTGTCCGCGTCGATCGTGCTTGGCTCAGTGATCTTGCTTACTGCAAATGGAGGGCAGAGTGGTCAATCCTCGGGCGGTGCCACTCCTCAGTCCGTCTTGACCTTGGCGATTCCGGGCTTTCCGGACGGCGGGCAGATCCCTGTCAAATTCAGCCAGGCCGCTCCAGGCGTCGCACCCGGGGAGGGCACATCACCGGCAATGCAATGGGCTAACGTTCCGGTCGGCACCCAGAGTTTCATGCTCCACATGCATGATATGGACGTCGTGCGCAACAAGACTCTCGACGATCAGGTGCATTGGGTTTTTTGGAACATTCCGGCGTCCACAACCCGCTTGCCCGAGGGTGTCCCGAAGGGGTCGCAGTTGCCTGACGGAAGCTACCAGATCAGTGCGACTGGCCCAATGTACCGTGGTCCAGGCGCACCGGCGAGTGGTCCGTTGCACCACTACGTTTTTGAGCTGTACGCGCTGGATACGAAGCTGGATGTAAAACCATCGGCCGATGCCTTTGAGACACGCGCTAAAGTCCTCAAGGCAATGCAGGGGCATATTCTGGGGAAGGCGGTCTATGGAGGATTATTCAAGCGGCCGCAGTAACTGATTGCAGGCATTCTTCAAACGCTGGCCTTGGCTCAATCGGCGATGGCATAGCCGCAACCGCACGGCACTCAATCGAAGTTTCGGCTATGTCGCTCTACGAGGCCGCTGTTCTCGGGTTTCCGGGATGTACTATCCCCCCAGCCCCGTGGCAGAAGCGTTTTGAGAGCGCATGCGCAAGCGAAACCGCCTCCAATCTTGCTTCCATCGCGGAAAACTAAGTAGCATTGGGCTTCCTCCGGCCTTTGGATCTAACCGAGAACCACCCGTGAAACCGCCAGCCTCAGAATAGGTTAGGGGCGTCTTGAGAACGCCCCTATCTTCCTCCGACTAGTGTGTGATTTGCCCTTGCGCGCTCACCTGGAACGAGAGGACGCCATTGGCAGTAGTCATACTCGTGCCGCCCGGCGCCAGGGTAACGACTTGACTCCCGCCCGACGATATCACCGACACCGAGTATCCAACGGAAACCCCGAGATCGGTAATGATGTGCAGGGTCTGCGCGGCGGGAACCGTATAGCTGATGCTGCCGGAGATTCCGGTACCGTCCAGTGCCGAACTGGATAGCACCACGCTATTGCCGGCAGCGGACTGCAAGAGCACACCGACAGCTCCACCATTCACCGGCACACTGGTTGCGTTCGCGACCTGTGAAGCGGATGGGGCAAGGTCGAAGACCGTCAGCCAGCGGCGGCTCGCGGTCTTTGCGTCGGTCGGACGGATCTCCTCGCGCCACACCTTGTTCCATGTCCGGGTGTCGGAAGAGAACTGCGTGGACGTCGTGATCGACGCGTTGGCCGGCAGGATCGTGGTCATGGAGCCCGCGAATAAACCCGTGTTCACGTCGAAGCGATGCAATCCCACGGCAGGAGGTGTAACTTCCACCGGGTTAGCGGCAAAATGAAACGCCAGGTACTGATCGAGCGACGCGTCGCAAGTGGTGCTGCGGTCGTAAACGATGAACTGCGACGGCCGCAGATACAAGACCTCGCGTGTTAGCGAGGTGACGGCGGAGTTCGCGCCGGGACAGATGGTCGGCTGGCCGGTATCGGGATTGTGGAAGGGATAATACATATCGCCGAGGAACTGGCCCACCGCGAGCACGTACGATCCGCCGTCTTCGAACTCCCCGACTTTCGTACGGACGCCATCCGAACGCTGCGCCGCGCTCTGTCCGTAGGGCGCGACGAGGTTGCCGGAACTATCGAGTTGCCGAACCTGGAACGTGTTGTAGAGGATCCGGTTCCCGATGTTGTGACTGGCGCTCCAGTTGCCATAGCGATCATCGAAGGTCAACGACCAACCCGGATCGCCATTGGGATCGTGTGTCAGCCATGCGTCGGCGTTCACGAGCAGAGGATTCCGGTTCCGCTCGATCGCCAACGATCCTTTATCGAATGCTTCGTGTCCGGCGCCGGGATTGTTGATGTAAGGACCCGCCACGAACGACAGGAACGTCGCGCTCGTGGACCAGTCCGAGCGGGCCGTCACGCCGCCCATTCCCGGGGCGAGGTAGGAACTGGGAAGGCTGGAATAATCTGACGTTTCGGGAGCGTTCGGATCCCAGAAGAGGAAGTCCACCCACTCCGTGCTGTCGCCGACGCCGAGGTTATCGAGCGCAGCCTTCGCATCACGGGCATACTTGTGCATCATCGGCGCCATGGGATCCCCAACCATCTGCAGAATTCCCGCCGAAAACCGGTAAGTATCAACGACGCCAGTGCCGGGCCAGATGTTCGGATCGCCAGTGGAATAAAGTTCGCCGCGGTCGTCAATCATGTCGCGCGTCGGCCAGGTGAAAGACATCAGCCAGCGCGGATTGTCGACAGGATAGGTGTAAGCGGTTTGCGAGTTCCCGGTGTTGATCAGGTCGATGCCTTTCGCAGTCTTCACCGCAAGGGCAGGCAGGGACTGATTGCGGGTCGCGAGAATTCCGTATTGCGAGTAGCCTTCGGTCCAACCTCCGCCGGCAAGGTTGGCCTGGTAGTAGGGCACAACCCGGCTGAGGTGTTCATGGTTGTACCACGCGTTCCACCACGTATCGCCGATCGGGTCGTCACCCTGGACTGCCAGGGCGGCGTAACATTTCGCGGCGTAGTAGCCCGCGTAGTAGTTTCCCTGCGGATGCGTGTACTCAAAGTTGCTGTTCGGATTGTTTTCAAACCCATTGATCCAGTTGTTGAGGGCCGTTCTCAACTGCGACAGTTGCGCGGGAGTAAGCACGTCGTGGAACCAGTCGTAGCCGAGCGCCATGGTGACGCCGAAGAAGCGGATGCCGTATCCGAAGTCGCGCAGCGGCACCTGGCAGTTGCAATCGTCGGCGGTTTGATTGGCAGGGTCCGACATCGCCATGAGGATGGATACGGCGGCTGCCGCGTACTTCGCCGCGGTCGTCGGATCCGACGCGCGGATCGTTTGATAGCACAAACCCAGAGGCATCAGGGCATCGTGGTAACCACTGCCCTCGTAGCCCTCGCCGATATTCGGCCTGTCGATGTAGTCGTTGCCGTTGATGAACTGCGCTGTACCCCCGGTGTAGGAATCGCAGGTCGCCTTGAGCCGGCTCCACTCCGTTGTGTTGGCAGACATACGCGAACGCAACGTGGCGAGGGTCGCGGTGTCGAGAATGATGCGCGGATGAGCGCCGCCCGTGGTGGGAACGCTGACGGTAACCGTCACGGTCGCGCTCTTGGTGGTGTCCTGAACGCTTGTCGCGGTAACGCTGAACGAACCCGCGGCAGAGCCGGCGGTGTAGAGACCGGCCGTGGAAATGGTGCCTCCGGCCGCGGTCCATGTCACCGCCGTATTCGATGCATTGCTAACGGTCGCACTGAATTGCTGCGTGCTGGCCGTGAACAAGCTTGCGCCCGGCGGATTGATGGTGACGGTGATGGTCGGCGCCGTAGTGATCGTGATCGGTGCAGCCGCACTCTTCGAAGTATCCTGTGCGCTGGTTGCCGTGATACTGAACGAACCGGGCGTGGAGCCGGCAGTGTAGAGTCCCGAAGAGGACACCGTTCCGCCCGTCGCACTCCAAGTCACAGCAGTGTTGGTTGTACCGGTTACGGTCGCCGAAAACTGGCGGGTCGCACCGGGAGTGAGCGACGCCGAGGTCGGAGAGACAGTAACGCTGACCGGCGTCCCACCGGTCGAAATCGTCACGGTTGTCATTGCAGTCGTCGATCCGGCGGCATTGGTCGCCGTAAGCGTATAGGGAGTGGTCTGGGTGGGCGAGACCGAGACGGAAGTTCCCGTCACCGGTCCAACGGACGGCGCGATGCTGAGCGACGTCGCGCCTGTGACGGACCAGGTCAGGGTCGCGCTCTGCCCGGCAGAAATGCTCGACGGTGAGGAGGCGAAACCAAGGATCACAGGGGCAGTCGGCGTGGACGTGCCGCTGCCGAACTTTCCGAACTGGTCGCTCGATTCTCCGTTCCCAATCGCGCCGATATTGCCGCCGGACCCGTCTTGAGGATCCCCCGCCCCTATCAAAGGACTGCCGGGAGCCGGCGTGTACATCGTGCGGTAGGTCGCCAGAACATCCGAGACTGTTTTTGTACGGGCCCAGATATCCTGCGGCGCAAACGGGAATGGCAGCGCGGTGGGCGCGGTGAACTTTGGATTCATGTGGCCGTTGAAGCCGCCGAGATCGTGCAGTCCGTAGCCGCCCGAGCCCGGCGCCTTCCCCACCACGCCCAATCCATAGTTAGTCTGGTTGGGTGCGTCCGGATTGTAGAAATCGTTGTAGTCGGCGTAGCGGAGACGCTGCAGCGGAGGATTCGTCGATTCACCGAAATCGCCGGTGAGGGTCGGCATGTCGGCGGAAGACTCAAAGTTGTAGAACACATTGTTTCGCAGACTCCCGATGAAAGCGCCACTGAGAACGGTTACGGGACTCCCGGAGAAATTCATGAACGTGCCGCCGCCGTCCATGGTGTTGTTATTGAACTGGACGTTGTCCGCGTTGTACATCACACGCAGCCCGGTCCCGGGGCTGTAGAACGTCTGGCTCACCGTGAACGTGATCACGTTGTGATGCATGTTGGTGTTCGGCATCGGACCCTGAATGATCTGATCCGAGTTGCCGCTGGCATCGATCAGGTTGTATCGCAGTTCGCCGCCCATTCCGCGCACCGGCCATGACGAACTGCGGATCACATTGTGTTCCACCAGGAATCCGTCGCCGTCGAGTTGGAAGTTGTCCCCTTGCGAGAACCGGTGCGGGTAGTTGTGCTGGCTGTAGTTGCCGCGCAACACCATGCTTGTGGAGTTCTCCACCGTGAAACCGCAACGAACGCCGATCAGCACGTTGCTCTCAGCGTCAGTACTGCCGCCGATCAGCCAGTTCAGGGTGTCATGGAAAGAAACAGTGGAGAGTCCAACGTTGTTGCCCTGGAAGAGTTTCTGGGCCGACGAATTTCCCGAAAGATCCAGCACGGGCAGCGTTTCACCGCTATACGCTATCGGAAGCGAAGTCACGGGCACCAGAGTGTTCTCGCGGAACTCGGTGTTCTTTACCACGAGTTGCGCCGTGTCGTTCGCTGCGAGCGAGACTGTGCCGAAACTCTCGAACACGCTGCCGGTCACCTGTATAGAGCCTGTCCCGTTCACCGTGACGTCGAACGACCGGTTGGTATCCGTGCCCAGATTGCGAATGTCGCAGAAGCTGATGTTCAACGACCCGGTGAAACCGATGGCGGAACGGATCTGAAAACCGTTGCCGTTAATCGTGCAGTGATTATCGGGCGTCCCGGCGTAGGTCGCGTTCTGAGATCCCGACAATACTACATCGCCGGCCAGGTTGAACACCGGGCCCGTGGACGCGGCGGGGTTGTCAACGAAGACGGTTACCGGGAAACTGGTTACTGCCTTTCCGCCCGATATGATCCGCGTCGTGATGGAATACATGCCCGCGGCCACGTTGCTCACAGTGAGCGGGAAATATCCGTTCCGCGCGCCGCTTCCTGTGAAAGTCCCGACGGACTGCCCATTCATCAGGTAAGTCACCGTGATGGCGTCAGGATCATTGGTGGCATTGGGATCGTAAGGATCGGCGTAGATGCGAATCATTGCGGGCGCGGTGAAATGCATTCCGGAAATCGGGCTCTGCACCACGACATATGCCCCATCCGACTGTCTGGGCACAGGCGGCAGAGTGGTCGTCGTCTGCGGGTTGATTTGTATGGCGGCGCTGCCGCTCTTGGTGGCATCGGCCACGGAGGTCGCGGTCACCGAGAAACTGCCAGTGTTTTGGCCGGCGGTGTAGAGACCGGTCGTGGAAACCGTTCCCCCCGTAGCGGTCCAGGTGACCGCCGTATTCGAGGTGCCGGTGACGGTTGCGGAGAATTGCTTGGTCTGCCCCGGCTGAAGCGAAGCGCTGGTTGGCGAAACCGTAACGGAAACAGGCGCGGCCGTGATCGTCACGCTCGCGGATCCGGACTTCGTGGGATCTGCGACGGAGGTCGCGGTAACCGTGAAGCTGCCCGCAGTCGATCCCGCTGTGAAGAGTCCGCTGGTGGAGATCGTTCCGCCTGTCGCAGTCCAGGTGACCGCCGTATTCGAGGTGCCGGTGACGGTTGCGGAGAATTGCTTGGTCTGCCCCGGCTGGAGAGAAGCGCTGGTGGGCGAAACCGCAACGGAAATTGGCGCAGGTGTAATCGTCACGCTCGCGGATCCGGACTTGGTGGGATCAGCAACGGAGGTCGCGGTAACAGTGAAGCTACCCGCAGTCGATCCCGCGGTGAAGAGGCCGCCAGTTGTAATCGTCCCGCCCGTACCGGTCCAGGTGACCGCGGTATTTGAACTACCGGTCACTGTCGCCGTGAACTGCTTAGTCTGCGCCGACTGAAGAGAAGCGCTGGCGGGCGAAACCGTAACACTCACCGGGGTCGCCGGCTGGATGGTGACTTGGGCCGTTCCGGACTTGGTAGTGTCCGCGACGGAGGTCGCGGTAACAGTGAAGCTGCCCGCCGTCGATCCCGCGGTGAAGAGGCCGCCTGTCGTAATGGTGCCGCCCGTAGCGGTCCAGGTGACCGCGGTATTTGAACTACCGGTCACTGTCGCCGTGAACTGCTTTGACTGGCCCGGCTGGACCGTCGCGCTGGTCGGCGCAACCGTGAGCTGAACGCCAGTCGAACCTGCAACCACAATAGTCAGCACAGGACGCCATTTTGCCGTTCCGGTTGTAGCCAGAACATTCACCGTGTCATCAGTGAGGGCATTGATCAGCATGATGCCCTGGTTGGCGGTGGGAGAATCGATCCAGGACTGCACAACATCCCGATCGAGTGGAATGTTCAGCTTCTGATTGCCGACCGGGTGCAGAGCAGGGACCTGGAATGTCTTTCCGGCAACCGAATCGGCTCCCAGAGAAGAAGCGCCGGGCGAAGCCCAGTCGTGCGATGCATCGCGATGGATCCACCCAATGTTGTTCGATGACGGGTCCCAACTGTTCTTCAAGTAATATCCAGTGATATTACCGGTCCCCGCGCCCCAGTAATCGAAGCCGAGACTCAGCGTGGCGGACACCACGCTGGATCCCGCCGGAACCGTCAACCCTCCGAATTTGAGCAGGTATCTAGCCGTATACCCGCTGGCGCCGCTGACGGTATAGACGCCGAGTTCCGATCCGCCCGTCCAGCGGACCCCGTTTCCGCCGTTCGACGAAGCATACTGCGTGTTGATGGAAAAGTCCTTGGCGCCCGAGTATCCGTTCGCGCCATCTTGAAATGAGAAGGCCGTGTCGGCGTGCAAAACCGCCGCGGTGAGGAGCGCGAAACTCATACATCTCGCGGCCGCACCATTATTAAACACACCTCGAGTGTTCATTCTTGATCTCCCTCCACTTTTTGTCAGGGCCGCTCGCTGCGTGAGGCTGCTCGCCGCGTAGTGAGCCTGTCGAATCGCAATGTGACGATTGCGTTTCGTCACTGCGCGCCTTATCTGGCGCTTTGTGCTCTCTGGCTCCTAAATCTTAAAGGAAATGCGACTAATTTGTCAACGATTAACACATAAATGGTTTCATACAGCAACATTGCCTACCGCGGCACGAAATTTCACCTTAGGAGACTTGGGTAGAAATCGCGCATGCTGACTGCTTGCCCCATTCGGCAGCGCAGGCGCTTTCGCCTGCTGCGCGCTACTTTCCGGGTGCTTTACTACGAGTGTCTGGAGCCACCCGCGCATGCAGGCTGTGTTCCACAACTCAGCCACGTGCAGTCAGCGGATAGCCCGATTAATAGTAAAATAATGGGATTTCAGCCCACACGGGCAGATCATCGGCTATACGGTCAACCCCCCATCCTCCCGCGTGCGAGACTATTTAAATAGTGGCGTTCAGTTGCAATAGTTCTACAAAATATGTCGACTCGTGCCGGCTTTTTCAACAATCTGCTGATAACCGAAGAAAACAGCGGGATGCAGGCGCCGGTATTGGGGTTCGTGCCGGAGTCGCCACCGCGAAAAACTGCGGCTCCCGAACGGCCGGTCGGTGCTGTCGCCCCACCAACCACTGACTTGGACTAGAATTGGTGAATTGGCGGTGAATGGTGACTTGGCGGCCCGCGTTGTGGAAGACCCGTCGTGGAGGCGAGGAATCGCACGCCCTGACGCGCTCCTCAACGTCAGTCAAAGAGACTACCTCTATATTCGATGACTAGAGAAGGAGATCTGCATATGCCGAATCGATTTGCATACCTGGGCTGTTCGCTCCTGTTGGCGCTCGTAATCCCCGTGTCGGGCCAAACGCAGCAGGAAAAGAAAACGCCCGTCCCTAAGGCCGCAACCGCGGGCAAGTATAACCCGCCCCGCACATCGGACGGTCATCCGGATCTGTCCGGCACCTACGACGCCGCGACACTCACTCCACTCGAACGAATGCCCGGCACTCCCGCGGTCATGACGAAGGAGGAGGCGGCCAAACAGGAAGCGATTGCGGCTTCTCTCAAGCGCGAGGGCGACAAATCCCTGGAAGGCAATCGGGCAGCGCCTCCGAAGGGCGGCGATGGTTCGCCTGGTCCCGCCGGCAACGTCGGGGGTTACAACAGCGGCTGGCTCGATCCCGGTTCCACCTTCAACGTCGTCGACGGTCAGATCCGTGCCTCCATCGTCGTCGATCCGCCGGAAGGCAAGGTGCCCCCGCTCGTATCGGGTGCGGCACAGCGGGGAGCGTCATCCTATATCCTGCCGGGCGGCGTTGGCCTCTTGAAGGTCCTCCTCACGCCGCGTCCAACATCCGACGCGACGGAAAGCAACGACCCCGGGCTCGAGAAAGTTCCCGGCATTTATGACGATCCCGAGCGCCGGCCGCTTGCCGAGCGCTGCCTGCTGGGTTTCGGCTCCACTTCCGGACCGCCCATGCTGCCGGACTATTTTTACAACAACCTCCATCAGATTGTTCAGACTCCCGACCGCGTCCTGATCCTCACTGAGATGGTCCACGATGTCAGGGTGGTGCGAATGAACGGCCAGCATCTTCCGAGCAACATCCGTCTGTGGTTCGGGGATTCGGTGGGTCACTGGGAAGGCGATACGCTCGTGGTGGACACCACCAATTTCTCCGACAAGACCAGTTTCCGTGGATCTACGCCGGATTTACACGTGATTGAGCGCTTCACGCGGCTGGACGCTCACACCTTGCTTTATCGCTTCACGATCGACGATCCGAAGACCTGGACCAAGCCCTGGACGGGCGAATATAGCTGGCCGGAAGCGCATGGGCCGATCTATGAATATGCCTGTCACGAAGGGAATTACGCGCTCGGAGACATCCTGAAGGGTGCACGTCTGCGTGAGCAGGAAGAAGCGGCTAAGACCGGCGGAAAGTAACTGCTAATCAATGGGGTGGGCGTAAATACAGTACGCCCGCCGGCCACGCCCCGGGGTGGGCAAGGAAGCCCACCTTGGCCGACGTTTTTATGTGATTCTTCTGGCCGGCTTGAGTGATCTCCGGTCCATTCTCTTCCAACAGGTGAGCCGGGCGATTCGCCGGACGAACGATTGCAATGTGTCCTGGCCGATGTGGGTCGGAACTCTCGTAAAGAATCAGGACCAGGTTCCCACGGTTCGCTAGCGACTGCGCCTGTTGCGCGCCCCTCACCGGCCGCCAACCGCCCTGCCTTCCCGCCGGCGAGCGAAACCATTCCGCCTGCGCATTGGCAAGCAGGACCTGGCCGTGATCAGGCGGGCGCAGCATGTACACTCCCACTCGCTTCCCAACCGCGGCGGCGAATGCGCTGCAATGTGTCGACCTGCCGGGCCCGTCGTAGTCTGGTCCTTTGTCCGGTTCGCCCGTCTCCCAGTTGACGTGTTCATGTGCGAGCCATAATGACTCGACATTCATACCATCCAGGACTGACAGTAGCCGCCGGCCTCGCTCCGTGATCGGCCCGCAACACAATTCGGTCGAGCGGGCCGGACGCATGGCTCCCTGCACGGCCACCAGCATGATCAAAAGCCCGAGTCTTGGAGCCCGCATGGTCACAACGAGCGGGCGATCAGTTCCTTCATGATTTCGTTCGTTCCGGCATAGATTCTTTGCACTCGGCTGTCGGTCCACATGCGAGCAATTGGGTATTCCATCATGTAGCCGTATCCGCCGTGCAACTGCACGCACTCGTCGATAATGTCGCATTCCCGGTCGGTGAGCCAGTATTTGGCCATCGCTGCTGTCGCAGTGTCCAGCTTGCCTTCGATAAGACGCTCAATGCAACTGTCCAGAAAAACCCGCATGATGTGGGCTTGCGCTTTGCATTCCGCCAGCTTGAATCGAGTGTTCTGGAAATCGATCAACTTTTTGCCGAACGCGGCGCGCTCCTTGCAATGCTTCGTGGTGATGGCCACAGCCTGCTCCGTTGTCGCCGTCGCGCCGACCGATACGCCCATCCGTTCGTACGGCAACTGCTCCATCATCTGGTAGAAACCACGCCCCTCCTCGCCCCCCAGAAGATTCTGTGCCGGCACCCGAACGTCGTCGAAGAACAACTCGCAGGTGTCCTGCCCATGCATGCCGATCTTTTCCAACGTGCGGCCGACCCGATAACCCGCGAGATCCCTGGCCTCCACCACGACCAAAGAGATGCCCTTGGCGCCCGCAAGGGCCTCGCCTGTTTTTACGGCCAGCACGATCAGGTTCGTATGCCAGCCATTGGTGATGAACGTCTTCGACCCATTGATCACAAGGCACTCACCCTGACGCCGGGCGACAGTTTTGATGTTCTGGAGGTCGGACCCCGCTACCGGCTCCGTCATAGCGATCGAACCGATCAATTCGCCTTTCGCCATTCGTGGAAGCCAATACGCCTTCTGGTCCTCGTTTCCGTAGTCGAGAATATAGTGCGCCGCGATGCTGTGCACACCGTGTCCGAAGTGCACGCCGCCATAGCACAGCTCCTCGGTGACTACCGCTTCGTATCCATAATTTCCGCCGCCGCCGCCGTATTCCTCAGGAACGTCGGTCAACAGAATGCCGACTTCTCCGGCCCGTGTCCATGCTTCCGCATCCACGCGGTGTTGCTCGCGCCAGCGTGCTTCATGCGGAACAAATTCTTCCTGGACGAAGCGCTTCACGGTCTTGCGGAAGAGCTGGATCTCGTCATTGATCCAAGGAGACACATAGGGGTGCGACGTCTGCTGTGGTCTGGACATTTTTATACATTGTATGCAAGGAATGGGCTGCGCGGCACACCTTTCTGGTAGCGTCTGCCAAATCGCCCCTGTCCGGCGAGAACACGCTCTTGCGCCTCAGGGCGTCGGGGACCCCAACTTTCTTCGCTAAATTCTCACGGCGGGCACGCTTATCTCGTTAGGAAGGCGGTGCTGCGTACTCAGCAGCCGATGCCATCCAGGAGAAATCTATTGCCTGAACAGACGTACTCTACACGTGTTTTCGCCCTGTTGCCTGTGGCAGCGATCGGGCTGTTGCTAGCCGGATATGCCGTGGCCGCCGAAGACGAATCCAGCATCGTCAAAGACTCAATTCAAGTCACGGCGTTTACTTTCAACGTCTACCACAAGAGCTTCGACACCTGGAGTTGGGCGCCGAAATTAGATTTTCGGGTCAATGGGCCGATCGCAAGCGGGAGCCAGCTCTATGCGGAGTTCAATATCCCCGGCAGCGCGCCTGTTAAATTCGATTGCAAGACCGGACAGATCCAGAAGGGCCATCGCTGGAAGACCGAATGCGGCGCTCGCGATGTTCCGGAAGACAAAGGAACCACCTACACGGGAAATGTCGACTTTTCGATTCACATGCGTAACGAGCTGGCGAACACGGATGCAACGCTGTTCACAGGTAAGATGAAAGTCGCCAAGGTGCACTCGAACGAGCATGGTCCGAAGGTGGCCAATCACTTCGTTTATTACGTGGATCAGGATTGGAACCTGCCGATCGGCTACGTCTACCTGACGCCGGATTCGGTGACGAAGTGGCAACGCCCGACCTTCGGCGCTGCATTCTGGTTTCGAGGTGACGTCTTGGGCTTCGAGCCGCATCTGTTCTACCAGGGGAAGGAAGTGGGCCAGATGTTCCTGGGGAACATGGAAATGGGTAAGGCAAGTTGCTCCACCACGGAAGTCGAGGACAACACCTCGCAGTTTGTGGATGATTCGCTACCCCAGAAGGCACGCTGGGCGCGAATGTCCTGTTCCTTCCCTAACGTAGTCGGGTGGGACAAGACCGGGGAGAACATTTCGATACCGGGCCAGAAAGGTTCCCGGCATCTTTTCAGCGCGAATCCTGGCGACTACGAACTCAAGGTGCTCTGGAAGGGTCATCTTGCCCGATCGATCAAATTCACGGTCGGCCCGGAAGGAAAATTCGACAACGGCATCGCCTCGTCGAACAAGCTAGGGACCGATCGCGTCGTGGTTCCGGTGCAGATTATCGGCGATCAGGACGGCAATTGGAACCGCACGGCGTGGAAGACCGACGCTTTCTATAGCAATCCGCTCGCGGGCTTCACGGCCGCACCGTAGACAGCAGGTCCGGGCTCGCACTCGCGCCAGGTCATTGACGCCGGCCGAGGTCCGGCCTCACAATGGGCGAATGGCATCCGTGCCTCAGTATTCGTTATGACAAGCCCGCAGGTGTTCTGGCCGTATTTCATGCTGGCGGCGACCGGTTTGGCCGCGCTTCTCAGGTCCTGGCGGGAAGTGCGGACGCGGCGGGGACTGGAGCGGGTTCACTGGTTAGCCGCCGTTTCGATAGCCGTACCTATGGCGGTTTTCGGCGCGGAACATCTGTCATCCGCCAACGCGATCATGAATGGCGTCCCGAGTTGGATGCCCGGCCGGCTGTTCTGGACGTACCTTGTCGGAGTGGCGCTGATCGCCGCCTCGCTCAGCATCATTTTCAAAGTGTGGGACCGGTTGTCGGCGTCATTGCTCGCTCTCATGCTCTTTCTGTTCGTGGCGATGATCCATGTCCCGAATGCACTCGCATCGCCAAACAACCGGATTCTCTGGACGATCGTGGCGAGGGACCTGTCTTTTGGCGCCGGATCGGCCCTCCTGGCCCTGACCACCGCCACAGAAAGTCGACGCTCGAATACCGCTGGAATTGCCATGGCATTCGTTTATGCGATTGCGGCCGTATGTGTATTCTTCGGGGTGGAACACTTTCTGCATCCCGAATGCGTACCCGGAGTCCCTCTCGCCAAGCTCATGCCGGATTGGTATCCTCTGGCGCGCGTGTGGACATACCTGATCGGCGCGGCCATGGTGGCAGGCGGACTGGCGATGTTCTGGAACAAGACGTGCAGGTTGGCGGCGACGGCCATCGGAACGTTGGTTCTACTTGCCGTTTTCCTGATCTATCTTCCGATCATGATCTCGAAGCCGGATATCGAGGGAGTGAATTATTTCGCCGACACGCTCCTGTTTGCGGGAGTCGTGCTGATAGCCTCCGGCGCCTCGGGTGCCGGCAAACACAGTTCGCCGGAAAAGGCCCTGTCGCACGGAGCGGGCTGACCGGCTGGACCCGAATCAGTACGCGTCCGGTTCCTGCGGCAACGGACATGTCTCATTTCAAGATCGCTATCTTTCAAGCCAAGCAGCCCGTGGAAGAAGTCGGGCAGGCTGCATGCCAGGCTGCATGCCTCGCCAACCTTGTCTCACAACCCGTTACGCCACTGAGGTGGCGCAAGCGGTTTCGCCTGCGTATGCTAGCCGCTGCATCAAATGACCTTCGAATTCATTCGATCCATAAGGATCTGGCTACTTCGCCGCGATCGTATATTTCAAGCTGCGCTCCACCGACCGCCGTCCCTCCGTTACTGTGATCCGCACCTCATAATCGCCCGGCGCCTTTATGGCCTGAATCGCCATCGGTACCGCGCCGGATTCATCCGGTAGAGGAAGCTCGGATTGCTGCGTCGCCAGCACGCGCCCTCCTTTAAGGAATTTAGCTCGCAACTCCGGAATCCCCGGCGTATTTCCGGCCAAATACACGATGAAATAAACGTATGGTGACGCCCCAGCCGGCAAGTCGGTGGACACGTACGGCGTCGCCCGCTTGCCTGGAATCTCAAACGGGTCGGCAGCATCCCGCGGCCGCTGCAGGTTTTCAATTCGGTGCAGGAGCGCGATATCGCTGAGCGCCAATCCCGACTCCTCCCGGTTGTCGATTCGCAGCACGTTCGTGCTGGCGCGTCCACTCTCTTCATCCACCACCGCAGTCTCCACTGTGTATTCGCCGGGAGCGAGATCGACGGCATGTTCATACGTCATGCAGTCCGACCGCAGCACCGGCAGGAGCGCATCGGTGACGTCCGAAGGCACGTCCTTGCTGATCTTTTCCACAATCTCTCCCTGCGCATTTTTGACCAGGGCCAGGAGAGCAGCATGAAACCTGTGTTTCTTCTGCGCGGGTTCGGGGGTCGCCGTGAGATTCGATACGGGAACCTCGAAGGCAATCGAGTATTGCGATAAGTCTTTTTCGGGACGGAAGCGAAACGCCTTGGACTGGAAGTCGAAGGCATGCGGCAAAGGCTTGGCGTCGAGAGCTCGCAATCCCGCCATCTCCGCCGCCGTCAGCGGGTTATCCCAGGTCTCCGGCACGGCAAAGTAGCCGCTGCGAGTTTCCACGCGCAGGTCCGCGCGAGCCAGTTTCACCTCGATTTTTCGGAAATGACCATCGGGACGTTCCGATGCCGGCCGATAGGACAACTCATAATGGGTGTCCACGTCTTCCATCACCCGCGCGAGAAGCTTATCGGTATTGTTGGTGTTGGCGATCACGAATCCGCCCGTGCTCTCGGACAGCTCCCGAAGGGCCTCCTGCGTGTTCGCGCTCAAGACACCGAATCGGAGGTAATCGGTTTGCCGCCCTTGCTCCATCAACCCCGCGCCAGGGCCTCCCGATGGCGTGCTCGACCCGCCTGCTCCCGCCGCTACCAGGCCGGAAGTGCTTTGTCCCTGGCTCAGATTGGCAGCCCGTTGCGTTAGCGCGCTGGACCCGCTCGATGGTGTGGTCGCGGGGCCGCTATCCTTGGTTATGGGAACGCCCTGGTATGGACTGAGGCCCCAGACATCCAGACCATAGAACGTGACACCGCCCTTGTTGGCGGAACTGATGAGGGAGTGCCAGTACTCCAACTGGTCTGGTGGCCGCGTCAATCCGCTGCTCATCAGCAAAACCGTCTTCTGGAACGGAAGGCCGCTAAGCTGCCGCACCAGGCCCGTGAGAGCGTCGATCTCGCGAAGTCCTGATGTGACCGCAAGTCCGATGTTCCCAGGCATGCCCAAAGGATTAAACACCGACGTTCCATCGGCAAAACCATCCGCGGCGTTGGGATTAACGTTGTCTCCGGTGGCAGGGTTCCCAGGAGGCCTTCCACTAAGACCCGACCCGCCTGCGCTCACAGCTCCGGCATTCAGGAAAACGCCCGCCACCGAGAGACTCAACCCATTCAGCAAGGAGCCGGTGCTTTGCGCGACAGTCGGGAGTTGGTTGACGGCCGCCAGTTCCACAGCTTTCAGAAGGTGTTCGCGATTGTTCGAGAACGGAAACACGGGCCGGAGGCCGGTCGCATCCAATGTGAAGACACCGATGAAGGTGTCCGGCCGAACTTCCTGATTCACAAACTTGCGCGCCGCCTCGAAGGCGAAGGCCCTGGTCTCGGGAGTCAAGTCGTTAAGCACCAGGCAAACCACATTTACGGTTCGCAGCGGGTTGAGCGACGGCGGCATGCTGTTACCCGCCCCAGTTGCTGCCGCGGCTTGCGCCATCTGCTTTTCGTCCTCCGCTCGAACCTCGCGGCCCTGCACCAGGCGAAACGACCGTATGTCTTGCCGGACACCGTCCTCGTATACCGCGACCTGCGCCGGATCGATCTTGTTGACAAGGCGTCCGTGCGCGTCTCGTACGACGACTTCGAGCAACACCTCGTGGGTGGAACTCCGGAGGACGACGTTCGCGTCCGGCGTGGTTTGCTGCCCAATGGCATGAGCACCCGCCATGGTCATAAAAACTACAGCCAGTCGTTTCATAACTCCTTATCTTTTCAGAAATATGACGGTTACGGTTAGAGCGGCGTTACCCGTCTTTGCGATGGATGTTATCCAGCCGACCGTGACAACCAAGCGGAGGCGGGTTAACACGCAGCCTTCAGGCTGCCCACCTGCCGGCTGAATCCGGCGGTACCAGCGCGAGTCGCGCTGTATTGGGGAGTTGTGTCTGTCAGGTTCTGTAACAACATCCGAGTCACGTAGACCATGGTTCTTGCCGGACATGCTACGCGAGACATCTTTCCAATCGTAAGTAGACGGCTCAGCGGCGAGACGGGGAAACGATTCGCTGTGGGAGCAGTCCTTTTTCCAGGGATAGATTGGCCGAAAACCAAACTGTGGACCTGTTCAAGAAAGGGATCTATGTTGACAGTTTCCGAAGTGATTCGGGCATGGGGCAAAATTCTTAAAGGAGAGCGACCGTCGCTGTCCATCGAAATTACCCGCGAATGTCCTCTGCACTGTCCAGGATGTTATGCGTACCACGACGCTCATTTGGGTGGCGGCGCGACCTTGCGCAGTTTGCGTGATCGGAAGGGACAGGAACTTGTCGACGGTGTACTTGCAGTAACCGACCGGCTGCGGCCTTTGCACTTATCCATAGTGGGAGGAGATCCACTGGTTCGGTATCGCGAGCTGGAGGCCATGGTGCCGCTCCTCCTGGACCGGGGAATCCACGTACAGGTTGTCACCAGCGCATTCCGGCCTCTCGCGGCGAGTTGGGCGAAATTGCCTCATTTTAACGTCGTGGTTTCGATTGATGGGCTGCAGCCTGAGCACGATATCCGGCGCGCCCCTGCAACCTACGATCGAATCATTAAGAACATCAGAGGCCAGAACATCACCATTCACTGTACGGTCACCGGACAGATGATGAAGCGTCCCGGATACTTGAGGGAATTTCTCGAGTTCTGGACTCCTCGAAAGGAGATTCGCAAGGTATGGTTCAGCTTGTTCACGCCGCAGACGGGAGATCATCTGCCTGAAATGCTGGGGCATGAGGAGCGTAAGCGTGCGATCGCTGACATGTTGACGCTGCGGGAGCAGTTTCCCAAACTCGACATGCCCGAAGGCATGATCCGGCAGTTTGCCGCACCTCCCTCAAACCCTAAAGACTGCGTCTTCGCACTCACCACTTTGACTCTGTCGGCGGACTTGGAAACCAAAATCGTTCCCTGCCAGTTTGGAGGAAACCCGGATTGCACGTCATGCGGATGCGTTGCTTCCATGGGATTGGCTGCTGTGGCGGCACACAAACTCGGCGGTGTCATTCCCGTCGGATTGATCTTCAAAGCATCAATCAAAGTCGGCCAGGCGTGGGCGAAGCGCACCGCGCCACCGGCCACTGTTGAAGAACCATTTCGAATCCTGTCCGGTGACGATGCGGACCATGCATCGGGGCATATCCGCCAATAGCCGGTAAGGCTGAACTCAGCTCGGCGAAACTGGACGGCGCCCCTGAACGCGTCCGGCAGGTGGATGACATCCTCCTCCCTTTGGATCTGGCGGAGTTCGTGACGCGGTGCCCGTTACCTCACAGACAGCGAGATTACGGGTATCTTCAGTCCAGTCGCTTATCGCTCCCGGAAACTCGCCAGCAGGAGGTAAGGGCGGACGCTGCGTCCTGCCCGTACCGCCATCCGCTGCCCGTAGTCCTAAGTGGTCACCTATCAGCTCTGACTCGATCCGGCAAGGTCAATGTGCTGACTGTCCCGACTCTCTCGGCCCGGACGATAAACCTCTGCGGTGCCGAACCGACGAAGTAGAACGGATAGCATGTGACCAGGGTGAGAATTTCAGTTTTGCTCGGATTCAGCACCGCGACATCTGCTGGACTCACCACCTTGGTGGATACGACACGGTAATGATACTCGCCGTGCAATGTTGTGATCGTAATGGCGTCGTCGCGCCGAATGTTTCGCAATGGGCGAAAGAACGTGTCGCGGTGCCCGGAAAGCCCCACGTTGCTGGGCTGCCCCGGTAGCGCAGTGCCGGGAATGTGACCAACCGCGCGCCGCAGCGTGCCTTTGCCGGTCCCCTCGATGACAATCGCCGTGAGGCCGAGACGTGGAATCTCAAGCCGGCCGATAAGTCCCGCCGTCACTGCTGTCGCTGGATATTCGGGTGAAGCGGAGTATGCGGCCGCACGTATGCCGCCTTTCGCTTCGAGACGGTCACGCAGCAGGCGTTCCAGTTGCCGGCGCTCCTGGTTCTGAAAGATCCACCCGTCCACAAGAACGAAGCAGCAATATCCGAGCATCCCGACGGCGCCGGCAAACAGCCCGCGCTTAATCCACCGCAGAAGCCACCACAGCGAATTGTGCCGAATCACAATTCTCATTGGGGACCTGCGATGTAGCCTGCTCGGGTGCGCACCGCGAGTTTGCCGTGGCCGGAGGCTGCAGCCACCAAGCGAATGCTTCGGTAGACACCGGGTTGCGCTGCCTTGTTCGAGACATATCCGATGGTGTATTGATTGCGAATATCGCGCGCGATGCGTTCACAAATCGGCACGACATCCTTGAGTTGTTCGGGGAAGAAGGCTTCACCGCCGGTCGCGCGAGCGAGACGGCGTAAAACATCCGGATTGCGGTCCGCATCCCCCTCGTCGAAGATGCCGATGGGGTACACCATTACGGTGGATTGTTCAAGCCTCTTCAAAACCTCTGCGAGCGTGTGCGCGCTCCGGTTATCGCCGCCATCGCTAATGACCACCAGAACTTTCTTGTCACGGCTGCCGTCTTGCAATCTGTCTAACGCCTCCATGACGGCGTCGTAAAGCGCCGTCTGGCCCGACACCGATGCCCGCCGGATCGCGAGTTCCAGCTCATCGACCCGATTGGTGAATCGAATCGCGCCAGGCAGGCCGATGGTCACATACTCGTTAAAGTTAACGACAAACATTTCGTCTTCCGTGTTGCTTGATCGTACGAAAGTACCGGCAGCCGCCATCACCTCGGAAAGTTTCGGCTGCATGCTTCCGCTGTGATCGACGACCAGCCCAACGGTGACGGGAATGTCCTCATGGCGGAACAACTTGATGGATTGACGAACACCATTCTCGTAAACCTGAAAATCCTGCTCCCGCAGATCGGAGGCGAACCCGCCGCTTCGATTGCGCACGGTCGCCGGCAGCACCACGAGATCGACGTTTACGGAGAGCTGGTATGGCTCCTGGTCTTGAGGCTGGGCGTTCCCCGCGCTGGACCAAAGCCCCAGAAGGAGAAACAAGACGCCGGCAAGGATTCTTAGCATTACGATGCCTTGATCCGGCGATACTCCGGCTGCCACATCGCGTCCTGCACTTGTTGAACGATGTCGCCAAAGTCGACTCCCGCCAGGCCCTCAGCTACTACGGCCTCGACGACCGCAACAGCCACCGTGGCTGACACGCTGCGCAGGTCGTCAATATGGGGAAGGAGTGACGCGCCCGGCTGACGCACGGTAACTAAACTGGACACCGCATTCGCCGCCGCCACGAACATCCCGTCACTGATTCGGCTGGCTCGGGAGACGATCGCGCCAAGCGCCAAACCCGGGTACAGCATGGCATTATTCACCTGGGCGATGACGTATGTCTGGCCTTTATATGTGACTGGAGAGAACGGACTGCCGGTGGCGATCAAAGCCCGCCCTTCCGTCCAGGCAATCAGGTCGGCCGGGTTCGCTTCGGACCGTACGGGCGGGTTGGACAGCGCGAAGATGATCGGCCTCTCAGTATGCGCCGCCATCTCCTTAACGATCGCCTCGGTGAAACTACCGGCGACTGTTGAGGCGCCAACAAGCATCGTCGGTTTTACGCGCCGCACCACCTCTGCCAGGCCTATGCCATTACCATTGCCGTCGTGCTTCCACCCTTTGCTTTCGGATGCCGGGCGGGCGTATGAAACCTGGTGGTCGCGTAGTTGAGCGGCCATATCGGTTGTGAGCAATCCCTTTTGGTCCACGCACCAAAAGCGTGTCGCAGCCTCCTCCTCGGAGAGTCCTTCGCGCACCATGGCGTCGCGGATCTGGTCGGCAACGCCAATTCCGGCGGTCCCCGCTCCGAAGATGACTATGCGCTGGTGGCGCAGCGGCGTCCCGCATACACGGACAGCCGAGATTACAGCCGCGAGCGTGATTGCCCCGGTACCCTGCATGTCGTCGTTGAAGGTGCGGATCCGGTTGCGGTACTTCTCCAGAATGCGCCGCCCGTTGTCAGGCGCGAAGTCCTCCCATTGCAGCAGCGCATTGGGAAACAACTTCGTGACGGCTTTGACGTAAGCGTCAATGAAGACGTCGTAGCGTTCTCCGCGTATCCGTGCATGACGATTCCCAATGTACGTGGGATCCCTCAGCAGACTCTCGCGGTTGGTGCCGACGTCGAGCATCACCGGAATCACGCGGCTCGGATCGATACCACCCGCCGCTGTGTAGATCGCCAGCTTTCCGATCGACACTTCAATGCCGCCGACACCCCAATCCCCGATTCCAAGAATTTGCTCGGCATCAGTTGCCAGAATCAGGTCGACATCAGCAGGGCCGGCGCCGAGGTTGGAAAACGCCTCCTCGATCGATTCGGCGTGGTCGATCGAGAGGTAAACCCCTCGCGGCCGGCGGCATTCATGATGATATTGCTCCATCGCCAGGCCGACGGTCAGATCGTTGACGATGGGGATCATCTCGCGCAGGTGCGCCGAAAACAACCTGTAAAACAGCACCTCGTTACGGTCGTGGAGTGCCGTCAAGAAGATGTTCCTGCTCAACGCATCCGGCAGCCGCTCATACTGAATGTACGCGTGGCTAACTTGAGCTGCGAGCGTATTAATGTCCGGCGGCAACAGGCCCATGAGGCCGAGTGCCTTCCGTTCTTCCATCGTGAAGGCCGTGCCCTTGTTCAACAGAGGAGAATTGAGGACTCCCAGGCCGCGGGCCTTGGTCTCGTAGCAACCATGCCCATGCTGGCGCCTGGTCATGGGTGCCAGTAGCGGGATAACTCTCTGTCGCATGTTGCCCCTTCTCTCTTTGATTCCGTTTTCCGCCGGCGCGGCGCGCTTAGGATGGGCGCACCGCGGTGACGGACATCCGAACTATTACACGCGTCGATCCGCTACACGAAGCATGAACGCTGCGCCCAGCGACAGCAGCCCTAACAGTCCGATGAGCGGCACGGGACTGGCCGTGGCCGGTAGCGTTCTCTCAGCAACGGTCGGTTCCAATGTGGGCGGCGGCGTAACCACCTCGGCGAGTTGCACCGCTTCTCCGGTGGGCTTGATCGCCATGATCGGCGCCTGCTTCAACTGCACAACAACTGGTTCCTCCACCGACTTAATCGGCGTGGCGACCTCGAGTGGTATCTCGGCGAAGGGACTGAAGAGAACAGCCACATTAGTGTCCTTGGCCAGTTCTATCGCCTTAGCTTTCGGATACACGAACTCTTCGCCCCAATTTTTGCCGGGATAAAACCAGGCGCGCAGCGCTTCGGGTTGGCCTGCCGGTCTCTCTCTGAATGTGATCACTGTCTTGTCGGTCGCCTGCAGACGGTAATTGGGAATTGCCAGGATCGTGGCGTATACGATTGTTTCGTCGCTATTGAAGATCTGCACAATGTGGCGGTCGGACTGCGAATCCAGGATCTTGAACACATAAGTGCCGGCGGGCAACACACCCCATCCAGCGAGGTGAACACCTGGAATCTCCAAGGGCTGGCTGAACGTGACCACGGTCTTCCTGTTCCAATCGTCCGCGTGTGCGCTCGGGGCGATTATCGTGCCCAGGAGCGCCACACATCCAACCGTTGTTATTGCTTTCAATCGATTCATTCTCACTTCTCCTTTTGTGGGGTACTGCGTTCGCTCCCGGTACGACCTGATGTAGATCTCGGCGGGCAAGTTCCACGAAGTCATTCAAGGCATTCGGAGAGCCGAAGCGGCAAAACCGCAATTTCCTATGTGGGCCTGTGTCTCAGGTGAATGTGGAGGCCGGGTAATTGACGTGATACTGACCGTGCGCAGTCATTTGGCCGGATATGGTCAGGACGCCGTCGGCAATAAGGATGAACAGTGTGGAATGTAGGCGATTTACGGAGCGGCGAGCCAAATGCACATTACGACGGCGAGGATAACAACATGAATCGGTTCTTAACTCTGAGTGCGTTGGTGCTGAGCGCCGCCCTGATCGGTCCTGTCGTAGCACGAGCTGACGACCGGGACCATCATGAAAAACGCTACTACGATCGAAACGGCCACGACTACCATGCATGGAACAGCAACGAAGACCGCGCTTACCGCGCCTATCTTCAGGAGCAACATCGGAACTATCAGGAATTCAATAGAGTGAATCGGGGCCAGCAGCAGCAATACTTCACGTGGCGCCATACACACCCGGACAGCGCGCTTTTTAAGGTCGAGATTCGGTAGAAAACAAACAGAACCCGGGTGCCTCCAAGAGGCGCCCGGGTTTGTCTTGCACTGTGGTTGGTGATCCTTGAAGTGGTTACTCGGTTGACTTGGTTCGTTCGAATGCGGAACCAGCAAGGAAACCGATACCAGCGGCCAGTACAAGAAACGTCGTGGGATGGCGGCTGATCACCTGGCGAATGCTGGTAAGCGCGGCGCCCACATCATGACTGCGCACGTAAGCAGCGGTGGAATCCAGCTTGGCGGCTGCGCTTTCCGTCATCGTCTCCATTGTCTCGGCCCCATGGTGTCCGGTGCTGCGAACCGAGGTAGCCGCGTTTTCCAATGCCGCCGCGGTCTCCTGCCGGGCTTTATCCAACGTCTCGCCGGCAGTCCGGCCGAGATTTGATGCTGTCTCACTCATATTCATTTTCGTTTGCCTCTCAAATCCTCTCATTTACGGAATGCCGGTCTGCGTCCCTGAAACATCCGAACGACCACTACGAAGATCGCGACGGCCAACAACAGGTGGATCAAGCCATAGGCCGTGTACGAAGTGGCTAGCCCCAACACCCAGAGCAGAAGCAGAATTACGGCGATGGCCCAAAGCATCTTCTTACCCGCCCTGTGAAGCCGTCGCCACGGGCTTGTCCTTCACCATAAAGTCCGCTTTGGCCTCACCGGCTGATGCGATGTGTTCCGCGCCAGTCTGGTGGAGCAAATCCTTTGCACGTTTCACCCATTCGGAGCTGTCGCAGTGGACAGAGAAAAGAATGCCGCCCTCACGAATCCGGCCTTCGTACCGCTTGGCCTCATACTCCGGCATGCCCATTCCGATCAAAGCGCCAACCATCGAGCCAACGCCGCCGCCAACGCCGATGCCGGCGAGCAGTCCCATGATCGGACCAGCGGCGATGAAAGGACCGATGCCGGGAATCGCCAAAAGTCCAATGCCGGCCAGCCATCCCAGCGCCCCACCGATCACAGCTCCCGATCCGCCGCCCATTGCTGCGCCTTCCGGTGCTTTTGTATTCTTCTCGTGTGCGAAATCCTTCGATCCAAAGTTGTTCGGGAACAGGACCGAAATATCGGTGTTTCGGAAACCACCCTGCTTCAAGGCTTCCACTGCTTCGTCAACGCCTCTGCGGTCTTTATATAGGCCGTAGACGGCTGTATTCGTTGCCATTTTGTTTTTCCTCTCTCGGGTTAGGGCACGCCTTTGGCCGTTCGCTTCACCAGCAGGACGGCTATCTCAAATCCGGAATCTAGTGATGGGCTCCCACAATCCGACCATCCGCAACACCCATATCCCAACCGCCACTACCACTACCACGTTCAAAATGGTCTTAATGCTGTTGGCCATGGGGATAAAACGATTGATCAGCCATAACGCGACGCCTACGACGATCAAGGCAACGACGAGATTCACTAAAGGCATTTTGTTTCTCTTCCTCCGCGGTAGCAGGAGCACTCCGTTGCCCATTGGCAAATTACGCCAGCGGCCGTGCGTGGACGCAGCATTGGCCTGACAGACATTGACTGCGCAAGGTCAAATGACCGTATATGGTTAACAAAGGCAAATCACGTGTAGCCTCGTGCGGCGTGCCTGGTTGGTTATGGCGATATGGCGAATCGAGTGCAGTTTTAGGAATTGTGTTAAACCCAGCCAAAGCTCAAGCAACCCCCGTTGACCCGTTTCATTTCCTCCGGCCGCAACTATCCCGCCGCATCAGCCCACGGCCTTCGCCATCCTTGTCGATAATCGCTGTGATGTTGACGCCGGTTGCCGTCCTGGCAGCAGCGCTTGGCGCTTGGCGGTTTGGGGCTGACCTCGGGTGGACAAGCCACTTCGTCATAACCAGTGGCCTGCTGTCGCACTGGCAAGCCTGGTTTGCCGTTGCGATCGCCATGCATACGACAGCCCGCAACCTCAAGAAGTGGCTGGAATTTCAAAACTCCACATCCTTGAATGTAGCTGCCTTGTAGGCTGCATTGTGCAGCCCACAGGCGGCTAGGCCGCGCGCCATACAAACAGGAACTCACGATCAGGGAACGCGCGGCGCGGTCCAACAACCGCAGTCGTCGCAAGCGCGAAGTCCATCATCGAGGCGACCCATCTGGATAAGTTGGAGCTTCACGCTGAACCTGCCGCCGGACATCTTCGAATCGATGTTTCGACAAACTATCGGACGCCCTCTTCTTTCCGAAACGATTTCTATATCGTCGCCGCAAAATAAGTGTGCGGAGCACCTCTTCGGCAGGTCAGCCAAATGACTCGATTGGTAAACGCTGCCTGGAACTGTTCCTTCGCCCTATCGGCGGTCGAGGCGTAGCGGAAATGGGCGGTAACCTGTCCGGTCCGATGCCGTTTTGGCCATCACACGCGAGGCGGTCATTACAGTGAAGCAGTTCAACTTGTACAGAATGACGTTGACCGTCCCCGGTCACTTGACCGTATAAGGTTACTTCCGCTCGCGTCACATCCGGCACAAGCTGTCTGTTATGAAGGAACAACCGAGTGGGCTCAACAATACATGCCATTGGCGCGACCCGTGCGGTAGGACAGTGTCGCCCAAGCCCTTGACGGGTCAATCGGGCCGACGGAAAAGGTGAAAAGTGAAACTGATTCTGGTAACTGCGTTGGCTCTTGTCCCGTTGCTGGCCAAAGACCATGATTCCGCGAAGCGTTTGAACGAAGCCGCTGCTGTCCTAACAGA
>Ga0209168_10000054_pt1 | contig 131295 bp, 112 predicted proteins | sample Coa_R1_FD_187156 | JGI IMG/M metagenome (GOLD analysis project Ga0209168, IMG submission 187156) | Surface soil microbial communities from Centralia Pennsylvania, which are recovering from an underground coalmine fire - Coalmine... | ecosystem: Environmental > Terrestrial > Soil >...
TGAACTCGTGCCGGCGGGCGGAACCGCCTTGTGGGATGCAGTGAACTACGCATCGGAGAAACTGGCAAGCCGGCCCGAAACGCAGCCGGTCGCACGTGTCCTGGTCGTTATCAGCGATGGCGAAGACAACTCCAGCAGTATTCGGTTGAAAGATGTGATTGCGAGCTCGCTGCGTCGCGAAGTCGCAGTGTACGCGGTCAGCACGCGAGACATATTGAACGATGAGGACACAGCACTGCTGGGGGAACGTGCCCTGAAAACAATTTCCGAACTTACCGGCGGAGCGTTGTATACACCAGGATCAGTGTCACATCTTTCCAAGAGCCTGGCTGAGTTGCAAGAGGTGATCCGCAGCCGGTATCTCATCTCGTACAAGCCAGCGGGGTTCCAACGCGACGGACGGTATCGTCCGATTGACATCACCGCAGAGAAGGATGGGCACAGGTTACGCGTTTACGCACGAAGGGGATACTACGCGTCGACCGCTCGACCGACTGACCGGCAGGCCGGCGTGAATCAATAGCATTTTCCTTTCTTATCGGGATGCAGCAGCCAGGTCTTCCCTAGGCTGGTTCGTACTCACCGCAAAATCCCCGCCACGATGACGCCTGAGGTCCTCGCTGTACACTCGCACGGGCGAGGGCGCCCGGGCCACATAAAGTCAAAACCGCAAGATCGGTCCGAAGGTGATGCGGAGATTGTTGTGAGCACCCTGATTGAAATACACTTCGTCGCCGAACTCCAGACGAAGTCCCACGGGGCCAAGCGATACCTCGGCTCCGACCGCGGGGTACAAAGCTGCATTTAAGTTCGACGTCCGTAGGCCGAGCACGGGGCTGACGATGTTACTGTACGGAAGCAGGCTCGGACTAAGGCGGAAATCGATGAACCCTGCTTTGAGCGTTGCGAAAGGACGGAAGTGTCCGCCCGCCGGATGCAGCATGGGGCCGACCAGGCCGTGTGTAACGCCGATCGAGGTGCGCTCGATCGCCGTGACATTTCCGTTTGTGATATTGCGATAGGCCTCATTGAAGTTCAGGCCATAGTCGTAGGCAAGTTCACCTTCGAGCATTAGGTCCTCATGGACGCGGTATCCGAACCTGGCGCCGAGGCCGAAGTTGTCGGTGTTGGTTTGCGAGATGCTCAGCGAGTCGAGGAAAATCCCGGCTTCCATACGGGATTGTGCACGCAGATCAGATACAAACACTGCGAGAAGGAGCAGGATGAGTGTGCGCATCTAAGGCACCGGATACGATGAGGGATTTCACGGTCGGGTTGTTTTCCGAACAAGAGTGTCACTGGACTGGCTTCCGCATGACCGCGCCGAGCATTTTGCCGGGCCCGGATTCCTGCACAAACGCAACGAGGCGTAAGTTCTTGGGATCGTCTCCCGGCGGGAGTTTCAGTTGGATGTCTTGGGCGAACGACTTCCCTTTCGAGAGCTTTCCTACTTTGGTCAGTTGCTGAACGACCGCGACGTGGACCAGATGCTTGCCGCCATTCTCTCCACGAAGTACCTGCGACTCCACGTGATCGAGCACAACGGCCACGTACACGTCAGCGTTGTGTTTGTCGGAGTTGGCATCCGTTTCGATGTGCGTTCTTAGCACGGCGGGATTCGAGGGGTCGAGCGTCACGTCGCCAAAACGCACAGGGAGTTTAGTTGAGTCCTTCGCCTTATTCAGTTCTTGTTCGAGTTCCTGTAACTTGTCGATTTGCCCGACTTGCGTTCCGTCGATGATGAACTGGGGAGTGTAAGGCTCCTTCACTCCCAAAGCGGTCTCGTAGGAACTTTGACGATCAGTGAATGCCTGCGCGGAGTTGGGATCTTTCCAGCCATCGTGGTCCCAATAGGTGACGTGTTCGCTGAGCACGATCAGTTGGGCGCCGGGGATGGGCTGGTATTGGTCCAACTTCTGCAGCACGACGTCGGCGGGTGGACAGCTCGAACAGCCCTCAGAAGTGAATAATTCAATGAGGACGGGGACGTCGGTATGCGAGGAGTCGCCAGCCGGAGGTTTAGTTTCCGGTTGAGGGCCTAGGGCCGCGGCACTGAGTTGAAACAACAACACCGCGAAAGCAAGCGCGGACAGCATGCGCGCCGAACGACTGGAGAGCATGGCGCGGATTCTAACATGACGGCGAAACATAGAATGACGCCTCCTCCGAGTGGATGATTCGTGACTCGGAAAGGATGCCAAGCCGACCCAATCCGGCTGAGGTAACCCCATGCTTCCACGTCCGAATCAGTCGCTCGAGAACGGGCGAGCACATGAGATGCGGAGGTCAGTGAAAGGTTACGGCGTCGAGGTCAGGGATTGGTCAGTGGCCGAGGCGTGGCGTCGGCATCGATGAGTCCCAAAGCCCATTTGATCGCTTCGGTGTACATCTTCTGAAACGCGGGATTGTCCCAGTTTTCCGGCACGTGGCCGAGGGTGGAATAGAAGACGCGTCCTTTTCCCAATGTCTTTGCCCATGTGACGGCGAAATCTCCGTCGGTACGGTGAACGTTTTTATTCTTCAGATCGAGCTTGGCAGGATCAAGGCGCATCAGGACGCGGACTTTATCGCGGGAATAGTCCTTCATCTGATAGATCTCGTCGCGCAGTACGAACGAGTGCGGCCACTGCTGCATGCCGGGGAAGGCGGGATCCTCGACGAGGATCGGGGCGTCGAAGGTGCCCCAGGGATGCTGGTCGAAATATCCGCCAATCATCTCGCCGTATTCCGGCCACGAGGTAAAGGTGATGGTTGCGCTGTGAACGCCGACGAATCCTTTGCCATCATCGTGGATGAAAGAGAGGAAGTCGGATTTCTGCTGTGCGTCCATCTCGAGATCGCCGCCCGTGTAGAAGAGGACGGCATCGAAATCGTTCAGATTTTTCGCGTTGAATTCCAGCTTCCTTTTGGTGAGCGCCTCGGTGTCAGTGCGGATGGTGGTGTCCCAGAGTCCGGAGTCATGTCCGAGGCGCTCGATGGTGGCGAGAGCATGCGAGACGGCTTCGTGGCGATAGCCTTTCTCTTCGCCGATGGCGAGGAGTTGCTTGCGTTTTGGTTGCGAAGATTGAGCGAGAGAGGTGGCGCAGAGGAGTGCGAGAAGAATGGCACGGAGTCTCATGGCGAGAGGATAGCACCGGAACTTGGGATCGAATGCAGTTTGACCGGGAACCGATTTGCCAGCCCCGAGGCGGACTGTATCATCTGAGCGTCAGATCCGTTGCAGATGGGGAGGCTATGAGAAAACTTTGCGGCGCGATCGTTCTGTTCCTGCTGGCTGTGCTCGCAACGACCGGCTATTCGCAACGTAATCGCTCTCGACCAGCAAGGCAGGGAAACCCAGGGGAGTTCGATTACTACCTGTTGACTTTGTCCTGGTCGCCGGAGTTTTGCCATTCGCATGCGGACAAGCCAGAGTGCCAGTCGGGACATCACGGATTTGTCGTGCATGGACTGTGGCCGCAGTATGTGGAGGGTTATCCGGAGAACTGTTCGAACGCGCTGGGATTGGCGAATCCAGGAGAGATGGCGGACATCATGCCGGATGCAGGTCTGGTGGCTCACGAATGGAGTACTCACAACACCTGCAGCGGGCTGGACGCTGAAAGTTATTTCAAACTTCTGCGACAGGCATTCTCTTCGATCAAAGTTGTGGCGGCGCGGGAGAGTTTCTCGCTGGCGCCAGAAGAAGTAAAGAGAGAATTTGCTCAGGCCAATCCAAACTTCAACGCCGATGATATGACGGTCAGTTGTGGCAATAACTACTTAACGGCTGTTTCGCTATGCATGACGAAGGATCTGAAGCCGACCGCGTGCCAGAATTTACGGGATTGCCGGGCGAATGTGATCAGAGTGCCACGAACACCGTGAGGCACCTCGTCGCGACGAGGGTGAGGCGGTGGGGCAACCTGCTTTCAGAATCGAGGAAAGGCGACCCCTATGGTAAGGCCGTGCGCTTCCTACGACTGAAAAAGAAAAGCGCGGGCGAGGCGCCCGCGCCACATGACAATTGCGATTACCAACCCCTAGTTTGCAGCATGTGGGCTTCGTCTAGGCCACTGACGGCGAGGCCTTTCATTGCGCCCTGCAGGTCTTCGCTGACTTCAAGTAACACTTTAGGGTCTTGATAGTGGGTGGCGGCCAGGACGATCGCCTTGGCGCGCTTGCCAGCTTCTTCGGGATCGGCGAAGGTCGTCGAATCCTTCATGAAAATTCCTGACCCTACGAAAACCGCTTCAGCGCCGAGCTGCATCACGAGGCTCGCGTCGGCGGGCGTCGCGATTCCACCCGCGCTGAAATTCGGCACGGGCAGCTTCCCTGCTTTCGCGACCATCTTGATCAATTCGTACGGAGCTTGATGTTCTTTCGCTTTGGCATAGAGCTCTTCCTCGCCGAGCACGGTGAGGATTTTCATTTCCTGAACGATTTGGCGAATGTGTTTGACGGCGTGGACGACGTCTCCGGTGCCAGCTTCGCCCTTGGTGCGGATCATGGCCGCGCCTTCGGCGATGCGACGAAGGGCTTCTCCGAGATTGCGGGCTCCACAGACGAACGGAACGGTGAAGGCGTGCTTGTCGACATGGTGGGCTTCGTCGGCGGGAGTGAGGACTTCGGATTCGTCGATGTAGTCGACGCCGAGTTCTTGAAGTATTTGGGCTTCGGCAAAATGTCCGATGCGGCATTTGGCCATGACCGGGATCGACACCGCAGCCATGATCTCGCGAATCTTTTTCGGCGAGGCCATGCGGGCGACGCCACCTTCGGCGCGGATCTGTGCGGGCACGCGCTCGAGAGCCATCACAGAGACGGCCCCGGCTTTTTCGGCGATCTCGGCCTGGCGAGCGTCGGTGACGTCCATGATGACGCCGCCTTTGAGCATTTCAGCGAGGCCGGTCTTGAGGCGCAGAGAAGTGTTCGAACCGTTGCTCTGAGACATGGTTTCTACCCTGTGGATACCTTTTCGCGATCGCGAAGAATGGCTGTCAGCTTTCGGCTGTCAGCTCTCAGCTAACCCTTGGTTTGATGGTTCTGGGAGGGGTTTCGCCGCTACTTCATTGTAACGCCCATCCGGCGATTGCGGAACCCCGCTGCCTGATTTCACCACCGAGATACGGAATGACGGGGAAATCCCGCTGCGCTCTTTTTTGGCTTCCGTGACTCGCCGCCGAACTATCTCTCTGACTGTCTCATGATGTTTCGGAAGCGGGTTCGGCTGATCGGGTGATCTGCCAACAACGTTCCATCGCGAATCAGGGCGAAGACCCCATAGGGATTTGGCACGTTCTGAGCATCGCGCGGAGACCGGAGATCGATCACACGGGGCTTGATGCCATACTCCGACTTTGCCGTCTCGATGATCTCTTTGACGAATTTCGTGCCGTGAGGACACTGGCCACAGTGGATGAGTGTGAGTCCGCGTCCATGTTGGGCGACCTTCCGATCCCAATCTCGTTTGAAAGCCGGATTTGGGGCAGAGTCATTGAATTTTCGGACGAGCAATTCGTAGTCGGGCGGGGCAGTGTCGACTGGCGTGAAGCGGTTTGCGAGGAACAGGCGACGGTCAGCCATCCACGGGCCGTCGCGCACCATCACCGCGACGCCATGCTTGCTTGCCTTCGCTGCGTCCTTCAGACAAGCTTCCACCATGAGACGGCCACAACCTTTGCCGTGGTATTTGGTGGGAGTCCAAATACAGTGGATGAACATGTATCCGGCTGCGTCAACGGCGCGCCAGGCATACTCTCCGGGAATGTATTCAATGTAGCCACTCGACTCACCATTGGTTGCAAAAAAAGTCTTGGCGCGCAGGCCGTATATGGCATTCGCCTCGATCCAGCGGCGCTTCTGCTGACGACCGTGATGGGTCGAGCTTTTAATACCGCAACAGGGCAAGGCATCGAAGTTCGCCGCCCCAATGTCAATTAAGCGGGCTTTCGTAAAGAAGAGCGAAAGACCGGCAGCCTACTTGGACGCCGCGGACGGCCGATGGCCAAGGGTTGACAGCTATCTTTCCACGAACTTTCCGAACATTTTTTCGGGATCAATGGCGACGAAGACGCCACGGCTACGGGCCAGGACTTCCCCCTCCCCGTTGAGAATCTCGGCGGCATTGATGTGTTGGCGACCATGCACGCTGACTTCCCTGCCTTCGACGCGCAGTGGCGTCTCCAAGGGTACGGGCTTGAGGTACTCCACTGTCATTTCCTTTGTCACTGCGACGACGTTGCGCAGCTTGTTGGCTTTGCCCATGGCATCGTCGAGGATGGTCGCGATGATGCCGCCATGGCAGTGGCCCGGCGGTCCGGTGAAGCGCTTGGGCAGAGTGAAGTGGCAGACGAAGGTGCGGCGTTCCTCGTCGAGCGTGAATTGCAATTGCATTCCCTCAGGATTGTCGGGGCCGCAGACGAAGCAGTAGTTCTTGGGGAGTTTGACGTCGCGCGTTTCGTGGCCGTGGATCTTGCCGGACATGGGGAGATTCTAGCGCGGAAACAAATTCACCACAGGCTCAAGGGGCTTGACAGCCCTCACCGCAGGATCATGGGTTTCCCGCCAAAGAAATGCCAGTTCAGCTACACTAGCTGTCGCCCGAACCTTGTATTTCAAAGAGAAATCATGAACCCGACGACGGTGTCGGTAGTGGTGGCGATCGCCTTGTTTGTCGGGATGCTACTGTGTCTTGATCTTGGCTATCGTCTGGGCCGGCGAGCACAGCACGAAGCGTCGTGGCATGAGGGCGTTGGCGCGCTCGAGGCCGCGGTCTATGCACTGCTTGGTTTGCTGTTGGGGTTTACTTTTTCCGGTGCCACGTCCCGATTTGAGGCGCACCGCCAGCTCAGCGTGAAAGAAGCGAACGCGATCAGCACGGCGTACCTGCGGCTCGACGAACTACCGCAGGATCGCCAACCGGAAATGCGCGGACTGTTTCGCGACTACCTTGGTGCGCGTCTTAAGGTGCAGGCCAGCCTTCCCGACCTGGTCGCAGCTGAGCGTGCGGTGGCGCAATCAATACGGTTGCAGCAGCAGATTTGGTCGCGCGCCATCGTCGCCACTCGCGCCGACCCGACGCAGAGCGCTGCGCGGCTGCTGTTGCCGGCGATCAACAACATGATCGACGTCACGGCGGAGCGAGCTGTGGCGCTCCAGACTCACCTTCCGGCACTGATTTTTTATCTGCTGATATTCATTGCACTGATGAGCGCGCTGCTGGCGGGCTATGGTATGGCGAAAAGGAGAAAGCGCAGTCTGCTCCACATGGTTTTGTACGCAGGGTGCATTTCCGCGACCATATACACAGTCACCGATCTAGAGCATCCTCGGTCTGGCCTAATCCGCGTAGACTCTGCCGATCGTGCTTTACTGCAACTGCGAGATTTGATTCAGTAGGGCCGCCTGTTAAGACTCTCAGGGATAGAGTTCGCACTGAGCACCGTGCGATCCATACAAATTGCACGGGACCATCAAGCCAAAAGATTGCCCGCATGGAATGAAAAATCGGATTTTCCACTTCTAAAACTGGAGCGCCTCATGAAACTATCTGCGATTTTTGTTTTCTTGCTGGCCGCATTTGGGCCTTTCTCTCTGATTGCACAGAACCCTCAGGGCCAAAAGACGCAAGATAAGGATTCGGACCGTAAGGCGGCTTCAAGCGCTGCCGGGCCGTCAGCAAAGAAGGACGTTAAAAAAGAAGAGAAAGAAGCCGAGAAGAAGCCGGGGATGACGGCGGATACGTTCTCGGGGCTCAGGTTTCGCTCGATCGGACCTGGTGTCGAGTCAGGGCGCGTGATGTCGATCGCGGTGAATCCGAAAAAGACTTCGGAGTTCTATGTAGGCGTGGCTTCAGGTGGAGTGTGGAAGACCGTGAATGATGGGACGACGTGGACTCCTCTATTTGAAAAAGAGGGATCGTATTCAATTGGGTGGGTAGCGCTCGATCCGAATGATTCGTCGGTGGTGTGGGTAGGCGCTGGCGAGAGCAACTCGCAGCGTAGCGTTGGTTATGGCGACGGCATTTATCGCTCGGATGACGGCGGAAAGGACTGGAAGAATCTGGGGCTGAAGAAGTCGGAGCACATCGGCCGGGTGGTGATCGATCCGCGGGATTCGAAGGTCGTTTATGTAACTGCGGCGGGGCCATTGTGGGGACCAGCTGGCGATCGGGGGCTGTATAAGACGACCGACGGGGGAAAGACGTGGAAGGCTGTGTTGACCATCAGCGAGAACACTGGCGTGAATGACATCGCGATGGACCCGTCGAATCCGGATATTTTGTATGCCTCGGCGTATCAGCGGCGGCGGCACGTATACACGCTGATCGATGGCGGGCCAGAGAGTGCAATTTACAAATCGACCGATGCGGGCGCGACGTGGAACAAGATCACGTCGGGATTGCCTTCGGTGGATATGGGACGCATTGGGCTCGCTGTATCGCCCACAGACCCAAATGTGGTGTATGCCGCTGTGGAAGCCGCGGATGGCAAAGGAGGAATCTTCCGGTCGAATGACAAAGGCGCAAATTGGGAGAGGAGGAATGAGTTCGATGCAGGCGCAATGTATTACGCCCGGATCGTGCCTGATCCGAAGAATGTGGACCGCATCTTCGTCATGAACGTGGAATTGCGCGAGTCGACCGACGGTGGCAAGACTCTGCACAAGGTAAATGAAGTCAATCATCACGGAGATAATCACGCGATGTGGATCGATCCTGATGACACAAAGCATTGGCTGCTCGGCTCCGATGGCGGGATGTACGAGACGTGGGACGATGCCAAGTCGTGGCAGTTCAAGGCGAACCTGCCGACGATGCAGTTCTATGATCTGGCGGTCGACAATTCTCTTCCCTTCTACAACGTGTGCGGCGGTACGCAAGACTATTTCTCTTGGTGCGGGCCGACGCGTACGCGCAATGTGAACGGCATCGTGAATTCAGACTGGTTTGTTACGACGGGCGGAGATGGATTCCGGTCGGCGGTGGACCCGGTCGATCCGAACACGATCTATTCGGAATCGCAGTATGGAGTGCTGATTCGTTACGACAAGCCGACGGGGCAGGAACTGTTGTTGCAACCGAAAGAAGGCAAGGACGAACCTCCGCTGCGGTGGAACTGGGATTCACCGATCTTGATCAGTCCGCATTCGCACACGCGGCTGTATTTTGCGGCGAACAAATTGTTCCGAAGCGACGATCGCGGGGATACGTGGAAAGCAATCTCCGGTGATCTGACCCGGCAGATCGATCGCAACAAGTTGCCAGTCATGGGCAAAGTATGGGGCCCGGACGCAGTGGCAAAGAGCGCATCCACTTCGTTCTACGGAAACATCGTGGCATTGTCGGAGTCGCCCAAGAAGGAAGGACTGATTTACGCCGGCACGGACGACGGACTGATTCAGGTGACAAGCGATGGCGGCGGGAGCTGGACGAAGTACGAGAAGTTCCCAGGTGTGCCAGAGATGACCTATGTGAGCCGGCTGGCGGCTTCTTCGCACGATGTGAACACAGTGTATGCAGCATTTGAGAATCACAAGAACGAAGACTTCAAGCCGTACCTGCTGAAATCCGCGGACAACGGGAAGAACTGGACTTCGATTGCGGGGGATTTGCCGGACAACGGCCCGGTGCTGGCGTTCGCGGAGGATCCAGTGAATTCGAATCTGCTGTTTGTCGGTACGGAGTTTGGAGCGTTCTTCTCAATTAATGGCGGGGTGCACTGGGTGCAGTTGAAGGGCGGGCTGCCGACGATTGCGGTGCGCGACATGGTGATTCATCCGCGGGAAGGCGACCTGGTTGTGGCGACCTTTGGGCGCGGGTTCTATGTACTGGATGACATCACGCTGCTACGCCAGATGAAACCGGAAGCGGTTGAGCAGGCTGCAGCCATGTACCCGGTGAAAGATGCGCTGATGTATATCGAGCGCCATCCGCTGGGCGGGCCGCATAAGGGATTTCAGGGCGACGCATACTTCGCTGCCGACAATCCTCCGTATGGCGCGGTGTTCACTGCGTACCTGAAGGAAAAGATCAAGACGAAAAAAGAAAAGCGGCAGGAGGCGGAGAAACAGGCCGCGAAGAAAAATGAGACGCTGCCCTATCCGTCGAACGACGAATTGCGGGAGGAGGCGCAGGAGGCGAAGCCGGAAGTGTATTTCATGATTTACGACGAGAGCGGAGCTCCGATCCGACGCGTCGAAGGCTCGACGGATGCGGGATTCCAGCGGACCGCATGGGATTTGCGCTATCCGGCGGCGAAAGTGGTCGAGCACCACAATGATGAGGAAGGCGACGGTGATTTCCGCGATGCGACCGATCAAGGCCCGTTGGTCGTAGCGGGAAGCTGTTCCGTTCGCATGTTCAAGAAAGTGGATGGCGTTGTGAGTGAGGTCGCAGGTCCGCAGTCGTTCAAGGTGACGACAGAGGAGACCGCGTCAATGAGCGGCGCGGATCGGGCGGCGCAGGAAGAATTTCTGCGCAAAGTCTCGCGCCTCTATCGTGCGACGTATGGTGCGACACACACAGCAGAGGATGTCGAGACGCGAGTTAAGCAGATTCGGGAGGCTCTGCGGGAGACGCCGGCTGTCGACAAACAGTTGGGTGCCACGGCGGATTCGTTGGAGCAGCGGGATCGCGGGATCCTGCGTGCGTTGCGGGGGGACACCGAGATCGCGAAGCGGAACGAGCCGATACCGACGTCGATTGGCGATCGGGTAAATACGATTATCGAGGGAGAGCGCTTCTCGATGCAGCGGCCTACGCAGTCCGATATCGACTCATACGGGATCGCGGCCGGGGAGTTTGCCGATCAGTTAGCGAAGCTGCGGACGTTGGTCGACGTTGATCTGGCGAAACTCGAGAAAGATATGGAGGCTGCAGGAGCACCGTGGACTCCAGGCAGAGTGCCGGAGTGGACGGAGAAATAAATTTAAGCCAAGACTTTTCAACACAGAGCGCACAAAGGAACATAGTCGAACCTTACGCGTTCGACGGGAAGCTGATTCCCCAGAACTGCTTCGAGTTCTCGTCCTTATCGATGAACTCGACCCCGTACGTGGACAGGCCTTGCACCGCCGCAATCACGGACACGATGCGGGCTGCCACCTGAGCGCCGCGCTGATTCTTCATGGTGACCACGGTCCCAACTGACAGATCCCGGCTCAATTGCACTGAGGCGCCGTGACGGTTGAGGTTCGTGGCTTTGGCCGACATGGTGAAAGATACCTTCAGCCGGTCTTCGCCTGACAGACCCACGGAGGCATTGAGTGACATCCGGTTACTGCGGCGCTTGGAAGGCTGCAGGCGATTCACCGCCGCGGCCGTTATGTGAGTGTGATGGAGCTTCGCGTGGTGTTGGGGATGTTTGACGCTCATGCTTTCGAATCACGTTAAACACGATCCGAAAGGCATGCAACGTACGTTGGTCACCCCGAGTGGTTACCCCGCGAAACCACTGATGGGCGGAAACTTGGTTTCCAGAGCGGCTTTTGGACATAGGCAAACCCATCGCTTGAAACCGCGATCGCTTCTGGACACCCCGTCGCAATCGGAATGGTGGGTCCGATGCTGATGGAGTCGAACAGAGCCGCAACTTTTCATTCAACCCGCAGCGCCTCTATCGGCTCCAGGCGCGCCGCCCGACGTGCCGGAATCCACAGGGCAAATAGCGCAACCATGGCCAAGAGGACCGGGACTGCAATAAAGGCCGTCGGATCCCAAGCCCGAACTCCGAAAAGAAAGCCGGCCAGGAAACGCACCAGGAAAGCTGCCGCGGCTAATCCCACGGTGACTCCGAGGCCCGCCGTCACCATGCCCGTCCCAACCACAAGATTGCGGATGCGTCTTCGGTTGGCGCCAAGTGCCATCCGAACTCCAATCTCATGCGTGCGTTGAGCCACGGAATATGCCATTACGCCGTAGATCCCAACCGCAGTGAGCGCCAGGGCTGTGACCGCGAAGACACCGAGCAGAAGCATGTTGAAGTTCTGCCTTTCGATCGAGTCCGAGACGACCCCATCCATGGTCCGAACCTGCCCCGCGGGCAATCCTCCGCTGACCTCGCGCAGCTGCTCAGAGACCTGCCCAGCCACCTGGTGCGCCTCAAGACGTGTGCGGATGAGCCAGAAGATCGGGCCGAACTGTAACCCTAGACGCGTCGTACCATCCGGTTCTTGCGCCAAAGGGATCATCATGGTGGGCTGAGGCGGTTCACTCAAATCGTGCTCGCGCACGTCTGCGACAATGCCGATGATCTGGCGGGGTCTGTCTTCAAACTCTGGCCCGATGCCTCGACCGATTTGAATGCTTTGACCGATTGGATCCTTCCCTGCCCAATAGCGCTTCGCCATCGTTTCATTGATCACGACAACACCCGATCCGCCTTTTCCGTCTCGGTCAGAAAAATCGCGACCACGGATTACCGGGATCTTCAGAACCGCGAAGTAGCCTGGCGATACCGACATCCATTCCGCATCGCCGTTATTGCCCAAGTTGCCGGAGGCAGTTCCTATAGCGGCGAAGGGCAAACCCATTCTGTCGCCAAACGGCGGGCTGTACGTCGCCGCTGCAACTTCAACTCCAGCAACGCCTGCGAGCCGCTGGCGAGTGTCCTCGACTAGCCGCTCGACATTGGCTGTGGTTGCGAATTGAGATCCGTGCAACGACATTTCCATAAGAAAGACGTTGTGGCGGTCGAAACCGGGGTTCACGCTCCGTAATGCGGCGAAAGTGCGGATGAGCAGCGCCGCACCAATCAGCAGCACAACCGACAAGGAAACCTCGCTCAACACGATCAGTGATCGCATCTTGCTTTGGCCCGAGTCGGATCCCAGCCGCTGGCTGCCTTCGTTAAGCGATTGGTTCAGGGATGGCACGCATACTCGCAGTGCCGGAACAATTCCGAAAATAATGCCTACGAGCAACGAGATCCCAAATGTGAACATCAGGACATGCCAGTCAAGCGCTACTGCAGCGCCCCCATCGCCAATGCGCGGAATGTTCCCGGGACTTATCGAAAGCAGTGCGTGTACGCCGAGTGATCCGATCACCAGACCGATTCCGCCTCCGCATGTGGACAGCAATACGCTCTCGGTCGCAAACTGGCGAAGCAGCCGTCCTCGGCCTGCCCCTATGGCAGCTCGAATCGCGAACTCGCGCTGGCGAACGGTAGCGCGCGCCAGCAACAAATTAGCTACGTTGGCGCAAGCGATCAGCAACACCAGGCTCACGGCAGCCTGAATTAACAGCAGCGATGCTCGCGCATCTTTGACAATGGCATCGCGAAGCGGCTCAAGTTCAAAGGTATAGTCAGGGTCGGGTAGCAAGCCCTGACGCTGCGCTGCTTGCGCGGCCAATCTCAACTGCACATTTGCCTGAGACAATGAGAATCCTGGTTTCAGACGCCCCACTACGCCGAAGGAATGCAATTGGTTGTCGCTGTTCAGATTGAACTGAAACGGCACCCACAAATCAGCGTCCGGATCGGAGCGAAAGCTCTCGCCAGTAACACCCACCACGGTGTACGGCTTTTTTCCTATGGAGATTGCCTTGCCTACGATCTGCCGATCTCCGCCAAATCTTCGTTTCCACAGCCCGTAGCTCAGCACCACAACCTTGTCTGATCCTGCCCGGTCTTCATCCGCACTGAATGTCCGTCCAAGCACGAGCGGCGCGCCAAACAAACGAAAATAGTTTGCGGTAACGTGGACTCCACGAAGCTCTTCCGGCATGCCGCTCGTCAGGCTGAGCACGCCTTGACCTAGATCGTAGGCCGAGATATCGTCAACAGCCTCGGCGTGCTGCAGCCAAAAACGAAGATCGGGAATCGATGCGCCCGGTACTGATCCTTCTGTCGATTTCAACCAGAATTGGACGAGGCGATCAGGCTTCGGATAACTGAGAGGCTTTAACAGCACAGCGTTGACGACTGAGAAGACGGCCGTGTTTGCGCCAATTCCTAAGGCAAGAGTCAGAATTGCGGCTATGCTGAAGCCCGGCGAACGGAGCAGCGAACGGAATGCATGACGAATGTCCTGCAGACTTTGAGACAGCCAGCGAAGAGAACGCTCCTCGCGATGTGCCTGCTTGACCTGCTCCACGCCGCCACAAGCGATGCGGGCCTGGCGGTGGGCTTCCTGTGGTGACAGACCCTGGCGAAGAAACTCGTCTTCGAGATACAGCAGATGAGTTGCAAGTTCTTTCGCCAGATCCTCTTCGAGTCTGCGGTTTTTGAAGAGGACCCGGGTCTTCGCCATCGCTCGTGCGAGATGTTTGATCACGCGCGGGTCCCTTCCACGAGCAAGCGTTCAATCAGTTGCGACGTCCGCCTCCAATGCTCTGTTTCGGAGCGCAATGCTTTCTGTCCGGCGACGGTGATGGCGTAGAATTTCGCCTCTCGACCGTTCTCTGTTTCACTCCAACTGCCCTTGATCCAGCCGTATTGCTCGAGCCTTACGAGGGCGGGATAAAGTGTGCCTTGGTTCAGGTTGAGCAGCCCATCCGAGATTTGCTGGAGGCGTGTCGCGATCTGGTAGGCGTGCTGGGGACCGATCGTCGCTAAATTACGCAGGACGATCAAATCGAGTGTCCCCTGCAGAACTTGATGAGTCTTCTTATCTTTACTAGACATCCAAGTGAATCCTCGGTGGGTTAAGTCTCAGCTGACTGCACTAGAATGTCAAGTACAGTAGACGATATTGGACCTGTGAACCGAAGATGCCCGTCATGCTTCGAGCATTACCGGGCGACCTGGGAAACTGATCAACCCCCGGAAGTCGGCTGCCTTTACTTCAGAGAGCTTTTTTAGTTCTTTCTCCGGATTTCTTCCCGACCCCTTCTCAACAATGCAGTCGGGGGACGAGTCTCGTACGGGATCCCGAGCAAATCCATGGCGTGTTTGCGGAGGAGCGATTCGGAAGCCAAAACCAACTCTCATCTCAGGTTTCTTCCTGTAGAAAAAATAAACACTGCAGCCACCCATGTCGTGTATTTTTCTTCTGCTGAAACAAGTTCCTTGATTTTTGCTCGCTGGCCTGTGTTACACTCGCCGCCGACTGTTGCTTCCGCTGTGGGGCGGGGCAGCCGCCGTGGGGAAATTCTTTTGCGTCATCCTTGGATCTGGGGGACTGGGGAATGGGCCTCGCGTTACTGGTTTTGATCTGGCTGATCACCCTGATCAGCACATACTTCTTCGTCGCCAAGACCTGGTGGCTACCCGTGGGCGCCTCTGCCGCCGCGGGATGGATCGATGGGCAGTTCAAGCTCACCTTCATCATCATGGGGATTGTGTTCGTCGCCGCACAACTTTCCCTGGGATATATCGTGTGGAAATATCGCCAGAGGCCTTCGTCGCCTCCGGTGATGTATTCGCACGGAAATACGAAGCTGGAAATTCTCTGGACCGCGCTGACGACCATACTGTTCATCGGGCTGAATCTAATGGGCAGCAGTGTGTGGGCAAGCCAGCGCTGGGACCCTGCGGGGCCCGGAGCGGTTCAAGTGGAGGCTACCGGCATGCAGTTTGCGTGGTACTTCCGCTATCCCGGTCCGGATGGGAAGTATGGCGCGACCAGTCCGAAGCTGATTGATCCGTCGTCGGGTGGCGAAGCTGCCGTGGGGCTTAACACCTCGGACTCGGCCGCTAAGGACGATGTGGTGACCGGCACAATGTACCTGCCGGTAGACCGCGAGGTCGATATCAGCCTGCGGTCGGTGGATGTGATTCACAGCTTCTTCGTTCCCAACCTCCGGTTTAAGCAGGATGCGGTGCCTGGGTTGAACATCCACATGCACTTCAAGCCGACCGCAATCGGCGAATACGAGATTGCCTGCGCAGAACTATGCGGGCTTGGGCACTACAAAATGCACGGCATGGTCCACGTTGTCAGCCAGGAAGATTTTGACAAGTGGATAGCGGCACGGGAGGCAGAGAAACAGTAATGGCGACCGCGGCTACGGTTCATTCGCACGCTCCTCAAGGGTTCATTCGAAAGTACATTTTCAGCCTCGATCACAAAGTGATTGGCCTGCAGTATTACTTCCTGGCGCTCACGGCCGTTTTTGTCGGGATGTTTCTATCGCTGCTGATGCGGATCCACATGATCTGGCCGACCGCGATGATTCCGCTGTTCGGCGAGATCAAGCCAGAAACCTACCTGCAGCTGATGACGATGCACGGCACGATTATGGTCTTCTTCGTGCTGACTACGGCTCCGCAGGGCGGCTTCGGCAATTACATGCTGCCGATTCAGATTGGCGCCCCGGACATGGCGTTCCCCGTGTTGAACATGCTTTCGTTCTGGACAACATTCGTGGCGTTCCTGACGATTCTGGCGGCGTTCTTTGTGAGCGGCGGGGCACCACTGCACGGCTGGACAGGATATCCGCCGCTGAGCGCGATTCAGTCGGCTGGACCGGGTGAGGGACTGGGCGCTGATTTATGGATCACGAGCATCGCGATCTTCTGTGTTGCATCGCTGATGGGCGCCCTGAACTTCCTCACGACCACGCTCGATCTCCGGGCCAAAGGCATGACCCTGATGCGCATGCCGCTAACGGTCTGGTCCTGGTTCATCACAGCAATCCTGGGATTGCTGGCGTTTGGCGTGTTGCTCTCGGCCGGAATCCTGTTGCTGATGGATCGCAATCTCGGAACCAGCTTCTACGTTCCGCTCGTCGTGGTGAACGGGACGGTGCTGGGACACAAGGGCGGCTCGCCGCTGTTGTGGCAGCACCTGTTCTGGTTCTTCGGACATCCCGAGGTCTACATCGCGATACTACCGGGCATGGGCGTGGCGTCGCAGGTTTTGTCGACGTTTTCGCGCAAGCCGATTTTCGGTTATCGCGCGATGGTCTACGCGATGCTGGCCATCGGGTTCTTTGGATTCATGGTCTGGGGCCATCACATGTTCATGAGTGGGATGAGCCCGTATTCGGCGTTCGCGTTTTCGATCTTGACGATGTGCATCGGAGTTCCGTCAGCCATCAAGACGTTTAACTGGCTGGGCACCATGTACAAGGGACGCATTCGCTTTCAGACGCCGATGCTTTATGCCATCGGTTTCGTATCGCTCTTTGTCTCCGGAGGATTGAGCGGCCCATTCCTGGCGCAGCCCGTGCTCGACATTCAGTTGCACGATACCGCGTTCGTCCCTGCCCACTTTCACCTGATCATGGGCGTTGCAGCGATCTTTGGCATTTTCGCGGCAACCTACTACTGGTTCCCAAAGATGTTTGGCCGGATGATGAACGAGACACTGGGACGTATTCACTTCTTCATCACGCTGGCCGGGACCTATGCCATCTTCATGCCTATGCATTATGCGGGCATGGCAGGACAGACACGGCGCTACTCGCAGTTCACTGAGGTCGCGTTCCTGCAGAAGCTGATTCCGCTGAATACGTTCATTACCTATGCGGCGATCATCACTGTGGCGGCTCAGTTCATTTTCTTAATCAACCTGTTCTGGAGCATGTTCAAGGGACCGAAGGCCAGTGACAATCCGTGGGAGGCGACAACGCTGGAATGGACTACGACCACTCCACCTCCGCACGACAACTTCGGCGGAAAGACTCCAGTGGTACATCACGGACCATATGAGTACGGAGTACCGGGCGCACCGAAGGATTACGTGATGCAGACGGATCCGGCGAGTGTGGCAACGCACTGAAGGTTTGAACGAGCATGGGCTTTAACCGTGCCGCAAAATCGCAACCCCAGAGTTTCGGATGGGCAAGGCTCTGACCGATACACTGCATCGCAACAGGAGTGGTTTGTGGAAGGGCACGGCTTCAGCGGTGCCGTTGAATGGCAAAGGAAGGGGCTTTGGCCCCTGTGGAAGCGATGGCAACCCGGTTGTATCTGTGGCGCACTAAGTAGTTATGGCGACGTATATCCCAAGCACTCCGGTTGATGATATTGGACACAAACCTCCTGCACCCCCGGCGCGGGGCGGCGGAGATGATGGACGCGGCGGCGACGTTCCAGATTACGGAGCACGGCTGCGGCGAGCGCGCCTCGGGCTCATTTGTGGCATCGCCACAGTCGGGATGGTGTTTATTTCGCTGACCAGCGCCTACATTTTCAGGCGCGGTCTGCCAACGTTTGACGGACAATCCAACAGCTATGTGCGGGACTGGGGAAACGTCGATCTGCCCTGGACCCTGTTGGCGATCAACACCGCGCTGCTCGGGGCAAGCAGCGTAAGCATTGAACTGGCGAGGCGGAAAGCGGCGCGGCAGGCAGCATTGGCGCCAGTGAGATCGATTCCCGGCGTCTCACTGGGCGATGAAAAGAATTTTCCATGGCTCGGGATCACCGTGGTGCTGGGATTCGCGTTCCTCATCGGGCAGTGGGCGGCCTGGGGCGAGATGCACAACCGCGGATTTTACGTGGACACGAATCCAAGCAGTTCGTTTGCGTTTTTGTTGACGATTGCGCACGCGGTGCATCTTGCGGGTGGAATGATCGCGCTGATCTGGGCGGCCAGTTCTTCCCTGCTGCACAAGCCTCTCGAAGCGCGCCGGATTGCGGTCGACATTACAGCTTGGTATTGGCATTTCATGTTGGTGCTGTGGGTCTACGTGTTTGCATTACTGGGGCTCGCGAGATAAGGTCACTGGCTAGTTGGTAGTCACGGTGTAACGGTCGACTGACCACTTGCTTTGAAAGGGGAACTTGGGGAATGGCGGAAGCTACGATCGAGCATGATGCTGTCCAACATGGTTTACCCGGGGAGTACGAAGCGCCGCTGTTTGGGGCTTACTCGAAGAAAGTGGGAATGTGGCTATTTCTGGCTTCAGACTCGCTGACCTTCGGGGCACTGTTGTTCGCGTTTAGTTACAACCGGATTTATACCAATCCGTGGCCGACGCCGTTTCATGCGGAAAGTATCGCGAATGCTACGGTCATGACGGCTTGCCTGCTGTCGAGCTCGCTGACGATGGTATTGGGAGTGTTTGCGTCCCAGCGCAAAGATCGGGCCTGGACGCGCAACTGGCTGCTGGCAACCATGGCCTTCGGGACCGCGTTCATCGTGCTGCACGGGATGGAGTGGAGCAAGCTGATCGGTGAAGGGCTCAGCGTACCGGGCTTTGTTTCCCTGCTCGGCGTGGCTCAGCCGGCTTCGACCGGCGAGTTGGCCGACATCTCGAAGAATGTCCCGCAGTTTCCGCAGGCATTTTTCGGACTCACCGCCATGCACATGCTGCACGTCACCATTGGTGTGATTTATTTGGGCGTGATCGCATTCCGGAAGTGGTTTCTCCCGGCCATGGCTGTCATCTGGGCCGCCGCTTCCCTGCTGCTTCCCGCGGGCAATGTGTTTCATTATCCCGTTCACGTACTGGGAATTGGGTTGGTCGTCGCGGCGGTGATTCTGTTTCTCAAGCCGAAAGACTACGACGCTCACGACGTGGAAGTTTGCGGGTTGTACTGGCACTTTGTCGATCTGGTGTGGATGTTCATCTTCCCGCTGGTGTATTTGATGTCGACAAAGGTGAATTAAATAAGGAAGGTCGCCACGCACTTGTTGCGATGCAAATTGTGCGTGGCGGCACGCCGGCTCCCTAGGTCGACAATTTTACGAGGAGACCGATTATGCACGATGTCGCGACACACGATGACAACAAGGCACAGTATTTCTGGGTATGGGGAGCGCTGCTCATACTGACCGCCATCGAGGTTGTGCTGGGGTACAGACAGGTTTTCACGCCCGTCCGGATGCTGGAGGTTCTGCTGTTGCTCTCTGTGATCAAGTCGGCGTTGATCATTGGATACTTCATGCACCTGAAGTTTGAGACCGCATTGATGCGGTGGGTGCTGGTGCTTTCGGTCGTGACCTGCTTTGTCATCATGTATTTCTTCTTCTTCCCGGACGCGGATCGGATTATTCATCTTGGGGTGCACTGACGTGAGCTTCATGCGGAGATCGTGGTTGGCGCTCGCGCTCCTGGTTGGCCTGTGGACGGCGCCTGCGGTGGCACAGGGCTGCGCCATGTGCCGGGCGAATGCGAAAGCGACTCCCAAAGAAGGGCAGCGGGCGATTAATCGGGCAATTTTTCTCATGATCCTGCCGCCGATCGGTGCTGTGACTTTAGGAACGACCTTGATTGTCCGATACGCGCGTGGCCGGGACCGGGACAATGAACAAGGGACGGATTCCGATATTGAATAGACGCTTGCGCTCAGCGGCTGAAAAGCCGCCGCTTCTTTTGCAGCGTGACGGCGCGACTGAAATCGTACCCTTGCGTTCGTAGCAGTTCCTGCGTCCGTCCCGACGTCGTGCCGCACTTCACACTCGGCAAATCCCTTATAATAGAAAGATTCATAGAGCCATCCGGAAGCCTCTGAGCGGTTGCGCTCGGGATTCGGACTGGCCTTCGGCCCTGATTCGATGTCCTCTACTCCGACGCAGACAGACAGCATCGTGGTGCGCGGTGCGCGCGTTCATAACCTCAAGAACATTGATTTTGAGGTTCCTCACAATGCTCTGACCGTGGTCACGGGAGTGTCGGGTTCGGGAAAGTCTTCCCTCGCCTTCGACACCATATACGCCGAGGGGCAGCGGCGGTATGTGGAGTCGCTGTCGGCGTATGCGCGGCAATTTTTGGAGCGGATTGAGAAGCCGGATGTGGATACGATCGATGGAATTGCGCCGGCCGTGGCGATCCGGCAAAAGAATACGACGCGGAATCCGCGGTCAACGGTAGCGACGGCGACAGAGATCTATGACTATCTGCGACTGCTGTTTGCGCGCGTGGGCAGGACTTTTTGCGTGAACTGCGGGCGCGAAGTCAAGAAGGACACGGTCGATGAGGTCGCGGATACGATTCTCGCACTCGATCCGGATACGCGACTGCAGGTGCTATTTCCGCTGCAGCGGCCGGGGATGCCCGGACAAGAGCCCGCCACTAAGACCGAGAAGACGTCGCGGCCGGGGAAATCACCACTTCTGCCAAAATCGGGGAAGAGTGGGGCACCTGCTTTATCGGATGCGTTGAAGACTCGTCTCTTCGATCTGCGCAAGGCTGGGTTCAATCGGCTCTTTCAGGGCGGCCAGATTTTCGAGTTCTCGACGCCAGAGTCGCTCCTAGATATCAACTTTGCCGAGCCAGTATTTGTGTTGGTCGACCGGCTCACCGTTTCGGCAGAATCCCGGGCACGCATCGTGGATGCGATTGAGACGGCCTATCGGGAATCGGGCGAGGTTATCTTTGAACCTCCGAACTCTGAGGAGTTCGCAGGAGTAAAGGGCAGGAGTGCCCGCACCACATCTTCAAATTCTCCACAGACCCTGCGCTTCGCGCAGCGGTTCGAATGCAAGGTCTGCAATTTCCGGTATGAGGAGCCGGAGCCGCGGCTATTTTCGTTCAACAATCCCTATGGGGCATGCCCGAAGTGCCAGGGATTCGGGAATACGATCGATTTCTCTTTGGATCTGGTAATCCCTGACAAATTGAAGTCGTTGGCGGACGGGGCGATTGAGCCTTGGACCAAGCCGAAGTATCGTCCCCTCTTTACGGATCTAAAGCGTTACGCCAAGGCGGCAGGAATTCCGCTGGATATGGCCTGGATTGATCTCGCGGAAGAGCACAAGAATTTGGTGCTGAACGGCGACGGCAAATTCCTCGGCATCCGTGGATTCTTCAACCATCTGGAGCGTAAGAAATACAAGCTGCACGTGCGGGTGTTTCTAAGCCGGTATCGCGGGTACTCGACCTGCTCGGAATGCAATGGTAGCCGACTGCGGATGGAAGCGCGGCAAGTGAAGATTCAGGGACGCAATCTGTGCGAGATTTGCTCGCTGACGGTCGAAGATGCGCTGAAGTTTTTCGAGAAGGTCGAGTTGAGTCCGCAGGAAGCCGCGATCGCGGATAAGGTTCTTGAGGAAATTCGAGAGCGGCTGCGCTTCCTAAACGATGTTGGACTGGATTACCTGACTTTGGATCGGCTGTCTTCGACACTTTCCGGCGGAGAGGCACAGCGGATTCAGCTGGCAACTTCGCTAGGCTCCCGGCTGGTAGGAACGCTATACGTCCTCGACGAACCTTCGATCGGGCTGCACCCCCGCGATACGCATCGGCTTGTGAAAATCCTGCACGACCTGCGGAATCTGGGCAACACGATTCTGGTTGTCGAGCACGATCCGGACATAATGAACGCGGCGGATCGCATTCTCGATCTTGGTCCGGGTGCGGGAGAGAATGGCGGGAAGCTGATCGCGGGAGGGACGTACGACGAGATTGTGCACAATCCGGCATCGCTTACGGGGAGATATCTTTCTGAGGACCTGCGGATTCAAGCGCCGGCAACGCGACGCAAGCCTGGCTCGCAGCAGATCAAAGTGCGCGGCGTGCGGGCGAATAACCTGAAGAACGTCGACGTCAACATTCCGCTCGGGATGCTGGTAGCGATCACAGGAGTGTCCGGGTCGGGAAAGTCGACGCTGCTGCATCAGGTGATTTACAAAGCTCTGGCACAAGCCAAGCAGCAGCCGGGGAATGGCAGTGGCGCGGGCGCAACAACGTCGGCAACCTGGGAGAGTCTGGACGGCGATCAATACATCGAGGAAGTTGTGCTGGTCGATCAGTCGCCGATCGGACGAACCCCGCGTTCGAATCCAGTAACCTATATCAAAGCGTTTGATGCCATCCGCGAATTGTTCGCTTCCCTGCCCGAGGCGAAGAAGAGAGGCTTCAGCGCGGGACATTTTTCGTTCAACATTCCCGGAGGCCGTTGCGAAGTTTGCCAGGGCGATGGCACGGTTACGATCGAAATGCAGTTCCTGGCCGACGTGGAGTTGATCTGCGAAGAGTGCAAGGGCACCCGCTACAAGCCTACAGTGCTTGAGGTGAGGTATCGGGGAAAGAATATCCACGAAGTATTAAATCTGACAGTGAAAGAGGCGCTGAAGTTTTTTGCCGAGGCGCCCAAGGTCACGGAAAAGCTACGCTCACTGGAAGAGGTCGGGCTGGGATACTTGCGGCTCGGGCAGTCGGCGACGACATTGTCTGGTGGCGAGGCTCAGCGCATGAAGCTGGCAGCACATCTGCAACCGGCCACGAAAGAGCAGAGCAGGGCCGCTGCCAGCGGCGAAAAGCTGAAGCGAAAGCTGCTTTACATCTTTGACGAGCCCACGACCGGCTTGCATTTTGATGACGTCAGCAAACTTCTTGCGGCCTTTCGCCGTCTCATTGATGCAGGAGGCTCGATCGTGGTCATCGAGCACAACCTGGAAGTGATCAAGACGGCCGATTGGGTCATCGATCTAGGTCCGGAGGGTGGAAATCGCGGCGGCAAGATCGTGGGCGTTGGACCTCCGGAGGCGATTGCCAAGCTACCCGGTTCGTATACCGGAAAATATCTGGCGCACGTATTAAAGAGCCATGATTCGTCGAGTTCGAATAGACGCTCTTAGGACTGCTGGCGCGGCGCTGTGTCTCGTTGCCGCAGCGGCGCTTTCCTACGCGCACGCGGCGAACGCTTCGACTTCGTCATTTCAGCAATCCGCAAACCAGCAATCCCGCGCGCAGAACTCCGATGCAACCCAAGAAGACTCTTCCTCGAGTGGAAAATCGAGTCACAAGACAACGCACCATATGACCCTCGAAGAGACAGAAGGTCCGCCGCCGGAATTAACCAAAGCCGAGGACTTGATTCAGCAGCGCGACTATGCCGGGGCTGAACCCCTGCTGCACAAAGTGGCGGAACATGACCCGACGAACTACGTGGCCTGGTTTGACTTGGGATTTACAGAGAATGCCCTCGGCAAAGCTGATGAGTCGATCGCGGCCTATCGAAAGTCGGTTGAGGCCAAGCCAGACGTGTTTGAGTCGAACCTGAACCTGGGGCTGTTGCTGGCTAAGCGCGGTAGTCCAGAGGCGGGGCAGTTCTTACACGCGGCGACCCAGCTTAAACCTACGAGCAATGTAGCGGAAGGTCGCGAACGCGCATGGCTTTCGCTGGCGCATCTCGCCGAAAGTTCGAAGCCGGAGGAAGCGCAGGCGGCATATCGTCAGGCGGCGATGCTGCAACCGAGGGATCCAGAGCCGCATCTGGCGGCCGGCCTTTTATTGGAGAAGCAGAACAAGTTTGCGGACGCCGAGTTGGAATACAAAACGGCTCAGACACTCGATCCTGCGTCGCTGGATGCTGCGACAGGTCTGGCCAACATCTACATGCGCGGGCGTCGTTTTCCGGAGGCAGAAGCGGAGTTGACGAAAGTAGTGACTGCTCATCCGGAGCAAGCGGACGCGCACATTCAGTTAAGCCGTGTGCTCGATGCCGAGGGCAAAAACGATGATGCGATTCGAGAGTTGCAAGCAGGAGCAAAGCTTGCGCCACAGGACGCCACGCTGCAGCGCGAACTTGCCGAACTCTACGCCAGGTCGGGGAAGAACGACCAGGCGGAAGCGGCTTACCGCGAGTTGATCGTCGCGCATCCGCAAGACGCCGAGCTTCACCAATCTTTGGGAGAGACTCTGCTGAAGGAAAAACAGTTTCCCAAGGCGCAAGAAGAATTTCTGGTTGCGCTGAAACTGAAGCCGGATATGGGGACGGCTTACGGCGATCTGGCGTTTGCGGCGAGTGAGAATAAGGATTATCCGCTGACCCTGAAGGCTCTGGATGCCCGTGCCAAGCTGTTGCCGGAGATTCCGATTACTTATTTTTTACGGGCATCGGCCTACGATCATTTGCAGGACGTGAAGAAGGCCGCGGCCAATTACCAGCTCTTCCTGCAGGCGGCCAATGGGAAGTATCCTGAACAGGAGTGGCAAGCGAAACATCGCCTGATTGCCTTGGAACACAAGAAATAGATAGGGAGCGGACGTGCCCAGGGTGGGGAGCGGAATGAATTACGGAGTGCAAAGGTGGCTGGTTTGGCGGAGGGCATTCTTTTTTCTGATGCTTTGCGGACTCCCGCTGCATGACGCGGCTGCTGTTGCTAGACCCGTCTCGGGAAATGAGCCGACCGTGGAGGAACTCAAGGCGCGTATCGCGGCGGCGAACACCGGGGACAAGGTTCATCTGTGCGTTCAGGTTGCAGAAAAGCAGCTCGCCCAAGCCGATAGTCTCTACAGTGCCGGTGACATCGAGAAAGGCCAGACCGCTCTGACGGATGTCACAAGTTTTGCCGAGCTGGCGCGAGACTACTCTATACAGTCGAAAAAGCATCAAAAACAGACAGAGATTGCCGTCCGTGGCATGACACGCAAGCTCAGCAACATCCTGCACACGCTGGGCCAAGGAGATCAGGCGGCGGTCAAGGATGCCATCAATCGGCTTGAACGAGTACGCGATGACTTGCTTGCGTCGATGTTTACGAAAGGTACTGGATGAAAATCTCCCGTCTGTTTGCAATTTGTCTGCTACTGGGAGCCATGACAGCGACGGCACAGCGGCGCCGGGATCCTTTAACTCAGCCCGAAATTGACCGGGTCCGCGACACCAGTTGGGAGCCGAAATTGCGGCTTCCGCTCTACGTGGAGTTTGCCCGGACGAGGCTGGTGAAGCTGGAGGAGATCCGAAACGATCCAAAGACAAAAGATCGGGCGAAACAGACACATGATCTGCTCGATGATTTTCAACTGCTCTACGACGAGTTGAATGACAACATCGATACCTATGTGGATCGCAGAGACGACATTCGCAAGCCGCTCAAGACCGTGATCGAGGCGGACACGGAATTTCAAGCCAAGCTGCGAGCGCTGAAAGATGCCGCTAACGTGCCTCCAAAAGAAGCGGAGCAGTATGAATTCGTTTTGACAAATGCGATCGAGACGGTGGACAGCGCGACCGAAGATCATCGTAAGCTTCTGGCCGACCAGGAAGAGCAGGCGAAGCACAAGAAGCTGAACAAGAATCCGTCAGCCGGGACTGGCGTGCAGGAGTAGAAGTCAGGGGCCAGGGATCAGACAGATCAATCTCGGAACTCCGAAAGCTAATTCCTGAACTCTGGCCCCTGACCACCCCTAGCCCCTTGTTCCGACCCCTGATAATCTACGCTCACCGTGCGTGAAGGCGTGCTCGAACTTTTTCAGGAAACCTATAGCGAACTGCGTCCGGGGACGCCCGTCCCCGAGATGAAAGTCGATTTCTTCGCGTTCGCCAACGTGAATAACACCATTCGGCTGCGCAACGGCAAACTCCTGGTGCGACTGTCAGATCTTCTGGAGGGCGCGCCCGAAGCGGTGTTGCGGGCGATCGCACATATCCTGCTGGCGAAGATGTACCGTCAACCAATTGACCGCGGACATGCGTCACGATATCGAAAATATATTGGCAGCCACGATATCGTGCGCAAGGCACATCTGGTCCGGCAGATCCGCGGGCGCAAGCTATTGCGCTCGCCGCGCGGTCATTTCTACGATCTGGATGCAGTGTTTGAACAGTTGAACACGCGCTTCTTTCACGGATTGATGGCACGCCCGCGCATGAGCTGGAGCCAAAATAAAACCCGCCGCATTCTCGGACACTATGATCCGGCGCACAACGCAATCATCATCAGCCGCATCTTCGACCACCCCGGCGTGCCGCACTATGTACTGGAGTACATCGTCTATCACGAGATGCTGCATCTGAAGCATCCGGTGAGACTGCGCGGCAGCCGGAGGTGTGTGCACTCGGCGGAGTTCCAGGCAGAAGAGAAACTGTTTCCGCGAGTTACGGAGGCTAATGCGTTCTTGAAGCGGCTGTGAGGGTAATGGCTGATTTCGACATTTACATAGGGGCAGAGGCACTAGCATCAGTCTCGCGCTGGTAAAGCGTCAACCAGATCACGAACATCTGCACGGGCAAAGGTAACTCGTCGGGAAGACTAACGCTGGTCTTCCGCGTGAACACTCCAAGCGGGACGAGTGAGCCTACCTCATGCCCATTGTCCAACAAGACGAATGACGACCCAAACCATTCGGCCTTAAGTCGGTACGTTTTCTCTCCATGCTTAATCGTGAACGAGCGGGACAACCAGATGGTCCTTTCAGCGCGCACTAGTTGCGTTGTATCTGACGCCAAAACAAATGCTCCCCCGATCACTCCTTCGCGGTAAGCAGCATAGTGGAGACCGTCGACTTTCAGCACTGCCTTTTTCCGCCATCGCGGAATTTCAATTTCAGCGACAACGGAATCACCCCGCATAACACTGAAATCCAAAGACCACCAACTCTGCGGTGTGAGCTCGAACTGGGACATACAGAAATCCAAATTGCAGGAACGGAACGAGCGATCTTATCACCGGACAACGTTGAGCGCGCGTTAGGGATGCTTGTTGGCGTAATACCCATTGCACTCAAAATGTTCCCCTTCAGGGGCCTGTTTGAAACAGTTATCATTATCGCGAGCACGATGAACAATCCAGATTGGATCTTTTGGCACAACGGACCAGTGGAAAGCGATATCATGCCGCGATTGGTCGCGGAGTTTCCGGGATTTCGATCCCGATGGGAAAAGCACGTCGAATCGTGGAATGGTAAACCTGCGGGAAACTACAACGCCATTACCCAATTTGTCTGTTTTGTGGTTGAAGATCTGTATCCAAGCGGGAAAACCCAAGAAGTGCAGCGTCTATTTGACATGATGGAAGATTGGCTCAAGAACGGCAGTAACGGCGTTCAAGAATTAGTCGTGGTCGGATTTTTTGAGGACCTCCAGAATCTCGCATCACAACAGGCGTTTGGCAAAGAGGCATTCGTCCCATTCCTTGGGCCAAAGTCGCGTGAAGAATGGGATGAGCTTGAAAGATACTGGGCTGGCAAGAGCAACATCCCCCGCAGTAGTTCCCCTCGAGGCTGTAGCGACCCGTAGTTGGCCTAACATCGCCATTACACTCATTACTCGACGACCCGAGTTTTGACTTTTCAAAAGCTTTTCGTCAGCGCCGCTCGAATTCGCTGGCCCACAATCACATCCTCACCGGGTTGCAGCATCCAGACTCCAACCACCAGCGTATTGGCATCCGCCGGGATGCCCTGGTTGGGCTTTTGCCCGGTGTTTGGATTCAGTTCAATCGAAGGCGTACCAGAACGCAACGTCTGGACAATCTGGCTCGTCGTGACGCCTGTGACCGCCGGGTCGAAGCGTATGAGCAAATGAGGAACGTGGTTCGCGATCCGGGGAACTACCGTCTCCGTCCTGACCGAAGGAATACCCTTCACGGCACTGGCGATGAGATCGACCCGTTTCTGGTAGTCGCCTTGCATCGACTCTTCCGTATGCGAGAGAACCCAGTCGACCGCCGCAACCATGCCGACAATCTGTTCCTTCGCCACCTTCATGCCGCGGCCGATTCCGTCGCCCGGATTATTGTTCGCGTGGGCCAGGTCGGTCAGCACCTTTCGACCTAGCAGCAGTCCCGCGTTTTGCGGACCGCGTATTCCCTTGCCTCCAGAAAAAGCCACGAGATCGAAACCCATGCCGGTGTATTTCCACAGATTCTCGATCGGAGGCATGTCTGCGGCGGCATCCAGATGGCACGGAATCTTGTACTCGTGCGCCACGCGCAGCCACTCTTCCCGGCCAATCTGTGCGCTCCCGGCAATTCCATCCTCGTCCTCAGCTGCATTGAAAAAGTTCGTCATCACCGCGTTGCCTGCGTCACAGGCCCGCTTGTAGTCGTCGAGCGTGACCACCTCAGTCACGCGCGCCCCGCAGAGATACATGGCGCGGTCATATTCATAGCGATGCGCCTGCTGCACGATGACCTGATTCTTCTTCCCTTCGATCGCCTGAGGCATGTCCGTAACGTTGATGTTGTTGGCATACTGCAGGCATGCGGCAGTCGCTAGGCTGATGGCTCCCGAAGCCCCCGACGTCACGACCGCTCCCTCACACTTGAGGCGACGTGCGATGTACTCACCTGCCTTCTGCTGCAGATCGTGCAAACGCACCGGATGAAGCGCCGACTTTTGAACCGCCGCCAGGACTTCCGGCGGCATGCAGGCGGCCGTCAGCGTCGTATAGGTGCCGGCGGCGTTGATGATCGTCGCGACGCCGAGCTTCGCGTAGTAATCCTCACCATCGGACGATCCCGCTGCCGACGATGCGGTCGGCGACGAAAGAGCTTTAGCCGATGAAACCAGCGGCGCAATGCCCAGAGCCGCAGCCAGTGAACTGGCCCAGCCAAAGAAACCACGACGGGAGAGACTGCCTCTTTGCGATTTACTCGATCCTGACATTATGCTCGCTCCTTATGTCTAGAAACATGCGACAGAAACAACGGTGAACCTCTTGCCTGGCGCTTTCACCTGGCTTGAAACGAATTCCCGACGCTGTGAGGGCACCCGATTGAATCCTACGAGGATGGTACCGGGTAGGTCAAAAATACCGCGATCTAGGGTTGTGAAACGGGATGGCGGAAGGTTAAATCTCCCTCCACTCATCAACAAGCTTCTAGATTATGCCTAAATCCCACCACCCTCCCTGCACGCTGCCGCCATTCAGTGTCGTAATTCCGCAGTGTGATCCCAATCACACTCATCTGTGATGGACGCGGATTGACGGGTCTGGCAGCCCCGGAATATCCTTTAAGTTGAAATTGAAATTCATTTTCAAAATCATTTTCAGCATACAGAACTCATAGAGGCTCTCTAGATGCTTCAGGCTTTTATTATCACTCTCCGCGAGGGCGTCGAGGCCGCCCTGATCGTTGGCATCACCTTGGCCTACCTGATGAAGATTGGGCGTCCCGAGCTGCGCAAGACCGTTTACGCCGCGTTGGTGGCAGCTTTTCTGGGCAGTATCGGGGTCGCGATTGTCATCTCCCGGACTCACCTGAACGAAGACGTCTTCGAAGGCTGGGTGATGCTGGTAGCCGCGTTTTTCGTGGTCACCATGGTCATCTTCATGATGAAGACTGGTCGAAAACTTAAAGGACAGATTGAGGGCAAGGTCGGCCTGCTGGCAGGTAACGACGCGTGGTTCGGACTGTTCGTTTTCATCTTCCTGATGGTGTTGCGCGAAGGCGCAGAGACCGTTCTGATCCTGGCCGGTGTATCGCTGAACTCGACCGAACTGATGAGCTTCCTCGGAACTTTGCTCGGCCTGATCGCAGCCATCTCATTTGGCGTAATGTTCGTCAAAGGCAGCGTCCGCATCAACTTGCAGAAGTTTTTCAAGATTACGACTGCGATCATGTTCCTGGTGGCGGCGCAGTTGGTGATTTCAGGGCTGCACGAGCTTTCCGAGAGCGGGTTACTTCCCTCTTCCAAGCGCGAGATGGCGATTATCGGGCCGATCGTCAGCAATGACTGGTTCTTCTTTGTGACGATCTTCGCCCTGGCGGCGCTGATGGTTCTGTTCGAAGCGAAGCGGCGTGCACCTGTCGCGGAGGCTACAGCATCTCTGGCCGAGAGGCGCAAAGCGGCTTGGACCGCGCGTCGCGAGCGGCTATGGATGGGCTCGGTTTACACGTTCTCCTTCGTGTTCATAGCGATGGTCACCGCAGAATTTGTTTACACCAAGAATGTCAGCGCGCTGTCTCCCGCAACGGAAGTCGCCTTCACCAGCGGCAAGGTCAGCATTCCTCTGACGCAGGTGCAAGACGGCGACCTGCACCGCTATCAAGCGAAAGAAGGCGGGACGGAGGTGCGCTTCTGGCTCTATCAGAAGCCAGATGGAAAGATTGCGACGGTGTTCGACGCGTGTGAGATCTGTGGTTCAGTGGGCTTCTATAAGAGCGGCAACGGCGTGGTCTGCAAGAACTGTGCGGCGCCCATCAACCCGCAATCTGTGGGGACGGCGGGCGGGTGCAATCCCGTGCCGCTGAAGGCGGTCCAAACTGCCGACGCGATCATCATCGAGGAGGCCGATATTGCGGCCGGCAGCCGCATATTCGGGGCACAGTAGCCGATGTTCATTCGGCTCGTCTACGAATCTTTCCGGCGACAGAAGCGGCGCAAGTTGCTGGCGGGCGCTGCAATCACTCTGGGCGTAACCGTCGCCACAGCGATGATTGCGGTGGCGACCGATATCGGCGACAAGATCAACCGTGAGCTGCGCACAATCGGCGCCAACCTGGTTGTAACTCCGCAGGAAGATACTCTGGATGTCGAGATCGGCGGGGTGAATCTCAAGCCTCCAACCGACGGGGCTTTCCTCAGCGAGGCCGATCTACCCAAGATCAAAGGAATCTTCTGGCATAACAACATCACCGGCTTTGCACCCATGCTGCCGATCACCGCCGCTTTCGAGCACAATGGAACAAAGCAGGATGTGACTCTGGTCGGGACTTACTTCGCGAAGCAAATTTCTTACGGAAATGAGAGCTTTGTCACCGGTGTGCGCAGTACACATCCATGGTGGAAGGTTGAGGGTGCCTGGCCCAATGACAGTTCGCGCGACGTGCTGCTTGGAGAGCGCCTGGCTGCGCATCTTGGGCAAAACGCCGGAGACACATTGACAATCGCGGGGCGCACGCTGCGCGTCAGCGGCGTACTGTCGACTGGCGGAACCGAGGATGACGAGATTGTTGCGCCGCTCGCGTTGGCACAGGAAATTATTGGAAAGCCCGATGCGGTGCGCCGGGTGTACGTTAGCGCGCTGACCAAGCCGGAAGATGCTTTTGGCCGCCGCGATCCCAAGAGCATGTCCGGAGCCATTTACGACCGGTGGTATTGCACCCCGTATCCGCAGGCGATTGCGCTGCAGTTGACTGAAGCTATGTCGCATTCGCATGCCGAGCAGATTCGTCAAGTTTCGCAGAATGAAGGCGCCGTGCTCACGCGAATCGAAGGCCTCATTTTCCTGATCACGTTGGCTGCGCTGCTTGCGTCGGCTCTGGCGGTCTCGGCCGCAATGGCGACCGCGATCTTCGAACGGCGCGCAGAAGTCGGATTGATGAAAGCTCTGGGAGCCGGGAAATTTGCTGTGGCAGCGGTCTTCTTTGCCGATGCCACACTGTTGGCATTGCTCGGAGGCGTGGTTGGGTTTGGAGTCGGCAGTCTTCTGGCACATCAGATCGGGCATTCGATTTTCAATTCTGATATTTCGATTTCTCCCGTGCTGTTCCCGGTCATTCTTGCAATCGCAGTGATCGTGACGTTTGCGGGGAGCGCGATGGCGATCCGTCGGGCGGTGATGCTCGATCCCGTATTCGCACTGCGAGGTGAACTGTGAGCGCGCCGATGTCGCATCAGGCACGCGATCTGGCCGCGAACCGGGCGCATGCACCGCATACTTCAATGTTCCTGCGCATGCTACTACGGGCGGCGGTGTTGCGACGAGGGCGTGCAGCTTCAGCATTGTTTGCCATGGTCGTAGCGGCCGCGGTGGCGACAGCGATGCTGAATCTCTACGTCGACGTGCAGGCCAAGTTGCAGCGCGAGTTTCGCAACTACGGAGCGAACATCATTCTCGTGGGAAAGAACGGCGCTCCCCTACCCGCCAAGTCGCTCGGGCACGTCGATGCGGTTTTGGCAAGCCGGGGGATTGCCGCTCCTTTCGGCATGATTGTTGCCCGCGCGAGTGACGGACAGCCGATCGTGGTTGCGGGCACAGACTTTGACCGCGTCAAGCAACTGAATCGATGGTGGTCGGTGAGCAAGTGGCCTGCGACCACGACGTCCCCGGAAGATTCTCGCCCTGCCCTGGTCGGTGTACGGGCTCTCCCGCTGGTCGCCCCTAAGGGCCAGTCCTTCGATCTCACGTTTCAAGGAAAAACGCTTCGCGTCTCGCCGTCAGGGACTGTGCAGACCGGAGCAGCTGAAGACAGCAGGATTTACATTTCGCTTTCCGACTTCACTTCGTGGACAGCAGTGCAGCCATCTACGATTGAAGTCGCCGCCAGCGGGTCGGCAGAAGAAGTGAAAGGCGTGATGAACCAACTGGCGCAAAGGATTCCCGCAGCAGATGTCCGGCCCGTGCGCCAGATCATGGAAGGCGAGGCGCGCGTGTTGGGCAAAACGCGGGCAACGCTGTTGGCGGCCGCTGCTCTTATTATTCTGACCGCCGCACTATGCGTACTTTCTACGCTAATGGGATGGGTCTTCGATCGCCGCCGGGATTTCGCCATCATGAAGGCACTAGGAGCGTCGGAACGCCTGCTGAATGGATTCTTTGCGGCTGAGGCGGCGGCGTTGGGAGCTGCGGGAGCCGTGATTGGATTTGTGCTTGGGATTGGGATTGCAGCCTGGATCGGTCGGGCCAATTTCCATGCTCCGGTCGTTCCCCGCTTCGGCGTTCTACCGGTGGTGCTGGCTGGTAGCATGGCAGTGACGCTGCTGTCCGCGATCCTGCCGATTTCGCTGCTGCGCCGGGTACAACCCGCGGTGATCCTGAGGGGGGAGTGAAATGATCCAGATCAAGGATGTGACGAAGCTCTATCCTGCGAAGGAAGCGGGAAACGGCACGGGCAGAGATAACGGAAATGGAGCCATTCACGCTCTCGACCACATTTCGCTGCACGTGACCCCTGGCGAGTGGCTATCGATCATGGGCCCTTCCGGCTCGGGAAAATCGAGCCTGGTCAATTTGATTGGCTGTCTGGATCAACCCACTTCGGGTGAAATCTGGCTCGACGGACAGAATGTTGCCGGAATCTCCGCCGCCGAGTTGAATCGCGTTCGCGCCGAAAAGATTGGATTCATTTTCCAGCAATTTCATCTGATTCCGTTCCTCACCGCAGTAGAGAACGTCATGCTGGCGCAGTACTTCCACAGCATGACTGACGAGAAAGAAGCGGTGGAAGCGCTCACGCGCGTGGGCCTGGGAGATCGCGCGCACCACTTGCCTTCGCAACTTTCCGGTGGCGAGCAGCAGCGGGTGTGCATTGCGCGGGCGCTGATCAATGACCCGCGCATCATCCTGGCCGACGAGCCCACGGGGAATCTGGATGCCCAAAATGAAGAAATCGTTCTCCGCCTGCTGCGCGAGTTCCATCAGCAGGGGCGCACCATTGTGATGGTCACACACGATCCGGTGGTGGCTCGACTGGCGGACCGGCGCATCGAGTTGCATCACGGAAAGATTGCCTCGCAGGAAGTCTTCTCGATGGCCGATGAGGAGCAACTCGACGAAGTCCTGGAAGAACTCTGGGTCTTGGAAGAGCATGGCGAGATCGCTGAAGTAGAGCGAATGGAGGTGCACGGCGCGCTTCCGGTCAGCCTGGCGATTGAAAAAATGATGGGAATGGACCTTGTGGTCTCCATGCCCCATCCCCCTCAGGCGCACGATCACAGGCCGTTTGTGAATCCCTGCCATGATGCGCTGAAACCCGTAGCCGCATCGGTCGGCGATGGCACGATGATTGTGGAGTTGACGCCTCGCGGCCGCGAGCGCGCCGGCAGCATCATCCGCCGACATCGCCTAGCCGAACGGCTCTTCACCGATAGCCTGGCGATGGACAGCGAGTCAGAAATCGAGCAGCAGGCCTGCAAGTTCGAGCATATTCTTTCTCCCGAAGCGACGGATAAGATCTGCGCCTTCCTCGGACATCCTCGTACTTGCCCACACGGAGCCCCAATTCCCATGGGACCGTGCTGCCGGAATGCGGGAATTGTAGCGGCTAACGCGCGAGAGGCAGTCCGATCGAAGTAGGCTCAGAGAGAATCTCGCCACAGAGGACTCCGCGGTTCAGGGTAAACTTCCCATTCGCTCCACGGTATCGCCTTAATTACGATTCGAGACCGGCCTGAGGTTTATCATCTTCCCATCCATGCGACGTTCGACAATTGGCGTATTCGATTCGGGCTTCGGCGGCCTGACCGTACTTAAAGCTTTACTTGAAGTAGGTCCTGCAGCTGATTACGTGTACTTTGGCGATACAGCCCGGCTTCCCTATGGATCAAAATCGGTGGAGACCGTAGCGCGATATGCGGTCGAGGCTGCACACTATCTGGAATCCCACGGTGCGCAGATGCTGGTGATCGCCTGCAACACGGCGACTGCCCTGGCTTTCGATCGGATTCAGACGGCAGCGCACGTTCCGATCTTAGGCGTGGTCGAGCCGGGGGCAATCGCCGCGAAGACTGCCACTCGCAATCGCAAGATCGTTGTGATCGGCACGGAAGCCACGGTCAGCAGCCATGCTTACCGCAAGGCGCTTGAGTCGCGAGGGCTGCAAGCACGGGAGAAGGCTTGTCCGCTGTTGGTGCCGCTGGTGGAGGAAGGATGGGTGGAGCATCCTGTGACGGAGCAGGTTGCCCGAATTTACCTCACCGAAGCCTTTGCCGGCGGTTTTCATGACGCGGACACGCTGGTGCTGGGATGCACGCATTATCCTTTGCTAAAGCCACTGCTGGCACGAGTGACGCCCGACCATGTCTGCATCGTAGATTCAGCAGAATCGACAGCCCGAGAAGTGGCGGCGCAGTTCAAGCAGCTCGTGCCTGCAACCGGAGACGATGCCGAAGAACGGCGTGTTGTTCCAAGGCTGAAGTTTTTTGCCACGGATTCGACCGACAAATTCCAGAGACTAGGGCAGAGATTCCTCGGGCATCCCATTGAGACCGTGGAGCATGTTGACTTGAAAGAATGAACTCCTGACTTTCTACAGTTTTTGAATTTCGCCGCAAGAATCGGATACTTTCCAGCCTTTTGCACAATTACTGTGTCCTCGAGATGAAGATCGCAATCAAACATTCAATCCCAGCAAAGATCAGAGAATGCATCCTCTTGACAATGTGATTTGGCAGGCGCTGACCACTCGGCAAGCGCATTTTGCCAAGAGCTTTCAATCGGCACGGTGTTTCCCGCGTGAAGTGAGCCCGCTGTGTGCGTTCGAACAGCCGAATGACGATGGGTATACCTCTTTAGCAGGCCTAGTCAGTCCCGGCGAGTCCGTCGGAGTTTTTCTAGTTGAGGAGTACAAAGCGCATGCGGGATGGGACTACGTCGTCGGAGCCCCGCTACTACAGATGATTTGCGAAAATGGCAGCTTTTCTCCGAGTCTGCCGAGTTCGACCTCGCAAGTCGTCGAGTTAGGAACGCCGGACTCGCCCGAGATGCTCGAACTCACGGCACTCACCAAACCTGGACCATTCGGGACGCGCACGCACGAACTCGGCTTGTACTTAGGAATTCTCGACCAAGGGAAACTCGTTGCCATGGCGGGCGAAAGGCTGCAGGTCCCAGGATTCACAGAAGTCAGCGCGGTTTGCACTCATCCCGATCATCTTGGGAAAGGCTACGCCGGCGTCCTGATGGCTGAGGTCATGAAACGAATTCACGCACGAGGCGAAACGCCGTTCCTGCACGTCAGAAGCGACAATGCACGCGCCATCGCGCTCTACGAACGTCTGGGGTTGCGCAAACGATGGGAAGGATACTTTGCGGTGCTCAGAAAAGAATAGACACTGCCAGCAGTGTCCATAGAAAAGCGTTGTGCCTAAATGGAATCTCAGTACAGGTGGAAGTCGACTTCGACCGCAATCTCGAAGCGGACGGCATGTCCATCTTTCATTGCAGGCTCGAAGCGCCATGTCTTGACGGCCTGAATCGCCTTTTCATCCAGTCCCATGCCCAGGCTGTTCAGCACGCGGATATTCGTGGGACGCCCTTGGGCATCGACGATCACACCAAGAGTGCAAACACCCTGATATTTGGCTTTGCGCGCTTCCTCGGAAAATTCCGGCTCAGGAGAATAGATTGCTCGAGGCGGAGTCGCACCGCTGCCCATGCGAAACACGCCGCCGCCCGTGCCACCACCTTCCCCGGGTCCGAAACCGGGACCACTACCCGACCCAACACCGCCACCTGCGCCGCTTCCGATGCCGCTGCCGGAACCTGTGCCGTTGGAGGGCAGGGTGGCGTGCGACATGGGATCGCCATAGTTCGGCATATTGTTCGAGGCTAACTGGACTTGTGGTGGAACGATGATCGTCGGTTCGGCGATGAGTTTAGGATGTTCATTGCGCACGACCACGACCGGAGGCGTGATCTGCTGCATCGAGAGCTTGGGCAGTTTTCCCTTGGTGGCCTGCAATACGTCGCGATCTCCACCGCCACCGCCGCCGCCAACTTGCGTCTTCGCAGGTTTCAGCGCAGGAATGTCATTAGGGTCCACCAGAGCAACAATCGGCTTCGGTGCCGCTACCGCGGTTACGACGCGACGTCCAATGATGACGGTGAGGGCGATCGCGATGATGAGCAGCGAATAGTAGCCCGCCACTCCCAGAGCTCCGACCTTCCAGTACGAATAGAAGCCCCAAATATCTTTCACGGGCTCCGGCTTTGATTCCAGCTTTAGAGGTGGGAGTTTTTTAGGAAAGAAGAACTCGTCAATCTCCCGGAACAGATGCTTGTACAGAGGTTCTTCGTACTGCCCATCTGTGATAAGCAGATGCAGTTCCGGTTCTTGACCGGGAGCGTTCGGATTAATTGATTGGGATCCCATATTCCCGCTACGGATTTTCCTTGCTGCTCGGTGTAAGAACTAATCTAACTACTCTGGAACCCGCTCTTTACACAGATGAGCGACACCTGCGACAAGTTGCTTCAATTTCAACCGATTTTACAGCGAAAGCATTATGGCTTTCCCAGCAATCCGGTCTGGCATGCACGATCTTGGTTAAATTGTAACCTGATTTCTGCGGTTTCGTCAGTCCATTTCGTAGCGAGAGGTAACCTCCAGAAAGACATGTCCCTTGCGCAGCGCTTGTGCAGTTTTTTGCGATTGAATCCTCGACTTTCGCTTACGCGCCCTGCACGATAGTGCCCTGGTGGTAAACAATCTTCCATCCCTGGTCGGTGCGCTGCCAGATCGTGCATCGCCTTGTGCACCTGACTCTTTGCTGTAGCAGAGTGTAGGTCAGAAGGTAAACATCGGGGCCAAGTTGCCGGCAGTGGAAGTCCGAGGTTTCCCATTCGTCTTCGTGTGGCGCAGCGTGTCGACGCTCCAGCTCGTCGAGCACGAACTGCCGGGAATAGCGGGCGCCGGAGGCGCCGACTTCCCAGAAGTCGTCAACCATCATCCGTTCGAAGTCTGCCCTGCTGGAACCGAATTCAGCGCGATGAAAAATGGGTTTCCGCGGGGAAGGTTCGTCGAGGATACCTGCGAGGTCCGGTGAAGTGGTCAAATATGGCTCGATCATCCAGAGAGAATACAAGCGGGGAATAGATGTGTCAGCCTTGACCTTCTCTTTCGGCCTTCTGGAAGAGTGCAATTAGTGCAGAGGTATAATTCACGCCAACATGTCCCTGCATGCTGGGACCAAGCTCGGGCCGTATGAAATCATTGCGCCGCTCGGTGCAGGTGGAATGGGGGAAGTGTATTGCGGCCGCGATCCGCGTCTGGGACGCGCGGTCGCGATCAAAGTACTCCCCGAAAGCGTGGCGGTAGACAGTGATCGCCTCAGCCGTTTTCAGCAAGAGGCACGCGCGGCGAGTGCGCTGAATCATCCCAACATTCTTGTTGTCTACGACGTGGGTACTCACGGAAGCAATCCTTACATAGTTACGGAGTTGCTCGAGGGAGAAACCTTGCGTCAACAACTGGACCACGGGGCGTTGTCGGTGCGGAAGGCAATCGACTACGGGGTGCAGATTGCCAGGGGATTGTCAGCGGCCCACGGCAAGGGAATTGTCCATCGCGATCTCAAACCAGAAAATCTGTTTATCAGTGAAGGCGGTCACGTAAAGATTCTGGATTTTGGCTTGGCAAAGCTCAGCCCCCATGGGAACCCGGAACAAGACCAGACTCTCAGTGTGCAAACGGCTCCTGGTACCGTCCTGGGGACAACTGCTTACATGTCTCCCGAGCAAGTGCGAGGTCTTGAGACGGACGCTCGTTCCGACATCTTTTCCTTTGGCGCGATTCTCTACGAAATGCTTGCAGGTCACCGGGCTTTTCAGGGCAAGACGACAGCAGACACGATGAGTTCCATCCTGAACGAGGAACCCCCGGAGTTGTCTGCCAGCGGTAAGACATCAATCGCTCCGGCGATCGACCGAATCGTCCATCGCAGCCTGGAGAAGAACCGCCATGATCGATTTCAATCGGCACAGGATCTTGGTTTTGCGCTCGATGCCGTCGGAGGATCCTCGGCTTCGGCAGCGCACTTCGAAACACGCATACCGAAGCGGGGATTATGGGCAGTGACCGCCGCAGTTATTCTCGTTGGACTTGCATTTCTTGCGGGCCACTATGCCGGATCGCTTCATCCAGTCAACCCGCCTTCTTATCAAGCGCTCACATTCCGCCGTGGAGTAGTTCACTCGGCTCGTTTCGCGCCAGATGGCCACACGATCGTGTATTCGGCAGCCTGGAACGGTGACCAGAGCCGGGTCTTCGTAACACGCTCGGATAGTCCGGAATCGCGGCCTCTAGATCCCGTAAACGTCAACCTTCTTGGGGTTGCTTCGACTGGCGAACTTGCTATTTCAGTCGGGTGCAGCGGCATCTTGATGCCCATGTTGGAATGTGGAGGGACGCTCGCGCGCATGTCGCTTTCCGGAGGCGCGCCGCGCGAACTCTCTCCTGACATTCGCGCCGCTGACTGGTCGCCCGATGGTAAATCGCTGGCAGTGGTGCGCCAGGTGCAGCGAGGAAGTCAGGTCGAGTATCCGATCGGAACAGTTCTCGCGCAGAGCGCGGGATGGCTCACCTCAGTTCGCATCTCTCCTTCCGGAGATGCGATCGCTTACGCTGATCACCCAACTCTTGGCGACGACGCCGGTTCCGTGGTAGTGATCGATACGAAAGGACGCACGAAGGCATCCTCTGGCCCGTGGGGTAGCTTGGAGGGCTTGGCGTGGACGCCAGGAGGGAAGGAACTTTGGTTCGTCGCAAATGATCCCGACGCCGGCTGGGCTAACGATCTGCGCGCGTTGAGCCCATCCGGCAAACAGAAGACGCTGCTGCGATTACCAGGAGTCTCCAGGCTCTACGACATTTCGTCGGACGGACGTGTGCTGCTTTCGACGGAAGCTTTTGGGCTGGAGTTATTTCTCCATCGCCCGGCGCAACAGCGAGATAAAGATCTATCCTGGCTGGCTGGGTCTTGTGTATCTGATATTTCGAGTGACGGGCGCACGCTCACGTTTTGGGACGGCACCGACTCCGCCACCTCCGAACTCGGCTTCGACACGTATGTGCGCGATATAGATGGCGCCGCCCCGGTGAAGCTCGGGCCTGGGGACCTGGGCGTGTTTTCTCCAAAATCTGATTGGGTATTGACGTCTTTACCGCCTCTTCACAACCTGGAACTTCTTCCTATTGGAGCTGGAAATTCGAAACTCATCGACGGTTACGGGATTCAGAACCACCTGGCAATGGCATGGCTTCCCGACGGTCAGACTATTTCTTTCGCAGGCAATGAAGCAGGTCAGGGCTGGCGAATTTACCTTCAGGATATCGCCGGAGGGAAACCGAGAGCGATAACGCCGGAAATATTGCAGCCGAATACGTACGACGGCTCGTCAGCCTCTCCAAATGGAAACTTAGTTTGGGCAAGAGACACCTCCGGGAAGGGATGGCTCTATCCCATCAAAGGTGGCGCTCCGACTGCTTTGCAGAATTTGCTACCAAGAGACCAATGGATCCAATGGGCGACCGATAGCCATGGTGCGTACGTTTTCAATAGCGACGAGCTTCCGGCGCGTGTCTATCGAATCGAGTTTCAGAGCGGTAAGCGAACTGAGATGTTCACGGTTATGCCAGCAGACGCAGCAGGAGTCGCCGCCATTTCAGCCGTCAGAATCACCCCAGATGAGGCTTCGTACGCATATTCTTACGTCCGCTTACTTTCTAAACTTTTCGTTGTTACTGGGCTGAAGTAGTTCTGCGCTGCTTCGATGTGAGCTTTCGGAAGATAGTCCGCACGGCTTGCCCGCACGCCCGAAATAAAATCGTAGTTTGCCTACAGCTGGTCTCGTGATTGTGTTGGCTTAGTTTTTTAAAGTCATTCTCAAGCCGCATCATCCCGATGCTGTTCCGAACCATGCACCGACGGGCGCGCAGCCGGACTTGTTACGATCGACCTTACTTACAACGGTCAATCGCTACTTACAACGGTCAATCGCTTCGACGACCATCAACGGTCGAGCAAAGAACGACAGCGCCACGAACTATGGCAGCACCTGGAATGGAAAGTTGCTTGCCAGTGTCCCACTCGGCGTCGTGACTTTGATCGCTCCCGAGGTCGCGCCCGCAGGCACCGTGGCCGTGATGTAAGAGTCAGACACGACGGTGAACGCTGCCGTCACTCCATGAAACGTCACGCTGGTCGTCCCGGTCAGATTGTTCCCTAAGATTCCGATTTCGGCACCGACTTTGCCAAAGCCGGGGTTCGTTTGTACGAATGGAGCGAGTCCCAGCGACAAGCTGAATACGGTCCCGCCACCGAGTGTGCCGCCGCCTCCCGCGGTGCCGTAAAAAGTTCCGTTTGTGTCTTGCATGAGGCTCAGGGGATCCTGGCCGTCGAGACACTTCGACTGCTGGCAAAACGCGTAGAGAGTGGTCAGAGCGCCCTGCGGAGTGATCTTAAAGATCGTCCCGGTGTTGCTCTCGTTGCCGCCGAGTTGGGTTATGCCATATAGGTTGCCATCGCTGCCTTGTATCAGGCCGACCGGGGCAGCGCCATGAACGCAGCTGGTTTTTGGGCAGAAGTTGTAGAGGTTGGTGAACGCCAATTCTGGATTGATTTTAAAAACGGTGCCATCGTCGGTCGGGGCACCGCCGTGCTGCGTCACACCATAGAAATTTCCGTCTGCTCCCAGTATCAGCTTTGGAAGGGCGCTAAAACCGGGCGTGTGGGCCAAGAAACTATACACGTTGAAAAACTGCCCCTCTGGCGTTAAGGCGTACATAATCCCGGAAGCATAGGTTCCTCCGGACTGGGTCGTTCCGTAGATATTCCCGTTGGGCGTCTGAATTGGTGAGGTCGAAGGGATTGCGCCGTCCGTGCAGTTCGCCTGTGCGCAAAAAGAGTAAAGCGCAGCAAATTCGCCTGTTGGCAACACTTCGAACAGAGTGCCTTGGCCATTTGTACCCTCGCCCGAGGCCGTTCCTAACAAGCCTCCCTGCAAACTCGGCACTGGGGCCGAAGATGGATTCATCCCATCGGCGCAATTCGCCTGCGAGCAGAAGCTGTAAAGAACAGTCTCTTTCCCGCTCGGTGAAAGTTGAAAAAGTGCCCCGTTGCCGCTGGCGCCGCCTTCGTCGGTTAAGCCGTACATCATCCCGCCGGGGGCCTGATACAGTCCCTCGGGAAATTCTCCGTCCGGGCAATTGGATCGCAAACAAAATTGGTAGATCAGGTTTCCCTGCCCGTTCACGCTTATCCGCAAAATCACACCCACGCCATACGGCGCTCCGCCACCCGAGTTGGTCCCGAGTAAGTTCCCATCTTCCCCCTGAATGAGCTGCGTCATGTGGTCGAGATTCTTTGGGAGGTTGCCGATCGTAGTGAAGGTCTGCGCCGGAGCTAACACACCAGCGACACAGAACATGGCAACCATGCATGCTATCTTTGCCAATCGAACCAAGCTCATAAATTCTTCTCCGGGGGTGATTTGAGATATCTCTTCGGTAGGAAACAGGGGAGGGCGGTTCGGCCCCAGGCTCGGACGTTGCGGTTTGCCTTCGCCGTGCGAAGGCTTCGGAGTCGTTGACCGGTGTCGGTGAAACTGAGCACCACCGCCAGCAGTGAAAGGGGATTCCTGCTTACGACGGACTGGCATTATTTTGGAATTGCGTTTGCCTGTCAACTGTGCACGTTCTTGCATCCACCCGCCGGTTCCAGGCATGCCAACCGAAATCGCAAGCTGCACCGCATATAGTCGACCTTCGCTATCGCACCTTCCATCGCATAGACGTTCCCTGTCACTGCTCCCTATAATGAAGGATTCAACCATTTGGGAGACGCTACTAGAGTGCCCTTCGAAGACCTGAAGAAGACTGTCAACCTGCCGAAAACCGCTTTCCCCATGAAGGCGAACCTGCCCCAGAACGAGCCGAAAATGCTGGAACGCTGGGAGCAGATGAAGATTTACGAACGGGTCCGGCAGGCGCGCAAGGGAGCGCCGCAATACGTCCTGCATGACGGGCCGCCATACACCAGTGGGCCAATTCACATGGGCACGGCATTGAACAAGTGCCTGAAAGATTTCATCGTCAAGTCAAAGACGATGGCTGGGTTCGACGCGCCATATGTCCCGGGCTGGGACTGTCACGGGCTTCCGATCGAGATAAAAGTCGACAAGGAACTGGGCGGCAAGAAGCTGCAGATGGCCCCGATGGCCGTACGTGCCGAGTGTCGCAAGTATGCCGAGAAGTATCTCGATTTACAGCGCACGCAGTTCAAAAGGATCGGAGTCTTCGGCCGATTCGATCGGCCCTACGCCACGATGACTCCGCAGTATGAGTCGGTCGTCCTGTCAACGTTCTTCTCATTCTACGAGAACGGATTCGTCTACAAAGGCCTGCGCGCGGTGTATTGGTGCATGCACGATGAGACCGCGTTAGCTGAAGCAGAAGTCGAGTACGAGAACCACACCAGCCACACGGTATTCGTAAAGTACCGCCTGCTGGACGATCCAGCTTCGATTGACGTGGCACTGGCGGGGAAGAACGTTTCGACGATCATCTGGACCACGACACCCTGGACGCTCCCCGCTTCGATGGCCGTGGCGTTCCATCCGGATGAAGAATACGTGGCGCTGGAATCGGGTGGCGACGTCTACATCGTTGCATCGAAGCTGGCGAATGAAGTCGCATTGAAGTGCAATCTTGCCGATCCGATACCGCTGGCGTATTTTGCGGGACGAAAACTCGAGCGCCTGAATTTTCAGCACCCCTTTCTCGATCGCAAAGTTCTTGGCGTGCTTGCCGATTATGTCACCATGGACACCGGTACCGGAGTGGTGCATACGGCTCCATCACACGGCGCCGAGGACTTCATCACGGGTATGAAGTATGGGCTCGACGCGACCAGCAACGTCGACGAAAAAGGAATTCTGCGAAACGGACTGCCGGAGTACACGGGCAAGCGCGTATGGGATGCCAATCAACCAATCATCGACCTCGTGCGCAGCCGCGGCGCGTTATTGCACACGGAGAAAACCGAGCATTCGTATCCGCATTGCTGGCGCTGCCACAATCCGGTGATCTTCCGCGCGACCGAGCAGTGGTTCATCTCGATGGAAACGCCGATGCCGGGCGGCGCGGGCAAAAGCGACACGTTGCGCACGCGGACCTTAGCAGAGATCAAGAAAGTGAAGTGGGATCCAGCGTGGGGTGAAGAGCGCCTGTCGAACATGATCGAAACTCGCCCCGATTGGTGCATCTCGCGGCAACGCGTATGGGGCGTGCCCATCGCGGTCTTCCTGTGCGAAGGATGCGGCAAGCCGCTCAACGACAAAGCGATCAACCAGAAAGTCGTTGATCTGTTCCGCAAGTCCGGTGCGGATGCATGGTTCACTGACGCGCCGAACAGCATCGTTCCAGCCGGGACGAAATGTCCGCACTGCGGCGAAACGAGGTTCGAAAAAGAAACTGACATCTTCGATGTTTGGCTGGAATCCGGGGCCAGCTATCTTGCGTTGGTCGATGACGAGCCGAGCTATCCGTGGCCGTCGGATCTCTACCTCGAAGGTGGAGATCAATATCGCGGATGGTTTCAGTCTTCCCTGCTCTGTGCCATGGGAACGCACCAGACGCCTCCGTACAAAGGCGTGGTCACGCCCGGTTGGACACTGGACGAAAAAGGCCAGGCCATGTCGAAGTCGCGCGGCAATGACGTCGATCCCGTTGACATCTCGAGCCGCCTGGGCGGAGAAGTTGTGCGCCTCTGGGTCGCATCGGTAGATTTCCGCGAAGACGTGGTCGGCTCGGAAGCGCTCATGCAACGTGTGGGCGAGAACTACAAGAAAATCCGCAACACATTCCGCTACATCCTCGGAAATCTTGGCGACTTCGATCCTGCGACCGACGCGGTCCCGTTCGATCAGATGGAAGCGCTCGATCAGTACATGCTGCGCCAGACAGTGTCTTTCACCGACGATGTCCGTAAAGCGTATGACGATTTTGCTTTCCACCGAATTTATCACCGGACGAATCATTTCTGCATCGTCGACCTGAGCGCGTTTTATTTCGATGTGCTGAAGGATCGGTTGTACATCTTCGCGCCGAAATCGCAGGCTCGTCGCAGTTCTCAAACCGCAATCTGGCACATTGGGGAGGCGCTCGCGCGACTCCTTGCGCCGATCATGAGCTTCACCTGCGAGGAGATATGGCAATATTTGCCCAAGGTCGATGGGCGCACGGATAGCGTCCATGTGGCCCGATTCCCAACTGCTGCCGACATTCTGGGCAGCTCTGCGAGCGCGACAGATGCCAAGTCCGAAGAGGACTGGAAGACCCTGCGCTCGGTCCGTGACGAAGTGCTGAAAGTCCTGGAAGAAGCCCGCAACAACAAACTGATTGGAACCGGACTCGAGGCACAGGTCGCAATCACGGCAGCCGATCCTGTGTACTCGGTGCTACAGCGTTATGCCGGCCAGCTGCGCTATCTCTTCATTGTGTCGCAAGTGTCCCTCGCGCAGGGCTCCGGCAATGGCACGAGCGGCGTTAAAGTCGAAGTAAAGAAGGCAGACGGCACTAAGTGCGACCGATGCTGGAATTACTCCACCCACGTGGGCGAAGACAAGAGCTATCCCACCGTTTGCGAGCGCTGCAGCGCGGTCCTCCAGGAACTGGAGTCGGAGCTTTCGAAGTGAACTGGGCCGCTGCCTCCTCTCAGCCGCGTCGTGCTGCGGCCTTGCCGGCAATCTTCTGGGGAGGATTCGCCTGCGGCGTTCTCGATATCACCGCCGCCTTTCTGGTTTACGGCGCTTTCGGATTGAAACCCCTTCCTCTGCTGCAAGGAATCGCCGCAGGACTGTTAGGGGACCGCGCCTGGGATGGAGGGTTCTCGACCGCGGCGCTAGGACTCACCTGCCATTTCCTTATTGCGTTTTCCGCGGCTGCGGCTTACTACGCCGCCAGCCGGTGGTTGCCCGTCTTGCTGCGACACGCAATTGCCTCCGGCGCGTTGTATGGCGTGGCGGTGTATTTCTTCATGAACCGGGTCGTGGTGCCGCTCTCGGCGGCGAGAAAATACCCCTTCTCTTTCGAGATGATGTCGGTCGGAGTGGCTATCCATATCTTCTGCGTTGGTTTGCCGATTGCGATTTCGGTCCGGAGGTTTTCGGTTTGAGGCGTCGCTCAATTGAGCCGATTTCCGCTGGCTGGAACCTTCCGGTTACTATGCTCTCAGGCCAATACTCCGAATGACTCATCGCTCCGTGCGCGCCCTGCATTTTCTAATCGCCCTGATCGTTGTGCTGCTCGACCGCTGGAGCAAGCGTTTGGTTGCCGCGCGTATTCAGATGTATACGCACATTCAAATCATCCCGGGATTCTTCCGCATTACTCACACAGAAAATACCGGCGCGGCCTTCAGCCTCTTCGCCGATTCACCATCACACTGGAAGACGGCAGCCCTAATCACTTTCTCCGTAGTTGCGATGATCGTGGTTTCCATTTTGCTTTGGAGGCAGTCACGAACGATCACGCTGACCGGGATTGCTCTGTCGTTGATCCTCGGGGGCGCGGTGGGAAATCTGTGGGACCGCGTGGCGAGCGGACGAGTGGTGGATTTCTTGCTGTTCTATGTGAAGCAATATCAATGGCCGGTTTTCAACCTTGCCGATAGCGCGATTGTCGTTGGGGCGAGCCTGCTCGTGCTGGAAATTGTCTTCGGAAATCCCAAGCACGCCGCGAATTCGTAGCTGATGGTCGATTGTCATTCCGAGCCCAGCGAGGAATCGCTATTTCCAGCGCCGCTCTCGGGTAGAAATGCTTCGACTCCGGATCGCTTCGCGATCTCATTCTCCGCTCAGCATGACGATTCTTACCGCAAATCCAACTGGCCCGCTCCCACGTGCGCGTGCAGACGGAATTTTCCCGGCCCATCGTGATCGAACGACCGGAACAGGCCTCCCTTATGCACATCGAAGGGGGCCGCATCGACGGCCCCACTGCTCACCGACGCATCAACGTGGCCATAATCATCGGGCTTGCCGACGTCCAGATTGAGCTGCCCGAAGGTCAACTCTATGTCTTTGTCGCCAGTGATCCCGCGTACGTCAAGCTGTCCTGCCATCATGCGGACATAGAGGGCAGACGACTTGGGGACCTCGATTTTTGTCTGAAAGTTACCGTGTGGACAGTCCGTCAGCTCGATTTCCGCGCGATCACCCGACACCTGGATTCGAACCTTCACATACTCCCGCTCGGGACGAAACGAGACGCGCAGCATCGGCTCATCCCGGCCAATCAGTTCACTGCCACTAGGACAAAGATGCAAGTGGACCCGGCCTCCGGGGGCAAATTCGGCCTCGACGGGACTCTTGCCGACCTCTTCGATTTTGGCGTCCTGCGCGAACGTCGGTTGGGCAAGAATGGTGGCAGAACCAAGGGCAAGCAGCGCAATTAAAGTTCGCATGAGCACACCTCCGTGAAGAAGCCGACATGAGATGGTACGTGCACCGTTGCTGCGCGGTTCCGGGATTGTCCGATCGTTGGCTGCGCAACGCGTAAACCATGACCGGCTCGTTCGGAGAAATGCCCTTGCAGCGCCTGGGAAGACGTCCATCGGGCGTTTCGAGATCGAAACAGGACTCAGGCCGGGAGCTGATACAAGGGCCTGCAACGGCAAGTTAAATCGGTTTAACTGTGCTAGCTATGTCATTAATAACAAGCATCTTACTGCAACGTATTTACACCGCTGAGGTCCGCCGGAATTCGTCTGGAATCAGGGGTTTGCCTTCCTGATGCACCGCCAACAGAGCACATATTAGCCGTTGGAGGTCTTGACTTTTGTGGCCCGCAGATAGTCACGGCAATCTCCGCTCAAAAACCTCAGCGGGTACAAAACAGAAAGTGCGAAGTCCGTCGACTCCGCACCTCGTTTATCGGCTTGTTGCGCTAGGTTGCGACTACGCTGCTCTATCTTTTGCTGCTTTGCGCAGTGATCGGAAGCCGGCGCGCACCTCGTCCGAAAGGAGCTTCGGCTGTTCCCACGCCGCAAAGTGACCGCCTTTCGGGAGCCGGTTGTAATGGATCAGCTTGGGATACGCCCGCTGTGCCCAACTCAGCGGGGCCGGATAGAGTTCGTCAGGGAATACGCTCACGGCAACCGGGATAGCTACTCCTTTGGCATTGAAGTACCCGAGTTTGCCCCAGTTCTCCCAATAGAGACGGGCGCCGGAAATCGCCGTGTTCGTCAACCAGGCGATCGTGATGTTGTCGAGAATGTCGTCGCGCGTCAGGCCTTCCGATTGTCCCGCAAAGACGCGAGCGATCAATTCGTAGCTGCGCGCGTCGTGATCTAGAAAATAAGCCGCCAGCCCGACGGGCGAGTCCGCGATTCCGTACAACGTCTGCGGGCGCAGCCCCATCTGGAACCCGTAGGCGATTCCCTTCTGGTAGACGAACTGCAAACGCTCGTATGCGACCTTCTCATCGGCGGACAGACCCGATGGCGCCGGCGCACCAGAAAAGGCCGCCTTGTCAATCTCGTCGGGAAAGATGCCAGGCATGTTGGTGTGAATGCCGAGCAACTCCGGCGGCGCATCCACACCCATTTGATCGACGACCAGCGCGCCCCAATCGCCTCCTTGCGCCACGAATTCTGAGTATCCGAGGCGCTTCATCAGCACGACCCAAGCACGCGCGATGTGGGCAACATCCCACCCGGTTGTGGTCGGTATTCCGGAGTATCCGTAGCCCGGCATGGACGGAATCACCACATCGAACCCATCGGATGAATTTCCGCCGTGTGCCGTAGGATTGGTCAACGGATCAATGATTTTCATCTGCTCGATGATCGATCCCGGCCATCCGTGTGTGACAATGAGCGGCAGCGCATTTTCATGTTTCGAACGAACGTGAATCAAATGAATGTCAAGCCCATCGATTTCGGTGATGAACTGCGGCAGGGCGTTCAGTCTTGCTTCAACCTTGCGCCAGTCATACTCTGTGGCCCAATAGCGTGCGAGGGCCTGCATCGTTGCGAGCTGTACTCCTTGCGATGCATCGCTGACAGTTTCCCGCTCAGGCCACTTCGTCGCGTTGATGCGCGTGCGCAATTCGGTCAGTTCGGTTTCTGGAACATTCGCATGAAACGGACGAATCGCATTCTTGTCAAACGCCTGGTTGCTGCCCTGTTGGGTAGAAATGGCTTGGACCATGGTGTCCTCCTTTTGAAATAATTTTGGGATTGTTGGGTGGCCTATTGCGGGTTGATAGCGACGTGCTTCTTACCGACTGGATTCGCTCGGCCCAGGCTTGAACAGCCGTGATAGAAGAGAGTTTGCTCTCTTCCAGTTGCTACTAGACGAGGTAACGGTTGGAAACAGCTTCTCGCGAGAGGCGAATGCGGAAATTGTGCTCTCGTAGCCTAACTGAGTCAAGAAGAAATCCGGGAAAGACTGAGATGAGTTCAGCTGTTTAAATCACGTTTCCTTGAACCACGAAGGACAAGTTCTACGGTGTACCGTACAACTGCCGATAGACGCTGGCATTCCGCAGGATGGCCTGCACATACTCGCGCGTCTCAGTAAACGGAATCGACTCGACGAATTCGGCTTGATCGCGATAGGTGCCCTGTCCCATCCATTCCAGGACGCGGTCGGAGCCTGCATTGTAGGCGGCCAGCGCTTGCTCAAACGATCCACCAAACTGATCGACCATGCCGCGGAAGTAGCGCGTGCCCAGTTCGAGATTGACGGCAGCTGTGTACAGCTGGCTCGGATTGTAATGCTTCAAGGCGACCTGATGCGCTACGATCCTGCCCGTTTTGGGCAGCAACTGCATCAGCCCAACCGCATTCGCACGCGAAACGGCTACCGGGTTGAATTCCGATTCCTGCCGAATCAGCGATGCCACCAGGTATGGGTCGAGCCCATTGGCCGCGGAGAAGCGCTTCAAATCGGACCAGTACGGACGCGGGAAAAGGGCTTCCCAGTACTCACGCGGCAGCGTGGGAATATCCACCGCAAAATAACTGGGGACAGAACGTTTCATCACTTCGATGGCGCGATCGAAGTGTCCCGTATCGATGTAGAGTTGCGCGGTTTCGGCCGGAGCCCAGCTCTTATCGGTATCGTCGCTCACGGCTTTGTCGATTTCGCGGACGGCCAGATCGACGAGGCCTCCGTTGCCGAGCAGCTTTGCCTTTTGATAGTGGAGATCGTCCGGCGGAGCCTCCGCCAGTGTGATTTTGTCACCGTGCTCCAGCGGTGGAACGTGGTCAAGGATGGTGAACTCGCCGGGAGGATCGGGCGCCGGCGGCAACTTCTTCAATCGCTGGCGGCCTAGCTCCGCGTAATAGTAATTGCGGTAACGATCCGACAGCTTTTGATAGAACGCCCGAGCCATAGCCGGCTGGTTCTCTTCCTCGGCGAGGCGCGCCCGCCAGTACAGCGCAGCGGAGGTTTCGTTGCCGGTAGGATAAGCGGCGATTTGCTCTTCGAAAAGCTTCCGCGCTTCCTCGTTGCGTCCCTGGCGCAGGGTGAGCCATGCAGTCTTCCAATGCGCGTAGGAGGCCTTAGCGCCTTTGGGAAAACGCTGCTGCAGTTCGCGGTACGCGTCCAGTGCCTGATCGTACTCGTGATGGACCAGATGCAGGTTCGCGGCCGAGAGCAGCGCCGACTCGAGCCATGCACTTGTCGGGGCAGTTTCGCGAAGCTGATCAACCGTGTGATAAAACTCGCCATTCTCGTCCATGGCCCAAGCCACTTCGCCCAAAATGTAAAGCCGCTGCGCACTCTGATCGGGAGTGGCGCCCGCGAGAGTCGTCAGTTCGGCTCGCGCTTCGCGATTGCGTCCACTCCGGTGCAAAGCATCGGCCAGAGATAATTCTTCCGCAGGACGATCGGCCGGCCCTGCATGAATGGCCAGCTCGCGATATTCGTCTGCGGCATCTGCATAACGGCGTGCCTTCATGAGCAGATCAGCTCTTGTCCGGCGCATGACTACGCCAGGCTGCACGGCGATCGAGAGCTTCTTCAACTCCGTGTTGGCGGCGTCGGCTTCGGGCGAGGTCGGCATCCTGTAATAGACATTCGACAGTGCCTCTGAAGCTTTGGCCTCATCGTGCAGGGCGGCGTACGCCTTCCCCAGAGCAAGTTCGATGTCGGAGCGGGCGGGTAGACGATCTTTTTCCAGAAGTTCGGCGGCTTCCGCGGCTCGTCCTTCAGTCAACAGAGCGTTCGCGTAACTCAGGTGAGCGTCGCGGATGAGCAACGAATCCGGATAGTTCGATTCAAAATTGGCCAGCGCGGCGAGCCCTTCGGCTTGACGGCCAGTCTGCAGGTAGCAGGTTCCAAGATAGTAGGAGATGTAATCGCCGAGATCTCCCGCCATGGGCTTGGCGCGATTCAGCGGTTCAATGGCTTGGGCGTAATCGTGATCGATGAAATGCGCGTAGCCCACCACCAGCCAGGCGAGGGCGCCGGCATCTTCTTTCGAATGAGCCCGGGCGTAGGCCTCTACGCCAGCGTATCCAGCGGGTGTACGGTCCTGAATCAACTGCTGCGCCATCGGACGCAACGTAGTCGACGCCACGAACGCTTGCCGGATGCGCCGAACACGGGGCGAAATTGGGCGCCTCTTCCTCTTAGCGGCAGTGCTGCTTTTGGCGGCAGCACTATGGGATGTGCCTCGTTTCTTTTGGGAACTTCCGGACTTGGGCGGAGTAGTTTTGGCCCCGGACTGATCGGGCTCGGTTTTCGGCGGCGGAGTTTTGGACGCTTTGGGAGATTGCTTGTCTGGAGAATCGGCGGCTGCCGGATTCGTAGCTTGTTGCGGACGCGAGGCGACCAGCGGGCGTGCCTCGCCTGACAACGCCAACACGCCGCCCAGGGCGACTGCACACCACCACTTGAGACCCAATTGCACTAATTTCAATTTCTTCGCGCGGAGACGCGAATCCAGAACCTGTTAATGCGAAACTTTTCCCTGGCCGACTCTGTCATGCTGAGCCGAGAACGAGATCGCCAAGCGACTCGTTCGAAGTCGAAGCATCCTACCCAAAGCGCACTGCTGACGGTAGGGTTTCTCTCTACGCTCGGAGACAACCTGCCGGCCCAACCATTCTACTTCTTGAAGTTCGGGCCCATCACTGAGAAATCATCCTCGGCCAGGCTGCGGACGACTTCTTTCTGGAAATAATCGCCGCTTGCCGCAGCGGTACTGCCATAACGCTTCTGAAATGTCGCACGGCTCTTATCTATGTCTTCCTTAAGGCGGTCGTAAAGGTCTTTGTGGCGGCGGCCTTCGTTGACCTTGGCCTGATTGTAGAGCTTGATTTCGTCCACCAGGAGGCGCGCAAAGCGCTGTGCTTTGCGATGAGTGTCGGCGTCCTCGGCAGAAAGTCCTGCAAACGGATCCGCGGCCGGTGCAGCCGCTGCGCTGGCCGTGGCTGCGCTTGATGCCACTTCCACTACCTCAGCGGCAGGCTCCGGTTCAGGAACAGCCTTCGCAATGTGCTTTGGTGTGTGCGCTGCAAATGGATCATTGAAGGCGCTGACGCTATGAACGGGAGCCGGTGCCGGTGCGGGACGTTCCATTGCCGGCGCGCTATCGAGGTCCCGCTGCGCCGCCTGTTTGCGCAGCGACGTGACCTCAAGCCAAGCGCTGGTGGACATCACCAGAACTTCAAGAGATCCGGGATCAAGCCGGTTCTCGGCTCCTCCATCGGCATAGAGAAGCGCCGCGACTTTGTCTTTGAGAACAAGGGGCAGCACCAGGATTTGTTCGTTCTCGGGTCCGCCAAACTGTTTGACGAACCGCCGGTCCATCTCGGCGATATTGGCGGGGGTTACGACTCGATTCTGATAAGCATGCGAAGCAGGACCAACTGTCATGTCGAGAGGAAAATCTTTGATCGCTTCGTCTTCCGCGAATCCGCGAGCTTGCCAGCCGCTCGCAGCGCCGGCCTTGACTACGAATAGCGCAACGCGGGCGGCATACGCAATCCCGGTATCAAGCAGCGCCTTTAAGATTTCTTTCTGGGTTGAACCCGCGTGAATCGTTGAGATTGCTTCTACGAGTCCGTCGGACGACGGCCCGGTTGCCGCAGACTCAGCGCCTGGAGCCGCAGCCGGCAATTCCGCCAAAACACGCGACACCAATTCCGCCTGCAGTTTTGGTAAATGCTGATCAAGAACCTGCGCCACCGCTTGCTGAACGATTTGCTGGAGTTCCTTGGCCATTCTCAGAACACCACTCTCAATCGACGACTCGAGCCCTCATCGACGACGCCCCGCCGCCAAAAGGACAATGCCCTAACTGCAGATTATAGGGGTACTCTTAACCCGGCTGCAGGGTACCGAAGTACCCTGTTCCCTCGGAGCACCCTAAAACTGAATTCCGATTCTATAGCAGTTTTGTGAGGATCACGGGGAGATGATTTCCCGCAGGATTGTTCACCTTGACACCCGGGGAGTCGATTGTCGTCGTTACATACATGGAGCGACTTGAAGAAGCCTACCCACGGCTTTTGGCCGGACGCAACCATCTTCAGGAGAAGTTGCGGAGCTGGCTCCAGTCCTGCTGGATTGGGGCCTTTAGCACGCAGAACGTGACCGGTGCGCCCTGCTCCAGGCCCTTTACACCGTAAGGGACCGCCAGACGTCCCACGAGACTCGCGGATGAGCACATCCAGTTAATGTCCGACGGTTCATAGTCGATCATCAACGCCTTCGTCGCCACCAGATCATTGGGAAGCCAGTACCAGCCGCTCAGTTGAGGGCTGATGATCGCGGGGAGCGATCTCCGGTCGCCATAGATGCGCAGTGCCCCAGGCACACCGTAAAAGGCCGAGACGATGATCGTTCCAGTTCGCTCGGAGCTGGAGAGATTCCCGTAGATCGACTCTACCTGGTGGGCCACGTCCTCCCATCCCACGCTGTCTTTGAAGAGTTCATTCTTGTCGTCGAGGCCGAGCACGTGAATCCGATCCGGCGGTGTTACGGGAAGAGTCAGTCGAGCAAATGTAAGCAACTGGAGCGCGCAGGCAGCCGCAACTGCGATCTGGAGCCCAATGCGCAGCCTCGGCCGTTTAATGCAGCCGATCGCGACGAGCCCCTGCGCAAGGGCGATCGGTACGGTACCCACCGAGTAGTAAGACTTGCCTACAAAAAGAAAAAGGACGAGAGGAAAAAGGCAGGCGATCCCGATGGGCCGCAGGGTGGAACTGCGAAACAGCGACACGAATCCCGCCACCCAGAGCGGAATCAAGAAAAAGAGATAGACCACGATCAACAACGCGTTGTTGGCAAAGCCGCCACCGGAGCCTTGGTGATTCGCTATGTAGGCAAGCGAAGGGAAACCTTTCTCGATCTGCCAGGCAAGGTTCGGCGCCCAGATGAGCAGAGCAATGCCGGCAGCGATCCACGGATAGCGCGTCCTCAGGTCTGAACGCAGAGCGGGAGTAAGCAGGATGGCGATCCCGATGGCAGCCGCCAGACCTCCGATCGTGTACTTGACCTCAAGGCCCATGCCGAGCGAGATACCCAGGTAGATCCAGTATCTGGGCCGATGCTCGAGGACCAAGCACAGAAAGCAATACAACGTGACCATCCAGGTCACTTCATCGAACGTTACGGTCTGATAAACCCAGTTTGCCCCGAGGAAGTAGGGAGCGGTGACCGCGATCAGTAAGGCGAGGGCCTGCAAGCGGAGCGAGCCTCCAAGACGCCGCACGTACAGTCCCGAGAGGACAACCATGAACGCGCCGAACAGCGTCGGGAGCAAGCGGAGAACCCAAGGTGTCGCTCCCAGAAGACCCGTCTCCAGGCGGGCGAGCATGGGGACTATCGGCGGAAAGTCGACATATCCGAGTGCAGGATGCCGGCCGCAATCGATGTAATAGAGTTCGTCGGTGTGGAAGCCGAGATTGCCGTTGGTGGCGAGATGCACGACAAGGACGACTGCGGCTGCGGCCCCGTAGAGATAGACGCACTTAGTGCGCTCGCGTCTTTGCTCCTTCGCTAAGCCGAGTTCTTCCATTGGTTCCTCGGAAGGAGACAACTACCGAGCGGGAGTTTACACCATAGTGATAGTCGTGACCCGTACGTCGCTAGCTTTAATCAGAAGCATCTCGGGGCGAGTACTCCAGACCGGTGGCGTCAGCAGATGGGACTTTCCCTCTGCGCGTATTTGACGCCTGCTCTTTCTCATTCCAACGTTCCCCGATAATCCTCACAGGTCTTCACGCGCCCAGTCACGGACAGCTAGCGTCCGAGCGGACTGAATCACACCGGCTAGAGTGAATCACCGGCAACGCTCACTCCAGCATCGCGAGGATCACAAGGAGTTCCGGACGGAACTTCCGCCGATTCGCCAGATTGCCTTCGGACAAGTAAAATAAGGGTTACTTTCAATGGAGATGATTGCTGCAAAATACTGCATCGCTTGAATCATGGGAGCCATCCAAAACAAAGTAGTAGGGCCTGTTAGCGAGGAACTGGCGCTCGTTCAGGCGGCTAAGCGGGGCGACGACTCAGCCTTTGAAGAGTTAGTGCGCCGTTACGACCGCAATGTTTTCAGGATCGCGCAGCATATCACTCAGAACCGCGAAGACGCGGAAGATGTGGTGCAGGAAGCTTTCCTGAAGGCGTACGGCAACCTGGCGCAGTTTCAGGAGCAGTCAAAGTTTTACACATGGCTCGTCCGGATCGCCGTCAACGAAGCGTTGATGAAGTTGCGCCGGCGTAAGCCGGAGCGAACTGTATCGCTCGACGAAGACATTAAGACGGAAGACGATTCCCTTCCGCGAGAAATCGCGGACTGGAGCCCGAATCCGGAACAGCAATATACGCAAGCGGAATTACGAGAGATTTTGAGCAAAACCATCCAGGGGCTTCCCCCCGGCTTCCGGACGGTGTTCGTGCTGAGAGACGTGGAAGGTCTCTCGACCGAAGAAACGGCAGCAGCGCTCGAACTGAGCGTACCTGCTGTAAAATCTCGGCTGTTGCGGGCACGCCTGCAGCTGCGCGAGCGCTTGGGACGCTACTTCCAACGGCGCGAACCAGGCAACGGCAAGAGCAAAGATTCCAAAGATGGAGATGTTAAAAATGATGTGGCGAGCGGAGATGGCGACCTGTGAAATGCTCTGAGTTCCTCAATGAGCTGACCAGTTATCTGGACGGCGTTCTCGACGAAAAAACGAAAGTCGAGTTGGAAAATCATCTCTCCTGGTGCCACAACTGCTACGTTGTTTGCGATACCACCAAGAAGACCATCGAGATCTACCGAGACTCGCAGCTCTATGAACTGCCTGAGGACCTCCGCAGCCGCCTGCGCTCCGCCATCATGACGAAATGTCAGCAGCACAAGAAGCGCGGCCCGCAAAGCGTGTAATGCATGTGAGCAGCCTCACTGCTCACGCCTCATTCTGCCGATAGCATCCTCGCATGGCACATCGTGTTTGCCCCTGGTGGCTCGGTTATCTTCTGGCCAGTCCCGTTCGCCGGTGGTTGGGGCAAGATCCGGTCAGGATCCTCAGCCCTTATGTCCGCGAGGGAATGACCGTGCTCGAACCTGGGCCGGGTATGGGATTCTTTACCCTACCGCTCGCCCGTCTTGTCAGCCAATTCGGACGCGTAATTGCTGTCGATCTGCAGCCAAAGATGATTGCGAGCCTCAAACGGCGCGCGGCCCAGGCGAATCTTCTCGATCGTATCGATGCGCGAGTAACATCAGCCGAAACAATGGGGATCACTGATCTCGAGGGTAGGGTTGATTTCACTCTGGCGTTCGCCGTGGTACATGAGTTCCCTGACGCAGCGAAATTCTTTGTTGATGTTGCGCGCGCGTCAAAGGCCGGCGCACAAATGCTGCTGGCCGAACCCAGCGGTCATGTTGACGACACGACATTCGCCGCAGAATTGTCAGCCGCTGCTGCGGTCGGCCTTGCGCTGAAGGAGCGTCCGTCAATTTCGAGAAGCCACACGGCGCTCCTGGTGAAATGCTGACGGATGTCTCGAGTTCCTGCTTCCAGCGCGGCGTCTGAGCGCCGGAAGGTACCTGAAAAGGCAACCCCGTGGGCTGAAAGCTGTGCAAAATCTTGCTGCTCGTATCCTAACTCCCGCTTATTCAGGGAATTGCAGCCTTCGCGCCTGCCTGGTCGCCCTGGTGTGAAAACCTAAACCTTTTTGCCAATCGGTGAATCTAAGTAGATGAGTGGCCAGGCATACTGATTGTCATTGAGGGGGAGTCACTCACAGACAAAATTACCAGGCTTTGCATACACGCTCAGGTATGGAAGGTGGGTCTATGATCGGAAAACTAGTGGATGCATTCTTTGGATGCAGGCACGCTCGCTACAGCTTTCCCGTAACTATTCGTCGGGCCTCGCGCCGCCCCCCGGCCGCGGATCTGACTGGAACCTATGTTGTCTGCCTCGACTGCGGCAAGGAATTTGCCTACGACTGGCAGCAGATGAAAGTCATCACTTCCCCCGAGCGTCATCGTCAACAGCTGGCCGAACTTGCCAAACACGCCGCTTAACGCGGTTCGGTAACGCATTTAGCGTTCAAAACGAGAGTTTATCTCTCGCTGGGCGTAGTGTTGTTGTGTTCCCCACCCGTGAGCCGCAGATCTCGGTCCGCGGCTGTTGATTTTTGCGAAAGTTCTTTCTCTTTTCGGGACAAGAAATCCGCGATGTTCGCCAGTTCCTTCCGCGCCGCATCGGCACGCTCTCCTGTTGTTTCTTCACTTAGGAAGACACGAAACTCCTTGCCGGCTTCGGCAATCTCACTCTTCTGCTCCAGCGCGAAGGCGGCCGTCCAATGCGCGAAGGCGTGCGGAATACCGTTCAGAGCATGTACCTTTCTGCAATCGCGCACAGCATCGTCGAAGTGATGATTCGTGTACTCGACGTACGTCAGCAGGACCAAAGTCACTCCATCGGTCGGATCACCAGCTGCGGCCTCATTGAGTTCTGTTTCGGCTTCAGGGAATTTATCTGTCGCTATGTCCATGCGCGCCAAATTTAGATGTGCGGACGCATAGTGCGGATCAATCGCGATCGCCTGCCGCAGAGCCTCAAATTCCCTGCCCCGATCTCCCATGCGCGCGTAAACGACTCCCAGATTGTTGAAGGCTGCAGCATACTCTGGATAGATTTTGATTGCGCGTTGCAGCAGAGTTGCGGCTGACTTCCAGTTCTGCTGCTGCATCTCATGAGTCGCCCGGTTGAACTCTTTGGCAGCGTTCCTGGCTATCCTCAAGTCTGTCACCGACGTCGATGCAGAGGGAGAGCGACTGTCGTGTGCCAGCGGGATCTTCACCTCGATCGGCGTTTTGTCATCGAACGACGTCAAAGCGATCTGGCTGCTCTCAATCCCTGCGAATCCACGGCCGGAAATCACCAGGCGGTAATCGCCAGGGGAAACTCCGCGAAAATCAACTTCGCAACTCGTATCTGTAAAACCACGGGCTACAGACGTGGAAGAATTCATCAGTTCAACTTTCGTGGAGCTGTCGCACTGGCTTCCATTTTCGAAGTTAACGTGAACTCGAACCACATGGTCGAAACCAGATTGCGGAAAACTGAGTTGCGCTGCGGCAGACGAACGCAGAATCAGAAGCAACAACAATGTGCGTGCAGCCATACATCCTCCCTGCGAGGGGCGGCTTATCGCGTCGAGCAGGGCCGATCACTTGAGAAGTAGACGGATGAATTCGAAAAAAGGATTGCAAATTTTTCTGAGAACTGAAGAGAAATATTTCGGACACGGCTTCACACCAACATCTTCAGCGGTGAAACAGCGCACACTCTCATCTCATCTGTTATGGGCCGAGTCTGCGTGCAAAGTGATTTAGCGCTGTGGACCGCTGGCATGTTTTATGAGAGTGTCGTTCCTGTCGTGATGAGATTGGACGATGTTGGCAAAACAAAAAAGCCTCGTCCGAAGACGAGGCGTATGGTTCATTTCAAGGAAATCAGCGAGATGGGTATTCTGCCGGAATCGGCACCGGGACGCGTTTGTCGACGGGCACGAATTCCCGTTCCTCGTGTCCAGTGTAGATCTGCCGCGGACGAGCGATCTTCTGCTCTGGATCTTTCATCAACTCTTCCCATTGGGCCAACCACCCAGCCGTCCGCGGAATCGCAAACAGCACCGTGAACATCTCCGGCCGGAAACCCATGGCCTGATACATGATCCCCGAGTAGAAATCGACGTTGGGATACAGTTTACGCTTCACAAAGTAGTCATCTTCCAGCGCAATCCGTTCCAATTCGAGAGCAATGTCGAGTTTGGAATTGCGTCCCGTAACCTCGAAGACCTGTTCCGCACTCCAGCGGATGATTTTGGCCCTCGGATCGTAATTCTTGTAAATCCGATGTCCGAAGCCCATGAGCTTGAAGTGGCCGTCCTTCACGCGCTTGATGTAGGCGGGGACGTTGTCCTTCGTCCCGATTTCGTCGAGCATTCGCAGCACTTCTTCGTTAGCTCCGCCGTGCAACGGACCAGCCAGCGCCGATGCTGCCGATGCCACCGCCAAATACGGGTCCGTCTCAGAGCTTCCCACCGAACGCATGGCACTGGTGCTGCAGTTTTGCTCGTGATCGGCATGCAGAATGAAAAGAATGTCGAGCGCGCGTGCAATCGCGGGGTGCGCCACATACTTGGGCTCGACCATCTTCCAAAGCATGTTCATGAAGTTTTCGGTGTAGCTCAAATCGTTGTCGGGATAGACATACGGGAAGCCCACGTTGTGCCGGTACGACATCGCCGCGATCGAGGGCACCTTGCCGATGAGGCGGACGATCTGGTGCATCCGGTCCTTGGGGCTGCGAACCAGTTTCGCATCCGGATAGACACTCGATAGCGCAGCAATCGTGCTGACGAACATCGACATCGGGTGCGCCGAGTAGCGGAACCCTTCCATGAACTTCTTGGTCGTCTCGTGCAGCATGGTGTGGTGCGTGATGTCATACACCCAGCTGTTCAGTTCTTTTTCGGTGGGCAATTCTCCGAACATCAACAGGTACGCCACTTCCAGAAAAGTGCAGCGTTCGGCCAGCACCTCAATGGGATATCCCCGATAGCGCAGGATGCCCTTGTCGCCGTCAATGTAGGTGATTGCGCTTTTGCACGACGCCGTGTTGATGTAGGCCGGATCGTAGGTCATCAGCCCAAAATCTTCAGGGTTGGCTTTAATTTGCCGCAAATCCATGGCGCGGATGGTCCCGTTCTCAATGGGGACCGTATAGCTCTTATTCGTGCGGTTGTCAGTAATCGTGAGTGTATTTTCTGGCATGGCATGCTCCGCGGGACGCTGCGCGTAATTCCAACGTAGCCGAGGCTAGGCTGCTTCGCAAGTTCTATCTGTGATTTGAATCACGGCTTTCTGTGAGTCCACATCTCTTAGATGCAAAACCAGACGTCCAAACAAGTCAGCTACCTCCCGTCAGTACTCTTCCGCAAGATTACCTTTGAAAGCCTTGTCGACAATCGATCCCCACGCCGGGGCAGGGAGGCAGTGTCATTAGATTATGCCAAATGCGACGGCAAGCTAATGAAACTAAAGCACCTAAAGCTCTAGTGGAAAACAAAACCGGCGGCTCAAGGCCGCCGGGATAGGAGTGCTTAGAATCTGCGTTGCTAGTTCGACGAATCGTCGCGGCGCTTCAGAGTCGGACGATCGTCGTCGCTCTTGCTATCCCCCGACGTGTCACTGGGATTCGACGTCCGGCGCAAGCTGGGCTTGTTGGAATCCTTCTGATCCAGCAGTTTGTGTTTGTTCTCGATCGCACCCAAACGAGCTTTTACTTCGTCGAATTCCGAAGTTGTCACCACGTACTCCGCCTTGGCCGGCAGGATCTTGCGAATCTCCTCCTGCGACTTCTCGATGCGATCCTGATTCTGTGGATGCGTGTCGAAGGCTTTGGCCAGCGTTCCGGGTTTCTTCTTCTCCATGGCTTGGATCTTCTCGAAGAAAGAAACGAACGCCGAAGGGTCATATCCAGCGCGATACATGTACTCGATGCCAAGGTAATCTGCTTCGGCTTCGAACCCGCGCGAAAATTTCAGGATGCCGAACATTCCACCAATTCCGGCAGCTTCGTAGCCGGCGTAACCAATTCCCCCACCAACGAAGATGAAAGGTATGGACGCCATCTGCAGCAGCGATGCGCGAGTCTGCTCGCGCGCTGCGTGGCAAGCCGCTACGTGCGCGATCTCGTGCGCCATCACGCCCGCCACCTCCGCTTCCTCGTCCGCGGCAAGGATCAATCCGGAATTCACGTAGAAGAATCCGCCTGGAAGCGCCATGGCATTGACGACATCAGAGTCGATGACTTTGATTGTGAATGGAACCTGCGCATCGGAGTTGCGCACCAGATTCTGCCCAATACGATTCACATACTCCGTAACCACGGGGTCGTTCACCAGCTTGACCTGCGACTCCACCTGCTGGGCGAACTGCCGTCCCATGGCGACTTGGCGCTCCACGGAGTACCAGTTCCCCACTCCCCGGCCGCAACCCACGTTGCGGTTGCCCACCGCATCGACGTCGGTCTTACCGCCGTTGTGCTTGATCTGGCTGTCGTCCTGAGTCGGCAGAGCGCCAGGATCCTTCTTTGGAGCGTTCTGAATATCTCCGGCCTTCGGTTGACCAGCGTCCGGATCCGGTGCTGGAGTCTGGCTCGGGGGCTGCTGCGGCGGCGGGGGCGCATGGGGGTTCTGCGCTGTTGGATCTTGCGGATTCTGTCCCGGGGTCTGACCGACCATCCAGGGCGCCGCACTGAAGACGGCGACTGCGATCGCGCCTGCCAGCCATCTGAGCTTCATAGGGATACTCCTTGAGCCTGATTATACGCCCGGTCCAGAGACACCAAGCCCAGTAATCATGAGCTCATCTTTTAGACGCTGGGACGGGCGGGCCGGGTTATCCAGATGTAAGAACTTTCGGCTTTCTGATGCCGTGGGGCGGAATCAATCGAGCACCCCCGACTCGTCTGGCAGAACCCCCATCATCAGGTTTTCATTGCTTTTCCCGCCTATCCGTCCTAACATTCCGCGAATTGGAGGGTCCGCGATGATCCCCTCTGTCTCCGCTTACAGGTACCTTCTGCAACTCGCAGCATTTACCCTGGTTACCATTTCCGCCTTTTCACAGGCGCCGCCGAAGTACGATCGCGCCACAGAAACCACTCTCAAAACCACCGTCGGAGAATTGCGACTTGTCCCTCCATCCGGCCCAAAACCGATCGCTTATCTGGTCGCCAAAGCGGGGTCTGACAAGGATAAGGACACTGTCCAGATCTTTCTTTGTCCGAAGAGTTTTCTCGACGAGATGGGAGTCGCCTTCAAGTCGGACGAGGCTATCGAGGTCATCGGCTCCAAAGTGAAGCGTGACGGCGAAGACTTGATCCTGGCTCGGGAGGTAGTTAAGGGCGGCGAGACTCTAACCTTTCGCTTCCCTGACGGGAAACCGGCATGGTGAAGCGTCGGCGCGTGCTCTCCAAGGTGGGCCGAAACTCTTACCACAGCGACCGTATCATCGGGCACTCGAGAATCCGGTCGTCTTGTGTGATCAACGTCAAGCCATAAGCCCGCGCAGTAGCCCCGATAATGCGATCAGCAGGATCTTTGGGATAGGTCTCAGGGAACGAAGTGCTTAGATCCGCAATTTCCGGAGTGATCTCCAGCGTCCTCACTCCAGTATCTTCGAGAATACTGCGGATCGAGTTTTCGATCGAACCCGCCCCGCGCAATCGATTTCGCTGAAACAACAAGGCCAATTCCCAAAGACTGATAGAAGCAATGGCGCAGCTACGATCGCGCTGCGCCTTCTGAATCTCCCGATCGGCCGTTCGTGAGAGTCGTCCGGGATCGGAAACCATCCACACCAGGACATGGGTGTCTAGGAGGATCACTTTAGGCTGTCCCACTCATCTGGCGGAACGATGGCCGACACGATGTCGCCGAGGATCTCGATTCGTCCGGCCAAACGGCCCGGCTTCCATTCCGGCGCTGGATCGGCTGGCAACAACTTGGCCACTGGCTTGCCGCGCTTGGTGATCACAACCGGCGTCCCCGTAGAACGCACCTGTTCCATCACTTGCAAACAACGGGCCTTAAACTCGCCGGCGGCCATGGTCTTGGGTTTCAAATATAGTCACCTCAGTACGACCATGGTCATCATAACACTGCCTAATCGTAGTACTCCAGTCCCAGATGCGTGATCATTTCCTCGCCCTTCAGGTGCCGGAGTGTGTTCTTCAGCTTCATCGACTGGATAAACAAGTCGTGCTCCGGATACAGCCCTGGCACCGTCATCGGTGACTTGAAGTAGAAACTGAGCCATTCCTGGATGCCAAGCCCCTTCAATTCCGAGCAGCGTTGCGCCAGGTCCATAAACAGGACGAGGTCGAGCACGATGGGTGCGGCCAGGATCGAGTCCCGGCAGAGAAAATCGACCTTGATCTGCATCGGATAGCCGAGCCATCCAAAGATGTCGATATTGTCCCAACCTTCTTTGTTATCGCCCCGCGGCGGGTAATAGTTGATTCGGACTTTGTGGAACATATTTCCGTAAAGCTCGGGATAGAGCCCGGGCTGCAGGATGTGTTCGAGCACACCTAGTTTGGACTCTTCCTTCGTCTTGAATGAGCCCGGATCGTCGAGCACCTCGCCGTCGCGATTGCCGAGAATGTTGGTGGAGTACCATCCGCTGAGCCCGAGCAGGCGCGCCTTGAACGCTGGCGCAAGCACGGTTTTCATCAGGGTCTGGCCGGTCTTGAAATCCTTGCCGCAAATGGGAGCTTCATTCTTGCGCGAGAGCTCGAGCATCACGGGCAGATCCACCGTCAGGTTCGGTGCGCCGTTGGCGAATGGAACGCCTTCCATCAGAGAGGCATAGGCATACATCATCGAGGGAGCGATCATTTCGTCGTTCTCGCGCAACGCCTTCTCGAAAGCTTTTAGCGACTGATGGGCCTCGGTGGGCTCGATGTATGACTCGGTTGAACCGCACCACATTGTGATCAGCCGGCTGGCACCGCTGGACTTCTTGAAGTCGCGAATGTCCTGGCGCAACTGCTCGGCCAAATCCATCTTCGACTTCCCCTTTTTTACGTTCGGACCGTCGATCTTTTTCACGTAATTGTGATCGAAGACAGCCGGACGGGGAGTGATCGAAGACAGGAACGGCTTGAGTTGCTCCAGAAGACGGTAGTCCAGCACGCCGGCATTCGAGGCGGCTTCGAACATGTTGTCTTCGAAGATGTCCCATCCGGTGAAGACCAGGTCGTCGAGTCCGGCGAGAGGGACGAATTCCTTCACCTTCGGAGAACGCCCGTCGGTGCGCTTGCCCAGGCGTATCGTGCCGATCTGGGTCAGTGAGCCGATGGGTTTCGCCAGGCCTTTGCGGATCGCCTCTACCCCAGCCACAAACGTGGTGGCCACCGCTCCCATGCCCGGGATCATGACGCCGAGTTTGCCCTTTGCGGGCTCGATGGTGCCTGTATCTGCCACCACGGCTTTCGCGCGCTTGCTGCTGCTGCTGCGCGCCGCCAACTTCATTTCGCGGCCGGCTCGCTCCGCATGGGCTAGTGCGGTTTCGCGATGCTCGTGCTCCCGTGCAGCAGAAGCCGTTGCAAATTGCTTACGGTGGCGGCGGCCGTCCGCATCCCACCAATCGGCCATAAAAACTCCCGGGCGTTTTTGATACATGAATGATTTCCTCTCTGGTGGCGGTGGCTAGTCACCGCCACCTCAACTTGGAATGCTCTCATGCCGGAGCGCGGATACGCAAGCAAATGAACCGAAAAGGGCACGATCCGGGTTTAGCAGCGATTATTCGGAGGCGAGTGGAAGACGTTTAAAGCCACGCGAGGCGCAACCGGTCCGACTCTTTTTCACGTCCTACACACCGTTCGGCCGTTGGCGGATCAGCGAAAGGAATTCGCTACGGGTCTCTTCTTCGTTGCGGAAGCAGCCCAGCATCGAGCTGGTCACCGCGGCGGAGTGCTGCTTTTCGACCCCGCGCATCATCATGCAGAGATGCCGGGCTTCTATCACGACCCCCACCCCCTGCGGCTCAATTACCTTCTGGATGGTCTCAGCAATCTGCGTCGTCAGCCGCTCCTGAATCTGCAAGCGACGTGAGAACAGTTCAATCAGGCGCGGGATCTTGCTCAGTCCGATCACGCGTCCGTTTGGAATGTAAGCGACATGTACTTTGCCGAAGAAAGGCAGCATGTGATGCTCGCACAAACTGAACATCTCGACATCTTTGACGATTACCATCTCGTCGTAGTTAACGGTGAAGAGAGCACCTTTGAGCAGAGCTTCGGGATCTTCGCCATATCCCTTGGTGAGGAACGTCATCGCCTTGTGCACGCGAGCGGGTGTATCCACCAGGCCTTCGCGAGAGGGATCTTCCCCGAGGCGAACCAGTGTCTCCCGAACCAGGTCCTCGTAGCTGGCACTTGTCAGTGTGGGATTCTCTTTCGCTTTCTCAACGTTCTTTTCAAGCGCAGACGATTTCATATTATTCTCTGCCTTTCATCTCAGGGCAACCGCTCGGTCCTGCGCAGTAACGGACCCTTCCCTAGCGGACGTGGCCCGTCAATGCGGGATTCCGTCGCCTCCCGCATATTCAAACGAATTCATCATGGTTTCTTCCAATCTCACTCCATCCAGATGAGCGTAGGCGAAGGTGCGCTGCAATATTTCAAAGATCTCGATGCACAGATTTTCCGTCGTGGGCACGGTTTTCGAGAATTCTTGCAGGGTATTCAAATTCTCCAGGTCATAGCGCGAGAGCACTTCCTTTTCCACGCATTGATCCAGATCGATCAGGTTACAGATCATTCCAGTGCTCTGATCCACTTGGCCGCTCACCGTCACCTCAAGCATGTAGTTGTGGCCGTGGCCGTGCGGATTATTGCACTTCCCGTAGGTCGACCGATTTTCGTCGGCGGACATCTCCGTACTGTGCAGGCGGTGCGAGGCCGAGAACAGGTAGCGGCGAGTGAGGTGGGCTTTCATGTTTGGCGATCGGCTGTCAATTTTTGCGCTTTCAGCGAGTGTTCTTCCTATTGCTCTCCGTAAAAGTCTACGAACAGATCTGGTGTTTCGTAGACACGTACGCGGTGCAAATGAGCGCTCTTCAGCTTAGGTTCGAGCCTCTGCCAGACCGCGATGGCCAGGTTTTCTGTAGTTGGGATTTTGCTGAAAAACTCCGGGACTTCCTTATTGAGGAAGCGGTGGTCCATGGCGTCGAGGACCTCGCGGTTCATGACCTCCTTGAGTTGCTTCAGGTCGACCACAAATCCCGAGCGCGGATCGACCTTGCCCTTCACCGTCACTTCGAGAGTGTAGTTGTGCCCATGTCCGTTCGGATTGTTGCACTTCCCAAAAATTCGCTGGTTCTCTTCCGGCGTAAAGTCGGGGTTATGGTAGTAGTGAGACGCTGCGAATTCGGCTTTGCGGGTTAGATAGACCATTTTTCCGTAAAGAAGATCATTGCCCTTTCCATGGGACCCAGTATCAGTCAACGTCATTGGACGACCCCTTACTGTTTTAGGGTTCAGAACCCATTTCCGGGCTAAGTTCCGCCGGAGGCTCTACAGCATAGGGGGATATCGACTGCCATTTGTTGGAATTGATCGTCTCTTGCTCCGGGCAAAAATTCTTGTTGGCCTCAAACACGATGATTTTATAGACGTAACGTTTATGGTGCGACACGTCGTAGGCTAACTCGAAAGCGATTCCTTTCCTCTTGTCTACCCAGAACACAAGCGGACGAGAACCCAAAGCCGGGTTGGGCGCAGTCAGGAGCACAAAAGCTCGCATATCCTTGTAGGCATGGGCCACTTTTTCGGGCGGATCAAATGTAGTGACGTCCTCTGCCGTGTGGAATCGCGTGGTCGACGACTCAATCTGATAAATCTTCCCTTTCTTCAGCCGGATAAAGACATCTCCGTGACCGACCGGGTTGGTGTCGTCGGTCCAGTCAATGGTGCTGCCGCACGGATCATCCCACTCTTGATCAATCGCTTTCTTGGGAAACACCTCCAGGGCACGGTCACGGGATTCCGAGATCTTCAACGGGCCAATGCCGACTCCGGGCTCGATCATCGTATTGGTGAAAGTTGGCGAATCTTGGTTGCCATCGCCGCCAGCAGGCCGCGCATGCATTGATAAGGCCAAGGGTGCAGCGAGAACGATCGTCAGCAAGATGACTGCGAGGGGCGTCTTCATGAATGATTTTCCGGCTGGACCGGGTTTGGATTCTGCAATCTTGACGGTGGTGCAGTTTGCGCTGTAGGTACGGCCCTTCCAGGGAACGTTTCCATTCCCGTGGGCTCGTTTTGAGCGGAGAAGAAGGTAGGCAAAAAGTGGGGCTCCGAAGAAGGTCGCGAATGCTGTTTTTGCGGTTGAGAAGTTCGCTCCTCTGATCCGCAAGTACGTCAAACCTAGCAATGCTAGGAAAATTTCATACCGCGGATCTGACCATCCCCCAAACTGTAAGGCGAGAAAAAGAACAAACCACGTGATCGCCCACGCGAGACCGTACTGAGCCGCCAGCCGACCCGGATTCGGAAACAGCAGCGCCAGATTTTTCGTCCAGCCTTCGCGGAGCTGGGCGAAACTGCGGTACATCCGCGTACGCACGGATTCAGAGTAGCGGAAATATATTTTGTATCCAGAGGTTTTCACCAATCGAGCCAGCGCAACGTCTTCCAGGATTTCCGATGCCACTGCGGCGTGTCCACCGATCGCGTCGTAGATTTCGCGACGGATCAGCATGAATTGGCCGTTGGCGGCGGCTTCCGGAGAATTCGGATCGCTCACTTTTGATGGTGGATATTGTCGGGCGAGCTCAGCGAAAACGACTGGCAGAATAGCCATCTCCCAGAAAGTGACGGCGATCTGCTCCGGTGAGTAGGAGAGCAGGTCAGCCTTATTGTCCTTCGCCTCGCCAACCGCCCGAGCAAGCGATCCCGGAGTATGCACCGTATCCGCATCGGTAAAGAGCAACCACTCGCCGCGCGCTTCGCGGGCACCCGCAGCGACAGCGTTGTTCTTGCCCGTCCATTCCGGCAGGAGGGGTTCGGCCTCTACTACGCGGACGTTCGGAAACGAGCAGGCGATTTCGCGGGTACGATCCGTGGAGTGGTCATCAACGACGACTATTTCGAAATCGATACCCGTCTGCGACACGAGCGACGCCAGACACGATCCGATCGAAGCCTCCTCATTCCGCGCGGGGACAATCACCGATACCTGCGGCGCGTTTGACAATAGTTCCCTGGCTGGCATCATCGTCTAATTAATCTTTGTCATATTTCCCGAGATCGGGTTTCCGAGAAGCCGCTTGATCCATGCGGCTCAGCTCTCAGATCGCTCGCCCTTCAGGCGTTTTCTTTAACCGTACTCCTTGATCCTCACCCGCACAGCCAATCCGGCTTTTCCAATCGGTGGAATCCTTTATTATATCTGTGTGCGCCGTCTTTCCTATCTCGGGTCCTTTTCTATCTCATGCCTTCTTCTAATCGGTCTTTCCGCATGCTACAGCGGATCGCGGCCACCCCGGATCGGGTCGAACGCTCCGGACATCACGGTTCAGGATTCCGACCGGACCGTTAAGCTCAGCGATTATCGCGGGCAGGTTGTCGTGCTCAATTTCTGGGCGACCTGGTGCCCGCCGTGTGTGGAGGAGATGCCCTCGCTGGTCGAGATGCAGCGGCGGATGAAAGCCAAAGGCGTCACCGTGATCGGGGTTAGCGTGGATGTCGATCAAAACGCCTACCACCAATTTCTCAAGGATCACAACGTCAACATGCTCACGGTGCGGGATCCAGGTCAGAAGAGTAGCAGTCTTTACGGCACCTTTAAGTTTCCCGAAACCTACATCATTGATCGCAATGGCGTGATGCGGCGCAAGTTCATCGGCGCCGTGGAGTGGACCTCGCCCGATATTACGGATTTTCTGGCTAAATTGTAGCCGTCTTTCCCGTTCACCACGGAGTCACGGAGGAGTTACATAATTCTTCCGTTTTCGTCTATAACATCGTGTTCGTGTTTCGAGCTTGCTGGGCCTTAGTGTCTGCGGTCCCGCTAGGCCCGTTTGTCGTGTGAAGGAGTTATCCGATGCGATTGAATCCTACCCGTTCCGTAAGTTGCATTGCACTGCTTCTAGGCCTCACGTGCGTTCTTAGCGTTTCGATTTCGGCTCAGAGTCCCGTTAAGCCGGTGAGTGCCCCTGCGCGCCTGCAGGCCGTGGAGGAGACGGCGTTCGAATTGCCGGGAAAGACGGGAGAGGCTCCAATTCGGCTAAGTCTCGCTGAGTTGATGAAGACCTTCAACGTGCCGGCTCTGAGTGTCGCGGTCATCGAAAACTACAAGATCGTCGACGTCAAGGCATATGGCGTGATCGAACCGGGTTCGAATACACCGGTGACAACGAAGACCTTGTTCCAAGCTGGATCGATCAGCAAGCCGGTGGCGGCCACGGGTGCGATGTATCTCGTTCAGCAAGGGAGGTTGTCGCTGGATGAAGACGTGAATCAGAGGTTGAAGACCTGGAAGGTGCCGGAGAACGAATTCACCAAAACGGAGAAGGTGACACTTCGGCGAATCATGTCGCACACGGCGGGGCTGACGGTGCACGGATTTCCCGGATATGACATCGAGGCGCCGCGACCAACGCTGGTGCAGGTGCTCAATGGGGAGAAGCCCGCCAACACCGATCCGATCCATGTCGATACTGTCCCCGGCACGAAGGAGCGTTATTCCGGCGGAGGGGTGACGATCGAGCAACTGCTCATGATGGATGTCACAGGCAAGCAGTTCCCGGCCCTGATGCGAGAACTCGTCCTCAACAAGATCGGTATGAGCGATAGCAGTTATGAACAGCCGCTGCCTCCGGTGCGTGCGGCGGCGACTGCGGGTGGTGCTTACGCCGACGGCAAGCCGGTGCATGGGAAGTGGCACATTTACCCGGAGATGGCTGCGGCCGGTCTGTGGACGACACCTACCGACTTGGCGAAGTTTGCCATCGAGATTGCGTTGTCCAAGCAGGGCAAGGCGAATCACATCCTGTCGCAGGAAACAATCCAAGAAATGCTTAAGCCGGTCACGGACGAGAATGGACTTGGATTCTTTCTCGACAAGAACAATCCGGGCCAGTTCGGGCACGGCGGAGCTGACGAAGGATTTCAGGCGTTGCTGACGATGAACGCCGAGACCGGGAACGGCATGGCTATGATGGCGGACTCCGACAACGGCATCTCCATCATGAATCATGTCTTGCGGCGTGTCGCGAAAGAATACGGCTGGAATTACAAAGCACAGGCGGATGCAAGTGACGACCTATTCATCATTTCAAAACTCCGGGGAACAGCAGCGGCGCTGGAAGAATACGACCTATTGAAATCGCAAGATGCATCGAGAGTAAATGAAGCTACGCTCAATGGGTTGGGATATCGTCTGCTCTATGGCGGCAAGGAGACGGACGCGGTTGCGGTATTCAAGAAAAATGTCGAGCTATATCCGCAATCGGGAAACGTATATGACAGTCTCGGCGAAGCGTACGCGAAAATTGGGCAGAAAGATCTGGCGATCCAGAATTATGAGAAGTCGCTCCAACTCGATCCGAAGAACAACAACGCAGTGGAGCAGTTGAAGAAGTTGAAAGGAGATGGGGGACAGGCGGTGAATCCGAAGATCGTGCAAGAAGAGGGATTCACTGTGGTAGGAATTTCAGCGCGCACCAGCAACGCCAAAGAAATGACCGCCGATGGCGTTATCGGCCCGATGTGGGGACGCCTCATGCAGCATGGATTGCTCGCCAAGATTCCCAATAAAGCAGACCAGAATATCTCCGCCGTGTACACCGATTACGCCAGCGATCACAACGGTGAGTACACCTACGTACTCGGTGCGCGTGTCACGTCGGATGCGGACATCCCCGCGGGCATGGTGGCGAAGAAAATTCCTGCGGGTACGTTCGCGGTGTTTACTTCGGAAAAGGGTCCGGCGCCGGAAGTTGTGCCGGAATTGTGGATGAAGATCAATTCCCTCCCCAAGACGGCAACAGGTGGCGATCGACTCTATCGCTCAGATTTTGAGATCTACGATCAGCGGGCAACCGACCCGCAGAATCTGCAGATGGATGCGTATATCGGGATCAAGTAAACAGCCGACGGTCGTGATTGCGGTGGCTGATAGTTGAAAACGCCCTTTAGACGCATCTCCTCTCGGGGGATTTGAGTGCTATGGGGATGTTACGTCAGTTTAGGCTCCGGTCGACTTGACTTACGAGATCCTTCTATGGCAAAACGTTCGAAAATCACTGGTGCCGCCTACGGTACCCAATCGCTACGTGAGAGGTGTCATATGGCTACCAAGCCCCTTGCGTGTTGGATATGCGGTAAGCAAGTTGACCTCAGCAAATGCAAAGTAGACGAACATGGGCTCCCGGTTCATGAACCGTGTTACGTGGCCAGAATGGCCTTAAAGCCCCAGGCAGATGGCCGGTCGAGTTCGACTCTTGCTCCGAAGAGCAATAGTCGTCGGGAGGGTCATGAGCCTGCTGCCTGAGTTATGTGACCACACGACAGCAGGGGCGAAGGGAGTATTGCCCACGGTTGACGTCAATTGGGTGTCGGCGCTCAGATACCTGGGCCGAGAGATTTTGAGAGTATTGGCACTGTTACGTCCAACTATCGCAGGCTAGAGATCGTCTGCATCGCGCTGGAACAGCCGCGGACTTGGCTGACTACCCGGCTGATCCGTTAGAGATGCCGGTCGCTTGCAACGAACGCAGGTAGGACACGAGCGTCACAATCACTGCAACCACAAACACATCAATCAAGATATGCATTGCGTCCGGAGCAAGGTGATTCCCAAAATTCGGCAGCAGCTTCGTGGTGTGGCTCCAGACGCGGTCATACATTTTGGCGTACTCCGACGTAGCGCCGAGAGCGTAGGGCATCCATAGGCTATAGAGATGCAATAAAAGCCAAAGAGTGTCGCCCGACAGACCCATCCAGAGTAGCGGCTTCAGCCGCCAGACGGTGCCGATAAGCAACAACAACTGTGCACAGCCGATCGCGCCGCCGAGAATCATATTGCCGGAGCCAAATGCAACGTTTCCGGGCTGATCATTCCACCTGCCCAGCGGAATCAGGATGCACAGCTCAAAGTAAGCCAGCAGCACAACTTGCGCAGTAATCGCTGCCCAGTAATGTCCACCCTTGCTCACGTCACGCAGTTTATCTTCCTTGGATGGATCGCGTCATGGCAATTCGGGCCTATAAGGCACGATCCAGGTCATTGAGTGAAAATCGCGATTCTACAACAGTCAGGCACCCGCAGAGGCTGCCAGTCGTCCCGACCGCTTTCCGGGGGCCAGCACGATCAGGGCTACACCAATCGCAACCAACACGGCAGAGCCGATCAGAAATCCTGTGCGTTCGCTGGCAATTTCCAATCCCAGTGCGGACATCACCACTGCGTGAGCGAAACTCGACCAAGCTGCGAAGGCGATCAGGCTGCGATGCGCGGATGGATTCCGCACTGCGATGAGCAGGAAAATACCAAGCGTAAAATAGAGGCCCATCATCATCGTGTCGCCCGTGTCTGAATGCGCCGGATCCAATAAACCGCCGATGACGGGATAAATGGCAGCCGAAAAGAACAATCCCACCAGTCCCAACACACCCTTCAGCCACCGTTCTCGAAGCATAGCGCCCCCTGCAAACCGCGAATAAACTCTCCACATGAGTGTAATGATTCCATGAACAATGTCAGCTCCCAAGCCCCCAGTAGACTTTGGAGGCCAACCCTCAGCAGAGCTGCGCAGACGATTGCCCCAGAAGCAGTGGTACGAAAAAGGTGCCCACATCGTTTCCGAAGACAATCTTCGGGAAAAACACCCAACATCTCTGCTAATGCGCAGTACTTTGGGAGCCGCCAGTCTCAGCCAGTCGTACTTTACAATACAAAGTACACCATGACACGAAGACAGCTCGTCGGGATTGCTGGATGTATGAAACGGGCCATTACACTCAAGCCGTTCATCTATTTGTTCGGCCACGCAATCCCTTGATCGTAACGATCAGTTGTTTGCATTTCCCTTCTCATCCGAGATGCGCTATTAATCTTTCAGTTCCGAGACGAAATGCGATGCCCCAGCCAAACAGACAGTCGTCGCGAAAACGGCGTTCCCACGGCATCCGAGCCACTGACCTCGACGAACTCCTCAACGCGCTCCGTGCTTTGGATCGGACCGTAGTCGAGATTTCCATGAACGTTTACAAAGTCCCTCGGCGCCATCGGGCCGCCCTGCTCGAACAACACCGCCGCCTGCACGATATGGTCCGAGAACGCCTGCCGCGATTCCTGTATCAGTTCGAGAGAGATACCTAACGGTTGGAATCTCGCCTTAACACGTTTTGAGCGAACGCTAATATTTCGCCTGGCAGCATGCTGGTTTTTCGTAAACTAGTCCCATAACGCAGAGAGGGAATGTTTATCAGAAACAGGACATTGAGCACGGCAATCCTCGCGCTGGTGGCAATGCCATGCGTTTTCACAACGCTTTCTCAAGGGCAAACGCCAAATCCCAGGCAGCCTGCAACCAGGCCAACAGCTGTCGCCCAACAGAATGTACCCGCGGAGTATCAGGACGGAATAGCGCAACTCAGAATCGCCAAAGGCTACCTGGAGAAGGCCGGAGATAAGTGGGGCGGGTATCGGGTGAAGGGCATCGCATCGATTGACCGGGCTTTGAGAGCGCTTGGCGTAAGTCCGGAGTCAACTCCTCAAGAAATGGAATCTGGCAATATCGATGAGCCGGGCATGATGAACAGTGGCATAACCAGCTTGCAAACCGCCAAGGCAGACTTCGCAAAGGCCGGTAATAATTGGGGTGGGCGCAAGGCAAGAGCAGTTGCCCTCATCGATCAAGCCCTCCAGGATCTGCAGACAGGGATCAATTGGGCCCAAGAGCACAAAACCTACTGAATAGCATCTCCCAGAATCCTTCGCGCCATGTAGCCGCGCTGCGACGTCAACCCTTGGAAGAATCGCTTGAGATTCATAAGGGTTGAGTAAAGCTGTTGCCCTGCTTAGCCTTCATCTCGATCGGATCTATTCCATTTTGCCAGCGGCCGGACCGACTGCAGTGGCCTGCCTGGTCTTCGGGTCAATGCCGATCAGCGCCACTCCGCCCACCCCGCCGTGGACGACGCTCACTACTTGGCCGCGAGCCCTCAAGTCGGCCTGCACTTCCTCAGGCAGCGTCTTGGGCACAGACAGGCTTCCCAGGCTGGCGCGGTCCTGACCGAAGGAGCTGATGAAATGCTCGGTGGAGAAGCGCGGCGCCTTGAACGCCTCCTCGGGATTCATGCCGAACTCCACATAATTGAGGATGACCTGAATGGCTGCCTGGTCCTGCATGTCCCCGCCCGCTACCGAGATTGCCATCACGGGCTGATTGTCATGGAAAAGCAGCGTGGGGCTCAGCGTGATTCGCGGTCGTTTGCCGGGCTGGATCACGTCGGGAGTTCCAGCGAACGTGTTGAGGCTGGTGAGCCGGGCACCGTGAATAATGCCGGTGCGTCCCGCCACGCCCGCTGTGCTTGACAGGCCGCTGGGAGTGGCCGCGATGACGTTCCCAAACCTATCCGTCACGCACATAACGGTGGTTCCACCATGCCATGGCCCGGTGATGGTGGGCGGTTTCGTCGGTTTCATGTTGTACGGGTCTCCCGGACGGAGCTCGAGAGATGCCTTTTTCGGATCGATCAGCTTGCGCCGCATCTTTGTGTACTGATCGGAAAGCAACTGCTGCATCGGCACCTTCACAAAGTTCGGATCGCCGTAATACTCATCGCGATCCGCCAGTGCGAGTTTCTCCGCTTCAATCACCGTATGGATGTAATCTGCCGAATTGAATCCCATCTTCTTCAGGTCGAAGCCTTCCAGCAAGCGCAGCGTTTGTAAAAGATAGGGACCCTGCGTCAGCGGACCCGTTTTATAAACCGTGTACCCACGGTAGGTAGTTGTGAGTGGATCTACCACGGGAGTTTTGTGCGCGGCCAAATCCGCCTTGCGAAGGAATCCGCCCTTTTCGATATACCAGGCTTCGAGTGCGTCGGCGATGTCGCCACGATAGAAGCGGTCGGAGACGGCTTGCAACTTCTGCTGTCGCGTGCCTTTCGCGGCCTTTTCCGACTCCACCAATTTGCGAAAGGTCACGGCCAAATCCGCCTGCCAGTTCACTCCCGTTTCGATCTTCTGCCCACTGCCGGTGTCGATATACCAACTGGGACCGCCTGCGTCCAGAATGGCCAACGTCGGCTGCACGACTTCTTCGAAGCTCTTCGTCCCATAGAGTTTCAGCAGGGTGACGATGGCATCGATGGTGCCAGGCACGGCCGCTGCCTTCACGTCACCGTCCGGGATTCCGTGCTCCATGTACCAGGCGATGGCTTTGGGATCGCGCGGAGCCTCGCCTTGTCCTTCCAGCAGCTTCACGTTTTTCTGGTCGGCGCTGTAAACCAGAATGGGAACCTCTCCTCCGACGCAGAACGCGCCCACATAAGTAACGGACAGTACCAGCAGAGTCGCGGCGCCTGCATCGGCAGCGTTTCCACCCTGTTCCAGAATCTTGATACCGGCCGCAGTGGCGGCAGGCTTCCCGGAAACCACCACGCCCTGGCTGCCGGTAGCAACACTAGGCCCTCGGGAACTGACTGGCGTTTTGGTGGCCTGCGGCCAAGCGAATGTCGCGAGTGAAAGGAGGAAAACGGATGATATCGAAATGATCTTGCGCATAATTTTGCTCTGCTCCGCTTGCAGTGCCGGCATCCATTGCCCGGGATGTCATTAAGGCTACATCAACTCTCTTATCCGCACGGTCTCGGCCCGGCGCAGGAGAGCTCACTGGGGCTGATGGTACGAAATCCCTTCGTAGTAGCGGAAAACCAGAACTCGGCTTTTGCCATCTACTATCCGCGACTTAGCACTGGCCGAGGGTTCTCATGAAAACGGTCTTGCGATTCTTTGCTCTAGCGATTCTCACCTTGAATTGCGTGCTGGCACAGTCTCAGTACAAAGTGCTCTACCGCTTCAGCGGTCCCGATGGAAATGCCCCTTCCTCAGTGCTCCTCGACCAGTCCGGAAACCTTTACGGTGTCACGCAGTCCGGCGGAACGGGAACCGCTTCGAACTGCCCTTACGGTTGTGGGACGGTGTTCCGTCTCTCTAACTCGAATGGCAATTGGACGCTTACTACGCTGCACCAATTTTGTTCCGTGGCTTCTTGTCTCGATGGGAATACGCCGACCACTGCTCTCGTCCTTGACTCCAAAGGGAATCTCTACGGTGCAACTCAATTTGGAGGTTCCAATAATAAAGGTACGGTATTCGAGTTATCGTTCTCGGCAGGCGTTTGGAAGGAGACCGTGCTCTACAACTTCTGTAGCCGTGGCGAGAATTGCCCTGACGGCGAAGAACCCTCCGGTGCTCTCGCACATGATGCGCTGGGCAACTTATATGGCGCCACTGTCGGTGGCGGCAGTGGCTGTTCCTTCCAACTGATGCCCGGCTGCGGTGTCGCATTCGAGTTGTCGCCACCGTCGTCTCAAGGAGGCGTCTGGACCGAGAGCGTTATCTTTAACCTTTGCACGATCTCAAAAGGAACCCAATGCCCGGACGGTTACTTTCCTTTGGGAGGCTTGACTCTGGGCAAATCGGGCAACTTGTTCGGAACGGCCGCGTATGGTGGAAACTATTCGTCCCAGTGTTTTCAGGGCTGCGGTACTCTTTTTATGCTCCACCCGCAGGCAAACGGCTGGAAGTCCACACTCCTCTATGCGCCCAAAACACCTGCTAGTGGCGAGTTTCCAGTCGCGCCGCTGACCACAGACTCAGCCGGGGCCATTTATGGATCATTTGCCCAAGGTGGTCAAGTCGGAGCTGGGGTTTTGTTTCAACTCCTGACCAACGGCAAAGGCTCAGAGTACTCCCTGGCTCCGGGCAACGATGACAACCGAGACGCGGCCTTGATTATTGGAAACGGCGTTCTTTACGGCTCGGCCTTCGGCAGTCATTCGTTTAACGACGATGGCAGCGTCTTTCAGTTCACCGCAAAAACCAAGGAAACCATTTTGTATACATTTTGTTCAGAAGCACATTGCACGGATGGCAACGGGCCTCTGGGCCTGCAAGAAGACAAGGCTGGAAACCTTTACGGGGTGACCACCTGGGGCGGAAACGACAGCTGCGCTGAAAACCCCGGTTGCGGAGTGATATTTGAAATCACACCTTAGCTGTGAGTTCTTCCGGATGCCGTGCCCCTCGAAATGGAAGAGAGTTGCACGGACTACTTCGACCTCTTCACAACCGTCCCGTTCTTCATCACGAAATCGACTTTGCGCAGCGATTCGATATCGTCGAGCGGACTCGAGGGCATCGCAATAATGTCCGCGAACAGCCCGGACGCAATTGCACCCCTCTGCTTCTGGATCCGAAGCAGTTCGGCATCGTTGGTGGTCATGCACTTCAGGATCTCCGCGTTCGGCACGCCCGCTGCACGCCACACCGCCAGGTAATCCCAGGTCATCTGGGCGCGGTCTTCGTCTTTGTAGTCGGTCACAATGTCGGTCGAGAATCCCATCTTGACGCCGACCGCGTATGCACGACGCAGTCGGTCGATGATTGCGTCGGACATTTGTTTCCCATTACTGATCTCGCCCGCTTCAAAATGACTGGCTGGAAAGTCCGTGCCCGACAGAAAGATTCCCTTTTCCTTCATCCTCCGCAACTGATCATCTGTCAGAAAGAATCCATGCTCGATGGAGTCGACCCCTGCCGCGATGACGTTGTCCGCAGCCTCGCCGCCCAGTACGTGCACTGCTACGGGACGTCCGGCGTGGTGCGCCTCTTCTACAGCGGCGCGGACCTCTTCGACGGAATAGTGGTAAGGACTGTTGTCAGCGACAAGCTTGATCAGATCAGCCCCGTAGAAAATGTTTTCCCGTACCGCCTTTCGGATTTCCTCCGGACTATCCGCATCGTAGTATTCAAAGCGCCAGAATGGGCCAATCTCCTGCGGAATGCCGCTGCTCTGTCCGCCGAACGGAGCAATAATCTTGCCGGCTGTTTGCACCGTCGGGCCAACGAACCATCCTGCGTCGATGGCCTTGCGGAGATCGACGGCAGCGAAATTCGCGTCGTTACCCACGTCGCGTACGGTTGTGATCCCTGCATTCAGCAACGTCTGTGCCGTGCGCAGCCCGCGAAGAGCGCGCAGGCCGGTGGATTCCATGAGATAGTTGTGGTCGAGTTCGCGGAAATACTTCACGCTCTGGGTAACGTGCGTGTGCGCGTCCATGATGCCCGGCATCACCCACTCGTTCGATAGGTCGATGGTCTGGCTGTCTCTCGGAATTGAGACGTTCGGTCCGACCGCCTGAATTTTCCGGTCCTTCACCAGGATGATCTGATTTTTCGCAACCGTACCAGTCGCTGGATCAATCAGGTTTCCGGCGCGGATGGCGACCGTCTGCGCCCACACGGACACGGCAAGAAGCAAGCACACGACAAACAATCGTTTACCCATGTTCCCTCCCGAGCGATATTGTCTTGCTGAAGCTATCCTGCAGGTGTTGTCCGGCTGATCTTATGTTGGAAGACGCGGAGTCTACCACAAGCCGCGTATGGCTCCAACCGTCCCACAGAATCTCTATCCTCGTTTGCCGTTTCCGTGCGTCAGCAAACTTTTTCATGCGTCATTAACGCGGCTGTTACCTGCCATTCATTTTGCTCTGCTAATTCTCGACAAGCTTCTCTCAAATCTCCAGGAGGAATTCCTATGAGTCTCAGTCGCAGACTTGGTGTCGGCCTGTCAGCCTGCGCTCTTCTGCTCGCATCTTCTTTCGCGGTCGCTCAGAGCACGACGAATCAGAAACCAGCGAGCGGCATTAAACGGGTGCTCCTCATCAGCGTGGACGGTATGCACGCGGTTGATTTCCTCAACTGCGCCAATGGCATCGTAACCGTCAACAACGGCCAACCGTACTGTCCGGCGCTTGCTGCCCTGGGCCAGACCGGTATCAACTACGTGGGTGCCAGCACCTCGAAACCCTCCGACTCCTTCCCTGGCCTGACGGCTATTGTCACCGGTGGAAGCCCGGCCTTCACCGGCGTCTACTATGACGTTGCGTACTCCAGAGACTATTCGGCCCCGAAGAAAACTACCGGCAACGGCCTCGGCGCTGGCCCCTGCACTCCTTACGGAGCAGCCACGGGAACGACCACCGAGTACGAAGAGGGGATCGACCTCGACAAGACCAAGCTGAACGGCGGCGCTCCTGGAGCGACTCTGACCGATGGCGGCATAGCGTCCATCGATCCCGCGCGCCTGGTGCGTGACCCAAGCACAGGCTGCAAGCCCGTTTGGCCGTGGCAATTCGTCCGCGCCAACAGCATCTTCAGCGTGATTCACAAGAATGGCGGATACGCTGCATGGTCTGACAAGCACCCAGCCTACGCCTCGGTCGCCTCGGGCCTGGGACCGAGTGCCCTCGACGACTTCTACGCGCCTGAAATCAACTCGACCGTAATCGGTCTTCCCGGTGTCGTTACTCCGACCGGCGTCGACTGCACCAACATCGTGGATAAAAACGCCGACCTCACGGCTTGGACCAATAGCTTCCAGAATATCCAGTGCTACGACACACTCAAGGTAAACGCGATCCTCAACGAAATCGACGGCTGGAACCACCTGCGCACCAAGCAGACCCAGGTTCCCACCATCTTCGGCATGAACTTCCAGGCGCTCAGCGTGGGCCAGAAGCTTATCGAAAAGAGCAACACGACCACGGGCGGATACCTCGATGCTCAGGGTACGCCGGGCGCCGCGCTGCTGAACGAATTCCAGTTCGTTGATGCCTCGATCGCGGCATTCGTCAGTGAACTGCAAAAACAGGGGCTCTTCGATTCGACTCTGATTGTGATCACGGCTAAGCACGGCCAGTCGCCCATCGATCCCAGCCGGTATGTCTCGCAGCTCATCAACGCCACTTCGCCTGCCACTCTGCTCTCCAATGCGGGATACATTCCGTGGTCAGAGTCAACGAACAACCCCACCGGCATCGGCCCGACCGAAGACGATGTCTCGCTGCTCTGGCTCAGCAGCTCCGCCAACACCGACGCTGCCGTCGCCGTCCTCGAAGCGAATCCCACCATGACCTCCGGAATCGGGCTTGGGGAGATTTACTATGGCCCCTCGCTTTCGCTCAACTACAACAACCCGACCAACGATCCCCGTACGCCCGATATCATCGTGACCCCGAACGTCGGCGTTACCTACTCCGGCAGCACGTCGAAGCTGGAGGAACACGGCGGCTTCTCCCATGACGACACCAACGTTCTTCTCCTCTTGTCTTATCCGAATTTCCATGCCCGGACGGTGAGCGCCGCAGTAGGTACTGCCCAGGTGGCTCCTACCATCCTTCACGCTTTGGGTATGAATCCCTCAAGTTTGGAGGCCGTTCTGGTGGAGGGAACACCCGTACTTCCATCTCTTCAATTCTAAGAATCCGGCCGCAAAGCCCGGGCCGAACGACAGTGGGCGCTCCTTCGGGGCGCTCGCTGTTTTTAGCGGCGCTTACTCAGAGTATCCAGTCGTCCGGCACACACTCGATGCCCCAGACATTGCCCGGCTCCTGCAGTGCCAATCCCAGCAGCCAGAGCTTTTCGAATGGGCCCAGAGAGATGCAGGTCACCACGCAAGCCGCCACCTCGTTCTGATTCGGCAATCCTTTGAGATGGACGATCGACCCCGGCGGAACCGCACGAGGCGAACGGGTCGCGCATCCTCCAAGATTGGCGAGAATCACCTCGCATGACTCGGAGAACGGATTGCGCGGATCCAGGCTGGTGAGGGTTACGGGAATCTCGCAGGGCACACGGGTCCCTCCTCGCGGTGCGTTTCCTTGTGTTCTTGCGCCCAAAGTTGCCAAATTTAAGCTTCCCACAACATTCGTATTGTCGGCATCGCAAGTAAACTCTGTTCGGGATCCGTAACAAGTTCTTTCAGCACTCGGCTCGCTTTCGCCAGGTGGAAACCCTTGTCGCTGGAATTCGTGGTATGGCGACGGTTTGTTCCCACAACTTCCCTGCGGTACACTTCGTCCGTTTCCATCCTCGTCCCAGGAGCTCGCGCCATGCAGCGTCTCGTCTGCCGATGCACTCTGGTTGTGTTGTTGCTCACTTCCTTAATTCCTGCCTTTGCGCAAGAGAAGAAAGAAGACAAGTCACAGGAAAAATCTGACCGCCTTACTGCGATGGACGTTTTCAACCTGCAGTTTGCCGGCGATCCGCAGATCTCACCTGATGGAAAGCGCATCGTCTACGTCCGTCAGTTCAGCGACGTGATGAACGACAAACGTGAGTCGAATTTGTGGGTGATCAATACTGACGGCACGGAAGACCGCGCGCTGACCAACGGCAACTACAGTGACAGCTCACCGCGTTGGTCGCCGGACGGGACACGGGTTGCATACATCTCTGACCACGATGGCAAGGCGCAAATTTATCTGCGCTGGATGGACAACGGTCAGACTGCGGAATTGACGAATCTGGAAAGCACGCCGTCGGAGATCGTATGGTCGCCGGATGGCAAGCTGATTTCGTTTTCCTCGTTCGTCCAATCGGATCCGCCCAAGATTGCTAATCTGCCGAAGGCTCCTGAAGGGGCGAAATGGGCGGACCCGCCGAAGGTATACGACCGGCTTGTCTACCGGTTCAACGGCCGCGGATATCTGAAGTATGGATTCATGCAGAGGTTCGTTGTGTCGTCCGAAGGCGGAGCGCCAAGGCAACTGACAAGCGGAAATCTTCCCTACGGAGGATTCGAAGGCACGCTTGGCGGGGGCCGTGCGGCGTGGACCCCCGATGGCAAGTATCTGATCTTCGGCGCGAACCTGCATCCGGAATACGAATACGAACCGCTGAATACCGAGATTTATGAACTTTCACTGGCGGATGGAACCGTGAAGCCTCTGACGAGCCGAAAGGGCCCGGACAATTCTCCGGCGATCTCCCCTGATGGCAAGACGATCGCGTATGTCGGATTCGACGACCACTACCAGGGGCACCAGACAACTCACCTCTATCTGATGAATCGGGATGGGAGCAATGCGCGCGTGGGGACTCCGCAGCTTGATCGCGATGTGGAGCAGCCGGAGTGGGCGGCAGACGGTAGCGGCGTCTACTTCATATATGACGACAACGGCGACACCAAGCTGGCGTTCTACTCGCTCGATGGCAAAGTGAAAGACCTGGCCGAGCACGTGGGCAGCGGCGGATCGAGTTACTCGGGCGGCGCGTCATTCACCGTGTCGAAAAATGGCACCTACACGGTTCCCTATGACACGCCGTCGGATGCGGGTGACATTGCGGTCGCATCGCGCGCGGATACGAAGCCGCATGTTTTGACCGCGCTGAATCAACAGCTTTTCATGCAGAAGAAGCCGGGAGCGGTCGAAGAGTTCTGGTTCGAGTCGTCGGTCGATAAACGCAAGATTCAGGGATGGATCGTCAAACCTCCGGATTTTGATCCGGCGAAGAAGTATCCACTGATCATCGAGATCCACGGCGGCCCTTTTGCGAACTATGGTGATCGCTTCGACACCATCAAGCAGGTGTGGGCTGCCAAGGGATACGTCGTACTGTACGTCAATCCGCGCGGGAGCACGAGTTATGGGGAAGAGTTCGCGAACCTGATTCACCACGCGTATCCCGGAGATGATTTCTACGATTTGAATTCCGGCGTGGATGCGGCGATCGCGAAGGGCTACGTTGACCCCGACAACTTGTTTGTGACGGGCGGTTCCGGCGGCGGAGTGCTCACGTGCTGGATGATCGACCGCACGACTCGCTTCCGCGCGGCGGCCAGCTTATATCCGGTCATCAATTGGTATAGCTGGGCGCTCACTTCGGACCTGCCGTCGTTTGGAGCGCTCTACTGGTTCTCAGGACCTCCATGGGAAAAGTCGGACGAATATGTGAAGCGGTCGGTGCTCTCGTACGTCGACAAGGTTACGACTCCGACGATGCTGGCCACGGGCGAAGATGATTACCGAACACCAATCTCGGAGGCGGAACAGTATTATGCTGCGCTGAAGCTACGGAAAGTCGAGAGCGTACTGGTGCGATTTCCAGGTGAACCGCATGGCATGAGTTCGCGGCCAAGCCATCTCGCGGCAAAGATTCTCTACGTGTCGGATTGGTTCGATCAGCACAAGAAGAAATAAGATCCGAAGCCGAAATGCGAGAGTCTGCCCAACGTTTCATGTTTTTTCAGCGATCCAAGGTCCAACGAAGGTCATCGAATAAAGTAAGGGTCATTCCAAACAGCTGGGGGGCAACGTTGGCCAATTCGAAGAGAGGTTGGCATGACGATATTTGGGGACCAAAAAACAGAGGGCTTGGCGAAACACATGAAGATTGGAAGCCCGATAAGAGTTGCTATCCGGCGGAAGAGTGAAGGTCTTTCCGAGCACCTCGACCGTGAACGGCAGCACTTTGAGTCGTGCCAATAGGCGCCAAAGATGACTGCCGCTTTATCCGCTGAGGAATTCTTCAGAGCTTTAGGATTGATTGTTACTGCAGCCGGTTTGGAGTATGCACGATTTGCGCAAAAGCCTCGATGGTCGAAGCAGCGCTGCGCACATGTTAATGCCACCTGCCCTCTGTCCCACAGGGCTCCCCTGATTTCCACAGCAGAATCTCGCTCCTTGTGACATCTAACCTTGACCCTCGATTCAGAAGGTCCAGACTGCTGATATGCGCAAAGCATGGGCTTCTCCGGAGAATTCACGCAGTCCCGAATAGGACTTAAGTTCCTTGTTTGGAAGATTTTGCGAGTAAGTCCTTGGCGCTCAAGATTTTGCGTGGATTAGAGAGCACCCTTGAAAGGTAAGCTCTGTGAAATCAATATTTTAACGATATTGATCGAAAAATAGAGCGTGTATCAAATTCGAGCATACAGGCAAATTAATCCAGAAGAGGAAGACAGTACGATTTCCAGGTCACGTGGTTCCGACCGCTTCGGACTGATGCCCTGCAACCGCGGCGCCAGCTTCCGACTCCTAGTCAGCGTTGGGGACCAATATCGTTGGTCTCTGTACGGGATATGAATCGAGGGTCTCAAAGCTCGGAGAGTGCGAAGAGTGTGCTGCTGCTCGGCAGCTTTTTCGTGATACCGCTTCTCGTTCAGACACTTCCGATTCATGCTCAAGTCGCATCACCAGGTTCACCGCCGAGTATCACTCTGGAATCCTCCGATACCGTTGCTGGACCTGAGCCGCAGCCTGAACTGCGTACGACTCACGACAAGTGGAACAACTTTCTGCGCGAGACGGCAAGTCCGCTGACGTTCGGGGGCGGCACCTTCAATACCTTCTTCTCGCAGGTGACGCAGACCGATCCACAATATGGAAGAGGCGGAGGAGCATTGGCAGAACGGTTTGGCGCTTCGGTGGCCGACATCGCGACGCAAAATTTTTCGGCGATTTTGTGGTGGCTTCGGCGCTCCGTGAAGACCCGCGGTATCACCGAAAAGGCGAGGGCCGTTCGATTCTGTACAGAACCGGCTACGCTATCAGCCGCGCCCTTGTGATCCGGAAAGACACGAGCGGGAATACCTTCAACTTCGACAACGTGCTGGGAAGCGCCATGAGTTCGGGATTTTCCAACCTTTACTATCCGCAGGCGAGCCGGACTCGCGGCGCCTTTCTCATGCACTTCTGGACCGACATTGCCGATAACGGTTTCGTGAATCTGGCTCCCGAGTTCTGGCCCGACTTCCGCCGGAAGGTGCTGCGGCGCGGACGCAGCAGTCACCCGTGAGGGTCGTTCAACGTCCGATTGATAGGGCATTTCGCTTAGTGACTACCCTGTGCCGCATTTGCAGTGATCTCCGGATACCAGCGATGCCCGCGCAAACCTACTCTCGTATAAGGCGAACAATCAAATACCAGGAGTTTCCATGCATCATATTTCGAGCACACTTCTTGCACTGAGCTTCGGCGCTGCGATGACCCTTGCCGCAGCGGCACAAACCGGAATGCAGTCCGGAGCGCGGCAGAACAGTTCGATGGGCAAACAATCGGCCGGCACCGCATCGTCGGACACGAACTTTTTGAAGCGAGCGGCCGCGGGAGGCTTGGCGGAAGTGGAACTCGGTCAACTGGCCGTGCAGAAAGCCTCGAATGAGCAGATCAAGCAGTTTGGTAAGCGCATGATCGATGATCACAGCAAGGCCAATGAGGAACTAAAGAATATTGCAGCCCAGGAACACGTTACGTTGCCGTCGAAACCCGATATGAAGGACCGAGCGACGAGGGATCAGCTCGAAAAGCTTTCCGGCGCTGAATTCGATCAAGCGTATATGAGCGATATGCTGAAGGATCACAAGAAAGACCTCGCTGAGTTTGAGCGCGCGAGCAAGACGGCGAAAAATCCCGCAGTCAAGAGCTTCGCGGAACAAACGCTTCCTGTTTTGCGCGAGCATCTGAACCAGGCAGAACAGATTGCTCCAACACAGAAGACACAAGCCAGCAATATGCAATAACCGAATCAACTCCACAAGGGCTGCGGAAACTCTCGCAGCGTTTCCTTATCTGTTCCGGGTGCGAACCATCGCATTGGAGATTGCGGCCACTAAGCCGGGTATTGTGAACTCTTTGGCAGCGATATCGACGCTCAGCCCTGATTCGCGCAGCGTCGATGATGTAACTGGGCCGATCGAAGCCATTCGAATTCCGTTGAGATTTGCGAGCTTGCCAACCAGCGCAATGAAGTTCTTCACGGTAGAGGAACTCGTGAATGTAACCACCTGCGGGCGCTTCCTGTCGTTCTTTAGGGAGGTTTGGAGACGACGGCGCGAACTTTGTGGAACGACAGTTTCGTAGGCTTCGACGACATCGACAAACGCTCCAGCCTTGCGCAGTTCGCGGGGGATAACGTCCCGGGCGACCTTGGCCCGGACTAACAGAACTCGCTTCCCTTTCACTTTTCCTTTCAGGCTGCGCACGACAGATTCGGCCACGTATTCCCTGGGAACCACGTCTACTTTAAGGCCGTGCCGTTCGATGGCCTTCTCCGTGGCTGGACCGATGGCGGCGACACGGAGTAGGCGACGGGCGGCTGACACCGCGGTTGTGTCATGGCCCTTGGCGGCACGAGTAAACTCGTGCCCTTTCTGGTCCTTTCCGAGGGACAGATGCAGCTTCTCCATTCTCGTCCACATCGCCTCCACGCCGTTGGCGCTGGTCAGGATCAGCCAGTCATAAGTATCGAGACTTTTCAGCGCCGCATCGAGCGGCTTGAAAGATCGCGGCTTGCGAATTTCGATAAACGGAATCTCGAGCACCTGCGCTCCGAGCTTGCGCAGTTCGGCGGAGAGTGCGCCAGCCTGATGCCTCGCGCGCCCTACCAGGACGCGGACGCCGCTGAGTGGTTGATTGCCCGATGAAACTGTCTTCTTGCTCATGATCGGAGTTGGCGGCGAGGAGTGCCGCGCCAAACTACTTCTCTTCTTTCTTTCTGCCCAAGCCTTGGTCGCGCATCAGAATGCCTGTGCCCGAGATTGCCGTGTCACGTACCGGACACAGCGAGTCAATTATGTTTTGCTGCTCTTCAGGCGTGCGATTCTGACTCAGCTTGAACTTGGCTTCGACTTTCGTAACCGCGATTTCAAATCCCACGATGTGGCCGAGCATCCGGGTTCGGTAGGTCTCGCTCAGATTGTTCCATTTCTGCTCGTAGGCGGCTTCAAAGGTCGGGATGAGGTCGTGCAGCATGGCCAGCAGGTCTTCATGCGCGGAGTAGGTCCTCGCGTTGCCATAGACGTGAACAGCACCATAGTTCCACGTTGGCACATTTTCGGGCGTCACGTAATTTGTGGTTGAGATGTATGCGTGCGGGCCGTGAAAGATGGTGAGGCATTGCGGGTGCTGTTCGAGGTAGCGCCAGTGCGGATTGGCCTTGGCGACGTGGCCCCGAAGGATCAGGTTATCTCCATTTTCTCGGATCACGACTGGGACATGCGTGGCGAACGGACCCTGCTCCGTGCTCGAGACGAGAATCACGAAAGGGTTCGCGCGCATAAAGGCAATTGCGCTGGCGTGGTCACGGACGCGGAAGTGTTCGGGTACGTACAAGTTTTTCGCCCTTCTGGGCCTGTTTGATTTTGTTTTAACAGCCCCGGCTTAAGCCAGGGTTCAATTCCATCTCCGTTGAGCGGCTGGAGCGTTTGCCTTTACCGATGGCGAATATTCAGCTCGCTTTAAACTCCCGATCAAGTCTTCTTTCGAGAATCATGAGATACGTGGCCGTGCCCCACAGGATGATTCCCGTCGCCGACGCTGACAGGAAAGTCACCTGCTTTCCTTTAAACACGAAGATACAAACCAGATCGACAGCAATGACTGCTGCGGCAGTGATGAAATAGGCGTTGATACGGAAAAGTCGTGCGAGCGGCACGAAATGCACGCCGACCACCAAGCTGATTCCGGCCGCCAGCAAATCCACGCGATGGAACCCGAGCGCCAGCGCAACTGCGACAGCGCATCCCCCTCCTTCAAAAAAGCAAATGGCGCGGAAGGGTTTGCTAAAGCGATCGCGGTACTCGCCCGGGCCAATGGCAAGCGTCTTCATGCGATGCCTGGCTTTCACAACAGCGACGATTGAGATGGCCAAGAATATTAGGAATGCCAGATAGAAGCAGATCCATCGAGCTGCCGGGAGCACGCGATCGGACGAAAAATCGGTAAACGCAGGCGATGAAGAAAATCCCCAGCCAAGCCAAATGAATCCAAAGAAAATCATGAAAACCGCCGCCGTGCCCAGGCCAAACGCGGACAATTCTGGATGGGATGGGTCAACCAGACCGATTCTGTTCTGTGAATCCATGGTGGAAGCGGTGTACTCCGCGGCCCTAGATTGTAAATGGGAGTGCAGCATTGCGGAACTGTCGAAGTCATGCCTGCGGGGGAACCGCCAAACCGCGTCCGTACACGGCTTCAAGGATGGCGTCGCCGCCACGCGCAAGGAGTGCGGCCCCGGCTTCGTTGCCGAGCTTTTCGGGATCGGTTCCGTCGCGGGAGTCGCGGAGAAGTTTCGATCCATCAGGGTCGGCGACGATGGATTCGAGATGGAGCTTGCCATTTTTCATTTCGGCGAAGGCACCGATGGGGACCTGGCAGCCTCCACCGAGGCTGTTCAGTAGAGCGCGTTCGCAAGTAGTGGCAGCGCGAGCATCGGGATCGTTGAGGAATGCGAGCAGTTCGCGAGTTTTCGCGTCGCCTTCGCGGATTTCGATGCCCAGCGCTCCTTGTCCAGCGGCGGGGCACATAATTTCCGCAGGAATAATCTGCTTAATCAATTCCGTTTTGCCGAGGCGCTTCAGGCCGGCCGAGGCGAGGATGATCGCGTCGTACTCTCCTTGCTCGAGTTTGCGCAGGCGCGTATCGACGTTGCCTCGCAAAGGATGAATGTCGAGATCGGGACGGACGGCTTTGAGTTGGGCCTGGCGACGAAGGCTGGAGGTTCCGACGCGCGCGCCTTGGGGAAGTTCCTGAAAGCTGGTGTAATGGCGGGAGCAGAAAGCATCGCGCGGGTCTTGTCTTTCCGTGATGGCTGCAATCTCGAATCCCTTGGGAAGCTCTGTCGGCAGATCTTTCAGCGAGTGTACTGCGAGATCGACGCGTCCGGCGGCAAGGGCTTCTTCGATTTCTTTGGTGAACATGCCTTTTGTGCCGACTTTGGCCAAGGCGACGTCGGTGATTTTGTCGCCTGTGGTGTGGATGATCTCGATCTCGACCTCGTGTCCGCGGGCGCGCAGGAGAGAGGAGATGTGGTTGGCCTGCCAGAGGGCGAGCTGCGAGCCACGAGAGCCGATGCGGAGATGAGCGGGTTTGCCGTTAGAGGTCATCGGGTTTTGCTCGCCAGGAATCGCCGTTCCGCTGGCAGGGCGGAGCTGTCTTGCCTGGCATGGTTAGGGAATAAAACCGGAACTCCCTTAGTATCGTGGTGATCCAAGAATCGGATTGCGATGCGGAAATTCCGTTCCCTGCCGCTGGCTGCATCGTGATGATAGGCGTGCTTCGACTGCGCAGGATGACAAGTGTTCGGGGCAGAGGACTCTAAAACACCATCGGTCCCGATTCGACGGATGTGGTTCATTGGCGGCTCCCCACTTCGTCTTTGTTGGGGGTCGGACGCTCTGCACTCTTGCCTTTGACCTGCAGGTTGAACAGACGCCGGACTACATCGACCACTGTCGTGGCTTCGGATTCTTTTGCCGCCGTCTTGAGGGTGGTGATCGGCGTATGCATCACTTTGTTAATGATTCCCCGCGTCAGGGCCTCGATCGCCATCTCCTGCTCCGGCGTCAACAGCCCCATTCTTCCGCGGACGCGGTCGATTTCGGCCTGGCGGATGGTTTCGAGGTGATCCTGCAGGCTTACGATAGTGGGGACGACATCGAGCGTCTGTGCTCGCGCCTCAAATTTTTCCACCTCGCTGGTGATGATGGCTTCAGCCAGCTCAGCTTCTTTGCGACGGTCAGCGACGTGGCTGGTGACGGCCTGCTGCAAGTCGTCGATGTCGTAGGCGAAGATGCCATCGAGCTTCGCCATGTCCTGCGAGACGTCGCGCGGGACGGCGATGTCGATAAAGAACATCGGCCGATTCTTGCGGCGGGAGAGGAACTGCTCTCCGTGCTCGCGACGGAAAATTGCATGCGGAGCACCGGTTGAGGTGATGACAATGTCGGCGCGATCGCACGTTGTGTAGAGATCCTCGAATTTAATGGCCTGGCCGTCGAACTTCTGAGCGAGGCCGATGGCGCGTTCGTAAGTACGGTTGGCGACAAAAATCGAAGCGCAGCCGTGCGCCATCAGGTGCCGGGCGGCGAGTTCGCTCATTTTGCCCGCGCCGACGATAAAGACCGTCTTCCCTTCCAATGTACCGAAGATCTTTTTAGCAAGTTCTACTGCGACAGAAGCGATGGAAACCGACGACGAACCAACGGCGGTCTCGCTGCGCACGCGCTTGGCGACGGCGAAAGCGCGGCTGAAAAGCTGATCGAGTTGTCCGCGAACCGCCCCAACGGCGCGGGCAGTCGCGTAGGCTTCCTTCACCTGGCCGAGAATTTGTGCTTCGCCGACGACCATCGAGTCGAGACTTGCAGCCACCCGGAATAAATGCCGTACAGCGTCTTTCTCGCGGAATTCGTAGAGGTGCGGATCGAGATCGTCAGGATCGATCTTGAAGTGGTCATGCAGAAATCCGCGCAGATCGGCGTGGCCGTTCGTAGTGTGGGTCACGATCTCGACACGGTTGCAGGTGGAGATCACCATGCCCTCTTCGATTCCTGGATAGGCGGTGAGATCGCGACAGGTGTCGGGCAGGCGAGACTCGGGAATCGCCAGGCGCTCGCGAACCTCCAGGGGTGCGCTCTTATGATTCACGCCGATGAGCTGGTATCTCATGATGCAGCGAACCTGTGGATCGCGGAGAAATAATTAGCGGCCCAGGCGGCCAGTGCCGCCACGAAGGCGAACGTTGCCAGGAAGGCAGCGCGGCGACCGCGCCATCCCGAGTTCCAGCGCGTGAAAACCATCAGCATGTAGACGGCCCACATCAGCACGGAAAGAAGGATCTTGGGATCAAGGAAGTCTACGCGTCCGATGGTTGGTGCCGTGATCGCGACCACCGAGCCGGTAATCAGGCCGAGGGTCATAAAGGGAAATCCGAGCAGAAGAGACCGGTAGCCGATTTGATCAATTACTTCAAGGGCAGGCAGGAAAGCGATCAAACTAGTAGGCTTCTTAGCCTTGAGCCGGCGCTCTTGAAGCAGGTAAAGCAGGCTCGCTCCGAAGCTGACCAGCAGGGCCGCGTAGCCCGTGAAGATCAACATGATGTGGGCGATCAGCCATCCCTTGTGTGAGACGAATTGAGTGAGCAGTACCGGCTGCTGGTCCAGCGCTGCAACGAAGGTCAGAAAGAAGACGACGGGAAAGACGACCACTCCTGGTGACGTCGTCTTATAAATCGTGTAGATGATCATGAAGAACGTCATCGACAGGAAGGCGAGTAGAGACTCGCCGTTGTGCACCGAGGCCCAAACGATTTGTCCGGAGAGGAAAAGCTCGGTGATGGAAACAAAATGGAAGACCATGCCGAGACTGGCGGCATGCAGCGCGATGCGGCTGAACAAGTCGCTGGTGCGCGTCAGGGCTACGAAGGCATAGACCAGACCGATGAAGTAGCAAGCTAAAGCAAAGCGCAACCAGAGTAGTGACATAGAGACAGAACTCAGTTCTTAGAACCCAGTTCTCAGCCCTTCACGTTGTCTTGAAAAAGCCCTACCGAGAAGTAAGTCTGGATTTTCATGAGTTTACCCCAAACAGCGGGCCGGACTGAACCCCTCCAGTACGACGATTTCATTGTCTATGGGTACTAGGCGTAAGACAAACAAAGCGGGTCACTTAAATGTGTGATTAGAATCACAGACTGACCGCTATCCTTACCAGGGCGCACAAAGTCCTATTTCACTTTCGGCATGGCATGCGGGTTCGGCATTCCTTCTGGAACGGCAGTGTGGCCGGCGCCCATTGAGCCCATATCGCCTGGAGCGAAGCAGGTGACCCGGCCACTGCCTGCAACACGAAGGTCGGAGGGACAATCTCCGGAGGTAACGGTGGCCGCGGCGCCTTCTCCTTGCGATTGCGCGGTGGAAAGTTTGCCCGCTGCATTCCCTGCCACACCGATCGCCATGCCGGGCATGTCATAAGCAACGAAAAATGGGCGTTTGCTCTGAGCGGCTTGCATGGCGCAATCGCTCGCTGCCTTCGATTGCTCGGCTGTGGCGTGAACATCGAGGCGTCCGCAATTTGTAGCGGTAGATCCGGCGAAGTCCTGCAATTTCTGCTGGACGGCATCAGGCGGCTTCGAGGAAGACGTAGTCGCCGAGGAAGATACGGTCGATGATTTATTGCATGCGGTCAGATAGCAGCAAGCGACGAGAGCCAGAACGTGGAGACTTTTCATAGCAGGTGATTGTAAATGCATGGGACGACTTCGAAGATTCGAAAGTACGTTGGCGTTATTCCGACTGGCCGCACGAATTCTCACTCTTCGAATATCGCAAAGGGTGGGGACGCCGGTTTCGCTTCAGTTCTCTCTGGTCAGCCGCTTGATCAGATCCACCTCCGCCTGGCGATACGGCGTTCCATCCTGGCGAAAGACTTCGTGGAACCAGACTGGTGGCTGCTGCTTCACGTACGGATGCTGCCAGGATTCCCACGGGTAGTATGTCTGCGTCTTGCCCGCGACTAGACCCCAGTTGATGGCAGCGACGTGCTCCTGTCTGGCGATGGGCAGGATAGTATCGAAGGTACTTCCCACCGAGCGCGCCATGTATTCCGTGCAGAGGACGGGACGGTGAAATTGTCTCAACCATTCGATTTCAGACTTGAAGGACTCGGGCCACGAGTAGTTGTGGAAGGTGATGATGTCGGACTCGCGGAGTTGGATGCGTTCGAGTTCGTCCTGTTTCTCCAGGTCGAGTTTTGTATCGATTTCGTAGACACCGCTGGTCAGGGGCTGAGTCGGGTTCACTGCACGAGCCCAGGCGAAGGCTTGCGGTAACAGGATGAGAATGCGAGCCACCTTTTTATCATTCTTCAATTCCGTCTTCGGATAGTTGCCCGTCTGATCGGACCCCGGTTCGTTCCAGATGTCCCAGCCAAGAACGCGGTCATCTTTGGCGAAAGCTCCGACGACTCCCTGGAGGTAGGCCTTCAGCCGCGAGACTTGTGCAGGATCGGCGAGAGCTTTTGCGCCGGGACTTTGCACCCATCCGGAGTTGTGCACACCGGGCCTAGGGGCATGCTGGCGGCCAAGGCGCGGATTAGGATCCCAACACGAATCGAATAGCACAAGGAGAGGGCGGATGTGATGACGCGAGGAGATCGTAAGGAATCGATCGATGCGCTTCTGAAACCCAACGGGATCCTGCTGCCACAGAAGATCATGGAGGAAGACGCGCATGGTGTTCATGCCGATGGATTCGGCCCATCCGAGTTCGGTATCGATCTCGGTGGGATCGAAGGTATCTGCCTGCCACATCTCCAGTTCGTTGATGGCGGACTTGGGAATGTAGTTACTGCCGACCAGCCAGGGTTGTTGGGCGTACCACTCGTTAGCCTTTTGTTCGGTCCAGCGCGGTGTCTGAGCGGCGGCGGTGATGACGAGAAGAGCGACGCAGATGATCGAATAACAAGAATGAGATTTTAATTTGGGCATGAAGGACTCCGGCAGCATTTATAGCCGGGGAGTGAGTTTGGATCAAGGGAGTACGCCGCGAATGTGAATCAGTCTACCCCGAGGCTCGACAGGGCCTCTTCGAGCAGCGCGGAATCGATCGACAAGCGGCGACCGTGCGACTTCATGTCTTCGAGTTCGTCGAAGGCGCGGAAGAGTCGCAGTTTGACGGCGGCATATTGTTCGGCGTCGTTCAGAGGGCGTCCGTGAGAGCTGGTCCAGTCGGCGCGAGTGAGTTCCGGCAAGAAGATGCTGACCGAGTATGTAAGTTTACGGTCCGAGGTGACGTCGAAAACAAACTCGGTGGCGGGCGCCTCAGGGTCGTCGGCGAGGGCGTCCCGCTTTCCCACGAAATAGTACTGATACACGAATCCCTGGGAACCGGCGTAGGTCTTGAGGCGGCGGACAGTCATGGAGACATTATGCCCTGATCCGCGGGATCCGCCACCCTACCGCACGGATTACTCAATCTTTTCCAGACTTGGCCGATGTACCCCTTGGGAGAACTCCGGATGCAGTGGCACTGGATACCGCTTGGGGCGCTGGCTGTGCTGGCCCTCTACCAGCAATTTCGCTTTTATCGCATTCATCATGAGTCCAAGAAAAACGAGGAGCTGTTCAAGATCGTCACCGAAAATGCGGCAGACATGATTGCACTGGTCGACGTAAAAGGGCGGAGGTTGTACAACAGTCCGGCCTATAAGCGGATTCTGGGGTATTCATCGGCAGAACTGGGAGAAACGTCATCATTTGAGCAGATTCATCCCGACGACCGGATGCGTGTGCTCGAGGCGGCGCGGGAGGCGCGCGAGAGCGGCGTTGGTAAGCGCATGGAATACCGCATCAAGCACAAAGATGGAAGCTGGCGGGTTCTGGAATCACAGGCCAGCACGATTCGCGACGCCAAAGGAGAAGTTGCGAAGCTGGTCATCGTGAACCGCGATATCACCGAGCGCAAACGTGCGGAGCAACAACTGGAATACAACCTTTTTCACGACCCGCTGACCAGCTTGCCGAACCGGCGGCGGTTTCTTGATCAGCTTCAGGGCGCGTTTGCCAGAATGAGACGCGATGCCGGACGCTCCTATGCGCTTCTGCTGGTGAATGTAGATCACTTCAAAGTCTTCAACGAAACGATGGGGACGAAAGCTGGCGACCTCATTTTGACGGAGATCGCACGGCGGCTGGGAACTGAATTGCGTCAGCAACAGCCGAGCGCAGGGCGCGATGCGACCGGGGCCGAAGAATATCTGCTGTTCCGTTTGGGTGGCGATGAATTCGCAGTTCTGCTCGAAACCGTAGGAGATCCGAGCGATGCCATGCGACTGGCCAAGCGGATGCAGACGGCAGTTGCAGAGCCATTTGAGCTGGAGTCACGCGAGGTGCGGGTTTCCGCCAGCGTGGGGATTGCGCTGAGTACGGCTGCGCACGCGCGCCCAGAAGATGTGCTGAAGGACGCGGATATCGCCATGCGGCGGGCGAAGGCGCTCGGGGGATCGCGCTGTGAGGTGTTTGATGAAGCGATGCACACCCGGGCCGTAGGACGATTGAAGCTGGAATCGGACCTGCGCACCGCGCTGACTCACCGGCAATTCCGCATTCATTACCAGCCGGTGGTGCAACTCAATTCGCGGCAGATTGTCAGCTTTGAGGCGCTGCTGCGCTGGGACCATCCTACGCAGGGTTTGATATCCCCGTACCGGTTTATTGAGGCGGCCGAAGACACAGGCATTCTGGTTTCGATCGGACACTGGCTGATTATGCAAGCCTGCCACCAGCTGCGGGAATGGGAGGTTAATGACGCGTCCGGACAACCGATGAATGTGACCGTCAACGTCTCGGCACGGCAATTTGCGGATGCGCGGCTGGTGAATGATATTCAGGATGCGTTACAACAGACAGGGATCGATCCGGCGCGCCTGCACTTGGAGATGACGGAAGCCATCGCGGATGCCGATCCAAAGCTCACTATCACCGTACTCTCTCATCTGAAGCATCTCGGGATCGGCGTGGTGCTGGATGATTTCGGAACAGGTTCGATGTCGCTAGTCGGCCTGACGCAGTTTCCTGTCGATGCGTTGAAGATTGACCGCTCGTTAATTCGCGAGATGCAGACGGATCGGACTGCGTCGGACATTGTGGAACTCATTATGACCATGGCGCACAAGATGAAGTACAAAGTGATCGCCGAAGGGATCGAGACGACCAGGCAGCTAGAACGATTGACGGAATTGGGATGCGAGTACGGGCAAGGCTACTACTTCTCGCAACCGATGGAAAGCAAAGCGGCCTTAATGTTCATGCGGAGACAGGTAGCGTCGGTACGGAAGAACAGCGCGGGAGCATAGCGCAAGGAAATTCTGCTCACCGGGTGCCGTTTCCAGGGGAGACGACGCGGCCGTATTCGGTGGCGCGGCTGAGCCGGTCGAACATGCGCCAGGTTTCGAGTGATACTTTGCTAATAGCTTCTTCGCCGTCCCGCTCGTTGCTTAAGAACGCCGTCATGACACAGATCACATAAGGGCGGCCTTCCACGAAAACAATGCCAGAATCGTTGCGCACGGCTTCGAGTTCTCCGGGCTTGTTGGCGATTTTCAGATCAGCGGGCAGGTTTCGGGGAATAAAGGAATCTTTATTTGTGCTGAGAACCTTGAAAAAATCGGCCGTCTCTTCCTTATTCAGCAACTTGCCTTTGTAGATGGCGTCGAGCAGAGTCATCATCTCGTGTGGAGTGGAAATGTTCTCACGGCCTTGCTTGGCGGCCTCCAGGTCCATCATTTTGCGGCGGAGACGCGTGTGCGTGAGTCCGAGCGAATCGAGCATAGCATTGACGTTTGCCATGCCGACTCGGTCAATCAGAACATTCGTCGCGGAATTATCGCTGACGGCAACCATCATCGTTGCCAGATCACGCAGCGTCACGAGGGTAACTCCGGGCGTGAGTCCGTTCATGATGTAGCTATCGGCAACAAGGTCGGACCCCTGAACCGTGTAGAGATCGCTGAGCTTCAGCTTTCCTTGCTGGGCTTGGAGGTAGAGATTAGCCAGCACGGTAATCTTGATCGAACTCGCCTGGGCGAAGACCTCGTCTTCATGCAGGAAAAAGTGATCCCCAGTGTTCAGGTCTTCAATGGCGATTCCCATGACGCCGTCAAGGTGCTGATCCACCTGCTGAATGCTGGTCTCGAGCTTCTGCCAGAGGATCCTTGTTTTTGCGGAAGACGGGACAGAATTTTGCCCGAGGCACGCGGATAAGAGCACGACACAACACAGAAGGGATTTCACAAAGTGGTCTCCTGCAGCGAGCGATTGTAGCAGGATGAGCTCACTTCACCGCGATTACGGAGACCGGCGGGACCGACGAGACTGACTTTTTGAGTTGCCCGCTGTTTTCCTGATCCGCAACCCCATCGCAATAGCCGGCGTAGTGGTTGTACCAGCCCCGGGTAAATTCCAGGAGTACGTCTTTGATCTTACGACCGGCAATGATCGCAGTGGGACCGGTAAATTCCGCCCAGGTGCGAACCCGAGTGCCTCCAGGCAATCGCTCAAAGAAGACCCACTGCTCCATGGTGATGCCGATCGCATGGTCGATCCATGCGACTTTCTCACCAGGCAGACACATGATAATGACGTGGTCGAGCGTCACTCGGATGGGTCTTGCGCTGGTAATCGAAAGACGGCTTCCTTCGTGCCAAGGCTCACCCTTGGTCCAGCGAATATCTTCATAGTAGTCGGAGAATTGTGGCCAGAGTGTCCAGTTCGAGAAGACCTGCCATGCCAGCTGTTGCGAAGCTTTGGTGGTAACGAAATATTCGAGTCTTTCGATCCTGCTCATCGCCTATACCCGTCGGAGCGCGGCGCTCCATTTCGCGATCAGGACATCTCAAATATTGTACTCGCCGTTGCTACTGGGAGTTCATCGGTTCGGCCGATCAAACTAAGTCTATCCAAAATCTGGGGAAAGAAAGCGAGGTACTGCCGATGGCGTCGGGCCGGACAGCGAGTTTATGACTGTCCGGCCCCACGCAGTGTTACTTGCAGACAATGCTGGGATTGTTCTTGGCGAGATCGAGACATGCTTTGTGCTGCTTTTCGCGTTTGGCGGCGTCCCCCACGGATTCAGGCTGCTCTGCGGGAGTTGCATCAGCGGCAGGCTGCTCAGACGTAGCAACCGCAGGTACAACTTGCGGCGTAACTGAAGTCTGCACCGCCTGCTGCAGAGCTGGCTGCACGGGAGTTGACGCTTGTTGCGGAACATTCAAGCGTCCATGTGCCTGCCAATCGGCCATGATGAGGTTGCAGGCATCTTTCGCAGCGTGGCCCACTGTGTGGGTCGCATTACTTCCGAGAATGTCGCCAGCCTTATTGGCGACCTGAACCTGGCTGTTGGAGCGCAGAAGTCCGCGATTCTGCTTCGACTCACGGTTCATCATGATGATGTAGTCCGCGTTGGAGTCGTTGATGGTAATAGTCACACCCGGACATTCCTTCTGCAGGTCCTTCGTGACTTCCATGCTTTCGTCGTGGGAGTCAATGGTTGACTTGGAGCCCCAAGCTCCCCAGTGGGAGCCACCGCCGCCACTGCCATTGCTACTTACGTTTTGCGAACCCTTGCCTTGAACGAAGACGCGAGGCTTGTCCTGACAGTTCGCACTGACTGCGATCCCGAGCAAAATCAGCAGCGCAGAGAACTTCATAATTGAATTGCTCCTTCGAAGAAATGGGCTGAAATCTTCAAAAGTATCGCGGGTCGGATGGGCGAAAAAAAGTGACGGGAGTAATGAGAGCTCGCCAAGTTGGGCTTCTGTAAGTGCTTGATTCTGCGGGTCAACCTTCGATCTTGGCGTCGCGCAACTGCCTCACGGCAGTCTCGGAACTGACCGGCGAGTAATAGACCTCTTTAAAGGTGTACGACTTCGCCTTCGCGCCGACGACCGGAAGGATCTCGATATGCCAGTGGTAGTCTTCATCGATCGTCTTCCAATAGCCGAGATTTTTCGACGGATGGAGGCTGCTCGGCGAGGTATGTAGTACGAGATGAAAATCCTCGGTGATGGCGCGAATCCGTTGCAGCGTGCGGCGCAGGAGGGCAGCGAGATTGACGCGAAGTCCGGGTCGGTTCAGCCCCGTGCGCTCAAAGGAAGAGTCGTGATTGCGGGGAAGAATCCAGGTTTCGTATGGAACGCGCGGTGCGTAGGGGCCCATCGCCACATAGTCCCCGCGGGCTTCGATCACCCGCTGCGCCTGCCGCTCTTCCTGCTGAATAATGTCGCAGAAGACGCATCGTTCTTTAGCCTGAAAGTATTCGCGGCCGGCCCGTAGCTCATAAAGGACGCGGCGAGGAACAAACATCGTCGCGGTGAGCTGTGAAGTAGGATGGCTGAACTCCTGGCCGGCATTCTTGCCGTAATCTTTAAACAAACTGATGTATTTAATGCGCGGGTCCCGTTTGAGATCGAGGATGCGCTCGGCGGCCAGACGGAGAAAGTGGCCAATCTCCTGATCGCTCGCGCTCCAAAGGTGGCGATCATGATTTGGATTTTCTATCAGCACTTCGTGCGCGCCGACCGAGTGCATGCGGTCGTAGAGCCCATCGCCGCGACGTCCGGGTTCGCCTTCGATGTGATACAGCGGTCTGGGATGAACGACCGAACGCGCCGACCAGGCTGCGCCGGGATCGTTGGGAGACTTGGCAATCACGTGCATTCCGGGAGGATCGGCACAGAAACGGCAAGGCGAATCGACGCGCTGTGTGGCATCGCTCGATTCGTCCCCGGTCATGACCCAAGAGCGAGTGATCGGGTCCTTGCGTAATTCCATGGCAGCTTTCCCGAGTGAAGCTCTACAGCAAACCAAGGAGAACACCGCAAAGCGATCGCGTCAACTGCGATTTGTGCGGGCGAGTTTTCGCGGCTGGCGCGCGAAATCCGCAGGTAGAGCGGCGCAGCGCTTTGTTATAATCCGCCGAAGCCCGCATCGATGACTGAGCCGTCCACTCCGCTGATGCGGCAGTATGCCGCCGTCAAGAAAGAACATCCCACCGCGCTCTTGTTCTTCAGGCTGGGCGATTTCTACGAACTTTTCTTCGAAGACGCTGTTGTGGCCGCAAAAGAGCTGCAGATCACGCTGACATCTCGAAATAAAGAAAAAGGAATTGCAGTTCCGATGTGCGGCGTGCCCTACCACGCTGCTGAAGGATATATCGGCAAGCTGATTCGCCGTGGATTCAAGGTCGCGATCTGCGAGCAAATGGAAGATCCGAAGGTGGCGAAGAAACTGGTACGCCGGGAGGTGACCCGCGTCGTTACGCCAGGGACGGCTGCTGATTCGTCTCTCGGATCGGAAGAGAATAACTTTCTGGCCGCGCTGGCGCAGGTGGGAGATCGCGTCGGATTTGCGGCTCTGGACTTATCCACCGGCGAATTCCGGGCGACAGAGTTTTCTGGCGAGGGCGCGCTGCGTCGTGTTCAGGAGGAATTGGAACAATTGCGCCCCAAAGAGTTGTTGTATGGGTCGACGGCGCCCCTGTTCGATCAGTCTGCAAAGCAGTCGAGCCTTGCTCGGCCGGACAGCCGAGGACGGCCGTCCCCACCCAATTCTTCGTCGAGTCTAGCGGCCTGCACTGAGACCCCGCTCGATGACTGGATCTTCGCGCCGGATCACGCCCTCCCGTTACTCGAAAATCATTTTGGCGTGCTGTCGCTCGAAGGATTTGGACTAGCCGGGAGAGCCGCTGCAGCGTCTGCGGCGGGAGCAATCCTATACTACGTGCGCTCGACCCAGCGCGGGTCACTCGATCATGTCGATCGGATCGGATGGTATGAGCGGCAGAATTGCCTGGTACTCGATGCCGTTACGGTGCGCAATCTGGAATTGATCGAACCTCTCTTTGCCGGTACGGATGCAGGCGTGACTCTGTTCCGCTCGATCGATGCGGCCGTGACTCCGATGGGAAAACGCCTGCTCCGGGCGTGGCTGCTGCGCCCGTCGCTCGATCTAGCGGAGATCGGCGGCCGGCTCCGTGCGGTTGAAGCAGGCGTGAAGGATCTGGTAGCGAGAGACGAACTGCGCCGGGCGCTGGACGGTGTGCTCGATCTGGAACGACTACTCAGTCGCGTCACCCTGGAGACGGCCAACCCGCGCGATGTGCTTGCGCTGGCGGCCTCCTTGGCAAAGATTCCGGCAATCAAGGCAGCCGCGGCGCGACTCGGATCTTCGCGGTTTATTTCGTTGCATTCATTACTCGATGAATTGATGGATTTGCGCGAGCGCATCGAGAAGACCATAGTTCCCGAGCCGCCATTGAGCTTCGCCGACGGAGGAGTGATCGCGGGCGGGGTTGATAAAGATCTCGACGAACTAAGAGATCTGTCGCGCAACAGCAAACTGGTGCTGGCGCAGATTGAGCAGCGAGAGCGCGCCCGAACCGGTATCTCGTCACTCAAAGTGAAGTTCAACTCGATCTTCGGTTATTACATCGAGGTGTCGAAGTCGAATCTGCATCTGGTTCCGCAGGAGTACGAACGAAAGCAGACCCTGGTTGGGGCGGAGCGCTTCACGACTCCAGAATTGAAGGAGTATGAGGCGAAGATCCTCGACGCGCAGGAGAAGATCGTCGAAATCGAGCGGCGGCTGTTCACGGAATTGCGTATCGCCATCGCCGCCGAGGCCAAGCGAATTAGACAGACGGCGTTGGCTCTCGCCGAGGTTGATGTGCTCGGGTCGCTCTCGCATATTGCGGTCTTGCGAAATTACTGTCGTCCGACGTTCGTCGAGAACTGCGGGGAAGTGGAGATTATTGAGGGACGGCATCCGGTCATCGAGCAGCAGGAACTCGCCGGAGGCAGTGATCGATTCGTCCCGAACGATCTTTATCTGAACGACACGACCCACAACATTCTGTTGCTGACCGGCCCCAACATGGGTGGGAAATCGACGTATTTGCGGCAGACGGCGCTGATCGTCATCCTTGCACAGATGGGATCGTTCGTGCCGGCGCGTTCGGCGAAGCTCAGCATCATCGACCGAGTATTCACGCGCATCGGAGCAAGCGACAATCTGGCGCGCGGGCGTTCGACCTTTATGGTCGAAATGACCGAAACGGCGGCCATTCTGCATACGGCGACAGCAAGATCGCTCATCCTATTGGACGAAGTCGGGCGTGGAACCGCGACGTACGACGGCTTGGCGATCGCATGGGCGGCGGTGGAATATCTGCATTCGCGCGTGCGTGCGAAGACGCTCTTTGCCACGCACTATTTTGAGTTAACGGAGTTGGCCGAGCAACTCGAAGGCGTGAAGAACTACCATGTGTCAGTCAAAGAAACCGGCGGGGGAATCGTATTCCTGCGGAAAGTTGAGCCCGGCGCCGCTGATCGCAGTTATGGGATTGAGGTCGCGAAGCTCGCCGGACTGCCGAACGAAGTAGTGGAGCGGGCGCGCGAGGTGCTGGTGCAGCACGAGTTTGCGGAACAACAGGCTACAGCGCATCTGTCGCCGGGCGCGACGCCACCGGCAGCGCAGTTGACGATTTTTACGCCGCTCTCGCAGCCAGTGCTCGACAAATTACGAGACGTCGACTTGAATCGGCTTACGCCGCTGGAAGCGCTGAATCTGCTGGCGGAGCTGAAAAAAGAAATTTAACCAGAGCGGGCGCGGGAACTCACGGGGGAACTTCTGGCTCTCGATATTGGACAGCTATTGATTATCGGCTTCGACGAGACGGAGATGAGTCCGCGTCTCGCTTCCCTGCTAAAACGAATGCAGCCGGCCGGCGTCATCTTGTTTGCTCGGAACATCCAGAGCGCTCATCAGGCCTGGCAGCTTCTGCGCGACTGTCAGAAGTGCGTCGATACCCCGCTCTTTACCTGCGTTGATCTGGAGGGCGGTACGGTCGATCGATTTCGTGATGTACTCGGAGCCACTCCCGCCGCAGCCGAGGTGTTCGCGACCCATGATCCACGATTGTTCTGCAAGCACGGAGAGGTGATCGGCGAGAACTGCCGTGCACTCGGATTTAATGTCGACTTCGCTCCGGTGCTTGACCTGGCTTTCGAGGCATCGCGTAGTGTCATGACTTCGCGGGCTGTATCGGCCAATCCGAAGCACACTGCAGCTTATGTACGCGAATTTCTGAGTGGACTGCGTCAGGCGCGAGTGCTCGGTTGCGGCAAGCACTTTCCCGGACTTGGTGAGGGCAAGCTCGATAGCCATCATGAATTGCCGGTCATTGAAAAGTCTATGAAGCGCCTATGGGATGAAGATGTGGTGCCCTACCGGATGCTGGCGAAGCAGCTTCCCATGGTGATGGTTTCGCATGCGGCGTATCCCCGGGTCACCAAGACGAATACGCCAGCCTCCCTCTCCAAGCTCTGGATTACGGACGTTCTGCGAAAGCGGATCGCCTATCGGGGGCTCATCGTCTCGGACGATCTTGAGATGGGTGGAGTTCTCTCGGCAGCGCCGGTTGGTCAGGCTGCGGTGGAATTCGTCCGTGCCGGTGGGGATCTGTGCCTCGTCTGCCACCGCGAAGACTATATGCTGGAGGCGTACGAAGCATTGGTCCGCGCGGCGGAGCGCGACAAATTATCCGCAAAGCGCGTAGCGGAATCAAGGCGGCGAGTGCTCGCCTGCAAAAAGAAATGGAAGAAAGAATTGAGGATGGGCAAGGCTCCTTCTTCGGCCGCAACGGAAACACTCATGCGGCGGCTGTGGGAGTTTGGGGAGCAGGTGCGACTTGGCCCATTGAGCCGGAGCGAGGATCGGCGGCGCCGCAGATGAGCAAGAGCGAGATGATCGTCGCCGGCGTGATGAGCGGGACGTCTGCCGACGGAATCGATGTGGCTCTCGTGGAGATTGCGGATCGAACTGGTGCTCGATGGACTCTATCCCCAGCTTCCAGTTTTCGCGCGCGGAGGCGCCCGCACCACAAACCCACCCTGATTGGATATGCGGCTTTTCCTTATCCTCCTAAGGTCCGCGCTGCCGTGCTCTCGGCCATGAATGCAACACACGCCAGCGTAGCGGATCTCGCACGACTGAACTCGCTGCTTGGCGAACGCTATGCTGATGCGGTCTTGGAAACCCAACGCCGCTTTCGCGTGAAGATCGATCTGGTCGGATGCCATGGGCAGACGCTTTACCATCAGGGCGAGCCACAGAATTTCCTTGGCCGCAGGATCACGACTACTTGGCAGACCGGCGAAGCCGCGGTAATTGCGGCGAAGGTCGGCGTGCCGGTGGTTTCGGATTTTCGTCCGGCAGACATGGCGGTAGGTGGACAGGGAGCGCCGCTGGTTCCCTTCCTCGACTATCTATGGTTCGGTGACGAAAAGATTGGCCGGATTGTCCAGAACATTGGAGGCATCGCCAATCTTACGGCGATTCCAGCGGGCGCGAGCGCCGATCACGTGCTCGCTTTCGATACTGGGCCGGGCAATATGGTGATCGATGCAGTCACGAACGAGCTGTTTAGAAAACCGTTTGATCGCGGTGGGAGGATCGCCGCATCGGGGAAAGTGATCGAGCCGGTGCTGGCACGCATTCTTCTGGGGTCATTCTTTCTTGCCAAGCCGCCGAAAACCACCGGGCGCGAGGAGTTCGGCCGCGAATTTGTTCGTGAATTTCTGCGCGCATGCGGACAGGCGCGAAAGCAAGATGTGGTGGCCACCGCGACCGCTTTAACTTCAAAGTCCATTGCGAATGCTGTCGATCATTTTGTGATCGGCAAAATCCCCACTTCTCGCAAAAGCGGCGAGAAATGGGGCACCCAAAGTGGTAAGAATTTGAAGTTTCGCGAAATCATTCTCTCGGGCGGCGGCGCCAAGAATCGCACGCTCGTGACGATGCTCTCCGAGCGGCTGGCACCACTCGGTATTCGCGTGTGCTTTTCTGACGAATTCGGATTGCCTTCCGAGGCAAAAGAGGCCGTGGCCTTCGGGGTGCTCGCTTACGAAACGTGGAACCGGTGTCCTTCGAACGTGCCGTCGGCGACGGGAGCAAAACGTGCCGCGGTGCTGGGAAAGATTTCGCATGCGTGAGACGGCGGACCTCAGCCCTCAGCCCTTGGTCTTTAGCGCGAGAGACCTGCGGTCTGCGGTCCGACACCTTGGGGCCTCCGTCCTCATTGTCTGCTTCGGCTCCTTTCTGTTCCCGCTTCTCTCCTGCTCGTCGAGGCCCGATCCAAATACTCTCGTGATGATTATCGAGTCGAGCCCCACGAATCTCGATCCCAGGATAGGAATCGATGCGCAATCGGAGCGAATCGATAATCTGATTTTTGATGATCTGCTGTCGCGCGGGGACGACCTGAATGTAGCCCCGGGCCTGGCCGAGAGCTGGGATGTCCCGGATCCGCGCACCTACGTATTTCATTTGCATCACGGCGTGAAGTTTCACGACGGGCGGGCGCTGACTTCTCGGGATGTGAAATGGACGTTTGACTCCCTGCTCCAAGGGAAGATCCGCAGCACCAAATCAGCCGTCTACAAGTACATCGATCACATCGACGCTTCTGACGACGCGACGGTTATCTTTCATATGAAGGAAGCGGATGCCACATTGCTCTGGAATCTTTCCGACGGCGCGATGGGCATCGTTCCTTACGGCAGCGGGGATGAGATCACCCAGAATCCCGTTGGATCAGGGCCGTTCAAGTTCGTCAGCGCGGAGACGGATCGCGAAGTCGTCCTCGAACGAAATGATGATTATTGGGGAGAGAAAGCAAAGCTAGCCCGTGTTCGATTCGCCGTCGTTCCAGACGAAACCACGGAGGCTCTGGAGCTGCGCAAAGGGAGCGGCGATGTCGCCATCAACTCTCTCACGCCGGATACGGTTGTCACTCTGGCAAGGGATTCGAATTTGGCGGTTGCGAACGGCCCAGGTACGCGACTGGCCTATCTGGGATTTAATCTACGCGATCCGATCCTCAAAGATGTGCGCGTGCGACAGGCGATTGCGTATGCCCTGGACCGCAAGCCGATGATCGAATACTTGTGGCGTGGCGAGGCGGAACCCGCGCGCAGCATTCTGCCGACGCAAAGTTGGGCGTACAACGGCGATGTTCCGGCATATACGCATGACGCCGAAAAGGCCCGGCAGTTGCTCGATGCAGCCGGGTATCCCCCAGTGAACGGCGTGCGCTTTCACATCACGATGAAGACCTCGACGGATGCAAATACCCGCCTGATGGTCGCCGTGATGCAGCAGCAGTTGCGCGAGGTGGGCATCGCCCTCGACATTCGCAGCTTCGAGTTCGCCACCTTCTTTTCGGACGTACAGCACGGAGCCTTTCAGATGTACGGGCTGCGCTGGATTGGCGGCAACGAGGATCCTGACATTTTTGAATATGCCTTTCACTCGTCGAAGGTTCCGCCGAATGGGGCAAACCGCGATTACTACTCGAATCCCAAAGTGGACGCTCTCATTGATCAGGCACGGCAGGAGATCGATCCAAAAGTGCGCAAAACGCTTTACGCCGAAGTGCAGAGCATTCTTGCCGAGGAGTTGCCCTATATCAATCTGTGGTACCTGGACAATGTCATGGTGCACACGAATCGCGTGACGAACATTCGACTGAATCCGGCGGGTAATTTTGATTTTCTCCGCAGTGCCGAACTGATCTCTCCGCCAAAGTAGGAAACAGATTTCTCTTTCACTTTTCTCCAAAAAGCGCATAATCCGGAACGAAAGTTGATTTCTGCGAGGTACGGAAGTGGGAACTGCCGGGATCACGTGGCTCAGGTTCATTCTTTTGGTCGGAGCCTCAGTTCTAGGAACGTTTTCGATGGCCGGCCAGGTCTCTGAAGCCCCTGAAGTACCATCTCAGTTTAAGCTCGACACGCAAACGGCGGCGCGCCTGCGTCCGAAGCTGGTGGCCGACAGCGCAAGCGCTGCGAACCGATATGCTACGGGCAAACTTGTTTTCGATCGCCTGCTTCAGATATTGCCACCCACGAACGGCACGTTCGTGTGGCAGTTACGCATTGTCGAAAACGGCCAACTCAACGCCTATTCGTCGCCCAACGGCGGAATTTACGTAGAGAGTGGCTTGGCCAGGCTGGCGGGACAGAGTTCCGGGTTATGGGCCGCACTCTTGTCGCACGAGATCGCGCATGTTATGCGCCGGGACTCGGCACGACGTTACGTCTATGAGGAATATTTGGAACGAACCGGCGGAGCCACCATTGTGCTGGGCGATCCCGGGCTGCCATCCGATTCCTGGACCGACTCGGAGAAAGCCTCGGCAGAATTTGGACGATTCTGCCGCCAGCTAGAACTGCAAGCCGACCGCGACGGCCTGATGATGATGGCGCGGGCTGGATATCATCCGGATTTCGTTCCCGCCCTCCATCATCTGTTGCACGCTCAAGGTGTGGCTCCCAAGGCGTCGATGTATGCCATGCATCCATGCTGGGAAGAGCGCGACCGCGAACTGGCTAAGGCGTACACGGACGCAAGCATCGAATTCGAACACCGCTGGCGCGAGTGGTATGCGTCGCCTGGTGGCAACCCTCCGGTGGTAGTATTCGCCGACGATCCGGCAGTGAAAAAGACCAGCTCCAAAGAATGGCAGATTCGCGTTCCAATGCGCTGCGAGAATCTTGTCGGCGCAGTCGAGGTAGTCCTCGGCTCAGAGGCGCAAAGAAACGACTTCATGCGACTTGGCCGTCTGCCCGACGCGATGGATCCGGATCATGAGATTCGGCAATTGACGGGATGTACGTCTCCCACTACCACCGTCGTATTCACACTCACCAATCTCGATACGACGAAAAAACAGGATGCACGTTGGACCGACCTGTATGTGATCGATGCCTGGGGCGCGGTGCTGGCACGTGCAGACCTGCCGAAATTGCCCCATTAGGTAATCGAATCCATTTGACTCCTTGATTTACCCAAGGTCGGCTTCTGCGACAGGCAGCCGAGGCGGCTGTCCCCAGATAATCAATTTCGACCCGTGTTACCATCGGATTTCGAGCCTTTTATGCGCATCCTTTTTATCGGCGACATCTTTGGACGGCCGGGCCGGACCATTGTCAAAGACCGGCTGCCCGGCGTCGTGCGCCAGCACGGTATCGATCTGATCATCGCCAATGGAGAAAACTCCGCGGCGGGTTTTGGGATTACTCCCGCGCTCGCCGAAGAATTATTCGAGCTCAACATTGATGTCATCACGACCGGAAATCACATCTGGGACAAGCGGGAGATCGTCGACTACTTCCGGATGCTGGAAGGAAACGGACATGGTCCGGCGCGGCGCGTGCTGCGCCCGGCGAATTACCCGGCAGACATGCCGGGTTGCGGCGTATACGAAGGGATGAAGGGCAAGGTGCCCTATGCGGTAATCAATCTTCAGGGCCGCGTATTTATGGCTTCGAATGACGACCCGTTTCGCACGGCGGACCAACTCCTCCAGAAGATCAAGGCCAAAGTTATTCTGGTGGATATGCACGCTGAGGCCACGTCGGAAAAGATTTCGCTCGGCTGGTATCTCGATGGCCGCGTGACCGCGGTTGTGGGGACACATACCCACGTTCCTACCGCGGACGAGCGCGTTCTGCCGAACGGTACCGCCTACATCACAGACGTTGGGATGAGCGGACCCTACGACGGCGTGATCGGGGTAAAAAAAGAGTTGGTGGTGGGTAAGTTCCTGAACGGAATGCCCGTACGATTCGAACCCGCAACCGGAGACGCGCGCCTGTGCGCCGTGGTCATTGATTGTGATGAGCAGACCGGCAAAGCGCAAAAGATTGAACGACTGATGCTCTCGTAGCGGTTCCTATTTCATTTCGACGGGCGGCACGACTCGGGCTTTCCAAATTTGACTGTGCAAGGAATCAGCTTTTCTACGTTCTCTCAATTCCGGCCCTGTGGTATCAGTGTGACCGGAGGTACGGGTCCTACTGGTCCGTCGTCCACACCCGAAAGACACGGTAAAATCGGAGCGATGCGCCGCACGTCCATTCTTGTCTCAACGGTTTTAGCCGGCCTGATCTTAGGACCAGCTCTGGTGCGCGCGGATGACGCGCCTGCCGCGCCTCCTATCTCGTGCGAAAATGGGCTGATTGGCGGCGTCAACTGTGTTGTCACCAAGCAGGACCTTAAAGAAGCCCATGAAGCTTTCGCCCGCGGAGTAAAACTGGGCCAGCACCAACGTCTTCAGGACGCCCTGGCACAGTTCGAAAAAGCTGCGGAATTGGCTCCGCGCGATGTGCAATATCTCACGGCACGCGAGGTAGTGAAAGCCAGGCTCGTGTTCAATCATATCGAGCGTGGAAACGCTTTACTCCTGGAAGATGCGCATGAATCGGCTGCTTCCGAATTCCGCGCGGCTCTCGACCTCGACCCGGAGAACCAGTTCGCACAACAGCGCCTCGCTGATGCGACTCGTGATTTGTCCAAGCCTTGGCCAGATCCATTGGTTTCGCGAGTCTCGGATTCCGTAGAGCTCCGGCTCCAGCCCTCCGACGATCGGGCGACCTTTCATTTCACTGGCGATGTGCGCACTTTGTTCACGCAGTTGGCGGCTGCATACAAGATGACGGTGCAGTTTGACGATTCCGTGCAGAGCCGACAGGTGATGTTCAATGTCGACAATCTCGACTTCTTCACTGCTCTCAGGTTGGCCTGCCGCGTAAGCAAAACGATGTGGGCTGCTCTGGACGCAAATCAATTCCTGATTGCTGCGGACAACCCAGAAAACCATAAGCTCTACGACCGTATGTCGCTGAGGACCATCCGTGTGCCGGCGCACTCCACACCGCAGGAAACGACTGAACTGGTCAACCTGCTCCGCAGTACGCTTGAATTGCAACACGTGAATTCAGGACAGACAGCTGATGTGATTGAAGTAAGAGGCGCACAGCGTGCCGTCGACGCCTCAGCCACGCTGATGCGTGAGCTCGACAATGAGAAACCGCAAGTCATGCTTGATATTCGCGTCTTCCAGATCAGCCATCAATTGACGAGAAATATCGGCGTGCACATCCCGAATACGTTCAACCTGTACAACATTCCGGCAGCCGCTCTCGCCGGATTAGCCGGGCAGAATATTCAGCAGCTGATCAATCAGCTGATCTCATCCGGAGGAATCAACCAGGCAGGCAGTACTTCGCTCTCGGGATTGCTGGCGCAGCTAACCGGGCAGCAGAACAACATCTTCAGCCAGCCGCTGGCGACATTCGGCGGCGGGCTTACCTTCATGGGGCTGAGTCTGGACAAGTTGGCCGCTCAGCTTTCTGTGAATGAATCCTGGGTGCGAAGCCTGGAAGACTTATCGATGCGCGCCGGCCAGGGAACGGAAGCCACATTCCATCTGGGCGAGCGTTATCCGATCGAGAATGCCAGTTATGCGCCGATTTACAACTCGCCGCAGATCTCGCAGGTGCTGGGAAATCAAAGCTATATTCCGCCCTTTCCTTCCATCAGCTATGAAGATTTGGGGCTGAATGTCAAGGCGAAGCCGACGGTCCACGGAGATAACTCGATCAGCCTGCAGATTGAACTGCAGGTCCGTTCGCTCACCGGGCAGTCGAATAACGGCGTGCCAGTCATCTCGAATCGCGAATACAAAGGGAGCATCACCTTGAAAGACGGGGAGCCGGCTTTTCTGGCGGGCGAAGTATCGCAAACCGACACGAAGTCGATGAGCGGGATTCCCGGTCTCGGATTCGTCCCGGGGTTAAGTATGGCGATGGTAACCAACACCAAAGAAGAAGACGATGACGAGCTAATGATCGCTATTACCCCTCATGTACTCGCCAACTTCGAACCGTCGGGCTCGACCATTTGGCTCAGCGAGCGATAACCCCTCACTTGGCCGCGCTTGCTTCTTTTGCCGCGAACGCGACGAGACTCTTATACACCTCCGCCATTCGGGGATCGAGGCTACCAACCTTGCGCCCGTTAATGAACAAGGTGGGTGTGCCGCTCACGTCCACAGACTTGCCCAGAGCGATGGACGCATTCACCCGGGTCTTGGTTTCCGGCTTGGCGGCGCAGGCCGCGATGTCCGAACCTTTCACCCCCGCACCGTCGGCAAGGGCGGTCAGCTTCTCATCCGCATTCTCTGCCGTGATGTCCGACTGAGTTTCGTAGGTTTTGGAAATAAACTTCCAGAATGCATCGTTCGAGGCGCGTCCAACGCAGTCGGAATAGGCTGCGCCTTTGGCCGCCCAGTTGTGTATTTCCAGAGGAAAGTTCTGAAACACGAAGCGGGCGTTCGGCTCCGCCGTTACCAGCGCTTCAATCGTTGGCTGCGCTGCTTTGCAGGCGGGACACTGCAGGTCGCCAAACTCAACAATCGTGACCGAAGCATCTTTTGGCCCCTTGGAAGGTCCGGTGACTCCCTTTTCAAGCGCCTTCTGGGCGGGCTCGAATGGCTTGGCGCCGAACGGAATAACGTCCCCAACAATCGCATGTTTGCCATCCGGACCAACGTAAAAGCGGGACAGTTGCTGGCCCTGTCCATTGGCGACGACTACGTTGACCTCGGCGAGACCCTCGATCGGCGACGGTTTGATGCTTGCAATTTTCCACGTGATATCAGATTGGTAGCCGAACTGTTGATGCAGAAAGGAATCGACCACCGCTTCGGACGGAAGATCTGCGGTGGCGTGCGTCCCAAGTTTTTCCGGAGCCTTCTCGCCGGGCTTTGCCAGAGTCGGCTTGCTCGAACTGGTCTGCGCCGCGGCCAGACTGCCCGCAAGCATAAGGATAAGAATTGAATTGAGAAGACGCATGGATTCCTTTCATTTTCTATATTTGCTGGTTTTTCGGGAACGCTTTCTTAGCAAGTAACTAGGATACGTGAATTTAGCCCGCCTCACACGTCGCTCTTCGCCGCAATAGGAAACCGCCGTCCATACCCGAAGGCTTTGGGAGATATCTTGAGGCCCGGAGCTGCCTGCTGACGCTTGTATTCCGCGCGATCGACCATGCGAATGACACTGCGCACAGTTTCGATATCGAACCCGCGATCCTTCGCGATCTGCTCCGCGGGTCGCATGTCTTCGACGTAGTCCTCAAGAACGGCATCGAGCACTTCGTACGGTGGAAGCGAGTCGCTGTCTTTCTGATCTGGACGCAATTCCGCCGAGGGTGGCTTTTCAATCGTAGCCAGCGGGATTAACGGCCTGCGCGAATTCACGTATTCACTCAGCCGATAGACGAGAGTCTTGGGTACATCGGAGATCACGGCAAGCCCGCCGACCATGTCTCCGTAAAGCGTGCAATAGCCGACGCCGAGCTCACTTTTGTTTCCCGTCGAAAGGACGATTGCACCAAACTTGTTCGACAGCGCCATCAGCAATGTGCCGCGGGCACGCGACTGGATGTTTTCTTCGGTGACGTCTTCTTTTTCTCCGGCAAACACCTGCTGCAGTGTCTTGCGATACGCCTCATAGGCAAGATCGATCGAGAGCAACTCGAATCGAATACCAAGGTTTCTAGCCAGGGCGCGGGCATCGCCAATGGATCCCTGCGAGGAATATGGGCCTGGCATACCCACCCCAATCACATTTTCGGGACCGACGGCTTCGGCTGCAATCACCGCAGTCAGGGCTGAGTCGATCCCACCGCTAAGGCCAATGATCGCCTTCTGGAATCCGCATTTATGCATGTAATCGCGGGTGCCCAGCACCAGGGCCGAATAAACGCTCGCTTCGTCTCCCGCAATCTGTTCGTGCATTTCTCCAGTAAGTCGTTCCGAGTCGAAGTAGATCAGATCCTCTTCGAAGGATCGGCCCTGCGCGATCACTTCGCCTTCACGGTTCAGCACCAGGCTCGATCCGTCAAAGACCAGGCTGTCATTGCCTCCGACCTGATTCACCAATGCGACTGGAACCTTATGGCCACGAGCGATGCTGGCCAGCAGGTCGCGGCGAAACTCGCGCTTTCCGATCCAGAATGGAGACGCGGAGATGTTTAACACGAAGTTCCCGCCCGACTTAATGAGAGACTCCACAGGATCAACGGTGTAGAGACGCTTGGGCCAGAATTGCTTGTCGTTCCATGCGTCTTCGCAGATGGTAAGAGCCATGCGATTGCCGCAGAACGGAAACAGTTCCTGCTTGCGGGCCGGGGCAAAGTTGCGCATTTCGTCGAAGACGTCATAGGTGGGCAGAAGCATCTTCGACTGGACGAATGCAATCTTGCCGTCCCGGAGCAACGCCGCGGAGTTCATGACCGCCTTGCCCGCGTCCGAGTCGGCTGGAGTTACCATGCCGGCAATCACGGCGATTCCCGATGTTTCGCTGGCAATCCGCTCCGCAGATTCTCTGTTGTGCCTTACGAAGGAGGGCCGCTCGACCAAATCGCGCGGCGGGTAGCCGCAGATCGAAAGCTCGGGAAACAGGATCAGCCCGGCGCCTGCGGCGCGAGCGCGGTGCGAAAAATCGATGATCTTGGCGGCGTTGCCCTGAAAGTCTCCGACGGTGGGATTGATTTGTCCGAGCGCAATCTTCACGGATTCAGTGTAAAGGGCGCGCTTCGAAGTTGCACCTACGCTTCCACCAGGCGTTTTGAAGTGAACTTGCGTGATCACAGAATCTGCGCCCAGTGCGCTGCTACAATAACGATTTTGCCGAAAGACCAAGGAGCTACAATGCCCCTGCAGCGACGGTCCGTCAAAGCGGTTGTCCTATTCGTTCTTTCTATCGTTATCCTTCGTTTTCTTATCCCCTGCGCAAACGCGCAAACCAACAGCAAGGCTCATCCCTGGATGAATCTCAACATATCTCCCGATGAGCGCGCCAGCATGGTGCTTAAGGAGATGACTCTCGACGAGAAGATTTCACTGCTGCACGGAACCGGGATGAAGGATCTCAGTCCGATGAGCCCGCTCGCGACCCATTCGAATGGCGGCGCAGGATACACCGTCGGCATCCCGCGGCTCGGCATTCCCGGGATACAAAGCTCCGATGCTGCCTATGGTGTGCGGATGAGTGGCGAAAATGGCCGCTACTCCACTGCGCTGCCCGCCTGCGTCGCAGGAGCGGCCAGTTGGGATTTGCAAGGCGGTTTCGAATACGGAGCGCTGATCGGACGTGAACTGCGCGCGCAGGGCTACAACATGTCGCTTGGCGGTGGCGTGAATCTCACGCGCGAACCCCGCGACGGCCGGACGTTTGAGTATATGGGCGAAGATCCGGTTCTGGCCGGAAAAATGGTGGCGTCCGTCATGCGAGGCGAACAGGCGCAGCATGTGCTCGGCGACGTCAAGCATTATGCGTTGAACGATCAGGAAAGCGGGCGCAACGCAGTCAACGTGAATATCGACGAACGGTCGGCGCGCGAGAGCGATCTGCTCGCATTTGAAATCGGGATACAAGAAGCGGATCCGGCCGCGGTGATGTGCTCCTATAACCGCGTGAATGGCAACTATGCTTGTGAGAATAAATACCTGCTTACGGACGTTCTGAAAAATGACTGGAAATATAGAGGATTTGTGATTAGCGATTGGGCCGCCACGCACAGCACTGTCAAAGCGTCGGCAGCAGGCCTTGATCAGGAACAGCCCGGCTTCATCTTCTACGGCGAGGAACTAAAGAAAGACGTTCAATCGGGCAAGGTGCCGCAGACCGAACTTGACGATCACGTTCGACGAATCTTGCGGTCGATGTTTGCCACAGGAGTGATTGACGATCCGCCGGTGAAAGGCGTGGTGGATGTGAGCGGTGGATTCGAAATAGCGCGCAAGTTGGAAGAACAGGGCATCGTCCTGCTGAGAAACCAAGGAGCACTATTGCCGCTCGACAGATCCACAATCCATAGTATTGCGGTAATCGGTCCGCATGCAGACGTTGGCATGATTTCTGGCGGCGGGTCGGCACAAGTGGATCCGCCGGGTGGGAACGCTATCATGCCTCCGGGCAAGGGACAGACACGCTGGTTGGAGCCAGTCTGGTTTCCGACATCCCCGCTCAAGTCGATTCAGGCAAAGGCAGCTGGAGCCACGGTACACTTTGATTCCGGTGCGGAGCCATCGGCAGCGGCCGCATTGGCGAAGAATTCTGATGTCGCGATTGTCTTCGCTTATCAGTGGGAAAGTGAAGATATGGATCTTCCCGGCCTGGCACTGCCTGAGCATCAGGATGAACTGATCGCGACGGTCGCGGCGGCGAATCCCCATACGGTAGTCGTACTCGAGTCCGGTGGCCCCGTGACGATGCCATGGGCCGATCAGGTCGGCGGGATTCTGGAAGCTTGGTTCGCGGGCAGCAGCGGTTCCGATGCCGTCGCGAACGTTCTGTTCGGCGATGTAAATCCGAGTGGCAAGTTGCCGTTGACCTTCCCGCGCAGCGAAGCCGATTTGCCGCATCCGAAGATTGTGAAGCCTCCCGCAAAATCGATTGCGGACGATAGCAAGCCCGAACCATGGAAGCAGATCGCCGCCGGACTCGCGCCCTTCCAAGTCACTTACGGTGAGGGAGTGAAGGTCGGCTACAAATGGTACGACGCGGAAAAGAAACCCGTTCTCTTCCCCTTCGGATACGGCCTTTCCTACACCACGTACTCGTACTCAAATCTGCAAGTGACGCCGCGCAAAACTCCGCGCGTGGTCTTCACAGTGACGAATACCGGAAATCGCGCAGGCGCCGAGGTCGCGGAGGTTTATGCTTCGCTTCCGGCATCTGCGGCAGAGCCTCCCAAACGGCTGGTGGGATGGAGCAAAGTCCAGCTCAAGCCGGGCGAGAGCAAAGAGGTTTCCGTCGACGTAGATCCGAAATACCTCTCGATCTACAACACCGACAAGCAGGGCTGGCAACTGATTTCGGGCGAGTACGGCTTCATGGTCGGCGGCTCGTCGCAAGATCTACCGTTGAAAAAAGCGGTAAGCCTGAACTAATTGAAGGATGACTAACTGCAGATACCGAGCGAATCAAACGTCCATTTCTTTCGCGGCAGCCAGAACCTCGGGAATGACGGAGTCGACGTCCGCATCGGTCGTACGGTGGTTCACGATGCAGGCCCGCAGGCAAAACTTTCCGCTGATCGAAGCGTTCGAGAGATAGACGCGCCCGCGTTTCAACAGCCGCGTTAACAGTTCCTCGTTGAGGCGGTTCAGCTCATTTTCTAAACTCGGGCGAGTTCCACGATAGCGAAAGCAAACGGCGCTGAGTTCCCCAGCCGCGACCAACTCCAGTTCAGCCTGTTGCTGAACCACATCTACAAGTCTGCGCGCCTGCCGCAAGTCTTTCCTGATCGACTCCCGGAAAGCTCTCATACCGTGGTAGCGCAAGGAAAGCCAGAGTTTGAGTGCGCGGAATCTTCGCGACAACTCCAGCGATTCCTCAAAGAAGGCGAATCCTTCGATGGGATCGGCGCTGAGGGCGCGGGCATAGTCGCCGCTATGGGAGAAAGCCTTTTGCCCAGCCTGAGCGTCGCGGTACAGCAGGCACCCACAATCCAACGGCTGATACAGCCATTTGTGCGGATCGAGCGAAATCGAGTCAGCCAGATTCATTCCGGCGAACTTCTCCGGCGCGGCTATTGCCGCCAACGCGCCGTACGCCCCGTCGATGTGGAACCAGGCTCCGTATTGATGCGCAATTTCTGCAACGTGCGTCAGGGGATCAATTGCGCCCGTCTTCACCGTTCCCGCAGAAGCGACAATAGCCAGCGGAATCTTCCCTGACGCTTTGTCGCGCCTGATCTGAGCTTCGAGAGCCGCCAGATCCATCCGAAGCGCAGTGTCGGTTGGAATCAAGCGCAGATTATCGCGTCCGATTCCAAGCAGCGCGACGCTCTTTGGGATAGACATATGAATTTCTTCGGACGCGTAAACGACGGCACGCCCCGTGATTCCCTTTTCATTTGCGGGAGCAATGGCCTCCCGCGCAAGGGTCAGTCCCATTAGGTTCGCGGATGAACCGCCGCCGGTCAGGTATCCATGAAAATCGGGGCAGCCGATTGCGTGGGCGATCCACCCGACCACAGTCTTCTCGATCATCACGGCGGCTGGTCCCGAACGCCAAGCCGTAACGTTCTGATTCAGCACGCTCGCCAGAAAATCGGCAGAGGCTGCGACCGGTTCGCCAGAACCCAACACATAGCCGAAGAAGCGGCCATTCTGCGCACGAGAGGAATCAATCACTTCGTGCAAATCTTTGAGAGCATCTTCCGCTATTCCCTGTTCGGGCAGCGGCGTATTGAAAGCGCGTAATGAATCCTCTCCGGTCGTTTGAGGCGAGATAGGTCTGCGATCAAGTTCTTCGAGATATTCAGCAGCCAGTTGGGTAATGTGCTCCGCAATACGTCGGAACTGATCAGTAGAGATCTCGAGCGCATTCATAGATCAGTCGCCACTCTCTGGAAACACCGTATGCTTCGGCACGGGCACCGGGACCGAGCCTTTCTGGTCCTGCCACAGCACGCGATTTAAACGAGTTGCACCCGCTGCATCGGGACGAGAGAAATCCATGCGCGAGGAGATCTTTGCTCCCGGCGCTTCCCGCTTGTTCGTTTCGTAAATCAATCCGTTCCTGCGATTGCGATAGTCTGCCTTATACGGTACTTGATCGCCCGGCCCGGAGAAGAGGCCGACCATCAACGGAGCATAGGCATCGTTCTGGTTCATGGGAGGAAGACGAAGCAACTCCTCCATCGTGTGAATCACGTTCACCGTTGTGTAGAAGCGATGTTCCACGTTCGGCTTCGCCGCCGATCCCGGCGAGTATTTGCTGATGACAAACGCGGTCGAACGGTGTGCGTCCACGTGATCGGCTCCGTCCTGAGCGTCATCTTCCAAAACGAAGATTGCAGTGTCGTCCCAGTAAGGACTATGGGAAACGGCATCGACCACTCGGCCGAGCGCCAGGTCGTTATCGGCAACGTTTGCCGCAGGACGAGCAAGGTCGGGCCGCGTGCCTCCCGTGTGATCGTCCGGAAGATAGAGCAGAACAAAGGAAGGCAGTTCGTAGTTAGCGCCCTCGTTTGATTCACGCGCCCGAACATAAGCGCCGAATTCGTTGAGAAATTCGTCGGCGCGAAGCTGATCTGGATAGTCCGTGTTGAAATCGGGAAATAGCGGGTCAAAATGATCACGCAGGACCGCCTTCGTCGGCTTCACTCCACTGAAAAGCGGTACCGGCCACGGCCACGGACTGTGACTGCCATGAGGTTCCCCAACATTCGGCGGCAACGTACCCCCCTGCTTCACATCCGTACGCGGACACTCCGCTTCCTGGCCGGAGGGAGTTCCCTCTTTCGGACTCGCCACCTTGATCTTCTCGTTGCACCACTCGGCATTTACGAATTCTCCATAATCGCGAAAGCTGACATGGTTGCGAGCGAGATTGTCCCAAAGAAAACCCGTTGCCGGATCGTCGACGTCGGGCATGTTGTGATCGAGAGGAAAGTCGTCCGCAACTTGACCCTGAAAATCGTAGGTGCGCTCCTTGCCGCGGTAGGCGATCTGCCAGGTCTTCTCGTTGTAGTCGGATGTAATCGCCGCGGTCGACCATTGATGCCCATCCCCGGAGACTTCCCCGCTGTCGTAGAAGTTGTCGAGCACCCCAAACTGCAACGCGAGCTTATGCTCGTTCGGCGTAATGTCTTCTCCGTAAAGCGTAAGCGATGGATCAGCGTCTCCCACCTTCAGATCTCCGAGGATCTGATCGAATGTACGGTTTTCCTTGATGATGTAGATCACGTGCTTAATCGGATTCTGTCCGCCGGCGAAGGTGAACTTTCCCGGATCACTTTGCAGCAAATTATCGCGCTCCACCGTTTGCGTGAATTGCGGCAGGCTCTTCAAGATTGAAGGAATATTCAAACGGGCAATCGAGCCGCGCAGTAGCGTGGGAATGTAAGGATGATCGTGGTGCTTCGTCTCATACGGGACTTTTCCCATCGCCTTATTTGGACCGGTTCCCTGCCCTTTGGCGGTCGCGATAAAAAGATCATCCCCGTGAATCGCGAGAGCGCTGGGATACCAATCGGTCGGAACGAACCCCATTACTGCGTTGTTGTCGGGACCGCCGGTAACGCCGCCGTTCATCGTAGCCGCGACATCTAACACAGCGATTGCATCGAGTCCTGCATTGGCTACGAACAGTAGTTTGCCGTCCGCGGATTGCGCCAGAGCAACAGGAGAATTTCCCGGCGCTTTCTGATCGGCGAGAGAGATTGTCTTAAACCCAAACGATGTGCCTGACTCGGTGCTAACCGCCGCGACCTGGTCGATGTTGGAGAGCGTGACATACAACGTCTTTTCGCTCGGGCTTAACAGCATCGCCGTGGGATGCGAACCCGGAGCCAGAGCATCATCTGGTTCCTTGAGTTTGATCCAACGCGCGACCTTTCCGCTGGTCAGGTCGAGTTCCGCGACCTGGGATGCATTCCACAGGCTGCACCATGCGCGGCGTCCATCGCGGGTCGCGACGACGGTATATGGATAGGCGGAGGGCACGAGATCTCTCACGCTCAGGTCGAGTGTCTGCAGAATCTTTCCACTGGCCGGGTCCAACAGTACGACGTTATCCGACAGATCATTCGCGATCAGCAGCTTGTCATGACCTCCATCGCCGATGATGGCGAGACCGGCAGGGTATGGGATGGCTTTGTGAGCTGGCGCACTCATCCCGACCGGCAAGATCTTTCCACTGGCAAGCGGCTGCAGAGGAATGGGAATGAACCTTCCAGGCGCAATCTTTCCGTGAGAAAAGCTATAGACGGCGATCCCGTTTCCTGTATTGCCGGTTTTCGCACCCGTTGCATCGCTTAGGGAGCCGACCGAGGCGTAAAGATGCTTTCCATCCGAACTGAACGCGAGTCCCAGAAAGTAGCTTTGGTGTGCGTCATCGCCGAACCTGGCATCGGGAAAATCTGCGATCTTGTTCGTCGCCAAATTCAAGATGGCAATCGACTGATGGGCAAGCGTCTCCTGTGTTCCATAGCCCCCATTCAGCAGCGCCGCATAGTGGCCATCCGGACTGATCACCATCGTCGAAGGAAAACTGTTCGTGCTGCCAAGGTGGCCTGGCGCGGGAACCGTCAGCACCTTGCTGGTCGGGAGCATCACCGAATGTTTGTCAGCACTGTTTTGCCCATAGGCGAGTGCTGCGCTCAGCAGAAATGGAACTACAAAGGCACAACCGATGTTACGGATCACAAGTCCTCCGGCGTGGCGAACAGGATAATTGGAGAAGGCAAAGAAAGGAAAGCGCAGCCTGGCGCATGATGGAATTCTTGAGACCGTTTGCGCTCCTACAGACGCGAGGCCCGAGGCTGCAGCGAGTCAGGGCGATTCTCTTCCGTGTGCACATTGTGACGCACGTCGGAGCCTTGCACCCAGAAAATCACGTCTTCGGCAATGTTGGTGGCGTGATCGGCAACACGTTCCAGATTGCGAGCAACCAAGAGCGCGTCGAGCGCCTGGCGAACCACTTCAGGCCGGTCGTTCATCGTTTTCACGAGTTGAATGAACGCATCGTCACGCATGCGGTCGATCACGTTGTCCATTTCGAGCACGGCTTGCGCAAGCTCAACCTTACCTTCAATGAACGATTCCAGAGCGCGTCGAACCATGGCACTCACAGCGCTGCCCATGCGGGCGATATCGACGGGGAGATCGGCGACCGGAAGATCCACCATATCCATGACACGTTCGGCAATGTTTACTGCCTGATCGCCCACTCGCTCCAGGTCGGCGTTAATTTTGGTGACCGCAAGGATAAACCGCAGGTCGACAGCCATCGGCTGCTGCATCGCTAGCAGGTCAAAGGCAGCTTCGTCGATTTCGCGCTCAGCCGTATTAATCAGGCTCTCTCCTTCGAGTACCATCTGGCAACGGGTCAGATCGCGTTCCACATAAGCCTGGCGTGCGCGGTCCACGGCCTGCTCCGCCAGTCCTCCCATGCGAAGCAACCGTTGCCGCAAATCGTCCAGCCCTTGTTGAAACCGCGTGCGCATGATGCAAACCTTTCTTTATTCCAACTCTTCTTAGCCGAATCTTCCGGTGATGTAATCTTCCGTCTTCTTATCGGAAGGTTTAGTGAAAATTTTTTCAGTTTTGTCGAACTCAATCATCTTGCCCAGCAGGAAAAAGCCGGTGAACTCCGCCACTCGTGCCGCCTGCTGCATATTATGCGTTACGATCACGATGGTATACCGTTCTTTGAGTTGAAAGATCAACTCTTCAATCTTACCGGTCGAGATGGGATCAAGCGCCGAGCACGGTTCGTCCATCAAAAGAACTTCTGGCTCAACCGCCAGCGCACGGGCGATACAGAGCCGCTGCTGCTGCCCGCCGGAGAGGCTGGCACCGGATTTCTTGTGTAGGTGATCCTTGGCTTCTTCCCACAATGCGGAAACTTCGAGCGAGCGTTGTACGATTTCATCCAATTTGCGGCGATCGCGAAATCCGTTAAGCTTCAGCCCTGAAGCAACGTTGTCATAGATCGACATCGTAGGAAATGGATTCGGTTTCTGAAACACCATGCCGACTCGGCGTCGAAGTTGCGTGGGCGATGTTCCGTTGTAGGCGTCAATCTCCCCAATACGCACCCGCCCTTCCACCCTCGCTTCCGGAATCGTCTCATGCATCCGATTCAGGCAGCGGATGAACGTGGATTTACCGCAACCGGACGGTCCAATCAGAGCGGTGGCGTGATTGGCCGCCACGTTGAGATTGATGTCGTATAGCGCTTGGCCTTTCCCGTACCAGGCGTTCAGCTTCTCGACTTGGATTCCAACGCCCATAATTATGCCGTTCCGAACGAGCCACGTCGCACCACGTACCGCACCGCAGCGACGGATGTAACAATCAGAATGATGAGTACGAGGGCGCCTGCCCAGGCCAGACGATGCCATTCGTCATAGGGCGAAATCGCGTAAACAAAAATCTGCAATGGCAGGGCTGCAGTCGGCTGATCGTAGCGCAAATTCCAGAACTGATTGCCGAATGCCGTAAATAGCAACGGAGCAGTCTCGCCCGCTACACGGGCAAAAGCCAGCATGATACCGGTGATCACTCCAGAGGTCGCGGTGCGCAAGACGATGGAAAGCGTGGTACGCCAGCGCGGTACGCCCAACCCGTAAGCCGCTTCCCGCAGAGCCGTTGGAACCAGCAGGAGCATTTCCTCTGTGGTGCGACAGATAGTCGGGATCATCATAATGGCGAGTGCAACGCCACCGGCTAGCGCTGAAAAGTGCTTTTGATAGAGAACCACGATCGAGTAGGCAACAATCCCAATCACAATCGAGGGCACACCGTTGAGAACATCCGCGGTAAACCGGATCAAGCTACCAAAACGGTTACGCCCGAACTCAGCCAGGTAAATTCCTGCACCCACCCCGAACGGTACTCCGATGACGCTAGCGATCGCCAGGATGAAAACCGACCCGATAATCGCGTTGGCCATTCCGCCGCCCGTTTCACCCACGGGCTTTGGCAACTGGGTCAGAAAAGCCCAGTTGATTGAGCCGATTCCCCTATAGACTAGGTACCCAAAGATAGCAACGAGTGGAGCGAGCACGAGAACGACGGTCAACGTCGCAACGCCCGTCATGACGTGATCCGTCAGACGTCGCCGCAGACTGAGTGGCGCGACCGCGGATTGAGCAGCCTTCTCAGACATTTCCCCTCGCAGGCTGGCCGCGGGTTACGGTCCACACTAGTAGTTGTGCGAGCGCATTCACGATGATCGTTACGAGGAACAATGCCAGTCCAATTTCTATGAGCGCGGAGAGATAAACGTCACCGGTAGCCTCGCTGAACTCGTTGGCCAGAACGCTCGCCATCGTGTATCCGGGAGCGAACAGGGATTTCGCAATTTCAGGCCGGTTTCCGATCACCATAGTAACGGCCATGGTTTCGCCCAGTGCACGGCCAAGGCCAAGGATGATTCCACCCACGATTCCGGCGCGGGCATTCCGCAGTACTCCTACCCGGATCATCTCCCATCTTGTGGCGCCCAACGCCAGAACACCTTCCCGCTGGTGCTGCGGAACAACCATCAGCACTTCTCGCGTAATCGACGAGATGATCGGAATGATCATGATCGCCAAAATGATTCCTGCCGCCAGCATCCCGATGCCGTAAGTTGGTCCCTCAAACAGGCCAGTCCAGCCCAGTGTCTTAGCAAGGAAGGGCTCAACGTATCCGCTCATCAGAGGCACCAGGACAAATATCGCCCAGAGACCGTAGATCACTGAGGGAATCGCCGCCAGCAGCTCTACGAAAAACGAGAGGGGGCCGCGCAGGTTCTTCGGACACATCTCGGTGGTAAAGACCGCTACGCCAACCGCCAGAGGAATTGCAATGATCAGAGCCAAGATCGAAGAGACGATTGTGCCGAAGATGAACGGTAGAGCCCCAAACTTTTCGTTGACCGGATCCCAATCGCTGCTGGCAAAAAAATGAAAACCGAAGGCGTGCCAGGAAAGACTGGAGCGCGCTATCAGCTCGTAAACGATAAGAACGAGAACTCCGAGAACGGCGAGGCCGCAGGCAGTAATTATCGTCTTGAAGATGCGATCCGGAACTTCACCGCCGGAGGATCGGAGCAACGCCGTCCGCTCTGCCGTTGCGGAACCAACATTCGTCGCTTCAACGGGTTGCGGACCAGGCATATTAGGCCGTGGAAATGCATGATTGGCCATCGCCTAACCCTAACAAACGGTTGTTACAAACGTGTTAAAAGAGCATAGCTTTTTCTAACCACGCAAACTTCCATGACGCGTGTGCCGTCTCCATGTAAACTGTGGGGCTTCCCATGCCCACCTTCGCAGCCGTCGATATCGGCTCTAATTCCGTCCGCCTGAAAATCGCCCGCTTGCAGGCGGGGCGCCTGCGCGCGCTGCACGAGGACCGTGAAGTCACGCGTCTGGGCGAGGGCGTCTTCAGCACAGGATTTCTAACTCCTGAGTCCATGGCGGATACCGTGCGGGTTCTCCGCCGCTTTCATCGCACCACACAGCAAATCGTGGCTGACAGCGTACGCGTACTCGCGACCAGCGCTCTGCGCGACGCCCGCAACTCGCAAGCATTCGTCGAGTGGGTGAGGTCCGCGACAGGATGGCGTGTTGAGATTGTGTCGGGGGTTGAGGAAGCTCGGCTGATTCATCTGGGACTTGTCTCCGATCCGCGCATCGACCGCAGTCCTACATTGATGATCGATCTCGGAGGCGGAAGTTGTGAATTAACCGTCTCGCAGGGCGGACATATTCACGACGCCGTCAGCCTTCCGCTGGGAGCAGTCCGCTTGAGCAATGAGTTCCTGCGACATGATCCGGCACGCAAAGGAGAATTGAAGCGCCTTCGCAGCTTTGTGACGCGTGAAGTTAACCGCGTGGTCAACCGCATTGGCGCCGCCAAAGTCAGAAATGTCATTGCCACCTCGGGTACGGCTGCGGCCCTCGCGGCGGTAGCGGCCCACTTGCATCGAGGTCGCAGCCGACAACGTAGCATGGTTTCGCGTGCGGAGATGAGCCGGATCGCCAAACGCCTGGCGCGGCTCCCGATTACTGAGCGTCGCAAGATCGAGGGCATCGGTCCTCGCAGGGCGGAAATCATTGTCGCGGGAGCGACGGTCTATCACGAACTTCTCGAGAAACTACGGCTCAAAGCATTCCGTTACTCGCCCCTGGGATTGCGCGACGGAATCCTTTCCCAAATGGCCGCCGATTACGACCGCACCACTCGCTCCGGCCGGCAACTCGAATCGGAGCGATGGGAATCCATCCTCAGGGCGGTCGAGCATTACCATATCGATCGGAAGCATGCACTGGATGTGCGCGAGTCCGCAATGCAACTATTCACTGCTCTGCGATCGCTGCACCGGCTGCCCGTGGAATATCGGGAGTGGCTCTCGGCGGCAGCGATGCTTTATGAGGTTGGCGATTACGTAAACCGCAATGGCCATCATCGTCATACGCACTACATTATTTCGAATTCTGAAATCCTCGGATATACCCCGCAGCAGCGGCGCATCATTGCCGCCATCGCTCGCTATCTGGGGAAGTCGCGGCCCACAGTCGAGGACGGTCCCATAAAGGCGGTCGAGAGTTCGGACCGTGCCGAGGTGCAGAAGGCAATTGTTCTGCTTCGGGTGGCGCGAGCATTGAATCTGGGCCGCAGCCGCGCGGTCGAGAAAGTTCGCATTCAGGTTCGTTCGGCCGAGGTGAAGCTGACTCTCGTGCCGCGCCGGCGTATGGGAGTGGATCTGGAGTCGTGGGCGATCGAAAAAGATTCCGCCTATTTCCGCGAGGTCTTCGGCCGCGAGCTTTCCACAGCTGTATCGTAGAGTGTTCGCAATACTTTCGGTGTAAGGCACCACTGCAGGGTTCCAGAAGTTCGCCGCATCTCGACTTTTGCCACTGCGCCCTTCTTGAGTTCCACAGAAGCTTCACAACCCGAGTCGCTGATCACCGATCCCAGGAACTGGCTCAGGTTGGGATTGTGCCCAATCACCATGATGGCTTCCTGGCGCGCATACTTCTCAAGAATCTTTCGGAAGTCGGCAAGGCCTGCTCCCGGACGCAATCCAGGATCAAGCTGAAGTTTGCCTTCGTATCCCAGTTCATTTCCCACCAGCGAGGCAGTCTGCGTACAGCGTTTGAGCGGGCTGGAAATGATCGTGTCAACCTGGACGTCCAGGGCAGCAAGGGCTCGTCCGATATAGCCGGACTGTTCGATACCTTCTTTGTCGAGGGCTCGTTTCTCATCTTTTTTTGGATTTACAAAATGTTCGCCGGCACTTGCATGGCGTAGAAAGTAAAGAATCATATTTTGTTATCGTACTCTCCCCGCTAGGACTCGGCGCTTTCGCGGTGACTCAGGTGAGGGAAAGACAGCTGGTGCCTTTCCTTCTGCCACTGTCATGAGAAAATCCTGCGAGTTGAAAGCTGCGTCTCCCTTGGGCGGTCGGCGGTTGCGTTTGCCATGAATCGGCTGCCACGCGCGGATATAGCTAGCATCTCTCAGCAGGATTCGTGCTTTTCGATTGTCGGCCAGATAGGCGTCGAGGATCTCATGGCGCACGCGGCTGCGCAGCATCTCGTCGCGCAGCGGCGCAAGCACCTCAACCCGCTCATACAAATTTCGCGGCATCCAGTCGGCACTGCCGATGTAAATCTGTTCGTCCCCACCATTTGCGAAGTAGTAGATGCGGCTGTGCTCGAGATAGCGTCCCACGATGCTGCGCACGCGGATGTTGTCGCTAACCCCGCGGACGCCCGGACGCAAAGCACAAATCCCGCGCACAATCAGATCGATCCCCACGCCCGATTGTGAGGCGCGATAGAGCGCCTGAATCACATTCTTGTCGAGCAGCGCATTCATCTTGGCGATGATGCGGGCTGGCCTTCCCTCTCGCGCATGCTCCGCCTCGCGTTCGATAAGTGCGATCGTCTTTTCGGCAAGATCGAGCGGAGCCACAAGCAGCGGCTCGTAGCTCGGGTTCTCCGCGTACGCTGTGAGGAAGCTGAAGACATCGTGTACCGCCCGTGTGATCTCCGGGTTCGCCGTAAACAGACTCAGGTCAGTATAGATTCGTGCCGTGGTCGCGTTGTAATTTCCAGTACCGATGTGGCAATAACTTCGTGTCAGGCCATCGGGATCGCGTCGCACAAGCAGCGACAACTTGCAGTGCGTCTTCAGTCCCACCAGCCCGTGGAATACCTGCACTCCAGCGTCTTCCAGATCGCGAGCCCATCGAATATTGGAGGCTTCGTCGAAGCGCGCCTTCAACTCCACGACGGCCGTCACTTCCTTGCGGGACGCGGCTTCGATCAAGGCCGGAACAATCAGCGAATGTTCGCTGGTGCGATACAGCGTCTGCTTGATGGAGAGGACGCTGTCGTCTTCGGCCGCCGATTCAATGAACGAAATGACCGCATCGTACGAATCAAACGGGTGATGCAGCAGGATGTCGTGGGAGCGCAGTTCTTCAAATAGATCTTTCGACTTCGAAGTCAGACGCAGTTCCCGTGGAGAAAACGCCCGGTATTTCAGGTCTGGCCGATTCACCTGCTCATATACATTGAATAGGCGAAGCAGGTTGACCGGGCCATTCACCGGAAACACTTGCCAGGGATCCAACTCAAACACTGTTCGGAGGCGTTCAATAATTTCAGGATCGGCCTCCCCCTCGATTTCCATGCGGACGGCGTCACCTTTGCGCCGGTTGTGTAACTCAGTGCGAACGGATTCGAGTAAGCTGCGGGCTTCCTCCTCGGCGAGATACAGATTGCTGTTCCGCGTCACGCGGAACGCAGCGGAAGAAACTATGTCGTAGCCGTGATACATGCGTACCGCATGGTGCGCGACCAGGTCGGCAAGAAAAATAAAGTCAGCCGTCTCTTTCGAGGGCAGCCGGATCAGGCGAGGCAGAACTCTTGGAACCGAGACGACTCCGGTGTACGTCAGGGCAGAGCGGCGCCGTCTACGGAGCAGAAATCCTACGCACAATGCTTTATTAATCACCCGGGGAAACGGATGCGCCGGATCCACGGTAACCGGCGTCAATAAGGGATCCAGTTCCCTTTCACAATACTCGTCAACGAAGCGTAGCGCTTCTTCGTCCAGCTCATTCAAGCCCAGAACGCGTATTCCGTTCTCCGCCAAGGCCGGACGCAAACGATTGTTCCAACAGTCATATTGGTCGTCGACGAACTCATGGGTCAACTTGCTCAGAATGTCGCGTTTCGCGGTGAGCGTGAGACCGTCCGGTCCGGCTTCGTTATAGCCGTCCTCGATCTGCTGCATCATGGCCGCGACCCGAACTTCGAAAAACTCGTCGAGATTGCTCGCCGAAATCGAAAGAAACTTCAACTGCTCCAGAAGCGGGTTGCCCTCGTCCGACGCTTCTTCGAGCACACGTTGGTTAAACGCGAGCCATGACGTGTCGCGATTGATGTAATACTGAGGACTATCGAGCGAAATGCGAGCCATGCAGTGCGTTCAAAGTGCGGTTCTGTCAGTTTTCCGCTGAGCGAGTCCTTTCGAAGGGCTCGAGGAGATACGGGAGCAATAGTATAGAACATCCTGCGATGCCCAAACGCCGGTCCGACTCAGCGTAGCCAATACAGTCCTCGCAAAATAACAAACCGGCACTTGCAGCTTTCGCTGCAAATACCGGCTTGATAAGGATTTAACATCGTTCGCTACGGCAAGTAGTAACGGAACGAGGTGAAAATCATATTGTCGATCCCATGCGGCTGGATTCCGTTCTGGCCCGACCAAGTGAGACGATCCACGTAGGAGTACTGCGGGCCAAACTGGAAGCGCCCTTTCGGTCCGTTGTAGAAGCGGTACCAGAAACCGGCCGTTCCTTCGATGAGTGTGCGAGTGTCACCTGTGCAACTACTACCGAGGGATCCCGGCAGGAATCCAGAACCGTTGACCGGAACAGTCTCGACCGAGCACTTTGAATTGCTGAACGCTGGAGATCCGTAACCGACAGTCTTGCTCAAGAACGGATCGTAATCTGCGGCCCTGCTGTCATACTCCGCGCCCGCATTCAGGTAGAAATCGAGCTTCGAACCGTGCCATTCGAGGGTGGTCAGGCCCTGCAAGTTGCGGATGAGATCCAAGGTTCCGTCGGCGTGTACCGAGGCATCGGCCAAGCCGCCAGAACCGTAGCGGCCGGTTCCGCTGCCACCGAACCCATGCAGTCCGAAAACGACATGTTTGTTATCGAACGACCAGCGAGCGTTCGCGCCGAAACCGCCTCCGTTCTTGGAAGCGTTGTAGGCAAGAACCGCGCTCGGCGCGGTCAGGCCGCCGCACCCCGGGCTGGCATAATTCTCTTCGCAGGGGAATACGCGATCACGGAAACGGCTGTAGACGCCGAAGACCTCATAGTGCCCGAATCCGGGCTCGAACGCCAACTTGGCGATTACGTCTGGGGAAGGATTAAATGCATAGTTGGCGGATGGGCTGCAAGTGGTAGTGGCCGTCGGGGTGGTCGTACCCGTGAGTGCGGTCGTGCAAGTGGTGATCGATCCGTTGTAAACGCCACCGTTCGCACCGGCCGACCCGACCAGAAAATTCGCAGCGTTTGCGTGGCTGCTTATGGTCGCTTGCGCATTCTCGACGGAAACACCGAACCAGACCTTGTTGTCGAAGCCCTTAACCAGACGTATTCCATATTGACGGGCCCAACTGAAGCCCACGGTGTACGCCGCGTCGATGGTCATCGGCAAGGCTTCCGTTCTGTTATCCAACCCGTGCGTGGTTTCCGTGAGCAGGCTCCACATCTGGCCGCCAGTGAAGGCCCATCCGTTATCGAACGCCGCTTGGCCCCACGCTTGGCGTTGCCGCAAGCTATAGCTGTTGCTTTGGTTGTTATTGGAACTTACTCCGGAAGAAAGAAAGTCGGCTTCTACATAGCCGGAAAGTTTCGCACTGGCGAGGCGCCCTTCCGCCAACATCGAGACACGGGACTGACGCCCAGATGCGAAGAACTCCGACATTGCACTCTGGGACGCTCCCGGCATGGTCACCGAGTTGAACGGCGTGTTGACGTCAGATGCCAGAGCTCGCGACCGCCGCACGGTTTCAGCCGCCAGGAAGCCGCCCGGCGAAATGGTGATGCCCTTAAAGTGAATCGCTGTGGGAGGTTCAGACACTCGCTTCTGCGTTTCCTGCAGGGAAACGACGGTGTTCGCCATATTACTCTTCAAATCAGTGACGTCGCCTTTTAACTCCGTGACCGCCGCCTGCTGCTGGCTAGCGGCACTCTGCGCAGCGTCGGCCTTCGTGGCTGCGTCGGTGGCAGCGGCTTGCGCCTGCTGGACGCCCTGATCCTTGTGACTGAGCTCATCGCGGAGTTCCTGGATCTGCTGCTGCTGTTGAGCGAGGGCGGCTTGTTGTGAAGCAATGGCGTCTCGCAACGCTTGCACATCGGCGGCGGTAATCGTTGCCGAGGCTGCTTTCTTCTTCACTGGTTTCGGCGCGGTACTGGTTTGTGCAAACAATCCGGCCACCACACATAAAATTACACACATCGTCCCCAATGACTTCATCATTCTTCTCCTTTTTTTCGTCGACGAACAATTCCCCGCGGTTATTCGGCGCGTTTACCGGACCTGCTTAATCGCCTCTTTCACTTTGGCAACTACGTTATCCGGAAGCGGTGCGTACGACAGCGCAGTAGTCATCTTCTGGCCATCCGTCACCATCCAGTTGAGGAAGTCGTTAAGAATTTTTCCCTTGGCAGGATCCTTCGACTGTTCGGGAATTAGAAGCCACGTGAAGCTACAAATCGGATAAGCATCCTTCCCGGGAGCATTGGTGATTGAGACACGGAAGTCCGCCGGCATCTTGGGTGCCGATGCGGCTGCCGCAGTGACTCCCTCCAGCGAAGCCTTCAGAAAAACACCGGACGAATTCCGTACGCTACCGTATGGAATGTTGTTCTGGATGGCATAGATCAATTCGACGTAGCCAATGGATCCCGAAAGCTGACGGATCAGTCCCGCTACGCCTTCGTTACCTTTGCCGCCCATTCCGATGGGCCATTTGACCGACGTGTCGGCGCCGACCTGGCTTTTCCACTCCGGGCTGACTTTGGAAAGATAGTCCGTCCAAATGAACGTGGTTCCACTCCCATCGGAGCGATGCACGAGAATGATGTTCGCGTCAGGGAAGTTAATCCCGGGATTCGCCGATGTGATCGCCTTGTCATTCCATTTCGAGATTCTGCCCATGAAGATGCCCGCCAGAGCGTCTGGCGTGAACTTCACTTCCCCTGTTACTCCGGGGATGTTGTAGGCAGGAACGACGGCCCCGAGAACGGTGGGAATATTCAGAATTTTGGACTTCGCCTCTTGTAACTGCTTGTCGGTCATCGGCATGTCACTGGCGCCGAAATCAACCGTTCCGGCCGTGACCTGACGAATTCCTCCACCGCTGCCGATCGGTTGGTAGTTGATTTGAACGCCGGCGTGGGTCTTGCCGTACTCACTGAACCACTTGGAATACATCGGATTTGGAAAAGTGGCGCCGGCTCCGTTCAGCGTGGTTTGCCCAAATAGCGGCAACACAAGAACTACGCACACTAACAGCAGCACAAGTTTGCGCATCGCGTAAGAGTTCCTCCTCATTGAGCGTTATGCTCTCGTTCTATCGGCGCTGTGTTAAAGGATGGTTACAAATGAGTGAATTTCTGATGAACGCAGCTTGCGGAGGCTTGGTCTTTCCTTGGAAGCTAACTAGATCCCGGACGATATTCGCTAAACGCTAAGCTAATGTGACGATTCCAGGTGCGCAATCTCGCGCGGAAACAATGTGTTTTCCGGAAACTCGTGCTGCAGTCCGGACAGCAACTCGATGGCTCGAGACTTTTCTTTCTCCCTGACATAAGCGATCGCCAGCAATATCCTCGCGAAGGGCGCGAGGTAGTGGCCGTGATCAGCCGTGGTTTGCAGATCGGCAATGCCGCCTTCTTTGTCGGCAGGGAGGCCGCCCATCCGAAGGATCCAGCGGACCGGCGCTGCCATGCTTCCAATAATGTACTTGCTGAACCCTGTCGCCAATAGTGCGTCGTAGCAATTCGGACACACTGCCAGCAACTCCTGTGCAGACACAGATGCTTGCTTGGTGAAATGCAGTGAGATGAGATTCCGTTTCTCGATCAGAGCGGCATAATCGGCCTGCAGTCCCGATGACAGAGTCAGAGCAAAGAGCGCATCGCGATCCTTTGGATCCTTCGCCAATCGGATGTGTGCCAGGGTTTCGGCACGCGAAATCGATCCCTCAAATCGATCGCGCAGCGAAGCGTCTGGACTGAGCTTTGGCCGCCCGGCAAAAGCTGCGTCGTTCTCATAGAACTGCGCCTCGAGTACGCCCAGCCGATTGAATTCAGAGAACAGAAAACCTGCAGCTTCGCTCACCGGACCCACCGGATCTTCCGGATGCTGCTTTTCCCACGAGGAAAACTCGTTCTGAGCACCGACAAAGTCGAGGTTGTAAAGTCCTGCGAATCCGTGATCCAGGCAACTGTTGGCC